>Ga0160460_100016_pt1 | contig 425251 bp, 402 predicted proteins | sample HID1973M_E6MG_FD_108238 | JGI IMG/M metagenome (GOLD analysis project Ga0160460, IMG submission 108238) | Enriched mosquito-associated microbial communities from UW Madison campus, WI, USA - HID1973M_E6 MG | ecosystem: Host-associated > Arthropoda: Insects > Digestive system > Unclassified ... | reverse complement strand
GGCTTAAAACGGCTATAAATCAGTCAAGTGCACACTTTTACCGGTATATACTGGCCACTTTAGCTGAAAAGAAAGTGGCCACTTTGAGTAAAAAACGGTGGCCACTTTTTGGATAATCCCCATTAATAGCATTCGTCTAATTTTGAGTAAAAACAACAGAAATCTTAACGAATTGTAGGTCAAAACGTTAGAAAAAATTGATGTAAAAGGCCCAAAAAACATTGTTTCACAAGCGCTTAAGGATCAACATATTAGAAAATCAGAAAGTTAAAAAATGACCAGATAAGGTTAAAAAAAAGAGCATTTTTAAAATACAAACAGCTAACAATCAGATTGTTAGCTGTTTTAAACGGTACTCAAGAGGAGATTCGAACTCCCACACCCATACAGGCGCCAGCCCCTCAAGCTGGTGCGTCTACCAATTTCGCCACCTGAGTTTGTGTTGCAAATATAATTTAATTTTAGATTTTGGGAATAGCGATTTTCACTTTGCTAGATTTCTAGTTTCAAACCGTCATACGCAAGTTTGATATGATTGGGAAGTTCGCTTTCTACAATATTGTGCAAACCCAGATTGTGACTGATATGTGTAAGGTAAGTAACTTCAGCACCAACCTTGTTTGCAAAATCTATAGCTTCGCTAAGGGTAAAATGAGAAATATGAGTCTCTCTTTGCAAGGCATTTATAACCAGCACTTTGGTTCCCTTTATTTTATTAAAAGTATCATCAGGCACGGTTTTAGCATCAGTGATATAAGTAAAATCGCCAATTCTATATCCAGTAATCGGTAGAAGATGATGCATAATTTCAATAGGCATAATGGTACTTTCCCCTATTTTAAATTCCGTTCCATTGCTTACCGTATGCAGATTGATTTGGGGCAGGCCATGATATTTAGTCTCCGCAAAAATATAATAGAACTCACGTTTTAAAGCTGTTTGAACGCGTTCTGTGGCATAAACATCAATCACTTTGTGCAAGAGGTAATTAAATGGACGAATATCGTCCAAACCCGCAATATGATCTTTATGCTCATGCGTAAACAATACGGCATCTAAATCTTTAACTTCCTCACGTAAAAGCTGGTATCTAAAATCTGGACCACTATCAACAACAATGGTTTTATCATCTGTTTCAATTAGGATGGAAGTTCTTAAACGTTTATCCTTTTTATTCGTAGATCTACAAACTTCGCAATTACAAGCAATAACCGGAACGCCTTGAGAAGTTCCTGTTCCTAAAAAAGTAACCCTCATCTTTTAAAATTGTCCTTTCTGTAGCTGTAATTAAAGATTTGTGGCATCATTAAAATAATTCGGTTTGCTGTAAAGATTGAAAAAATTGTCTTTGCTTTTCATCTAACAGATTTTCATCTGCTTTGGTTTGCTTAACTAAGGTAACTAAAGCTACAATTTTACCTTCTAGGTTTGAGAATTTGTTTACTACAATAACTTTGTTATGCTCGAGTAGGCAAGAGCCCGTTTTAAAGTTTCCCTTTTCGTAGCGAACCTTAAACCCCATCGCTAAAAGCAAAGCTTCTAATTTTTCTAAGGTATGGTTTGTTAGCGGTAACGACATTGGAACAAACTTAGAGAAATCTGAGGAGCATTCATAAAGACTGGGCTGATTTTTTTGCCACCATTAAATAGGGCTGTCATTCTAAATGTAGTGAAGAACCTCTAAGCGATGTAATATGCTTTTATATTCTAATAACACGAAAATCAATGCGTAATTTTTGGGAATGAAACTATGCCAAAGATTCTTCACTGCGTTCAAAATGACAAAAATTGATTGGTCTAAAATTTATAAATAAAAAAGGTTCAGCTGTTTCCAACTGAACCTTTCAAAATCTTATCCGCAAATCGGAAAGAAAATTATCTTAAATCGACCACTTCAACACCAGGGTATTTCTTGGCATCAAAAGCAAATGTAGTTTCCGGAACATTTACATTTGGTGAAAAAGTTTTCACATTGTAAGTGTATTTGTTTCCGTTTTTATCAAACAATACAACATTGGCAATTTGCTTGGCAGCCTTATCAATACTTAAGCGAACTTTAAAGATCGATTTTTTTGCGTCAACCGGAGTCAAATCAATCATTTGATAGGTTTTGCTTCCAGCTTTCTCTTCGCCTGTGTAAACATATTTAAAGCCTTTTTCGTAAACTGTAAATATTTTAGCGGGGTTAATTGCATCGCCACTATTATCTACATTGCTAACTTGTACTTCTTTATCCTTTTTTAGGTAGGTCCATTGGCTTTTTCCATCGCTAAACAACTCTTGGTTGGTCATAGCTACTTTGTACTTATTAGAATTTGCCTTAACATATAAAGTACCTTGCTGTGTTTCTTTTACCTTAGCTTTGGGATTATCCAAAGTGAAAGTAAAATCAGTTTTAACAATATTGTACGATTTGTATTTTTTACTCACATCAGCTAAAATGGTTTTAGCTTTCGCATCAGTTTGAGCATAGGTTGATGTTGTAAAAGCAACTACAACCATTAATGCTGAAATTAATTTCTTCATCTTGTCTTTTTTAAATTTTCTTTTGAAACGTTAGAGTAGATTATTTCGTATTGGTTTAATCTAGTCTTTGTCATTCATACTATTCAAGAACTGTTCCAAAGAATATTCATCGGGATATAAAACTTCTCTGGCTTTACTTCCTTCAAACGGACCAACAATGCCAGCCGCTTCCAATTGATCTATAATTCTCCCTGCTCGGTTATAACCAAGTTTAAGTTTACGCTGAATAAGGGATGTAGAGCCTTGTTGATGCAATACAATCAGTCTTGCCGCATCTTCAAAGAACTTATCGCGTTCATTGGGATCGAAATCGGCTTTGGTTCCCTCCCCTGCTTCATCAATATATTCTGGAAGCTGATAAGCATCAGAATAGCCCCGCTGATTACCAATATATTCTGAAATTCTATCCACCTCTGGTGTATCAACGAAAGCACACTGTAGCCTGATTAAGTCGCTCCCTGTAGATAAAAGCATGTCTCCTCGTCCAATCAGTTGATCTGCACCGCCGCTATCCAAAATAGTCCTAGAATCAATTTTTGATAAAACCCTAAAGGCTAGCCTAGCAGGGAAGTTGGCTTTAATGGTACCCGTAATAATATTAACCGATGGACGCTGTGTAGCCAGAACCAAATGAATTCCAATGGCCCTGGCCAGCTGTGCCAATCGGGCTATTGGTGCTTCAACCTCTTTACCTGCCGTCATCATTAAATCGGCAAACTCATCTACAACCAGTACAATGAAAGGTAAAAAACGGTGACCGTTGTTTGGGTTAAGCTTGCGCTTGATAAATTTATCGTTATACTCTTTTAAATTTCTAACCTGTGCATCCTTCAACAGATCATAACGCTGATCCATTTCGATACAAAGTGAATTTAAGGTATTAACTACTTTCTTGGTATCCGTAATGATGGCGTCGGCTTCTCCCGGAAGTTTTGCCAAAAAATGACGCTCAATTCTGTTGAATAAAGTCAGCTCTACTTTTTTAGGATCTACCAGTACAAACTTCAACTGCGCAGGATGTTTCTTAAACAATAGCGATACTAAAATGGCATTGATACCTACCGATTTACCCTGGCCAGTTGCACCAGCAACCAATAAGTGGGGCATTTTGGCCAAATCGGCAATAAAAACCTCGTTGCTTATGGTTTTACCCAGAGCAATCGGCAAATCCATTGTATTTTGAGTCCACTTTTCGGTATTTAAAATGCTGCGCATCGGCACCATTTCTGGATGCTGGTTTGGAACCTCAATTCCAATAGTTCCCTTTCCTGGCATTGGGGCAATTATCCGGATTCCCAAGGCAGCTAAGCTAAGCGCAATATCGTCCTCTAAGTTTTTTATTTTCGAAATACGTACACCTGGCGCAGGAATGATTTCGTAAAGTGTAACCGTGGGGCCTATGGTCGCTTTAATCTTATCAATTTCGATATTGTAATGATTAAGGGTTTCTACAATTTTATTTTTATTGGCTTCTAATTCTTCAGCATTAACCGATATTTTATTGGTCCCATAATTCTCCAGCAAATCAATTGTTGGATATTTATAACCGGCCAGATCCAATTTCTCATCGTAATTGCCAAACTGCTCAACCAAATCCTCCGATTTTTTTTCTTCTTCTGTTTTTTCAATTGTAAAGGCTGGCTCTTTTTCTGCTTCTATTGTAGGTTCTACAACCAATGGCATGGTAGATGCTGCAGTTGCCAAGGGTAAATTGGTGGCCAAAGGCGATAAAACTACAGGAGGAACAACTTCTTCCGTTTCTTTTTCCTCATAACGATTGGGCTGTAAAACCACATTCTGTGGTCTTCGCTCATTGTTTAATGGGGGCTTTTCTCTAACGGGAAATTCTATAGGTGCAATCGGTTCATCAAAATCTTGTTTTTTTGCATTTTGCGCCCTTACTTCATTTACATAATCTGGCGTTTCATTATCCAGATAAACTTCTTTTTCTTTACGCTCGGGAAATTTGAAATCGATATTATAGGCAATAATTAAAATGGTTAAGCCGGCAAAAGCAATTAAACCTGCAACACCTGCTGCGCCAATTTGGGCAGCCAGTAATTTATTGCTCCAGTAACCAAATTCGCCTTCCAGATAATGTGGTGATTCTGCCCAAAAGCTATGTGCAAAGCCTAGTGTTAAGGAAATAAATAGCAAAAAGAAAAAGCTATAACCTAAAGTTTTGGAAATAGAAAGAATTTTAACCTTAAACAATAATCGATAACCGATGATGAAAAAAGCCAGTACAAATAGAAATGAGGCAATTCCAAACCACTCATAAATAAATTGATGGGAAAGTAAAGCCCCAAATTTACCCAACCAGTTTTGTACAACAGGTGTGGTTACGCCGGCTTCTTTCAGTTCGTCAGCGGTTTTAAATAAATTTCCCCATCCTCCGTTCGCGTCTATTACGTAACTCTGATCATCTTGCCAGGTAAATAAGTACGATGTAAATGCAATTAAAAAGTATAATGAAAGAATCACAAAAAACAAGCCTATAATTTTTATGGCACGACCGTCTTGCAAATCAAAATTCGGCAAATATTCTTTTTTTTCTCTAGGCTGGCGGCTAGACGCTGTTTTGCCTGACGCATTTTCTGCACCTTTATCTCTGAATGTATTGGTTTTAAATTGGTTACCCCTTACCGACATTTTATATCCTTAGTATTTAATATTGAACAAATATAAAATATATAGTTATATCTGTTAAGAGTTTTACAATCTGTTTCAATTAAAAAATAATTGCCACTTATTAAACCTTAAACAGAATTTTTAGTCTATTATTTTAACAGCTGAAAAGTTGTTACGTTTTGTTCAAATGAAACGGATTTTGTTTTAGGTTTATCCCGTTTGACCTGGAGAGGTGAAACGGGATTTTTTTTATGCATAAACCTCTTAGGTTTTTAAAACCTAAGAGGTTTGGACGCAATGACCTTGCAAACTGCAGCTCAGTTCTATTATATTTTAATCACTTAATTTTACACTCTATTAATTTTTTGTTAATTTAAATCGATTTTTGAAATAAGATTCATAACATGGTTATAGCGCAGCTCGAGGAACAAATTGAGAACGGTAATGCAGAGGCAGTTAAAGAAATTTTAATTGGCAGTCCTAAATTGGCAAATACAGACACCTCGCATGGGATTTCGCCATTATTGCTTGCCTGCTATTATAAAAAGCAGGACATTGCTAATTTAATCGCAGAATTTGTTGATGATTTAACTTTATTTGAAGCCTGTGCCGTTGGCAAATTTGATGCGGCCACTTTATTGGTCTTTCAAAATCCCGATCGCATTAACGATTTTTCGGATGATGGTTTTACACCGCTCGGATTGGCCTGTTATTTTGGTCATGAAGATTTGGCAAGATTTTTAGTTTTAAAGGGTGCCGATGTTAATTTAGCTTCAAAAAATGGGTTTAATGTTTTTCCAATCCACTCTGCAGTTGCGGCAAATAATTTTAACATTACAAAAATGCTTCTAGATAATGGTGCCTATCCAAATGTTTGCCAAAAAGCAGGTCTGGCACCTTTACATACGGCAGCACAATTGGGTGATATCGAATTGATCATTCTCCTGCTCGAACATGGTGCAGAAGTTTCTTTAAGAATGGAGGGCGGAAAACTTCCGGCAGATTTAGCTTCTGAAAAAGGATTTCACGAAATTGCAGAGATTTTAAGGGAAGATTAGCTCCCTAATGGGAAAACTAAAAACCTAACTTCGTCTATGGCTTAAGAATTAATCACGACAAAAATAAGGTATATATGAACGAATGGAAATCAGTTCCTCCATTAGGGGCATAAGGGTTACTCCCAAATTCTTGATCGCATTCTTTTCATATAAGTCCTGATATCCAAAACCACGGCAGCAAGAACATAAAATAAAATTGGAAAGCCTACAGCCAAAAAAGACGAATAGATAAAAAACAATCTAACCTTAGCTGTACTCATGTTTAGTTTATTGGCGAGATAGGTAGAAACGCCAAAACTTCGTTGTTCAAAATAGGTTATGATTCTTTGAAACATTTTAAGCTTATTTTAAATCTTAATTGCAATAAAAATTATAGAAAGCAAAAATAGTTATTAAATTACAAGAACTAATTTAGCAAAATTAATCGGTTAAAAGTAACAGAAAAAATTGCCTGTTGAGGCAGGCACCTATTCCAAAATTAATTTCTCAAAATCCTGCTTGCCCTCATGTTTAATAAACAAAATCTGTTGATCCTCTAAGTCTGAGTATTTCTTCTTTATTTCATTTTTAAACGCATCAATATCTACATCCGCCTTTAAAATCACGGTCAAGGCGTCTGAATTACCTCTAACTTCGACAATTTGATCGGGATAAAGTTCTTTTAGTTCGTGTGGAAATTCCATATTAACAAAACTCATTATAAGACAGAATGTTTGCAAAAATTTAAAACCTTTTAACTTTGTTTCAAAATTTTAATGCCTATGCCACAAGATAAACATTTTTTCTTGTCGCAATACTGCTTCTTAAGTTGTAAAATTCCCTGCGATGCAAATGCATTATCCATCTTCACTCCCGCTTCTTCAAATTTATTTGTTATCGCATTTTGTTCAGGAGGAAGACTTTCCAGCAATTTAATTGCCCTATTGATGTAATACTGGGTGGCGGTGTGCTTTCCATAAGCAAACAAAAACAAGGCAACGGTATTCAGCAAAATGTTATCAACAGATGTTTTACCAATTTGGATAGTTACGGCTGATGCTTCTTTTTTGAAATGATAATGAGTTTTCCAATAAGCGTTGATGGGTAAATTTTCGAATAATTTTCTCAGAGAATCAACCTCTTTAATTTCCATAATTTTAGAGAAAAGATGATTTGAATTCACAATCAATCCCGCAAATTGTGCTAAACGAACGGTTGGAAAATTTTGCGGCCGCATGCGCATAAATTTCCACATAGAAACCTCTATGGGCTTAATTTTATATTTCTTTTGGAGAAACTCAAATTCCTGTTTCAGTTTTTGAGGATATTCAGCGTTAAATTGATCATTTAAAAAGCCCGAGGAACCAAAAACCAGGGCTTCAATTTGAAATGCATTATCCTTATGCTTGGAGTATATATTTTGAGGAACTGCTTTTGCAAAAAGCTCAAAAGGCAGGGCATTAACCTTGAAGCCAAAATTTTTGGCCATAAACCGATAAAAGGTTTCATCCCAATTCCCTTTAAGTTCGTTAAGGGTTTCAAAAATGGCAGTTGTTTTCTGCTCAAATCGCTCTATTAGTGTTCTAGACAGAAAAGAATCCACAATTAATTGATCTACCGATTTAATTTGAGCAATACAGGGAAAATCGGTCAGGGTTAGAAATAGCGTTTCATATTTACGAATCAGATCGCTTGAAATTCTATTTTTCAGCTCCAAAACAGGAAGAATAGAACCATCAATTCTTCTAATCTCCACATCGTGATCATAAACCACATGAAGAATCACATTTTCATAACTCGCATCCAGTTGATGATTGTGCTTTAACCAATTGGATGATTGAATGTGAATTTCTACATTGCCTGCCCAAATGGTTCCGCCAATCTGAATTTTGGCATTATTAAAATCAGGACCTGAATTTTTGTTTAAAAAACCTTGATGAATAATTTTAATTGGCAATCCATCCGCTGTTTGCAAATTATCAAAATTAAACGACTTAAATTGCCATACATAGTATAAAAAATCTTCAGTAAAGTTCATTATTGAAGATATAAAATATTCCCAAAAGTTTTAAAATAAATAATTTGCCTCTTTTGAATAATTATCGACCTGAGTTCGACTAACAAATAGTGTGGTGTTAAGAATAGTCGTCATTGCAATGCGGCTGTCTTAAAGCAATAAAAGCATATTCATTTTTAAATATAAATCTAGCTCAAGTTATTACTTACAAGGCGAACTATTAAAATATGTTTAAATAAATTAGTCCAAATTAAATATAAGAATTCTAAACAACTTTCGCTTCTGTTTTCTTCTTATAATTTGTGATGAAAACGCCTGCAATAATTAAAACTGTAGCCACAACTAAATCTATATTAACTTCTTCACTTAAAATTAGCCAGCCTAAGAATATGGCTATAACGGTATTAAAGTAGGTAAGTATCGAAACTTCTGATGCGGAGACTTTTTTGAGGGCATAATGGTAGCAGAAATAACCCAGTACCGAACCAAAGATTGCCAAATAGCAGGTTGCAAAAATGCTTTCTGTTTTCCATGAAGCAACATCGGCTTTGCCAGAGAATATTAAGGCGAGAAAAAATTGAATTATTGCCGAGAATACGAACTGATAAAATAAATTTAGGAAAATATATTGTGGTTTTCCGCTATGTTTTTTAGAGTAAATGGTTCCAATCGTCCAGCCAGAAACTGCGATAACTAAAGATAAAATTCCATTTCTATAACCTGGCTCTAACAGATCACTTATTCCATCTCTAAAGATAAAAACGATTCCCAAGAAGCCTATAAAAACCCCAATAAAACCTTTGAAGCTTGGTTTTTGAATCCCGAGAAACACACATCCCAAAAAAACCAATAAGGGCGATGTTGCATTGATTAAAGAGGTTAGCCCACTCGGTATAGTTTTTTCTGCTACTGTGGTCATACCGTTGGCAATGACCACCATTAGGATAGACAATAGGATTTGTCTCTTTAAGCTATCCCAACCAATCCATTTTAATTCTTTCTGTTTAATTAAAATAACAAGAATAACCAAAGAAGCAATGGTTTGTCGCATAGCCGTTAAATACCAAGCTGGGATGCTTTCTACGGCAATTCGAATACCCAAATAGGTTGTTCCCCAAATTAGGGCAACACCGGTTAATGCAAGAAAAAGTTTTAAATCTATTTTGGTTTTCATTGTTGGATAATTTAACCGCAAAGAACGCTAAGCTATACGCAAAGAAAATGAAGAAATATTTTCAAGTGAAATACTATTCTGTGTAGTTAGTGTTTCCGTGGCAAAAATAATAATTGATAATAATCTGCGAATCTGTGGCTAAACTAAATTAGCGGCAATTAAAATCTGCTCCATTTCTTTCTGTAGTTTCAGGGCTTCTTCCCTGGCCTTTTCGGCAAAGTCTTCTCCTTTGCCTGCATAAATAATTCCGCGGGAAGAATTGATCAACAATCCACATTTCGAATTCAAACCATATTTACAAACTTCTTGTAAATCGCCGCCTTGTGCACCAACACCGGGAACTAAAAGAAAATGATCTGGGGCTAACTGACGTACATCTGCAAATGCCGAACCACGGGTTGCGCCAACTACATACATCATTTGTTCATCGGTTGCCCAAGTTTGAGAAGTTTTTAAAACCTTTTCGAAGAGACGTTCTTGACCCATTTCTTGTAATTGGAAATCGGCATGACCAGAATTTGAGGTAAGGGCCAAAAGAATTACCCATTTATTTTTGAAAGTAAGAAATGGCGTAACCGAATCGCTACCCATATATGGTGCCACGGTGACCGAATCGAAACTCATGTCCGATGATGCTTCATTAAAAAATGTTTCAGCGTACATGGCAGAAGTGTTACCAATATCTCCACGTTTGGCATCTGCAATAGAAAAAATATCTTTGGGAATATATTTCCAGGTATCGATCAATGTCTCCCATCCTTTTTTACCATAACACTCGTAAAATGCAGTATTGGGTTTATAAGCTACACATAAATCTTTCGTCGCATCTATAATCTGTTTATTGAATTCTAAAATTGGATTTTCGTATTTTAACAGGTGCTGGGGAATTTTATCAAGAGCGGAATCTAATCCAACACATAAAAATGAACGCTTTTTTTGGATCTGCTCGAAGAGTTGTTGCTTAGTCATATAAGGGCTTATCTGCTGCAAATATGAAGATTTTTAAGTTTTTAGAACGATAAAATTATCCCAATATGAATTATTTTTATAAACAATTTAAACTTTTCCTTGCAGATTACGTTTCAAATACATACAATTGCAACATAATTTCTCAATCGTTTATCTGAATATCCCAGAAAAATTTATCAAGACTTGTTTTTTGTTACCATTTTTTAAAAGCGATTTATCGTTTTTTATTCAGCTTATAAACACTTTATGAAACCATTTTGAGTATTTCCATAAACAAACTCATACAAGTTTTATAGCCTTAGAATTTATACACAATGAAACCGCAAGGGCTTACACGAACACAAATATTAAGCCTGTGCAGATTTATAGCAGAAACATCCGTTATAAACAAAATGAAAATTTCTTGAAACATATATATTTAGAATGTTCAGTAAAACAGAATTAAATGATAAGCTCACATCAGAATTACGTGAGCTTGCAAAAACCTATGGCATTGAAGCTGCCGATTCCCTTAGAAAAATTGATCTTGTTGAAGTGCTTTTACACCAGCAAGAAATTATAAGTGCAGCCAAATCTGGCGCAGATCCATATAGCGAACCTGAAGCAGAAACCGCAAAAGTTGCTCCAGTTCAAAAAGCAAAGGCACCAAAAGCAGAAAAAGCACCGAAAGTTACAACAGAAGCGGTTACAACAGATAAGCCGGTTAAGAAAAGAGCCCGCTTAAGTAAAGATGAGCCTGTTGCTCCAGTTGAAAGAAGAAGAGATTCGGTTACCTTATTTGATGAGCCTCAACACCAACAACAGCCCGAAAGACAGCCCGATAGAATTATTGAATCGGAAGAAGGAAGCAGCAAACCAATTTCGGCTTTAATAGAAGAAAGTGCAGAACCTGTAGCCGTTGCGCCAAAGCAAAGACAAGAACAAAAAGAAAAACCTCAACGTGAGGACAACCGCCAGCAGAAACAACCAGGTGGTGGAAATCATCATAAAAACGAAAACAGTTATTCCAATCTGGATTTCGATAATGTGATTACAAACGAGGGCGTTTTAGAAATTATGCCAGATGGTTATGGTTTCTTACGTTCAGCAGATTATAACTATTTAACCTCTCCTGATGATATTTACGTATCTCAATCGCAAATTAAACTTTTTGGCTTAAAAACTGGTGATACGGTAAAAGGCAGTATCCGCCCTCCAAAAGAAGGGGAAAAATATTTTCCTTTGGTTCGTGTAGAAACCATTAACGGCAGAGTTCCGGCAGAAGTTCGCGACCGTGTTCCTTTTGATTATTTAACACCACTTTTTCCAACTGAAAAATTAAATTTATTTACGGATAACAACAATTATTCTACCCGTATTATGGATTTATTTACACCGATTGGTAAAGGTCAGCGTGGTTTAATTGTGGCGCAACCAAAAACAGGTAAAACCAATTTACTTAAAGAAGTAGCCAATGCAATCGCTAAAAACCATCCTGAAGTTTATTTAATTATTCTTTTAATTGATGAACGTCCGGAAGAGGTTACTGATATGGCCCGTAGTGTAAGAGCTGAGGTTATTGCCTCTACTTTTGATGAGCCGGCTGAGCGACATGTAAAAATTGCCAATATAGTTTTAGAAAAATCAAAACGTTTGGTAGAAAGTGGCCATGATGTAGTAATTCTGTTAGATTCGATTACGCGTTTGGCAAGAGCTTATAACACGACTGCGCCTGCATCAGGTAAAATATTATCAGGCGGTGTTGATGCAAATGCATTACACAAACCTAAACGTTTCTTCGGTGCGGCTCGTAACATCGAAAATGGCGGATCATTAACCATTTTAGCGACTGCATTAACTGATACAGGTTCAAAAATGGATGAAGTGATCTTCGAAGAATTTAAAGGTACTGGTAATATGGAACTTCAGTTGGATCGTAAATTATCCAACAAACGTTTCTTCCCTGCTATCGATATTACAGCATCGAGTACTCGTCGTGATGATTTATTATTGGATAGAGATACCCTGCAACGCGTTTGGATTTTACGTAACCACCTTGCAGATATGAACAGTCAAGAAGCGATGGAATTTGTACAAGCTCAAATAAAGGGCACAAAAAGCAACGAAGAATTCTTAATTTCGATGAACAGCTAAAATAAGTAAAATGGAAGATGGTAAATGGATCAGGTATTCTTTTCCATATCTCATCTTCCATCTCCCATCTTACATCATATGAAAAGGCATATTCCCAATGCGATTACCTGTGCGAACCTTTTTTCCGGCTGTATAGGAATCGTTTTTGCATTTAAAGGTGATTTACAAACTGCCGCGTATTTTGTAATTCTGTCAGGAATTTTCGATTTTTTCGATGGAATGGTGGCTAGAGCCTTAAATGTAAAATCGGCTATTGGAAAAGATTTGGATTCTTTGGCTGACATGGTAAGCTTTGGTTTTTTACCGGGAGTAATCATGTTTCAGCTTTTAAAAGGGAGCGATTATCCTTCAGCGTACTTACCTTATCTGGGTTTCATTATTACGGTTTTTTCTGCATTGCGCTTAGCTAAATTCAATAACGATGCTCGGCAAACTGAAGATTTTATTGGTTTAAACACTCCGATGAATACCTTATTCATCTGTTCCTTGCCTTTTATTGCAAAAGATTATCCCGAAGTTATTGGCTCAACCATTCTATTAATTTCCACAGTAGCCATAACCAGCTATTTGTTAATTAGCGAGATTAAAATATTTTCCTTAAAGTTTAGTAATTTAAGTTGGGCGAAAAATAAGATTAAATTCATTTTCCTGATTCTATCAGCCTTGCTTATTGGTTTTTTACAATTCGCTGCAATCCCATTTGTTTTGATATTGTATATAGCACTTTCTGTTTTACACTTTAAAAGTGTAGGCAAAGAAATTCAATAAAACTCCTTATTCCAATCCAGATAGAATATTCTTTTTTGCATTTTCAAGCTGTTGGTAAATTACAACCAGCAAAACTTTAAGCCGTTCTACATTAGCCGGAATCTGTTCTACATCAATTTGCTTCCGGGCGTGATCTTCAATAGTTTGAACAAAGTCTTTTACATCACCTCTCCCAACATAACTAAATGTCGGTTTTATTTTGTGCGCACAGTTAGCCACCTTATCCCAGTTTTCAACGGATAAAGCATCTTCTAGCTCAGCTATATAAAAAGGTGTCTGTTCAATAAACGTATCAAAAACTTCGACCATAAACTCAGGATTATGGCCTACCATTTCTGTAAGATATGATAAATCTAAGGGATGATTATCATTGTTATCTTGCATAAAGCAAATCTAGTTAATTACAATTTCTTTACCTCTAAATTATCTGTAATATTTTTAGTGATTTCCGAAATAGTGAGATTTAAAATTGGATGGATGCTTTCTGAGGCGATTTCGTTTAATGGCTCCATCACAAATTTTCGGAACTGCATCTGCGGATGGGGAACCTGCAACCTGTCTTCAATATTAATAACTTCTTCGCCAAATAAAATCAAATCGATATCAATTAGTCTCTCACCCCACTTTTCTTTGCGTACCCTCCCCAGTTTTTGTTCAATTGCTAAAGCCTTGTCCAAAACTTCGAGAGCGGTTAAGGCAGTATCAACAGCAATCGCCTGATTTAAAAATACTGGCTGATCTGTTTTCCCCCAGGCATCAGTCTCATATAGAGAAGACTTTTTTGAAACTTCGCCTATATTTTCACGCACAAGTTCGATTGCTTTTTCCAGAATTTCTGACCTGTTTCCTAAATTACTCCCCAGTAACAAATAAGCAGTTGTAAACTCTAATGCCATATTAGCCTCGTGTATTTTTATATCTTTACAACTCAAAATTAAAACATTTAAATGAGAGATTTTTTTAAATATCTATTTGCCTCAATGCTAGGCTTTTTCCTTTCTATTGTTATTGTAATTATCATTTTTGTAGCTTTTATAACCATAGCCATCTCATCAATGGATAGCGATAAAACCATTGTTGTTGGCAATAATTCTGTTTTGTTTTTAAATCTAGATCAGGCCATTACCGAACGTACACCTAAAAATCCATTTGGCAATTTGCCAATTTTAGGTGGAGAAGAAAAGGATGGAATTGGTTTAAACGATTTGCTTAAAGCAATTGCAAGAGCCAAAACAGACGATAACATTAAATGTATTTATTTAAATGTAAGCAGTCCGAATGCAGGTTTTGCAACCATGCGTGAAGTTAGAAATGCATTAATCGATTTTAAGAAATCTGGGAAACAGATTATCGCCTATAGCGAAGTTTACACTCAAGGTGCATATTATCTGGCTTCTGCATCAAATAAGGTCTATTTAAATCCAGAGGGATCATTAGAATTTAAAGGTTTCAGTTCTGAACTTACCTTTTTTAAAGGAACGCTAGAAAAAATCGGAGTAGAAATGCAGGTTATCCGCGTTGGAAATTATAAAAGCGCCGTAGAACCCTTCATTCTTGATAAAATGAGCGATTATAACCGCAAGCAAGTTACAGCTTACGTTGGTGGTTTGTACAACACGTTTTTAACTGATATTGCCGAAACAAGAAAACTTCAAAAAGATAGTTTGTTTTCTGTAGCAGATAATTATAAAATAAGAGAACCTCAGGATGCCCTTAATTTTAAAATGATTGATGGATTAAAATATAAGGATCAGATTTTAGAAGAAATAAAAGATTTGTCTGGCAGATCAAAAAAAGAAAACATCTTCTCGGTTTCTATAAACGATTACATCAAAAACAATACTTCAACAGGTTCTGGAAAAGATAGAGTTGCCATTATTTATGCAAACGGTGAAATTAACGGTGGTGAGGGCTCTGATGTATCAATAGGTTCTGAAAGAATTTCAAGAGCAATCCGTAAGGCACGCTTAGATGATGACATTAAAGCAATTGTTTTGCGTGTAAATTCTCCGGGCGGAAGCGCATTGGCATCTGATGTAATTTGGAGAGAAGTGGTTTTAACCAAAAAAGTGAAACCGGTTATTGCATCTTTCGGAGATGTTGCCGCATCTGGCGGATATTATATTGGATGCGCTGCCGATAGTATTTTTGTTCAGCCAAATACGATTACAGGTTCTATTGGCGTTTTCGGAATTATTCCAAACTTCCAAAACTTAATGACAAATAAACTTGGGATTACTTTTGATGGCGTAAAAACAGGAAAATATGCAGATATTATGGCAACCAACAGACCTATGACTGCAGGCGAAAGATTTATCATTCAAAATGAATTAAATAGAATTTATAGTGGTTTTGTTAGCCGCGTGGCTGATGGAAGAAAGAAAAGCAAAGCGTACATTGATAGCATCGGCGGTGGCCACGTTTGGATTGGAACTGATGCTGTTCAAATTGGTTTAGCCGATAGAATCGGAAGCTTTAACGATGCCATAAAAGCTGCAGCAAAAAAGGCTAAACTTAAAGATTATAAAGTAGTAGAATACCCTGATGTCATAGACCCTTTAAAATCGTTCTTGGAAGAAAGTACCGATCGGATTAAAATGTATTATACCAAACAGGAACTGGGTGATAATTACATGCTTTACCAACAGATGAAAAAAGTTGTAGCAAGCTCCGGAATTCAAGCGAGAATGCCTTTTGAAGCGGTAATAAAATAAGGGTTAACGGAAAAGATAAATGTAAGATGGGAAATAGTGTTGCTGATGTACAAAAAGCATTGACACAAACCAAAAACAACATCATCAGAATTGCTGGTGTAGATGAACAGGGAACTTATCTGATTTTATTCCATCTTACATTATCCATTTTCCATTATTTAACTAATTTCCATTCTGGATGAAGCGTTAAATAAGTACCATTAACAGGCACATTTATTGGATGTACGGTTAGTGAAATGCTTTTCCCTTTAACAAACTCAAAACCTATCCCCTCGGTCTTGGAATCATAAACCATAACACTATCTTTTACTTCATTGATATAAGTTGCAATCTGAATAATTCCGGGAAATTTAGTTCGGGTGTCTTCCACGCTCCTTTCGGTTCCAAAACCATCTTGGGTTTTAAACTGCTTCGATGTTATTCTAATTTGTTTAACATTCTTGGTGGTTAGGGTAGTATCCTTATAGGAAGAATAAATAGCAATCTCGTTTCGACCATTTTGGGCAGAATCTTTACTATACCAAATTCCCCAGGCTTTGCCCATTGCAGCATCGCCGGCATCTGGCTTACCCAATTTTTTACCAACGTTTTCTATATTTTCACCTAGAGAAATATCCCCTACCGATCTTCCAGGGACAATTAAATATCTTTCATCAATGATTTTTCCCGGTCCCGATTCAATGCTTGCAATAGAATCGCCTTTATTGGTATCGTTCGTTTTTGACGACTGACAGGCACATAAACCTACGCTTAATCCTAAAAGTATTATTTTTACTGATTTCATATTTAAAGAACAATGGTTTAGGAAAATTGTGTGCAGAATCTAATTACTAAATGAAGTTTTAAGGCATTATTTTCTAATTTTACAACTTATGGAAAATAAAACCATCGCCCGTACTTTACGCTTATTGTCGCAGTTAATGGAACTGCACAATGAAAATCCTTTCAAAATTAAATCTATTGCCAATGCCTATTTTAAGGTTGATAAACTGCCATTTGCATTAAAGGATAAACCCGTAGAGGATATTGATAAAATTGAAGGAATTGGTAAAGGTCTGGCATCGAAAATTATCGAATTACTTCAAACTGGAGAACTTAAGGAACTCAACGATATTATTCGGCAAACGCCAGAAGGTGTTGTAGAAATGCTTGCCATTAAAGGCATTGGTCCAAAAAAAATCTCCATCATCTGGAATACACTTGGTATCGAAAGCATTGGAGAACTTTATTATGCCTGTAATGAGAATCGCTTAATTGAAGCCAAGGGCTTTGGTTTAAAAACTCAAGAGGAGATCAAAAATGCAATTGAATTTAAGCTGGCAGCGAACGGCAGATTTTTATATGCCCAGGTTGAAGGATTTGCGGAGACATTATCATCTCAACTTTCTGCATGGCTGGTTAAAGTAGATCACGATGCTTTGCTTGGCTTTGGAGGTCAATACCGCCGTTGCTGTGAGATTATTGATGAGCTGGAAATCGTTATCGGTGCAGAAAATTTAGATGCAGTTATCAATAACATCATTTCATTTGAGCCTTTATCTTTAATTCAAGCAGAAGATTCATTTATTGCCACAACTGAAGCCGGTTTTAGAATAAAAATTTATGTTGTAGAAAAATCAGCTTTTTATCTTGAATGGTTTAAGATCACTGGAAATTCTGAACACGTTGAAAAAGTTTTAAAATTGGCAGGACAGGGTCCTTTTATAAATGAAAATGAAATTTATAAAAAAGCTGGACTTGCTTTTATAGAACCAGAACTGCGTGAGGATTTTGATGAAATTGAGTTGGCAAAAGCCGATAAACTTCCAACATTAATTAAATATGAGGATTTAAAAGGCAGTTTACACAATCACTCAACATGGTCAGATGGCGTACATACTTTAGAACAAATGGCACTTTATTGTAAAGAGCAATTAAATCTGCAATATCTTGGCATTTGCGATCACTCCAAAACTGCGGTGTATGCTAAAGGCTTAAACGAACAGCGTGTTTTTGGTCAACATCAAGAAATTGATACTTTAAATGAAAAGCTTGCTCCATTTAAAATTTTTAAAGGTATAGAGAGCGATATTTTAAGCGATGGATCTTTAGATTATTCTGATGAAATATTAAAAACCTTCGATTTCGTAGTGGCTTCTGTTCACAGCAATTTACGCATGGATGAAGCTAAGGCAACCGCCCGTTTATTAAAGGCGATTGAAAATCCGTATACAACTATTCTAGGCCATCCAACAGGAAGATTATTATTAAGCCGTGCAGGCTATCCAATAGATTATAAAAAAATTATAGATGCTTGCGCAGCAAACAAAGTGGTTATAGAAATTAACGCAAACCCTTTAAGATTGGATTTAGATTGGCGCTGGCACCGTTATGCTTTGGAAAAAGGTGTATTGCTTTCTGTAAATCCAGATGCGCATAGAACCGAGGGGTTTAATGATATGCACTATGGTATTTTGGTCGCCCGTAAAGGTGGTTTAAGTGCCGATAAATGTTTAAATGCTTTTTCGTTAGAAGAAATTACTGAATATTTTGATAGTAAAAAGCAAAACTACCACGGATAAAAAGGATAAACACAGATTTAGACAATATGTGTCCACCTGTGAAAATCTGTGGCAAAAAACCATAACTTTGTGCCATGATAAGTGAAATTGCCAACCGCATATTTAATCAAGCCATTATAGATTACCATAAGTTTGATGACATTGACCAACCTGTAGAAAACCCTTACGATGCCGAGAGTTTAGAGCATTTATTTTATGTTAAAAACTGGATTGATACTGCTCAATGGCACATGGAAGATGTAGTACGCAATCCGCAAATTGATCCGGTTGAAGGTTTAAGCTGGAAACGAAGAATTGATGCACAAAATCAAGTTCGTACAGATATGGTAGAATTTATTGATGGATATTTTTTAAATCTTTATCAAGGTGTCGTTGCTTTACCAGATGCTAAAATAAATACCGAAAGCCCTGCATGGGCAATAGATAGACTTTCAATTTTGGCATTGAAAATTTACCACATGAAGGAGGAAGCAGAGCGTGAAAGCGCATCTGTAGAGCATCGTGCACAATGTCAAACCAAACTAGATATTCTTTTATCCCAAAGGGATGATTTATCTCAGAGTATTGATGAGTTATTGAGCGATATTGAGGCTGGTAAAAAATACATGAAAGTGTATAAGCAGATGAAAATGTATAACGACCCGAGTTTAAATCCGGTTTTGTATAAAAAAGCGTAGAAATTAATCAACCACAAAGACACGAAGAACACAAAGGAAAATCTTGGTGCTTTTTGTGTCTTTGTGGTAAACAAGCCTATGGCATTAACAGAAAAAATTATTGTTTTACGTTTTTCAGCCATGGGCGATGTTGCGATGGTAGCTTCTGTTTTACAGGAATTTTCCGTTCAAAATCCATCTGTCGAAATTATCATGGTTAGTCGCGAGGCCTTTAAACCCTTTTTTGATGGCATAGATAAGTTGATTTTTCACCCAATTCAGCCAAAAACAATTCATAAAGGCATTTCTGGGCTATTTAAACTTTATACAGCATTAAAAAAATACAAGCCCTATGCCATTGCAGATCTGCACGATAACTTAAGAAGTAGAACCCTTTCTTTCTTCTTCCGTTTAGCTGGAATAAAAATTAAACGAATTGACAAAGGCAGGGCTGAAAAAAAAGCTTTAACACGAACAACAAATAAAATATTTAAACCACTCCGCCCAACTGTAGAACGTTACGCTGATGTTTTTAGGGAATTAGGATTTACCACCAGGCTTAGCCATAAACTAAAAAAATCACCAAAAAATCTTCCGCAAAAAGCAGAAGCATTCTTTAAGAAAGATGCAACACAAAAAATAGGCATCTCCCCTTTCGCTCAACACATTTATAAGGTTTATCCTTTAGATAAAATGGAACAAGTAATTTCTTCATTAAGTCTTTTAGGTTATGAGCTTTTCATATTTGGTGGGGGAAAAACTGAACAGGATATTGCAGAAAAATGGGCTAAAGATCATCCCAATACACATAATTTAATTGGGAACTTTAAATTATCGGAAGAATTGGCCATTATTTCAAATCTCGATTTGATGTTAAGCATGGATTCATCCGGCATGCATATGGCATCGTTAGAAGGAATTCCAGTCGTTTCAATTTGGGGACCTACACACCCTTATGCAGGTTTTTTGGGGTATGGGCAGTTAGAAAGTGACTGTATCCAAATTGATGATCCCGTTCGGCCAAATTCTATTTATGGAAACAAACCCTGTATCTGTGGTGTTGAAAGTTGTATGGACTTAATTAAGCCCGAAACGATTGTAAACAAAATAAAAGAAAAATTAAATGGCTAAAAACTTGCTTTTGGTACGTCACGCTAAGTCAGACTGGGGAAATATAGATTTAAAAGATTTTGATAGACCGCTAAATAAAAGAGGAAAAGAAAATGCTCCAGAAATGGCGCAACGCCTGTTAAAGCGAGGTTTTAAATTCGATTTAATGGTAAGCAGCCCTGCAAAAAGAGCTTTAACTACAGCTAAATATTTTGCAGAAGCCTATCAGATTGACGAAATTCAACTTGAGCCCAGTATTTACGAAGCAAATACAAATGCACTTTTAAAAGTTGTTAATGGTTTAAGCGACCAGGCAGAGACCGTTATTTTATTTGGACATAATGGTGGCTTAACCGATTTTGCAAACGAACTGTGTGATGGCGACATTTATAACATTCCGACGGCTGGTATGACACTGATTTCTTTTCCCTTTGAATCTTGGCAAATGATAAGCAGGGGAACTGGTGATCTGGTTTTCTTCGATTTTCCAAAAAACAAAGAGGAAGTTTAAGGTATAGCTAAGAAGCGGAGAATTTTCGATACGATACTGAGTTGCTCCCAGTATCGCCCGCTGGCGGGGGAATTAAAGGTCGAGGATTTAAGCAAAAAGCACCGCCTTGGTTAATTAAACCTGATTGCAATGAAAAGCCCCAATTTTTTATTGGGCTTGAAATGAAAAGCAGGGCTGAAAAATCAAAAGAATTACTGAGCGAACATTTCCAAATAGAATTTATATTTTATTTTACTATCTTTGAATTTATAAAAACGAAATCTGGCAATAGACATTTCGGTGAATTCATAACCTAAACTCCTCTGGTTATTTCATAATTCGTATCGCCAGAAAATTTATCCATTAATTTATCTGTACATGAATTTTGATTATAATACTACGCGTAGCCATTTAATTTTATCTGAATATGGCCGTAACGTACAAAATATGGTGAAGTATATTTGCGAATTGCCAACCATTGAAGAACGTAATAAATATGCCCAGGCGGTTATAGACCTAATGGGGTTTTTGCAACCACATTTGCGTGATGTTGCTGATTTTAAGCACAAACTTTGGGATCACTTACACATTATTTCTGGTTATCAGATTGATGTAGACAGTCCTTATCCAAAACCGCTGATTGAAAATGCTTATATAAAACCTGAGCCTCTTTCTTATCCACAACAAAGAATTACGTATAAACATTACGGTAAAACTGTTGAAGTGTTAATCGAAAAAGCAATGCGTGAGGAAAATCCAGAGCATAAAAAGGCAATGGTTCAGGGAATTGCAAACTTTATGAAGATGGCATACGTTACTTGGAATAAGGATAATGTAAGCGATGATACCATAATTAAAGATTTAAAATATCTTTCTGGCGGATTACTCTCTCTTGATGAGGGTGTTAACTTAGCCAAAGTAGAATTTAGAGCGCCAAACCCTCGTCAGAACAACAACAACAATCGGGGAAGAACAAATAATAACAACAACAACGGTAAAAACCGTCAGAACAATAATAATCGCAGACCAAACAACAACAATAAACCTAAATATTAAAGGAAAGGTAAAAGGCATAAAGTGGAACGAAAACTTAAGTTTCTGCCCATCTCTATACTTGATACCTAATACTAAATACTAAAAGATATATGAACGCATTTGAAATAACGGGCGGAATTAAATTAAAAGGCGAAATTACTCCACAGGGTGCCAAAAATGAAGCATTACAGATTTTATCAGCAGTTTTGCTTACAGAGCAGAAAATTACGATCAGCAATATTCCCGATATTAAGGATGTAAATAAATTGATTGAACTGTTAGGCGATTTGGGAGTTGCTGTTGAACGTATTAACAAAGACACTTATACCTTTGAAGCTAAAAATATCGATTTAAATTTTTTCGAATCGGATACTTTTAAAGCAAAGGGCGGTGGTTTACGTGGATCGATTATGATTGTTGGTCCATTATTGGCCCGTTTTGGTAAAGCCGCAATACCTAAACCCGGAGGCGATAAAATTGGGAGAAGAAGACTGGATACGCATTTTATAGGTTTCGAAAAACTCGGTGCAAAATTCGTTTATGATAGCAAAAAAGCTTTTTTTAATGTTGATGCAACAGATTTAAAAGGCGCTTATATTCTATTAGACGAAGCTTCGGTTACCGGAACGGCTAACATTGTTATGGCAGCGGTTTTGGCAAAGGGAACAACCACAATTTACAATGCTGCCTGCGAACCTTATTTACAGCAACTTTGTAAAATGCTGAACCGAATGGGTGCAAAAATCTCTGGAATTGGATCCAACCTACTCACCATCGAAGGTGTTAAAGTTTTAGGTGGAACAGAACACAGAATGTTGCCTGATATGATCGAAATTGGATCATTCATTGGTATGGCCGCAATGACAGAATCTGAAATCACCATTAAAAATGTTTCTTATGATGAGCTTGGTGTAATCCCTGAGGTTTTCAAAAAATTAGGTATAAAATTAGAACGTAGAGGTGATGATATTTATGTTCCTTCTCAGAAACATTACGAAATTGATACTTTTATTGACGGTTCAATTTTAACCATTGCCGATTCTCCATGGCCAGGTTTTACTCCCGATTTATTAAGTATTGTATTGGTTGTGGCCACACAAGCGAAAGGGAACGTTTTAATCCACCAGAAAATGTTTGAGAGCCGTTTGTTCTTTGTGGATAAACTGATCGATATGGGTGCTCAAATTATTCTTTGCGACCCGCACCGTGCTACGGTTAATGGTATTGATAAAAAATATAAACTTCGTGGTATCAGCATGACTTCGCCCGATATTAGAGCGGGTGTTTCCTTGTTAATTGCCGCTTTATCTGCCGAAGGAAAATCGACCATTTATAACATCGAACAAATAGAGCGTGGTTACCAGGATATTGATACTCGCTTACGTGCACTAGGTGCTCAAATTAAGCGTGTAAACGCTGATGCACCAAGCCATTAAAAGTTAAAAATAGCTTAATTCAAAACGCCCAAGTAATTTCTTACTTGGGCGTTTTTATTGTTATTCGTCATTGCGAGGTACGAAGCAATCTTAAAACAGTCGTTATTTTGAAACCCACAGCATTAAGATTGCTTCGTACCTCGCAATGTCGACCGTTTTAAAAATTAACCCTAGCTAGTCGGGATTTGCAACCCCGTCTTAATAACTAAGGATCGAGATTACAAATCTCGATCAACTGAAATCAAAATGCTCGAATAATTTTTTATTCGAGCGTTTTTATTGTTATTCGTCATTGCGAGGCACGAAGCAATCTTACAACAGTCGCTATTTTGAAACCAAAGCATTAAGATTGATTTGTACCTCGCAATGGTGATTACAATTAATTACCCTGAAATCGCGTTAATAATATCATACTGTGTGATGATTTCGATCTTACCTGATTCATCTTCTACCAATACGGCAGAGTTTTCTTTATTAATCAAAGATGATATTTTATCAATTGATGTATTTAAATCAACAAAAGGAAAGGTAGCGGTCATGATTTCTGAAATTGCTGCAGATTTCAAACCAGGGTTTTCCAATAAGGCCGTAAGAATATCGCTCTCCGCAACTTTTCCGACTATCATTCCTTGTTGGGTAACCGGAATCTGAGAAATATTCATCGATTTGATGGTATTGATTGCTTCTAAAACAGATTTTGTTGCATCAAGGGTAACAATCTCTGTATTTTCTTTCTTAGCTAAAATTGATTTCGCTGTTAATTTTTCATCTTGTAAAAATCCACGTTCGCGTAACCAATCTTCATTGTACATTTTGCCCATATAACGGCTTCCATGATCATGAAAGATAACAACAACAACATCTTCCGGCTTTAATTTATCTTTTAATTGGATTAAACCACCTATGGCGGCACCCGCAGAGTTACCTACAAAAATACCTTCTTTACGAGCGATATCGCGGGTCATTAAAGCTGCATCCTTATCGGTTACTTTTTCGAACAAATCGATTACATCAAAATTTACATTTGCAGGAAGAAAATCTTCCCCGATACCTTCAGTTATATATGGATAAATCTCATCCTTATCGAAAATCCCGGTTTCTTTATACTTTTTGAAAACTGAACCATAAGTATCAATTCCCCAAACTTTAATGTTAGGATTTTTCTCCTTTAAATATTTTCCCGTTCCAGATATGGTACCTCCAGTGCCCACACCTACAACCAAATGTGTAATCTTACCTTCGGTTTGTTCCCAAATTTCAGGACCAGTTTGTTCGTAATGTGCTTGAGAATTGGCTAAATTATCATACTGATTCGGTTTCCAAGAGTTTGGAACCTCACGCTCCAATCGAGAGGAAACTGAATAATAAGAACGCGGATCTTCAGGTTCAACATTAGTAGGACATACAATTACCTCAGCACCGAAAGCCCTTAATGCATCTACTTTTTCTTTTGATTGTTTATCTGTAGTGGTGAAAATACATTTATAACCTTTAATTATCGCGGCCATCGCAAGTCCCATTCCTGTATTTCCAGAAGTTCCTTCTATAATGGTCCCACCTGGTTTAAGCTTGCCACTTTTCTCCGCATCTTCGATCATTTTAACCGCCATACGGTCTTTAATTGAGTTGCCAGGATTTGTTGTCTCTATTTTAGCCAGAATTGTTCCTGGAACTCCCTTCGTTATTGTATTTAATTTAACCAGAGGCGTATTGCCGATGGTTTCTAAAATATTATTGTACCACATGTAGCAAAATTAAGCAAAGGCATTTAGTATTTTACAAACTATATTTTATTTGAAACATAATTTCGAAAATGAAAATATAATAGAATTTTATTGCATAATCTATAATAATGATAGGCATTATAGATTGATTATTGGGCGAAAAGCAATTTTGCATCTAAGTTTTCGAAAATTATCATTAATATGTGTTTATATTTTTGCCGCAGATTAACAGATTAATTTATCAAGCATTTTTAATCAATTTGTGATAAAAAGTTTAATCTGTAAATCTGTGGCCAAACTTATGCAAGTTTATAAACCTTACCAGGTAACGAAACTATAATGCCCTGCATTTCTAAAGTGAGAATTACAATTGCCAGTTTGCTTTGCTGAATATTTAATTCTATAGCGAGTTCATCAATGGCCAATTGGCCATTTTTGAGTGCATCAACAACTTTCTGCTCGTTATTGGTCAAGTTAATCTGTAAAGCCGTTTGAGCCTGTTTTTTCTTTTCTTTTACTTCATCGTCCCAACCTAAATAATAAATCAAATCGTTAGCATTATTAATCAACCCTGCCCGGTTTGTTTTAATAAGAAAATTACATCCTTCAGAAAATATATCATTTGTTCTGCCTGGAAATGCATAAACATCTTTATTGTAAGAATTGGCAATTTCGGCGGTAATCAAGGCACCGCCTTTTAATGATGCTTCAACAACTATCGTAGCATCCGCTATGCCTGCAATAATTCGATTCCGCTGTGGGAAGTTTTGACGATCAGGATTGGTAAGTGTTGGAAACTCGGTTAATAAACCTCCATTTAAAACCATTTTTTGGGATACAGTTTTGTGCAGCTGAGGATATAATCGATCCAATCCATGCCCTAAAATACCCACTGTCGCAACTTCGTTCGCAATACATTCCTTATGCGCAGACACATCAATCCCATATGCCAATCCACTTATTACCAAGACATTGTAAGGCGCCAGTACCTCAATTAACTGCTTGCAGAGATTCCGACCATACTCTGTTGCATTTCTCGTTCCAACGATGCTGAGAATTCTGGGATGGTTTAAATTTGCAATACCTTTAAAATATAGAAGTATCGGAGAATCGAAGCAGTTTTTTAGCCGTTTCGGATAATTATCATCCGAGAAAAAAAGCACATCTATTCCATGCTTTTCAACAAATTTCAATTCTTCTTCTGCTCGGGTTAAAGCGTTGGTCCCTAAAATTGCTTCAACTGTTTTTTCACCAATTCCGGGAATCTGAAGCAACTGCTTTCGGCTGGCCGAAAATACGTTTTCAGCACTGCCACAATAAGCAAGCAGATTTTTGGCTGTAACCGGACCAATAGATTTTATAAATGTTAAGGCAATTTTATGGAGCGTACTCATTAATATTTAAGCTAAGGTGAATAAATGCTTGGGATGATTTATTTCCTTTTTATCGTTGCCTAAAAATCAATGTCGATTAAACTTTTTAGCGGAATATGAATGTTGTTTTTTAGCTGGATATATTTTTCTGTAACCGCCCAAACTGTAGTGTCTACTCTTTTTGGGCCAATGGTGGTATTAAAAGTAATGGTTGCTTTAGCCTTGAATTCGTTCCCCAATCGCTGAGCTTCGGCAAGCTTTGTTTTCAGTTCATCGGTATGATCTTCTTTGGCATTTATAATATTTAGGTAGCTTATATGTTCTTTTTCTACAATTTCTATCGGCATAGTATCTCTTTAACGATTAATGTTAAACAAGCTTATCAATTTTTTATAAAAAAAACAACCTTTAAATTGCCTTTCTTGTAATATTTAGGCTAATAAAAAAGCCAGCATTAAATTATGCTGGCCCTTAATTTAAAGCAAATTCTTTTATTTAAAATTCATTTTTCTGGTTTCAATCATGCCCTTAAATTCATGATTTAATTTCTCGTTCGTATTATCAATTAAAGCTCTTGATGCAGCAGAAGTACTGCTTAAGGAATTATCTTTTAAATAAGATGTAAAGCTACCGTTTGCGGTAAAATAAAGTGCTTGGGCCAACAAAGGTTCAGCAGGGTCGCCAAAGTCTTTGCTAAGATCATCTACAACATCCTTGTCTACAGTCATACCGTCGAAATAATCGCCAAAGTTTACAGAATTTTTAGTCTGAAACTGAGGAATATACAAATCTGATTTATTAATCCGGATAGAGAAAAAACCAACTGGCTTACCATATGTTTTACGACCGATAAGCTTAACATCCATTACGGGTTTCAGATTATTGATTAACAACTCACTTGCCGATGCGGTAGAGCCGGTTACAATAAAATACACTCTAGATACATTCAACGAACCACGTTTTTTAAACGATTCTTGATTGCCCGCAGCCATTGTTGGTTTATAAGAGTAATCGAAAAACGAATATAATCTTGTTACCCCATCTGTACCCTGTGCATAGAATTTTTGATTTTCCAAAATCGTAGCCTGTGCATTTTGCATGGTTTGATTATAATATGTGGTGTACATTATCTTACCCGTTTGTGCAGATGGAGCAATTAAATTCGTTAAAACTTCTGCTGTTCCGACCGAGCCACCACCATTGTATCTTAAATCTACAATCAACTCGGTAACACCATCAGCTGTAAATTTCGCAAATGCCTGATCCAATAATGCAGATGCGTTTGTTGTGAAGCTGTTGAACACAATGTATCCCAGTTTTTTAGCTCCAACAGTATAAGTATTGGTATACAAAATTGGATTAATTGCATAAGTACCGCGATTCACGGTAACCTCTGCAGTTGTTTTATCGGGTTTTTCTACCGTTAAGGTAACAGATGGATTACTTCCAAATATTGCAGCGTTTAAAAAATCAACATCAGCTTGAGATGCCCTAGAAACCACACTGCCATTAACTTTTGTAATGGTAAACCCTCTTTTTAAATTCACTGCAGCAGAAGGAGAATTTGCATAAACATATTTAATTTTTAATAGGTTATTGGCATCAAAGTTTGCAGAAAATCCATAATCACCACCTACGCCACCTAATTGACCAGCAACAGATCCATCATCAATAAAAGAATATTTATCCTTTCCACCATTGCTTGATAAAGCCCTAATAGCCGTTACAACTTGCTCGCTTGTTGAATATTTCCGTGGATTAAAAGCATCATAGCTCGGCATGCCTACATTCCAAAAGTAGGTTTGCTTTGCATAAAGAAAAATTGAATCTCTGGTTAAATAATCTCGATTGGTTGTTGGTGTTTGTAAAGTATTACTTTCAGAAACGGAACTGTCTGCATCTGCAGCAGCGTCATTTTTTTTACAAGATGTTGTAATCCCCAACACAATTAACATAAAGCACAAAAAGGCATTTTGCGCAGTAATTTTTCTAAGCATATTTTATATTATCTGTAAATTTCTAGTGACACAATATACGGCAAATTAATTAATTTGGATTGCTCCTCATCAAATTTATTTGCACCAACAACTAACGCTTCATTTGACGATAAATTGTTGTTGCTTAGTATGTTTATAAAAATTTCTGATTTAGGCTGCTGTAGTTCATCAGCAAAGAAAACCGTAAGGTATTTTTCAAGTCCATTCCACTCTGTTTGTTTTATTTTATTAAGCTGCTGCTCGGGATCTCCAGTGGTTACAATAAAGATTTTCTTGCGATCTACAACCAACTCCTGCATAAATTCCAACATGTTTTTATAAAGCAAAAGTTTTAATGGCAATCGGGCATTTTGATGCAACAGATCGAAATTGTACTGGTAGCTTTCTGCAAGATCGAATTTGGCAGCTGTTTTCTGAAATAAATTATCGCTCCCATTTAATTCATATTCCAAGCGCATAAATTCTAAAATTACCTGTGCGTTCTTTTGCTCAGAATATTCTATAAATTGTGCAAAAAGATAGTATACCTGCAATAAATAATCCTTTTCCGGAAAAAGCACGTTATCCAGTTCGAATATTACAGCCTGCTTATCTTTAGCGAATTGGTATGCATCCATATTATACTGTAAAAAGGTTAAAACATTGATTATCAAAACCAAAGACGCCATTCAGTTCTTTATATTCTGCTTTTGGAAAGCTTTGATTTGTAGAAAAAATGCATTCTCCACCAATAAAAACGGCGAAATCTGATTGCAAATCGTTTTCGGTCTTTATGTATTTCTCAATTCTATCCGCCTCAGGGAGTAAAACCTGAATGCCATATTCTCCAAACAAAACAGAAGATTTCGAAATCGGCTGAACTTCAAAATTGTGTAATGGAATTATACAATCAATTGATTCGGTTATGCAAAAATTTAAAAGAATGTGCGCAATGCTATCCTCATTTAGCTTACCTAAACTTGCAAAGGCATATTTTTCGGTTATTACAGAAGGCATTTCTCCATAATCTGCTAGTAAAACAAAGTGATTTGGAAATGCTTTTAAAAGTTTAAGGGCTTTAGAATTATTTCCGCCTGTAATGAGTATTTTCAAATTAATTGTGTTGAATAATAATTGTTAACGGATTAATGAAGGTTTTTGCTATGATCATATCATCCTTAAAACCTGAAAAAATCCTGATCCTATACGATTAACCCATCTTTCATGGTCACTACCCTATCGCTTGTTTTTGCCAAGTGTTCGTTATGTGTAACAATTACAAATGTTTGCTGAAAATTGTCTCGCAAACTAACAAAAAGCTGATGAAGTGATGAGGCATTTTCTGAATCTAAATTACCAGAAGGTTCATCTGCTAAAATTATGGAGGGATTATTGACTAAAGCTCTCGCAATGGCTACACGTTGCTGTTCGCCACCAGAAAGCTGACTTGGTTTATGGTTAACCCGATCCTTTAGTCCGAAAAGATCCAGTAATTCTAACGCTCTAGCTTCTGCCTGTTTTTTTGATTTCTTAGCTATAAATGCTGGTATACATATATTCTCTATAGCACTAAACTCGGGTAGTAAATGATGAAATTGAAAAACAAAGCCGATGTTTTGATTTCTAAAACTGCTTAGCAAATCGCCACTTAGCTTACTAATCATGGTATCCTTTAATTCTACAGTACCTTCATCAGGCTTATCTAAAGACCCCAAGATGTGCAATAAAGTGCTTTTCCCAGCTCCAGATGGACCTATTATGCTTACAATCTCTCCTTTTTGTACTTCAAAATTTACTCCTTTTAAAATGGATAAATTCCCATACGATTTTTTAATATCAGTGGCTTTTAGCATGCTTCAAATTTAGTAAAAAAGCGCAAAGACTAAAGCAAAAAGAGGAAGGGCTAAAGCCAAAAGTTCAAAGTTAAAAACAAAGCCTAGTTCTGTGCAATCGATTAATCTGTATAATCAATCCGAAAGAAAAAATAAATTAAATCATCTTATTAAAAATAAAATTTGCAATTATCATTTTCTTATTTAACTTTGAAAAACAAAGCACTTTTAAAATGAGCACTCCAGAAGAACAATTAAATACCTTAAAAGACATTAGGCAAATGATGGATCGATCATCGAGATTTATTTCTTTGAGTGGCTTATCTGGAGTTTTTGCTGGCGTTATTGCTTTAATTGGCGCCTACTTTGCGGATCAGGAAATCGAAAAATTTATAAATAAGCGGGGTTATGGATATGGTGTTGATGGAGAAATGGATTTGGAATTTAACCTAATAAAGCTTGGTATTTTTGTTTTGGTAATTGCTTTGGCTGGCGGAATTTTATTTACCTACAGAAAAAGCCAACAAAACAACCTTCCAATTTGGGATAAGACATCAAAATCTTTATTGATCAATTTATTTGTTCCTTTATTTGCCGGTGGATTATTTATCATTGCCTTGCTGATTAACCACCCGAATACTTATAGCATTATTGCGCCGAGTTGTTTAATTTTTTATGGCTTATCGCTTATAAACGCTAGTAAATACACCTACAGCGACATTAGATATCTTGGCTTTTGCGAAGTTTTTTTAGGTTTGGTTTGTATGTTTTACGTTGGCTATGGATTAATTTTCTGGGCTGTAGGTTTTGGTATTTTACACATTATTTATGGGTTGGTAATGTATTTTAAATATGAGAGAGGCCAATAAGAATGAAAAACCCCATTGCAGATTTAAATAAAATATTCGATAGCCGGATCAGATTAGGTGTAATGTCTATGCTTGTTGTAAACAACGAAATTGGTTTTAACGATTTAAAACAGATGCTGGAATTAACCGATGGCAATTTAGCTTCGCACTTAAATACTTTAGAGCAGGCAGAGTTTATTAAAGTACATAAAGGCTTTATCGGAAGAAAAACCAATACCACCTACTCGATTACGCCTTTGGGCAAACAGGCCTTTAAGGCACATTTGGATGCACTTGAAAAAATGATCAAGAAATTATAAATATTTTTTTTAACTAATTGCTTTGAAATACAAAGCACTTTTAAAGAATAAAAATCAATGAGATCAAATGAACTTTTAATTATCAGCATCGGGAGAAAATCTGCCTTTTTTTCTTTTGCTATTGGAACATTGCTCCTCTTGGCATACCTTATTAGCCAGGCCAACAATCTTATTCCTATTGGCTTAACATACATTTACATAGCCTTTTATGTAAATATCGCTGTATTATTCTTATTGCTTTTTGCCCTAGTGGCCTATAGTGAAAACCGAAATAAAACCTGGTTAACCATCCTATACCTCTTACTCAACATCCCCATTGCATTTGCCTATTATGTAATTGTAGTATCCATAATTTAAAAAAAAATGAAAAATAAATCCAACTTTTTGATGTTGTCTGCCCTACTGGGTGGCTTGCTTTTTAACTTTATCTTCTGGGAAGAAAGGTTAGCGCTGAACCTGCTTATTTACAGCGTTTATTTATTGATGATAACTTTTGTAAATCCAGAAGCTATCAAAAGCCGTAAATTAAAAATTTATGGACTCGCCCACCTATCCGCAGCGGTTTTGGTTGTGATAAACAATTCAGACTTAACGCTGGCAAGTTATTACATCAGCATGCTTTTATTTATTGGTATTGCCCATAACCAACAAATTAGAACTGTTTTCGTTGCCATTTTAGCTGCCTTTTTACAATTGGCAACCGTTCCATTTAATGCCATTAAAAACCTAACTGAGGTTCGGATTGGCAATTTCAATTTAAAGCCCTTCTTTAAATTGCTAAAATATGTTTTAATACCGTTTGTAATTGTAACTGTTTTTACCTGCTTATATTCTGCAGCCAGCACTGTATTTGCACATTATGTAGAATTGGTTTTAAACAGCATTGCAAATTCGTTGGGAGATGTGATCAACTTCTTTTTTAAAGATTTAAATTTTGGTCGTGTGGCTTTCTTTTGTTTTGGTTTAGTTGTAACAAGCGGCATATTATTAACTTTTTTTGATAAGAGTTTGCAAAATGCCGAGCTTAAGTGTAAAGAGCAGCTGCTAAGGGTTAGAAGAAAAATTAACCAAAGAACAGCCTGGTTCGAGTTTTTACAGATTTTTACTGGAGGTTTATTATATAGAAAACTGGCCTTAAAAACAGAATATATTATCGGATTAATCTCTTTCGGTTCATTAAATCTTTTGCTCCTATTTTTAAATGCGATAGATATTACAACACTTTGGTTTGGGTATAAACCTTCTGGTAATTTTTCTAGCGAGTTGCATCAAGGCACCAATTCTCTAATCTTTAGTATAGTTATGGCGATGTTTGTTATTACCTATTTCTTTAGAGGAAATTTAAACTTTTTTAGCAAAAGTAAAACATTGCGCTTTTTGGCTTTTGCATGGATGATTCAAAATTGCACCCTCATTATATCTGTATTGATCCGCGATGGGTATTATATCGAATTTCATGGCTTAACGCACAAGCGAATTGGGGTTTTGGTATTTGCCATTCTTTGTATTATAGGCCTAGCGACTGTTTATATAAAGGTTGCAAAGCAAAAAACCTTATTCTATCTTTTTAAAACGAACGGCAATATCTGGTTTATACTTCTGCTTGTATTCAGCACCATTAATTGGGATGTTTTAATTGTAAAATACAATCTTAACCATACAGATTTAGTTTCGATAGATCCCGATTATTTAATTTCCTTATCTGAAAAAACTTTGCCACTGCTTGATAAAAACCGTGCGAAAATCAATCAATCAGCAACTAACGAATCTGAAACAAGAACCAGAATTTATGCAAATCCAAAAGATATCTTGATGAATAAGCTGGATCAAAGAATTGATTTTTTTAAAGAAAGGTATGAAAAAGCGAGCTGGGTGTCTTGGAATTTACAGGACTGGAACACTGCAGAATATTTTGGACTAAATGGAAAATAGGATGAAAAGGCTCCATAAGTTAAACGCAATAATTTCAGCACTTGTTAGCTTGCTAGGCTTCAATTTAAGATGCCTCATTGATTCAATATTTATAGTTTACCTTACTAAAAAAGAACATGAAAATACATAGCTCAACATACTGGACTCGCTATTTTGCAGGTAACTCGAAGATAAAAAGAGTCGATTGGACAATTAGCCCACAAATCTCTGGTGAAGAAAGCGCAAAAATCCTTAAATCCTTACAAGCATGGCAACTTGGCGAAACTTCTGAAGGTGAACATTTGCTTCATGCGGCTAAAAAATATTCTAAAGCCATAAATGATGCTGAATACCCAGAGGCCGTTAAATTGTTTATCAAGGAAGAACAAAAACACGGCAATAACCTTGGTCGGTACTTAGATTTAATCGAAGCGCCTAGAATTAAAAAAGATTGGGGTGATAGCCTTTTTCGCAGGATAAGATACTTTAACACCAATATGGAACTTTGGACGATTGCTGTAATTACCGTGGAGAGTGCTGCACAAATTTTTTATCAAGCTTTAAAAGATGCCACAAAATGCAAATTGCTTAAGCAGATATGTACGGATATTTTAATTGATGAGGCTGCGCATATCACATTCCAAAGAGAACGTTTGTACATTATTTTTAATCAGAAAAATTTCTTTTCAAAGTGGGTTGCTTATTATGCATATTCTTGCTTTTTCATCAGCACCAGTTTGGTAGTGTGGTTTGCCCATAAAAAATTATTTAAAGCGGGTAGGCTAAGTTTTTGGCGGTACTTTAATAAGATGAAGTTTAAACTTGGCAAAGTTGCCGGCAGATCGATTTTGTACGATTTTCATACAGACAATGCTGAACTCATTGCATTACACAAAACCGTTTGAATAAAATCCTTTACAATTAACCTCTCCCCTTTGCTAAACTTTTGTTGGATTTAGTTTTTCCCGGTGCCCTGCATCGGGAAGCAAAGGTTAAGTATTTTTTAAACAAAATTATTAATTTTAAACATCATGAAAACCCAAGAAGTATTTAAATCTTCAACCCGAAGAATTACAATTATTTTAACTGTAACTGCCATAATATTGAGCATTCCGTTAATTGCAATGCAGTTTAGCAGTGAGGTAAAATGGACCTTAAACGATTTTATTACCGCCGGTATATTATTGCTAAGTACAGGCTTAGCGATAGAACTCGTTATTAGAAATATGAAAAAAGGCACTTTTCGAACAGTTCTATTGATAATTATATTACTGGCATTGTTTCTAATTTGGGCAGAATTAGCCGTGGGCATTTTCGGAACCCCATTTGCAGGAAGCTAGTTATTTTGAAACTTTGCAGAAACCGATTTGCCAAGAACCATAATCTTTGTTAGATAAACCCGAGATAAGCGGAAATACTTTTAAAATTGCATCAGCTTTGAATTTGCTTTCATTCTGAGGCACGAAGAATCTGCCACCTATGAAACAGATTCTTCATACCTCAGGATGACAGAAGTTTTTAAAAGATTGTAGCGTTGGCGGGGCCGTATTTCCCGATTAACATAAAACGTTCATTTTCTCGAAAAAATCGGCAATTGCTATTTGTTTAAAGGGTTTGAAATTGTAGCTTTGGGCAAATTTTGTAGCAAATGAATATTCACGAATACCAGGGTAAACAAATATTAAAAAGTTTCGGTGTAAACGTTCAAGAAGGAATTGTTGCCGATACTCCGGAGCAAGCTGTTGAGGCTGCTAAGCAACTGAAAATTGATTACAATTCTGATTGGGTTGTAATTAAAGCGCAAATCCACGCTGGTGGTCGCGGTAAAGGTGGTGGTGTAAAATTGGCCAAAAACCTTGATGAAGTTAAACAACGCGCAACCGATATTATTGGTATGCAATTGGTTACTCCTCAAACCGGACCAGAAGGTAAATTAGTGAGTAAGGTTTTAGTTGCTCAGGATGTTTATTATCCAGGCGCTTCTGAAACTAAAGAATTCTACATTTCAGTATTGTTAGATCGTGCAAAAGGCCGCAACATTATTATGTACAGTACCGAAGGCGGTATGGATATTGAAGAAGTTGCTGAACATACCCCACATTTAATTTTTAAAGAAGAAATCGACCCGAAAGTTGGTTTACAGGGTTTCCAAGCACGTAAAATTGCTTTCAATTTAGGTGTTAGCGGTGCTGCACACAAAGAGATGGTTAAATTTGTTTCTGCTTTATATAAAGCTTACGAAGCTACTGATTCTTCGATGTTCGAGATTAATCCAGTACTAAAAACTTCTGATGATAAGGTAATTGCGGTTGATGCTAAAGTTAATTTAGATGAAAACGCATTGTTCCGTCATGCTGATTACGCTGCAATGCGTGATGTTACAGAGGAAGATCCAATGGAAGTTGAGGCAAGTGCATCTAACCTAAACTTTGTTAACCTTGATGGTAACGTAGGTTGTATGGTTAATGGTGCTGGTTTGGCAATGGCAACAATGGATATTATTAAATTAGCTGGTGGTGAGCCTGCTAACTTCTTGGATGTTGGTGGAACTGCAAATGCACAAACGGTTAAAGCGGCTTTCAATATTATTTTGAAAGACCCTAACGTTAAAGCAATCCTGATAAATATTTTTGGCGGTATTGTTCGTTGCGATCGTGTTGCTCAAGGTGTTATCGATGCTTATAAAGAAATCGGAAATATTCCTGTTCCAATTATCTGTCGTTTACAAGGTACAAACGCAGAAGAAGCAAAGAAATTAATTGATGAGTCTGGACTTCAGGTTTACTCTGCAATAGCTTTAAAAGAAGCTGCTGATTTAGTAACCAAAGTTTTGGCTGAGCAAGCATAATAAAGCTTAAAGCAGAAAGCTTAAGGCTAAAAGAAATAAAACAACATAAAAAAATCCTTCCAGTTAACACTAGAAGGATTTTTTTATGCACACCATTTAAAACACCATCGAAAACTTTATGCCAATTTTGGACATATGCTTAAATGTTCTAAGGTGTCTTAGGTGGTGAGAATAATTTGAAAATCGGGTTTCTGTGTCCTTCGATTGCGAAAGCCTTACTATCACTTCAATCTTTAAATTTGTAGAGTTAACAACTTTCTTTCCGTCTAGATATTAAAGTTGTCAACTCTTAAAATAAATTAAAAAGTATTTCCGTTTTATCGGGTTTATTTAACGTGGTTAATGCTCCCTAAATTCCAAAATATCTCCCGGTTGGCATTCCAGTACTTTACAAATGGCATCTAAAGTTTCCAAACGAATGGCTTTGGCCTTACCTGTTTTAAGGATAGATAAATTAGACATCGTAATCCCAACCCGCTCACTTAACTCAGTTAGCGACATTTTACGACGGGCAAGCATTACATCTAAATTTATAATTATCGGCATTAGGATGATTTAAAGGTAAAGTTAAATGGTTAAATCGTTTTCTTGTTTCAGTTTACCGGCTTGGTCGTAAACAAAAGCGAAAACCGTAATTAGCAATAAAATAGCAAATAAGATTAAATTGAGATTGCTTACATTGGGCTCATCATAAGTATATAGATTACTTGTTAAACTTTCGATATAATTAGACATAAACGCTGACATTAGTATTTGGAGGAGCAAATAACCTACAATAATCAATATTATTATACGATACAATTTTACAGCTGGGTATGCAAATTCTTGTGTTAATACAAATCTCCTAATAAAAAAGAAAAGCCAAATAGTTACACAAAAGAAATAAAGGGCACCAACCCCTCCATCCAGATATACATCTTGCTCAAAAATGATCGCTTGTAAAAGAGTCGGTCTAATGCTTAATTCCCCATGATTTGTATTTTCAAACCCAAAATTTGTCTTTAAATTATTTTCGGGCTGTAGCTTTACAACATTAATTATTAATCTCCCTTTATGATAATCTGAAACCGCAGCTAAGCCATTCCCAACTAATAAAGCTAAACTTAAAAGCATAAGACATATTATTCCGGACTTGACTTGAAATGCATCTATTTTCATATTAAAAACATTAAATTGTTAAATCATTTTCTTGTTTAAGCCTATACCCTATTTTAAAAGCGGTGTAAATTGCAAAAAACAATGTACCAACTAAAAAAAGTAAAAATCATTTGATGAAATAGCTTTTGTGTAAATTGCACCATCTGATAGGGTTTTCATATAAAAGAGATAAATTATAAACGATACACAGTATGGCAAGAGTACTATAGCAAAACAGCATATAGCTATCCAAAATAATCTACGGATATTAATTTCTTCGAAGATTTTATTTTGGGATATTCCTATTAAAAACTTCAGCACCAAAAGAAAGCCAAAAACATAAATAAAAAGCATTATACCAACTATGGTATAACAGAAAATTTTTGCTAAAATTAATTGAGTACCGTTGGATAAAGGAATTAAAACTTTATTTGCTTTGGTATCATAACGGTATTTAACCACCTTATCTTCATAATTAACTCTAAAATGGCGAGCCCTAATTTTATTCAAAATCGGCGTTCTTAAATAGGATATACCATCTTTATAGTAATAACTAGAACCATTTTGGAAATCATATCTGTTCTGGTTTAAACCAAAATCTGTTAATACAAGAAACTTCTGATGGCTTTTTCTTGCTGAATCGCTGTATGTGGAAATGCCCAAACCGTTCCCATGCATTCCATTACTACTAATAAGGTTTGTTCTATGGACTTCAGCATTCATTTTAAGTTGATTCAGATTATTTTCGAGCATCATAATACTATCATCCAACAAGTCAAACTTTAGTGTCTTTCCCACTCTTTCGTAACTACCTTCATCAGATCCACTGGAACTAAAACTGTGCACATCCGTTTTAGCGATAAAGAAAAACCAAAATGCCAGTGTTAGAATACACCCTATAAAAACAGCTATTATAATATCCCCAATTAGTGATTTACTTTTATTTCTCATATTATTATATTGTTAAATCCTTTTCTTGCTGAAGCTTAATTGATAAACCATCATCTTATAAATTAAAATCGCCAAATAAATACAACCATTAGAAATGGCATTGAACAAGCTTTCCTTGTCCATATGAAAATTCTCTAATCGTCATATTTAATTAATAATTATAAGACAAACATAAATAATTATTTATTAATAATCAAAATATATATATTGAATTACAATAAAAATATCTTGATTATCAATTATAATTGTCATTCAGTTAAAAATAATGACAAAAACTTTATTGGAATGATTTTTGTTGTAAGTAAAACTGTAAAATACTTGTGCAAACACCTACATTTTCAGCATTTTATCCTTTCAAATTGCTATTCAATTTCGTAGCTTTGCACACTCAATAATTAAAGAGCACACAATACGTATAAATGAGACAACTCAAGATAACGCAATCCATTACCAACCGTGAAAGTCAATCATTAGACAAATACTTACATGAAATTGGTAAAGTAGATTTAATAACAGCAGAAGAGGAAGTAATTTTAGCAAGGAAGATTCGTGAGGGTGACCAAGCTGCATTAGAGCGACTTACCAAAACCAATTTACGTTTCGTTGTTTCTGTTGCAAAACAATACCAAAATCAAGGTTTAACTTTAGGTGATTTGATTAACGAAGGAAACTTGGGTTTGATTAAAGCGGCTAAGCGTTTTGATGAAACTAAAGGTTTTAAATTCATTTCGTATGCTGTTTGGTGGATTCGTCAGTCAATTTTGCAGGCAATTGCTGAGCAAAGCCGTATTGTACGTTTACCTTTAAACCAGGTAGGCTCATTAAGCAAAATCAGTAAGGCTTTCTCTAAATTAGAGCAAGAATACGAGCGTGAACCTTCTCCAGAAGAATTGGCAGATATTTTAGAGACTACAGTTGATAAGATTTCGGATACTTTGAGTAACTCTGGTCGCCACGTTTCAATGGATGCTCCTTTTGTTCAAGGTGAAGAAAATACATTATTGGATGTATTGGAAAACCACGAGCCAAACACAGATAGTTCATTGATTAATGAATCGTTATCAGAAGAAATTAAACGTTCTTTATCTACCTTAACAGAAAGAGAAAGAGAAATTATCGTTCTGTTCTTTGGTTTAGGCTCTAATCACCCACTATCTCTAGAAGAAATCGGCGAGAAATTTAACTTAACACGAGAACGTGTTAGACAGATTAAAGATAAAGCGTTACAACGCTTGCGTCATACTTCAAGAAGCAAGATTTTAAAATCTTATTTAGGCTAAATTATTCAAAATGGAATAATCAGAATATTTAAAGACCGACAAATTTGTCGGTCTTTTTTGTTTATGGAACCTATGCATTAATTCTATATATTTAAACATGTCTATTACGCTCCTCAAAAAATCCATGTTGGTCTATAAACCATTATTGCACTGGAATATTTTACTCAGCATGCTTATTGGGCTATTCTTTGTAATAGACGGATTTAATAAATCTGGAGCTTATGCAATGACGTTAATTATGAAGCCAATTGGATGGGTATTTTGCATTATTCTCGAACTTTTTTTCTTTAAGAAAGCCTCTTATTTCTATAAAAACATGGGCTTAAGTTTTCGTAAAATATTAGCCAATATAATTTTATATGATGTTGTTATTCTTATCTTGATTGTTACTTTATGTTTGCTATTCAGGAACTTTCTATTGACAGTGTTACCCATAGATTTGGTAAAGAAACAATATTAAATGGCATATTTATCAACTGCAAAGTTGGTGAAATTGTTGGTTTATTGGGCAGAAACGGGAGTGGTAAATTAACCCTGTTGAAAATAATTTTCGGGAGCATAAAACCCGATAACAAATACTTAATACTCGATGGTAAAATATTAACTAAAGGCTATTTATCAAAGGAAATTTCTTATTTGCCACAAGATAATTTTATCCCAAATGAAATTACTGTCTTAAAGGCAATTGATGTATTTTGCAAAACACATCAGCAAGAATTGCTTGGAATTCAATTTGTTAACAATAATTTAAAGAGGAAGTTTAGAAATTTATCAGGTGGAGAAAGCAGATTTCTTGAAGCTTTATTATTAATTTACAGCGACACTAAATTTGTATTATTAGATGAACCATTCTCTCAATTAGCACCATTATTTGTTGATGATCTAAAGCAACACATCCAGTATATGAAGCAATTTAAAGGTTTTATAATTACAGATCATTACTACAGATCGATATTGGACGTGTCTGACAGAATTGTGTTGCTCCACAATGGCAGCAATTATAAAATAAACAACATAGACGATCTAATCCTTCATGGTTACTTACCAGATCTAAAGGCATAAAAAAAGATCAGCTGATGCTGATCTAAATTGCTGATTTACAGCATTAAGATTGCTTCGTCGTTCCTTCTCGCAATGACGATAAATTGAACTTAAAACAACAAATGCTTAACAGTTAACCCATTATTGATTAGCTGTTTAAGAGAATCTATTCCAATTCTTAAATGTGTTTCTACGTATTTTTCTGTTACATTACTATCGCTCTCAGCGGTTTTTACGCCTTCTGGAATCATCGGCTGATCAGAAACTAAGAGTAAAGCGCCTGCTGGAATTTTGTTCGCAAAAGCAGTTGTAAAAATTGTAGCTGTCTCCATATCAACAGCCATCGCTCTTAATGTTTTCAAATACTTTTTAAATTCCTTATCGTGTTCCCAAACTCTTCTGTTTGTAGTATAACAAGTTCCTGTCCAATAATCTCTACCGTGATCGCGAATCGTAGTAGATATTGCTTTCTGTAAAGCAAATGCTGGCAACGCGGGCACTTCTGCAGGAAGATAATCATTCGATGTTCCTTCTCCCCTGATTGCCGCAATTGGTAAAATTAAATCACCTAGGAGATTCTTCTTTTTCAAACCACCACATTTGCCTAAAAACAACACCGCTTTTGGTTTAATGGCGGTTAACAAATCCATCATCGTAGCAGCAAGCGGACTTCCCATACCAAAGTTTATTATGGTTATTCCATTTGCGGTAACGCTTTGCATCGGCTTATCCAAGCCCATTATTGGAGCATTGTCATTCCACTCGGAAAACATGCTTACGTATTTACTAAAATTGGTTAATAGAATATAATCCCCAAACTGATCGAGAGGTCTACCCGTATAACGTGGCAACCAGTTTTTAACAATCTCGTCTTTTGATTTTAAACCCGATTTTACTGGTGATTCTACTTCTTTTATTTTTTTAGATTGCTCTACTATTGCTTCGTCTTTCTTTACGTCTTTTTCTTCATTCATAATATAATAAGTTTAGTGCTAAGTGAAAAAACACTAAGCATATGTACAAAAAATGGCAACACTAAAATATAATGACTGCCAATTATACAAGTTAAAAAAAATCCCCTCGTTTTTCGCGAGAGGATTTGATTTTTTTTTATGCAGCCTGCAACTTTTTAAAGTCGGCCTTTTCAAATTTTTCTACTGCGTAATCCAGAGTGATATTCAGTTCCTTCACATCTGTCTGTGTTGGGGTATCAAACATCGCATCGAGCATAATTGCTTCGCATATAGACCTCAACCCCCTTGCTCCAAGCTTGTATTCCATTGCTTTATCTACAATGAAATCTAAAACTTCATCATCAAAAACCAACTTGACATCCTCGTAAGCAAAAAGCTTTTCGTATTGTTTAATTAACGAATTTTTAGGTGCAGTTAAAATATTTCTTAACGATTCTTTATCTAGCGGATTTAAGTGCGATAAAACCGGAATACGACCAATTAATTCGGGAATTAAACCAAATGATTTCAGATCCTGCGGCGTAATGTATTTGTAAAGATTTTTTAAATCCAAAACGGTATCATCTTTTTTCACTTTGTAACCAACGGCCTGAGTACGCAAGCGATTGGCAATTTTGCGTTCTATACCATCAAAAGCTCCACCGCAAATAAACAATATGTTGTTTGTATTTACTGGAATCATTTTTTGATCTGGATGTTTACGCCCGCCTTGAGGTGGAACATTTACTACGGTACCTTCTAAAATCTTCAGTAATGCCTGCTGTACGCCTTCGCCTGATACATCACGTGTGATTGAGGGATTATCGCTTTTACGAGCAACCTTATCTACCTCATCAATATATACAATTCCGCGTTCTGCAGATGTAACATCGTAATCTGCAGCTTGTAATAAGCGGGTTAGAATGCTTTCTACATCCTCACCTACGTAACCGGCTTCAGTTAAAACTGTAGCATCGCAAATACAAAAAGGCACATGTAAAATTTTAGCAATGGTTTTTGCTAAAAGCGTTTTACCTGTTCCGGTTTCGCCAACCAACATGATGTTAGATTTTTCAATCTCAATCTCATCTTTGTCGATTTTTTGATTTAAACGTTTATAGTGGTTATAAACTGCAACAGACAGAACCTTTTTCGCATCATCCTGGCCAATAACATACTGATCCAGGTGATTTTTAATTTCAAGTGGTTTTAACAGCGAAATTGCCGATTGAATATTTTTGGTGCTTTTTGTTCCAAGTTCTTGCGCCAATAACTGATTGGCTTGGGTTACACATTTATCACAGATAAATGCATCCATACCTTCAATCAGCATTAACGTTTCATGCTTGCCAGAATGGCAGAATGAGCAACGGGATTCTTTATTTTGTTTCGCCATCTTTTTTAGAGTTTCTCGATAATACTTCATCAACCATACCAAATCCTTTTGCCTCATCGGCAGTCATCCAGTAATCGCGATCTGAAGCTTTCTCTACCCAATCATAAGTTTGGCCAGAGTGCTGCGAAATAATATCGTACAATTCTTTTTTCAATTTTAACATTTCTCTCAAATTGATCTCCATATCAGATGCAACACCTTGTGCACCTCCTGATGGTTGGTGGATCATTACTCTTGAGTGAGGTAATGCAGCACGTTTTCCTTTTGCTCCAGCTACCAATAAAACTGCCCCCATTGATGCTGCCATACCGGTACAAATGGTAGCGACATCTGGCTGGATGTACTGCATAGTATCATAAATACCTAAACCAGCATATACCGAACCGCCTGGTGAGTTAATATAGATCTGAATGTCTCTATCTGCATCGGTTGATTGTAAGAACAACAACTGCGCTTGAATAATATTTGCATTCTGATCATAAATTGCATCACCTAAAAAGATAATACGATCCATCATCAATCTTGAAAAAACGTCCATTTGGGCTACATTTAGCTGGCGTTCTTCAATAATATATGGCGTCATCGATTGTGGCGAAAGGTTAGCCTGTGCAATAAATTTATCTACATGTAAACCGCCAATACCTTGATGTTTAACGGCAAATTTTCTGAATTCTTGTGAATCTATGTTCATGGTTTATGAGTTTGGCGCTTTGCGATAAGCGTTTAATAGCCTAAGCCAATACGCGAGTTATTTTAATAAATATTTTCTTAAGTTGGTTAATTTCCGTGCCAATTTATCTAAATCTTCCAGATAATCATTCAGTTCAATGTCAGAAATATATTTTCTCCGTTCTAAAACTACTAATATATTTGCATTCTCAAAGCCGATCTAAGTGCAATATTCAGATAATGAGCGAATTCCTGATTAGAAACCGATCCAGAACCTTCTGCAATATTATTAGATATGCTAAGAGCAGCCCCATTGAGCTGCTCTGCAATCTGTATTTTTTATCTACTGACAATCGGTCAGCTATATCGAGTAATTTATCGGTTAGCGCTATTGATAACTGCCAAACTTCGAGCGATTGAAATTTAAATTGAGCCATTGCTAAACATAGGCAATAGAACAATCATTTTAAAAACGCCTTACGCCAAACGCATAGCGATTTAACCTTTAGCCAACTCGATAAACTTATCGTAAGCAATTTCTTTTTGATCTAACGTAGCAACAGATTTAATTTGCTCAAAAGTTTTTAAAGCTTTAACTTCTTCGAAAACACGATTTGCATTTTCCTTTTCCTGCAAAAACTGAACCGCGTACTGCGCCAATTGATCTTCAGGAAGTGGACTTGGACTATACATTCTAAACTGAGCATCTAATTTTGCTTTAGCAGCTTGAACAACATCTTCGTATTTAATTTCGATTTGATTGTCTTTGATGATTTTGTTTTCGATTAAAGTCCATTTAAGGTTTTTAGCAAAATCATCATAACCTTCTGCCAATTCTTCATCGGTTAATTTTTCGTTTGTAGCTTTTAACCAGCGGCGTAAAAATTCATCCGGTAATTCGAAGTTATATTTTGTTAAAAGTTGCTCATAAATATCGTTTGATAATTTACGGTCAGCATCTTGCTTAAACATACTTTCTACTTCTTCGGTAATTTTAGCTCTAAAGCCGGCTTCATCTGTTACTGTTCCTTCACCAAATAGTTTATCAAAAAACTCTTGGTTTAAATCAGACTCTTCTAAACGGTTAACGTTTTTAACAACCAGTTTAAAGTTAGATTTTAACTCTGCAGCATCTTCCTCAGAAATATTTAACGCTTTAGAAATAATTGAAACATCTTCCAATGCTTTCTGAAGATCGATTACTACTTCATCATCTTTCTTTAAACCAATTAACGATTTAAGGATTTTCTTATCTTTAATTTGATCTAAACGAATGGTTGCTGTGCTTGTAATGCCACCTTCAAAAACAGAACCATCTGGAGATAGCTGAGTTAATTCAGAATATAAAACATCATCTGCAGCCGATACTTCTGGGTTGCTCATTTTACCGTAACTACGACGGATATTTTTGATGCGGCTTTCTAAAGTTTCTTCATCGGCTTTAACTACGTATTCGGTAAATTTATCTTTATAAGTAATTTCTACATCAAAAGCTGGTGCTAAACCCAATTCATAGTCAAATTCAAACTCATCTGTATTATCCCATTTGAAATCTCTGTCATCATCCATTTTAGGAAGTGGTTGGCCTAAAATTTCTAATTTTTGTTCGGCTATGTAGTTTGATAAAGTATCGTTTAACAAGTTATTAACCTCTTCTACCAAAATACTTTTACCGTACATTTTTTTAATGTGTGCTGCAGGAACCATCCCCTTACGGAAACCAGGCAATTGTGCTTTTTTAGCTTGGTCTTTAATGGCTTTATCTACTTTTGCAGTATAATCTGCAGGTGCGATTTTGATTTTTACAACAGCATTTAAGTTGCCGGTTTTTTCCTGTGTAATATTCATTTTTTTGAGATATGAGTATTGAGATGTGCAATTAGATTTAAGTATCGAGATATATGATTTGAGACAAATGGCACATATCGCTCCAATTAAAACAGCACATCGATTTTTATATTTTAACCAATGTCATTTAAAAAAACAAAACCGTTCCGATTAAATCGGAACGGCTTCATTTGTAGTGCGGATGAAGGGACTCGAACCCCCACGCCGTGAAGCGCCAGATCCTAAGTCTGGTGCGGCTACCAATTACGCCACATCCGCAATTAGGATTTATTTTGGATTGCAAAGATAGAAATTAGAATCAATTATCAAAAAGGAAACGTAAGAATTTCTTAAATAATTTTACGTTAAAAAGCTAAGTGGCTAATTTTAAACCAGAAAGATTTTTGGCCTTCTTAATACATTATCATATTCTACTTCAAGATCACTTCTGAAACCTCAATAAGATCCGGTCCTCCATCTAATGGATAACCTTCAACTTTGGTTCCTGTTATGGTAACTTGTTTATCTAAATAGGTATCGAGAATAACAGACGAGCTTTTTAGTGCATAGGGCTTACCATTGGCACTTATGGTATGTGTTCCATATTGATAAGTAGACATATTCATTTTTTGGATATTGCCCGAAAGCGTTATAACACTGCTACTGGAAGCGCTTCTCATTGAACCGCAACTAGAAATTACGGCTACAAATAGCGCTAATATTGAAATCTTTTTCATAATGGAATATTGGGGTGATGGTTTTTGACAATACAATTTACAAAGAATCAACAAGGAATGCCTAATAAAGTTCTTTCTGAAACTCGAAAAAGTATTGAACCGCCTTGACTAACCGGCTGCCATACCAGCTAAACATTTCGCCATCTACCAACATAACCTTTACATTCGGTATAGCAACTTGAATTTCGCTGATGTGCTTTTCACTAAAAGGATATGGTTCTGATGATAACAAAATCAGATTGCAATCAGTATCCTTAAGTTCAGCTAAAGTTATTTCTGGGTAACGGCTTTGTAGAACCACATTAGTCATTCCATTATTCAAGAGAATATCATCAATAAAAGTATTTTTGCCTGCGGCCATAAAAGGTTTCCGCCAGATTAAATAAGCTACTTTTTTATCGATATTATGTTGAAGTGCCAGTGTTTTTAAATCGTTAAAACCTGTAGAAATGAGGTGGTTTAAATAAGATGCTTCTGGTGCTCGATCAACTAAAACCCCAATTTCGCTAATGGTTTTCATTGCATCGTCTAAAGTAAAGATATCGCTCATCCATACTGGAAAATATTCGGCTAAATCTTCAATATCGCTTTGCGTGTTTTCTTCCTTATTTCCGATAATTAGATCTGGCTTTAAATCTTTGATTAAGTCGATGTTAAGCTTTTTTGTGCCGCCAACTTTGGTTCGTTCTGCAAATTTCTCTATCGGATGAATGCAAAATTTGGTTAATCCGATAATTTCCTGATCTAAACCTAAATCGAAAAGAAGTTCAGTTTGGGAAGGCACGATTGATACAATCCTTTTGGGTGGATAATTTATCGTTATTTCCCTCCCCATTTGATCGGTAAAAGATTTTTGCATGGAGCAAATATAGTTGGTTAGATGGTTAGATGGTTAGATGGTTAGATTTGAAAACCTATTCAAATAACGGTTTAATCAGCAGAGATTATTTTTTCACTACGACTATCTAAAAACCAAATACCCAAAAATCCAAATAATGAAAATTAAACAGCCAAATCTTCTTTTATCACCCCATCTGCGATGTGTAAAATCCTATTTCCATATTGTGCATTCTTTTCTGAATGTGTTACTTGAATAATCGTTATGCCTTCTTCTTTATTTAATTTCTGAAAAAGATTCATTATTTCCTCTGCCTGAGCAGATTGTAGGTTTCCTGTTGGTTCATCGGCAAGAATAATTGATGGTTGAGCCGCTAAAGCTCTGGCAATGCCAACCAGCTGTTGTTGTCCGCCCGAAAGCTGGTTTGGAAAAAGATCTTTTTTAGCTACGATATTAAAGCGATCTAATAAATCGGCAATGCGACTTTTGCGTTCCGAGCCTCCTATTTTTTTATACAAAAGTGGCGCTTCGATATTTTCGTAAACCGTCATTTCATCAATTAAATGATAAGCCTGAAATACAAAACCAATATGATTGCGGTAAAGTTCAATCCTTTTTCTTTCGTTTAAGGTGGTTACATCCTCACCCATAAATTCGTAACTGCCATAAGTTGGTTCTTCTAGCATGCCCAAAATATTAAGCAATGTAGATTTACCTGCTCCTGATGGCCCCATTATAGACACAAATTCGCCCTGTTTAATACTCGTGCTAACATGGCGAAGCACATAATGTTTAACCCCTTTTGTAGCGTAATATTTTTCTATGTTTTTAAGTTCTATCATTTTTTAGTGTCGAGTATTAAGTATCAAGACATTGGCTTATTGCTTTATTCATATTTAAGGGCGTTTACAGGATCGCTTACGGCTGCCTTTCTTGCCTGAAGGCTAACAGTTAAAACCGCAATTACCACTGATATTATAGTAGCGACTATAAAGGGTAAAACTGGCATTTCTATTCGGTAAGCAAAGCCGTCGAGCCATTTTTTCACAATAATGTAAGCAATTGGCCAGCTGATTAAATTTGCCACCATCACAAGAATCAAAAACGATTTGTTTAGCATATTTACAATCTGAATGTTCGATGCACCAAGAACTTTCCTAACCGCAATTTCTTTGGTTCTGCGTTTTGCAACAAAAGTAGAAAGTGCGAATAATCCTAAAAGGGATAGTGAAACAGAGATTACGCTGAACAAAATTATCATATTTACAAATCTTTTGTGCTCTAGCAAAATTTGAGAAAATGCATCATCAAGGGATTCGTATTGCATCGGAAAATCGGGATACAGGCTTTTCCATTCCGTTTCTATATTTTTCAATACCCCGTTATAATTATCCGTGTCGAATCTGATCAATAGGTTGTTGGTATTCGCACTGCCACCCAAATTGCTAACCTTATAAACTGTTGGCAATACAGCTTTATCGAAACCTTCGTTATGGTAATTTTTAATAATACCTACAATTTGAAAGGAGATTATTTTATTATCATACGACTTAAAGCCATAAGATTGTCCGACCAAATTCTTACCCAGCAAATTTGCTGCAGCTTCATTTAATACTACCGAGTTTACAGTATCCTGCTTGTATTCTTTTGAAAATAACCTTCCTGATAATACCTTTACCCCCAATGTCTGTAAGGCATCCATTGTAACACTTACCCTATTCAATTCAATATCGTTTCCTTTAAAGGTAATTTTAGTACTGGTATTAAAGGCATTTCCCATTACCTGTGTAGTTGTTGAAACATATTTCACACCTGGGATTTGTTTTATTCTCTTTACAAAATTTTCTTCATAACCAGTTTTAAGATTAATTACCTTATCACGTTCAAATCCCAAATCTTTATTATTCATGTATCGGGATTGCATTTCCATAACTCCAATAGCAATAATAAATGTTACAGAAATAACAAATTGGAAAACCACCAATACATTTCTTAAGGCAATACCTTTTAAACCATTTTCGTAATTCCCTTTTAAAACCGATATAGGATTATAACCCGATAAAACCCAGGCAGGATAAAAACCCGCTAAGAGTGTTATCAATACAAACACTAAAAGTAGTTCGGAAAATATGGTTAAGAGTTGCTCGCTTTGCCAAAAACTTAATTTAACATCAAATTGATGATTAAACGCAGGTATTAGCATTTCTACTAAAAGGATACTTAAAAATAATGCAATAACACCTTGTGCTGCCGATTCTAACAAAAACTGTGTTAACAACTGTTTTTTATAGGAACCTAAAACTTTCTTTACGCCAACTTCTTTCGCACGTTGTACCGATTGCGCAGTAGATAAATTAACAAAATTGATGATGGATACTAAGAGCAAGAAAACTGAAATACCAATAACAGGTTTTATTTTCTCGATCCAGTTTGTTGCAAAAGGAGGATTTAAATGGACACTTTTTAAGGTTATTGCCTTTAAACCAGGCATTTTTCCATCTGCATAAACTTCTTTAAAGTTGAGTTTTTGCTCAGAAAATGATTTCTTTTTAAAATCTACATAAACCTTTTGTAAATTTTTATTGAGTAGAGTTGTATCAAGTAAACTTTCTGATTTTGCATAAATTTCGCCATAATGAGAGTTTCCAGGATCTGTTGGGTCATGATCTTGATCGCCAGTGTGGCTAATTGCACTAAAAACCACACTTTCGGGTGTATTTACATCTTCTACAACTCCAGTAATTTTTAAAGGTATACCTTTGTCGCCTAGCCATCTAACCAGTCTAAATGCTTTTCCAATAACATCGGTTGTATGGTAAAGTTTTGTTGCTAAACTTTGCTTTAATACTACCGAATTGGGTTCTTTAAGTGCAATTTCTGAATTGCCTTTTATAAACTTATACGGAAAAACGTGGAAGAATGCAGAATCAGCATCTTTGATAGACTTTATAAGTACGGGTTCATTTTTATCTATTTTAACAGAAAAACCATTCCCCCATTCTTTATCAATCTTGGTAATTGCCTTAAACTGTGGCACATTAGATTTTATAATACCGGCTACCCTGGAGTTACTCAAATCCTGCCAATATTCTTTATTATCAGGAGTAAAAAAGCTGTGCCTTTCTCTAATCTGATAAACATTTTTCAAATCCTGCGACCAAGTATCATAGCTTTCTTCGTGATTGATGTATAAAAGCATTAATACAAAAGCAGTTAACCCAAGCGCTAATCCACCAATATTAATTATAGCATAAACTTTATTTTTCAATAAGTTTCGCAGTGCAATTTTAAGGTTTAGTTTGAACATAAGGTGTAAGGTTTAGGATATAAGGTTTAGGGTTTGGGCGTATTACATACGCCTTTTACTTAATCCATTATTCGTATTTTAGGGCATCAACAGGATTTGCCTTTGCGGTTTTATAAGCTTGGAAACTAACGGTAATTAAAGCCATAGATAATGTTCCCAACGCAGCAACAGGAATTATCCACCAACTTATCTCTGTATGAAATTCAAAGTTGTTTAGCCATTTGCCCATGGCAAAATAACTTATAGGCACAGCGATGATGATTGCGATAATAATCATTTTAATAAATGAAAATGAAAGCAATTGCATCAAATTCGCTACCGATGCGCCAAGTACTTTCCGAACGCCAAATTCTTTTGTTCTTTGTTCGGCACTATAGGCAACAAGACCAAATAAACCCAAACACGACACGAAAATCGCCAGTCCACCGAAGAGGTTGGAAAGGATGCCCAGTGTTTTTTCTGATTTATATTTCTCCTGATATAATGAGTTTATAAATGTAATTTCGGTTGGATACGCAGGATTAAAAGCTTTTGTAATCCTCGTAATGGTTTCGATATTGCTTTGTAAATTATTCGAATTATTAAGGCGCATGGTAATTGTACCCGTTTGTTTCTGATTTAAAAATACAACTTGTGGGTTGTTCGATTTATATGGTGAATCCCAAACGTAATCATCAAATACACCGATAATGTAAGCGTTATCGCCAAATATTGTTACCTTTTTTCCAATTGGATTTTTATAGCCAAAAACTTTTACGGCCGAGGCACTCACCATAACCGCACTCGTATCGGAAGCAAAGTTTTTTGAAAAATCTCTTCCCTGTAATAATTTAATGCCATTGGTTTTGATAAAATCGTAAGAAGTGGCCACCTGATTAAACATCACGGTATTTTCTGGCTTCGTCATTCCATCCCACTTCATATCCATAAAATTGCGGCCGTGATGAGAAAGGCTAACTGATGATTGATACATGGAGGCAACAGCACCCGATTTTAGCATTTCAGTTTTGAATAATTCGAACTTGGTTTTTAATTCGCCATCCTGAGGGATTTCCACCAATGTATTTACATCAAAGCCAACCGGTTTATTTTTAATATACTGTATTTGGCAATAGATAACCAGCGTAGAGATGATTAGGATTATGGCAAAACAAAATTGACCAATAACCAAAACTTGCCTCAAGCTAACAGTCAAAATTCCCCTTGATTTAATTTTTCTTTTTAATGTTTGTATCGGGTTAAAAGATGATAAATAGAATGCAGGGTAGCTGCCAGCAATTAAACCTGTGGGAACAACAATTCCCAAAATACCAATCCAGCTTGTGGCATTGAAATACGAAATGCCTAAATTGATGCTTAAAAGTCCGTTAAATGCAGGGAGGCAGATTTCGAGTAAGGCAATTGCCAGTACAACTGCAACCAATGTGAGCACCATCGACTCCGTTAAAAACTGAAAAATTAGTGAAGTCCGGTTTGCACCTATTGTTTTCTTAATGCCAACTTCTTTAGCTCGTTTCTCTGATTTGGCTGTGGCCATATTCATGAAATTAATGCAGGCGATTAACAATATTCCAAAGGCCAAACCCATAAAAAGCCAGATTTGTTCAATGTTTCCTCCCACGGGCTGTCCATTCTCAAACTTGCCGAACAGGTGTAGCTTGCTGGCTTGATATAGAAAATGTGGCTGAGATTGTGGGGTTTGTGGCGTATTTGCCATTACCAAAGCCTCTACCTTACGGTTCACCAAATCAATGTTGGCATCAGGATTCAGCATAACCATGGTTACAAAACTGTAATTATTCCAGTTTAAATCTTTAACACTTGGGTCAAGAATTTCGTAAAACGACCATGGCATTAAAAAATCGAATCGGTTAGAACTATTTTCAGGCAAATCTTTAATTACTCCCGTAATGGTAAGATTCTCTTTATCCTGATAACGAACTGATTTGTTCAGCACATCAGCCGTTCCAAATAAGGTTTTTGCTGTGCTTTCTGTTAAAACAACCGAAAGTGGGTTGCTTAGTGCTGTTTTAGCATCGCCCGAAATAAACTCATAATCATACATCTTCAGTATACTAGGCTCTGCAAACTTCGAATCTTTTTTAAAGCTGTTTTGTCCGTTGGCGATTAAGCTTTTTTTTGCCGTAATCCATACGGGCAACGTATTTAACCTCGGGTAAATTTTGTTTCAAAAGCGGGCCCAGAGCAGCTGTAGTGCCGTTAAAAGTACCTGCGATTTTGTTTCCCTCACCAGGAACATTCGTCATCGCTGTATAAACATTCTTCCAATTTTTAGCCTGTTTATCAAAATTCCATTCGTATGATACATATAACAACAACATCAAACAGGCGGAAAGGCCAATAGCCAAACCGATTACGTTGATAAAAGAAGAAGTTTTATTCTTCCAAAGGTTTCGCAAGGCGATTTTTAAGTTTAATTTGAACATTTTCAGCGTTTTACGTGGTAAGTTCTAAGTTGTAAGTCTTTATACTTATAACTTAGAACGTATAACTTTTTACTTTTTCTATTCGTATTTCAAAGCATCAACAGGGTTAGCTTTTGCTACTTTTACCGATTGTATGCTGACTGTTAAAATGGCAATCAAAACTGATAAGCTAATGGCAATAATAAAAGGCAAAGCAGAAATCGAAATGCGGTATTCAAACGCAGAAAGCCATCTATTAATGATTATATAAGCCAATGGAAATGCGATTAAATTGGCAATTGCTACCAGCTTGATAAAATCCTTATTTAATAGTGTAAGAATATTTGCCGTGCTTGCGCCTAAAACTTTTCGAATGCTGATTTCTTTTTTGCGCTGTTCTGCCATAAAGAGCGCTAATCCTAATAATCCTAAGCAGGAAATAAATATTGCAAAACCACCAAACCAGTTGGATAGCGTACCTAAAAGCTTTTCATTCTGGAATTTTCCTTCAAAAGCCTCATCTACAAATTTTCGGTTTACGGGATAATCTGGTTCAATCTGCCTAACTAAATTATCTATTGTTTCGAGCGATGAACTTATATTTTGATTGGGGTTCAAGCGAGCAATGACAACTTGTACATCATCCATATAACTTGGGTAAAAAATCATCGGAGCTACTTTTTGGTAAGCACTCTCTACAACAAAATCTTTTACTACACCAATATTTGTTTTTTCAACACCCCAATATCCAATTTTAGCACCAATAGGATTTTTAAGATTCATCATCTTAACAGCAGCCTCATTTAACATAATGCTGTTGCTGTCTTTTTTGGTTATTGTTGAAAGTTCTCTCCCAGCAACTAGCTCAGTACCAATGGTCTTGATAAAATCGCTTCCAATCCCTCTATTATTGAATAAAATAGATTCTCCCGCTGGCTTTCCTTGCCAATGTACATCTGTTGTATTATTTCCGCTTTCAGTAATGTCTTTACTGAAAAAAGTTACTCCAGTAACAGCGCCAGAATTTATCATCTGAGTTTTCAATAAATCAAGCTTGCTGTTATTGCCCATTTTACCTTGAACCGCAATTTGAACAAGATTCGATTTATTATAACCAATTGGCTTATTTTTAACGTATCTCAATTGCTGATAAATTACTGAAGTACAAACAATTAAACACGCTGCAAAGACAAATTGAACAACGACTAAAACTTTTCTGATCGAAACCGATGCATCAGATTTTATCTTCAATCCTTTTAATACTTTTATCGGTTCGAAAGATGATAGATATAACGCTGGGTAACTTCCTGCCATGAAACCTGTAAACATCATTAGCATTAAAAGTGTTCCCCAAAAACTGACGCTGTTATAATCGATCTGTAAACCTATGTTTAGCAAGTTGTTGAAATAAGGTAAGCTAACTTCAACCAAAATAAAAGCTATAATGGTAGAAATTAAGGTGATAAATACCGATTCAAGCAAGAATTGGCCTATCAAAGATTTACGGCTAGAACCTATTGCCTTGCGTATACCTACTTCCTTAGAGCGTCGTTCGGAGCGTGCCGTAGACAAATTCATAAAATTTACACAGGCGATTAAAAGGATACAAAAAGCAAGTAGTAAAAATATTTTAAGTTGTTCAATTTTTCCACCTACCGATTTACCATTTTGGAAATCATCGTATAAATGCCATTTCGTTAATGGAAACAACAACGCCTCTGCTGTATTGCCTTGTTGGTTGCGCTTGTAAATGCCTTTCATATCGGCATTTGCTTCAGCTAAAAACTTATTATCTTTAAGCTGTACAACGGTAAGGCACATATTATTTCCCCAATTTGGTTCGCGGGCCCACGGTTCTCGCTTAATAAAAAGTGACCATGGCGCCAAACATTCAAAGGTGATGCTGCTATTTACGGGCACATCCTCAATTACGGCTTCTACTTTTAATACCTCCTGGTTTTCTAGCTTTATGGTTTTATTTATCGGGTCTTCGTTTCCAAAGAGTTTTTCTGATAAGGATTTTGTTAGAATTATGGTATTTACATCTTTAAGTACCTGATCGGAATTTCCTTTAATAAATTTGTAATCGAAAATTTTTATAAAGTTGGGGTCTGCAAAATTTAGCCTCGAGCTTATTTTATTATTTCCTACAGAAATTAACTTCGAGCTTGTATAACTCGCATGTGATGCATATTTAACACCAGGAATTTTGACAGCAATTTCGTTGGCCATAATATTCGGTGTCCATGCCCAACTGAAAATTTTACCGTTTGCTGGTGCATTTTGATAGACCACGTAAGTTTTATCAGCATTGGTATATTGCTTATCATAACTCCACTCAAATGCTATATACAAGAGCAATATCATACAACTGGCCAAGCCAATAGCCAAGCCTCCGATATTTATCAAGGAGAATCCTTTATTTTTCCAAAGGTTTCGCAAAGCGATTTTTAAGTTTAATTTGAACATGTTGTAGTATAAGGTTGTTAGTAGCAAATATTAATATCAAGTTTTTGTATCAGGTATCCAGATCTTACAAATCGCGTTAGTTTTTATACTTTATTTAAGCGCCTTAACCGAATCTTCCCATCCGGAAAGATTCGGAGGCTTAACATTAAACTAAAATTATTCTTTGAGGTAGATGGATGGAAAACAGAAAGGTTAGTGTATTTTAACCTTATAACTAAACCTTTCCTCTTAAACCTTTCTTATATCAATTCCTCGTTTCTGCTTTTATTTATCTTTTCAGAAATCACATGACCATCTTTCAGGTTGATGATTCTGTTTGAAAAACTCGCGTCGTGGCTTGAGTGCGTAACCATTACGATTGTGGTTCCGGTTTCGTTCAACTCGCAGAGCAATTCCATAACTTCGTTGCCGTGAGAACTATCCAGGTTACCTGTAGGCTCATCGGCTAAAACCAATTTCGGTTTGGTAACCAAAGCCCTTGCAACCGCAACCCGCTGTTGCTGACCCCCCGAAAGTTGTTGCGGAAAGTGCCCACTACGGTTTACAATATTCATTCTTTCGATGATTTCGTTAACCAGTTTCTTGCGCTCGCCTGTTGGAATTTTATTGTAAATCAATGGTAATTCTATATTTTCGAAAACGGTTAACTCATCAATTAAGTTAAAATTCTGGAAAACAAATCCCATGTTTCTTTTACGGAAATTAGAACGTTCTCTGTCGTTTAAGGTTAAAAGTTCGGTATCAATAAACTTGTAACTTCCGCTTTCAGGCTTATCCAATAAACCCATTACGTTCAACAAGGTAGATTTCCCACAGCCTGATGGGCCCATGATGGAAACGAATTCGCCTTCTTTAACATAAAGATTAATTCCGTTTAGCGCAGTAGTTTCTACTTCTTCAGTTTTATAAACTTTTTCTAAGTTTTCTATTTTTATCATGAAGCGATTTATTTGATAGTAAGTTTAATATTATTCGTTTGTGCCTTTTTTAGTTCTACTTCAAAATGCTTTTCACCTAGTTTTTTATGGTAGATTTTAAATTTATAAACACCGGGTTGTAATGGTATCTCAGTAGTCTCGGTTTTCAATTCTATTTTAAATTTTGGCTTGCCATCCTGAACCAGTTCAATTTTCTCCAATTGAGATAAATCTCCAATTATCGTAAATTTCGCCTTAGCCATATTCACATCTGAATTCTTGGCCGTTTTACTGTAAATATTCATTTCATAGCTCACACCATTTTTTGTATCCATCCAATTGGATTCTTTTTTAAAAATGCTTTGTGAATACGCTAAAAGCGAGAAACAAACTAAAGCTGTGGTTATTAAAAATTTATTCATGTTATTTATTTATGTCTACTTGGTCGTATTGATTAAACTGGTCGTATGAGGAGGTGATTACTTGATCGCCCTTTTGTAAACCATCTAATATTTCGTAAAAAAGGTAATTTTTTCTTCCGATTTTAACGTTTTTCTTGATTGCTTTACCATTGTTTACCACAAATACCCACGAACCACCTGTACTTTGGAAAAACTGACCTTGAGCAAGCAGTAGCGATTTACTGTTATCAGATAAGGTTAATTTTGTTTGAAGCGATAATCCACGACGTAAACCATCTGAAGCAAGGCCTTTGAAAACCATTTCAACCTGAAACTGACCTGCAGTAACCTCTGGAATAACTTTGCTAACGGTTAGATTATAAGTTTTTCCATTGAATTCGCAGGTTGAGGTTTGTCCTTCTTTTACTCGATTGATATAATATTCATCAACTCCAGCCTGCAATTTATAACCTTGCAAAACATCAATCTTTCCAATCATCTCATTTGAATTATATGACTTGCCCGTAACCGGATCGTAAGAGGAAAGCTTCCCTGAAACTGGCGCCTTTATGGTCATGTTTTCGATATTTTTGCGAATCATTTCCAAGCTTTCGTTCATTTGGCTCATCGATTGGTCTATTTGAGCAAGTTGCATTTTTCTACTTTGATTTTCTTGCTTAATGGCCTGACGAACTATTTTCAACTTTCCCTGATAATACTCGTAATCTTGACTGGATTTATTAAATTCTTGTTGAGTAATTACTTTTTTGGTGAATAGAGTGCTATCTAAACGATATTGTCTCGTTGCGGTACGCAGATTATTTTCTACATCCAAAACATCTTGATTCAAAATTCTCTGATTTTGTTCTAAATCCAATCTCGATTTGCGTAATTGATTAATTTGCTCTGTGGCAGCAGTTTGTTGCGAAGTATAACCCAACATTGCGTTAGAGTTAGCAATCCTCAATAAAGGTGTTCCCTTTACCACCGAGGCACCGTTCTCGGTAAAAATTTCGGCAACAGTACCACCTTCTGATGAACTTACAATTACCGAGGTTAAAGGAACAACACTTGCATTTAGCAAAACTACATCTTCAAAATCGCCATACTCAACTTTACTAATCGTTAATTTTTCCGCATCGGCACTGTATGTTTTCTTTAAGGATAAAGTGTAGCCATAAATTACAACTGCTACAAAAGCAATTGCGCCGCCTATCATTATTAAGGTTTTGGTGCTAAATCTTTTCTTCTCTATCTTTTTGTCCATTGTTCGGTTGTACTGTTTGATTTCCATATTAACCAAGCTTGTGCCAAAAGGAATTTTAATGATAAACAACTGATTATCAATATTATAAAATTTTTGTTAAATTTTCACTGTTCATTTCCGAACAGTGAATGTGCGAGAGCGGACAGTTTAGTTATTTTTGGAGAAAGAACCTCAGCCCTTTATCCCCTCTCCTTGAAGAGAGGGGGCAAAGCGCAAAAAAAAGCAAAGTGATTAAAAATTTGGTTCAACCGTTATTTCCCTATCTTCAAGGATAGGGACAGCACAAAAGACAAATGCTTCTATCTTTAACAGGGTGAGGTTTTTATAGCTTTATACAATGCAAAAATTGGTTCAAACCACTTTGCCCTTAAATCCCTCTCTTCAAGGAGAGGGACAGCACAAAAAACAAATGCTTCTACCTTTAACAGGGTGAGGTTTTTAAAATTTAAGTTTATGTTAAATGCTACAGTTTTAGTAATTGATGATGATGACGACATCCTTTTAAGTGCCCGCCTGTTTTTAAAACAACAGGTTAAGCAAGTAATCACATGTAAGTCGCCAAAAGAGATTAATGTTCTTTTGAGTAAGAACGAAGTCGACATCATTCTGCTCGATATGAATTATCAAAAAGGGGCCAGTGATGGTCGGGAGGGATTATACTGGTTAGAGCATATCTTATCCATTGATAGAGATTATGTTGTTATACTTATGACAGCTTTTGGAAATGTAGAACTTGCGGTTAAAGCCATAAAAAAGGGTGCAGTTGATTTCATTCTTAAACCATGGGAAAACGAAAAGCTTTTTGCCACCATTTCTGCAGCTTCAAAACTTCGTGAATCAACCAGAAAAGTAAAGAAATTAGAGAAAATCCATACCTCTTTACAAAAAGATATGACCCGAGGTTTCGAGCACATTGTGGGCGAGGCCGATGGAATTAAACAACTTCAAAATACATTGCTTAAAGTAGCACCAACTGACGCAAGCATTTTGATTTTGGGAGAAAATGGAACTGGCAAGCAGGTTTTCGCTTATGAGATCCACGGGAATTCAGAACGTAAAAACCAGGTATTTATGCATGTAGATTTGGGTTCGCTTAATGAAAATCTTTTCGAAAGCGAACTTTTTGGTTATGCAAAAGGTGCTTTTACAGATGCTAAGGAAGATAAGCCTGGTCGATTTGAACTGGCCGATGGTGGAACAATATTTTTAGATGAAATTGGAAATTTAACATTGCCTTTGCAGGCAAAATTATTGAGTGTCCTTCAAAACCGAACAGTAACCCGTTTGGGTGAAAGTAAGGAGCGCAAGATAAATGTTCGCTTAATTACAGCTACCAATATGCCTTTGAATGAGATGGTTGTTAAGAATACCTTTAGGCAGGATCTATTATTCCGCATTAATACCGTTGAACTTTTATTACCACCTTTACGAAAACGGGGAGCAGACATCTTACTTTTGGCAAATCATTTTATGGAGGTTTTCTGTTCAAAATATCATAAAGAAATCCGAAGTTTAAATTCAAAAGCAAAAGATGTTTTATTAAACTATAAATGGCCAGGAAATGTTCGCGAATTACAACATGTTTTGGAACGTGCTGTAATTATGAGCGACGGAAAAGAAATTACAGATGAAGACCTACAACTGAGTCCACAACGATTTACGCACGCGACTACAATGCCCGATGAAATGGCATTAGGCGACATGGAGAAAATGATGGTTCAAAAAGCTATCGACAAACATAAGGGAAATATATCAAAAGCCGCCGCAGAGTTGGGTTTAACTAGAGCAGCATTATATAGGAGAATAGAGAAATTTGGGATTTGAGCTGAAAGCGAAAAGCATAAAGACTAAAGCTGTATTTCTCTTTGGTCTTTTTGCTTTGGTCTTTTACCTTTAGTCTTTTAGCTTAAAAACATGTTCTACAAACGCTTTACTTTTCGTTTAATATCCCGATTAGTCTTCATTAACTTGATGGGCTACTTATTATTCTACCTGATTAAAAACACCCAATTGTGGTTTACGATTATTGGCGTAAGTTTGATTTTATTAGGTTCGATTATTTCGCTCTACTATTATATAAACGAAATTCGTTCGGATATTAAGCGCTTTATTTTAGCCGTAAAAACAAGAGATCATACTTTAAATTTTAAAAATAAGGCCACTAAAGGAAGCTTCCCAGAGCTTTACGAATCTTTTGGAGAAATACTTCAGGTGCATAAACAAATAAGGATGGAACAAGAGGCAATGTTCCAATTAATTAAAACAATTTTGGAGCAAGTGCCAGTTGGTGTAATTGTAGTAAGCAATACAAAAACTGCTCAAGATAACGAAGAAATCGCTTTTTTTAATCAGGCCGCATCGAATTTATTGGGCGTTCCGGCTTATAAATATTGGCACCGTTTACAACAGCACCTACCAAATTTCGCCAATGAAGTCGACCAGATTTCTACCGGAGGAAAGCGCTTTTTGGAGTTAAAAATTCAAGACAAACTGATTCAGTTATCCACTGAAGTAATTCCATTAAATCTTTACGGAAAGAATTATACCATCATCAGCTTCCAAAACATTAAGGATGAAATTGAGCAGAAAGAAACCGAGGCATGGAACAGGTTAATTGGTGTAATTTCTCATGAGATATTAAATTCTATCACCCCTATAAGCTCTTTATCTGATACGATAAACAGTATGGTAACTGATAAAGAAAATCTAGATTTGGATGAAATGGAAGACTTGAAAACAGCCTTGCAAACCATTAAACGCCGTTCTTCAGGCTTATTAGATTTTGTTAAGGATTACCGACTGATTGCAGAATTACCAACACCAAATTTAGAATCGCATACCATTGGCGAAATCCTTAAACACATTAAGGTATTGATGCAACCTTTCGCAAAGGTTAAAAATGTGGTACTGGATGTTGAACAAACTTCGTCCAAAATTACTGTTCAGCTTGATTTAAAATTAATTGAACAAGTTTTAATCAATCTGATAACCAATAGCATTTATTCTGTTGAAGACAAAGGAAATCCACACATTTTGGTAAGTTATCGCCTGGAAAACACTAAACTTTATATTGATGTAACCGACAACGGAAAAGGAATTGAACCTGCAGACTTGGAGAAAATCTTTGTTCCGTTTTACACCACACGAAAAAACGGTTCGGGAATTGGTTTAACGATTAGTCGAAACATTATGAAAATGCATCGTGGCAGTATTGAAGTCGTTTCAAAACCAAATGAGCAGACAACTTTTTCACTGTTGTTTAATTATGTTTAGTTAATTCATTATCAATTTAACAATTACATTTAAAATCATTTTAATGTTTCTTTTGAAACAAAATCCAAACAAAACCTATTTAAAAGGCTTTTATTTATGTGGATACATCAAATACAAGCATGAAGACAGTTATAATATCGAATCGACTACCCGTTAAAATCATCGAAGAAAACAACGAGTACAGCTTTATTCCAAGCGAAGGTGGACTTGCAACCGGACTTGGAGACGTATACAAAACTGGCAACTCAATCTGGGTTGGTTGGCCAGGAATAGATGTTCCTGCAGAACGACAAGAGGAAGTGATACAGAAATTAGGCGAACTCAACCTATACCCTGTTTTCCTCACCCAAGAAGAAATCAATTTATATTACGAGGGTTTTTCAAACGAGGTTTTGTGGCCCGTTTTTCACTACCTCGTTACCTACGCACATTACGAACAAAACTACTGGGATTGTTATAAATCTGTAAACGAAAAATTCGCAAAAAGTGCCATGCAGGTTTTAAACAGAAGGGATAAAATCTGGATTCAGGACTATCAATTACTCTTATTGCCAGGCATATTAAGAGAAAAATTACCAACTGCAACCATAGGCTTTTTTCAGCACATCCCCTTCCCTTCGTATGAAATTTTCCGTTTAATCCCTTGGCGGGAAGAAGTTCTTAATGGACTTATTGGAGCAGATTTAATTGGTTTTCATACTTATGATGATGTTCGGCATTTCATCAGCACAGCAACCCGTTTATTACCTGTAAATTCCTCATCTAACATTTTAAGTAGTAATGAAAGGCAAATTGTTGTAGAAGCGTTTCCTATGGGAATAGATTTTAACAAATTCTCTTCATTAACAGAATCGGAAGAAGTACAACACGAAATTACCAATTTTAGAAACGGGAAAGATGATATGAAAATCATACTTTCTATAGATCGTTTAGATTATAGCAAAGGAATTTTAGAGCGTTTAAAAGCACTAGAATTACTTTTACAACTGCATCCAGAATATATCGGAAAGATAGAGTTGTTTATGGTTGTGGTTCCTTCTCGTGATACTGTTCAGCAATATAGCGAGCTGAGAGATCAGATAGATCAATTTGTAGGAAATTTAAATGCCCGTTACCGATCTATGGATTGGATTCCGGTAAATTATTTTTATCGGTCGTTCCCAATTGAAACCTTGTCTGCCTTGTATGCATCTGCGGATATTTGCTTGGTTACACCTATGCGAGACGGAATGAATCTGGTAAGCAAAGAATACATTGCGAGTAGAAATGGTGATGATGGTGTTCTCATTTTAAGCGAAATGGCTGGCGCATCAAAAGAATTGACCGATGCCCTAATTGTGAACCCAAACAATCTGGGCGACATTATGGAGGCTATAGTTTTAGCGCTAAAAATGCCTTTAGAAGAACAAAAACGACGCATGGTTGCCATGCGCACAATAGTTGAAAAATTCAATGTTAAGCATTGGGTAAATAATTTTATTTTAAGATTAAATGAAGTGAAGGATACTCAAAAATCATTATTAACAAAACATGCAGTAAATTCAGTAAATGAAATTATTGCCAATAAATATGCCCATACACAGGATAGAGTGTTCTTTTTGGATTATGATGGGACACTCGTAGATTTTACCGGTAATATAGACGATGCTTCCCCTGATGACGAATTATACGATCTTATTGAAAACCTAACCATTGATAAGACTAACAAAGTAGTCATTATTAGCGGAAGACGGCATGAAACGCTGGAAGCTTGGTTTGGACATTTAAAAGTAGATTTGATTGCAGAGCATGGTGCCTGGCAAAAATCGCAAGGCGAAAAGTGGAATTGTCTTCCATTACTTACCGATCAATGGAAACAGGAAATAAAGTCTCAATTGGAAACTTACACAGACAGAACCCCAGGTTCTTTCATCGAAGAAAAAAGTTATTCGCTTGTTTGGCATTATCGTAAGGCAGAAGAAGGTCTAGGCGACTTAAGGGCAAATGAAATTGTAAGTCACATGAAGATTTTGGCTGCCGATAAAGGCTTACAGCTGATGCCAGGGAATAAAGTCATCGAGTTCAAAAATATGGAAGTTAATAAAGGCAAAGCCGCATTAAACTGGCTTTACGATAAACATCCAGATTTTATTCTTGCGCTAGGCGATGACCACACAGATGAAGATATTTTCAAAGCCCTGCCAGAAAATGCATTTACGATTAAAGTTGGCAATAATATTTCTGAAGCAAAATATTACTTAAATGATTTTAAAGAAGTGAGAAAATTGCTCTGGAGTTTAGTTAAGGAAGAATTCGTGGATAGAGATTAGTTGTCGTTTTGTCGCATTTAATAGTGGTTCGTAGAGACACGAACCAAGGCAATAAAACCGTCATTTCGAGCGAAGCCGAGAAATCTTTGAACCAATAAACTATAGTTCCAATAGTGGTTCGTGGAGACACCAACCAAGGCAATAAATATTCAAAAGAACCGTCATTTCGAGCGAAGTCGAGAAATCTTTGAACCAATAAACTATAGTTCTAATAGTGGTTCGTGGAGACACAAACCAAGGCAATAAGAAAGAGATTAGTTTATTGTTTTATCATTCTGAGCTTGTCGAAGAACCTTTTAAAGCATTTCGACAAGCTCAATGAAAAAACTTCCAGAAATTTTATCTTCAACTACAAAAATATTGGTCTATCCAATTTAATTGCAATTCGATAAGCGGCATTCATTAACCCTACATGACTGTAAGCTTGAGGAAAATTCCCCCACTGACTACCAGTCTTGGCATCAACATCTTCACTAAAAAGCAATAAATGATTACAATATTTAATGATATTTTCGAATTCTTTAATTGCCTCGTCGGTTCTGCCGACACAAGCCAAAGCCTCAACATACCAGAAAGCACATATTAAGAACGTAGTTTTCGGTTTACCGAAATCATCTGCATGCAGGTATCGATAGAATAAACCATCTTCCGTTTTCAATTCTTTTTCCAATGCAATTAAATGGTCCTTTGCCCTATCTGATGCAGGATCTAGATAATTCATCATAATCAGCTGTAAGGTGCTTGCATCTAAATGCGGACTTCCAACAGCATTTGTGTAAACTTTTCTTTCAGGATCATAACAAGCTTCAATGTGTGCCGCAGCTTTATCAATTAGAATCTGTGCCCGAACTTCGAAATCCTGGTTTTCAATTGTTTTTGCCATTTTTAGCGCTGCCTGTGCACCTGCCCATTGAAACAGATTGCTGTAGCAATGTACATTGGCAATGTTTCTGAACTCCCAAATACCTGCGTCTTTTTCATCAATCGTTCTTTCAATTTTAGACAAAACACTTTCAATCCATTTTACCGAATCACTTCTTTCCGAAAATACAAAACGATGGTCGGTGTAAAGGGGCAACATCGAAATTAAAACCTGTCCATAAATATCATTTTGTATATGTTCGTAAGCCTGATTGCCAATTCTAATTGGCTGTTCACCTCTGTAGCCTTCTAAATGATCAAGCGTATGTTCGGTTATTTCTCGCTCGCCCGCAATGCCGTACAATGGCTGATAGCGAGTATCTTCTGCGTGAGAAATATCAGAAAGATAATTGAAATACTTTTCCATTTCCTCAAAATGACCAATATGATTAAGTGAAGTCAGTACGTAATGCGAATCTCGTAACCAACAATATCGGTAATCCCAATTTCTTGTACTGCCTGGCGATTCTGGCAAACTGGTTGTGCTGGCTGCGATAATTGCACCTGTGTCTTCATATTGATGGATTTTTAAAACCAAGGCCGAACGAATTACAAAAGGCTGGTAGAAACCCGCGATAGATGAGTGTTTTATCCATAAACGCCAGTAAGCAACCGTATCACGAAGAAAATTTTCTGCTGTACTAACAACAGGCGCCTCTAGATTTTGACCATAAGTCATGATGAGATATTTTGTTTCATTTAAAACAAAAGCCTTTTCATCAAGAATATAAGTTACCGACACATTGGTGCTCAACCGGATATTTTCATCACAGCCCAAATAATCAATATGGTTACTGCCCCGACTTGATTTCATTTTACCTTTTCCATAATCACAAACGGGTTCACATTTAATGGTTATCCGCGGGTTTCCTTTTAACGGCTCAATTTTACGAATGAACATTAAAGGCTTGAAATAACGGTCGTAAAGGCGAAAGCGAGGTGCAAAATCTGTAATGCGGTACTGACCGTCTTCTGCGGTAATTTCGGTTCTTAAAACGTTGGTGTTTTCAATATAATATTGAGTAGAAGTATATTCTCCCTGTGGCAAAATTGAAAACTCCCCGCCTTTTTTTTTATCCAATAAACTTCCAAAAACAAATGGACTATCGAAACGAGGCCAACAAAGCCATGATATATCTGTATTTTTATTTACATGTGCCAAAAAAGCACAGTTTCCTATTATTCCTGTTTGATAAAGGTGTTGATCAGCCATAAGCAAATTGTGTGTTTATTATCTAACAAGCTGATGGGAAAAATGTTGGAGCGAATGAGCATTTTAAGGAGAATTAAGTCTTGTGTATGAAACAAGCTGTTGTTAAATAAGCCTGATTGAAGTGGAAATATTTTTTTTGCAGCAACCTTGAAATGTGCTGCCATTCTGAGGAACGAAGAATCTGCAACCGATGAAAAAGACTCCTCGTGCTCCGGAATGCAGAAGTTAAAAAAAATTGCAACGAAAAGCAGGGCTTCAATCGGCAATAAAATGCTGAACGTTCACTTTCTAAAAATGCTCCATTTTGAATCAGTTAATTTAGCTAATTATCGAAATTTCCATCCTTTAAAACACGGGGAAGTAGGTTATGATTTTTACCCATTAAAAACAAAAAAGCCAGTCTGAAAAAATCAGACTGGCCAATAGTTAATGATAATGATTATCTTAAATGACCGTTCCGCTTGGCAGAACTGCTCCCTTTTTAATTACAACGATACCATCTTTAACTGCATAGAGTTCAAAATCACCATCTTCTAAATGTGGGCCTCCATTAATTTTCACATCGTTGCCAATGCTGCAGTTTTTATCGATTATGGCATTGTTAATATAGCAGCGATCTCCAATGCCTATTAATGAATGACCAGCCTCTGTTTCAGATTGAATTTCATCTAAGGTTTGATAACGATCGCTACCCATTATATAGGCATTGGTAATTACGGTATGTCTTCCAATTCTTGAGCGAATCCCCAAAACAGCATGTTCTACCCTGCTGGCCTGAATTATACAACCTTCGGCAATAATTGTTTTTTCTAAAGTAGTACCCGAGATTTTAGATGGCGGAAGCATCCTTGCACGAGTAAAAATAGTATGATTGCTATCAAACATATTAAATTTCGGCAATTCATCGGTTAAGCCCAGGTTGGCTTCGAAAAATGACGAAATGTTACCGATATCTGTCCAGTAACCTTCATATTGGTAGCTTAACACACGACTCGAGGTAATTGCTCTTGGCAAAATTTCCTTACCAAAATCTTTTTCCTCTTCGTTTTCATTTAAAATATTAATTAAATATTCTCTGTTGAAAACATAAATTCCCATTGATGCCAGATAATTACGGCCTTCGCCTTGCATTTCTTCGCCCGTATCAGAAATCCACTCTTCTAAACCGGTTTTGGGTTTTTCGATGAAAGAAGTGATCATGTTTTCTTCATCCGCTTTCAAAATACCAAAATCAGTTGCATCTTTCGCGGTTACCGGAATGGTTGCAATGGTAATTTCCGCATTTGCTTCGATGTGTTTTTCGATCATATCCTTAAAATCCATTTGATACAATTGATCTCCTGAAAGAATTAAGATATAATCAAACTCATGCGAAACAATGTGGTGCATACACTGCCTTACGGCATCGGCCGTTCCTTGAAACCAGCCCGAGTTTTGCACAGTTTGCTCAGCGGCCAAAATATCAACAAAAGCCGTACTAAAATGGCTAAAGTGATAGGTATTTTTAATGTGTTTATTTAGGGATGCTGAATTGAACTGCGTTAACACAAACATCCTATGTATGCCAGAATTTAGGCAGTTAGAAATTGGGATGTCTACAAGGCGATATTTACCAGCAATTGGAACTGCAGGTTTAGATCGTGTTTGTGTTAATGGCGATAATCTAGAGCCTTGGCCACCGCCGAGGATAACGCCTAAAACTTTGTCGGTCATACGTTTAAGCTTATTTTAATATTTGGTATAATTCTGTATAATTTAGCGCTGCTCTATCCCAAGAATGATCTATTTTCATCATTGTTTTTCTCACCGCTTTAAATTTCTTTTTATCGTTATATAATTCTATTGATCTATTAATGGCATGGGTAACATCCCAGATACTGGTTTGATCGTGGCAAACGCCAAATCCATTATCACCAATGTCAACAACCGTATCTTTTAATCCACCAATTCTTCGTACAACAGGTACGGTTCCATATCTTAAAGCGTAGAGTTGGTTTAACCCACAAGGTTCTACCCTCGATGGCATTAAAAGAAAATCTGCGCCAGCATACATTTCATGCGAAACCTGTTCATTGTATCCAATATAAGCGTTGTATTTTCCACCAAAAATATCCTTAAGCTGGTTTAATCTTCCTTCAACCCAATTATCTCCTGAACCTAAAACCAGTACATTGATATTATCGCCGTGTTGTTGTAATGCAGTATAAAAAATATCAGGCAATAAATCTGCTCCTTTTTCATCAACCAATCTACCAATAAAAGTAAATAATGGCTTTGAAGCATCTAGTTGAAAAACATTGCAAAGCGCTGTTTTGTTTGCTAATTTTCCTGCTTCAACTGTTTTAATATTGTAACTTTTTCCAAGCATTGGGTCCGTTTCCGGATTCCAGACCTCAGTATCAATTCCGTTTAAAATACCAACACATTTATGCCGCTCTTGTCTTAACAAACTTTCTAATCCACGGGCATTATTCATCATCTCCTCCAAATAACTAGGTGAAACTGTAGTCACTCGCCAAGCACATTTAATTGCAGATGCTAGCGGATTTATATCTTTATCCCACTCCAACAAGCCCGATTTCCATAAATCAAATGCAGGTAAATAATATAATTTATCCCAGCCAAATTGCCCTTGGTATTGTGCATTGTGTATGGTTAAAACAGTTGGCACACTACTTATGGCCGCATATTTAACGGAGTTTGTTACCATAAACGGAATTAAGCCGGTATGGTGATCGTGACAGTGAATTACATCCGGGCGATGCTCCCATTGTACAATCCAATCTAATAAAGCAATTTGAAAGGCAATAAATCTTTCCGTATCATCAAAGTAGCCGTACACATTTGGCCTATCTGTTAATCCTTGAATATGAACGATGTACAAATCAAAACCAAGCTTATTGGTTTTTTCTTTTAATATCCGAAACTGGAAATGATTGTTGCCATAATTCGCCCAGGCATCGTAAGTTACCTCGAAATCATTTTCGCGGATAAATTTGGTATCGTATGCAGGCACAACCACTTTGGCAATGTGGCCTAACTTATTTTGGTATTTCGGTAAAGCCCCCACCACGTCGGCTAAACCGCCAACTTTTGCAACAGGGTAACACTCGGCACTAACATGTATAATTTCCATCAAATATTTGGTGTAGATAACCCTGTTAAGTTACTAATTGTTTTGTTGTTTGCAAATAATGGAAAATTTATTTTTAGCTGTTATCTTAAGCTTAAAAATTGGGTTAAAAAAGTAAAAGTTTAGATGCAACTTCTAATTTTGATGGTTGAGAACCCGTTATTAATCAACCCAGATCTTCATAAAGAATTTGTAATTATTTAAAAGTGAATGGTTCAGCATTCTTGGCTAAACCTGTCCTGCTTTCCACTCCAAGTCCTCGCTTCGCTGTGGGCTTTACATTTCAATCAGGCTTAATAAACAAAGTGCTGTTTCAAATTATATGCAAAAAAAAACCGCCAGACTTTCGCCAGCGGTTTAACAACAAAACAAATATGTGGTTTAGATTAGTTTGATTATACCTTAATACTCATTGGCAATAACTTCGTAGAAATCTCTGATGGGCTGAAACTGTGGATGCAATGAAACCACATCTCCAAAAACCAATAACGCAGGGGCATCTATTTTTTTATCTGCAACAATTTCTGCAATGGTATCTACAATGCCTATGGCAATTTTTTCATCGGGCGAAGAACCGTTTTGAATTACTGCAACTGGTAATAAACCTTTATTTTCTCCTTGAAAAATAGCTGCAATTTCTGCTACCTTTCCAATTCCATTTAAAACAACAATTGTAGCCTTGGTTTTTGCGGCAATATATAAATCTTCAGAAATTTCTCCTTTAGAATTTGTGCCTGTAACCGCCCAAAAACTTTCGCTTAAATCTTTATAAATCATTGGAATTTTCTGCAAGCTTGGAGCACCTGTTGCGCTCGAAATACCAGGAATAATTTCTGTTGGAATGCTATAAGATTCTGCAGCATCAATTTCCTCATATCCTTTAGCAAAGAAAAATGGATCTCCGCTTTTTAAACGAACCACGTGACCATAGTTTAAGGCATAATCTACAATTAACTTGTTCACTGCCTCTTGCGAAAAGTCTTCATCATCCGTACGTTTTCCAACATACACTTTCGGGATACCATCTGGAGCATGACACAATAAAGCTTCGTTCACATTTGCATCGTACAAAACAACATCAGCTGTTTTTAATGCTTTAACACCTTTTAAACTAAACAGATCAGGGTCGCCTGGACCTGCTCCTATTAGTGTAATTCTTGGTTCAATGTTCGCTTTTTCTACTTTATTTAATATCATGACAGAAAATATTAGCTCGTTACAATTCTTATTAATTAAACAAATATATAAAGTCTATAGGAATTGTAGTAATTTATTTTAAAATAATTTTAGTAAATTTTTCCACATTAAATTTTTGATAGAAAAAGTCTTAGCAAGACGCTAAGAGAAGGGGTGGTAAAGGCATGAGAAAAAAGACTGTTATTTACTTTCGATCAAAATAATAATCGAGGTCTGATGAAATGCTTATTCGAGGTTTCCCCCAAAAAATGGTCTATAAAGATGAGTTTGAAAACCAAGTTCATGAGTCATAAATGTAATTCTCGATCCTTTTATTTTATAGATTCCACTGCCCCAAGTATCACTCTTTGAATTTCCATTCTCATATAAAGTTAAATTATCATTCTCACTTGGTCCCTCTGGAACGGCAAATGGAAATTCATAACAATAAGAACCCGAAACTATATTTGTTGTATAGTAATTATCATAGGCAATTGATGTTATTACTATCAGAGAAAATATGATTAAAAATATTCGGAATTTCATGTCATTGAAAAACTTACTTACAATTTACTTCATTAAAAATAAACTTACCAGCTTCATAATTAATCGGTTTTCCTTTCACAAAATAAGATCGCCCCAAAGTCGTTTCAATTTGTCCTACGCCCATTATTAGTTTTCCATCTTTCTTTAAAAAAGCCAGTGGGTTTGTAAACACTTTGGTAGTATCGCCACCTGTATTAAATCTATAATCAACGTAAAGCGTATCGCCCTTAAATTTGCCTTCTATAAGCCCATTGTTCTCTGGCTTACTTCCATATCTCACCAATAACGATCCTTTAATTTTTCCTGATGAAAATGTTTTGATAATCATGGCTGCGCTGTCTTTTTCAAATGCGGCAGCATAACAAACTTGATTTGTTAGGGAGTCGTTTTTATTTGCTGAGTTAGAATCTGCTTGATTATTTTGATTACAGGCAAAAATAAATGGGATAGAAATTAACACAAGGTAAATTGGGTTCTTTTTCATGTTGATTGTATAAAGGTTATAATTAGTTATTCTAATTTACAAATACGATGATTATTTTTAATGGTTTCCATAAAGAAATTCTTACATCAAGAAATTATTTTCGGGAGTTAAGTCTTACAGAAAAATAGATTACCAAAAAAAGAAAAACGGGACAACCGTTTCCGATGTCCCGCTGAAATTGTACCAAAGGAACTCCTCTGGAGCTTTCACTCTAAATTTAAAAATCTAGAGTTCTCGTTATTATATTTGGTTGTGGTTCTTTTAGGATTTTGCCAAAAACATCTCCAATCACACTTTGCCTATTATATTTGCTATTATACGGCTGCTCTAAACATTAGTGCGCCTACAGTTAAGTTGGTACGGCTATCGATTAAAATTGCAGATCCGTTTGCACGGTTATCATCATATAAATCAAAGGCTAAAGCATCTGCCGTTTTAATAATTACACGGCCAATATCATTTAGTTTAAATTCGTCGGCTTGATGCTTTTCTAATGTGTTGATATCAACTTTATGCAAAATTTCGCTGATTTTACACTTTGTAGTTTTGCTATTGTGCTGAATTAAATACATTATTGATGTATCTAAAGCTCGGCCGTCCATCCAACATAAATCTGCTTCGATTAATTTTGATTCTTGTGGTAAAGCCGATGCATTTACGATGGTATCGCCACGACTAATATCTACATCATCTTTTAAATGAATAATAACCGACTGGCCTGCATGTGCTGCATCGGGAGACTGTTCAAAAAATTCAATTTTTTCGACAGTCGAACTTGCCCCAGATGGTAAAACGGTTACCTTGTCATTTAATTTAAAGGTTCCACTTAAAACTCTACCTGCATATCCACGGTAATCGTGCAATGTTTCAGTTTGTGGGCGAATAACCCATTGAACTGGCATCCGAGCCAACTGAGACTTATCTAAATTATCTGTATCAACTTTTTCTAAAAAGTGCAATAAGCTTTCACCTGTATACCAATCCATCTGTTCTGAAGCTTGAACAACATTATCGCCTTTTAATGCGCTAACAGGAATATAAGTTACATCTTTTAGCTTAAGTTGTTGAGCTAGGATTTTATACTTATCAATAATTGTGGTATAAACAGATTCGCTATAATCTACCATATCCATTTTATTAATACAAACCACCACATGCTTTATACCCAATAAAGAAACCAAATATGAATGGCGGATTGTTTGTTCTACTACACCGTTTCTTGCATCAACCAAAATTATAGCTAGGTTTGCTGTAGATGCGCCTGTAACCATATTTCGGGTGTATTGAATGTGGCCCGGAGTATCTGCAATGATAAATTTACGTTTTTCAGTTTGAAAATATTTATAGGCAACATCAATCGTAATTCCTTGCTCACGTTCCGCCCGTAAGCCATCGGTTAAAATGGCTAAATCTATTGTTCCGTCATCGTTTTTGCGGTTAGAGCTTTGCAGAGCTTCTAATTGATCGGCTAAAATGGAATCTGTATCGTATAGCAAACGGCCAATCAGGGTACTTTTCCCATCATCTACACTGCCAGCAGTAAAAAATTTTAATATGTTCATGTTTTGGTTGTTTAGATAATTGGTTGTTTGGTTATTTGGGAAGGGCAAGCCTAACCAACTAAAAACCAAACAAATAACCAACTAGTTAAAAATATCCTCCCTTTTTCCTGTCTTCCATTGCAGCTTCAGAAACTTTATCGTCCATACGTGCACCACGTTCAGAAATTTTTGAGGCACTGATTTCAGAAATAATATCATCAATTAATATGGCCTCAGATTCTACCGCAGCTGTACAAGACATATCTCCAACGGTACGGAAACGCACTTGTTTATTAACTACAACATCATCATTATCCATGTTTAAAAATGGAGAGGCGGCCATTAACTGACCATTACGGGTAATACAGTCTCTTTGATGAGAAAAATAGATGCTTGGCAATTCGATATTTTCTCTACGGATATAATTCCAAACGTCTAATTCTGTCCAGTTACTAATTGGAAAGACACGAACATTTTCGCCTTTGTGGATTTTACCATTGTAGATGTTCCAAAGTTCTGGACGTTGGCGTTTTGGATCCCATTGCCCGAATTCATCTCGAACTGAAAAAATGCGTTCTTTCGCTCTGGCTTTTTCTTCGTCTCTACGGGCTCCACCAATACAGGCATCAAATTCGTATTTTGCGATTGTATCTAACAAAGTAACGGTTTGCAAAGCATTTCTGCTGGCATTTCGCCCGGTTTGTTCTACCACTTTACCTTGATCAATAGATTCTTGAACGGAACCAATAATGAGTTTTTCGCCAATTCTTTCAATCATTTTATCACGATAATCTATCGTTTCCTGAAAGTTATGACCTGTATCTATGTGTACTAATGGGAACGGAAATTTCCCAGGACGAAAAGCTTTTTCTGCTAAACGCACTAGAGTAATGGAATCCTTACCTCCTGAAAATAATAAGGCAGGCTTTTCAAATTGCCCTGCCACTTCACGTAAAATGTGAATGGCCTCGGCCTCTAGTTCATCTAAATAATCAAAATTATATGTACTCATTTATAAATGTTTGAATTTTGAATGAGAGAATGAGTAATTGTGACTTTCTATAGTCTATTCATTATCTTCTTCAAATGTTATATTCATTTGTTGTTGTTACATTTTCCATCGTCATGGTTTGTGTCTCCACGAACCACTTATAAACTCCTCCCCCTACTCGCTTCAGTGTTTAACTTGACGACCAATGGTTAAGCAAATCGCTTTACCGCCTTGACCTTTAAGCTTTTGCCTTTAAACTATCTTCAGTAGCGTGCAATCCGCATTCTTTTTTGCTTTGGTCTTCCCACCACCATCTACCAGCTCTAAAGTCTTCACCAGGCTGTACTGCTCTTGTGCATGGTGCGCAACCGATACTCGGAAAGCCTTTATCGTGTAAAGTGTTGTAAACAATGTTATTTTCTTTAATGTAGTTTTTAACATCATTTAATGTCCAATCGAATATTGGATGAAATTTAATCAATTGATTTCCTTCATCCCATTCCAAGTCGTGCATATCCTCACGGTTTGCACTTTGATCGGCACGAATGCCTGTAATCCAAATTTCGTTTCCATTTAATGCACGCTTTAAAGGCTCTATTTTTCGGATGTAACAGCATTCTTTTCTATTCTCTACAGATTCGTAAAAGCTATTTGGTCCTTTTGTATTAACCATATCCTGCAACAAATCGTTTTTTGGATAATAGGCATGAATTGGTTTATTGTAAACTTCGAGCGTCCGGTTCCAAACGTAATAAGTTTCCGGAAACAGGCGTCCGGTTTCTAAGGTAAAAACCTTTATTGGAATATTGTTGGCAAAAATTAAATGCGTTACAGCTTGATCTTCCCAACCAAAACTGGTTGAAAAAATAATTCTATCCGCATATTTTTTTGCCAAATATTTCAATTTATCTGTGGTATTTAAACCTGAAAGTTCTGTTTTAAGTTCCTCTACACTCATCGATAAATTATTTAAATACAAACTTAAATATACTGCGAATACTCACAATCATTACAATAATACCTACTGCAACCATAATGGTTTTTGCCGAAATTTTGTTTGAAACCCGAGCGGCAATTGGTGATGCAACTGCGCTGCCAATTATTAAGCCTAAAACAGCTTCCCAATGCTTTCCGCCCAACATGGTAAAAAATGTAAGCGAACTCAAGGTTGCAATGAAGAAACGGCTAATTTTTACTGTGCCTAAAGAAAATAATGGATGGCGGCCACCTGCAATTAAGCTCGACAATACGATTGAACCCCAACCGCCACCAAAAGCAGCATCAATAAAGCCACCAACAAATCCCAATAGCCCTATTTTTTTAATTTTATCTTCAGCTTTTTTTCTCTTAATGTTGAAAGCTTTCATTAAGATTATTCCACCTAAAAATAAGGTATAAACAGCTACAACTGGTTTTACGTAAGAGCTATAATGTTCCAAAGAAGATAAAATATATGCGCCTAAAACCGCACCGATTATAGCGGGAAGGATTAATATTTTGAATAATTTCCAATTTACATTACCCATTCTATAGTGCATCCAACCGGCAATACCATTACTCATTACTTCAGAAATGTGGATGGCCATACTTGCTGAAGCCGGAGGCAAACCCATAGCCAACGAAAAGGATGCTGTTGTTACCCCGTATGACATTCCGATGGCTCCATCAATTAAAGCGAATAAAAATCCTGCACCTAAAAACCAATAAAATAATGGATCGATATTAATTAAAAAAGTCTGAAACTCTGGCTCGGTATTCCATAACGAAAAACCAATTGCACCAATAAGCAAAATAGCAGCTGCCCATATTAACCACTTCATATTTCGCTCTGCAAAACTTTTCTTAGGGTTAATTAAACTTTGTGTTACCTTATTTAGCTTTTTAACTTTCGAAGAAAAATCGCCATTTAAAGTTTGGCGCAGTGCGCTCATATTTTGCAAAGTTTCGTCTAGTTCTTGAGGAATTCCTTCACTTAAGATTTGCTTTAAACGTTTTGCTATGGTAGGCGATTTACCATTTGTAGAAATGGCAATTTTTAAATCCCCTTTTTGAACGATGGAGCCCAGATAAAAATCACATAAATCGGGCTTATCTGCTACATTAATTAGTAAACCGCGTTCATGTGTAACTACTCTGATCTCTTCATTTAAAATAATATTGTTTGTAGCGGCAAAAACGATGTCGATATCATTTAAATCATCTACATCGAAACTTTTTTGCTTTACTTTTATTTGCGGATAATTTGCAATGAGCGTATAAACTTCTGGCGAAATAAGCTCTGCTACAATTGTAATTTTTGCATGATTACTGTTGTTTACAATTGCAGTTAATTTCTCTAAACCAATATTTCCTGCACCAATTAATAATGTACGGAGCTTGTTCAGTTTTATAAAAACCGGAAATAGCTGATTACCTTTATCTTCATCAGAAAAGGTTTCCGCATTATTTTCTTGGTTAGGAGATAGCTGCATAATGTTTAACTAAAGTTTTAAATGATGGATGAAGCGAAACAACCTCTCCAAATATTAATAATGCTGGCGCCTTTATGTTTTCTTGTGATGTTAAACTTTCAATGGTATCAACCACACCAACTACTAATTTTTCATCTGTTGCCGATCCATTTTGAACCACCGCGGTAGGTAAATTACCTTTTCCGGCCGCCTGGAAAATTTCTACAATTTTAGATAATTTCTTCAATCCCATTAACACAACTACAGTTGCGTTTGATTGCGCTGCTTGATAAATATCATTTGATACTTCTCCAGAGGTTGTTGTGCCTGTTATTACCCAAAAGCTTTCGCTCATACCGCGATGGGTAACCGGAATTTGTTGCAAACCTGGAACACCGATAGAACTTGAAATCCCCGGAATTACACTTACAGGAATGCTGTATGATGCTGCATAATCCAATTCTTCATAACCTCTTCCAAAAACAAATGGGTCGCCGCCTTTTAAGCGTACCACATGGCCATAATTAAGGGCATAATCAATCATTAATTTATTGATGGTATCCTGAGGATAAGAATGTTCTCCTGAGCGTTTACCAACATAAACCTTTATGGCTTCGGCTGGCGCATGCTCTAATAAGGCTTCATTTGTTAAAGCATCGTACAACACTACATCTGCTGTTTGCAATGCCTTAACGCCTTTCAATGTAAGCAAATCTGGATCTCCAGGCCCAGCGCCTAAAAGTGTAATTTTTGATTCTTTATTTTGATTAACCATGTTGTTTAAATTATTATATGGGCAGATAATTGAATGGATTCTGAATGATTGGATGAGTGAATGTTTACCTGCGATTGCGTTTTTCATTCTCCAATTCTCCCAATCAATCATTCCGTCATTCAATCATTCAATCATTCTCTCATTCCTTACTTTGCTTCTACCACTCTCTTTTCCTTAATCTGATTTAAAAATGCTTCAGCTTGATTAAAATAACTGTTTGCAAACTCTGCTGTCGGTTCGTTTTTGTTGATTTGTAAAACCAGATCAGAAAAGTTTGTTGATAAATTAAAATCGCCAGTTTCTACATAATGATTATCAAACTCTCTGATTACGCCAACTTGCGTACTGCTGTTTACATTTTTATCCAAAAGCAATGCTTTTGCTGCACTAACGAAAGTGCTGTAAGTATGATAAATGGCATCAGCGTAAGCTTCTTTATCTAAATTCTGTTTTGCCCATCCAAATTTCTCATCAGATTCCAACAATAGTGTAGCCACTAAATCAATTACTACACCAGCACATTCTCCAACACCAATTGCAGTTGCAAATTGCTCTACATGACCCCAATCTACAAATTCTTCTTCTTGAAGATTACTCAAATCTGCCAAAGGTTTCAAGAGCTGATAAAAATGGTCTTTACCTTTTCTGTCATAATATTGATGGAAATTTTCATCCTCCAAATTATTGGCCTTGAAATCATTTAGAATGAAATGCAAAACGCTTGTTGCTCTTTTGGATGGCACCTTAATTACACGTTCTGCAACTCTGCCTACTCCGTTTCCTACTGTACCTCCACCAAGCATAACCTGAACAGCCGGAACAACTTTTCCATCTGCCTTAACTGAACTTCCATGGAAACCAATTTCTGCCAAACCATGCTGACCGCAAGAATTCATACAGCCACTAATTTTTATTTTGATGTTTTTCTCGTAGATAAACTCAGGAAAATCGGTATAAATTACATCTTCCAAAACTTCGGCCAAGGTCATGGAATTGGAGATTCCTAAATTACAGGTATCTGTACCTGGGCAAGTTGTAATATCTGCCAAACTATCAAAACCGGCTGTTGTAAATCCAATCTTGTTTAATGCTGAGTACAATGAAGGCAAGGCTTCTTTGCGCACAAATTTTAATAGTAAACCTTGGTTTTGTGTTATTCTAATTTCATCTGCAACATACAGTCTAATGGCATCAACAAAGGCACGGGCTTTATCTGTTTTAATGTCGCCAACTTGAACTTTTACATAAACACCGTAAAAACCAGTCTGCTTTTGTTCTACAACATTTGTTGCCAACCAGTGCTTGTAGTGCGTTTCGTTTAAAATTTCAACATCAGGATAATCTTGCTCTAAAGGCAAAACTGGCTGGGGAACGGTATCTGTATCTATTTTATATGTTTTTACCTTATTGGCAATACGCTCTTCGGCAACCAAACGTAAAACTTCATCTAAACCTAATTTTTGAACCAAATATTTTAAGCGAGCTTTATTTCTATTGCTGCGTTCTCCGTAACGATCAAAAACACGAAGCACAGATTCGGTAAATGGAATCAATTGGTCTTCTGGCAAAAATTCGTGCACTGCGTTTGCAAGAAAAGGTTGTGCACCTAAGCCTCCTGCAAAAAGTACCTTAAAACCACGTTCGCCGTTTTCGTTAATTTTTGGAATAAATCCTAAATCGTGGATGTAACTAAAAGCGGTATCCTTATCGCTCGATGAGAAAGAAATTTTAATCTTTCTGCCCATTTCCTGACAAATTGGGTTGCGCAAAAAATATTTAAAAACAGCGTGTGCATAAGGCGAAACATCAAAAGGTTCATCTGCATCGATTCCAGAATTTGGCGATGCCGTTACGTTACGAACCGTGTTTCCGCAAGCTTCACGAAGCGTAATATCATCCTGCTCCAATTTCGCCCAAAGCTCTGGTGTTCTATCTAAACTTACATAATGCAACTGAATATCCTGACGTGTAGTGAGGTGAAGATTTCCGCTTCCATATTCATCAGCGATATCGGCTATGCGCAATAATTGTTTAAAAGTTACTTTCCCAAAAGGCAACTTAATGCGAATCATTTGTACACCCGGCTGTCTCTGACCGTAAACCCCGCGGGCTAAGCGTAAACTTCTAAATTTCTCATCGTGGATGGTCCCATCGCGAAAAGCTTTAATCTTATTCTCTAAATCGATAATGTCCTGCTCGACAATATTGTTTTCGAGTTCTGTTCTGAAACTTTGCATATGTGTTGTTAGCTTTATTCAAAAAATGCCCCTCTTTTACTGAGAAGCATCTAATATTTTATACCTATAAAATTATTTAATACCCTCTTCTACTTTGTTTTACAACAACAGTACATCCTTAGCATATAATTTTGGTTCTGTATAAAATTGAAGTTCATCTGCCAAATATATAAAGTATATAGGAATAGTCGTAATTTTTATTAAAAAAGATTATTCAATGACTTAGATGAGGATATAAAAAATGTTGGCTAATCCTTAATCACCAAATATGCATCCGATTGGTAGGAATGCTTAAATTTAGATATCGTTATACTTTATTAGCGGAAGAGACTATAGACTAACAAAATGAACTAAAGATTTTCGATGCCTACATTTAGCGTATCTTCACGACCGATTACATCAGCTATGCTGGTTTCGGTTAAAACCTTAAGTGTGGCATCTCTAACATCAATAAATGCGCTTCTAATTCCACAGGTTTTTTCATCTACGCATTCATCACATTTGTGATAAAAATTTAAACTGGCACAAGGAACCATTGCAATCGGACCATCGGTTACACGCATTACATGCACCAATAGAATTTCCTCTGGTTTCTTGTTCAGACTGTAACCACCCCCTGCTCCCTTTTTACTATATAAGAAACCAGCGTTACGTAAATCCAAAAGAATTTGTTCAAGGAATTTTTTAGGGATATGCTCCTCCTCTGCAATTTTCGAGATTTGCATTGGTGGTTTGTCTACATTTTTGCCAAGTGCAACAAGTGCTTTTATGGCGTATTTAGTTTTTTTGGATAGCATATTTTGCACAAATCTAATAAAAGAATGTAAGATATAAAATAGCATTGTTATAGCAAATTCATTTACTTAAGCGCTTATTCTCCATGGTTATACATTCATGCCTATAATTTTATATATTTAAAGCATAAAATTTTTTTAATGTTCAGATCCATTAAATTTTTAAATATAAGCCGCCGCAAAATAAGTATTGAAGCTAAACTTTTTGCGGTGTTATGTATTTGTTTAATCATTATTTCCCTGATCAATATTGTTGCTAATTTTATTTCTGGCCTTACCTGGGTACTTAACCTTTATATTTTCTTAGGCATTTTTGTTCATCTTGCCTTTTATTATTATGCATTAAAGGATAAGGTCTCTGAGTTGGGCAGATTTTGGTATTTTGTCTATAATATTGCAACCATTGCTCCTGCATGGTTTTTAAATGGAGGTGCATTAGGCTCAACACCTATATTTTTTATATTTTATTTGAGTATTGCAATGCTCTCATTATCACAAAAGCTGAGGTTTGTTTTTGTAATTTTCTTTTTTGCGGTAGCCATTTTATGTGTTGTTTTAGAATACGTTTACCCAACATGGGTAGTGCCTTACCCAAGTTTAAATTCTAGAAATTTTGATATTCTGTTTTCTTTTGCAGATGTTTCTTTTATGATGATTTTTATGTTGGCAACCTATAAAAAGGTTAATGATTATGATCAGTTTATTTTATTGAAAAGCAAAAAACGTTTAGAAGCATCGCAACAGGAATTATTAATTGCAAAAGAGGCTGCAGAATCTGCTACCAAAGCAAAATCGAGGTTTTTAGCCAACATGAGTCATGAAATAAGAACCCCATTAAATGGCATTACTGGTGCATCAGAACTATTAAAACTTACCAAGCTTAATACAGAACAGTCTGAATTGTTGAATACTTTACAGGCAAGCAACAGTATAATGATTGATATTGTAAACGATCTCCTGGATATTTCGAGAATCGAAGCCAACAAGATGGAAATCCATAATCATCCCTTCGATTTTAGAAATTGCATAAAAGACGCCGAAAATATTTTGAAGCCAATTTTTGGGAATAAAAATATTGCTTTGTTGCTTGAAGTAGACTCTGATGTACCAGAATACATTGTTACCGATGAAATTAGATATAAACAGATTATTATAAATTTATTAAGCAATGCTGTAAAGTTTACAGAATCTGGCTACGTTAAGTTAATGGTAAAATTCTCCAATAAGAACGGAAAGATTTTACTTAGCTCAATTATTAAAGACACAGGAATAGGAATTGCCGAAGATGACATTAAGAAACTTTTCTTACCCTTTTCACAATTAAACCCAACAATTACCAGAAAGTTTGGAGGTGCGGGATTAGGACTGGTAATTTGCAGGAAATTAGCCGAAATGATGGGTGGAGATATTTCAGCGGTAAGCGAAATTAAAGTAGGTTCGGAATTTACATTTACAATTCCTGTCGAGCCTTATTATTCTAACCTTTTAACAAAAAACCCAAACTTAACAGAAAACAAAAACATTCTTCCTGTTGCGGGCATGCGGATTCTAATTGCAGAGGATAATGTTTTTAATCAAATAATTGCTTCAAAAATGCTTCAAAAATCAGGCTATAAGCACGATATAGCAAACAATGGCATTGAAGCTGTAAAAAAAGCCAACGAAGAATACTTCAACATAATTTTGATGGATATGCAAATGCCGGAGATGGATGGTTTGACAGCAACATTGGAAATTTTAAAGCAATATGAATCTAAAAATGTTCAACCGCCTGTAATAATTGGCTGTAGCGCTAATGCGATGCAGACAGATAAAGAGGCTTGCTTGGATGCTGGGATGAAAGATTTTCTGGCCAAACCCTTTACACTTGATGATCTAAGATCGGTCATGATAAAATGGACTAAATCGAATTAACAATAATCAAACAATCGTCAAAATATTCAACCTTACGCATACTATCATATTAATAAGCGTTTAAAATCTACTTTTATCAAAATTTTAATTGCACTTTTTAATGAAAAGAAAGCTTAGCGTATTACCGATCCTCATAGTTATCCTGTTGTTTTTTGCCCTTAATGCCTACGTTCTGTCAGGTTTAAGCACTTTAAACAATTCAACATATTTAAGCCCTATTTTTTGGGTTTTCATTGTTGGATTAACATTCGCTCTTTTTTACGCCATTCAACAAATGCGGATTCAAGGCACAAACCGTTTTTTTCAAATTGTTAGTCATGCATTTTTAATCGTTTTTGTCACGGAAATTGTTTTTGCAATATTCTTACTGCTTGGCGATTTCTATAGACTCGTTTTAGCCCTAACCTCTAATTTTCAGCCAGAAGGATACCACTGGCTAAGTAGAAGCAATTACTGGGTAGACTTTGCTTTTGTAATGTTCTGCTTAACAATTGTGTTATTTGCTTACGGAATTACTCAAGGTAAATATGCTTATAGAGTTATTAAACACACCTTATATTTTGATGATTTACCGTCAAATTTTGATGGCTTTACCTTAACTCAGATATCGGATGTGCATGCTGGGAGTTTTACCAATCCAAATGCTGTGCAAAAAGGCATAGATATGATCAATGCGCAAAAAAGTGATCTGTTTGTTTTTACTGGCGACTTGGTAAACAATGCTGCTGCCGAGATTAAGCCTTATATTGGTCATTTTTCTCAAATTAAGGCACCTTTCGGACAGTTTTCTGTATTGGGAAATCATGATTATGGTGATTACATCAAATGGCCTTCTGAATTGGAAAAAGTTCAAAATCTTCAGAAATTAAAAGACTATCATAAAGAATTAGGATTTAGATTATTGTTAGATGAGCATGTTGAACTGGTAAAAGGTGATCAAAAAATTATTCTTGCTGGGATAGAAAATTGGGGTATCGGTTTTGGGGAACGCGGTGATTTGAAAAAGGCTTTACAGAACACTGCCGTGGATGATTTTAAAATTCTACTTTCTCACGATCCTTCTCATTGGGATGCTCAGGTTAAAAATAATCCATCTAAAATTCAGCTTTCGCTTGCCGGCCACACACATGGAATGCAATTTGGAATAGAAGCCTTCGGCATAAAATGGAGCCCTGTAAAATACCGTTATAAACATTGGGCAGGTATCAAAACCGAAAATGGAAGATATCTTAATGTAAACCGAGGATTTGGTTTTCTAGGTTTTTCTGGTCGGATTGGTATTTGGCCTGAAATTACAGTAATCGAGTTAAAGAAAAAGTAGTCATATGGATTAGGTTGAAATTAACAACCTTTAAGAATAAAATCTTATCTTGTTTTTCCAAACCAATCTAAACATGAGAACAATTATTTTCATTTTCTTATCCGCTTTTCTTTTTCAAACCCCAACCATAGAAACCGATAAAGATCGGTGGAAACCTTATTATGTAGATACCGCTCCAGCTAAAATTGCGGAAAAATGGTTTCTTCCTTTTGAAGGCGGTGACCGAAAAAATGTAAAAAACATCAAAATCATCAGTATTTTTGGTGATCATCGAGATAGTTTTTTAAAAGGTCACATCCATACTGCGATAGATGTAAATCCAGCAAAACCCAAAGATAAATTGGTAAGCGTTTATGCTATGGCCAATGGCGTTGTTTGCTCAATTCATTTAACAGAAAATCAACGTACTGTTGTGGTAAAGCACAAACTAACCAATGGAACCATCATGTTTACAACGTATAAACATCTAAAAGAGGTTTATGTAAATTCTGGTCAGCAGGTTACCGAACATACAAAGCTGGCACGTTTATTTACGCCTGCCGAAAGCAAAAAATATGGTGGAGACTATCATCATTTGCATTTGGAAATCAGGAAAAAATTTGATGATTATGGCTGTGCAAGCTGGCTTACCATGAACAAAAATCAATTAAACGAAAGATATTATAATCCACAGATATTTATTAAGGAATACGTAAAGTAAGCCCAAAAAAATTTTAGGAAATAAAAATCAGTTTCCACCATCAAATTAATTGCTGTTGCAATCTTCTTCAGATATTCCATCGGCAGATAAAACTTTTACCGGTAGCGTAATGGCTGGGCAAGGAATTGTTTCTTCTTCTGCACCGTTGTAATGATATTTTACATAAAATATTTTACCGGGAACTTTAAATTTCTGCGGAACATTGAGCAATGCTGCCTGATAGTCGATTACATCGCCGTTGCTATCGGTTATAGGTGTTGCATCTTTATTTTTTGAGGTAAAACTAACCAATGATGCATCTTGGTTGGGACAATAATCAGAAAGATACTTTACCTGATAACACATTTTTGTTTGAATATCCTTTTCGCAAGAAAAGTGTATAGAAACAAAAATTAAAAGAATTGAAAAAATTGAGCGTTTCTTCATAATATGATTTGGTTACGAGCTAATAATTAGTTGTCAAAGATTATCAAATATTTTTATTCCATTTCCTGCTCTATACGGAAAGGTGAAAAACCGTTATAGAAAGGCATCTTTACAGGATAAACTTTGCGCACTATTAAGTTATTGATATATAAATTTTGGTTTTCCATTTTCACAGGCTACACTTTTGGGAGCCACAATAAGCGCACATGGAGATGCCGCATTGTATTTCTTATTGTATTCAGCTTCTTTTTCTGTAAATAATTTTATCTTTTCAAAAAGCGTTTTTTCATCAACCTTCGAGGAATAGGCAATAAATCCTGAAGCTCCACCACAAGGCCTTGAGCCGATCTCAACAAATTTCCATTCTCTGGCATTTTCACAAGGATATTGATAAGCCTGCTTTTGTATATCCGATTGAAGTATTTTAAGAATTTGTTCATCGTCGCTTTTGGTTCTTAAACCAGGCTCCTTACAGGCAAAAAACACCGCTGAAAAAATGGCAATTGTAATAAAAAGTAAGAAAAAGTTTTTAGCAACAGGTTTCATAGTCGTAGTTTGTTCATAAAACGAACCATCCAGTTGAAACGCTACATTAACATTAAATTTCCTAAAGAAAAAAACAACTACTACACTTCATCATATTGGAAAAACATAAGGCTTCTCATAAAACCTGTAAGAATACTTAATCTCAAATTTCTTAAAACTACTTCCGATTTTATCCTGTTAAATAATACAACATTAAGCCTATGAATAAAGAAATTACCATTACCAATCATAAATCCTTAAAGCGGTATATGCTTACTTTGGAATCTGATATGCGAGAAAAGAAATCGGCAATTAAAGAAGATGCGAAAAATATCGCTCTTGGTTTTCCAAATCGTCTTTTTCATCACAGTTCTAGCCTAGAGAATTTAATGAACAACAAAAATGTAGTGAGCAATCCCATCGGAAAACTTCTATCAACTGTTGTTAAGAATACTATTTTAAAAAAATCCGGATTTCTAGTTAAACTACTCGGTGGAATCTTTGCCAAAAGAGCTGGAAAAACAGTAGAAAAGCGATTACTTAATTAATATGAATATTGCCCTTTAAGTCAACATAATATTTGTCGACCACTTACATAAAAGAAAATAAAAAAATACAGGAATTGGCTTGGTAACAATGATTATAAATTACGATTGTTTAAAAGTTGATTCATAAAATTATGATCAATTAGGCTATTTTTGAACACTTATGAATAGCCCAAGTCCTGACAATCAACTTATCTTAGATTTCCTTTCCGCTACAAATAAACCTATATTTTTGACAGGCAAGGCAGGTACTGGAAAAACAACGTTACTTCGGCATATTAAAAGCACAATTGATAAAAATTTTGCAGTTGTTGCACCAACTGCTGTAGCTGCAATAAATGCTGGTGGCGTAACTTTGCATTCTTTTTTTCAAATCCCATTTGGTCCGCTCATCCCGGTAATAAATGAATCTGGAGAACATAATCAAGCCATAAAGTATTCAGAAGAAAAAATTAGGTTGTTGAAGTGTTTGGAGCTTTTGATTATCGATGAAATTAGTATGGTGCGAGCTGATCTGATCGATTTTATCGATTTAACCTTAAGAAAGGTAAAAGGCTCCAACAGACCATTTGGTGGCGTTCAACTGCTTATGATTGGAGATTTATATCAGCTTTCTCCTATCTTTCATGATGCTTGGCACATTCTAAAAGAGTATTACAAAAGCCCCTATTTTTTTGATAGTCTGGTTTTTAAAGCCGTTAACGTAACTACTTTTACCCTTGAAAAAGTATACAGGCAATCGGATCCAATTTTTTTGGAAATATTAAATAAAATAAGAGAAAATAACATCAACCAGGAACTTTTAGCAACGCTTAACCAACGCTACGACCCAACATTAAATGATGTTTGGAAAGATGAGTACATAACCTTAACAACGCACAACAATTTGGTTACCGAAATTAATGGCGATTGTTTAAATAAACTTTCAGGAGAAATACATTCTTTTAGCGCAAATATTACTGGCGATTTTCCTAAAGATGCTTACCCTGTTGATGAAAAGCTAATCTTGAAAGCTGGAGCACAGGTAATGTTCATTAAGAATGATTCATCGGGCAAAAAACAGTTTTATAATGGAAAAGCGGCAAAAATTGTAAGTATAGAAAACGATACCATAAAAGTACAATTTATGGATGGAGGTAGCGAAATTGAGGTTGAACGGGAAATTTGGCAGATTGTAAAATACAACCTGAGCGCAACAGAAAACAAAATAAACGAAGTAAATACTGGCTCGTTCGCTCAATTCCCGTTTAAATTGGCTTGGGCAATAACCGTTCATAAAAGTCAAGGGCTAACATTTGATAAAGCAATAATAGATGTAAGCGCTGCATTTGCCCACGGACATGCCTATGTTGCATTAAGTAGATGTAGAAGTTTGGAGGGATTGATCTTAAAATCGCCTGTTAAAATAGAAAATATAATTACAGATGCCAGAGTTGTAGAATTTACCCAAAAATCTTCGGCTACAAATGCTGATCAAGTTACTTTGCAAAAATCTGAAAATGAGTACGCATGGAGCTTGATTAGTGATCTGCTTGACTTTTCTTCTATTACAAATGACTGGAAAATCCTAAAAAGAAGTGTCTTTAAAGATAAAGATGAGCAAAGGGATTTTTCGGAAATTTTTGATCCACTAAATCAAAAAATAGAGAATGAAGTTATTAAAATTGCTGCCGGATTTGTTAAACAGGAACTCTCGAAAATCTCTTTTCTTAAGCCCATAAGTGAAGAGAAACCGTTTATTGAAAGGCTAAAGAAAGCAGCTGTTTACTTTATCCCAAAATTAGAATCTGCAGTTGTAGAATTAAACAAAATTATAAATCTAAACTTTTACAACGATACCAATTCTGATAAAATTATAAATTTAACAACAACATGTAGAAATTCGCTCTCAGTTAAAATTTCGTTGTTCAAATTAGATTGGGATCTTTTCTCTGTGAAAAAATTTATTAGAGCACATCACTCAGCAAGTCAAAACGATAAAGTCGAAAACGCATTTTTGGCTCCAAAAAAAGTTACCCTTCCAAAAGACATATCTAACCTACAGTTATATAAGAGCTTGGTGTCTTGGCGTAAAATACATGGAGAATTGAAAAATAAGCCCGAACATACAGTTCTATCTGATCAAACGCTTATTCTAATCGCATCAAAACTACCTAGAAACACAGAGCAATTAGCCTCCATAAAGGGAGTAGGAATAGGAAATGCTGTCGAACTTGGAAGTGCAATTACAAAATTAGTTAACGATTATCTGGGAACCAGTTCTCTATTTTAATTGTGCTGAATTTGAGCATCGATTCGCTTTACAAAATCATAAATATCAAACGGTTTGTGGATGTAATCCTGTGCAGAACATTTATTTCGCATCTGGCTTGCAGAAAAATTCGCCGACATCATTAAAACGGGTACATTTTTAGTTTCAGTTTCTGCTTTTAAGCCACAACAAACATCAAGCCCGCTTCCATCAGGCAACATAACATCCAATAAGAATGCATCTGGATGAAGATCTCTCGCACCTTTTTCAAAATCTTTTATGTTGGAAAAAGAAAATACCTCATATTGCTCATCTTCTAAAACAAATGAAATGATTTCTCTTATATCGTCGTTATCTTCTAGTACACAAATTCGCTTTCCCATTTCTTTTATATTTATATCTTACTACTTAATTACAAAGCAGTTAGCACTAATACTACAACCCATTTAGCTATAATTTGTTTTATTTATTATTATAAACCATATTCTTAAAAGGATTAATCCAAGGTTAAACACTTTATTGTAAAATCAGCTTTTAGTTTTTTGAATGCCAAATTCTTTAGATTATTTTCGGTGCAAACCAGAATCAAACCATGAAAAGCTCTATTTCAATTTTCCGAAAGGTGGCAGTAGCCGAAGGTATTTCTTATCTACTTTTATTATTTATTGCAATGCCCATAAAATATTTGCTCCATTTTGATAAGGTTGTTAAATACACAGGCTGGGCACATGGTTTACTGTTTGTATTGTACGCAGCAACATTGGTTTTGGCTTGGCAAGAACAAAAGTGGAAATTCGGTAAAGCAGTATTGATATTCCTAGCCTCATTACTACCATTTGCGCCTTTTATAGTTGATAGAAAACTAAAAGATGAACGGCCTTTAGAAGCCAATACAAACATTTAGAACGACTTACAAATTATTATGAATCTAATTGAAAATAATTTTGTGATTTAGACTTTCGTTATCTACATTTGCAACCCCGTCCAATAGATGCCCGGATGGCGGAATTGGTAGACGCGCTGGTCTCAAACACCTGTGGGAAACCGTGCCGGTTCGACTCCGGCTCCGGGTACACAATCTTCAATACTGAGAAGATTAACGAGAAAAGTCCTTGATATTTATATTGAGGACTTTTTTTGTTTTAAGATAGCCATCTAATTATTCGAATTAATTAATTAACTCTGCAGTGGAGTAAACTACCTTTCAAAATCAAACAGCCACCTACTTTAAAAATGAATGAAAACGATACAAAAAGACTTTCACGATTAACTGCAATTTTGACCCAACTGCAAACGAAACGACTTTTGACGGCTACAGAATTGGCAAAGAAATTCGGTGTGAGTGTGAGAACCATTTACAGAGACATAAGAGCCCTGGAGCAATCCGGAATTCCCATTATAACTGAAGATGGAAAAGGTTATACCTTAATGGAAGGTTATAGAATTCCACCAATTATGTTTACCGAGGCTCAAGCAAATGCTTTAATCCTTGCAGAGCAACTTATTCTAAAAAATAAAGATTCATCCTTGGTTAAGCATTACTTAGAAGCCATTGAGAAAATCAAAGCTGTATTAGGTCATAACATAAAAGATAAAGCAAATTTACTTGCAGAGCGAACTAGGTTTAGCCAAAATTACAACAGCGAAAGAAACAGCAATAATCTTTCTGATCTGCAGTTTGCACTCACCAATTTCTATTTGACAAAAATTGAATACAGCAACGAAGCAAATAAGACTACGGAAAGATTAATTGAACCCTTTGCCTTAGTAAGTACTCAAGAGAATTGGCTATTGGTCGCATGGTGTCGGTTGCGTAGTGAATTCAGATTTTTTAGATTGGATAGAATAAAAAAACTAGAGATCCTGACAGATAAATTTGCTCCTCATAAAATGACTTTACAAGAATATTTTGAACGTTATCATTAATTTTCGACCCCTGACATAGGGCTGTCATTAAGCCAGATTAACTTTGTAGGGTAAACAAAATTAATAAAATGAAAAATTTATTCGATCACGCTGACACTGCAGAAATACTTATCCGAATTCAAAACCTCTCTCCCGATGCAGAAAGAAAATGGGGCAAGATGAATGTAAATCAAATGTTAGCTCATTGCAACGCTTCTTTGGGAACCGCAATGGGACTTCACAATCCTAAAAGACTTGGTTTTGTTGGCCGTTTATTCGGGAAATTACTGAAACCAAAATTTTTTAGCGAAACACCTTTTCCTAAAAACAGCGCCACCGATAAGAGTTATATTATAACTGGCGATCCAAATTTTGAACAAGAAAAGGCAAAATCAATCAGCCAGATTAAAACCTTTTCTGAAGGCGGCCCTGCTAAATGCACAACGCATCCTCAGGCATTTTTTGGTCCTCTCACTCCAGAAGAATGGGCTTTAATGCAATGGAAACATTTTGATCATCATTTAAGGCAATTTGGTGCTTAAATTAGAATATGATAATAAAGGAAAAAGATATTGAAACTTTTTGCCCAACAAGCCGACAGGATTGGAGAAAATGGTTACTAGAAAATCATCACTCCAAGCCGGCTGTTTGGCTTGTTCAGTACAAAAAGAAATGTGCAAAGCCAAGTATTTCTTGGAGTGATGCTGTTGATGAAGCGCTTTGTTTTGGCTGGATCGACAGCATTCGAAAAACGTTGGATGAAGAAAGATTTGTTCAATTTTTTAGCAAAAGAAAACCGAATGGAACTTGGTCTAAAGTAAATAAAGCAAAAATCATTCAGCTAATTGAGGACGAATTGATGATGCCGGCAGGTTTTTACAGCATTGAAAAAGCAAAACAAAACGGATCGTGGACACTTTTAGATGATGTTGAGGAGCTCTTAATCCCAAAAGATTTAGAAGAGGAATTTGAAACCAAAGACGAATCAAAAGCCTTTTTCCTAAGCTTAAGTAAATCAGTTAGAAAAGCAATGCTTCAATGGATTGCACTTGCCAAAAGACCTGAAACCAGAAAAAACAGAATTTCAGAAATTGTTAAACAGAGTGCCCAAAGATTAAAACCAGAACAATTTTAAACGATTGGTTTGGTTTTAGGCATTATCGATTACACTTTTGGCAAGCGTTCTCTTATTCTATTGATGTATTTTTGGCGATAAAAAAGATCTTTAATAGCAAGTAATATTTTATCGGCATCTTCGGCATCAGAATCAAATTTCGCTGTTAAACTGGTTAGCTCCTTTTCCAATTGATGTTCAATCGCATTTACATCTTGATTAACCTGATTCAACTTTTCAGCATCGGGCTCGAATTCCAGATCCATTAAAGCTTCATTTACATCCATCATCTCCATTAAAAAAGATTGTGGCAGTTGATAGCCCTTATCCGTTTCTACAATACCTTTTAATTCTAAAACGTATTTAAGCCGTTTTTGCGGATTACTTAAAACTTGATAAGCTTTGTTATTTAAGGTTGATAGATCTAATACTTCCTGCTGTTTTTCATCGCTTTCGTTTGCATAAAAATCTGGATGATACTTTTTGCTGAAAGCGTAAAATTTGGTTTTAACTGCATTCAAATCAGGGCTAAACTGAATAGGCAAATCGTAAAACTCAAAATAGTTGGGAAGTTGTTTTAGCGCACTCATCTTAATTAAATTAAAAAACCGCAGATGTATTGTTTAGAATTTCTAAAAACCTACATCTGCGGCAATTATATAAATTTCGTTTTACTTACCGAAAGATTTTAAAATATCATTACCAAATGCAAACACCATTAGGCAAATTAAGATCACAAAACCAACAATTTGTGCTCTTTCCAAAACTTTTTCGCTCACCGGTTTACGTTGAACCATTTCTATTAAAAGGAAAACCACATGGCCACCATCCAAACCTGGAATTGGCAATAAATTCATAAAGGCCAATGCCATAGAAATTAGACCAGTTAGCGTCCAAAATTTAACCCAATCAAAAGTGCTTCCATAAACTTTTGCAATTCCAATCGGACTGCTAATGTTACGTGCGCTAACTTTTCCGGTTACCATTTTGCCAATACCTTTAGCGTTATCCATAAAGGTACCCCAAGCCATGTTTGCACCTACTGGAAGTGCCGCAAAAAAACCATAGGTATTGGTTTTGCGTTTGATTTCATCAAAATCAGGATAATAACCAATTGCACCGGCAGTATCAACTTTTACATTTAGCTGTAAGGGCTGACCATTTCTTTGAACAGACAAGGCAACGCTTTTACCTTTTTTCTTCATTACAAGAGGCTTAACTTCATCTTGGAAGTTTACAGGAACACCATCAACTGCCTTAATTTTATCGCCTGGTTTCATACCTGCTTTAATGGCACCATAGCCTTCCATTAAACTATCGGCAGTGGCTGTATATCTTGGCTCAACAAAAAGGCTTTTGCCATCTGCTACTTTATTTAAAAAATCATCGGGAACTTTAATTTCTAGCGTTTTATCACCTCGGATAACGGTTAAGGTGGTATTGCCCATTAAAACTTTCGAACTTTTTAACTCTTCGAACCGTATAATCTTATTGCCGTTAATAGCGAAAATTTTATCTCCATTTTTTAAGCCAATATCAGAAGCAACTTTACCAACCTGAATCCCATTGATAACTGCACTATTTGGGGTATAAGTTTCTCCATATCTGAAAGTAAGCATCCAAAATATAAAAATACCGACTATAATATTTACTATGATACCGCCAAGCATTACAATTAATCTTTGCCAAGCTGGCTTAGAGCGGAATTCCCAAGGTTGAGCAGGTTGAGCCATTTGCTCTGTATCCATACTTTCATCAATCATTCCGGCTATTTTAACATAACCGCCTAGAGGCAACCAGCCTATACCATATTCTACATCACCTTTTTTGAAGCTAAAAAGCTTAAATCCCCATGCATCAAAAAATAAATAAAACTTTTCTACTTTAATCCCAAACGCCCTTGCTGCCAAAAAATGCCCCAATTCGTGTAATATTACCAATAAAGACAATCCGAGCAGCAACTGCCCCGCCATAATCAATCCATTCATATTCTCTTATAAAATTTCTATGTTAGATGCTAAAATATTTTTTTTGTTACTAATTCGCCGGCTAAGATACGGCTATGTTTGTCAGTTTCTAAATAATCGTTCAATTCTGGTTTTTCAATGAACTTAATGTCTTCCATGCATTTTGCAATTACATCGCTCATTTGCAAAAAACCAATCTTATCTGTTAAAAACGCTTCAACAACAACTTCATTTGCTGCGTTTAAGATGCATGGCATATTACCACCCTTTCTCAACGAATCGAAGGCAAGCCCTAAGTTTCTGAAGGTTTCGGCGTCTGCTTTCTGAAAGCTAAAATTTGGATAATCCAGGAAGTTAAAACGCTTAAAATTATTTTTTAGCCTATCGGGATAATTTAACGCATATTGTATGGGCAATTTCATATCCGGAACACCCATCTGCGCTTTCATTGATCCATCTGTAAACTGAACCAGGGAATGGATTATAGATTGTGGATGAACGATTACATCAATCTGATCTACATCGAGATTAAAAAGCCATTTAGCTTCTATAACCTCTAATCCTTTGTTCATAAGAGATGCTGAATCTATTGTGATTTTTGCACCCATAACCCAGTTGGGATGTTTTAAGGCCTGCTCTTTTTTAACTGTAGATAAGAAATCTCTATTTTTGTTGAGAAATGGCCCACCTGATGCGGTAAGGTAAATTTTTTCAATTTCATTTTGCTCCTCACCCACCAAACATTGAAAAATTGCCGAATGCTCAGAATCAACAGGAAGTATTTTAACTTGATGTTCCCTTGCCAGCTCGGTAATATATTCTCCAGCAACCACTAAGGTTTCTTTGTTGGCGAGTGCAATATTTTTGCCGGCCCGAATGGCAGCAATGGTCGGTTTTAATCCGACTGAGCCCATTAATGCAGTTAAAACAACATCACTTAATGGATGTGTGGCAACTTCTGATAATGCTTGCTCTCCTGCTAAAACTTTAATGTTTAGTGATGAAAGTGCATTTTTTACTTCTGTATATTTATCTTCATCACAGATTACCACAACATCGGGCTTAAACTCTAAAGCCTGTTGGATCAGTAATGTTGAATTTTTTAACGCTGATAATACTGAAACCTTAAAAACCGCAGGATTCTCCCTTATCACTTCAAGCGCTTGTGTCCCTACACTTCCTGTAGAACCGAGTATGGTTATATTTTTCAAATTTTAAATTCTTTTTTGTCTATATTTTTAAGACACTTTATGATCAATCGCATTTCCATTTAACTAAGCCCAAGTAGTGTTTCTTCGTTCCACTTAAATCCGGCCTAAAAAATTTTTGGGAAATATTGGTCAGGCCTTAGTACCCACTTTAATATAAAAATTTTCAGCCGGTGTTTTTTCTTTCTTTTTGACATCAAAAAGAAAGAAGCCTGTTTGGCAAGGACAAAAATCTAATAGATTGCCACCTCGTTCCTCCTCGCAATGACGTTTAGCTTATACAATATACTTCTCTAACTCATCTGCTAATTTCCGATCATTACTTAACCTTGGCACTTTATTCTGCCCACCCAACTTACCTTCGCTCTTCATATAATTAACAAAAGCATCTTTTTGCAAAGTACGGATAATTAAGGGCTGAAGAATACTTCCTTCAATTAAATCAAAATAATAAATATTTTTCTTTTGTAAAGCTTCATCCACTTTTTTGCTAAAGGCGATTAGATCTTTTGGCGCTGTAGAAAACTCTATAAACCACTCATGGTACGGTAATCCTTCTTTCGGGCTTACCTGTGGAGCTACCGTAAATTCTGTAATCTCTATTCGCTCATCATTTGCAACACTTAAAAGCGCATGTTCTACTTCTTCTCCAATTACGTGTTCGCCAAATGCAGAGATAAAATGTTTAATTCTACCCGTAACTATAATTTTATATGGATTTTTAGAAACAAACTTAATCGTATCACCAATGCTGTACCCCCATAGGCCAGCGTTGGTATTGAGAATTAATGCATAATTGGTATCTAACTTAATTTCTCCGAGCGATAATCTGGTCGGATTTTCATTATAATATTCATCAGCTGGGATAAATTCATAAAAGATACCTGCGTTGGCGAGCAATAACAAACCTTTATCTTTTTGCGAATCTTGATAGGCAATGAATCCCTCCGATGCTGGGTAAGTTTCAATAGAATCGATTTTTTTGCCGATGCTCTGCTCGATCTTGGCTCGGTAAGGTTCGAAATTTACTCCACCATAAATAAATAGACTAAAGTTTTTAAAAATCTCGGCAATTTTCTTTCCGCCAGATTTTTCTGAAAGTTTATCAAAATACATCTGCACCCAAGGCGGAATGCCAGAAATTAAGGTCATATCCTCCTTAATCGTTTCATCAACAATGGCATCAACCTTTTGTTCCCAATCTTCAATACAATTGGTTTCGTAAGATGGCAGACGGTTTTTCTGTAAATAAGCTGGAACATGGTGTGCTACAATTCCAGAAAGGCGACCTACATTTATTCCATGTTTTAAAGTTAATATAGGACTTCCCTGTAAAAAAATCATCTTTCCATTAACAAAATCGGCTTTTCCAGTTTCATTAATGTAGGTTAATATCGCATTACGGGCAGCCTTAATGTGTTCGGGCATGGATTCTTTTGAAAGCGGTATATACTTAACACCGGAAGTTGTTCCAGAAGTTTTAGCAAAATATAAGGGTTTCCCCTTCCACAGAACATCTTTCTCTCCTGCTACAACGCGATCGATATAAGGCTTTAAACCTTCATAATCTCGAACTGAAACCTGTTTTTTAAAATCTGTATGGTTTTTAATTTTAGTAAAACTATGATCTTTACCGAAAGCCGTTTCTTTTGCAGCCTCAATTAATTTTTTAAGTATTTTATTTTGAGCTCCAACGGCATTATTTTTCCATTTGTTTATTTGCCAAACGGCAATGGCCGCAAAAGGTTTACTTAATGCTGATTTTAATCCCATATCTCTATTAATCAGATTTTAATTTATCAAAATCTGTGTTTCTAATAACGGATTGCCTAACTCAAATGCCTTTTGCCGACCCAAATCTGCAGAATTATTAAGATTGCTCAGAATTTTATCAATCAACATTTCCATATTTTTAAACGATATTATGTAAAATATCTGGATGCTCATCGCCTTGATATTCGCTAGAAATTTTGCGGTAAGCCACAGTTAAAGCAACACTAGACAACGGTACAATAATAAATGAACTTAAAATATTTACAATAAAAGCAACAAGTGGCCATTGCAGATAGTTTAACAAAAGATAGATTAGATAGCCTCCGCCTAGAACAACAAGAAGTAACAATATTTTAGTAAAATTTCCTTTAGTTGTGGCCAAACTTAATTTAATAGATTCAAAAGGCCCAGCATTTTTATCGATTATAAAAAAAGGAAAAAAAGAAATTCTTAGCCAAGTAATAAAAATGGCAATAATGCCTACAGAAATTGCCACGTTTTTAACAATGCTGATGTTAATGCCGGTGTAAATAAAGGGAAAGGCAATTAAGATAACCACCAAATAAACGCCAAAAATGCAACCTACAAAATATAAAGTGGCGATTAAGAATCTAATAATCTGTTGTCTGGTTGGTAAAGTATCCACAATCTTTACATCGCTTTCTTCATCATCCATTAAATGAAAAATGTATTTAAATAAAGAAAGGTTGATTGTAAAATAAAGCATAATGAAAATAATAACCATAACCACACTTAGGGCTTTACTCACATCCTTAATAAAAAAGGCCATCAAACTCGATGCACTAGCCGTAATAAACATTAAAAAACACAGCGTAGCTATAGAGAAATAATGTTTTTTGGTAATGCCCCAGGCTTTCTGAATTACCTCATTAACGGCAAACGTACTTTCTTTTAGATAATTTATCATTTTTGTTTTAATACCACTCTTTTTATAAAATCTTGCATAAATCCCAAACCATAAGCAGTTAACTGGATAAATGAAGATATAATGCTCAAAAATGCAACTTTTAAACTTTTATTTACTGACCAAGAGTGAAAAAATATCAACAAAAAATACAGCAAAAGAAAAAAGTTGCAAACAAAGCCCAAAGGCCAATAGAATATATTACAAAGAATTGTAAATATAAAACCGACAGTAAAAACTGCCGGAAAGAAGTGAACCAACTTTAATTGGGATGGAAAATGTTTATAAATATTAATTCTTGCCCTGCCAAAAAAGTGCAGTTGTTTATAAAACTGACTAAAGCTTGTTCTTCTTTTATGGTAAACTTTGGCATCAGGAATTAAACCAATCTTAAAGCCGTTTTCATGGATTCGAATACTGTACTCAATATCTTCGCCCAATCGGGTTAAAATAAATCCGCCTACTTTTTCCCAAACCTGCCTTGAAATCCCCATATTGAAACTTCGCGGATGAAACTGACCAATATGATTTTTATTTCCACGTATTCCACCGGTTGTAAAAGGAGAAGTCATAGCGTAACTTATGGCTTTTTGCACAGGTGTGAAGCTTTCATGTGCAGCATCTGGTCCGCCGTAAGCATCTAAATGATGGTCGTAAAGGTAATTTTTTACTTCTTCTAAGTAATTAGCGGGTATTAAACAGTCCGAATCAAATATTACAAAATAATCTCCCTTTGCTCTTTCAAAACCATAGTTTCTCGTAAAACCTTGCCCTTCGTTTTCTTTATAGAAATATCGAACATCTAACTGATTACCATAACTTTCTACAATTGCTTTTGCATCGTGTTTAGAGCCATCTTCTATTACCAATACCTCAAACTGCAAATAAGTTTGTTTAGTTAAGGTGTGCAAAAGTTCATCAATTTCTTGAGGACGATTATAAAGAGGGATTATGATGGAGAAAAACATTAGTTAATTAGCTTATTGTTCAATTAGCCAATTAGCTAATCAAGTTTCTTTTCGATTAAATATTGATTTCTTTCTGGTGCGTTACGCGATAGCAGTTCTGCAATGAAACCTGCCAAAAACATTTGTGAGCCCACAACGATTGCAACAAGAGATAAATAAAACAAGGGTTGATCGGTTACATCACGATAGGCTAAACCTTGCCAGATTAAATATTTTTTCTCGAATAAGATATACAAAGCCATCACAATTCCGATGAAAAAACTCAATACTCCCAATGAACCAAAAAAGTGCATGGGGCGTTTACCAAATTTACCAACAAAGAAAATTGAAAGTAAATCTAAAAAGCCATTTATAAACCTGCTGAAACCGAATTTTGTTGTTCCATACTTGCGTGCCCTGTGTTCTACAACTTGTTCGGCAATTTTATTAAAGCCAGCCCATTTTGCAATAACAGGTATATATCTGTGCATTTCTCCATAAACTTCTATGGTCTTAATCACATCGCTACGGTAAGCTTTTAACCCACAATTAAAATCGTTTAATTCTATTCCACTCATTTTACGAGTTGCGGCATTGAATAATTTTGTAGGAATTGTTTTCGTAATCGGATCGTAACGTTTCTTTTTCCAGCCGGAAATTAAATCGAGTTTTTCTTCTTTTATGCGGCGGTACAATTCCGGAATTTCATCAGGACTATCTTGTAAATCGGCATCCATTGTAATGATCACATCACCTTGTGTGGCCTCGAAACCAACATTTAATGCCGCAGATTTTCCGTAGTTTCTTCTAAATTTAATCCCTTTTATAGCTTCATTCTGTTCTCTTAACGATTCTATAACTTCCCAGGATTTATCTGTACTGCCATCATCAACCAACACAATTTCGTAGCTGAAATTGTTGTCGTTCATTACTTTAGCAATCCATGCCGTTAATTCTGGCAATGATTCATCTTCATTAAACAAGGGTACTACAACTGATATATCCATTTTAAGTAGAAAGTAGAAAGTAAAAAGTAGAAAGACCTAAATCTTTAAACAGATACTTTAAAAATAAAACGTGCAAATTTCATCAAATTAAATGATAAAACCTGCACGTTCAAAAATTTTGATATGTATTATAATTTTATGTCTTTAGCTTTTACTTTTATAATTTTTCCATTCTCAGAAAAAACCAGATATCCATCATTTTTACTTTTATAATTAACCATTTTTTTGAAAGCAAGATTAAGTCCATTTCTAATCTTTTCCCTCATTTCGATATTGCTAGTATGATTATTTCCCATTAGACATTAGATTAATTTTAGACCAGATATCCTCTTCAAAGATAGTTATTTCTTTATTTAAATTTCCCTCGGCAATAAACTGCAAATTACGATCAGAACTATTAATAATTAACCAATAATTAGCTATTGCGAAAAATAATTGTAGATTTTGTATTCCTTTAATGTATCTCCTTCGTATTACCTCTTCAGGAATATGATGTCCCCCTTCTAAGACTCTTGTTTTTACTCTTTCGATGGCCAATTCAACATCGTTCAGCCAAAAGAACAACAGTGTAATTTGATAACCTAACAATTTAGCTTTAGCAATAGTATTAATGTAAGATTTTGTTGTTAAAGTAGTTTGATAGCAAAATCTACATAATTATTTAATAACTCATCAATTCTGGCTAGCATGATTTTACCAGCTTGAATCGCTACATTTTCTGGATTGAACGGAGATATACCTCTTGCAATTTCATCAGCGTTAACAAACTCTTTACAATTTAGCATTTCCGGTAATACTGTAAATGATGCAGTTGTTTTCCCTGCTCCATTACATCCTGAAATGATATATAAGTTTGGCATTAATTATAAAATCCAGATACAATTTTAAAACACATTCACGTTCAAAAATTTTGATTGTTTTCTCAACCAATTAAATGCGATCCTTTTTAACAACCGCAGCAGTAATTAAGCTAATTATTAATCCAAATAGAGTATAACTTATAGCAGCTGTAAAAGTGGCAAAAATCCACATGTAAGGTTTCATCATTTCCACACCTTTTACTTGCTGTTCATTATCACCAGCTTTTTCAATCGCCGCATCAGCAATTTTATCAATCGCTGAGGTATCTAATACTTTAAAATATATTGCATATAAAATACCGACAAATAAACCGGCATAGGCCGCAACTTTAAAACCAGTAGAAAATGCTCTCCCATATGTTATATAGTTTCCAAGTTCTTTTTTATGCGTAGTCTGAGTAAAATATATTGCCATAATGAAAATACCATATGACAAAACAAATACTATTATTTTGCTAACGATAGGTATATCTGCACTAGTCGTATCTATTCCAATAAGTTTAAAAACATAGATCATTGCCAATGTGTAAAATGCAAAGCCTAATGCTACTTGAAAAGCCAATGCATTAGGTTTTTTTTGTTCTTGAGCAATTTGTTGTTCCATTTGAGTATAATTTAGTTATTAATTGTAGTAATTAAAGTATAAGTAGCAGAATCGAACGATTTGTTACTGCTAAATTGAATTAATTCTTTGCTTGTTTCGGCACTTCCCTCTGTATCAAGGAAAAACGTCATAAAGGGAACGAATAATTCTTGCATTTCTTCGCTAACATTTAGCGTTGGAGCAGTTTTACAGATTTCCTCAACACTACTTTCTGCCAATTGCTGATTACTAATTAATTCTTCATAAATTTCAAACTCATCTTGAAATTCATCATCTTCTACCAATAAAAATTCTTTAAGGAAATCGCCCAGTTCTGGTTCCAATTCTTCATCCTTACATTCTTTAATGTATAATAATAGATTTAAAAGCTCTGTTCCCCTATCAATTGTTTCTTCTTCGATATTTGCCCATTCATCTCCTTCCAAATAATCATCTTCTAATTTTTGAACATCGCTGCTAAAGAAATTTACCATTAATAAATCGAAAAATATTTCCCTTAATTCTTCAAATTTTGGATAAGAATCGAAAACCGCATCAAATGCAGTGGCTTTATCTAAAAAATTAACATCAAGTTCAAATGAAGCAATTAACTCCTTTTCAAAATCCTCAACATTAATTGCCGAAACTTCAGCATATTTATTTATCGTAGCGATTAACGCTTTTTTTACTCTATTGTCCATATTGTTATATTTAGAGGAGCAAAGATAAAGGAACAAGGATCAAAGACTATTAGCCGATCAAGGTCTTTTATCCTTATTCCTTTCTCTTTATTTTTTAAAGTATTGATTGTTATTGTAAACTAATATTGCTTTACCTGTAAGTTCGGTTCCCATTAAGGGGTTATTGGCCGATTTTGAATAATTGCTTGAAGCATTGTATATCCATTTTTTATCGGTTGCCAAAACTGTAAAGTTCGCCTCCGCACCTTCTTCAATTACCGGAATATTTAAATTTAATAATTTACGTGGGTTAATGGCTAATTTTTCGACAATTAAGCTTAAATCTAATCCGGCTCTTAACAATAATGGCAAAACAGTTTGCAGGCCGATTATACCATAATGTGCAATTTCAAATTCTACATTTTTAAATTCGATTTCTTCGGGGCGATGCTGAGAAATAATTGCATCTATTGTTCCATCCTTTAAACCTACAATTAAAGCCTTTACATCTGCCTTACTGCGCAACGGTGGCTTTACTTTATAATTGCTGTCAAAATCATTTAAAAGTTCTTCTGTAAAAACCAAGTGATGCGCCGTTACATCGCAGGTAATTTGAACTCCATCTTTTTTGGCTTTGCGAATTAGAGCTACCGAACCTGCTGTAGAAATATTGCTGATGTGAATTTTGGTTTCATTATAACTGGCCAAAAAGATGTCACGAGCAATATGCATTTCCTCCGCTAGCGCAGGCAAGCCTTTCATTCCTAAAAGTACTGAGTTTTTGCTTTCGTTAATTTGAGATTTCCCTGCAATGGATTTGTTTTCGGGATAAACCATCAACAAGGCATCAAATCCCTTAGCGTATTGCAAGGCTCTGCTCATAAAGCCATCATCCTGTAAAGCCCTATCTCCATCAGAAAAAGCTACCGCACCAGCCATTTGCATATCGAAAAGCTCGGCAAGTTCTTTTGCCTCTCTGTTTTGACTAATGGCACCAACCGGGAATACATCAACCAAATTGTTTTTGGCTTTATTAATGATGTATTCTACCTGCGATTTTGATTGTACTGCCGGATTTGCCTGAGGCAATAAAGCCAATCCAGTAAATCCCCCGGCTTTTGCAGTAGCGGTTAAAGTTTCAATATCTTCTTTGGTTTCCAAACCTGGATCTCCGGCAACACAGTTTAAATCGAAAAACCCTGGGGTTAAGAAAGCACCTTCAGCATCAAAAATGATTTCATTTTTTTCGGCTTCTAGTTTGCCTATGTTTTTAATCTTACCATCAACCACTCTAATATCGCACTGCTCTTTGTTAAAATTACTTTGCGGATCTACGATGGCTACGTTCTTAACGAGGAGATTCATATTGTTTTTTTAGGGTTATTAAAAAATCTGATGAGCAAAATTTCCATTGCAATAAAAATCAGCGACAAAATTAGGCAAAGTTTCCATAAAGTTTGTTCGATTTTGTTTCCACCGGCAATTAATTTTAGGGCATCTTTATCTGCATCAAATATCTTGAGATTACTTTTTCCTGCCACATCATCCAACTCAGTTTTACCGAGATAATGCAGATCAGATTCTGTCCTGCTGTTGTTAAAACTATAAACGGCAAGCAATGAATCTGCCAATTCTAAATTGTAAAAACCAGCAGTTTTTATCTGATCGGCTGTGTAAATAAGGGTTTTCCCACCAGCCTGACGAACTTCGGGAATGGCTTCGAAATTTTTTGAAACAAGTTTTAATGTTTGGTTTTTGCCCAAAGCTATCTGTTTGCTCATTAAAGCATTATCATTGCCCAAATTAGAATATAGCGGCTGTTCCTGCCCGCCATTCAATGCAATTCGATACATTAAAGGCACAAAAACAGGATGACGTGCAAAGTTTCCATCAATGGGGTTTAAACCAATAGCAGACAAGTAGATTTGTCCACCACCTACTCCATATTTGGCAAAAAACAATTTTCCGCCAGGCAATTGCATAATATTTTCCTTATTCGATTTACTGCGTTCTACAAAAGAAAAATACCGATTAACCGTTGGCAAATCTAAGTTTTTAGGAATTTGCTCGAATACGGTTTTAAAGATGGGATTTTCTAAATCTATTTTATCAACCTTAGTGGCTGTAGTATTTAAAGCTTGAATATTGGGTAAAGTAAGATTGCTTAAAAATGAATTGTAGTTTTGAATATCAGCATCCAAATCTGGAAACACCACCACTGAGCCACCAGCATTTAAATACGTTTTGAGCTGTTGTGCCAAACCACTGGAAGGATTTTTCAATCCATTAAGTACAATTAAACCATAGTTTGCGAAACTGCTGTAGTTTACATTATTTTCTGCATTTTCAGTAAGTTTATAGTAAGGATCAACTCCGAAAAGAGATTTAATATAATTTCCCGATGATGTTCCGTTGATGCTTAAAACAGGTAAACTTTGGTCTACTTTAAAACTGAAAGAAAGGGTATCATCAAAGGTTATAGGGAAATCTTTGATCGTTATTATCCCCTTTTGCCATCCCGATTTTAATCCTGAAAAGTTTAGTGTATCTCTTTTTGTTTTTCCAGCCGGAATACTTACAGAGCTTAAACCTTTTTGCTGATTGTTTATATTCAGTTTTAAAGGAATATTTAAAGCTTCTTCATCCGAATAGTTTTTTAACTGAACCACAATTTTTTCATTTGCACCGGGCTGGTGATTTGGAGAAAGTGTCCAAACACTATCTACGGCAATGTTGGGAAGCGTTGTTGCGTTCAGCTTTAAAAATGAATATTGGATTTCTGGCCTAGTTTCAATCTTTTGATTTGTAGAAATATTTTTCTGAAAATCGGAGATCACGAAACTGTATTTATTTGCGGAGCCAGTTAAAACGTTGCCTTGTCTGTTTAAAATCTGTTGCAGATTTCGGTTGGATGAAGAAATTTTGACATCATCTAAGGCTTTCAAAAACTCTTCTTCATTAAGCAATCGCTGATGCTTCCCTTCAAAATCGTTGGTTAAAAGCTGAAAACGATCGTTTAAACCAAAACCCTTAATTAATTCTTTAGCTCTTCGTTTTGCTTCATCAAGCAGGTTGCCATCTTTATTAACAGCTTCCATACTATAAGAATTATCGATATAGATACTTACAGAATTACTTAATCCACTATTTTTCTGATTGTTTTGAGGAATGTACGGTTGAGCAAAAGCCAGTACTAAAAAAATTATCGCTAAAATTCTGGAAAGTAAAATGAGTAAATTCTTTATTTTTTCTCTCGAAGAATTTTGCTGTTCTACCTCTTTTAAGAGCTGAACATTAGAGAAATAGACTTTTTTAAATTTCCTGAAATTGAATAAATGAATGATGACCGGAATAGCGACCGCAATTAGTGCAAAAAGAAAGCCCGGATAAAGGAAATTCATTAAAAATCAAAGATAGAAAAAATATGGGAGCGCATATTAAATTCCTTATTTATTGTTGACAAAATTACTTTTTGTTACAGGCTTAAGATTATCCCAAAACCGATAAAGTGATTCATTATCGATTAACATTTGATGCAATCTTTCTTGTTGTGACTTCGAAAGCCACAATTTAAGTTGAATTTCTTTAATTTCGTCTGACGTATCTTTCATTATTTAAAGAGATTAAAAGTAGCCAGTTTCAGAATTTTTATCCATTTATTTATATACTGCCAATCCAAAGTCTCTAATTCGGCAAGATTCCTTATATCTTCTATTTGAATAGCTGATTGTAAGACTTGTATCCAAATAAGTTTAGAAATTAATAAATCTTCAACTGTAACCAAATATACAGATTTTCCGAAGTATTCCATTTCAATCCTTCTACTAAATTCTTCCTGACGAAATTCTTCATTTTTTAAAATTACAAAATCGGCCTTATATCCTGATGCATGATCAATGATATTGAATAAACTATGATGTTTTACAGCATCTCTAACCGAATTTACATTACAATAATATCCATCTTTAAAGTTCGAAACAAATGCATCAATGTCTTTTGGCTGTAAATGGATTATGAAATCAAAATCACGAGTGGCTCTGGGAACTATATAAACCCCCATAGCAATACTTCCCGAAAGCATATAGGGAATCTCATTCTGATTGAGCACATCCACAATTTTATTAAAAAAAGATAGCATTTAGATCTTTGTAAGATTATTTGACTTTTAAAATCCTTAATAAACAAACCCCGGAAACTCGATATTGACAATCTTCCATTCTCCGCTCTGCAGGGCGAAATATAGCTTGAAGGGGCCACTTACAATTTTCGATTGTTTTTGGATTACATCTCTATAACCTGCAACGCCCTCAACAAAGCCCATTCCCTTTTCATCACTCAGCAATTCAAAATTAACATCAATAATATCATAACGTCCTCCAACATACTCATCAGATTGACCAAAAATTCCTTTCAGCCTACCTATAATAACATCTTTGCCAATTATCTTATTTCCTGGCAGGATAAAGAAATTGCTCAGTTCATTGGTAATCGATTTTGATTGTTTAAACCAAGAATTGATAAACCTTATGGCACTGTTAACGAGATCAGCCTGATGATTAAAAGTTGGTGTTCCTTGCATTTGGCAAATCTACAGCTTCTATCTAAACTTTTTCATTGCAGTCCACAGTTTCTCATCCATACCGTAAATATCTGGGCGGTATTCTATTCTATCATTCTGTGACCACGCAGTAATATAGGTTATGATTAACGGAACAGCTTTCTTCGGCCCGAACCATGCTGGTTTTAATTGAAAGGATTTTGTGGTATCTGCTTTTGCTGCCATTCGCTTTTTATACCATTTAATATGCGTGCTGTCAATTGGAGGTAAATCAACCTCAGCTCTTAATTTATCGTAAGTGTAATCATCACCAACTAATTTCTCTGCAAATTCCAAAGGTTTTTCTATTCGCACGCAACCATGGCTAATTGCTCTATTGGTAAGGTTGAATCCATTTTTATTATTCGTATCGTGCAGATAGATACTCGAGCTATTATCGAAAATAAACTTGAATTTGCCTAGTGCATTTCCACCACCAGAACCTTGTTTAAATTTAAAGGGCAATTTATCCCTCGAATATTTATTCCAATTAATGGTATCTGGCTCGCCAATTAGCTTATCCTTATAATAAACCTGAATGTTACTGTTCGATAAATAGTAAGGATCTTTTCTGGCCATCCAATAAATTTCACTTTGCGCAATACTTACTGGAATGTTCCAGACCGGATTTGCCTGGATGGAATTAATTTTACTAAATAATAAAGGTGTTTCATGGTTTTTAGGTTTGTCGTCTAAATTACCTGATTTAGCAAAAGCTTTCATTTTATCTTCGTATCCGGCTTCGCGTTTACCACCCACGCAAACTTTCATTGTAATTACAGTATCTGTTTTATCAAACCAAGTCAGTTTAAAATCCGGAATGTTTACTTGGACAAAATTTTCTCCCATCTCTGGCATTTTCCATCTAAAACGCTCCATATTTAACAATAGAATTCTTTTTTCGTCTTCGGCAGATGCATTTAGATAAGCTTGTTGTAAAGCTTTGTACTGCTCAGATCGAGGCTGAACAGCCCTCAAAGTATCGATCATACTTTCTGATCCTAGTAAGTTAATCATTCCAGCACTATCTGGTCTTTTAACTTTAATATAATATCTTGAAAAAATATTTCGTGGGTTAACAACACCAAACTTTAAGAAATTGGTATAGTTTAAATACGCATTCGCACTCAGAATCTCAAGTTTAGCAATAACAGGATAACTCTCATCAACGGTTTTAAATTTATTTGCACCAAGTTCCTGAAGTAAGGATTTTATCTCTTCGGTTTTGAATATTTTGGGATTTATACCGTGAACTGTACTGTTTTGCAAAAAATTTACAAGAGAATCAAGATTTCCATTGGTGTAAAACTTTGTTACCAATTTGGGTTCATCCTTATTGGATACATAAAAAGATTTTATTGTTTTCGGATTGATAAAATTTTCCGAAACTTCGCTCATGGTTTTAACAAAAACGCTGTCGTAAGCCACCGTATCAAAATCTTTATAGATCTTGTTTTTGAAATGCTCTGACAATACTTTCCCAATTTCTGGTGGTTTTTTAAACCAGCCACAAGCCGAAATGGTTAATATAATTGGGATAAATAGAAAGCGGAAGTTTTTCAACACGTATGAATTAATGATCAAAAGTAAGGGTAATGCAATTAAAAACCCATAAATGGCAAATTAAGTGCCATATTTTTTTGATTTACCGATTGTATCTTTATATTTGCCACCGCTGATCAGCTAAAGTATTGATACAAGCATAAATAAAATATGGAATTAATTTTGAACCATCACTTACATTTGCACCATCGCCAATAGGCGATATGATATGTTTGTTTTGTACTTCAAAACTTTTTTTCCGTAAAATTATTTCTTGTTCATTCTATATTCAATACTTTGAAAACACTTAAAATTGCTATCCAGAAATCGGGTAGGTTAAACGAAAAATCCGTAGAAATATTAAAAAATTGTGGTCTTTCTTTCGAAAACTACAAGAGCTCCCTCATATCAACCGTTCAGAATTTTCCTTTAGAAATTCTTTTTCTTCGCGATGATGATATTCCAGAATATGTACAAGATGGCATTGCCGACTTGGGGATTGTTGGGGAAAATGTTATCACAGAAACCAAGGCTGGGGTAGAATATCTACAGCGTTTGGGCTTCGGAAAATGCACTTTAAAAATCGCTATTCAAACCGGTAGCAATATCGAAAAATTAGAAGACTTAAACGGTAAAGCCATTGCGACTTCTTATCCTGTAATTTTAGAAAAATTCTTAACAGAAAAAGGCATAAAATCAGATATCCGCACCATCTCCGGATCGGTGGAAATTGGTCCGGGCTTAGGCTTAAGCGATGCGATTTTTGATATCGTTTCTACAGGCGGAACATTAAAAAGTAATGGACTAAAACCATTCGCAGATGTAATGTCTTCTGAAGCTGTGTTGATCGGAAATAAATCGATACTTGATAATCCAGAAGTTGCAGAATTGCTTCAGAGAATCCGCTCGGTTTTAAGTGCAAAGTCAAACAAGTACGTGGTACTTAATGTATCAAAAGATAACCTTCAAAAAGTTGTCGATTTGTTGCCAGGAGTTAAAAGTCCAACTATCGTTCCCTTGTTCGAAGAGAATTGGGTTGCCGTGCATTCTGTAATTGCGGAAGAAGATTTTTGGGATAAGATAAACAGTTTGAAAGCTGCAGGCGCTGAGGGAATCCTGGTAATGCCTATCGAAAAAATAATCACATAATCCAGAGCAAAAACGTATAAATTCATATTAACTATTAGTTAATTTTAAATTATAAAACATTGAAAGTCTACAATTATAAAGATTTATCTAAATCAAAAATTGAAGAATTGTGTTCAAGACAGATTGAAGACGATAGAGCGGTTGAAGAACGGGTTGAAGACATCATCAACACCGTAAAGAACGAAGGAGATAAGGCACTCTTTAATTTTGCAAAAGCATTTGATAAAGTAGAATTAATGAAACTCTTTTTAGATGCGGAAGAGTTACAGTCTATTGCATCTTCCATTCCAGCAGATGCGAAAAAAGCAATCGAAACAGCATATCAGAACATTAAAATCTTTCACCAAGCCCAGTTAAAAAGTGAAGATAAAATTGAGACCATGCCGGGGGTTATTTGTTGGCGTGAATCAAGAGCGATTGAAAAAGTTGGACTTTACATACCAGGCGGAACAGCCGTTTTACCAAGTACTTTTTTAATGCTCGCCACACCAGCAGTTATCGCCGGGTGTAAAGAAATAGTCGTGTGTTCTCCTCCACAAAGCGATGGCAAAACAAATTGTTATCTGGCATACTGTGCAGTGCTTTTAGGCATAGAAAAAATCTATCTAATCGGAGGAGCGCAGGCAGTTGCCGCAATGGCTTTTGGAACGGAAACTGTACCTCAGGTGTATAAAATTTTTGGCCCAGGAAACCGGTATGTAACTACGGCTAAAACTAGGGTACAAAATAAGGTGGCTATTGATATGCCTGCTGGTCCTTCGGAGGTTTTGGTTATTGCTGATGACACCGCAAATCCAGCTTTTGTTGCTGCAGATCTTTTAGCCCAAGCTGAACACGGTGCTGATAGTCAAGCAATTTTGGTTTCTAATTCTAACAAATTGATAGAAAAAACCTTAAAAGAAATTGAAAATCAGTTATCTATACTTCCAAGAAAGGAAATTGCATCAAAAGCAATCGCCAATTCCTATGCTATTTTAGTCGAAAATATGAATTATGCGATGGATTTTTCGAACGAATACGCTCCCGAGCACCTTATTTTGGCTACAGAAACCCATCAAGATCTTATTCCATTGATAATCAATGCCGGTTCGGTGTTTTTAGGAAATTTAACTCCAGAAAGCGCTGGCGATTATGCATCAGGAACAAACCATACTTTGCCTACAAGTGGCTTTGCTAAAGCTTATTCGGGTGTATCAATTGATGCATTTCTTAAAAAAATAACCTTTCAGCACTTATCGATCAATGGTTTAAGAAATATTGGCGCTACAGTTGAAACCCTTGCAGAGGCAGAAGGCCTGCAGGCACACAAAAATGCAGTTACTATTAGACTTGAGGAACAAAGATAAAAGAACAAAGAGCAAGGATTAAATACCTATTGTAAAGAAATAAGATTTAAACATTAAGAAAGATAAAAGAATAATCTTTGGCAGATATAGACACCTTGTCTTTTATCTTTGCTCCTTATTTTTTTATCCATATAAAGACATGGACATTAACGAATTAGTAAGAGAAAATATAAAAAAACTTAAACCTTACTCTACAGCCAGAGACGAGTTTAAGGGGCAGGCATCTGTATTTTTAGATGCAAATGAGAACAGTTATGGCTCTCCCCTACCCGCCAATTACAACCGCTATCCAGATCCTTTGCAACTAGATTTAAAAGACGCCATTAGTAAAATTAAAGGCGTTCCAATTGAGAATACTTTTTTAGGAAATGGAAGCGATGAGGCGATTGATTTATTGTTCAGGGCATTCTGTAATCCGGGAAGAGACAATGTGATTATTCTACCGCCAACTTATGGCATGTACGAAGTTTCGGCAAACATAAATGATGTAGAAATCCGCAAGGTAGACCTGCTTCCAAATTTCCAGTTGGATTTGGAGAAAATTGCTGAAACAATAGATAAAAACACCAAAATAATTTTCATCTGTTCACCGAATAACCCAACAGGAAATTCTATAAACAGAACCGATATCGAAACCATTTTGGCTAATTTTAATGGCATTGTGGTTATAGATGAGGCTTATATTAATTATGCAAAGCAAAAGACCTTTATTCAGGAGCTAACGGAGTATGCAAATTTGGTTGTACTTCAAACTTTTTCAAAAGCCTGGGGATTGGCCGCTTTGCGTTTAGGCATGGCTTTTTCTTCTACCAAAGTTATCGATGTTTTAAATAAAATTAAGCCTCCATACAACATTAACCAAGCCACACAAGATTTGGCTTTTGAGGCATTAAAAAACATTGCGCAGGTTAATGCTTGGATTAAGGAATCAGTGTCAGAACGAGATCGGTTATCAGTGGAATTGAAAAACCTAAATTCAGTGATCAAGGTTTACCCGTCCGATGCAAACTTTATACTGGCCGAAGTAATAGATCCAACTAAGATCTACGACAGCTTGGTAGATCAAGGAATTATTGTACGAGATCGGTCTAAAGTTTCCCTGTGTGAGGGTTGCCTGAGAATTACGGTTGGCACAAAAGAAGAAAACGATAAACTATTAACTGTTTTAGCAAATTTTTAAAATGAAGAAAGTCCTATTTATAGATCGAGACGGAACTTTGAATATTGAACCGGATGATGAGCAGGTAGACAGTTTTGCCAAACTTAAATTCTATCCCCGTTCGCTTTACTACCTTTCCAAAATTGCTTCGGAAATGGATTACGAGCTGGTAATGGTTACTAATCAGGATGGATTGGGTACGCTTTCAAATCCTGAAGAAAATTTTTGGCCAATTCATAATTTCATGCTCGAAACCTTTGAGGGTGAAGGGGTGCATTTTAGTGAAATTGTAATCGACCGTACGTTTGCGAAAGATAATGCTCCAACCCGTAAGCCAGGTACAGCCTTGCTAACAAAATATTTTAGCGAAGATTACGATTTGAAAAACTCATTTGTAATTGGCGATAGATTGAACGATGTTGTTTTGGCAAAAAATTTAGGCGCAAAAGCTATATTTCTTCGTCAGAATGATGCATTGGGTTCTACCGAAGCATTAGATAAACATGAAACCCTACTCGATGTTATTATTCTGGAAACCCAAAAGTGGGAAGATATTTACAGTTTGCTTAAAGCTGGAAGCAGAAAAATTAATCACGTTCGTAAAACAAACGAAACAGACATTACCATTAATTTAGATTTAGATGGAACCGGAAAAGCAAAAATCGAAACGGGTTTAAACTTTTTTGATCACATGCTGGATCAAATTGCCAGACATGGAAGTGTAGATCTAGAAGTTATAGCTAAGGGCGATCTACATATCGATGAACACCACACTATTGAAGATACAGGAATTGCACTAGGCGAAGCCTTTGCCAAAGGTTTAGGCAATAAACTGGGCATTGAACGTTATGGTTTTTGCCTACCCATGGATGATTGTTTAGCCCAGGTTGCTATTGATTTTGGGGGCAGAAACTGGATTGTTTGGGATGCAGATTTTAAGCGTGAGAAAGTTGGCGATATGCCCACAGAAATGTTTTATCACTTCTTCAAATCGTTTAGTGATGCCGCAAAATGCAATTTGAATATTAAAGCCGAGGGCGATAACGAACATCATAAAATCGAGGCCATCTTTAAAGCATTCGCAAAGGCAATTAAAATGGCCATAAAGCGTGATGCCGAGAAAATGGTTTTGCCAAGCACAAAGGGGCTTCTTTAAAACGAACAAAGATAAATGAGCAAAGAACAAGGAATAAATCGTCTTTGCTCTTTGTTCCTTATTCTTTAATCTAAAAAATTATGATCGGAATAATAAATTACGGCGCTGGAAACATTTTCTCTTTAACCGCAGCCTTAGACCGTTTGAGTGTTTCTTATGGCATGGTAAATACAGAAGCTGATTTGGAAAAATATAGCCATATCATTATTCCTGGTGTTGGACATGCAGGCTCAGCAATGGAAAAGCTGACAGCTACCGGATTGGTAAATGCAATTAAAGCGTTAAAAAAACCTGTTTTGGGTATATGCGTTGGTATGCAATTAATTACTGAGCACTCAGAAGAAGGAGATGCGATGCTATTGGATATCGTTCCTGTAAAAACCAAAAAATTCGATAAAACGCTGAATATCAAAATCCCACACATGGGCTGGAATGCCATTCAGCATAAAAACAATTCTTTATTTACATCTGTTGATGAAAATGAGCAATTTTACTTTGTTCATTCTTACTTTATTGAATATAACCCTACTTTTGACATCGCCTCTGCCAATTACGGATTAAAGTTTTCGGCAGCGGTACAAAAAGACAACTTTTATGGCGTTCAGTTCCACCCAGAAAAATCGGGCAGGGCTGGCGAACAGATATTAAAAAATTTTTCAAACTTGAGTTAATGAGGTGTTAGTGTGTAGACACAAATTTTTTTCACTTTCAACTCTTAACTTTTAACTTAAAAAAAATGTACATAATTCCTGCTATTGATATTTTGGATGGTAAGGTTGTTCGTCTCCGTGAGGGCGATTATAACCAAAAAACTGAGTACGATGTTTCTATCGCCGAAATGATAGAAAAATACCGTTCAAACGGAACAGATTTCATCCATATTATTGATTTAAATGGTGCCAAAGGTGATTTCAGTAATCAAAAATCGCTTTTTGAAATCATAAAAAAAACTGAGATGAAAGTGCAGTATGGTGGTGGAATTAGAACGATTGAACAAGTGACGAATTTACTTGATGCAGGAATCCACCGTGTTATTGTAGGTACGCAAGCAATTACAAACCCTGATTTTTTACAAGAATTAAGTGAGGCTTTCGCTAAAAAAGATAACTATGCCAATAAAATAGTAATTGCCATTGATGTTTTGGATGAAGTAATTAAATATTCCGGCTGGATGGAAAGTTCGCCAATTAAATTAATGGATTATGTTGATAAATGCCTTGCACTTGGATTTTTCCGTTTCTTGTGTACCGATATCAGCAAAGATGGAAAGTTGGGCGGTGCAGCGGTAGAGTTATACAAAAAACTATTGGAGCACTCGCCAATGATTAAATTAATTGCCTCTGGTGGCGTAAGTTCTATGGATGATATTCATGAACTGGCCAAATACCCAATTAGAAGCGTTGTAGTTGGAAAAGCGATTTATGAAGATAGAATTACCATTGAAGAAATAAAAGATTGGAATTTGAAGATGTTGAGTTCGATTTAAATTCTTTCTGCCATTCTGACGCAGGAAGAATCTATTTGAATGAGATTCTTCGTTCCTTAGGATGACAAATAATTTAAATAGAATTTTTAAACAAACTCGTCATTGCGAGGCACGAAGCAATCCTACTACGGTAGCTAACTATACGCATTAAGATTGCTTCGTGCCTCGCAATGACGAAAACCCAAACAAATGTTATCAAAAAGAATAATCCCCTGTTTAGACGTTAAAGACGGTCGCACGGTAAAAGGTGTGAACTTTGTTGATTTACGTGATGCCGGTGATCCTGTAGAGTTGGCTGCTCAATATGCGCAACAAGGCGCTGATGAACTGGTTTTCTTAGACATTACTGCCACGCACGAACGCCGTAAAACGATGATTGAAATGGTTAAGTCTGTTGCCCGGCAATTAAATATTCCTTTTACTATAGGTGGTGGGATAACGGAAATTGCTGATGCGGAAGCTTTGCTAAATGCGGGTGCAGATAAAATCAGTATTAATTCCGCAGCTGTGAGAAATCCCAAACTTATAGAGGAATTGGCCAAAGCTTTCGGCGTTCAGTTTGTGGTTTTAGCTGTCGACACTAAATTTGTTGATGGTAGAAACATGGTTCACTTAAACGGCGGCCGCTTAATTACTGAACTGGAAACAGAGAATTGGATTAAACAGGCAGAAGATTTAGGTGCAGGTGAAATTTTGCTAACTTCAATGGATCACGACGGCACTAAAGCAGGTTTTGACTGTGGTTTACTTGGCAAAGTAAATCAAAAGATAAACATCCCGATTATTGCATCTGGCGGTGCAGGAAGCATGGAACATTTTACAGAAGTTTTTCAAAAAGCAAATGTAGATGCCGCCTTGGCGGCTTCGGTATTTCACTATGGAGAAATCCTGATACCAGATTTAAAACAGGAATTAAAACGGAATCACATTCCGGTAAGGATCTAATAATACACTCGTCATGTGCAAGGCACGGAGCAGTCTTTCCTGTAAAATAGATTGCTTTGTACCACGCAATGACGAAAACATAATAAAAAATGAATATCGATACATCAACCCTCGATTGGGATAAAACAGCTGGCCTACTCCCTGTAATTATTCAAGATTATAAAACCCTTGAAGTTTTAATGCTGGGCTATATGAATGCCGAAGCTTTAACTAAAACCCAAGCAGAGGGCAAAGTAACTTTCTTTTCTCGCTCTAAAAATCGCCTTTGGACAAAAGGGGAAACCAGCAATAACTTTCTTTACGTTAAGGAACTTTTTGTTGATTGCGATAACGATACCATCCTAATTAAAGCAGATGCCGTTGGACCAACTTGCCACACCGGAAGCCGAAGCTGTTTTAAAACAGAATTCAATCAAAATTTTATTTTTGAATTGGAAAACATCATTACCGATAGATATGTAAATCCAGTTGAGGGCTCTTACATCAATAAAATGCGCAATAAAGGTTTGAATAAAATTGCACAAAAAGTAGGGGAAGAAGGTGTTGAAACTGTAATTGCTGCATTAGCAGAAACTGAAGAGGATTTAATTGGAGAAGCTTCAGATCTTGTTTTTCATTTATTATTTTTATTGAAAGAGAAAGGCTTATCTATCCAGGATATTGCAAAAAAATTAGAAAGTAGACATAAGTAAACAATTCATTGAAAGCTGAAATAACCTTTGACCACTTAAATATTTATGTTAAGACTAAAATTCCGACTAATAAATATTTAAAAATATTCTTACTAATTTTTAATTTAAGTGCAATAATTGGTTTATTTTATTTCGTGTTCCTTTTGCAAGAATATAAGCCAAATCCATTACCATTTTTATTACCGATAGCTTACGGATTAACAATTGGCAAATACTTTCTTTGGAACACATTTGGAGAAGAATTTTTTATTATTAGCACAACCCACATAACTTACCAGCATTATTACGGTTTTTGGAAAACCAAGCAAAAAACTTTAAAGTATGACTTTATCTCAACGAAAAACATTAGTCAAAATGAATTGGTTCTGATTTTCATCTCTTATAATGCTGAGAAACTGCAGGAAGAGATATTCAGAACATCATTACCAATTTCTGCTTTAGATTCAGAAAGAATATTTAATACTTTAAACCAAATCAAAATTGATGAATTTGGTCATGAAATAAATTTCCCGAAAATATTTTCGAACTAATATCCATGCTTAAACACTTACAAACCTTTTCCGGCCATCAAAATCCTGTTTATGCATTAGCCAATTCGGATAAGGATGGAATCTTTTTTAGCGCAGGGAACGATAAAGGAGTAGTAGAATGGTCGTTGAATAAGATGGCCTTTGTAATGGTTAAACTGCCTGTACAAAGTTCAGTATATTGTCTACACAATTATAATAATCAACTGTTTATCGGAGAAAGAAGTGGTGCTTTTAGTGTTTATGATTTTATCGAGCAAAAAGTTATTGCAAGAATTAATGCGCATGCCAAACCCATCTTCAATATTCAAACCGTTACTAGTAAAAACGAACTTTTAACCACAGGCGAAGATGGTTCTGTAGCCGTTTGGTCGCTTAAAGATTTTTCTGAAATTTATCGTTTTCAAGTGGCTTATGATACGGTTAGGGCCATTGCGATTTCTCCCGATCAAACCGAAGTTGCTTTTGGATGTAAGGATCATTTAATAAGAATTTATAATCTAAATGACTACAGTTTGAAACTCTCTTTAGAGGGTCATTCACTACCTGTTACCTCTTTGGCTTATCATCCTGAAAAGAATTACCTAATTTCCGGAAGTAGAGATGCGCAATTGAAAATATGGGACTTGCCAGGTTATGAACTTCGGGAAACCATTCCGGCCCATATGTTTACGGTATATGATATTGCCTTCCATCCTACCAAGCCCTACTTTGCTACAAGCAGTCAGGATAAAAGCATTAAACTTTGGGATGCCGAAAACTTTAAACTCTATAAAATCTTGAGTTTAGAAAAGACAGGAATCGGCCATACCCATTCCATAAACAAAATTATCTGGAGTAATGACGGTAAGTATTTAATTTCCACTGGTGATGATAGGCAAGTGATGGTTTGGGAGATGGAAGGTTAGAATTTTTTTCGTTTTTTTTCAAGGTCAGCGACATCAGCTATATCAATCTTTCTACCACTTGCTTTTTTATTTTTGATTAGTTCATCAAGACCAATATAAAATACACTCGTACTTTCATCTAATTGGATTTCTAATTTTTCTGAATATGCCTTTTCAAACTCTATCCCATCTATACTTGTTAAAATATCAATTCTTAGTAGAGGGTAGCCAATCTGATTTATCAGATTAGGCCTAGAAAAATCTTTATCAGTAAAACCTAAAGACCCAAAACCAAAATCATTAATTACAGAAACCATTTTTTGAGCATTATCTTCTGATATATTAATCCAAACATCTAAATCACCGTAAATCTCGGCTTTCCGTGAAAAGCCATTGCATATCCTCCAACTACTAAATACTGCACTTGGTACTGGTTTAATAATTTCAAGAAATCTTCGAAGTCATCTGAAAGCATCATTTTTTCAAAACGATTTTATTGAACTTGGTTTTATCCATTCTTTGTCCAGGTTTTAAAGTTTGCTGTACTAAAAAAGTAACGGCACTTACTCTTTCAACCGGAGTTTTAGTAAGCCAATAGTTCAAATCTTCAAAAGACTGGTCATATTCATCCATCTTAACTCTATTCACAACCATTGCCATTTTTCTTACCTTTGGTTCCATAGCATCCTATTTTAGTTCTAACAAATATAACGAATAGCGCGGAAAGAAGTAAAAAATCATCGTTCAAACGCTATGTGCCCTTTATAAATAGCCATTTTTTTAAGTACCTATTAGTACAAACCCGTCATTACTGAGGCACAAAGCTATCAGGCGAGAAAAATTGCTTTCACCCCCGATGAAAAATCGGAGACTGCAAGAACGAAAGGTTTAAAATGACCAAATTTCTAATTTATCCCAACCCTCTTCATTCCTTCTCTACCATAAAATACCGGAAAGTACATCATTTCGGCCTTTGCAGGATTTAAAATATAAGAACCTGTATATCTAGGCATTAAGTCAATTTCAAAAGTATATTTTCCTTGTTTTAGCTTTGTACAAAATATGGAAGTTTTGTTTTTAAAATACGCTCTGTGCGTTTCTACTCCCCAAAAATTTTGCACTTGTTTTTGTAGCTACATCCTGCAGGGATAGGAATTTCAATCATCACATAATCAGCATCGGCTTTAACTTCTACTTCAACCTTCAGTTTTGTTAAAGTTCCGGCTTTTAATTTAGTTACAACCGCTCCATTCTGTATTAGACTAGAATAAACTTTAAAATCCTTATCTACTTTTTGTGGCGTTGCATTTTGAAATTGCTGATAAGCCGTGAAATAAACTGCCATTTTTCCTGATTTGGCTACTTTTAAATCTAAAGGTTTATCAATAGTTTTATCAAAAGGAAATTGAGTTACCGTTTGCTCGTTTATTTTGATAGAGGCAGGTTCATCCTTTTTATTTCCAGCAATTAACTCTGGCAAAATGGTTTCTAAAATCAGCGATGATTCATAGGTATTTCTCCATTGCCCATCTTTACGTTGCTCTAAAAAGTATAAAGAAATTTGCTCCAATTCGTTTTCATAACCACCTGCATTCCTCAATATTTTATAAGCAAGCAAGGTATTTTGAATACTGTTATCCCAGAAACGGATATTTTCTTCGCCCCAATAAATGCTACCAAACATGGTCTGCTTTTTGAGTTTAATCAAGTCATTTAAATCGATTTTAATTCCTGCAGTCTGTTTGAGCAACATCATTTCCAATATTGAATAGGTGCTTTTGTATGTTATTCTATTTTTGACAGCCAAAAGTTCATGAGATATATTTTCGTCTCGTTTCCGTTCTTTATCTAATTCCTGCTTTTCGAAAGCCAATATCCAAGCTTTAAAGTCGTATTTTTCATCTAATAATTTTAAGAGCTTTATAGTTTCGAGCTGACTGTAATTAGGACTTTCTTGCATTTTAGCAATTAAATAATTTCTTAAAACTTCTTTGTTGAGTTCAATTTTATAACCTTGTTTTTCGGCCAATAAGAGTGCTTCCACAACGTGTAAACTAATCCAGATTTCTTCGTTACTATTTTGCCACCAACCCCAAGTACCTTGAGGATTTTTAGTCTGGTAGAGTTTCTTTAAAATAAAATTGATATCCCTTTCGTGTGTAAAAGGCTGGTTTAAATACTTTCGCAGTTGTTTTTCTAACAATAACGATTTCAATTTCGAAGCCAATTGTTCATTACATAAATATTCATAATTCCGTAGTTTGGTCATTTCATCCAACAATGTTGGGAAAATGGAAGCCTCGGCTCTTACGGTAATTTTGCCCAATTGTTTATCGAAGCTATAATTGATGGTGGTGTCTCTTAGCAAAGCTGAAAAATACCCTTTGGTTTCTCTCACACCAGCTTCATATACTGGTATTTTTCTTCGCTCTCCATCGAAATAGCCATTTTCTTGTGTTAAAGTGTATTCAAAATTTAAGCTATCTTTTGATGTTACGGTAATACCAACTGTATCAATGTAAGAGTTTTTGAATTTTACATTGCTATTTCTTAACTCCTTGCCGTTGTAAATAAATTTCCGAACGCCGGTTTCTTCCAATGGCGTGTAGTTCATCAATTTTCCAATTACGTTTATGCTATCGCCATGTGTGGCAAAAAGTGGCGATACAAAATTAGCACTCAAAGATTTGAAAGATTTGATGCTTCCTTCGGTGTAACCTGTCTGCTTATTCCCATTCATCGCCATTACACGGGTATTCCATTTTGTAATATCATCTGGAAATTTCACAGTAAACCTGGCCACGCCATTTTCGTCTGTAATTAATTTTGGTTGCCAAAAACCTTCATCATTAAAATTGGTCCGCATGGTTTGTTGCTGTGCAACCGGCTCTCCGGCAAGGTTGGTTGCCAAATTCCCTTTTTTACTTTTAATGATAATTACTCCGTTTGCTGCTCTAGCCCCATAAATAGCAGTTGCACTGGCATCTTTAAGGATAGTAATTTCTTTTACCAAATCTTTATCCAATGCGCTAATATCGCCATCGAAAGGCAATCCATCTACTATAATTAATGGTTTCTGATTGGCAGGCAATGAGCTTGTACCTCTTACCATTACCACTTCCTGAAGTTCCACCCCGGCAGATTTACCTTGCAGCGAATAGCTTAATTCTCTTGAGGTTATGGTTGTCATGCTATATGCCGTACTTACTTTACCTCGAACAACTTCTTCTTCAACATCCTCAACCCTTCTTTTTTTGTAACTGATGGGTTTTAATTTTATATCGCCAACATTGCCTTGTATAATATCAATGGCTTGACTATAAAAATTATACGCTTTAGCTGTTATTTTTATTTTGCCTTTTTCGGGAGTTTTTAGTGTAAAAAACCCTTTTGCATCGCTGATTGCAGAAACATCTAATCCTACAATTTGTATAGAAGCATTTGCCAATGGTCTACCATCCTCATCTGAAAGTATTCGACCCTGCAAGGTGTTCGTAAGTTCTTTTTTATCAAATAAATAATGGTTAAAAAAAGTTTGGATTTTTTCTGAAATATCGGTTCCTCCCTCGCCACTATAATATCCTACTTTGGGAGTATACTTAATCAAACTATCTAATTTTTGACTAAAGACATCAGACTCTGCAATTTTAAAGCTATTCCATTTATAATAATTTGAGCCATTTGCCTTTACACTGATGGTATCAGCAATAAAATAGCTGTTATCTTTTAATAGAAATAAAATTTTGTATGTGCCACTTTCCAATACATCGGTATTGATATTACCTGTATAAATGCGTAGATAATTGGCTTGATTGGGTTTATAAACGATTATATTTTTGATGTAAGGAATGTGGTTGGTAAAAGCGGTATCAATGTCATACCTCAACTTACCTGTACCTTTTAGGCCAATTAAACTTGCATTGTAGAAAAGTTGTGTTGTTCTGCTTCTCAAATCCATATAATCTAACCAAATCTTATCTATCTCATTCTTTTTTAAAGCATACTCATCTGCAAATTTTGTAACTCCATTGCCTGTATATGCAGTTAGTTTCGTATCAAAAGCATATTTGGTAGCGTTTGATTTTTGTTTGATTAAACCTGGCTCAAAAGTATAAGTGTAATCTGCTTCTTTGCTAAAAGATTGCTTGAATTTTTCATTATCAAAAATTAAATTATTTTCTTTTATCGGACCGATTAATAACGTGTTTTCCTGGCGATTATCAGGATTAATCAATAAACGTGTTTCAGAAGTTGCCACCGAAATGGTAGTTTTTTGGAGAGAGAAATTATTGGCAACCTTAATCATATAGTTATCCAATTCTTGACTTTCGCTCGCCGTAAGCGTAGTTGGTTTACTTACTGTTACCAATTGATTGGTGGTATCTGCCAGCACACTAAAAATTGTTTTTTTACCAACCGTGATGTAATAATTTTTTACAGTTACTAATTTATCCGCTGTGCGGATTTTAAAATCGTGAAAACCTGATTTAACTACAAAAGAGTAACGTTGTAATTGTTGCGCCTGATTAAAGAATACGGGAACATTATCTATATAAACGATGTTGGCAGGCAAAATTGCACCATCTAAAATCACAAAAGGGGCAACCTGTGTAGTGGTATCATTTGTAGTTTCTAATATATTATAAATTGGATTTGGGTGCGTAAACTTATAATATTCAATGGTATCTAAGCCTAAATTTTTACTCCATTTTGTCCACGTGAGCTGATCTAATTTTGCGCTCACACTTCCATATGCTTCATCAGCTTCTATCTTTATATTATTGGATTTATGCACTAGATATTTTCTCCCCAAATAAGGCATTCTAACATTGGGAACATCCTTAAATTTTGAAGTAAATGCTTGCGCTGTAAGATCCGTTTCGGGCACTGGTTTGTGGTTAATATCTGTAACCTGCACCAACATATTTACCTTTTGTCCAGGATAAACCATCTCAGGCGCAATCAATTTTAAATTTAATTGGTAAGGATTATAAAATGCGCTTACTTCGTTCGTCTCCTCGTCGCCATCCGAAAAATAATTGATGCGAATATGGCTGGCTTTTCGGCTATCATTTTTAATTAGTGTATCCAAATTGGTCGAGTAACCTCTTAAAAACACTTTATTGTCGGCAAAAATGGTATACCAAAAAGGCACTTGATGTTCGTTTATAACCACCACACGCAAACTATCTTTATTTTGTATGGCGTTAATTTGCAATTCAGGTTCTAATTTTGTGATGTCAATTGTGGTAGTATCTTTTGGCGTTTCTATTTCGATGTATTCTGCACGATAATCGGTTTTAACCACGTAAGGCAGGGTAATATTTTGCGAATTGATCACCACATCATCTGCCGTATAACTAACCATTTTGGCAACTTGGCTTTCGCTTTTACCATTTACCAAATAGATAATAGACAAACTGTCCTTTTTAAATTCAGATTTTATCTCAACCGCTTTAACGGTCTTTCTAGAACTTCTCCAATCTTTATAACTTAAAGATTTAGAAGCTGTTCTAACTTCGTTATTGCTGTTTAAAAACTTAGCATCCAGATTAAATGAAAGACTGGCTTTTGGAAAAATATCCGCTGGGATAACGAGTTTAGTTTCTCCAACAGGGTCAAGCGTGATGTTCTTCTGCCAAAGTGTATCAGGTACGAAAACCTCTTTTTCAGTATAATTACTGATATAACTAGTCGTTAATGTGAGTTCTACCCTACCATCGGGCACCGCTAATTCATTTTCGTCTGTTGCCTTAAAATAAACCGTAATTAAACTGTCTTTTGTTTGCTCGTTTTTATCCGTTCTTAACGCAAAATCAAGCGATTTAAGTTCATAATCCTCGTAACGGAAATTATTGTTGATGCGGAATGCTTTTTTAGGCTTTTTAGATTTTTCTTCTAAGCTAATGCCATAGCTTCTATCAAGCTTTAAGTTCAAACTATCTGCAAGCACAAAACTGTATTCATAACCTCCATTTTTATATGGATTGATCGTAGCCAATGTTTTTTTACCACCATCAGTTTGTAAAATTACCTCGGCTGGTCTGTTTTGGATGTTTCCGCCTTTGGCATTGATAATAAAAGCCTTAAATTTTACGGTATCAAGTGGTTTGTATATTGGTTTACTAAAAACCATATAGCCCGCAAATAGGGGTTTAACACTTCCTTTCTTTTTAAAAATTGATTTAAATGGTTGCCAAAAATACCTTACGGGAAATGAATAGGCTACTTTTTTAAAGAACGGCCAATCTTCCCTGTCATCGTTGTAATGGTTATTATCATCTGCTTCGTATTCAAAAAAATTGCTTACCCCATTATGTACAACCTTGATTATGCCTTCTTCTTTAGGTTTACCACTTTCCTTTGTGTGCGTACTTCTATACAATTTAGCTTTGTCATCATATTGAGCTCGCTTTTTTCCATCAACTTCTACAAAAGCGTTACTAATTAAATTTCCTTTTAAATCTGTAATGTAAAACTGAAAATCCCTTTGATTATTAATAAACTGTAGTAAAACATTATTCTCGCTATGCAAACTTGAGTTGATTGCGCCTCCGCTGGCATTTACAAGCAAGTAATTCCCATAGGGTAAATCAGTTTTTTTATAGTCTTTATAATAATCTGAACTGATTAAAGTGTGGTAAAAACTATCGTTAGCTTTTTGCTTTTTTAAGATGCTAACAACCTCATCATCATTAATTTTATAAACAAATGTAGCATCGCTGGCTTGTTTACTTTTGGATAATTTGTTTTGACTGAAAACCTGAAAGGAAAAAATAAAAAGAGTGATGAACGTTAAAAGTATTTTCATGTAAGCTGATTTATAAATGGTTATAATTACTCTATTTATAAAGTATTACAGAGCAATAGCGGGATGTTTTATCTTATCAGGGATGATAAGCAATAAACGTTTGGGGAGTGGTTTATAAATCTCAACCATTTAGAAAGCGAGTTAGCTTATTTAAGAGGGTTGGCGTTTTAATGACTCCGAAACCACCTAAAATAGCATAACTCATTTTCATTGTTATGGTGATGGATTCAGATTTTTTTAGATTTACTTTTAACCGCCGAGTTTCAAATCCCAAATAAATACTTTCTAAAATTAAGCCGTTTTTGATTTGGTTTCTGCTTACTTTCAATTCAAAATTACCTTCTTTGTCTGTAACTGTTGTAACAGTTGTTCCTTTTATTCTTACACTTCCGCCTACAATTGGTAAACTTTCTTCACTATTAATAACTTTTCCTTTTACGGTGATGGAATCATTTTCGAGTGGCGATGCAATTTTCTCGAGCCCGAATTTCTTTGCTTCGGTTTGATGAGTTGGCCAAGATTTATTGATGGCATTCCCTACCTTGGGGAAGCTTAAAAAAGCGACTAATGAGGTGGCGATTAAACCTGGCTTAAATCTTCCAATAGAAAAGTTCGATTTTACATTAATTAACCGATTAATTTGTTCGGGTTTAAATCTCCCACAGCTTTGGCTTTCATTTTTCGCAAACCAGTCTTGTAAATCACGATCAGAAAACTGGGTAAAATCGGTAACAGATTTTTGGCATGAATCGCAAAATCGCTCACCTGTACCGGCTTGCATGTTCGACCAATTTTCAGCACAAGGGTTATTGATTGAAATTATAAAAGAAGTTGCCATAATATCAGTTTTATACCATGATGCAACTTTTATCTTTATTCCACAAACCTTTTAATAATCCTTAATTTATGACTGTAGACACCTAGTTCACGGTTAAAAATGCCCTGATCATCAATTGGATCTATTTTTACTTTGGCTGATGAATGTATAATTTCATTTGGACTGAGCATAATTCCAACATGCGTAATTTTTCCCTCAGCGTTATCAAAAAATGCAACATCACCAGGTTTAACCTCTGCTAAAAACCCAACTAATTCGCCTTGTTCTGCCTGTTGTGAAGCATCACGATTTAATTTTATACCCAATAATTTAAAAACGGTTTGTACAAAGCCCGAACAATCCAAGCCAAATAAGTGGCGCCCGCCCCACAAATATGGCGTATTTAAAAAGAATTTCGCAGTTGAGGTTATTTGAGTTTTAAAATCCTGACCCTCAATGCTGTGCGCTTCAAAATTGAGCTTAAATTTCTCTTCACCGGCATAACAAAATCCATCTTGTAAAAAAGGCAGATTACTTGCTGGGCTTAAATGATACAACGTTCCGTCTTCTGCAGTTAAGGAATGATTAAAACCTAAAGGAGAAAGCAATTTACAATCATGCATTTCTGCGAACTGGTTTTGCGAAATTGGGGCCAGCTGTCTAAAATCTAACCAGCCTTCATAACCATCGTATCCATTTTGAACAAGCCACCAACGCTCATCTTTCTGAATAATTTCTACATGCTCTCCAAATAATAATTGCGAAACTATTTCTGCTCTATCTGATGCATCTGCTCTTAAAGGGGCTACTGCAACTCTACAAATACCGTATTGATTTTCCATTTAAATATGCTCGTAACGAATTGTAAAACTAATAAATTACATCCATAGCCTAACATTTTGCTCGATATTTTGTTATTTTTATGATGTAACATTTAAATCTGCTCGTTATGAATTTTAAAAAAATATTAATTGCTGTTGATAACAGTACCTGTTCTGAAAAAGCCGCAAAAGCTGGATACGAAATGGCAGAAAAATTTAGTGCAGAAGTGGCACTGGTAAATATAATTGAACCTGTTCCGGCTAATGTAAATTCTGATTTAACATTGGCACCCGTTTTCATGGACACTTATGATAACAGCGAGGAAAACAGTCACATTCTTTTAAAAGAAATAGAAAACAAATTCGGCAATGGAATAAAAACCTCATATTTAAGCATTGTTGATACGGCAGCACATGGAATTATTCAACAGTCTGATGAATGGGGATCGGATTTAATTGTAATTGGAACTTACGGTAGAACGGGATTATACCATTTTTTAATGGGTAGTGTTGCAGAACATGTTGCACGCAAATCTGCCTGTCCGGTTTTGATCATTCCCAATAAAAGTGAATTAGATTAGTCTTCAATTTGATATAGCAGACTATGAAAAAACATTTTTATGTTTCCGTGCTGTTTTTACTCATTGGGATAAATTCAGTTTTAGCCCAATCTGCTAAGACTTATTTGTCAGACAGTAAGCTTGCTAAAATTGATAGTTTATTCAAACAATATCTAGATAACGGTTGGATAAAAGGAATTTCTGCAAATATTGCTGTTGATGGAAAAACCGTCTACAATAAAGCTTTTGGAAATAATATAGATCGTCCCTTTAAAACAGATGATATTTTAAGAATTGCATCACAAACCAAAGCTATAACCAGTGTGGCTGTAATGATGTTATTTGATGAAGGAAAAATTGCTCTCGAAGATCCCATTTCGAAATATATTCCAGCATTTAAAAACCCCAAGGTTTTAGATAAATTTAACCATGCAGACAGTAGTTATACAACAAAGCCTGCTAACCGCGAAATTACCATTCGCGATTTATTAACGCATACTGCTGGTCTTGGTTATGCACAAATCGGATCTCCGGAAATGAATGCAATTTATGCCAAAGCAGGCGTTGAAGCAGGTTTTGTAATTCATAAGAAATTATTAAAAACCGAAATAGATAAGTTGGCAAAACTACCTTTAGCCCTACAGCCTGGCACAAAGTGGCAATATAGCCTTAGTGTAGATGTTTTGGGTAGACTTGTAGAAGTTGTATCTGGAGTTAATTTAAATATTTTTTTCAAGGAAAGAATTTTTAAACCTTTGGGAATGATGGATACTTATTTTGCTCTGCCAAAAGAAAAACAATCAAGATTAGCTTCAGTTTACACGGAAGATCCTAAAACACAACTGGTAAAGCCTTGGCGAGATGGTACTTTTCCGGGTGCAACCATAAATTATCCAATAAACAATAATGGATATTTTGCGGGCGGTGCAGGCTTGGTTTCTACATCAAAAGATTATGGCATTTTTTTACAAATGTTGCTTAATAAGGGTATTTATAATGGCAAAAGAATTCTTTCTGAACAAAGTGTTTCGTTAATGACAATGAATCAAATTGGGAATCTTTCTCTTGGAGATAATAAATTCGGTTTAGGTTTTGAAATTGTTACCGATAAAGGAAGCCATAAACTTGGCCAAAGTGCAGGCTCTTTTAGTTGGGGCGGTTTCTTTGGCTCAACATATTGGGTAGATCCGAAGAAGAAAATTGTGGCACAAATTTATATTCAACAATGGCCATTTTCTCATGGAGAGATCACAAATAAATTCAAATCGATTATTTATCAGGCAATAGATTAATTTTATAAAAAAAGTCCTGATTTGCGTCAGGACTCAATATTTTATTTAAAAATCAATTTAGAAGTTTAATTCTCTTGATGCAACCAAGCTTTTTTGGTTAATAACTCTTCTTCAGTTTCGCGGATATCTTCATCATCTACACAACAATCTACCGGACAAACCGCAGCACACTGTGGTTCATCGTGAAATCCTTTACATTCGGTACATTTATCTGATACGATATAATAAACTTCATCCGAAACTGCTTCTTGCGATGCGTCAGCCTCAATTTGTTGGTTACCAAAATCGATAACCCCATTTAAATTGGTTCCGTCAGAAAAACGCCATGCAGTACCGGCATCGTAAATTGCATTATTAGGGCATTCCGGTTCGCAAGCCCCACAATTTATACACTCATCTGTTATTTTAATTGCCATGTTTTCGTCTAATTCTTTTGCTTAGTTTACCTTTGCGATGCAAATATAGTATATAATCACTTAATAATAATTCTAAATATGTCAGCCTTAACACATGATAAAGTAATTAATGCCTTTAAAAAACTAGGCAAATTACTTGCCAATTCTACTGATATACTGGAAAATACAATATATAGTGCAGAAAATAGCAACGCTTGGTTCACCATAGAAAATATAAAAAAATCGTTAAATTCTTTTGCAGAGATGCTAAACGAAGATGATGTTGACCATTGGTTTCAATCTATTAAATTCAGTTCATCACCTAAAAAGGTTGGATTAATTTTAGCTGGAAACATCCCTATGGTGGGTTTTCACGATGTTTTATGTGTTTTGGCAACAGGAAATATTGCACTGATAAAATTATCTTCATCAGATGACAAATTGATTAAAGCGGTACTTTCAGAATTAATTAAATTAGAACCCACATTAGAAAATTACATAGAATACGTAGAAAGATTAAAAAATTTCGAAGCCGTTATAGCTACAGGAAGTAACAATTCATCCCGATATTTTGATTACTATTTTAGTAAGGTGCCTAATATTATCCGAAAAAACCGAAATAGTGTAGCCGTTTTAGACGGGACAGAAACCAAAGAAGATATTCAAAATTTAGGGGCTGATATTTTCGATTACTTTGGTTTGGGCTGCAGGAATGTGTCTAAAATTTATTTTCCAGAAGGATATGATATTGCCAATTTTTATGAGGGCATAGAAAGCCACCAGCCAATTATCAATCATTTCAAATACAACAACAATTACGATTATAACAAATCCATTTATTTAGTAAATGCAGCGAAACATTTCGACAATGGCTTTTTGCTTTTAAAGGAAGATGAAAGTTTAACTTCGCCATTGGCCGTTTTATATTACGAGGAATATAAGAACTTATCTGATGTAGAAGTAAAATTGGCCGAAAAAGTAGAAAACATTCAATGTGTAATTACAAAATCTCCATTGCATACAAGTACCTTCACTTTTGGGCAAAGCCAACACCCCAAACTTTGGGACTATGCTGATAATGTTAATACAATTGAATTTTTAAATGGTTTGAAATAGCTTGCAATTTAAAATATGTTATTATAGTTTTTATTCAGATATTCGCTAAATGCCCTACAAACAATGCGTTGTCTAATTAAGATCCTTTTTTTTATAATTTTTATTTCTTTTAATCAACAGCTATTTGCTCAGGTATGTACAGGAACCTTGGGCGATCCAGTTGTTGGCGCAGGTACGGATTTCGGTAATGGTGCATCTGCTTTTGGAAATGCAACACCAGGAAATACGAACTACACTTATATTGCTGGCTCACCAAATGATGGTCAGTACACTATCGTTAAAAGTACGGCCGGATTAAATCAAGGTTGGCTCCAAGACATAACAAACCATACTGGAGATCCTAATGGATACATGATGGTTGTTAATGCAAACTTTAATAAGGATATATTTTATCAAGCTACGGTGAACAATTTATGCCCCAATACAACCTACGAATTTGCATCTTACATCATTAATATTCTTAGAGGAACTGGAATAAAGCCTAATGTTAAGTTCACAATTGAAAATAATGGCGTTTCTATTAAAGAGTTTTCTACGGGCGATATTTTAGAAGGAAGTTCTTCCAATTGGGTCAAATATGGAACAATTTTTACAACACCTACCAATGTTGGCATTATTACCATCAAAATGACTAATGAAAATCCTGGTGGCGGTGGAAACGATTTGGCACTTGATGACATTACCTTTAGAGCTTGTGGCCCAACAATAATCCCATCAATCAATAATGGACAAAGTAGTGCTGGAATTTGTGAAGCTGCTTCTGGAAGCTTTAATTTAGCCGCTTCGGTTTCTTCAGGCTATGCAGATCCTGTATATCAATGGCAGGTAAATACAGGCACCGGATGGAATGACATATTAGGCCAAACCGCTCAGCAAACCGTTGTTACCTTTGCTAATGCAATTAAGGGTAATTATCAATATCGGCTACTTGTTGCAGAACGATCGAACATTGCCTCTGCTAATTGTAGAATTGCTTCGCCCCCCCTTACCATTACGGTTACAGCTTTGCCAAATCCAATTGCAAGCAGCAATGGCCCTGTTTGTATTGGTTCAAACATTCAGCTTAATGTTACTGAAGGAACAACATTTTCATGGACTGGGCCCAATAACTTCACTTCAACTCAACAGAATCCAACCATTACAAATGCATCCCTTAATATGACGGGAGATTATACTGTAACCGCCTCTAGCAATGGATGTTCGAGGTCATCTATTGTTAATGTTCAGGTTTTAGATCCCGTAGTGGCTTCAGTTGGTGCTTCAGTTGTAAATCTTTGTGAGGGTAATTTTAAACAATTAGAGGCTTATGGGGGAACGCGCTACAGCTGGCTTCCTGTTGAAGGATTATCTGATCCAAATATTTCTGATCCCTTTACATCACCTAAAGAAACAACTACGTATACAGTAACCGTTTCTAATGGCGCCTGTTTTAGTACTGCTCAAATTACAGTTAATGTAATTAAAAATGCGCTAGCAGATGCTGGAGAAGATTTAAAGCTTTTAAATGGACAAAAAATAACCCTTAATGGAAAAGTGACTGGAGATGATGTATCGTATTATTGGACTCCAGCAGATTATTTAGACGACCCAACTAAATTACACCCAATTGCAAATCCTCCAACAGATATTACTTATACACTTCATGCACAGTCTAATCTTGGTTGTGTAAGCAGCGAGGATGATGTATTTATTAAAGTATATCCAAAAATTTTAATACCCAATTCGTTTACGCCAAACGGAGATTCGGTAAACGATACTTGGAACATTCCGGCTGCAGAAGCATTTCCAAATCCAATAATCAAAGTAACAAATCGTTATGGGCAACTGGTTTATCAAAGCAATGGAAAGTATAAACCCTGGGATGGAAAATACAACGGTAAAGATTTACCAACCGCAACCTATTATTACAGTATCTATTTCAATCCCGATTTCGAAACGTATACCGGTTGGATTATGTTAATGCGATAAAAAGGGCTTTCGTCCTTTCTCTTATCGTTTGTAAATGCTATTTTTGGGCTCAATGTATATCATTAAAGTAAAAGGCATAGCCAAAATTCCAGATTACGTACAACTTAGAGATGAAAAGTTTACACTGCTCGCTTATTTTAGGGTAGATAGACCTGATAAATCTTTGGATAAACTGGGCCTTGGTGATAAACTTGAATACATAATGGAAATGGTAAAGAATTTGCCCTTTGGACAGATTGCTAAATTAGACATATAGCATGGCAGGAAACGCAGTAATTCACTTAAACAATGTTGATGTTTTTCAACAGAAACACTTAGTACTCTCAAATGTAAATTTACATATAGAAAAGGATGAGTTTGTTTTCTTAATCGGGCAAACAGGCTCGGGCAAAAGTAGCCTACTTAAAATATTATATGGCGATTTACATATTGGAAACGGTGAGGGAAACATTGCAGGTTTCGACCTTAAAAACCTGAAAGAAAGTCAAGTACCGTTTCTTCGTAGAAAATTGGGTGTTGTATTTCAAGATTTTCAATTACTAACCGATAGAACTATTGAAAAAAACTTAGAGTTTGTTTTAAAGGCAACGGGTTGGAAAGATGCAAAATTAATTAACGAACGCATTAAAGATGTACTGGATAAGGTGGGTTTGAGATCAAAAATCAAAAAAATGCCCCACGAAATTTCTGGAGGCGAACAACAAAGGATTGTTATTGCGAGAGCCTTATTAAATGATCCCGAAATTATTCTTGCTGATGAACCAACAGGAAATTTAGATCCAGAAACATCAGAAGAAATTGTAACCCTTTTAAAGCAAATTAGCCAAGCCGGAACTGCGGTTTTGATGGCTACGCATGATTATCAAATTATTCGCAAATTCCCTTCACGCATCATTAAATGCGAAAGTGGAGTGGTTCATGAAGATGCACAAATAGCTTAACATATTTACGATTGTAGATTTACGAATTACGACTTAGCCTATGCCAATCTAAAACAGCAAATCTACAATCGTCAACCGCTTGTCAGTCAATCAGCCAAACTGTTCAGATAAACTCAAATAAATCTGCCAGCTTGGCTGATTTCAGTTTATGGCAAAATAGTTGAGATTACTACAAAAAATTCAGCCTAGTATATGTTTAATAAGAAGAAAAATAACGATAAAGAAGAAAATATAATGGATACTGAAAATACATCAGAAAATACTACTCCAGAAAACGTGGAAAATACTGATGCTTCTACAAATGAAACTGAACAAGCTCCTGAATTATCGATAGAAGATAAACTTAAAGAAGAAGTTCAACAGCTTAATGATAAATATCTGCGCTTATATGCAGAATTTGATAATTACAAGCGTCGTACACAAAAAGAACGTGTAGAACTATTGCAAACTGCCGGTAAAGATGTTATTGTATCATTACTAACTGTTTTGGATGATTTTGACCGTGCCCTTAAGGCCATGGAAACTGCGACGGATATTGCTCCAGTAAAAGAAGGTATCTTATTGGTAAGCACAAAGTTGAAAAATACATTGGCGCAAAAAGGTTTAAAAGATGTAGAAAGCATTAGCAAAGAATTTAACACCGATTTCCACGAAGCAATTACAAATGTTCCTGCACCAAGCGAAGATCTTAAAGGAAAAGTAATTGATGAGGTTGAAAAAGGCTACACGTTAAATGATAATGTAATCCGTTTCGCTAAAGTTGTAGTTGGAGCATAAAAATTAATTATTGGATAAGAGAATGTCTAATGAGAGAATATAAAATTCAATCATTAAACCATTCAAAATTCAATCATTTTAAATAAACATGAGTAAAAGAGATTATTACGACGTATTAGGCGTAACGCGAAGCACACCAGCAGATGAGATAAAAAAAGCTTATCGTAAGATGGCTATTAAATATCATCCTGATAAAAACCCGGGTGATAAAGCTGCAGAAGATAATTTTAAGGAAGCTGCAGAAGCATACGAGGTTTTAAGTAATCCAGAGAAAAAGCAGCGTTATGATCAATTTGGTCATGCTGGCGTTGGAAGCAGTGCATCTGGAGGTTATGGTGGCGGTAACATGAACATGGATGATATCTTCAGTAATTTTGGAGATATTTTTGGTGGTCATAATCCTTTCGAAAGCTTTTTTGGCGGAGGTGGTGGTGGCCAGCAACGTGGTGGTCGTCGTGTAGCGAAAGGTTCTAACCTGCGTATAAAAGTTAAATTAACCCTCGAAGAAATTGCTCACGGTGCCGAGAAAAAAATCAAAGTAAACAAGCTTGTGGTTTGTAAAACTTGCGATGGATCTGGCGCAAAAGATAAATCGTCGGTAAGTACTTGCGGTACCTGCGGTGGCAGCGGACAAGTACGCCGGGTTACCAATACAATTCTGGGTCAAATGCAAACTGCATCTACCTGCCCTACCTGTAATGGAAGTGGACAACAAATTACCTCTAAATGTAATGTTTGCCATGGCGACGGTGTTGTACGCGGTGAAGAAACGATTACCATAAACATTCCTGCAGGTGTAAGCGAAGGCATGCAATTAAGCATGAGTGGAAAAGGAAATGCAGCTCCAAATGGCGGCGTTCCGGGAGACTTAATTATTTTAATTGAAGAAACTCCACACGAAACCCTAAAACGCGAAGGCAATAATATTGTTTACGATTTGCATTTAAGTTTTGTTGATGCGGCGTTGGGTATGAGCATTGAAGTGCCAACAATTGATGGTAAAGCAAAAATTAAAATCGATCCAGGAACCCAAAGCGGGAAATTACTGCGTTTAAAAGGCAAAGGTTTACCAGAAGTGAACTCATACCACAGAGGTGATGAAATTATCCACATCAACATTTGGACACCAAAAGCTTTAAGTAGCGAAGAACGCGATGCTTTAGAAAAACTTCGTGAGTCGCCAAACTTCAAGCCACAGCCCGGTAAAAACGATAAAAGTTTCTTCGAAAGAATGAAAGAATATTTCGAGTAAAATATCTAGTAAACGAAAAAGACCGATGCCTATAAGCATCGGTCTTTTTTTTCATTTAATCGACAAAGCTGTTATAATGTACCCTCATCATATCTTTCTTTTGATACAGTTCATCTGCATTTTCGTTCGCTAAACTCCCCTTTTCAGCACCTTGACGCATAATCTTTCTTGCAGAGGCCAGAAAATCGGTAACACTATTGTTAAAATCCCCAAAAGATTTAGCCTTATACGAATTTTCTGAATCGCTTGGAAAACTCATAGCGATATGCTTTTTATTCTGAGCATCTAGCGCATCATAAGCTTTTTTGATCTCACTTTCACCCTTTTTATAATCTTTGGCATGTTTGCCCATTAAAGCGATCAAAGCTGCCGCTGCTTGGGTATCGTCCTTTAAGGCGTAAATAAATTCTTTTAAAGGATGTGTTTTCAATATAACACGTTCTGCATCATCGCCGATAACTTGTAGTTTATTTAAAATCTCATCATTAACTGCATAATACTTTTTTCCCTGGCTATAAATTGAATCCAAAAGCTTAAAGCCATTCACACTTTTATCATCCTTAAAATCTTCAGCTTTTATATAATCGGTTAACGTTTTGTAGGTATCGTTTATTGATTTATAAGATTCGTTTAACAATTTAATTTTTCCCTTGAAAAAGCTAACATCATCACTATTTAGAGCGCTTGGCGGAGTTTCTGGCTTAATTTTAGAAAAATTTACCCTTCCAAAATCTGTCAATCTCATTAGGCCGGTAAATGCAAATCGATCGGTTGGATTTTTCAATCCCTTAGCAATGGTTTCGAGGTTATCGTCCATACTTTTAAGGCTCCTATCATTTTTGTCTGTTAGATTAAGAACGATATTATGATATTCGATGATTTCGTTTGCATCATCTTTACTGGCGTCAGCATATTCTGTTTTGATCTTGTCAGTATTTTTATCGCTGCCATTACAGGCCATCAACGATAAAATAGATACAAATGCGATAGATTTAATTAATAGATTCATTTTAATAATTTTAATTTCTGGTTTGTTAATTTAACGTTGACTTTCAGAGATTAAAAACTATAACAAAAGGAATTTTTTAGAAGAATATACGTTAAACCTAATATTTTATTCGTGATTAACAAAATGGATTTTATTTTTTATATCATCTCAAAAAATATATTCCAACCATTAAAAACAGAATAGACATTATCTTAGTTGCTTCTTCATAAATTTTTAATATATATACAATATAAATTTAGCTTATGCGCATTGCCGTTATCGATTTAGGAACCAATACTTTTCACTTATTAATCGCTGAAACTAATGGCGAGCAATTTGAAATTCTTTATAAAACCAATGTTCCGGTAAAATTGGGTGAAGGGCGAATAAATGAAAATATAATTATTCCAGCTGCTTTTGAAAGAGGCATCAATACCCTTAAAAATTTCAAGGAAACCATTTTAACATTTCAAGTAGATCAAATTAAAGCTACTGCAACATCTGCTGTTAGAAGTGCTGAAAACGGAAAAGATTTTGTAAAGGCGGCCAAAGAACTAGCAGGTATAGAAATTGAAACCATAACCGGGGATGAAGAAGCTAAACTGATCTACGAAGGTGTTAAATTAAGTGGGGCCATACAAGAGAAATGCCTAATCATGGATATTGGTGGCGGAAGTGTAGAGTTTATTCTTTGCGATACAAAAAACCTAATTTGGAAAAAAAGCTATAACATTGGTGCAGCCAGACTGATGCAACAGTTTTTTAATTCCGATCCGATTTCTGATGATGATAAAAATGCAATATTAAACCATATTCAAAATCAGTTAAGCGACTTATTCGAGATCTGCGAAACGCATCAGCCTCAAAAACTAATTGGTTCTGCGGGTGCTTTTGAAACTTTCGCCGAATTGATTATTCAACGAAAGACCTTGAATATTGACATTAAAACCGCTAAAACCTACGAGTTTGATTTTGATGATTACATTGACACAACCATAAATCTAATCAACGCAACGCACGATGAAAGAATAAAAATGCCCGGTATGATTCCTTTACGGGTAGATATGATTGTTATTGCGGCCTTAATAACAAATTACGTTATGGGCCGATTAAAACTCAATAAATTGGCCTTATCAACGTATGATTTAAAAATGGGTGTTTTGGCAAATCTAATGATACCTTAGCTTCTAGGCTTAGCGATTATTACACCCATTATCATTGGCTTTTGAATTAATAGAACTAAATTGTCTTGCTTTTCTCTTGTATAATTAACAATCAATTCTGCAGAAAATCTTGCACTTTCTACGTATAAAAAATTATTTTTCGGATCAAATCCCTGATCAAGCTTTATTTCGTAACGGCCATTTTTATCTGTTAAAGCAAAAGCCTTGGTATTATCGATAACCAACCTAATTCCAGCCATTGGCTTTTTGTTGGCATCCAAAACATATCCATAAATCTTTTTAACAGTTACAGGTTTTAAATCAACTTTGGCTTCATTAATTTTTTTTTCTATAACTATTGGATATTTTACAACTGAGGCATTTGCATCTGAAACAAAAATGCTTGCTCCTATAGCCAAAACGCCTAAATATTTCATCCAGCTTCTTCCAGTGGGCACAACCATTAAATGATAATTAAGCTGATTTAACTGAGACTGGCTCATTCGGCCACAAACCGTTGAACTTGAATTTGAGATTAACTTGATTATGTCCGTATTACTATAATCCGAGAAATCGATTACAGCCTTGTTACATGATAAACAGAAATTATATCCATCTCCTTTTTCCATTAAGTCCCAATCTTGTTTACAAGGTTCGGCAATTGTAATTTCCATGGCTTTTGTCTTCATTTTTAGTTTATTTTAAATTAGGATGAAGAACAATATGGGATTCCATAAAAGAAAAATCTTTACACCAGTTTTATTAACTCGTTATAAAGTTTTTCTGTTGGCAAACCCATAACATTGGTATAAGAGCCTTCTATTCGTTGCACAACTACAATTCCCCACCAATCTTGTACGCCATAGCTCCCAGCCTTATCATAAGGTTTATAATTGTCTATGTAGAAATCGATTTCTTCATGGCTTACTGCTTTACAATACACTTCGGTTCGATCGTAGAATGAATGGATGAGATTTCCCTTTACAATGGTAACACCAGTGTAAACCTCATGTTTGCTGCCCGAAAGTTTCCTCAACATTTCCTGCGCATGCGACCTATCTTCTGGTTTGCCTAAAATTTCTCCATTTAAGGCAACTATAGTATCTGCAGTAATTACAATTTCTCCATTTTTACCATCAAAAGCTTTAGCCTTTTTTTCTGAGATATAAACAGCTATTTCTGCAGGACTTAAACCATCAGGGTAACTCTCATCAACATCCTTAAGTTCTACCTTAAAATTTAAGCCCATCAAGGTTAAAAGTTCTTGCCTACGAGGCGATTTTGAGGCAAGTATTATTGGTGTATTGGCTAATGTGATCATCATAATTGGCTAAAATAATAAAAGCGGCCGATAAGCCGCTTTCATAAAATTATTTCTGGTTAAAAACTAATTGTTTCCACCACCTTGGCGATCCTGCATACGTTTTTGCATTTCAGCACGTTGCTCATCTTGCCAGGTTTTATATGCCTTTTTCTGATCTTCTGTTAAAACTGCATTTACCTTAACATCATTATCAGTACGCATTTTCTGCATTTTTTCTCTCATCGCATCTCTATCCCCACCTTGCATTTCATCACGCATTTTTTTCATTGCTTCAGCTTGCTCAGTGAAAACAACTGTTAGTTTTGTTTTTTGGTCATCACTTAGCTTTAACTTTTCATCTAATTGTTTTACTCTGTCTTCAGGTTTCATCATCATTCCGCCCCTACCTGGACCACCACCTTGTTGTTGTGCATTCGCATAAGTTATTACCGAGAACAACAATGCGCAAATCATCATTAATTTTTTCATGTTTTTGTTGAATTTTTAGATAAGTTTGAATACAAATCAACTTAAAAGTTTAATCAGTTGATGTAACTTCACTGCTGCAATTTTAAAATAAATTAAATAGATTAATCTTTTAATAAAAGTACTGGAATATGAGATTTGATGGTTAACCGATGTGAAACACTTTCATGTAATAAACTTTCGAAGAAGCTATATTTTTTGGGCAGAGCAATTATAATTTGAGCTTCTTCTGCTTTCGCAAATTGAACAATTCCTTTTATCGTATCAGGATGATCTGAATAGTGGTAGGAAGGCGAAAAATCCCTAAGCATTTCATGCAGGAAATGATCTTCATTAGAATCTATTTTTTCGCCAGAATTGATATTTAAAACCAGCAGTTCCAAAGCATGCTTACTCAAAATATTTTTAAGTGCATTCATTGGGATAACCTCTTTTACTTTTTTAAAATCGCAGGCTAAAATTGCTTTTCTTATGGATTGATATTGCGCTTTTGGTGGAACAACCAAAACGGGAACCGGGCTCGATTTGGAAATTTTAATGGCATTTGAACCAATATCACTTTCATCTTTAGCTTTTTTGCCATTGCTCCCGATAATAATTAAATCTATAGGCTGGCGATTTACAATCGCAATGATAGACCTTAAAATTGTTTCCCTAGATAATGAAACTTCTATATCGGCTTCCGGATTAATTTCCAGCAGCTTATTTTTTAATTGGTTTAATGCTTCCCTCCTTTTAACAACCTCTTCGGCAATGCGATCATCAGTTGTTACCAACAAATCGGGTGTAGGCAAAAGCATTTCATAATCAGAAACATAATACGCATTTAATAGAATAATTTTAGAATCCTTCATCGCCCAACTTAATCGGGCGGCGTATTTTGCGGCATGGTTCGCTGTTTTGGAAAAATCTACTGGTACAAGATAAGTGCTCATATAAATACAATTTACAAAAATTATTACATTTAAAATTAATCAATCGATTGATTAATTTTAAATGTAAATTTCGGCGATAAACTTAATTATTACAAATTTTTAATGTCTTAAAATTATAATCTTATTGCAAAGACAGCATAACCGAAATATGCTATTTTCCGGAATCGGAAGCATTGGGGCGTGTATCATGCCACTTATCCTGCACTTTCATTACTTTTTCAATAATGTCCCGTACGGCAGTTTTTCCTCCAGGGTAAGGAGATACAAATTTTGAAATGGCTTTTATTTCTTCAACCGCATCAGCCGGGCAAGTTGGCAAGCCTACCAGTTTCATAACATTTAGGTCTGGAATATCATCTCCCATGTAGAGAACTTCATCAGCAAGGATATTTTTATTAATAAGGTATTGTTTAAAAATATCTACTTTATCTCCAGCACCTAAATAAACATCACTAATACCTAAATTACTAAAACGCTTGGCCATTGCAACACCATTCCCGCCAGAAATTATGCAGATATTATAGCCCTTTTTAACTGCCAATTGCATTGCATAACCATCTTTGATGTTAAAAGTACGTAAACCCTCGCCATTATCCGTAATTTGAATACTGCCATCGGTTAATACGCCATCAACATCAAAAATGAAGGTAGAAATGTCTTTTAACTTTTGTAGGAACATATAGGAGTTGAGGGTTAAAAGTTAAAGTGGAAAGTTAAAGGTTAAAAGTGTAAAGAAATATGCATCCAAACCTTTAACTGGCAACTCACAACTGATACTTAATCTTGATTATCTCTCCACTCGTAGCACCAAGCAGTTTGAATCTGTTCCAGATGGCCTTCGCTACTTTCTTCACGGGTACCCTTAAAGTTTGGCAATTCTAATACCCATTCCAACAATTCGGTAAAACGAATTCTGTAAATTTTGGTTTCGGTGAAGTCATCACCAAATTTCTCATACAAAGACATCGCGATATCTTCATAATCATTCCAATAAAAGGGTAAAGCAAATTTATCGTTATTCATGTTGTTTTGTTAATGTTGTAATTTGAAATTAGTTAAAATCTCGACCCAAGCCTCTGACTTCGGTCTACAGGCTTCGGACTTTTAATGTCCCATAAAACCCGATTGATCTGGAATAGTTACCTCAATATCCCCGTTAATAACCACGCATTGACAGCCTAAACGAGAAGTAATTCTCGGGCGGACAGCTCTATCTATAAAGTCTTCTTCTTTATCAGAAATCTCTTCGATGTTATCCATGCCTTTGGTTACGTATACATGGCAGGTACTACAACCACAAACTCCACCACAATTGTGCTGAAGATCAATTCCGTTATCCAGACAAACATCCAAAACAGATTCTCCTGCTGCTATAGGTAATTCTATAGATTCGTGGTCTGCTTCTTCAAAATTTATTTTTAATTTATAAATGCTCATAATTATGTTGCAAAAGTAATAAGCAAAAGCGTAAAATAAACTATTAGTAAGTTAATTTAATGCTACTACTTAATGTTTGATAAATTTCCTGCAATTCAGGCAGGTCTGCCAGCATACTTAAATGCTTGTTTATGGTAATCTCATCTTTACGTACCGCAGGGCCGGTCTGCACATTTTCAGGCAGGTTAACCATTACTTTATCGGCAGTTTCAGCAATTAATGGCCTTATAATTTCAAAGACCAGATTGTTTTTTTCTAACAACTGATTGGCCAGTGTGTAAAGGTGATTGGTAAAGTTGCAAGCAAAAACGGCTGCTAAATGCAAAACCTTGCGTTTTTCGCCATCAAGTTTATAAACTTGATTACTCAATTTATTTGCCAGTAGATTTAATATTTCAAAGTTAGCTTCAGAGTTTGCTTCGACACAAAGTGGAATATTGTTGAATGAAACCTCTTTATGTTTCGAAAAAGTTTGCAGTGGATAAAAAACTCCTGTATTCTTTAGTGTAGAAGATAAAGTTTCCAAATCTGTTGTACCTGATGTATGAACGACCAAGCCATTAACATTTTTTAAACCTGTTGCAACAGTTGCAATTGCATCATCCTTAACACATACAGCATACAAATCTGCATCGCCGATAACCTGATCTAAATCATTAATGGCAGAAGCCTGCAATTCATCTGCCAATAGTTTGGCGTGTTCTAAATTCGGGCTATAAACCTGCACTACATCTTCACCTATAGCTTTTAAGGCCTTAGACAAATGTGTTGCAACGTTTCCCGAACCTAATATTGCAATTTTCATTTATTAAAATTTTTCAGCAGCGACAAAACTTAACGCCCATGTACCTATCCTATTTTAGCTTCTTTTCTTCTTCTAAAAATCGATATTAAAAAGCCTACAACCATAACAATTGTTCCTGCCCAATACAAATTGATGAATGGGAATTCGATTGCTTTAAAAACTACCCAATCTTTTGCCTGCTGAGGCTTTTCAAAAATCTGGAGTTCAACTTTCTTTTCATCGGGAAGCACTTTCGAGAAACGGAATTTTAAATCTACACCTTCTACCTTACGGGCAAAATCAAATGTATTATTTCCCTTAATCAAGAATATTGGTTCAGTATTGTAAATTTTACCACTTGCATTAATTTCCAATGGCAAACCAACTGCATAATCGCCTTGAGCTAAAACTAAATCTTTTGCCGTCGGGTTTCTGTTCAATTCTTTAACCGTAACAATTCCGCTTGAGGTGTGGATGGTGTCGCCGGCAGAAACTTTGACAATCCTTGGTTCCTTATAATTTTCATCGTCAGAATGACCTTCATGATCGCCATGAGACTCTTTTTTTATTGCGGCACTTGTAATGTGCGTATACACATCATAAGTTAAATAATGTTTGGTATCTGGAGAGGCGATTAAACCCATTTTATCGTTATCCTGAACGTGCGGATGCAGGTTAAAATCTTCCTTAACTTTTCCGTCTTCATCATAAACCTTAAAGTTTAACTGATAAATTGTATTCGGAGCTACTGTGGTATCGCTTACATAAGTTACCGTATACTTACCCATTTTTTTAGGCTCGTTTTTGTATAACATAATGTTTTCGCCAGGTTTTTCCGTTTTTTCGAAATCCTTAACCGGAATAAAATTATTGGTATTAATTGAGATTGGTTTATTGGTAGCCGCTGAAATTAAGGCACCTAATATTAGAAACGCAAAACCAATGTGTGCAATTGCCGAACCAGCCAGTTTTGCCTTGCCCCCAAATGCCTGATAAAGAATGCTCGCATTAGAAAGCACAGCAAACATACAGCTAAAGGTGATTAAAATATACATGGTATTGGTATAAATACCAGTAATGTAAACTAAGCCAGAAGTTAGCACAACTGAAAAAAGAATTGCAGAAACCAAACTGCTATAGAATTTTCTAGGATCAGTTCTTTTATATTTTAAGTATTGCGAAAAGCCAGAAATTAAAGTTATTAATACTGCGAATGGTGCCTGCCACTGATTATAATATTTAACAGCATCAATTGGAGGAGTAAAATTTGTACCAAAAGCTTTATTAAATACCGGAACAGAGGTAGAGAAAATAACTTGAATGCAGGCAATGGTTACAACCAAAGCACCAATAAACATCCAGAATTCCCGGGAATAAGTTTCTTCATCTTTAGTTGTAATTGGCAATTCCTTCCATCTTTTTACAATTAGCGCTACAGCTAAAACAGCAAATACAACATTGTAAAGAATTAAGTGACCAAACATGCCCATGTCTGTAAATGAGTGCACAGAGGTATCACCAAGAATTCCGCTTCTTGTTAAGAAAGAAGCATATAGTACCAGTAGGAAACTTAAAAACACCAATGCAATTGCGGTAAAATAAGCATGACCTGTATTTTTGTAAGCAATCATTACGTGCACAGCGCCAATTAAAGTTAGCCATGGAATTAATGATGCATTTTCTACAGGATCCCACGCCCAGAAACCACCGAAGTTTAGTGCTTCATAAGCCCAGAAAGAGCCCATTATAATTCCTGTTCCTAAAACCATAACCGCAAAAAGCGTCCACGGCATAGCAGGTTTAATCCATTCTTTATATCTTTTTTGCCATAAACCAGCAATACCATACGCAAATGGAACCACCATACTTGCAAAACCCAAAAACAATGTTGGTGGGTGGATAACCATCCAATAGTTTTGCAACAATGGATTTAAACCTTTTCCATCAGTGATGAATTTAAGGTAATTTTTATAATTTTCTGGATTTGCAAAAACAACGGGAGCTTGCGCCTTCAAGTCTATAGCATCTCTTAATAAGATAAAAGGAGAACTTCCGATACGTTCGCCGAAAATCTCAACACCCAACATCATAGAGGTTAAAAACACCTGCGAGAATGCAACAACAGTCATTACTGGACGCTCCCAAGTTTTGGCTTTCCAGATTAAAAGGCCACCTAAAAATGATTGCCAAAAAGCCCAAAGCCAGAAACTACCTTCCTGCCCTTCCCAAAATGCAGATATAATATAGTAAACCGGAAGTTGTTTTGAAGAGTGAGACTGAACGTAATAATATTCGAAGTAATGACCTAATATTAAATAGAATAAAATGGCACCAATACCGATTATACTGGCCCAGTTTATAAGAAATCCAATTCTACCTAGGTTTCGCCAAGATTTATCTTCTAAATTTTTATCGCGACTGGCATAAAAGTACGCTACAGTTGAAAGTAACGATGCGCAAAACGCCAACACAATAAAAAACTGCCCGATTTTACCCGGCAACAGGTTTTCGCCTACAAATTGAATATCCATTAAATTTTTATATTTTTTTCTCGCCGTCTTTGCTCACTTCTTCAACCTTACCGTTCTTATTTACTTCTACAAGGTTGTTATTATATTTTGAAGGGCATTTCATTAGAATTTTTGAGGCGTAAAATTTATCCTTATCCATTCTACCGATAAGAACCAATTTCTCAGATTTTTCAAAATCCTGAGGCTTTGTACCACTGTACACAACTTCACGTACTTCTCCTTTTTCATCTTTCATGTGGAAAGAGAAATGGTTAGCGTCTTTTACAGCATCATAATAAGTACCTTTTGATTTTTCCCAATAACCCATAACATGCTCTTCCTTATCAGATAAGGAGGCTTGTTTAAAATTAGAGTAGGTATCGGTATTCGCGTTTAAGCTAAATAAAATCCCTACAGAAATTGCAATTGTAATTAATCCAATGATGGCACTTTTTTTCATTTCTATATTGTTGTAAAAGCTGGGAACAAAGATAGAAAAATAGGCTTAGCGAGGGTTCTTTTACATTTATCTTGTCTTTATATTGACAATTAGCTGATAGTTTAACACGTTTTAAACGCGATTTGCAACTATTTGTAATGGTTCTAAGAAAAAGGCTAATGATAATGACTAAAGCAACAAATTTGCGCTCATAATTTCTTAAGTTTGAAACATCAGATTATCCATTTAATAATTATACATTCCGGCACTTAATTTTAATATTATGAACCTTAAAAAGTTCTATACATATTTCCTACTTATTGCTTTAACCTCATTTTTAAGCTCATGCTTTCAGGTTATAGAAGAAATTACCATGAAAAATGACGGCACCGGAGATGTTGTTCTTACCATAAATTTAAGTCAGAGCAAAACCAAAGTTGCGTCCGTTATGCTTTTAGATAGCATTCAAGGCTACAAAGTGCCCAGCAAGGCAAAAATTCAGCAAGAATTAAATGAGGCTGTTGCTTATCTAAAAAAATCTGAAGGAATTTCGAATGTTAAAAGTACCAGCGATTTCAATAATTATATCGCAACAATTAGCTTTTCCTTTAAAGATGTATCCAACATCAATAACATTACAAAGAACATCCTGGCGCAGCAAAAAATTAAGGCAAACAACAGCTCAACCTATAGTTACAACAAGCTAACCAAAACATTTAGCAGAAAATATCAAGCTACTGGAACTGCTAAAACCGAATTTAATAAGCTAAAAAACCAGGACAAGGCTGTTTTTAATACCGCAACGTATACCAGCATTTATCGCTTTGAATCTACTGTAACAAATACCAGCAATCCGGCATCAAACATATCGAAATCTAAAAAAGCTGTAATGCTTAAAAGCAGTATAATGGATTTAATAAATGGAAAAGTTAATGTTTCCAATCAAATACAACTATCTAAATAAATAAGAAAACTACCTATAGGCAAGTTTCAATACCTTAACATCTATAACTAATGAAAAAAATTCTATTTGCGATCTCCCTATTTTTAATTTACAATCTTGCTAACGCACAAGATTTAGTTAAGAAAATTCCATCAAATGCTTTTGCTGTTGCCACAATTAAGGGCGACAACGTTTTTAAATTAATGTTTGTTAAAGATTTTAATGAATCTTTTCTAGGCAAAAAATTATTAACAGAAACCTCAAAATCTTTAGATAAAGAATTTACAAGCATCGAAGATTTTGGGATAAACCTGAACAAAAACATGTACTACTTTAATCAGCTTAATGATAGTATTACCTACAACTGCTTTCTAATTCCACTTAAAGATGCAACAAAATTTGAAGGCTTAATTAATAACAAAAACGAAAAAATTAGAACAGTAAATGGCATAAAAACCATAGTGTTACCTGATAGTACAAGCATCGTCAAATGGAATGAAAACACCTTGTATTTTGTTACTGGAAGTATTAGGAGCACTTTTTTTGCCGATTCTGCAAAATCAGCAAAATATGGTATTAAAGACATTCGCTATCAAAACAATTATGATGTTTTAACTGATAGCGCAACTATTTTAACCGATACAACCTATATAACAACTACCGAACCTGCCGTTGAGGATGTTGCAGTTCCTGTTGTGAAAGAAAAAGTTCAGAAAAAGGCAAGTATTAAAAAATCGGGAAAGAAAAAAGCTTTGAATAAGAAAACCGCAGTTAAGCCGAAGAAAAACAAAAAAGCAGCAAAAATTAAAGCAGTTGAGGCGGAGGAAGCTTCAGCTATGGATGAGTTAGCAGATGGTGTTGCTATGGCTGTTGACACGGCCAGCGTTGATGATCAGTACGACATTTATCAAAAGGAAAGAGCGGAGCAGGATGCAAAGAAAAAACAGCTTGCGTTTGTTTGGATGAGTGCTCAGGCCGATAAAATTTTCAATTCAGAATATGAATCTATAACGAATAATAAATCATACGTTTCTAGTTTAGATGACAAAGCCATTGCAGAGCTTTGGGTATCTAGCCTGCAAGATGCCTATAATTCGATAGCGCCAGAATTTGGAACATATGGTAAAGCTGGAATAATGAAAGGTTACGGTAGTTTAAATGCTAAACTTTTTATGGATAAAACAAGTTTCCGCATCTCAACCGGCTTAGAATTGGCGCAGGAACAGGCCGATTCTTATAAAAAAATAATGAACAGAAAGTTGAATAAAAACTTTTTAAAGTATGTAAATAGCGAAAAAGCCATTGGCTTTACCAGTTATTCTATTGATACCAAAGCTTATTTAGAAGAATTTCCTAAATTGTTGAAACAGACTTATGGATCTATTTTGGGTGGCAAGATGGATGAAGAAATTGATTTAGGCACCGATTTATTCACACTTTTATTGGATGAGGAAGCTGTAAGCAATGTGATTAAAGGCGATGCACTATTGGTTGTTAATGGGTTGACGACTAAAGACGTAACATATACCACTTACGATTATGACGATGATTATAATAGAAAGGAAGTTACCAAAACCAAAAAAGAAACCTTGCCAGATTTTCTTTTTATGTTCTCATCAGAGGATAACAGATTGATTAATAAACTGATCAAATATGGAATAAATAAAAACTACGTTTCGGTTGATCAAAATATTTATAAAATTGAGGAAAAGAAAAGCCCAATTGATATTTATTTTATGATTAAGGATGGAATTGTATTTTTCGGAAATTCGTTAACAGAAATGCAAAACATTGGCAACAACCAATATAAAGCATCGATTAGCAAGGAACACAAAAACCTGTTGAGCAAAAACAATTTCACCATGTTATTTAATTCGAAAAATATGGTCGGAAAAATTCCGGATGATGAAATGGGTGGTAAAGAAAATGCAGAAAAATTGAACAGCACGCTAAGTAAAATGGGAAATCTTTACATTAAATCGAACCCGATAAAAGGCAATGTTGTCTCAGGAGAAATCAGTGCAGAAATTCCTAATGGTCACGAAAATGCCTTAAAGTATCTGTTTTCTTTAATCGAAAATGCGACTAAATAATCATTAGCGACAGAAACACAGAACTAGAAGAAAAAATTTCCATGACAATCTGTGTTTCTGTGGCAAAAAAAGTTAAGGACACCTGATGAAGAAATTTTTAATAATATCAGCAACGATCATCGTATTGTTGCTGATCTCCTATTTTGCTTTTTTTAAATACCGCGAAATCCAATCTAACAACGTTTCAATTCCAACTGGTACTAATGCAGTAATTAAAATTAATGTTGATGGATTATTTAAAACCCTTGCAATAAGTTACCTTAAACATCCAAAAGAATATGCTGGACCAGACCAAAAGGATTTAAAGCAAAAGATTGAGGACTTAAAAACAGGATTGGAAATACCAGCAAACGTTTATTTTTATGGTTTAAAAGGTAAAGATAAATCGACCTTTTTCTCTACTTTCAAAATAAGTGATTCAGTTGCTTTTCAAAAATTTGTCGATGGTAAGCTCTCATCCAGATTAATCAAAATTGAGCATAACTTTTATCAGTCTACAGATTCAACCTTAACTATTTTATTCGATAATAAGAAAGTTGCCTTTGCTTTTGCACCAAAAAAGGATGCCTCAATCGCGGTTTTAAGAGATCTTTTAATTCAGAAAAACACAGTAAAGATCGGCGACACTAAGTTTGAAGATTTAACGGATATTTCTGATCACTTATGCTTTCAAAATGAGCAGAGCTTAAGCAAAATGAATTTTACTGATGGAAAAATTGATTTTAGCAGTGAATTCATCAATAAACTAATTGAGCCAGCGTTAAAACCTCGGCACAGAATTTTAGATTCGGAAAGCACCGTAAGTTTTTGGATAAATGCTAAATTCAAAGCAGAACCTATTAAAAAAGAACCAGCAGTTGAAAGCCCGGTTATATCTACAAATACATTAAAAAGCTTTTATAAGGATTATATCGACATTGAATGGCTGAACTCGATAAAACAGGTTGATACTATTGTTGGATATGAATACAATGATAATTTTGAACGTGTTGAAAAGAAGGTTTTGCAAGACAATATAGTTCCGAATATTTCTATAAATATGGATGCCAACGCAACCGAAATGGCTAATTATTTAAAGAAATATGGTCTCTTAAATCCATCGACAGGCAAAATAAGCGGGCCAGTAATTCCATTTTCTTCTTTTTATTTTAAGGCTAATCAAAACAATGTACAGCTAAGTACAATTAAAAATAAAAATCTGGAAGTTAAAAAAGAGGCCTCGGATGATTTCTTATATTTTAAACTGGATTTTTCGAAATTGGGGAAACAACAACCTTTCAATGTGTTATTTAGTCGAATTAACATATTTAAAAAACTGGAAATTAAAGGAAGAGCCATAGAAAAAAATAAAATTAGGTTAGAATCAGCACTAACGTTTACGAATGAAAATGCCAATTCACTGATACAGATTTTAAATTTAGCACAGAATGGATTAACTACTTTGTTAAATTCTAATTTTAATATGGTGATAAAACCACCACTTTCTAAATAGTTTTTTAAATCCACTTTATTTTTGGTGGTTCACAAATGTGTCCAAATAAATCAGCGTGCAGGTAATGTTGCGTGTGCCAGGAGGATGCTGAAAGGAAAGCGATATTTGGAAGAAATTTTTTGTGGTCGTTTGGAATTAATTCAAAGAGTTCTCCGCCTTGATCGAAATGATGGTTTTTTAAGGCACATTGCTAAGCTGACCTTTGTTTCTAAACCCGATTGATGTGGAAATACTTTTTGTTTCGATGATAGTCATCCGATGAATATATGCATCATGCCGATATTCATCGGATGACTTTAATAAAGTGAACAAAAAGATTGGAACGAAAGCGGGACCAGCCTTCTACCAAATGCATAGAAACACACATTTCCAAAAAAAATCCTTGCAAATTTACATCTGCAAGGATTTTTTGCTTTAAGCTTTAGTCTTGCGACTTTTAGCTTACTATGGCCAAACGCCCAAATTCATGTAAGAAACGGCAATTTTGTCAATCGAATTAACAAAAGCGGCTGTTCTCAATGTTTGAGTTGCAGGTTTGTTCATTCTAGTTTCACGGATTTCGTGATAAGAGTGGATCATAGTATCCTCTAAACCTGAGTTTACCAGTTCCATTTCCGAAGCACCTTTAACAATCATTAAGCGGTGTTCTGGAAGAATGGTTTTACCCGTTAAATTTTCTAAAGTAGCAATTAAATTAGCATTAGAATTAGCTGCATAGCGGTTTTCCATACGGCCAAATGCAACGTGAGAAAGATTTTTTAACCATTCGAAGTAGGAAACCGTAACACCACCTGCGTTACAGTACATATCTGGAATAATGATGCCGCCCATTTCGGTAAATATGGCTTCAGCCTCTGGCGTTGTTGGACCGTTTGCGCCTTCTGCAATAATTTTTGCTTTAATGTTGCGGATGTTATGCTCGGTAAACTGATTTTCTAAGGCTGCAGGTACGATAATATCGCAATCCTGCTCTAAACCTTCCATTGAGTTTTTGAAATCTTTTGCTCCAGGGAAACCTAAAATTGAACCTGTATTTTTACGATGGGCAAAAACTTCATCAACATTTAATCCGTTTGGATTGTAAATTGCACCTTCAAATTCGCAAAGACCAACAATTGTTGCACCAAATTCAGCCAAAAATTTTGCCGAATGATAACCAACATTACCTAAACCTTGAACAATTACTCTTTTATCTCCTAAACCGGCTTTTAAGCCGATTTTGGCCATATCTTCGGCAACGTCTACACATTCGCGAACTGCATAAGCAACTCCACGGCCGGTAGCTTCTTTACGTCCGCGGATACCATGCAAAGCAATTGGCTTACCAGTTACACAACCTAAAGCATCAAGCTGGCCCGGATTCATGGTCATATAAGTATCTGCAATCCAGCTCATTTCTCGTTCACCAGATCCATAATCAGGAGCAGGAACATCGATACCAGGGCCTATAAAATTTTTCTTAATTAATTCTGTAGTATAACGACGGGTAATAGTTTCTAATTCAGCTACACTATATTGTTTAGTGTTGATTTTAATTCCACCCTTTGCACCGCCAAAAGGAACATTTACAATGGCACATTTATATGTCATTAATGCCGCAAGCGCCATAACTTCATCTTCATTAACCATTTCGCTATAACGAATCCCGCCTTTGGTTGGACTCATGTGATGCGAGTGTTCTACACGCCAAGCATCAATTACTTCAAAACCGTTTCCTCTACGAATTGGGAACTGGAAACGATACACACTGTTACACGCTTTAATCTGGTTCAATAAACCCTCGGGATGATTGGTAAATTGAGCCGCACTGTCAAAGTTCTTGCATACATCTGCAAAAAACTTGTTCTCGTCTGCTAGATTAGCCATTATTTATTTTTTATGAATTAAGTATGCCACAAAATTGCCTAAAAAAACAGCATATATCCAAATGAAAAAACACTTAGTGTAAAGCCAACACCAATAGATTTTAGCGATTTAAATAGCTTTAAACCGTTTAAACTTAGTTTTTAGGTAAGTTTTCTTTTTCGATTTTTTTTAATCTTTTATCTAATGCGAACAGATAAACCAATAAACCGAGAAGAATTACCACGATACAAATCACAACAACGTAAATTTTACCATTGCTGCGCAATGCATCGGCCATTTCTACATCATTGTTTTGCGCAAACAATTGCAGTGTAGTTATCATTAATATTAGGGAGAAAAGGATTTTTTTCATCTTTATAATTATTTAAAACGGGTGAAATAACTTCGGTTTATTCATCTCTGTGTGATTTGAAAATCGAAATAATTTCAATTTAGTTGTGTTGTTGTTTGTTTTCGATTGAGCGTATTCTGAAACGTATGGTATAGATCCAATAGCCAATAATAGACCATCCAATAAAAGCAGGATAAAGTACAACCCTCATTCGAGAATCTAAATCATAACTGTTAAAACCTGGATTACCTCCATTCCCTGGGTGTAAAGAATCTGATAATCTAGGTAGAACCATGATCAGAACAACCATCATTGGAAAGGCAAAAATATTATAGATTGCGGCAATTTTCGCACGTTTTTGCTCCTCATCTATAGCATTTCTTAAAATTAAATATGCAAAATATAATAGGATTGATACCGCTGTAAAATTTTGTTTTACATCAAAACTCCAAAACTGCCCCCAGGTAAATTTAGCCCAAAACGAACCTGTAACTAAGCCCAATAAGCTAAAAACTATTCCTACATTAACACTTTCAACCGCTCTCAAGTCATCTTCTTCCTTACCTTGCAACAAGAATTTTATGCTATAAAACACGGAGATCGAAAATAAGGTTAACATAGCAAACCACATTGGTACGTGGAAATACAAATTTCTGATTGTCTCATTAAGTATTGCCAAACGTGGCACACCAAGTAGCAAGCCAGCTATTGTTGTATAAATGACGATTAAAGAACCTAAAATTTTCCACCAAGTTTTCTTCATATGTATATAATTTTGAATGAGTTTTGAACGAGTGAATGTTCACATATTGCCCATTCAATCCATCACTAATTCGATAATTCAATCTTTTTTTAATCCCGCCAAAGGTAAGGAAATAGCAGTAGAGATACGGATACAACAACTACATTAACCACCAATAACATTCCAATTTCATCATAACTATTCTCCCAGGGCAAACCATCTACAGCATTTTTCGCCAGTTTGATTAATAGTATTAATACAGGAATTATTATGGGAAAGCTCAAAATTGCCATCAACATCCCTCCATTTCCTGCCTTACTGGCAATTGCAGATACCATGGTAAAAACGGTAGAGAAACTAATTCCGCCCAAAATAACTGCAACATAATATAAAATCAAATCGGGAGGTGTAAAAGTATCGAAAACTATAGCGTATAGAATCAAAGCAATTGTTGTTAGAAACAACATTAATAAAGTATTGTAAATTGTTTTTGATATGAGAATTGCAGCGGGGCTAGCTAAAATATAACTATATAATTGCTGTCCCTTGGTTTCTTGTAAGAAGCTTTTTGATACGCCATTGATGGATGCAAACAAGATGATGATCCAAAATAAGGCATTCCAGATCAGCTTTTCTGTACCTAAGCTAATAAATGAAAGATAACAGGTAAAAATTGTAGATACAACATACAGCAAAACACCGTTAATCGTGTATTTTGAACGCCACTCTAAAAGTACTTCCTTGTGGATTAAATATTTAACCTCTTTGGCCAGTTGCATAACCGCAAAGATACTTTTATTGATAAATAATGAGAGACTAATTTGTTGGATTGTTGTAATTTTGTTTAGATTTTTAACCTCTGAATATTTAACACAGAAACCAATATTAAATTATTGAAATATAAGATTAAGCCACTGGAACACAGAATATACTGAAGAATTAATTTTTTTAGCCTCTGATTTCCTCCTTCCGCGTCAAAGAAAATATGAAATACGCATCAGTTATAGAATCGCCAGTTGGCAAATTAACCATTATTGCTGATGATGATTTTGTTAGTGAAGTTGCATTTACAGAAAAGGATATCAATGGTTTGGCTGAAAATGAACTTACCCAGAAAGTTGCAGATCAACTGAAGGGATATTTTGATGGAAGCCTACAGATTTTCGATTTCCCAATAAAACAAAAAGGTACTGATTTTCAGCAAGAAGTTTGGCAGAATTTAACCACCATTCCATATGCTGAAACCATTTCTTATGCAAAATTTTCAGAACATAAACCTTTAGCCATTAGGGCAATTGCCTCTGCAAATGGCAAAAACAATATTGCTATTGTTATCCCTTGCCATCGTGTTATTGGGAGCGATGGGAAATTGGTCGGTTATGCTGGTGGTTTATGGCGTAAACAATGGCTGTTACAGCATGAACGAGAAGTTGCTCAAAAAGGGCAAACAGAATTAAAATTTTAATATCCCCTACTAACAGTTTTCAGAATAGATGAACAACGATCAAGCCGAGCCACAACACAAAAACCATTTAAAAGCAATCCGTTTGATAAATATTGCTGATGGAAAATGTGATTTCGAAATGGGTAAAATTCCTGTCAGACAGCATATAAACGTTAATTATTTCTTTGCGCAAACAGAAGTTGATGCTTATGAAAAAGTTGCGCACCCTGCTCCCCGCAGACAATATGTAATTACATTAAAAGGTAAACTGAGATTTAAGGTAAGCAATGGCAACACTTTTATTATAGAACCCGGAACAATATTAATTGCTAATGATACCTTAGGTTCTGGCCATACTTGGGAGATTTTAGATGGAGAAGAGTGGGAAAGACTTTATATTCCTCTTGAAGCGGAGGCAGATGATTATTTTATCTTAGACTGATCTTAACAATCCGTATTTATTCAGAAATCGTAAATAACATTAAAACCTATTGATGTTATGAAAACGATCTGTTCCATCCTATTGATGCTATTAAGTTATTTGCCCATGGATAAAAATGCTCCTGTGGCTAAATTAGATTTGAAAAAATATGCAGGCACTTGGTATTCATTGTATTCCATTCCTACAATTTTTGATAAGGGCAGCAGAGAAACCACTACAAAATATACCTTGAATAAAGATGGTTTTTATAATGTTGTAACCACTTATAAAAAACCAAACGATGAAAAAGTTTATTCTAGAAATTCAAAAATGTTTCCATCCGAAGAAGGAAATAATGGTGAATTACAAGCACAGTTTATCTGGCCCATAAAGGTAGATTATTGGATTATTGAACTAGCAGACGATTATTCTTATGTAGTTGTTGGTCATCCAGACCATAAATTTCTATTCATCATGAGCCGTAATCAAACTATGCCGAAGAAAACTCATGATGAAATTGTTGCAAGGTGCAAAGCAAAAGGTTACGAGGTAAGCAAGCTTACTTCACAATTTAAAGGTTAAATTAAGCGGTAATTTTTTCCCCTTTTTTAACACTAAAAAGCATGAATAACACCCCGACCAAAAGCACAATCCATCCCCATTGGAAATGAACAACCTTACCAATTAATTTATTGGCGAAGCCATATTTTGTATAATTATTTGCGGTAAAGTAAACAGCAACTACAGCTAAAACGTACCAAATGGCCATTACAAAACTCATAAATTTAAATGCCCCAACTTTTCTTATAAAAAGAAACAAAACCGAAATGGCAATAATAGCATAGGTAATCAGGAATAAACGAGCATCAGATTGATACAAGTTCCAATTACCTTTAATCGGCACTTTTAACATTGGACAAAAACCAGCAATTACGCATAGCAAAACGCCTAACCAAGCATAAAATTTATTTAGAACTAACATATTTTTGTTTAACTGTTTATTTGTTTGAATTGGTTAATTGCGAACGGACCATTGTTTAATAATCGATTTGTTTGACATTTTCCAATGACCAATGAACAAATGACCAATGAACTAACCTATTTTTGTTTAACTGTTTAATTGGTTTAATTGGTTAATTGCGAACGGACCATAGCTTAATAATCAATTTGTTTGGCATTTTCCAATGACAAATGATCAATGAACCAATGACCAATGAACCAACCTATTGTCCCTCAATAATCCCCATTTTATCGGCAAAATGAGCACAATAATCTCGAAGATCTTCTACAATTAAAGTTTCGTTGGTGGCTTTTAAAAAAGTATCGCCCATAGTTTGTAAAGTTTCATAAAAGAAACGTTTCATTTCATCTACAGGCATATCTTTTGTCCAAAGATCTAAGCGCATCGAATTTTTATAATTATGATCCCACAATGCCAAAATCATTGCTTTAACAGGTACTTTATCTGTATTGCCAGCATCTGTACTTTCCCAAAGCAAGTTTTCGGGGTTATTTTGATCATCTAACTCAACGGTTATTGTAATTTTTTCTTTTCTCATTTTTGAAATTGGTTTCACCGATAAAAAGGATTATACCGATTATTTATTTACGGATGCAAAGATGCTTATTTTTTTAAATTGATTGCACAGATGAAAAGATTACGCAGATTTTTTACCTGTTGATTACGCTAACTTTTGAATGATGATCATTAAAATCAATGTGATGACAATAAAAACGGATTCTATAATCCAAATTCTTTTTAAATCTTTTAAAGAAAATCTAAAAATCAAATCCGTTATAAAAGTAACAGCGATTAAACATCCCAATATGAGTTTATAGAAACCACTCATATCAAAATGCTGCCCAGCAGTTTTAGTTTGAAATATACTCACCATCAATAACCCGAATGCTATTGAAGTTACAATATTTAAAGGCGTAATCCTTAAGCGCATGCGTTTACTTTTTCTTATCGAATTTTTTACCTTTTTTGAAACTCTTTACAACTTTACCCGCCTTTGCTTTCGCTTTTTCCCTAGCTTTTTTGTCTATAGCTGCAGCATGTTTCTTTTCATGGAAAGCTCCTTTAAAATCAGGATCTTCCTTACGTTTTTGCAAATCAATCTCCTTGGCAATATATTGGCGTTCTTCGTAAGGTGTTTCATCTATAAAAACACCCTCCGGAATTTCGACAACAGGAATATACTGGCGAATTAACTTTTCAATTTTACGGACGTAATATTTTTCCGCATCGGTAGCGAAAGTAATCGCATCGCCTTTTGAGAAAGCTCTTCCTGTACGACCGATTCTGTGCACATAATCTTCAATAATTATCGGCACATCGAAATTAATAACATGGCTTACATCACTCACATCGATACCTCTACTGGCTACATCGGTTGCAACTAAAACGCGAATATTACCTTCCTTAAAACTATTAATAGAGTTAATTCTTGTATTCTGCCCTTTGTTTGCATGAATTACACGAACGTTTTCGGCACCATATCTGCGTTCTATAAAACTGTAAATATTATCGGCAACGGTTTTTGTTTTACAAAAAATAATTAGGCGATTAAAAGTTTCATCATTCTTTAACAAATGTTGTAGCAGATTGATCTTCGTTTTAAAATTGGGCACAAAGTACAGCGCCTGAGTAACATTGGCCGCCGGTGTTGCCTGTGCCGATGCTTCAATTACAAGCGGGTTATTTAGAAAATCGCCAGCAATCTTTTGTACCAAATCGCTCATTGTAGCAGAGAAGAGTAAGTTTTGGCGTTTGCGAGGTACAATCTCTAAAATTCTATGAATAGAGCCAATAAAGCCCATATCCATCATTTTATCGGCCTCATCTAAAACCAAAAACTTAAGGCTTTGTGTATTGATATCACCTGCTAAATACAAATCCAAGAATCTTCCAGGCGTTGCAATCAGAATATCTATTCCCTTAGCAATCTGCTCCTTTTGCGTTTTCGGACCAATCCCACCAAAAATTACTAACGAACGTAAATCTGTATATGTAGAAAAAAGCTTAACCTGTTCTGCAATTTGCATGGCTAATTCTCTTGTAGGCGACAAAATCAAAGCTCTTGGATTATCGCCCTGAGCATACTTTAACTGCATTAAAATTGGCAATACAAAGGCTGCGGTTTTACCAGTTCCGGTTTCCGCAATACCAAAAATATCCTGCCCAGAAAGCACAGGAGCAATTGCCTTTTCCTGAATGGGTGTCGCTACAGTGTAACCTGCATCGGCAACTGCATTTAATATTTGCCTGTTTAACTTAAATTCTTCAAACGATTTTGCCATAGCGCACAAAGATAGGCTTTTTAAGCTGAAAGCTTAAAAACCAAAGCCTAAAGCTTTTAACTTAAAAGTTCTTAATATCCAAAGGTTCAAAGTTTTCAGAAAAGCAAATCCTGTAATGCCTCGGTTATAATCGTCCTGCTTTTCGCTTTACTACGTTACACTTCGTGTTCGCTACAATCAGGTTTAATTAACTCAATACAGCAACATTAAACTTAATTACCACCCTTCATATGCCCATACTTTATACTTTCACTTTAAACTTTTTACTTTCCACTTTCTACTAAAACACTACCTTTGAAACCATGAACACTTATCTGATAAAAGGCGCTACAATTGTAAACGAAGGCCAAAAAATTGCTGCTGATGTTTTAATTAAAGATGGATTGATTGCTAAAATTGGTCAGAATTTATCTGCACCAGAAGCTCAGGAAATTAATGCCGAAGGACAATATCTTTTACCTGGAATGATTGATGATCAAGTTCATTTTCGCGAACCGGGATTAACAGAAAAAGGAGACATTTTTACCGAAAGCATGGCGGCGGTAGTTGGTGGAATTACTTCTTTTATGGAAATGCCCAATACCGTTCCGAATACCTTAACTCAAAAATTGCTTGCCGATAAATATGCAATTGCTTCAGAAACATCATTAGCCAATTACTCATTTTACATGGGTGCCAGCAACGATAATTTGGAAGAAGTTTTAAAGACCGACCCAAAAAATGTGTGTGGCATTAAGGTTTTTATGGGTTCATCAACCGGAAATATGCTGGTTGATAATGAAAAAACTTTAGAGAACATTTTTAGTAAAGCCCCAATTTTAGTGGCAACGCATTGCGAGGATGAGCAAACCATCCGTGAAAACCTAGCTAAGTTTAAGGCCGAGTACAATGATAATTTAACTATAGATATGCATCCACTTATTCGGAGCGCAGAAGCCTGCTATAAATCATCTTCATTGGCAGTAGAACTGGCTAAGCAATATCAAACCCGCTTACACATCTTGCACATTTCTACGGCAAAAGAAATTGCTTTGTTTGATAATACAATTCCACTAAAAGATAAAAAAATAACCGCTGAAGCCTGTATACATCACCTTTGGTTTAACGATAAAGATTATGCAACGAAAGGGAATTTCATTAAATGGAATCCAGCGGTCAAAACAGAAAACGATCAAAATGGCATATTAAAAGGTGTTTTAGAAGATAATATTGATGTAATTGCAACCGATCATGCGCCGCACACTTTAGCAGAAAAGCAGCAGCCATATGCTCAAGCACCATCTGGTGGTCCATTAGTTCAACACGCTTTACCAGCTTTATTAGAAATGCATTTGCAGGGCAAAATTTCTTTAGAAAAGATCGTTGAAAAAACGGCTCATAATTTGGCAATTTGTTTCGATATAGAAAAACGTGGTTTTATCCGTGAGGGTTATTGGGCAGATTTGGTTTTGGTAAATTTAAATGATCCATTCAAAGTTACTAAGCTCAACGTATTTTATAAATGTGGTTGGAGCCCATTTGAAGGAGATACTTTCCAGGCAAGTATTACACACACATTTGTTTCAGGAAATCTAGCCTATAAAAATGGGAAATTCACAACGGATCAGATTGGCAAACGCTTAACTTTTGCAAGATAGATTTGTTATATTTGTTTAATAGGAAAAAGAAATGGAAACTTTAATTGCACATCCAAAAAATGAAGAACAGGCTACAGCCTTAAAAGCTGTTATGAAAGTTTTAAAGATTGAGTTTGAAACGGAAGAAAGTCCATATAATCCAGAGTTTGTAAAAGAAATATTGCAAGCACGTAAAGACATCAAAAATGGCAAGGGTGTAAAAATCGCGGTCGAAGATTTATGGAAGTAATATATGCTCCCAAAGCTATTGAGCATTTAAATTATTGGAAAAAATCTGGAAACAAAGCAATCCAGAAAAAAATTAAACAATTAATTTTGGCGATTCAGGAAAATCCTTTTGAAGGAATTGGAAAGCCTGAGCCACTAAAATATGAATTATCAGGCTCTTGGTCTCGCAGAATAAATGAAGAACATAGAATCATCTACGAAATTCATGATGATGGATTGATTATTATCTTAGAAATTCAGTCTTTAAAAGTCCATTATTATAAATGATTTCAAGAAGATTAATCGTTAAGACGTCGATAATAGTTAGTCTTTCTTTGCTAATTTTCATTTTCGGCTTATTCCCAACCCTTGTTCAAAAATATTACTCAACGGGTTTATATTTATACATTTCATCCACCTTAAGATTCATTTCATCAATATTTCCTTTTGCCATCGGCGATATCATTTATGCTATACTCATAATATTTGTATTCTATAAAATCATTAAATTCTATCAAAAGATTCGAAAGAAAGAGCTTCATAAGGCACATAGAATTACTGTTCCTCTTCAAGTTTTAAACTTCTTTTTAATTCTAAATATTGTTTTTAAAATTGCTTGGGGCTTAAATTACAGTCGACCAAGTGTTAGTGAAGAACTTGGAATTGGAAATAAAAGATACAATGTTAAAGAACTCGTTTTACTGGGCAACTACTTTGTGCAAAAAACGAATGATCTAAAAATCCAAACCATAAAACAAGGTAAAATTCCCACATACACCATTCAAGAACTAGAATCTTTGTCTTCATCAGCTTACCAGTTAAAGGAAAAGCAGAATGCGGTATTTAAATATCCCAATCCCTGTGTTAAATCTGTACTGAACAGCTGGATAATTAGCAAAGTTGGTATTGAGGGTTATTATGCGCCTTTAAGCGGCGAAGCTAATATCAATATGAATTTACCTGGTTTTGTTAAACCATATGTTGCCTGCCATGAAATTGCGCATCAACTGGGGATTGCTTATGAAGATGAGGCAAATCTTTTAGGGTACTTAACCGCAAGTAACAGTAACAACGTTTACTACAGGTATTCTGCGAACTATGAAATGTTGAGGTATATTTTATTTGAAATTAGAATGAAATCTCCTGATGATTATAAAATACTTCATGATAAATTATCTGCTGGGGTTTTAACAGATTTTAAAATCGAAAAAGAATTCTGGCGCAAATATAATGGTGATATGTTCGGCTATATGGACGCTGCTTTTGATCGTTTCTTAAAACTTAATAATCAGAAAAAAGGAATAGACAGCTATCAGGATATTGTAATTTGGTTGTGGAATATACATAAGTCGGAGGTCGGAAGACAGAAGTCCGAAGTAAAAGAGTAGTATTTATGGGTGTAAAAACTTCCGACTTTCAGACATCCAACTTCGGACTAACCGTGAATCGCCTCTTTAGTTCCAAAACTTTGAATCAGTTCCCCTTCAAAATCCAACCATTCTTTCCAGCGTTTATCTACATCAACATCGAGCGTATATTTACGGGCAAAGTTTAAAAAAGTAGTATAATGCCCCGCTTCGGAAACCATTAATTCGTGATAAAATTTGGCGAGCTCTTGATCTTTAATGTTTAATGATAATACTCTAAAACGTTCACAGCTTCTGGCTTCAATCATAGCGGCAAACAATAACCGATCAATAAAAGCCTGGTTTCTACTACCGTCTTTTTTACTAAACTTTACCAAACGGCCAACATAATCATCTTTTCTTTCGCGACTTAAAGTATAGCCGCGTTCTTTGATAATATTGATTACCATTTGAAAATGTTGCATTTCTTCAATAGCTATTGCAGTTAATTCATCAACTAAATCTTGATGTTCTGAATTTTGGGTGATTAAAGTTATGGCGTTTGTTGCCGCTTTTTGTTCGCACCATGCATGGTCTGATAAAATTTCCTCCAAATTCGATTCTGCAATATTCGCCCAACGCGGGTCTGTCAACAATTTTAGTCCTAACATGTGATGGTGTAATTGAAATGCAAAATTAAGAATTTCCAGCAGATAGCCTCAGATTTTACAACCGCAGACTGAATTGGGTTAATAATTCATTTTCAAATCTGCAAACCTTGTAAAATCTAAATCTGCGTGAAATAATTCAACTCAACTAAAAAACCTTTATTTTGCAGAAATTTTAAAGAATGATTGCAAAGAAATTATTGATCATCGGATTCGTTTGGCCTGAACCAACTTCATCGGCAGCAGGAACACGGATGATTCAATTGGTCGATTTGTTTCTCCGCAAAGGCTATGAGATTACTTTTGCCTCCGCAGCCTCGAAAAGTGAATTCAGTTACGATTTCTCTCAAACGACCGTAAGTGAAAAGCAGATAAAATTAAATGATGAAAGTTTTAACGCATTTCTAAAAAGCCTGAATCCAGCTATTGTGCTATTCGATCGTTTTATGATTGAAGAACAATATGGTTGGCGAGTTCTGCAAGAATGTCCAAACGCGATCAGGATTTTAGACACAGAAGATTTGCATTTTTTGCGTATTGCTAGACAACAAAGCGATAAAAAGAAAGAAGATACTGATTTATTTTCGGATAGCGCCAAGCGTGAAATTGCTTCCATTCTCCGTTGCGATTTATCTTTAATCATCTCCGAGCTGGAAATGAAAATACTGCAAGATCAATTTAAGGTTGATGCCTCATTAATTTATTACTTGCCTTTTTTAGAGAAGGAAATCACTAAAGAAAACATTAAAAACTGGATTCCTTTTGAAGAACGAGCAGATTTTATTTTCATCGGCAACTTTCTCCATGAGCCAAACTGGAATACCGTTCAGGTTTTAAAAACCAAAATTTGGCCAACGTTAAGAAAGAAACTTCCGGGGGCAAGTTTAAATATTTTTGGTTCTTACACTTCGCAAAAGGCTTTACAACTGGATAATAAAAATGAAAGATTTTTTATCCGAGGAAGAGCTTGTAATGCGCAAGAAACCATTGCCAAACACCGTATTTTACTTGCACCAATACAGTTCGGTGCCGGCGTAAAAGGAAAGTTTATTGATGCCATGCATGTTGGCACGCCAACCGTTACAACTTCAATTGGCGCTGAAGCGATGAAGGGTAATTTAGATTGGAATGGATTTATTGAAGATGATTTAGACACGTTTATAGATAAGGCTGTTGAATTGTATCAAGACCAGTCTGTATGGCTTAACGCTCAAAAAAATGGTGTTCAAATTATTAATGAGCGATATTCATCTTCGTATTTTGCTGATGAGCTTATTGCCACCATAGAAAAATTAGATTTAAAAGCACACCGCCAGCACAATTTTGTTGGTCAGATTTTGAATCATCATACGATGCAGAGCACTAAGTACATGTCATTGTGGATTGAGGAGAAGAATAGGAAATAGTTGGAATTCAGAATAGTCCGAAGACGGAGGTCCGAGGTAAAAGACATAGATTGATATCACAAAAGAAAGAACTGACGCCAAAAGTTATCTTTTCGTACTTCTGAAAATTAACGCAAATATTATCCTCATTTTATTAAACGGTACAGCTACCCTCCCTGTAAAAATGAAGGGTTGAGGTTGGTTTCTTCCCAAAAGCACCGCTTCTTTGTTCTTTAAACCTGATTGACGCGAAAATACTTTTTTGTGCTGCCCCCTTAAACATCGTTGTCTTGCTAACCTATGAAAAAGATTCTTCGTGCCTCAGCATGACAGAGGTTAAAAAAAGATTGTAGTAAAAAGCAGGACTACAGTCCGCTAAGAATTACCGAACCGTTCATTTCCTATTATAATTCCAGCTTATAAACAAAATGCCCGAATCCTGAAGCCCAACTTCAGACTTCTGACATCCGACCTCGGACTTTCGGACTAAACACTGTTAATTTTCCCGACTTTCTTTACAACATTAAAACATTTCAACCTTAAAACATTGCAACAATCTCCGTAAATTCGCCCCATGGCAAAAATATCGATTAACCTGGCCACGGGTTCATTACAAAAAGAAGAAATTATAGTTGGAATAGATTTAGGCACAACAAATAGTTTGGTGGCTTTTATCAACCCAGATAAAAACCCACAGGTGATTAACGATGCCGGAAAAGGGATTTTAGTACCTTCAGTAGTATATTTTAATAGCCAAAATGAGGCTGTAGTGGGTAACGATGCTAAAGAATTTTTAACTACAGATCCTGCTAACACCATTTTTTCGGTTAAACGTTTATTGGGCCGTTCTTATAAAGATGTTGCCGAACACAAAGCCATTTTTTCTTACAAAATAATTGATGATGATACCGATACCTTGGTTAAAATCCAAGCTGGAAATCGTTTTTATACTCCAATCGAATTATCTGCAGAGATATTAAAAGAGCTTAAGGCAAGAGCAGAACATGCATTAAAAACGCCTGTAAATCGTGCTGTAATTACCGTTCCTGCATATTTTAACGATAGTCAGCGGCAAGCAACCAGAGATGCCGGAAAATTGGCGGGCTTAGATGTAATGCGCATTGTAAATGAGCCAACCGCAGCAAGTTTAGCTTATGGAATTGGTTTAGATCCATCGCAACAAAAAACCATAGCCGTTTACGATTTGGGCGGCGGAACTTTTGATGTTTCCATCCTACAAATACAAAATGGTATTTTCGAAGTTTTGGCAACCAATGGAAATACCTATTTGGGTGGTGATGATTTCGACCGTGCGATTTTGAACTACTGGATTGAAAAGAACAATTTAGATTTTGAGGTTGTGGCACAAGATAACATTTTGATGCAAACCTTACGTTTACAAGCCGAAAGCGCTAAAAAAGCATTATCAACTCAAAATTTATATAATGAACAAGTTGGCGAAATTTGGTGCACTTTAGATAAACAGACTTTTGAACAACTGATTGCAACTAAGGTTGATGAAACCATTATGGCCTGTAAAAATGCATTGAAGGATGCAGATTTAACTGTTGGACAAATTGATGAAGTAATTTTAGTAGGTGGTTCTACACGTACACCCTTTGTTAAACAGGCTGTTGAGCAATTCTTTGGCAAAAAACCCCAGGATAATATCAATCCAGATGAAGTTGTTGCACTTGGCGCAGCCATTCAGGCTGATGTTTTGGCCGGGAACAGATCGGATATTTTATTGCTCGATGTTACCCCGCTTTCGCTTGGTATTGAAACCATGGGCGGATTGATGGATGTAATTATTGCCCGCAACAGCAAAGTTCCAACTAAGGCTGGCCGACAATACACCACCTCTCTTGATGGACAGGTCAATATGAAAATCTCCGTTTATCAGGGCGAACGCGATTTGGTAAAAGAGAACCGTAAACTGGCCGAATTTGATTTAAAAGGAATTCCGGCGATGCCTGCAGGTTTGCCTAAAGTTGATATTAATTTTCTGCTTAATGCCGATGGAATTTTAACGGTTCAGGCCATCGAATTACGTTCAGGCGTAAAACAGGAAATCGAAATTACGCCGAGCTATGGTTTAAGCGATGATACGGTTGAGAAAATGTTGATCGACAGCATTACAAATGCTAAAAGTGATGTGGAACAACGTATGCTGATTGAAGCCAGAAGTGAGGGCGAACAGTTGCTTTATACTGCCGAGCGTTTTATCGAAAAACATGCAGAACATTTAACCGAAGCAGAAATTTCGAAAACTAAAATTTATATTGACGCACTTAAAACGGCCCTGGCTTCGCAAGAAAAAGACACCATTTTGAAAAAGGCAGATGAACTAAATGAATTTACACGTCCTTTTGCAGAGCGTGTAATGGATGCAGCAATATCTACCGCAATGAAGGGTAAAAAAATAGAATAATCTAGTAGATGGTTCGTGGAGACACGAACCACTGCTTTCGCCAATAATCTGAATGAGTTTCATGAACACCTGCCATTCTGAACTTTTGTCAGATTCTATCTTCAATATTTAAATACAAAAAAATGTAGGCTATTCAGCTTATATGGAACTTCAATGTCTTACATGATTAAATCTGTTTTTTATTCTAATAGCAGGCTGTAAAGATATAATTGAAAGAAAAATAGTAGCTAATCTATTTACTTAATCATAAATTAGTTTATCCAATTCAATAAAATGATTACCTCTATCAAAGTAAAAGATAACGGAAATTTAGCATTTATAATTATCCCATTTTGCTTATTTCCATTATTTTTTATTGGAATTGCTGGACTATGTAATTGGAATTATCTATTAGCATTCATTGTTTTGCTCTTTCTTTATATCATATACATGATATTAATTTTAAGATTATTACAAAAGCAAGAAAATATTTATGCAATAACAGCAGATGAAGATAGCATAACTTTAAAAAACCTTGGTACCTTCAATTGGAATGAAATTAGTGATATTAAATCTATTGATGATAATACATTTTTTACAAAAAGGCCTCAATACTATATCAACATTACCTTAAAAAATGGAAAAATTCTCAAAATAAACGTGACAAATTTTGATTATAATTTTAAAGAATTAAGAGATAGTCTGTTATCACTTGGAAAAATTAAATCTTAGTTTTTCTTACCATACATCAAAGCTTTGCAAACCCTTAACCATTAAATTTGTTAAAAATATTTAGCAATTATGGAATTAGGTATCGGCATGTTCGGCGATTTGCAAATCAGTGCAAACGGTGAAGTTCAACCTGCTCAACAAAGACTTCAGGAAATTATAGAAGAAATTAAGCTAATGGATGAAGTTGGCTTGGATTTCTATGGAATTGGCGAACATCATAGACCAGATTATGCCGTTTCTAGTCCCGAAATTATTTTAGCAGCTGCCTCAACAATTACCAAAAATATTAAATTAAGCAGCGCTGTTTCAGTCTTAAGTTCTTCAGATCCCGTAAAATTATACCAAAGCTTTGCTACCATCGATCTGATTTCTAACGGCAGGGCAGAATTAATGGCCGGCCGAGGAAGTTTTATTGAGTCTTTTCCTTTATTCGGCTTCAATCTGCAAGATTACGATAAGCTTTACGAAGAAAAGTTAGAATTACTTTTAAAAATAAATGAAAATGCTAAAATAAGCTGGAAAGGCAAATTTAGACCAGAGTTAGCCAATCAAGAGGTTTTGCCCCGTGCCGTAAACGATCATTTAAAAATCTGGGTAGCCGTTGGCGGAACACCAGAATCGGTAGAAAGGGCTGGAAGATTGGGTTTGCCTGTAATGTTTGCCACTATTGGCGGTCAGCCGATTCAGTTTAAACCGCTTTTCGATTATTATAAAAAGGTTTATGAAGCTTATGGGCACGATATGAATAAATTTGAAGTCGGCGTTCATATGCATTCCTTGTTTGGAGATAACAGCAAAGAAACTGCAGATTATTATTATCCATTATATTCAGCTCAAATGAATAGAGTTGGTCGTTCTCGTGGTTGGCCACCATATCAACCAAATCAATTTGATGCAGGAAGAAGCAAAAGTGGTGCTTTGATTATTGGCGATGCAAGTGAATCAATCGATAAAATTTTAGCCATGGAAGAAACTTTTGGCTTAACCCGTTTTTCGGCACACATGGATGTCGGCGGGCCTTCGCATGCTGCGATGATGAAATCAATCGAAATATTCGGAACACAAATTGCGCCTAAGGTTAGAGAGGCCTTGAAAAAATAGCGGATTTATTTTGGATTGTTTTTTACAAAAAACTGCCAGAAAGAATATACATAACAGCCTACACAAATGGCAAACAAACTTTCTAGCATAGCAAAGCATAACATAACAACGGCTAAAATATCGGCAATAGCTTGAAAGTTAAGCAGATAAAAAACAGCAATAAAAAAACTAAAAATGCACCCCAATGTTGCGGCAAATTTTTTCGGAGCCAAGTCGGTCATTTTTGGAGTAATCGAAAATGCCTTAGCCAATTGTATTGATATTAATTTTAAAACGCTCAATTTTCCTGAAAAAAATGCTCTGATTCCAAAGTCAAACACCAAAAAAAGCATTGTCCAATAATTGGAAAATAATATGCAAACTATTGTAATTAAGGCCACTAAAAAAGCGACGATTCTAATTACGCTTTCATTACCTCTTTCTGCTGAAACTGGACAGGATAAATCCATAAAAATTTATTTACAGCAAATTTAGAGAACTCGAATTTTTTTTAACCAACATTTTGATAATTTTACATCCATAAAGTAATTTAAATATTTAACGAACTCAAATTTCCATAGTAATGCGAACTAGAAACGCCTTAGTTATTACGCTTATCATCCTTATTTCAGCAACGCTTTCATGCAAAAATAGAAGTCAGCAAATCGATCTGGTTCAGCAGGCAAATTTCGATCAAGACATTATAGCTGATTTACCTGCTTATAAAAACTTAAACGATCTAATCATTAAACATATGGATACGATCATAAATTTTAGAAGCGCTCAACTCGATCATCCTGAAGACATTGAATCGTTTGATTTCTTACACGACGATGAAAAAGAAAATCATTTTATTCAAAAAGACATTAACTTCAGCAATATGCCAGAATTTATACTTCCAAAACTTGACAGCGCATTTTATGCAATCAAAAAAGGAAAAATAAGCGGTTTTAGCATCACTCCACAAGGAATGATTGACATGTCGGTTGAGCATACATACGATGAGAAAACGAATTGCGACACTTATGGAAGCCTAGTGTGGCATATGCCAAAAGATTTACCGATTTCAGCGACGGCAAAGGACACGCTATTGGGTAATGACTGCAGATATATTCTTCATGTTGTAAAACGCGGAAACCCATAATATACCCTCCTCTTTTAAAAGAAATTCCCTGTTACATTTTACTCCATAAAATATTTTACTTAACCTTGTAATTCATTCCTATATTTATTAAGTACTAATTACGCATCAAAATATAGAATGAATAATTCCGAACAACTCAACCTGCTTTTAATTAAGCTGGAAAACTTATTGCTTATACAGCAGGGTTTCGAAGCCGAAATTGAGGCTTTGGGGCAAGAAGTGAAAACGCTGCAATCGCCTGGAGTTGCCCCCATTCCTCCAATAAAAGCTCAACAACCTATTTTAGTTTCACCGCCGAGAAACACACCGCCGAGTTCGGCACTACAGAATAACGCAAATGGCAGTTATCATAGCACTGTTAGGTTGGTTTTCATTTAAGATGTTGAGGAATTGATGATACGCTTAATATATATCATGATAATATTTGCTTTTTATTCTTGTAAACAGAATAAAAGAGCTGAAATAATTACTGTAAGTGAAATCAACAAAATTCAAAATAAGACTCAGAAAATCATTAAAAAAAATTGTGGGTGTGAAACTGATACTTTGATAAATGATAACACAACTAAATGTGATACTGTTGTTTTTAAGAATAAAAGTAAACTTTATTATCAATTTAATTGTGATTCAATTTGGTTGACTTTAGAAAATACCAAAAAAAAGAAAAAAATCTTATATGTAGAAAAAGAGTATTTCCATGACTTCTATTACATTCAATATCGACTTAAATATCACTTAGCAAAAGAATATAAAAATCTACTTCTTTTCAGAAGTGGTTGTCCAGCAAATGGCCCATGTAACTATGTATTAATCGATAAAGAAACAGGAAAATTAAGCCGGGAGTTAGGTGAATTAATTTATGAACACAACCCTGATGTGATTTATGATTTTGTGATTTATTTTTCAGGTGACTACAGAAACATTATTGTAGATTTTATTGATTCTAAAAGGAAAATTAAAGTTCCTGTAAAGAAAGAAAATTTTCTTGCAGCCATTCCCGAATATCAATTCAATAAGATTGAATACCGAAATGGGATTATTACATTAACGTATGAAGCAAACAATAAGATTACTATAAACACAAACAAAAATGAAAAAATATTTTCCAACCCGAAACAACCAGCGAAGTAATCGCTAGAATTAATAAATTAACACCTTCATCTCCTCAACAATGGGGTAAAATGAACGCATCACAAATGTTGGCACATTGCAACGTAAGCTATGAATTGGTTTATGACAACAATCATCCAAAGCCCAATGCTTTTATGAAACTAATAATGAAAGCATTTGTGAAGAACATCGTTGTAAGTGAAAAACCTTACAAGAGAAATAGCCAAACTGCGCCGTCATTTGTAATTACGGATGAAAAGGAATTCGAGAAAGAGAAAAATCGTTTAATAGATTATTTGAATAAAACTCTGGAATTAGGAGAAAGTCATTTCGATGGAAAAGAATCTCATTCTTTTGGAAAACTGACTAAAACAGAATGGAACAATATGTTTTATAAACATTTAGACCATCATTTAAATCAATTTGGAGCATAGCTATATGTTAGAGGAAGAAAATTTATACCTGTCCATTGGTGCAAATATTGATGGTGCAATTCAAAGTCAGATGTTTGGCAAACCCTGTTTCAAAATAAATGGTAAAGCTTTTGTCTGTTTTTTTAAGAATGAAATGGTATTTAAGCTTACCGGAGAAACTCATAAAGAGGCACTGAGTTTAGATGGTTCACAATTATTCGACCCATCTGGAAAGAAGAGAGCAATGAAAGAATGGGTGCAAGTAAGTTTTAACAATAAAGATAGGTGGCTTGAATTTGCGCATTCTGCATTTGAATATGTAGTAAAAAAATAACTTTAGCATAATGATTAGAAAAATATTAGGTGTAATAATCGGATATGCCATTTTTGTAGTATCATCTCTCCTACTTTTCAAAATTTCAGGACAAAAACCTCATGCTGATGCAACAAATCTTTTCATTTTTTTTACTGCAATTTACGGTGCATTATTTTCAATTTTTGCAGGTTATATCACTCAGGCAATTTCTAGGGCTAGAAAGTTAAATGTTAATTACATTCTCGCCATAATTATAGCAGGTTTTGCAGGCTACTCTCTTTTTAAATCTGATGGAAATCATTGGACACAAATTTTAGCAATAGCTTTTTTTGCACCGATTTCTATAATAGGAGGAATATTTGGCAAAAGCATAAATTATAATAATAAATAAAAGATTCCTATCTTCCATTATGAAAAGATTAACGATTTTAATTGCGTTAATCATCCCGCTCTTTCTTTGTACCTCATGGGGATTCTTTGCACACCAGAGAATCAACAATTTGGCAATTTTCACTTTGCCAACCGGCATGATTGGTTTCTATAAAAAGAACATCAAATACATTACCGAACATGCTGTAGATCCTGATAAACGTAGATACGCAGATACTTTGGAGGCACCACGGCATTACCTGGATGTAGAAAATTATGAAAAAGAAATTGATAGCATTCCACAAAAATGGAATGATGCCGTAGCCAAATACTCACTGAAAAAATTGAACGAAAACGGTATAGTTCCCTGGCAAATCCAGAGAACTTATTTCAGTTTGGTTAAAGCCTTTAAGACAAGGGATTCTATCAAAATTTTAAAATACTCTGCAGATTTAGGTCATTATATTGGTGATGCACATGTACCGCTCCATACCACTTCTAACCATAATGGGCAGTTAACAAACCAAGTTGGGATTCATGCTTTTTGGGAGAGCCGTTTGCCCGAATTATTTTCTACAAATTATAGTTTTGTTGTAGGAAAGGCGAACTATATAGAAAATCCCTTAAAGGAAGCTTGGAAAATACTTAAACATACGCACAGCCTAGTAGATACTGTTTTAACTTTTGAAGCAAAGTTAAACGCTTCATTTCCATCAGATAAGAAGTATAGTTTTTCGGAAAGAAACAACACCGTGCTTAAGCAATACTCTTTAGCCTATTCCAAAACTTACCACGATGCGATGAATAATATGGTTGAAAAGCAAATGCGATCGGCTATTTTAGAAATAGGTTCGTTTTGGTATTCAGCTTGGGTAGATGCCGGCCAGCCCGAACTTAAAAACTTAATCAAAATAGATCCCATTCCTGATGAAAGGAAAGAAGAAAGTGATGTAGATAAAAAATTCGAAAAGGGAGTGCTTATCGGAAGGGAAATTTAGGCTTATTTTGAATCCTCACCTTCAATAATTTCTTCAATCTTCTTTGGTTTCATTTTACTTTTTATGGCTGCCCAAACTGCTGGCACAAAGGTAACAACCGCTATAAATATGATTACAAGCTCGAAATTGTTTTTAATTACCGGAATTTGTCCCAGTAAATAACCTCCCATTAACAAAGCAAAAATCCATGTTACACCTCCGATAATGTTGTAGTAGGTGAAACGTCCGAATGGCATTTTGGCAATACCTGCTACAAATGGTGCTATAGTTCTAAAAATTGGTAGAAAACGGCTCAGCATAATCGCCTTGCCACCATGTTTTTCAAAAAACTCGTGCGATTGGTGATAATATTTTAGCTTTAAAATTTTATTATTTTCTTTAAAAACACCTGCTCCTAAAACACTTCCTAGCTTATAGTTAACGGTATTTCCTAAAATTGCTGCAACAATTAAAATAATTAGCATCAGCCAAATATTCAAACCGGTTTCATGCTCACCCGCAATCAATGCACCCATTGCAAACAATAACGAATCGCCGGGTAGAAAAGGAGTAACTACAAAACCAGTTTCGGCGAAAATAATGAGAAATAAGATTAGGTAGGTCCAGGTTTGATATTGATTAACAATCTCTGCTAAATGAACGTCTATATGAAGAATAAAATCTAAAAGCTGCTGTAGTAATTCCAATGTGTATGATTTTGGGCAAAAATAGGTATATCAAAATGATTAATAGACTAATCGAAGATATTAATGTTACAATTAATTATTAGCAATGAGGCGTTCGAGCAATTTGCCTCCCTTATTACCATCGAGTACAATGGTAACAATTTTTCCTGTAGAAAATCTGTTGGCTTTTAAGGTATCAACAACATTTGCTGAATCTACAAGATTAACATAAATTTTATTCTTTCCGGCAAACCTAACTGGTATATAATCCGTCATTTCACCATAATCCAAAGTTTTGGTAAATGTGTTTAAACTATCTCTTATAACAACTTTTGAACCTAGGGTATAGCCAAGATTGATGAAAAAAAGCCGGGTATTGTTTACATCTGGTCTTAAATCATCTTCATGAATAAGCAATAAAGAATCGGGCGTAGTACCTTTTGTTTTGGTATAAAACACTGAATAGTTTTTGCCAATTTTAATTAAGTGGCTTAATGATCCTTTCAGGCCTAATGTGGTATTATAGTTTTTTGCAGTGAACTTATAAGTTTGTCCATCTGGTAAATAAGTATTAACTGGAACAACTACGTATGCTGTGCTCGAGCCATAACTTACTGCACTGCCATACTTTACGCTATCTAAATAGAAATCTTTGGATAGACCTGTACTAACATAATTGGAAAATATAACTTTCGCATCTCCGGCGATTGTGCTATCATTCTTAATGCACGAACTTAATAAGAAAGACCCAACTAAAAAAAATAAGATTTTGGAGATTACAAATTTTGATTGCTTCATACAGAAATTGCTATACAATTATAACGTAAAGATAGCAGAAGGATTTTAGTTTATTAGATTTAATTATCAGCAACCAAATGCGCTTCTAGAGCAGCAGCTGTAATGCCACTAAACCAAATGGTATAAATTTTACCTGCTTCAAGTGTAGCACCATCAATTGTTTTAATACTTCCAGAGCCTACAACATTAAAGCGTAAATTCATTCCGGCATCAACATTAAAATAATTCGAGGCTTCCTTATACAACAAACCATTAACAAATTGTGTCCCAGCTTGCACGGTTACATTAATACCAGTTGCAAAATACGGTGTTAAATTGATCAGCTTAATTTTCGCCTTTCCCGTTTCAGTATTGCTCAGGTTATCCTCATAGCTTACCACTTCACGGCTCCCGGTTCTATCACTTACCAAAAATGTTGTGTATGTGATGGATGGTGTAAAATTGATCAGTGCCTGGGTAGAAATATTATTGGTTCCCATAAAAGAAACATTTCTGCTTCCAGAACTAATCTTTAAATAATCGCTGCTTTCTCCAAACGCAAGTGCCGTTGCGGTTAATTTTTCATTATCAAAGTAAACATCTTGATTGGATTCTGTTTGTACCGCATTAATCATTTTAACCTTTGCTTCTCCTTTTACAACTATATCCGGATCGTGCTTTTTGCAAGAAACCAATACACTTGAAAGCATAAGAAATAAAAACAATTTATTAAGAGAGCAAGAGATGTTAGTATAGATTTTCATAGGAAGTTTGTATTTGGCAGTTTACAAAAAAGGCTTGGTCAAAAACCAAGCCATTTCCTATGTTTTTAATGAAAAGATAATGGATTAATAACTATTATTTAACATAACAGGCATTACCAACATCAATACATCTTCGTTTTCATCATTTGTTTGAGGAATTAAAAGACCTGCTCTATTTGGAGTAGAAAGTTCTAGGGTAACTTCATCGCCAGTTAAATTGCTAAGCATTTCAATTAAAAAACGTGCATTAAAGCCTATTTCCAAATCTTCTCCATCATATTGGCAGCTTAAACGCTCATGAGCCTCATTTGCAAAATCTAAATCCTCTGACGAAATATTAAGTTCGCTACCGTTTATTTTCAGTCTTACCTGGTGGGTAGTTTTGTTTGCAAAAATAACAACACGACGCAGCGTATTTAAAAACAATCCTCTATCGATAACCAGTTTATTTGGGTTATTTGTAGGAATTACTGCCTCATAATCTGGATAGCGTTCGTCTATTAAACGACACACCAAATTGATGTTTTCGAATTTAAAGAAAGCACTGGTTGCATTATAATCAACCGATACATTAATATCTGTTGATGGCAGGGCTGCTTTTAAAAGCGTTAAAGCCTTTTTTGGTAAGATAAATGAAGTTGCTTTGTCAGCCTTGCTATCCATACGGCGGTAACGAACCAATTTATGTGCATCGGTTGCTACGAATGTTATGTGCTGAGGAGATAATTGGCAGTAAACACCTGTCATTGCAGGGCGCAACTCATCGTTACTTACTGCAAATATGGTTTTTGTTATGGCCTCTGTTAAAACTGAAGCCGGTAAGTTTACAGATGAAGCATTTTCAACTACAGGAATTTTTGGAAAATCGTCTCCATTTTCGCCACTTAACTTATACTTACCGTCTCCTGCACTAATTTCAATGGCAAAAGTAGTATCATCAATATTAAATGCAATCGGCTGGTCTGGTAAAGTTTTTAATGTATCTAATAAAATTTTAGAAGGTACAGCTACTTTGCCTTCTTCTTTTGATTCCACAGCCAAAGCAGTTGTCATACTGGTTTGTAAATCTGTAGCAGAAATGGTTAAGTTACCGTCTTTAATCTCGAATAAAAAATTCTCAAGTATAGGCAAAACTGTACTGCTGCTAGATGCACCATTTACAGTTTGTAGGTGTTTTAATAAAGTTGATGTGGATACAATAAATCTCATGATATCAATTAGTCTTCTTCAAAAATATAAAAATTATTTAGCGTACTTGTACTTGCGGTAATAATGTTGAAAAATTGCGAAGAATATTAACAATAGCATTGGCGCCACAATATTTACGAATTGCCATTTTGTTTTTTCGATCTTCAACTTTGCCTTATCCAGCAATCTAATTTTAACTTCTTTATTACGCAGGGCGATGAGATTGTCTTCATCGGTAAAGTAATCTACAATATTCAATAATAGCGCTTTATTTCCATAAGTACGCTGTGTAAATCGATCAAATCCTAAAGGAAATGGCGAACCATCTTTTCCGGCGATCTGATTTTTAAAAATATCCCCATCACCGATCACAATCATTTTGGTAGGCTTACTTGTACCAACTACCGTAAACGGCTTCGTAATTCCCGCAGGCAATGGTCTTCCATCAAAAACAGAAGGAAAATTACCTTCTAGCATTAATCCGACATTTTGTGGAGGGTTTTGAAATGTTTTAGGATCAGGTTCTTCGGCTACCATTTGCAAGGTAAATAGTTTTGGCACATTAAATACTTTATTGAATGAAGAAGTTGTTAAAATGTAAGATTTTTTAACATTCTTAACACCAATAGTATCAACTGTACTCGGAAATTCTGATTTTATCCCGTCTAATTTTTTAACGACACTGTGAATCGTATCCGGCAGTAAAATCGGATAGTATAGCCATGGCACCAATTGCATCTGACTTTGGCCTGCAACACTACCTGCCGATACCGGAATATCTACGCAATTACGGTCGGCGATTACGTTGTAATTTATTCTAGCGCCATACATAAAAAGCATGTCGTCTAAATTTAAATTATTATTGAAAACCATTTGCCCGTTTCTACCTCTTAAGCTATCCAATTCGGCGTTTACTTGATCGATGCTCCAAACCACACGCCCACCATTCATTACAAAGTAGTTAATTTTATACTTCTCCGTTTCGGTAAAAGATTTCTTGGGTTTTGCAATAATGAGCAACTTAAGCTTATCAAGACCCTCTTTTTCAATGGTATTTAAATCAACTCGACCAACCTCATAACTACTTGAAAGTGTAAATCTGGCATCGTAAAGTTGCGCATCAGATAATTCACCATTTGATTCTGTAAAGCCAATTCTTGGATTTTCGCCACTTACAATCTTCTTGATGCTCGAAGTAAAAGTATACTCCAGATTTTCTATAGATCTGTTAAAATTATCTTCGTAACCGGCACTGGCTTCTAAATTCTGGAACAATTTTATAGGAAGTTGCTTCCCATCACTCTCCATCATTGCCATTGGGAAAACCAGTTTTTGAGTTAGGCCCGATTCGGTTTTAACACTAATATTTGTTGCTTCAATACCTTGCTGATATAAATTGTTGATCACCGTATCTTGATCGGCCTGATTTAAACCAGCAATCGGATCTACAAAAACAACCTTAATTTCGCTTTTCGAATAAGCCTTGTAATCGGATAACAGATCTTTAACTGCAGTTTGCAAACGTTTAAATGCAGGAGGCAATTCACCATCTAAAAAAACAGTAATAATAATTGGTTTTTCGTTTTTTTGAAGAATGCTTTTAGTTTTATCGTTTAATGAAAATCGTTTATCTGCTGTAAAATCAAAACGATGGTAAACATATTGTCCACCAATGTTCAAGAGGATTAAAAATCCTAAAATAGTTATAAAATTGATCCACTTGTTTTGCGTTTTCATTATTTCTTCCCTCCCATTATCAATTTGGTAAACAAAAGAAAAACAATAGAAAAGCTAACAAAGTAAATCAGATCTCGAGTATCTAAAACGCCTCTACTTATAGAAACATAATGTTCGTTAATGCCTAAAGCAGTAATTGTGTTTTCGAATTTCTGCAAAGTGATGAGCTGACCGGTGTAATCAAAGCCTAAAAAGGCAAAAGCGCATAAGCCAGCACAAATTACGAATGCAATAACCTGGTTTTTAGTTAATGATGAGGCAAAAATACCGATGGATGTAAATGCAGAGCCCAATAAAAACAAGCCAATATACGAACCAATTACGGCTCCGGAATCTATATTTCCTTTTGGAAAACCCAGTTCAGAGATAGAATAGTAGTAAACCAATGTCGGGATAAGCGCAAATAAAACCAAAACCAAGCTTGCCAGATATTTGGCGATAATAATTTGCCAAAGGGTTATCGGTTTGGTTATTAATAATTCGTAAGTGCCTTCTCTTCTTTCTTCGGCAAAAGAGCGCATGGTAATGGCTGGAATTAAAAACATAAAGAGATAAGGCACCAAACTGAAAAACCCACCAAGTTCTGCATAACCGTAATCAAGCAATGATGTATTTGGGAAAAACCAAAGTAAAAGGCTCGAAACCAGAAGAAAAATGCCGATGGTTATATAAGCAACCATCGAACTAAGAAAGCTGAACAATTCGCGTTTAAATACTGCGTACATACGATATTAAAAGCCGAAGATAATTAAATATTTTGAGCATATTTAAATGTGATCGCGAAGCAGGTACGCTTTAAAAAGATTACTAACCTCAGTTATACTTTCGTAATTCGGTTTTATAAATCCAATACCAGGATGGTCTTGATCCCAAATTGCCTCAATCATTAACGAACTGATGATTATAAAAATGGTTGTTACGATAAAGGTTTGATTATCATGTGTTTTTTTCATAAAACCAATCAAAAAGCCCATCATAAACGAATACACAATTAAAATACTAATAATTAGCGTTGGCGTATTCTTCCCATAATTCTGAGTTAAACGAATATATTCAGAACGTAAATTGCTTGTATTTGAAGTGATTTCGGAAATTTCTGCTTTACTTTCAGGGTTCGTTTTTAAATAATTAATTAAAAAATAATCCAATTTCTGATCATTCTGAAGAACCTGTCTTATAATTATTTCGCTTGCCTTGGCATCGGGATTAAGGTTATTTTCATGAATTTTAAAAAAATTTACCATATAATCCTGAACAGCCTTTTTTAATTCAGGCTCATAATATTTCGATTTTTTTATAACCAACGAAAGCTTATCGGCAACCGCATAAATCTCATCATTTCGCTGATTAGCATGGTTACTAGATCCTGCCAGCGCAAATGATATCAGTAGTGCATAAATACTCATCAAACTCGACTCCAAGCCTATATTTTTCCAAGATTTATTTAAGCGCAATCGATGTGTAGCATATCTGGCACCCATAAAAACGCTAAACAGCAATAAGGCTGGATACAAAAAGAGAAAAAATATGTATTGAAACATGGATTTGGTTTTTCGGTAATAAAAATACAAAATCTACTCGGAATTACACCTCACAACGCTTAAGTTGATCAATTGAAAATCAAAAAGCAACATTATTAACAAAAAAAGGGCTAACCAATTGGCTAACCCTTTTAAACACGCTAATTTTAAAAATCATTTTTTAAAGCATTCAAAGAAAAACATTCTTCGAAAGCTATTAAACTAATTTAACACTATTTTCTTTTGCCCAAATAAATTTGGAAACCAAGATTTAAACCTAAATCAGAAGAACTCATTCCCCCGCTAGTAGAATTGCTGTAGCCATATCCTAAACCTGTTTCTAAACCAACATTTTTAGTAATGAAATAAGCATAACCTACAGTAGCGCCTAAGTTATAGGCAGTACTGCTTGCTCCGCTGTAAGAAATGCCTCCCAAGCCTACATTGCCTTCAGCAAAAAACTTAGCTTTTTCAGTACCGCCAAAGTACCCACGTACAAATGGACCAATTCCCCAAGATGTAGCGGTAGAGCCAGAAGCACTTACAATATCCAATGATAATTTACCACCAATTGCAAGATTATCCTTTACAAAATAGCCTGCTTGTGGAGATAACGAGAAACTAAACACTTCTGATGTTGTGTTGTAATTGATGTTAGCTGCTTGTGCACCAACCATCCATGAACCTTTTTCTGTTTGAGCATTGGCTACAAAGCCAATTCCTACAACCATTAATAAAGAAAGTAATACTTTTTTCATCTTAATTTGTTTGTTAATTATTTATATGTTTTCGCACAGATAAACAAAGCAAATGCCACTTAGGCCAAACAAATGCAAATCACCTAACAAATTAGTTATTTCCCTAATAATCAACTAAAAAGATGTTTAGTTAACAAAAGCAAAAAGTATTTAAAAAAATTTCGCGATAAATAATCGAGGATTTAATTACCCGTTGCAAAACATTAATCCCCACTCTGAGGAAAACAATACACAACTAAGATGATAAAGAAAAAAGACGTTGACTTATTTATAAACCAAAAACGTAGGCAAATCGAATACCCACAAAACCCTTGGCATTGGACGAATTTAAGATAACAAGATTATCATTCTTTCCTGTCCAGGCTTCATATCTTATGCCTAAATCCAGTTTGTTTTTTCCTGATAAACGAAAAAGATTTCCAATTCCTGGCGACCAAACAAAAAGTGTTTTTTGGTCATTATTTAGAGGTAAGCTGGCTCCTACCTGACCTTCGGCGTAAAACCCTTCACTTAATTGATATTTCAATCCGGCCTTAACAGGTATATACGTTAAATCTTTAATATTCATAATTTGATTGTGCTTACCAAAGAAATTCATGAAACCACCATTTAAGGTAATTGCCAAATTTGATGAGACAGGAACATCAAATTTCAAAGAAGCGCCTAAACCGATACCCGTAAGTGACGTAAAATTTCCTGATGGCAAACCAATTTCTGCTCCAACACCAAGATTTGTAGAATTCTGAGCTCGGGTATTTAACGTTACGGAAAGAGCGAACAGAACTAAAACGAGTTTAAATTTAAACATAATTTAAGCAGTGAGTTTTCTAAAAATATCTTCTAAGGAACTTCCTTGATGAGCCTTTTTAATTCCCTCTAAAGAATTATTAGCCACTATTTTTCCTTTGTTAATAATAATAATATCATCGCAAATGGCTTCTACTTCTTGCATAATATGCGTTGATATTACAACCGTTTTATCTTTGCCCAATTCTTTAATCAGTGCACGGATATCAACCAATTGATTTGGATCTAAACCAGATGTTGGTTCATCAAGTATTAAAACAGCTGGATTGTGAATAATAGCCTGTGCTAAACCTACTCTTTGACGGTAACCTTTAGATAACATTCCAATTTTTTTATGTTGCTCTGGCGTTAGTCCTACTTTTTTAATTACTTCATCTACCCTGGCAGATAAATTCGACAAGTTATAAGCATCGCCAATAAAATTTAAAAATTCTTTAACATACATATCACTATAAAGCGGTGTATTTTCGGGCAAATAACCAATATGCTTTTTGGCTTCTATGGTATGGGTTGAAATATTTTCTCCAGAAATTTCGGCCTCGCCCGATGTTGGTTCAAGGTAACCTGTTAGCATCCGCATAGTAGTAGATTTACCTGCGCCATTTGGCCCCAAAAAACCTAAAATACGACCAGGCTTGGCTTCGAAGCTAATTGAATCGACCGCTTTTTGCTTATCGTAATGCTTGGAAAGATTTTTAACTGAAATACTCATATTGTTTAATATTATATAGGCGCTCGCAATATTCAAACTTGGTCGTCATTGCAAGGTACGAAGCAATCCTACTACAATCGTTATTAACCCAAAACCTTAAGATTGCTTCGTGCCTCGCAATGACGTGATGGCTAATTTTGAAGCTGTAAAATTTATTCTATATGTTTTGAAGCTAACTTTTTATTATACCTAAATTTATCCAATTGCTCTGAAGCCTGTGGCAAATTATCGCCCGATAAAATATCTGCCCCATTATTTACCAAATGATAATAAACCAACTTGGCAGGATTTGCGATTGAACTTTTATCAATATTGCCCATTGTGCCCAAAATCGTTGTAATGCCTTTACCATGAAGATATTGATACAATTCCTTATCTGGAGCGCTAACACCAATGAAAGCAACAATTCTATTGTTTGGAATCCCTAAGGCATTTAATCTTCTCAATTCTGACTTCTTTTGAACAGAAGCCGAAATCATTAAATCTGGTGCCAATTGATGAACTTCTTTAGCCTGATCTGCCGTATACGTAATGATGATGGAATTACTTTCTACTTTGTACTTCCTTACTTTTTTGATCACCTTTGCATAAGAAACACCTTTTTTCAAATCGATAGTTAGCAAAACTTTGCCCTTGCTCCAGCTTAAAACGCTATCTAAAGTTGGGATTTTAAAATTGGTTTCTTTGCCTTCATCATCTTTTAAATTGAAAGCCTTTAATTCATCATAAGTATAATTCCCAATTTCACCCTTTCCCGTTGAAGTTCGGTCTAACTTATCATCATGCATAATAACCATTACTGAATCTTTGCTATAAGCGATATCAAATTCTATAATTACAGGATTATAAGTTGTTGCATTGTCAAAAGTCTCGATACAGTTTTCAGGAAAACCAGACATTGGCCCGCCCCGATGAGCGCTAATTAAAGGAAAGCGATTTTCTGGCGACCATTTCAAAAATTGATATAATTCTTCAGTTTTATTGAATTTGATATAATGATGAACTTTTTCTTCTTGTTTGCAGGAAGCAAAAACAATTGTTAATGCGAAGAAAAGTAGATAATGAAATTTCATGCTTCAAAAATAAGAAAAAATGGAAGATCTAAGAGGTAAAACGGAATTCAGGGTGTTGTGTATTTAAAACGCAAATAGATTTACAATTTTAGCCACTTAAACCCGATTGCAGCGAACACGTAGTGCAACGAAGTAAAGCGCAAAGCGGGACTGAACAAACCGATTTGCACTGCATTTGCTTTTCTGAAAATCTTGAACCATATAGAACAGCTAAGAACATTTAAGCTCATTATTTTACATCCAAAATCTTAAAATCCGATAATCATTAAAATCCTAGTCAAATCCTTTTACCTTATTTATTATCTTTGCCTCCATTATGGCTCAAAAGAATAACGACGAACAGTTTAAAAATGTAATATCACACGCTAAAGAATACGGTTTCGTATTCCAAAGCAGCGAAATATATGATGGCTTAAGTGCCGTTTACGATTACGGCCAATTGGGTGCCGAGTTGAAAAACAATATTAAAACGTACTGGTGGAAAGCCATGGTACAAATGCATGAAAACATTGTAGGGATTGATTCTGCAATTTTTATGCACCCTAAAGTTTGGAAAGCCAGCGGACACGTTGACGGTTTTAACGACCCGATGATTGATAACAAAGATTCGAAAAAACGTTACCGTGCCGACCAGTTATTAGAGAATAAAATTGATGAATTATATTCTGAACTTGCTAATTTTTCTTCTGAAAACAAAGCTAAATTCGAGGAGTTTCAACAAGAAATTTTAGGCTTAAGTGATGAAGGTCAGGCGGCTTGGATACCGAGTTTTAAAGACGAGGAAGGAATTTTAGATAATGCTAAATATCCTTTTATTGAAGAATCGAGCTGGAGATTTGTGAAAAAAGGTTTAGCACTGGAAGTTGAAATGAACCTTGCGCTTAAATCTGAAAACTTAGCACAGCTAAAAGATTTAATTGTTGATTATAAAGTAATTTGCCCGATTTCTAAAACATCAAATTGGACAGATGTTCGCCAATTTAACCTGATGTTTAGCACTCAATTTGGTGCTATGGCCGAAGGCAGCGATGAAGTTTATCTACGTCCTGAGACGGCTCAAGGGATTTTTGTAAACTTTTTAAACGTACAAAAATCAGGAAGGATGAAAATTCCTTTCGGTATCGCTCAAATTGGTAAAGCTTTTAGAAATGAAGTTATTGCCCGTCAGTTTATTATGCGCATGCGTGAATTTGAACAAATGGAAATGCAATTCTTTGTGCGCCCAGGTGAAGATAAAAAATGGTTTGAATACTGGAAAGAGGCTCGTTTAAAATGGCATAAAGCTTTGGGGACTTCTGCTGAAAAATATCGTTATCACGACCATGTGAAATTGGCTCACTATGCTAACGCTGCAACAGATATCGAATTTGAATTCCCATTCGGATTTAAAGAAGTTGAAGGAATTCACAGTCGTACTGATTTCGATTTAAAACAACACGAACAGTTTTCTGGCAAGAAATTGCAGTATTTCGATAACGATTTAAACGAAGAAGGCAAACCTTATGGAAATTACGTTCCTTATGTTATTGAAACTTCAATCGGTTTAGACCGTATGTTTTTGTTAACCATGATTAATGCTTTCGAAGAACAGGATTTAAGTACCGAAGATAAACAGGATAGCCGTACTTTATTACGTCTTCACCCTGCTTTAGCGCCATATAAAGTGGCTATTTTCCCTCTAACCAAAAAAGACGGTTTACCAGAGAAAGCCCGCGAAATTATGGATGCCTTAAAATTCGATTTCAATTGTATTTATGAGGAGAAAGATGCAATTGGTAAACGTTACCGTCGTCAGGATGCGGTTGGTACGCCTTTCTGTATCACAGTTGACCACCAAAGCTTAGAGGATAATACGGTTACGATCCGTCATCGCGATAGCATGGACCAAGAGCGTGTTGCAATTGCAGATTTAGCTGATATTGTTGGTAAAGCGGTGAGTTGGAGAAATTTGTTAGCTTAATTTAGCCTTAACCACCTTAGACAACTAAGATCATCTGAGTTAGATATAAAAAATACAACCACGAGTGAATAGCTCGTGGTTTTTTTATGGAATTGGTATTTAAACATCATCTAGAACTATATGAAAAATTTATTGAAAATTATTTTCCTCTTCCTGTTATTCAAATCCACAAATACAAATGCTCAACTCCCAAAAATAATTGGAGGCAACTCTAATTATCAAGACAGTTATTTTAAGGCTTACCAATATTTAAAATGCAAATACGATTTTACAATTGCATATTATGTAACTGGGGGATGGAGTGTTGCTGATGTTATAAATATTCAGGCCCTAGTTTTGAAAGATAAATCCTGGAAGAAAATATTACTGCAAATTCCAAAAAAGAATAAAGAATCATCTGCAGAACCAAAGGTGAAAATCGCATCCTTCAATGGCAAAAAAGCCTTACAGTTAGTTGATGATTTAACAGCTATTGGTTTTTGGTCTATTGATAATGACTCGCTAAACATAAAAGAAATCAAACCTAAAATCCCATCAGAAAATTTTATAAATAAGGACACAGTTGTTATCGTTGCAGATCGTACGAGGAGATTCTCTGTTGTTGATGGAAGCTCGTATCATTTTGTAATTATAAAAAATAATGAATTAAAAATATATAGGTGCGATAATCCTGAATCGTATTTAGATTTTTTTCCGGAAATTAATGCAACTGCGGTATTTGTTAAAGCAAAAACTCTTTTTGAAAAAACAATGAAATAGTTTAGTCTAAAAATAAATGTTTTGGAATTATTTAAAACGATTGAATCAACATTAAAACCAATATTTATTAAATTGGAATCCTTTAACTTTTTGGTTGAGTACTCTTTTATTTAAATTAGATACCATAATCTAACCAAATGAAAAAAAAAAATTTGCCCCTATTAGTGCTCCTATTTTCGGCATTTACAATTTGTGCTCAATCAACTAATCCAAAATTCCATGTAATTGCATTTTACACGGCCAAAAGTGACTTAGCGCACATCAGCTTTGTACACGAAGCCAATAAATGGTTTCCCGCAATGGCAGATAAATACCATTTTAGCTATGATTCAACCTCGAATTGGGACAACTTGAATGCGAAGTTTCTATCCAAATACCAGGTTGTATTGTTTTTAGATACGCGACCAGAAAAGCCAGAGCAACGGGAAGCCTTTCAAAAATATGTAGAAAACGGTGGTGGATGGATGGGTTACCATTTCTCTGCATTTGCCCTAGCTAAATCTGCATATCCTGATAACTGGGATTGGTACAACAATACGTTTTTAGGTTCTGGAGAATATGGCAGTAACACCTGGCGACCAACATCTGCCGTTTTAAGGGTAGAAAACAAAAAGCATCCTGTTACGAAAAACTTGCCTAAAACTTTTAAGGCATCGCCAAACGAATGGTATCGATGGCAAAATGATTTAAGAAAAAATCCTGATATTAAAATTCTGCTATCTATCGATTCGACTAGCTTTCCGTTAGGAACGGGGCCAAAAGAATATGAAATCTGGAAGAGTGGTTATTATCCTGTGGTTTGGAGCAACAAAAACTACAAAATGGTTTATGTAAACATGGGGCATAACGATATGGATTATGAACATAAATACGATAAAACGAACAAAACCTTATCAAATACCTTTGATAGTGAAATGGAGGGTAAAATGATCATCAACAGCTTAATTTGGTTGGGAACGGGAAAAAAGATAAAATAATTTTTAGGTCACAAAAACCAAAACGCATCAGGCTGATTTCATAATCCATGCTTTGAATATTATATTTGTTTAATATCAAAAGTCATCTTTATGAAAATTCCTAAGAAATTTTTTGCCCGTCAACATGAAATCGCTGCCGATTTTTTGAAGGAATTAGATAAGCATTTAGATGATGTTGTTTCTGGCAGAGCGACTGAAATGTTTGAGGTTAGAGATTTCGCAGAACTGATTCATGTTCATCCGACCCACTTAAGCAACACCATAAAATCTGCAACAGGACATTCACCATGTTTCTTTTTTGAAGAACGTTTAATGGAAATTTCCAAATCGATGCTACAGAACGTGAGTATGCCAATTGCTGAGATTGCTAGAACCTTAACTTACGATCCATCTAACTTTACAAAGTTTTTCAAACACTTCTCCGGGCAAACACCAAAGCAATACCGCGAGGCTTATTTTCAGTCTTTATCGCAAAAAGCGGAAGTTATCACCATATAAAACTTAAACTGTCACCATTTTATCTTAAGCTGTCACCATTTTTACATCCAATTTCCATTTAATTTTGTTTAACAAATTAAAAAGAAAATGGAAATACAAAATAAAATTGCTTTAGTAACCGGCGGCAGTCGCGGATTAGGAAAGAACGCGGCATTAAAAATCGCTTCAAAAGGGATTGATGTAATTATAACTTACCAATCCAAAAAAGAAGAAGCTGCAAACACCGTTGAAGAAATTGAAAAACTTGGTGTAAAAGCTGTTGCACTTCAGCTAGACGTAGCAGATTCCAAAACCTTCGATGCGTTTTTCAGCGAAGTAAAATCTGTTTTAAAATCAGTTTTTAATGCAGAAAAATTCGATTTTTTGATAAATAATGCTGGAATCGGCATTCATGCATCATTTGCTGAAACAACCGAAGAACAGTTTGATACTTTGGTTAATATCCAGTTTAAAGGTGTATTCTTTTTAACCCAAAAAGCATTGGCGCTCTTAAACGATGGAAGCGGGATTATTAATGTTTCTACAGGTCTTGCTCGTTTTGCATTACCAGGTTATGCAGCTTACGCATCAATGAAGGGCGCAATGGAAACTTTAACAAAATACCAGGCTAAAGAATTGGGTTCAAGAGGAATAAGATCAAATATTATTGCTCCAGGCGCTATCGAAACAGATTTTGGCGGCGGCGTGGTTCGAGACAATGAACAAATGAATGCCGGTATTGCTTCACAAACTGCCTTAGGTCGTGTAGGCCTGCCCGATGATATTGGTGGTATTGTGGCGTTTTTATGTACTGAGGATGCGAGATGGATTAATGCACAGCGCATCGAAGCATCTGGTGGTATGTTCTTGTAAGACTCATCGTATTAAGCTTGTCGGAAATCATTGAGTTTCGACAAGCTTAAACCACAATTTTAATTTACATACCATTTATGCTGATCAACTCTTGTAATTTCCGAAGTTCCGATTTGATTTAGAAATCGTTTTGCGCTTACTAAAGTTTTACTTTCACGCTCATCAAAATTATCAGCATCGGGATTTAGACTATTTATTCTAACCATTCCCGCGGCCTGAATAAACTCGCCATCGCCCATATAAATGGCGGTATGCGTTACTTTTCCACCAGTTATGCCACGTAGCTTAGCGGCAGCAAAAAACAATAAATCACCAGCCTTTAAATTTTTTAGGCATTTCGAAATACTGATGGAATCATTTTCCAGAACATCAACATCTGCTCCAACCAAAGCTTGTTGAGAAGCATCTCGGGGAATTACAATTCCATTCAAAAAATAACTTGTTTTGGTAAATCCACTACAATCTACACCCTTTATAGATGTTCCGCCCCATAAATAAGGTACGCCTATTAATGTTTTGGCTGTTTTTAAAATGTTACCTGCATTTGGATTAGGCACCTTAAGCCAATCAGCAAATACCTTAGCTTCTGCTTTTTTAACAAAACCTATTCGTTTATCAGGAAAAAGAACTTTGTAATAGCTTTTATCTTCTCCAGTTAATTCTAAAATATTTCCCTTTACCAAATCAGATACCCTTAATGAGGCTTCATCAGCACTGCTTAAAGCATGCCCAAAATCTTCAGTAAAGATTATTCTTTTGGCATTTTTCCAGGTTTCGAAATCTTGCTTATTAAAAAGACTTACTGCTGTACCATCTGTCCAGGATAAATAACCATCAGGCGTTCTAACCAAATAATAACCACCTTGTTTTTTCAGCACCTCAACCGGAGTACCCAAAATCATCTGCGTCATCATTTCTGCAGAATTTTGAGGCATTGCCCTATTGTTGCAAACCGATAAATTTGCCAAGCCATAATCCATTTGATTTAATGATTTAGCTGGCAAATGAACGCTTACTTTAGTACCTCTTAAATCATTAGCCTGCCTAATCCACTCATTTAAAGCAGTTTCTGATGTACTTTCAGCTATAACCGTATCTCCCTTAAATTGGATATTAAAATAGATAGACCGTTTATCTGGCGCATATTCTTTTTGAATCTGTTTAGAAATTTGCTTAAATGCGGTTGTATCAACCTGTGCCCTTAAACAGAAAGACATCAACAAAATACTAAATAGAGTTGTGGTTTTTTTCATCATTTTTATTGATGCTGAAATTACTAAATATAGTATTTCTTTAATTTCTTAAGATGTAACTAATTGCTTACCAAATATTTTTTATGTTAAAACTAAAACACACGAAAATAAATAGTTTCAATTGGCGTTATCCAAGAAAACCATCCCATGCATCGCTTTATTTTTACCGCAATTCTTCTTCTATTTTTTGCTCGAATCTCCTATGCGCAAGAATGGACTAATGCCGAAATTAGAAAAGCAAATACTGCTGGATCAGCAAACTATCTTACCGAAGAAGAAAAAGGTGTAATTCTTTATATGAATTTAATCCGATTAGATGGGCAAAAGTTTTATTACACTTTTCTAGATGATTACATAAATAAATACAATGCAAATGTAAGGCAGTACAGAAATTATAATGAGCTGAAAATTACCCGTACAAATACTTATTACACTTCATTGCTTAAGCATTTACAGGGCATAAAAAACCTCCCTTTATTTTATCCCGATGATAAATTATCCGCTTTAAGTAAAGGACATGCCGTAGATTTAAACAGAAATAATCTGGAAAGCCACGAAAGCAGCAATGGCGATAAATTTTCAAAAAGATTGTCTAAGTATTTTCCAAATAAATCTATGAGCGAAAATATTGATTTTGGATATTCTAAAAGTCTGGATATTGTGTGTCATTTATTATTAGACTGTGGCGTACCCTCACTCGGGCATCGCTTTAATATTATCGATCAAAAATACAAGCTTAATACCGTTGGCGTTAGTATTCAACCGCATCCATCGTATAATTATTGCACCGTAATAGATTTTGTTGCGCAACCCATATTTTACACGAGTAATCAGTAAAAATTCTTAAATTTAATTTATCGAAGTTTTAAACTCGATATCAATAATATCTATGCAATAATAGATATTAACAGTTTGATATGATCGATTTATAACCTCACATTTATATCGCAAAATAAAAACTTAAACGATGAGCGAAAAGAAAAAACTAACAACTGCTTCCGGTATTCCGTATGCGAGTAACGAAGATAGCATGACGGTTGGCCCTCGTGGTCCGATCTTGATTCAGGATTTCATTTTACATGAAAAAATGGCTCATTTTAATCGCGAACGGATTCCTGAACGTGTTGTACATGCAAAAGGATCAGGCGCTTATGGTACTTTTACCGTTACTCACGACATTACAAAATATACTAAAGCCAAGCTTTTCTCGGAAATTGGTAAGCAAACCAAAACCTTTTTACGTTTTTCTACTGTTGGTGGCGAAAAGGGCTCGGCAGATAGTGAACGCGATCCAAGAGGATTTGCGCTAAAGTTTTATACTGAAGACGGAAACTGGGATTTAGTTGGCAACAACACACCCGTGTTTTTTGTTAAAGACCCCAAAAAATTTGGAGATTTTATCCATACCCAAAAACGCGATCCGCAAACAAATACCAAAAGTCCAACCATGATGTGGGATTTTTGGAGCTTAAATCCAGAAAGCTTACATCAGGTTTTAATTTTAATGAGCGATAGAGGCACACCATTTTCTTACCGCCATATGGACGGTTTTGGAAGTCATACTTTCTCTTTTTATAATGATAAAAACGAGCGTTTTTATGTAAAATTTCACTTTAAAACCAAACAGGGAATCCAAAACTTTACGAATGATGAAGCTGTAGCCATGAAAGCTCAAGATCCTGATCATTCTCAACGCGATTTGTTTGAAGCCATTGAAAGAGGCGAATTCCCAAAATGGACTTTAAAAGTTCAGATTATGCCTTTTGATGATGCAAAAACTTATCATATTAACCCATTCGATTTAACCAAAGTTTGGCCACATGGCGATTATCCGCTAATTGAGGTTGGCGAACTGGAATTAAACGAAAATCCAGATAATTACTTTGCGCATGTAGAACAGGCTGCCTTTGCTCCCGCTCATGTGGTTGATGGAATTTATTATTCGCCCGATAAAATGTTGCAAGGCAGAATTCTTTCTTACCCAGATGCACAGCGTTATCGCTTAGGCGGAAATTACGAGCAGATTCCTGTAAATCGTTGCCCATTTATGACGAACAACTATCAACGCGATGGTTTAATGGCCGTTAATGGAAACGGTGGTTCTAATCCAAATTATTTCCCCAATAGTTTTGATGACATTGAAGTTGATGAAAGCTATAAACAGCCTGCTTGGCCTTTAGAATCTTTAATGGCCGATCAGTACGATCGAAATGCCGAGGGTGAAAACGATCATTACACACAACCTGGAAATCTTTTCCGCTTGATGGATCCAGAAGCCAAGAAGAATACAATTGCCAATATTGTTGGGGCCATGGGTGGCATTAATGGCGTTAAAAAAGATGAAATTGTTAACCGTCAGCTTTGTCATTGGTTTAGAGCTGATATGAGTTTAGGGTTAGGAATTGCAAAAGGTTTAGACTTAAATTTAGATAAAGCAATGGAAGGCATGGTGCATCCAGATCCCGCACACAAAGCCACAAACGAATAAAAAATATCCTATTGTTAATAATACGAGCCTTGAAATAAAAAATCAAGGCTCTTTTTTGTGTTAAAAAACTACCTTTGCGCTAAACAATATCATTTATACATGCGTCAAGCGATTTTAGCTTTTATCGATTTTTTTTATCCACCGTTTAAAAAGTTTATTTCACAACATAATTTTAGATACTTGGCCACTGGCGGAAGTGCCGCTGCCTTGGGCATAATTGTATATACCCTAGCTTACAAATATGTTTTTCTTCAAAGTGAAACAGAAATTTTGGGCATGACAATTAAAAGAAATACGGCCGCTTTAATCGCTGATTTTGCAATTGCCATTCCATACAGTTTCCTAATGAATCGTTACGTAATTTTTACGCATAGCGAAGTTAAAGGCCGAATACAGTTGCTTCGGTTTTTAAACTTAAACTTCATTAATATTTTACTTACAACAATTTTAATTAAGTTTTTCTCAGAAATTTTAAATATTTATCCAACTGTATCGCGGGTAATTGTAACGGTTTTAATTGCTGGTTTTAGTTATTTGTATCAACACTATTTTACGTTTAGCGTAAAAAAAGTAGGTGGCAAAAAAGATATTAAAAAGCATTAATTTTTTTTTGAAAATCAGTTGCGGCAATGCTTTGGTTTCTGCAGCCCCGCCCTCATTTCAAATCCTCGGTTTCGTTCCTCAACCTGTGGGTTTTCCATTAAGTCGGGTTTAGGTGGCTTAAAACATACTGATATTTAAGTTTTCTGCAATTGCTTTAATGCAACTTTCAAGGCAGAAACCTAAGTTCTTAAACGGGATGGCAGCGATATACTTTTTGTTTTCTGAAAACTTTGACAACTTTAATAACTAGGTTGCAAAGAAAGTTGTCAAATTTAAAACAAAAAGATTTAGCGAACAGCCCGACTGAATTTCCCTATGAAAAGCTGATGTACCTTTTTCTAATTAATACGAAAAGTATTTATTTACCATCGCAACTTTATTTACCTCTGCCTGTTAATATATCTACAAGGTTTCTTGCTTAGGTAAAAGCAACCACCTAACTTAGCCTTTAACTAACTTTTTATAATACCTATGAGCGATTTTAATGATTTTAATAATGCGCAGGTAGCGAAATTGCCCAAACATTTGAAGCAATTTATTGTAGCTCAAAATTACGAAAAATACACTCCAATAGACCAAGCTGTTTGGCGTTATGTTATGCGTCAAAATTATAGCTACCTTAAAAATGTTGCTTATTACCCATACATAAAGGGCTTGCAGAGCGCTGGCTTAAGCATAGAATACATTCCCGATTTGCAAACCATGAATGATAATTTAGGTAAAATTGGTTGGGGAGCGGTTACGGTAGATGGCTTTATTCCGCCAGCTGCATTTATGGAATATCAGGCCTATAGAGTTTTGGTTATTGCTGCAGACATTAGGCAAATTAATCATATAGAATACACGCCCGCTCCAGATATTATTCACGAAAGTGCCGGTCATGCGCCAATAATTGCAGACACGGATTATAACAATTACTTAAGTTATTTTGGCTCAATTGGTGCCAAAGCCATGTTCTCTGCAAAAGATTTTGAGCTTTACGAAGCCATAAGAAAACTTTCTATTTTAAAGGAGGCTGCTGATGCCGATGAGAGAGAAATTGCCAGGGCAGAAAAAGAATTGAAGTATATAAACGCCAATATGGGCGAGCCTTCTGAAATGGCTTTACTTGGCCGATTACATTGGTGGACAGTAGAATACGGACTAATTGGAACACTGGAAAACCCTAAAATTTATGGTGCAGGTTTACTCTCATCTATAGGCGAAAGTGCAACCTGTATGCAAACTGATGTAAAAAAACTTTGGTATAATATTTACACGGTAAATTACCCTTATGATATTACGAAACCACAACCACAGCTTTTTGTAACTGAAACCTTTCAAAACTTAATTGATGTTTTGGAGGAATTTGCCGATAACATGGCTTTTAGAAAGGGCGGAACAGAAAGTATAATGAAAGCAATTGCTTGTAAAAACGTTGCAACAGCTGTTTATAGCTCAGGACTTCAGGTTAGCGGTGTTTTTTCCGACATTGGTATTGATGGCAAAGATGAAGTTACTTTCGTAAAAACTACTGGCCCATCTGCTTTAGCTTTTAATGGAAAACAGCTCCATAGTCACGGAAAAGATTATCATGTCGATGGTCTTTCATCTCCGGTAGGAAAATTAAAAGATGCCGGTAAACCGTTGGAAGATTATAGTGATGAAGACATCAGAACATCAGGACACTACATCGGTAACAGAACGCAAATGATTTTCGAAAGCGGTATTAAGGTTGATGGACATGTAATTGATATTATAAGAAGGAATGAAAAAGTTATTTTGATCACATTTTCTGATTGCAATGTAACGGAAAGTAATGGCAATGTTTTATTTAAACCAGAATGGGGAAATTACGACATGGCAGTTGGCGAAAAAATTGTATCGGTTTTCAATGGCGCTGCAGATAAAGATGCGTATGAGGAAATTACCTTAATTAGTGCAGAAAAAACACATCAGATCTCTTTCGATCCGAAAACGTTAAGGCTTCATAACCTATATAAAAAGGTCAGGACAATTCGCGAAACCGGTGAAGAGATGGAGAAGCTATCAGAAATTTTTGTTGAGCTTAAAACTAATTTTAGACAAGATTGGCTTTGTGCTTTAGAAATCTTAGAAATTGTGTTTCATAAAAAACAATACCACCAACTGGAAAAAGAGATTTTAATTTATCTTGAAATTAAGGCAGGGAAAGAATTGGATCATACAAAATTGATTAATGACGGCTTGTATGTGATTAAAAATCCCGTTAGCCAGTTGATTATGGAAGATTAAATTTATTAGTAACTTTACGAAATGACAACCATCACTGTACAAGTAGATAACGAGCAGAATGCTGTTCTTTTAGAGAAAATGCTTAAAGCATTATCTTTTGTGGAAGATGTAGACATTAAAAACAATGTTTCAGGAATGGTTGAAGAACCTAAAGGTTCTTACAAAAAGCTCAAGAAAATACTCGACAAAACAGAAGCTGAAACCTTATTCACTAATATTAAAAATCCATCTGATTGGCAAAAAGATTTAAGAGATGAGTGGGAACGTAATCTTTGATACCAATATCATAATTTATCTTTCCAAAAAACTGTTGGCGACTGAAAAGGTATTTTTTGAGAATGCTAGTTATTCTATCTCTATAATTTCTAAAATGGAATTATTGGGTTATGCATTTAAAGATGATAAGGAAGAAAAGTTCCTTATCGAGTTTATTGATTCGTTAAACGTTATTCCATTAACCGATGAAATTGTCGATACAACGATCAAATTGAGAAAATTAACTAAAGTTAAATTGCCTGATGCCATTATATATGCCACAGCGCAAGTATTTAATGCCAAATTAATTACAAACAACATTGCCGATTTTGACAAAATAACCGGCAATGTAGAACTTATAAATCCTTTATAAGGTTAGGATTATTAAACAAAACAATGAACATTATAATTACCGGTACGAGCAGTGGAATAGGTTTCGAAACTGCATTAGAATTTAGTTTACAAAACAACAATAAAATTGTTGCCATTGCCCGTTCTGCCGATAAACTTCGTAAGCTTTTAGAAATTGCTAAAGGAATAAATCCTGACTGTACGCTCCTACCCGTAGAATTTGACATTGTAAATGATGATTACGCCGCGTTGATTCCATTTTTGAAGGAGCGCCTAGGTACCATAGATATTCTGATTAATAATGCCGGTTCTTTAATTAATAAGCCATTTTTAGAAACCACCGAAGAAGATTTAGTGCAAATGTTGCAGAGCAATGTGATTTCACATTTCAGAATGATTCAGAATACTTTGCCATTAATGCAGGCTGGAAGCCATATTGTTAACATTGGCAGTATGGGTGGTTTTCAGGGAAGTGTTAAATTTCCAGGTTTAGCTGCATATTCTACCAGTAAGTCTGCCTTCCACACTTTAACAGAGTGCCTAGCATTTGAATTGGCAGAAACAGGAATTAAAGTTAATTGCCTTGCCTTGGGTTCTGCTCAAACTGAAATGTTGGAGGCGGCGTTTCCTGGTTATCAAAGCCCAATTATGGCTTTTGAAATGGGTAAATATATTGCTGATTTTGCAAAAACGGGAAGTAAGTTTTTTAATGGAAAAATTATACCTGTAGCGGTGACAACGCCTTAATCTGATTTTGTTTATTGATTATTAACAAATTATTCTTTACTTAGAATATTGATCATCAATAAATTAAAAAAATCAGAACTATGGAACCCAACAATCCCTACAATCAAAATCCCATCCCAACAGACAATGGCAAAACAGCTTCAATAGTAAGCTACTTTTGGTTTATCGGTTGGCTAATTGCTTATTTTGCGATGTACAAAGACAACAAAACTGACCTAAGCAGATACCAGTTAAGACAAACATTACTCTTCCATATTGTGGTTACGGTAATTAGCTGGGGCTTAAGTTTTCTTTTCGGAATCATCATGGTTTCAACTGGGTTTTATGCTATATTTTACATATTAAATTTGGTTCAGTTGGCTTTGTTTATTATTTGGATTATCGGTTTAATTGGCGCAATTAACGGAGAGAAAAAGCCAATTCCCCTAATCGGAGAGAAGGCACAAACCTTATTTCCAAGCATTTAAATAAACTTTAAACAAAAAAAATTTAAATTTTTTAATCTTAAATATTTTTTATTACTTCGCATCAGTTTCCCTATTTTAAAATCCACCAAAAACTAAATTTTAATATATGGAAACAAACAAAAACATCACAACAACTGACAATGGCAAAACTGCTGGAATTGTGAGTTACTTTACCATTATTGGCTGGTTAATTGCATATTTTGCAATGCATAAAGACAATAAAACAGAACTTGGAAGTTATCAACTAAGACAAACCTTATTTTTCGCAATTGTATCTACAATTTTAGGGTATGGTTTAGGTTTTATCTTAACAATTCTAATTGCATCTACAGGAATTACAGCTCTTGCTTATATTGGCTGGATAGTACAACTTGCACTTTTTGTAATTTGGATTATCGGTTTAATTGGTGCAATTAATGGAGAAAAGAGACCTATTCCTATAGTAGGTGAAAAAGCACAAACAATGTTCCCAAACATTTAAGAAATAATTTTATGTTTTCTAATGCCTCAACTACAGTTGAGGCATTTTTATTTAAGCTCATTTTCAATGCTTTATCAGAGTTGAAAATTTTTTCTATATTTGCGGAGCCCCATATGAAGAAAGCTTTTATAATATTTTCATTTTTCATTTTATTTGCAAGCACAGGAAAAGCACAAACCATTCTTCCTGCTCAATACCAGGAACTGGTAAAAACATTAACGGCAAATTTACCCAAATCAGCAAATTTAACTCAAAAAGAGTCATCTACTAATTCTACAAGTCTTATCGATTTTGCAAAAAGCATGTTAGGTATCCCTTATCGTTATGCTACAAGCAACCCAAAGGTCGGATTTGATTGTTCGGGATTTGTGAGTTATGTATTTAGCAATTTTGGCTTCAAGGTTCCCCGCTCTTCGGTAGAGTTTAGTTCAACCGGAAAAGAGACCAACTTAGAAAATGCAAAAGTTGGAGATGTACTTATCTTTACCGGAACAAACCCAAGAGTGAGAAAGATTGGTCACGTTGGCATCATCTATTCCATTGATAGCGATGGGATTAAATTTATCCACTCAACCTCTGGAAAGGCGCATGGTGTAACCATCACCGATTTTAACGATTATTATAAAAGTCGTTTCATGAAAATAGTAACAATACTGTAATTCTTACTTTTTATACTTCCACATTCTGGTTTTTCCTTCAGCAAGCCAGTCAATGGATGTTTCCAATCTTTTTAATCTTGTTGCTTCAGTCTTGGCTTCTTCCAACCAGAAAACATATTCCTTTTTGTTAGAAATACTAAAGTTTTGAAAAGTGGCCATAGCTTCAGAATCTTGTTTTAAGGCTTCCAAAAAATATTCTGGCACAACAAACTCTTTGATTTCTTTATTCTTTTTCTTTGCTGGCAATTTAATCCCCTTTTCATTCAACTCAATAGCCTGCTGAATGTAGGAGATTAAAACTTCATCCGAGGGAAGGTCTTTAAATGACTTAATCTTACCTAGCCAGCCCATTGCTTCGTTGCGTTCCTTAAAAATTTTAAAGTCATCTTCCATTAAAGATGCTTTCCAAAACCCAAAGACGCAGTGATTTTTAAATGCGGCCATATGGCAAACGGTTCCCTTAAAATCAAAAAAAGGCATGCTCCATTTAATTTTTTCTTCAATCCTAGCATCAGCCCGGTGAACCAAATTTCTTAAATGTTCTAAAATCGGAATCGCAAATTCGGCCGAGTTTGCAATGTATTGATCTACTCCAACTATGGTATGCATAAAAACAGATTTAGGTCTTTTAAATTTAAAGTAAAACTAACTTTAAAGCAAGATCAACTTTTCCTTCATTAAGCATGCTTTTAGCTAATTCGTGAAGTTCTCTTTCTCTGTTAGTTGCATCGCCAATTGTTGCATCCAAAACCTCTTTAACTTCTGGAAGTTGGCTTACCAGGTCAATTTCTTCTTCACTGGGTAAAAGCTCTACATTGCCCAGCATTCCCAAGTCATTTCCCGTTAATACTTTGGAATACCGAACTGCGTAAGGTAAACGATCTACCCCAATCCCCAGCTTTGCCAAGGGTTTTGCAACCTTAAATAAATTGTCTTCATTTACTCTGCAATACCAATCGCCACCCAAACGAGCAACCAAATCTATTTTTTTCTGATCTATTTTCCCTTGCTCGTCCAGAATATTTTCGTTGATGTGAATCAGTTTTATTTCTGCCAAAATAAGATTTCCGGCGCCATGATTTTCCCCTAAAGAAATTACATCATTAATAATACACTCAAATTGAACGGGCGCTTCTGCGACTCTTGGTGGCGCAACCAAATCAGACTTCAACATCGTAAAACCAGCCTTTTCAAATTCGTTTACTCCTTTTGCATACTCCGTACTTGCCAAGCTCATTTGTTGCACCATATCATAATTAACGATATTGATTACACATTCCTTAACCTGCAAAACATTTTCTAAAGTGTGCTTTGTTGTATTGTCTCGCACACGCCTAGCAGGAGAAAAAATGCAAATAGGTGGTTTTGTACTAAACATATTGAAGAAACTAAATGGACTTAAATTAATATTTCCATCAACATCAATTGTAGAAGCGAAACAAATAGGTCGGGGTGCAATCGCATATTGCAGATAATCCTGTAATTGAACGGGAGATAAATCTTCAGTTTTTAGAGATAACATCTTAACTTAATTTTGCGATTGAATTATCCTGAACTTTTTTAAATAGAAAAACGGCCGTTATTGCGCCGATTAAAGCGGTTAACATATCAGATTGTGTATCCCATATGTAACCTTGAGTACCTAAAAAGGCATCACCTGATTCTCCACTATTTACCGATACAAACCATTCGATTAATTCATAAAATGCACTAATAGCTAATGCAATCGAAACGATTATAAAGCTTAACCATTTTTTTCCGTTCACTACATTTTTCCGAATAAAAATCTCTCTTATAATCAGCGCTGGCCCAAAACCCTGAATAAAATGCCCCACTTTGTCATAGTTATTTCTGGATTGATGGAAAGTTTCTTTTATCCAGTTAAACAGAGGCACCTCAGCATAGGTATAATGCCCACCAACAATCAGCACTAAACAGTGGATAAAGATTACAGTGTAGGTAAAGTTGCTGAACTTAAATTTATTGTAGGTAAGTAAAAGCACTACAACGCCAATAAATGCCGGTATACACTCCAAGAACCAGGTAAAAGTCTCTTTACAGCCAATAAATGATACGACAGAAAATATTAGGAAAGCAATTAGTAGGCCGGCATGAAACTTCATATTAAGATTTTTTCAAGGCTAAAATCGAAAAATCAGTATCGGCTTTCTTAATTGTATTACTTAAGGCACCTAATCCTGTAATTTCCATTTCTACAACATCACCTGGCTGTAACCATTGCACTTCATAATCAGGATTATTGAGTAAACCCGTTCCATTTAATTCTAGGAAGCATCCTGTACCAACTGTACCAGAACCAATTACATCTCCTGGTAAAATATCTACGCCATAAGCGCAGCGTTCAATAATTTCGGCAAAGGTCCAGTCCATATCTTTGGTATTTCCATTAGAAACTTCCACGCCGTTAACACGGCAGGTCATTTTTAAATCGTAAGCATTACCTATGTGACCATCTTTTGCTGCAACCTTATATTGTTCCAATTCATCAGGCGTTACCAACCATGGCCCAATAACCGTCGAAAAATCTTTTCCTTTTGCAGGGCCAAGATTTAACAACATTTCTTCCATCTGCAAAGTACGGGCGCTCATATCGTTCATTATCATGAAACCTGCTATATACTCATCTGCCTCTGAAGCTTTTACATTTCTTCCTTTTTTACCAATAACGATGGCGATTTCCAACTCAAAATCTAGTTTTTCAAAATGATCTGGCATACATTCGATTTCTCCAGGACCTTGAATGGCATTATGATTTGTAAAATAAAAAATTGGATACTGATCAAATTCCTTAATCATTTCAACTTTTCTATTGCGACGAGCCGCCGCAACATGTTGCCTAAAGGCATATCCATCCCTGCAACTCGTAGGATGCGGAACTGGTGCCAAAACCTCGTAAAAAATTTCTTCCTTAGCTTCTAAGCTTCCATCCTTTATCTGATTATCGATTTTTTTTGCTCGTTCTATTAAAACTTCTGCCCCATCCAAAAAGGCAGCCATATTATCTGGAATCAACTTATCGCAACTGTTTAGGTTATAGATATGACCATTAACAAATACGCCTAAATGTTCTCTATCTTCGGTTTTGTAGGATACTAATTTCATCTATAATTTGGTTAAAATACGGGGTAAAGCTAATATTTACCAATATGATTTGAAAGGTAATTGGTTATTTTATCTGAGTATACTTTTGTAAGTTTTCTTTTATTAAGGGAAAATCCTTAGCCTCCAGCTTTTTGTAATATTTTTTATTGGCGAGTAATTCACCTACTAACAACCCACCTGATAGACCAACAGGCACACCTGCTAATAAAAGAACCACTGACCCAAGTGCATCGTTACTTTTTGCAGAAAGTATTACAAAGGTTAATCCACCAACAACCATTAAAGGCCCAATTATGCCTTTTCTAGTAATGTAGAGGGCGGTGATATCTTCTGCCTTGAGTTTAACTGTATCGCGGTTAAATTTAACAATTGTTAATCCGTCATCTGCCGCGGCATAAAAATTACCACGACTCACTTTACCACTTTTTTCTACAATCTTAATTTTATACTTAGCTTTATTTTGTGCTACACAAGTAAAACAAAGGCTTAAACTGAGTAAGAACGCCAAAAATATTTTCATAAATTACTATAATAGGTTTGGTATTAAAGATAATTAAAATTTCATCTTCTCAATAAAATACTTATTTTAGCAGTGTTATAACCATGATCTTAAAAGCATTACATATCAATTTAGTAAACGACGCAATTGCTGCTCGTCGCTATAAAATGCTATCAAAGCTGATCATGGCTCAATATTCTCTATAATTTTCTTGCCTTTCTAACTAATTGAAACGTACTCACGTTTTAATTGTTTATTCTTTAGAATTTCTAACCGTAATTAAATATTTTATGCCTATTTATCATAAATTAGGGCAAATACCTGCAAAACGCCATACAGTTTTCCGCAAACCTGATGGAAAACTCTATGCCGAAGAATTGGTATCAACCGAAGGATTTTCCAGTCTGTATTCATTGGTTTATCACTGCCATCCTCCTACTATCGTTAAACATTTAGGCGAGCCTTATAGTGTTGAACCTAAAATCGCAAGAGAAAAACACCTTAAACATACCAGCTTAATCGGTTTTAAGATTAAACCAGAAGATGATTTTTTAGAAAGTCGAAAACCTGTTTTGGTAAACAGCGATTTACACATCGTTTTAGCTGCACCGAAAAAATCAATGACTGATTATTTTTATAAAAATAGTCAGGCTGATGAAATGATTTTTATCCATGAGGGTTCTGGAAAATTAAAAACAGGCTTTGGAGAAATTAAATTTTCTTATGGCGATTACCTTATTATTCCACGGGGGACTATTTATCAAATTGAATTTGATACTGAAGATAATCGACATTTTATTGTAGAAAGTTTTAGCCCGCTAAGGCCCCCAAAGAGATATTTAAATCAGTATGGACAATTAATGGAGCATTCGCCATACTGCGAACGCGATTTAAGGTTGCCCGAAAATCTGCAAACCCATGATGAAACTGGAGATTTTAAGGTTCTAATCAAGAAACAAGGCTTAATCTATCCATACACTTATGGCACGCACCCTTTTGATTACATTGGATGGGATGGTTACCATTACCCTTACGCATTTTCGATTCACGATTTTGAACCGATAACTGGGCGCTTACATCAACCACCGCCTGTACATCAAACATTTGAAGGACATAATTTTGTAGTTTGCTCTTTTGTACCCCGTAAATATGATTACCATCCAGATTCTATTCCTGCACCCTATAACCACAGCAATGTAGATAGCGATGAGGTTTTATATTATGTTGATGGCGATTTTATGAGTCGCAAGAGTGTGGTTAAAGGGCAAATTACGCTTCATCCCGGTGGCATACCACACGGCCCACACCCAGGAACGGTAGAAAAATCTATCGGAAAAGAAAAAACTGATGAATTGGCTGTAATGATTGATCCATTTAAACCATTAATGCTTACTCAGGATGCTTTGGATATAGAAGATGAAAATTATCATAAAAGCTGGCAAATTAATATCGAATAAATTAGTCGGAAGTCTGAAGTCCAATGATTATAAACAAAGCAAAATCATCATTAGATAAAGCTTTCGATTCTGAACTATTAAAACTTAATCACCCGACCTCGGACGCCCGACTTCGGAATAAAAAAACAAAATGGAAACACTAACATTCGCAGAGAAGATTTCAAAGGCACAGGATTTTCTGCCAATTAACGGAACGGATTACATAGAATTTTATGTGGGCAACGCTAAACAAGCTGCACATTATTACAAAACCGCATTTGGCTTTCAAAGTCTTGCCTACGCCGGACCGGAAACTGGGGTTAGGGATAGAGCATCTTATGTATTACAACAAGGAAAAATAAGATTGATTTTGACGACGGCTTTAAAATCAGATCATCCGATTTCAGAACATGTTAAAAAACATGGTGATGGGGTAAAAGTTTTGGCACTTTGGGTTGATGATGCTTACAGCGCTTACGAAGAAACAACCAAACGTGGTGCAAAATCTTACATGGAGCCTAAAACCTTAACAGATGAACATGGCGAAGTTAAAATGAGCGGAATTTACACTTATGGCGAAACCGTTCATATGTTTATAGAGCGTAAAAACTATTCAGGAACTTTTATGCCTGGTTATAGAGCTTTAGAAAGTGATTATAACCCAACGGACGCAGGGCTTTTATACATCGATCACTGTGTTGGCAATGTAGGCTGGAACCGCATGAATGATGCCGTGAAATGGTATGAAGATGTAATGGGCTTTGTAAACATCCTCTCATTTGATGATAAGCAGATCAATACTGAGTATTCTGCTTTGATGAGTAAAGTGATGAGTAATGGAAACGGTTTTTCTAAATTTCCGATTAACGAACCTGCTGAAGGTAAAAAGAAATCGCAGATTGAAGAATACTTAGAATATTACGAAGGTGAAGGCGTTCAGCATATTGCCGTTGCGACAAAGGATATAGTTAAAACGGTAAAGGAATTAAAATCTCGTGGGGTTGAATTTTTGAGTGCTCCGCCCGAGGCTTATTATGATATGATGCCTCAACGAGTAGGAAAAATTGATGAAGAAATTTCGCTTTTGGAAAGCTTAGGTATTTTGGTCGATTGTGATGAAGAAGGTTATTTACTACAGATATTTACCAAGCCTGTTGAAGATAGACCAACTTTATTCTTTGAAATTATTCAGCGTAAAGGTGCTCAAAGCTTTGGTGCAGGTAATTTTAAAGCACTATTTGAATCTTTAGAACGTGAACAGGAATTAAGGGGGAATCTATAATATCAGCATTAAATAATTAAGGGCAATCATTTATCTGGTTGCCTTTTTATTTACTCATTTTCAGGTAGGAGTTTAAACAAATAAATAACTAAATTTATTTACACACAAATTTAAACCTTAATTATTATGAGAACAAAACTCACGCTGTTTTTATTACTGGCCGCATCATTCAATGGCTTCGCACAAACAAAAGCCGAAATCGTTAAAACCATCAATCAGTTGCTTGCTAAAGCCATTGGCGGAACCAACATCACTTTACATAATGATGTGGCAACAGAATTTAAAATTACAGCATATTCATTTTCTATTGATGAGGAAATGAATTTCGGTGTTTTTACAATTGGAAAAAGCTTCACCAGTTCTGATCATTGGAAAGAACAAACCACCAACAAATCACAAATACAGCATTGGAATGGATTCAGTCTAAGTTCGGAACAGAATAGCACAAACACTAAATCGATATATCCAGTTTCCGAAAAAATTGAAGGAGAGCCTGATAACGGTAAAAATGGAATTAAATATTATTGTTTAGCAGGAGACGAAGATAAATTGATAGCGGCACTATTGCAGTTGCAGGGATTGTATAAGAGACGATAGTTATTTTGTCATTTCGACCGAAGTGGAGAAATCCTTGAAATTGTAATTTGGTTCAAAGATTTCTCCATTACGCTAACGCTACAGTCGAAATGACGACCTTATTATTAAAACGGAGATAATTACAACACTTCGCCTAAGTGTTTATAATTCGATTTTATCGTATCTAAAACTTCGGTCATTTTACCCCCCAACATTAATTTTGCCATAGATTCTGTCATGCCCTTAATTTGCGTCCATTCTATTTTTGGAGGCATAGCTAAGGCATTAGGATTCGTCATAATATTTAACAGTACAGGCCCATTTTCTGCAAATGCATTTGCAATTGCATTTTCTACTTCTTCTGGTTTAGAAACTGTTACACCCGTAAAACCCATTGCTTGAGCCACTAAGGCAAAATTAGGATTGATCATATCGGTTTCGTTATCAGGCAAGCCATCAACCTCCATTTCCAGTTTTACCATTCCTAAAGCTCGGTTATTAAAAACGATAAGTTTTATTGGTAAATTATATTGTTTAATGGTAGCCAAATCACCGAGCAACATCGATAATCCACCATCGCCACAAAGAGCAATCACTTGTTTTTCTGGATGAGCCAAAGCGGCGCCAATTGCCATCGGCATTGCATTGGCCATAGAACCATGATTAAACGATCCCAGCATTTTACGCTCGCCGGTTCCATCAATAAAACGAGCACCCCAAACACAGCACATCCCAGTATCAACGGTAAAAATTGCATCTTTATTAGCCAATCGATTTAAAGTATCGGCAACAAATTCAGGTTGAATTTTATTTTCTTCACCATGATCGTCAACATAAACCTGCTGATTTTCTTTTACTTTTTTATAAAATTCCAATTGCGCTTTAAGAAATGAATTATCACTTTTTTGATCTAATAAGGGCAAAAGTGCTTTTATTGAATCAGCTATGTCGCCACATAAGCCCATTGTTAGCTTTGCTCTTCTTCCCAATCGTTCCGGATTTTCATCAATCTGGATAATTTTGTTTTTTTCGGGCATGAAGTTTACATATGGAAAATCTGTACCCAAAAGTACCACCACGTCAGCCTCATGCATAGCATGGTAACCTGATGGCTGACCCAATAAACCTGTCATTCCAACTTCATATGGATTATCATACTGAATGCTCATTTTCCCTCTGAAAGAAAAACCTACTGGGGCATTTAATTTAGAGGCAAGTTCTACTACTTCGTCATGGGCATCAACAGCGCCAATTCCGCAATACAGCATTATTTTCTTTTCCTTGTTCAGTAATGTAGATAATTCAGATAATTCATCATCCGAAGGACGAATTAGTGGCTTATTTCTAAAGAGTTGCATGGAAGTAATACTTTCTACGGCATCTAATTGGGCTACATCTCCCGGCAAACCAAACACAGCAACTCCTTTTTTATGAATGGCATGCTGAATAGCCGTTTGAAACATTCTTGGAACCTGCTCTGCCGTAGTTGCAACTTGATTATAATAGCTACAATCATCAAATAATTTTATGGTATTGGTTTCCTGAAAAAAATCCATCCCAAACTCGCCAGTTGGTATGGTAGAAGCAATTGCGATAACGGGAACATGAGATCGGTGCGCATCATATAAACCATTAATTAAATGAACATGACCAGGACCACAGCTTCCGGCGCAACAGGCAATACCATCAAGCTCGGCTTCAGCAGCTGCAGCAAATGCGCCAACTTCTTCATTTCGAACATGGATCCACTTTATTTTACCATTTCGCCTCACCGCATCATTAAAATAATTAAGGCTATCACCTGTAACGGCATAAATTCTTTTTACACCAACTTCAATTAGCATTTCTACCAATTGTTCTGCAACATTTTTACTCATAAAGTATTGTTTAAATAATTCATCGAAAGATCAATTACTTATAATAAATACCGCAAATGAGTTAATTGTTTCAAAAGAGGTTGAAGTATTTTACCTAAAAATATTAGGTGAAGCTTTCTTCACTAAAACTTCATAAATGAAACGCACCTTTGAAATAACAAAACACAAGAAGCGATTTCCGTTTTGTTAAATTCTAAAAACTCATAATTAGTTTTTTAGTTTTCCGGTTACCCTTATCTGATACCTCATGTATTGCAAAATACATGAGGTTTTTTATTTCGATTCGTTTAGTGCAACTTTATTGTTTAATTATTCGTTTACTAAATATGAACTCAAAAAGTTTAATGATTAAATGCTTTCTTGCAACGCTAATAATATTGTTTACATCAAGCTTCATGTTTAAAACCGAATCCTCCAGGCCGGTTATCTCAGAAAAGGATTTTAATGCTTGTTTTCCACAGAGAAATAAGTTTTACACCTATTCCGCTTTCTTAAAGGCAGTTTCCGAAATGTCTTTTATCAAAATAAAAATTGAAAAACGAGGAGACTGGATATATAAAATTACCAGAACTGACAAAAGAACCAACAAATCAGTAACGGTTCGGCAAGATAAAGACTGGGATGAAACTTGGGCGAAAGCAAAACCTTATACTGTTTTGAATATAGATTATGGAAATTTTTGTTTCGATAAAAACCTTGGAGCGAATAAAAAGGAATTAGCTGCATTATTCGCACACATCGCTCATGAAACCAGAAACGGAACGAATAATAAATTCAATGATGGTTTAATGTTGATTACAGAATCTAATACAAATGAGGATTATGTGGTTCAAAATGTAATTTACCCAGCTGTAGCTGGCAAGCAATATTATGGTCGCGGTCCTTTGCAATTAAGCTACAACGGAAACTACGGTTTTGCATTTGATTGTATTTTTGGAAATAAAAACACTTTATTAAACAATCCAGATCTGGTTAATTCTGATCCAGTGCTGGCTTTCAAAACCGCAATCTATTTCTGGATGACTCCACAAAGCTTAAAACCTTCTGCACATGATGTAATGACTGGCAAATGGACACCAACAGTAAGCGATACCCAGAAAAATTATAGATCGGGTTTTGGAATGACCATAAATATCATCAATGGAAAACTAGAATGCAACAAAGGCGATGACAATACGGCAATGAAGGATCGCATTGGATTTTACCAATACTTCTTGAAAAAGTTTAACATAAATGACGTCAATTGCGCCTGTTCTTGCGGGCAAATGACGCCATTTGCAGAATAAATTATTCTGTGCTTTCCTTTAACATTTGATATAAATCTGTTGCCCCGCCATCAAACTTGGTTCCGTTAACGTAAAACGATGGCGTGCCATTAACCCCACTGCGAATACCGCTTTCAAAATCGTTTTCAACCTTTTCTTTTACAGCATCGGATGCTGAATCTGTTTTAAATTTTTCTAAATCTAAGCCAATAGTCTCGGCAAGTTCTTCAAATAAATCATCAGCCAAGCGATATTGATTTTCGTAAAGTGCATCGTGCATTTCCCAAAATTTGCCTTGCAAACCTGCAGACTCTGCAGAAAGGGCTGCCCGAAAAGCAAACTGATGAGCTTCTTGCAAAGGGAAATTTCTAAAAACAAATTTAATCTGATCTCCAAATGTTTCTTCTATTTCTTTAACGATGGGATAAGCATTGCCACAATACGGGCATTGATAATCGCCAAATTCTACAATTTCTATTGATGCCGAATTGCCACCTTGAATGTGGTCTGTCTCCGATACTGTTGGTTTTAATGTGCTCATATAAAACAGTTATTTTTTACTCAATTCTTCCAATGCATCTAAAATTCCATCTGCTCCAGGATTAACAGCCGTTGGAGATAAATAACTCCATGCAATTTTCCCTTCTTTATCAATTACGAAAAGTGCTCGTTTACTTTCGCCAACTTCATCATCGTAAACACCATAAGCTTTTGATACTTCTCCTTTTGGTTCAAAATCTGCCAATAAAGGAAAATGAAGTTTTCTATCTTGCTCAAAAGCCAGATGACACCAAACACTATCAACAGAGATACCGAAAATCTGGGCATCATACTTGCCAAAATATTTTAGCATTTCATTGTAAAGCGCCATTTGATCGCTGCAAACCGGACTCCAATCTGCAGGATAGAAGGCGAGAATTACATTTTTGCCCTTAAAATCTTTAAGCTTTATTTTTTGATCCGGAGTAGCATTCAATTCAAAATCTGGTGCTGTAGCGCCTTTTTCTAACATATTTAGGAGTTTAAAATTTAAATCTCTTTAGTTTAACAGCAGGCTTGCCCAGTTGTTTGTCAAAAATAAATCAACAATAGGCTAGCCTAGTTTCTGCCTTTTAATTAGGTAAGCTTGCAGAATTGGATAAAAACCTTCGTTTATATCAGCATCTATTAGATCTATTTTATACTGCGCACACTTCAACGCAATTTGCTGCCTATAATTGGCCACAGCATTTATATAATTTTCTTTAACCTGATTGGCATGAACTTTAATGGTTTCGCCAGTTTCCATGTCGATAAACTGGTAGGGCCGATTTTCATAGCTAAAATCTACTTCTTTTGATTGATCTACAACATTAAAAACCACTACTTCGTGTTTATTGAATTTTAAATGTTGCAAAGCGTCAAAAAGCGCATCGGTTTTTTCAGGACTGGTTTGAGTATTAAACAGATCGCTAAAAATTACAACCAAAGACCTTTTATGAATCAGTTCTGCTACTTGATGCAATGCCTCACTTAAATTGGTTTGAGCATTAACTTTTGGCTTTTGAAGCAGTTCGTCCAGTTGGGTAAATAAATATTTTTGGTGAACTGTTGTCGATTTAGCCGGCGAGTTCAATAAAATCTCATCCGTAAATAAACTCAGTCCAAAAGCATCGCGTTGCTTTTTTAAAAGATACATTAAAGAAGCCGTGGCTTGAATTGAAAACGAAAGCTTGTTGTTTTTTGGTTCAGGAAAATACATCGATGAGGAAACATCAATTACAAACTGACATCTTAAATTGGTTTCTTCTTCGAACCTTTTGCTGTAAAGCTTATCGGTTTTTGCGTATAATTTCCAATCGATATTTTTTACATTATCACCATTATTATATTGGCGGTGTTCTGCAAATTCTACCGAAAACCCATGAAAAGGACTTTTATGTAAGCCAGTAATAAAGCCTTCTACAACTTGTTGTGCCAGTAATTCTAAGTTACCATAGCTCGTTTCATTTTCGTAGTTCAGCACCTGCATATGGTAAAGCTAACAAAAAGATTTTACTAAATGAGAGGGTGATAAAAGCATTTTTTATAAAGATTTTTTGATTAAACAAAAAACCTGCGAGGTTTAACTTGCACTTGCACCACGCCATCTAAATAAAGGAAAAATTTTAAGCTTTAAATGACACCCCGGTCTGCGACCACCCCTCTGAAAGAGGGGAATTCCCCTCATAGTTTTCTAGGCATTCGCAATTCCTCTCATAGTTTGATAGGCAATTTGCAATTCCCCTCTTCCAGAGGGGTGCCAGTAAGGCGGGGTGTTATTTAGAAAACAAGAATTGTTTTTACACAAAAAACCTCGCAGATTTTAAAAACCTGCGAGGTTTAAACTTTATAATAATATTATTTTTTAGCGATTTTAAAAAGCTTGCCATTATCCGTTACCGAATAAAGCGCTCCATCTTTTTCCACCATATCGCGGAAACGTTCACCTTTACCTTCTAACAATCTTTCCTCGCCAACAATTTTATCATTTTTGATAACCAAACGGATGATGTGCGAACCGCCCAAACCGCCAACGAAAAGATTGCCCTTCCATTCAGGGATGCTACTGCTGTTGTAGAAAGCAATACAACCCGGCGAAATGCTTGGATTCCAGAAATAAACAGGTTGCTCCATTCCATCCTTTTGTTGAATGCCATCACCAACTTTTTTGCCACTATATTCGGTTCCGTAAGTAATAATTGGCCAGCCATAATTTTTACCCGGTTTAATAATGTTTACTTCATCACCACCTTTTGGTCCAAATTCTGCCTCCCATAAATCGCCAGTTAGCGGATTAATTGCCAAACCATCTGGGTTACGCAATCCGTAAGCATAAATCTCTGGTTTAGCATCTGCATTTTTAGCGAAAGGTCCGTTTGCTACAGCTTTTCCATCTGTTGTAAGATGAAGAATTTTACCCAAAGAAGAATTTAGATATTGCGCCTGAATGCGAATATCGCCACCAGAGCGTTCACCTGTACTTACAAATAAGTTTCCGTTTTTATCAAAAACGATTCTAGAACCATACTGCAACTTTCCCCCGTAAGATGGTGTTGCACGATAAATTATGGTTTGGTTTTCTATTTTAGTCTCATCAGCAGAGAGTTTTCCCTTTGCAATAGCTAGAAGTACACCTTTATCTTGTGGTTCAGAATAAGCCCAGTAAACCATTCTGTTTTTGGCAAAGTTTGGATCCAAAGTTACGTCCAACAATCCACCTTGACCAGAATCATCTACTTTTGGCAAACCTGTTATTGTTTTGCTTAATTTCCCGTTAGCAGTTAGAACAACCATTGTACCACCCTTTTGAGTAATTAAAAAGCCACCAGCTGGAAGGACAGAAATTGCCCAAGGGCGATCTAGTTTTTCATTTAGGATAGAAATTTCTAATGGGGTACTTGTTTTAACACCAGCAATTCGAGTTTGCCCCTCAAATGCAGGTTTATAATCGGCAGAAGGTTGATTGGTTTCTACAGGATTTTGAGCTGAAACGTTCGCTAGATTTAGAACGCTCAACGAAAAACCTGCCAATACCATCCCTAATGTTTTGTTAGTTAATAGGTTCATAGACATGATTAGGAGTTTTTAATAAAGAAACAAAAATATTTTTGCAATAAAAAACCCGAATCCTCTAAATGAACTCGGGTTTTAAATATGTTACAGTGATGGTAGAAAGCAGTTAGTATCTGGTGTTAAGATTATATGATTAATCTTTTAGCCTTAAACTTTTCACTCTAGACTTTTTACCTTACTAAGCTAATTGCTTATTTAATTTTTCAGCTAATACTGATTTTGGAACAGCACCAACTTGTTTGTCAACAACTTGACCATCTTTGAAATATAACAAAGCTGGAATGTTACGAATACCAAACTGCATCGAAATTTGAGGATTGTTATCTACGTTCACTTTTCCAACGATAGCTTTGCCATCATATTCTTTAGCGATTTCTTCTACTACTGGACCAACCATGCGACAAGGGCCACACCATTCTGCCCAAAAATCCACTAATACGGGTTTATCTGATTTTAATACAAGCTCCTCGAAGTTTGCATCTGTGATTTCTAATGCCATAATTATTTTTTTATGTTCAAATATATGTATTCAATTGTAATGCCAACTACAGTGTAATGTCAATTTGACATTATTTTGAGGGTATCTACATATTCGTCATTGCGAGTCACGAAGCAATCTTATAAACGAGAGAGATTGCTTCGTGACTCGCAATGACGATTTTGCTAATTTAACTTGTAATTTACAACATTCAATCCAAGCAATTGTTCTAAGAACTTATTGTTCGGATTGATTTTTAAATTTTTGGATGGCAAATCCAACATAATCTCTTTCTCGCGATCAAAAACGGCAAAGTTAAGTTGGCAGTTTTGTTGTTCAGAATTTGCCTTATTGTCTGCTAAAATTGCCTCAATTTCTTTCATCAGCTCATCGTTAACCCGCTCAATTGGCACTTGAATGGTTAAACTTTTCGCTAATTTATCTCTTAACTCAGACATTAAGTTTATCGCCGTGATTTTAAATTCCCAATCGCCAGCCTTACCAAAGCGCTCTCCTACTCTGCCCCTTATCTGCAAGAAATATCCTTCGGTTAAGAACGATTTAAACTTAAGAAAATCTTCTCCGAACAAAGCCATTTCCGATGCGTCTTCATAATCTTCGAAAACAAAAGTCCCGAAAGGCTTACCTGTTTTGGTAATTCTTTGAGAAGCCGTTACCACCAATCCGCCCACGCAAAGCTCTCTGTTTTTGAGTTTTTCAAATTCGGCCAATACTTCTTCATTGGTATCGCCCATCCGCACTTTGTTGATAATGCTTAATTGCCTAACGCCGTGTGTACAAAACTTATCGAGTTCTAGTTTATAATTATCCAAAGGGTGCCCCGAAAGAAAAATTCCGATTGCATCCTTTTCATATTTCAATCGATCCATTAAAGCCCATTCTGGAGAAACTGGCAATGAAGGTTCTAAAATTAAATCGGCTTTTGATCCTCCAAATAACGATCCTTGAGAAGTACTTTCGTTATTCTGAAAATCGTTGGCATACTTTATAATCTTTTCAATGCCATTCATCTTATCATTAGGCCCGATGTAAAAAAATTGTGCCCTGTGTCCTCCGAAAGCATCAAATGCCCCACTGTACACAAAACTTTCGTAAGCCTTTTTATTTACAATACGGGTGTTGGATCGCTTTGCGAAATCGTAAACCGTTGCATATGGTCCGTTTTCTAATCGCTCTTCGATTATACTTTCTACCGCCTTTTCGCCCACACCTTTAACGGCCGACATACCAAATCGGACTTCGCCCTTGGCATTTACAGAGAATTTTAAATCTGATTCGTTAACATCTGGACCTAAAACCACTACACCCATTTGGCGACACTCTTCCATAAAGAAAGCTACTTGTTTAATATCGCTCATGTTGTTGGAAAGTACCGCAGCCATATATTCTGCCGGATAATGTGCCTTTAAATAGGCCGTTTGATAAGCAATCCAGGCATAACAGGTAGAGTGCGATTTGTTAAATGCGTAAGATGCAAAAGCTTCCCAATCTTTCCATATTTTTTCTAAAGTTGCTGCATCATGTCCTTTTTCTGCTGCCTGTTTAACAAACTTAGGCTTCATTTTATCCAGAACATCCTTTTGCTTTTTACCCATTGCCTTACGCAAAACATCGGCTTCACCTTTGGTAAAACCAGCCAATTTTTGCGATAAAAGCATTACCTGCTCTTGGTAAACCGTAATTCCGTAAGTTTCTTTTAGATATTCCTCACAGGCATCTAAATCGTACTTAATTTCTTCTTCTCCATTTTTACGGCGAACAAAACTCGGAATATATTCCATTGGTCCTGGTCGATACAAAGCATTCATGGCAATTAAATCGTCGAAAACCGTTGGTTTCAACTCTTTCATGTATTTCTGCATACCGGGACTTTCATACTGGAAAATCCCGATGGTTTCTCCACGCTGGAAAAGCTCGTAAGTTGCTACATCATCAATTGGGAAATTATCTGGATCGATAACAACGTTATGCCGTTTCTTAACCAATTTAACCGTATCCTTTATTAGCGTAAGGGTTTTCAGACCCAAAAAGTCCATTTTTAATAAGCCAGCACTTTCTACAACAGAGTTATCAAATTGGGTAACGTATAAATCAGAATCCTTCGCGGTAGCAACGGGAACGAAGTTTGTAATGTCGCTTGGCGTAATAATTACACCGCAGGCATGGATTCCTGTATTTCTTAAAGAGCCTTCTAAAACCTGAGCCTGCTGAATGGTTTCGGCACTCAGATCTTTTAAAAGTCCCATGGCTTTTAATTCCTGAACACGCTCATATTCATCTGGCCGCAGCGCATCTTTTAAGCTCTTTTCATCCAGATTGAAGATTTTAGCCAGCTTCATATTTGGGATGAGCTTGGCAATTTTATCTGCTTCGAAAAGCGGCAAATCCAAAACCCTTGCTGTATCACGGATGGATGATTTTGCAGCCATTGTTCCATAGGTGATAATCTGGGCCACTTGGCTGGAACCATACTTATTGATTACGTATTCCATCACGCGGCCCCGACCCTCATCATCAAAATCGATATCAATATCGGGCATGGAAACACGATCTGGATTTAAGAAACGCTCAAAAAGGAGGTCGTATTTAATTGGATCAATGTTGGTAATCCACAAACAGTAAGCAACTACCGAACCTGCAGCAGAACCACGACCAGGCCCTACGGAAACATCTCTCCGCCTTGCCTCGGCGATAAAATCCTGAACAATTAAGAAATAACCCGGATAACCAGTTTTTTCAATGGTGGCCAATTCGAAATCTAAACGATCGATAATTTCTGGCGTTAAAACCCCGTATCTTATTTTTGCACCCTCATAAGTAAGGTGACGTAAGAATTTATTTTCCCCTCTTTTACCACCGTCAACTTCATCTTCAGCAACCAAAAACTGCTCTGGAATATCGAATTTAGGTAATAAAACCTCACGGGCAAGTTTGTAGCTTTCTATTTTATCTACAACCTCTTGAATATTTAAAATCGCTTCTGGCAAATCAGCAAAGAGTGCTTTCATTTCATCAGGAGATTTAAAATAATACTCCTGATTTGGCAAGCCATAACGGTAACCACGACCACGACCGATTGGCGTGGCCTGTTTTTCGCCATCTTTTACACAAAGCAAAATATCGTGGGCATTCGCATCTTTTTTATTGATGTAATAGGTATTGTTTGTAGCAATTAATTTAACCTCATGCTTTTTTGCCAGGGTGATTAAAGATGCATTAACACGATCTTCATCTTCCTGATTGTGGCGCATAATTTCCACATAAAAATCCTGTCCAAATTGCGCTTTCCACCAAATTAAAGCCTCTTCTGCCTGAGTTTCGCCCATATTCAGAAGCTTATTCGAAATTTCACCAGAAAGGTTTCCAGAAAGCACAATAATGTCGTCTTTATATTGTTCGATTACTTTTCGATCTATCCTTGGAACATAATAAAAGCCATTTGTGTAGGCAATTGATGACATTTTGGCTAAATTATGGTAGCCGTTTTTATTTTTAGCCAACAATACCATTTGGTAACCATTGTCTTTTGCAGTTCTGTTCAAATGATCATCACATACAAAAAATTCAACCCCTACAATTGGGGTCATAATTACTTCAGTTGGTCTTTCTCCGGCCTCAATTGCAGCGGCATTTTTGGCTTCGGCAGTTTTGTTATAATTTAAAACCTGACTCACAAAATGAAAAGCGCCCATCATATTGGCATGATCTGTCATGGCCACGGCCGGCATTTTGTGTGCTGCTGCAGCTTTGATTAAATCGGGAATACTAATGGTACTTTGAAGGACAGAAAACTGGGTATGATTATGCAAATGAACAAAGGTAGCCGAAGCCAGTTCTTGCTTATTTTCAGTAAGTGTTTGTTTAGAAATCCCTCCGCTTTCTGATTTTTGTAAGCGTTTACGAATTTCATCTGAAGCCGCCTTTAAATTTATATGCTGAATACCAAAACTGGGAATCGATGCCGGATTAACCTCTCTAAAACGAGGAAAATATTCAACATCAACCAGTAGTTCTTCTTTTGTAAAAACTTCTTTTTTAATCAGCTCCAAGAAACAGCGTGTGGTTGCTTCCACATCGGCGGTTGCATTGTGTGCTTCGTTAAAAGGAACGCCAAACAAATAAGAGTGTAATTCTGTTAAAGTCGGTAGTTTAAACTTACCGCCCCTACCGCCTGGCAATTTTAATAAGCTTGCGGTAATTTCGGTACAGGTATCTAAAATGGGCATTTCCGCCATGCGGTTTTCAATACCAAAACGATGGAACTCGCAACCCATAATATTTACATCGAAACCCACATTTTGACCGACAATAAATTTCGATTTTGATAGAGCGATATTAAACTTCTCTAATACCTCTGCAAGTGTGATTCCCTGTTCGTCAGCCAGTTCGGTAGAGATACCATGAATGCGCTCTGCATCATAAGGAATATTAAACCCTTCTGGTTTAACCAAATAATCTTGATGTTCAACCATCCGTCCCATCTCATCGTGCAGTTGCCATGCAATTTGAATACAGCGTGGCCAATTATCGGTATCGGTAATTGGTGCGTTGTAATTACGTGGCAAACCCGTGGTTTCTGTATCAAAAATTAAGTACATAGTTTGATGTAAAGAATTAGCCGTTTCAGATTATAAACGGTTCTTCAAAAATAAGGAATTTGCTGGTTGATGTTGTCAGGATTTTATCAACAAAAAGCAAGAATTCATCTGAATGTAACGTGTATACAATTCTGCCATGTTGGGGAACGAAACATTCCTGTGTTTATTTGTAATGCAGATCAAGTCAAAACTTTATGCGCTGATATTTACTTCCTCGAAGAAAAATAACTTCATTACTTTAGGAAATCTAAAATCAACCTCTATGAAAACGAATTCCCTAAATTACTCTATCCTGTTTGGTAGTTTTCTACTCCTTAACAGCTTTTCAAGCATTAAATCTCCGGCAAAAGACGCAGAAATTTGTGAACAAACCATAAAATACAGCACAAATAAACTGTTAACACCTAGTGGAGAAGAAGTAACGGCTTCAACAAATATTACTTTTAATCCAGGCATGAAACTGATTACTGTAGAAAGCGAAAGCTTGAACGATGGTAAAGCAACATTTGATACCGTAATTGAAAGTGTAGAATGTACATTTGATAAAAAAATAACTTCTGGTAAAGCTGATTACAAAGACTACATTTTACAAACTGACGGAACAAAATCTCCTGTCGAAATTATTTTGGAAGCTAAGGATGGCGTTGTGAGTTTATCAAGTTATGATGAAGAAAAAAAACTTGGATTAAGAACAACTTTCGAAAAGTGGGAAATTGTAAAGGACTAATTTTATTCGGTCGACGAGATACCAACCGATAGAGAAAAAATACCTGCTCACAGAGAAATGGTACAAACATTTCTCGGCTCCGCTCGAAATGACGGTATTAATTAACTGATTTTTAACGTTAGTCGGGATTTGTAATCCCGTCTTTTGATCTTTGGATTTTTAATCCTTCAAAAATTTCGGGAACCATTTTTGGAAAAAGAAACTAAAAATGTTCCTGACTCACCAATTCACTCACATCATATCCCTTTTCTCTACATCTTTCAATAATATCGACCAATAAATCAGCTTCCATTTTGGGTTCCCTTGCCATAATAAACAGATATTTTTCATCTGGGTGACCAACCACCACATAACTGTAGTCATCTGCCAATTCGATGATCCAATAACCTATTTTAAACGGCCACAAAAACTGAGCTTTCATATCGCCGTCAGGTTTTTCGGGATCAAAAAAGAGTTTGGAAGTAATCGATTTTTCCTCAGGTTTTCCTTCTTTATGATAGGTAGTAAACACATCAAAATGATCTTCATCTTTCAACGTATAAGTTTCCGTAGTTTGTCTCCAATGCTTATCCATCAAGGTTGGGATCGAATACAAAGAATACCATTTGCCTTCAAAAGCCTTATAATCTATGTTGCTAATCGGTTTATTTTCCATATTGTAATTGCTTTGAGCTTCAGCTTTCTGCCTTCCGCTTATTAACTAAACCATCATCAAATTATAAAGTTTTGAAAAGCATTTTTTAAGCTTATATTTATTTTTAACTTCGATTGATAATTAACAACAGCAAACCAAAATTTAAATATATGAAAGTAACGGTTGTAGGTGCAGGCGCAGTTGGCGCAACTTGTGCAGATAATATTGCCCGTAAAGAATTAGCGAACGAACTTGTTCTGTTGGATATTAAAGAAGGTTTTGCCGAAGGTAAAGCCATAGATATGATGCAAACCGCAACCCTTTTAGGTTTCGATACAAAAATTACTGGCGTTACTGGCGATTACAGTAAAACAGCTGGTTCTGATGTTGTTGTGATTACTTCTGGCTTACCTCGTAAACCGGGAATGACCCGCGAAGAACTAATTGGCATTAACGCTGGAATTGTGAAAGGCGTTGCCGAAAATATTTTAAAATTTTCTCCGGAGGCTATTATTATTATGATCAGCAACCCGATGGATACCATGACTTATTTGGCGCTGAAATCTCTTGGATTACCTAAAAACCGCATCATTGGCATGGGTGGAACTTTAGACAGCTCACGCTTTAAATTCTATTTATCACAGGCTTTAGATTGCAATCCGAACGATTTACAAGGCTTTGTAATTGGTGGCCATGGCGATACTACTATGATTCCTTTAACCCGTTTGGCTACTTATCAAAGTTTGCCAGTGAGCAATTTGTTAGATAAAGTTACTTTGGATAAGGTTGCTGCAGATACTATGGTTGGTGGCGCTACCCTAACCGGATTAATCGGAACTTCTGCCTGGTATGCCCCGGGTGCCGCAGGTGCGGCTTTAGTTGAAGCCATATTACGCGATGAGAAAAAATTATTTACCTGCTGTGTTTCTTTAGAAGGAGAATACGGGCAAGAAGATATTTGTTTGGGTGTTCCGGTAATTATTGGTCGCGGTGGCTGGGAAAAAATTATCGATTTTAAACTAACTGAAGATGAGCAGAATGCATTTAACAAAAGTGCAGATGCAGTTAGAAATATGAATAGCGTATTGGCTGAAATGAAATTGGTTTAAAAGACCTCACCCTTTGAGAGGTTATGGCAAGGCTACTATTGTGCATCCCTCTCCCAAGGAGAGGGAAATCAAGGTTGTGGTTTGAACCTATATATCTAAACCGTAAGCTATATCCCCTTTTAAGGAGAAGGATGAGCGCTACAAAAGCAAAAACGCTGATAGAGAGCGGTAAAAGCACGGAAGCAGACTATTATTAACACCCAACTCAGACGCTCAAAGATGTCTTAGCTGGTAAAAATCATTAAATGACAGTTATTACAATTCCACTAAAACTTATTAATTTACAAGACGACGGTTTCCATCTTTTGGTGGAAATTGTTGTTTTTAAGCAGAAACATTTGGCTGTTTTAGATACAGGAGCATCGAGAAGTGTGTTTGACAAAGGCCTGATAGAAAGTCACCTTTCTGAAACCCTGCAAGTTTCTGATGAAATTAATGCAGCAACACTTTTTACCACAACAACAACCATTCAGGCAACTATTCCTGAGCTCAAAATCGGGAAGCTCAAAATAAAAAATTACGAAACCGTAGCTTTTGATCTCCAATCGGTTAGCGAAACTTATCAGCAATTTGGACATCCTCCAATTATGGGCATTATTGGGGGCGATATTTTAATGAAGTTTAAAGCCATAATTAACTACCATACAATGGAACTTATATTTTCAAAATAAATGTTCAACGATAACGGTTAGCATTTTTTTTGAGGCTTAATTAAATCCTTGCACGATGATAAAAACCAAATTCAATTGCAATGAAAGCGGATATTAAAAATAGAGCGGATATCATTATCCTGGTTGACTCTTTTTATACTAAAGTTCAGAAAAATCTTGCCATTGGACCAATATTTACCGATGTTGTTAAAGTAGATTGGAATCACCACTTACCTAAAATGTATGATTTTTGGGAAAGTATTTTGTTTGGAAAAGCCATTTACAAAGGCAATCCCATGCTTACTCATTTTGCAATAAACAAAAAGGCATCTTTAAGAGAAGAAGGATTTGATACCTGGAAAAGGATTTTTTTTGAAAACGTTGATGCATTATTTGAAGGAGAAAATGCCACTACAATTAAACAAAAGGCGCAATCCATAGCAGATTTAATGCATTTTAAGATTAACAGTAATCCATCAAAGATTAAAATCGTTTAAAAAATATTCTTTTGATTTGCGTTGCTTTCTTTATAAATTTAAACAACCAAACAAATCAAATATGAAATTTCTAAGAATCTTAATTGGGATTATTATCGTTTTGGCGATAATTTTCTTCGGAGGAAGTTTGTTTCTTCCCAAAACCTACACCGTATCCAGAAATACTGTAATAAAAGCTCCTGATAGCACCATTTACAAAAACATCGCCGATTTTAACGAATTTTATAAATGGAATCCGTGGGCGAAAATGGAACCATCCGCTAAAACAAAAATAAGTGGTACGGTAGAACAGCCAGATCATTTATACGAATGGGAAGGAAAGGAAACTGGATCTGGGTACATGAAAATTGTTAAGGTTGAGCCAAACAAAATGATAGATATTGAACTTAAATTCTTAAAACCAATGGAAAGTTTGGCTGATACTAGATTTGATATCGAAAAATCGGGTGATGGAAATAAAGTTATCTGGACCATGAGTGGTGAAAACACTAGTGCTTTTAGCAAGTGGTTTGGCTTTTTGGCGATGGATAAAATGATAGGTAAAGATTTCGAAAACGGTCTTCAATATTTAAAGGAAAAATCAGAAAAAGTTAATTAAAATCAGTTTTTCAAATAAATAATAAGCCTCTTGAAAGTATTTTCTTGAGGCTTTCTTTTTAGCTCAATTTCAAGGTTTTCGAACAATTTGTCTACTTTGCGTTAAAAAAGCATAAATTTCAAATTAGTACAATCCGAAATTTTGTAATTCGCCAACTTTTAGATTATTTGCCAATAGATGAATTTATTACTTGTAGAAGACGAACCGAATGTGGTTTCTGTAATTTCAAGAGGATTAACAGAGGAAGGCTTTAAAGTTAGTATTGCACCCGACGGTTTAATTGGCGAACAGATGGCTAAAAACAATCACTTCGATTTAATTATCCTGGACATTATGCTTCCCGGAATTAATGGTTTAGAGCTTTGCAAAATCATCAAAAATGAAAAACCAAACACGCCAATCATTATGCTCACAGCTCTCGGAACTACAGAAAATGTGGTTAACGGACTGGATAACGGCGCAGATGACTACTTAATAAAACCGTTCAAGTTTGCAGAACTGTTTGCTAGAATAAGAACATTATTAAGGCGATATAGTGGCATTGTAACAAATGATCAAATTATAAACATTGCTGATTTGCAGATTAATATTACGGCTAAAAGTGTAAAAAGGAACAACAATGATCTTGTACTTACCGCCACAGAATATCGTTTATTGGAATATATGGCCAAAAACAAATCGAAAATATTATCGAGAATAGATATTTTGGAAAACGTTTGGGATATTGATTTTAACCTCGGCACCAATGTGGTTGATGTTTATGTAAATTATCTTCGTAAAAAGATTGACAAGAATTCTGATCAAAAACTCATTCATACAGCTGTTGGACTAGGTTACGTTTTAAAAGAAAAGTAATGCAGATTGCCAAAAAAATAACCTTATTGTTTGCCATTTTATCAGCCATAATCATTTCATTGTTAAGTGGCTTTGTTTGGTATTTCGCTAACGACTTTGCCTTTGAAGATTTTTATAAACGTTTGGAAGCCCGGGTAAATATCGCCGCCCAAATTAGACTTTACAAAGATGGAAATAATGAGGCTTACGCTAAAATGCGGAATCAGTATTTAGAGCGATTACCATCAGAAAAGGAATTTATTATTGAGGCCGGAAAAACACAGATCCATGTAGATCGCGAACTTCCTGAAAGTTTTTACAATAGAATAAATGCAGGTTTCATGGCTAGATACCGTGTAGATAATCATTTCTATGCCGGAAAATTTTTTAAAAATTCGCAAAAAGGGTATGTTGTAATTGTTTCGGCCAATGATCCTTTTGGTTTTAGAGAGTTAAAAGATCTGCAGAGAATTCTCATAATTGGTTTTTTCCTTTCGGTAATTCTGTCTTTCGTAGTTGGCTGGAAGTTTTCAAATTACATGTTGGTACCATTAAGAAACATTATCAAAAGCGTAAAGAAAATTAAGGCAGAAAATCTCCATTTAAGGTTGGATGTTAAAAAGGGAAGTGATGAAATGTCGGAGCTGGCTCAAACGTTTAACAATATGCTTAACCGATTGGAAACAGCTTTCGAAACGCAGAATAACTTCATCAGCAATGCTTCGCATGAGTTAAGAACGCCATTAACCATCATCAGTGGTGAAGTAGAATTGGCCATGAAGGCAAAGGATGATGCCGAAAAACAGCATTTGGCACTTTCTAAAATCAAAGATGAATCAGAAAGATTAGAGCATATCCTTACCAGTTTATTAGGTTTAGCACAATCTGGCTTTAATGGGAAAAACCAGCCTCGGGAAGAAGTTAGGATGGATGAATTGCTTTGGGAAATTAAACATTCGGTTAATCAAGTGCATCCCGATAGCTTAATCGAAATTGATTTTAGCACCTTACCAGAAGATGAAGAACAGCTTACCTTAAAGGTGAACAAGAATTTAATTAAACTTGCCATCACCAATATTGTAAGCAATGCTTGTAAATATTCCAATAACCATCCAGTTGGCATTAACTTAGAAAGTAAGGCAAATATTCTCTCCATTACCGTTAGCGATAAGGGTATCGGAATTCCACAAAGCGATATTCAGCACATCTTCGAACCATTTTTTAGGGCTTCAAATACAAACGAATTTAAAGGCTATGGCGTAGGTTTGCCGCTATCGTTAAATATCATTCGTTTACATCGTGGCAGTATTGGCATTAAATCTCAAGAAGGCGTGGGTACTGAAATAAAGGTTATTCTTCCTATAAGTATTTAGTTCAATAGTCATTGGTTCATTAGTCAATTGGTCATTGGTCATTGTTCATTGTTCATTGTTCATTAGTCAATGGTTGTTTGTTTATTGGTTTTTGGTTATTATCTACTGTGGCTTTTGGGTTACCCATATACAAATGACTAATTAACTGGTGAACTTTCCCGAAATTCTAATCTCATTTTAATCTCGTTCTTATTTCGCTGTAATAACCTCAGGGTAAACTTGTATAAATAATTTATTAATTAAAATATTTAAATAAGAAACACCTATGAAAACGATACTAATTCCAACTGACTTTAACTTAGAAAGCACAAAAATTATTGATGCATTAGTTAAAGATCAATCTAACGAAACTTTAAACATCATTTTTCTGCATGCCTTTAAACTATCAGATTCTATTACAGATATGTTGATGCTGAGCAGAAGAAGCCGCGATTACGAAAATGTAAGTGATGTATTTTATCAAAAACTAAATGAATATAAAGTTCAATATTCTGAAAATGTAAATAGCATAGGGATAGAATATTTTTACGGAAGTACGGTTTCCGCTTTCAAAAATTTTATCGAGGCTTTTGATGTAGAATGTATTGCTTATCCAAAAAACTACAACTTCAATCCGATTAATAAATACAGTATCGATCCAAAGTATTTAACAGAACGTGCCGGATGTGAGGTTATTCAACTGGATACTAACGTTGTACACACACCAGAAAATCTGATTGAAACTAGAATTCATGAAATTCAATTGCAAAATGCAAATATCTAATTAAACACGAAAACACTTTATATTATGCTGTTACGAAATAATATTCCGCTCACTTACATCTTTGGTAAGATAAAGAAAGAACTTCTTTTTGTTATAGCCTATTCGCTAGGCATTGTAGTTCTATACCAAAACTTTCACGTCACTAGGATCTCTATTCCGGTGGCTGTTCCAGCTCTATTGGGAACAATTATATCTCTTTTATTGGCATTTCGTTCTAACCAGGCATACGATAGATGGTGGGAGGCAAGAATTATCTGGGGTTCCATAGTTAATGATTCAAGAACCCTCTCCCGCCAGATATTGTACCTAGTTGAAAACACCTATGGTTCAGAGGAAATTGAAAGTTTTAAATCGAAATTTGTAAAACGCCAAATTGCCTGGTGCTATTCGTTAAGCCAATCGTTAAGAGGCTTTAGCCCTTATAAAGGATTGGAGCGCTACTTAACCGAAGAAGATATGTTATTTATTAAGAGGCATCGTAATGTTACGGTTTCCATACTAGAGCTTCATGCAATGGATTTGAGGAAAGCATTAAATGAAGGATGGATTAACCAATACCAGCAAATAGAGATTGACAAAACTTTAACCGCACTTTGTAACCACATGGGTGGATCGCAAAGGATTAAAAACACAATTTTTCCGGTTACCTATAGTAAATACATTAACATGTCGATCCACTTATTTATCGTTCTGTTGCCATTCGGGCTGATTGAATATTTTGGCTACATGGAAGTTCCTTTGGTTGTTGCCATTGCTACATTTTTCTTATTGGTTGAGAAAATGGCGGTTCATCTTCAAGATCCATTTGAGAACAAACCGACAGATACACCAACCACAACAATCTGTAGAAATATAGAATGTGATCTTTGCCAAATGTTGGATGATAATAAATTGTATGAGGATAAACCTCAAACAGAACTGTCACCCGTTGGCTCGTATTATATTTTGTAAATTTTTTGACTTTTAAGATTGACAACTTTATTTCCTACTGGCTATAAAGTTGTCAAATCTAAATTATAATGACCTGTTTTAAAACTGGCGTAGCTTCCCTGCCTGTAATCCAACAAAACTTCGCAAGTTAACCGACTTACGAAGTTTTTAGGAAAGAGCGTTGCAGAACTTCGTCAGTCTAATAGGGAATTTCAAAAACTGGCGAAGTTTCCCCATCCCTAACCCAACAAAACTTCGCCGTCTGTTTATGCCATTTTAACCCACATTTTGCTTACTTTTGCGCTCAATTATGAGCCTTAAAAAGAAATTTGCTAGAGAAAGTTTTACGATAATGAACGAATTGGTATTACCAAACGATACCAATACACTTAATAATTTAATGGGTGGCCGTTTGTTGCACTGGATGGATATTGCAGCGGCAATTTCGGCACAAAAACATTGCAATCGTATTGTTGTGACGGCTTCTGTAGATAATGTTTCTTTTAAACACCCCATTAAACTGGGCGATGTAATTACAATTGAAGCTAAAGTTACCCGTGCCTTTAATACATCAGTAGAGGTTCGTCTTGATGTTTGGGCAGAAAACATTCCAAGTGGTGCCCGCCAAAAGAGTAACGAAGCTTATTATACTTTCGTTGCGGTTGACCAAAGTGCACGTACTATTCCCGTGCCCGAACTTACACCTGAAACGCCTGAAGAATTTGAACTTTTCGATGGTGCATTAAGACGCAGACAGTTGCGTTTGGTATTGGGCGGAAAAATGCATCCAGATGATGCAAATGAACTAAAAGCACTTTTCTTTAAAGCATAATTTTTACAATTATTTCCCTTTTCCTTAGGATGATTATGTTATTTTAGCGATAAACAACACGCTGAAATATGACAACATATACCATTCTTATCATTTTAAGCGGATTAGTAATTTTCTCCTATCTGTTTGATTTAGTGGCTAGTAAAACCAAAGTACCTTCGGTTTTACTTTTGCTTTTGTTGGGTATTGGGCTTCGTTTATTAATCGATAATTTAAAAATCCACACATTTAATTTCTTAACCATCCTACCCACATTGGGCACAGTTGGTTTGATTTTAATTGTTTTTGAAGGATCACTGGAGCTTAAATATGATAAAGAAAAAAACAAAATTATTAAAGGTGCGTTTTTCTCTGCCCTAACCATTTTATTGGCCACGGTAACGATAATTACATTAATTATTTACCAAATTACCCATAAGGATTTATACACTTGTATTGCAAATGCGATCCCGTTTAGTGTAATCAGTTCGGCAATTGCCATACCAACCGCCGCTGCATTAGATAAGCAGGGTCGGGAATTTGTAATATACGAATCGTCATTCTCCGATATTCTCGGCATTATACTTTTCAATTTTGCCATAACCAATCATTCGCTTACCACATCTGCATTTATTGGTTTGGGGTTAAGCACTTTCCTAATTATTTTACTTTCTGCAATTGCATGTGTGGTGCTTTTGTACATTATGGGTAAGTTGGTTCACCACATTAAATTCTTCCTTATTATTTCGATATTGATTCTTGTGTATGCCATTGGGCAATCGTATCACCTATCTTCTTTGGTTTTAATTTTGAGTACAGGATTATTCTTGAACAATGTAGATACCATTCAAAATGTCTGGTTTAGAGGAGTTTTTCTATATAAAAACCTTGCAGCCGATTTATCCCAGCTGTATCAGTTATCGGCAGAAAGCGCCTTTATACTGCGAACTTTTTTCTTTGTAATTTTTGGCTTCACGATGGACATTAGCGAATTGAACGACAAACCGGTTCTAGCAAATGGCTTTTTCATCCTGCTGACCATTTTTGCGGTTCGGTTTTTCTTTTTAAAGGTCTTTAAAAAGGGATCAATTGTACCCATAGCGTATATTGCACCACGCGGTCTGATCAGTATTTTACTGTATTATAACTTGCCAAAAGCACTTAAAATACCCGAAGTTGGCACATCCTTTTTATTTTTAGTTGTGCTGGGTACAAGTATCGTTATGACTTTAGGTATAACCCTAAGCAAAAACAGAAGAGAAGAAACTGCTACGGCTTAAAGCCGGCAGAGATTGCCTTAATCTTATTCGTTTCTGCTACTATATTCAGATTGGATTGATAATAAACCGAGAAATAATTAAGCTCGGCTTTTTGCTCAGCAAATTTCTGTAAGCTACCATTTATTTTATAATTGGCAATACTTGGATTAATGGAGTGAATTGGTGCCGCAAAAATATTTCCAATGACATTGAACAAGGTTCCATAAAAATGCCCACCGATTTCTTCGCCTAGCGTTGGATCTTTTTCACCCCACTTGCGTACTTTTAAACCATCGGTCCTTTTTTCAAAATTATCTTCACTCCAGGGATCATATTTTACGAATTGAACAATTTCATATGGCTTTTTGGGTGTTCTAATTTTAATCGATTTTATTTCACTAATATCTACCGTTGAAAAATTATGATCAGCGAGAATAATCACACTTGCAGAATCTACCTTGTACAAAAGACCACGAATTACACCATCTTTGGTTTTTATTATGGTGATGTAAGGTTTTACAGTTTGTGCTTGCGAAAAGCCAACAGATATAGCAAAAATTAAAACAAGAAAAAAAAGTTTCATAGCGTAAAATGAGAAGTTAATTTATTGAAATTCACATTCAACAATTAAGCCAAATTAAACTACCAATTGAAAATTATTAATTGATTAGCTTCCCATTTCTAAAATCTTATCAAATTCTTCGGCTTTTAACGGCATTACAGATAAACGACCTTGGCGAACCAAAGAAATATCGGCCAAGCTTTCTTCTGCTTTGATTTGCTCTAAGGACACAGGGTTTTTCAAGGTTTCTACCGGAGAAAGATCAACAACTACCCAGTTGGTATCATCTGTTGTTGGATCCTGATAAAACTCTTTTACAACTTTAGCAATTCCGACAACATTTTTACCTTCGTTACTGTGATAAAAAAGCACCAAATCGCCCTCTTTCATTGCTTTTAGGTTATTCCTTGCCTGATAATTGCGAACGCCATCCCAAAAGGTACGACCATCTTTATTAAATTTTTCCCAGCTGTACTTAAAAGGTTCTGACTTGACTAGCCAATATTTTGTTTTTTCCATGTTTAAAGTGGTTTAAAGGGTGTTTTTTTATGAGATCGTTGACAAACCGTTGACAAAAACGCCTACAATCCCGTTGACGCCTCCCCAAGGCATACGACTTAAATCCTATAAATTTAAAGCAGTATGAAAAAAAGCAGCGCCGCAGCACATTCCGAAAACCACTTCATCAGGGAGTGGAACGGAACCGAGTTCAATCTGTCGATCCCCGCAAAAATAACACATTCGAACAAACCTTTCATATATTTTTACTGGGCAAACCCGGACAGACACGCAAGGCTGGAAAGAGCAAGAAAGGGCGGCATCGGCGGGGTCAACGACTCCAGGATCTCGGTCAAAAAGAAGGCCGTCGCCGCGGTAGACGCCATCATCCAGATGCTGGGCCGGGGCTGGAACCCATTTACCAATGCCTATACCCGCCTGGGCGTCCAGATCGATCTGGACATGGCAAGCCCGGTCTCAAAATGCCTGGACGTCTGGCTGGAGCACAGGCAGGAACGGTACGAAAGCAATATGATCGGCAGGACAGCCCTAAAGAACAACACAATAGTGGTGAGGCACTTCAGGGACTGGCTGGAGATCAAGGGCTTTACCGACCGGAAGATCGGAACGTTCAACTCGGTCGACATAGACAGTTTCCTGGGCTACAAGATGAACCAGCTGAAATGGGGAAAGGTGACCTACAACACCTATAGGTGCGATTTGGGCACCTTCTTTTCCTACCTCAAAAAATTCAGGGTCGTCCAGGAAAACCCGGTGAGCGAATCGGCAAAGAAAAATACCCGCCGCGACAGTTCCAGGTTTGCGATATATGAGGAAAGAGAACTTCAGACCGTTGTCAGGCTGATGGAAGGCGACCCGGCCTATTTCGGGCTCTATGTCGCCTCGAAGATGCTGTATCTCTACAACATCCGGCCGGTGGAGATGACCAGGCTCCAGGTCAGGGACGTGGACTGGGCCGGGCACAGGCTTACCCTTCCGCCCCACAAGACCAAGAACGGGAGCGAGGCAGTCTTTGAGCTCAACGAGGAAATGTACGGGCTCCTGGAACAGCTCGCGGGCAGTGCCGGAGATGCGGAGTTCATTTTCGGCCACCGCTGCAGGACCTCGGCCACACAGATAGACGAAGGGTATTTCACCCAGAAGTTCCGTTATTTCAGGATCAGGTACGGGATCAGCAACAAACTGAAATTTTATGCACTCAAGCACAGCTCGAACTTTTACGACCTTGAGGACGGCGCATCGTTCTATTCGATCATGGAAAAGAACAGACATTCCTCATTGCAGGTTACCAACGACTATATCCGCAACAGGCTGCTCAAAAAAACCGTGAAGCCAACCATAAACAGCAGGTTCTAAAGCCGTGAAGCCCATGGCCGTGGATCTGCTGAACGCGGGGCGCGAAAAAAAGTGCAGTCCGTTCGGGGCTGCACCAAAATCCGTTATGGGAAAATCGTTCCTGCCCGATCATGGACCAGACAAGCGTCCCGGCCGGAGCGCCTGGGTTCTTCTGCAGTCGCGCGGCAGACGGCCGCCCCATCCGATGAGGCCGCCCCTGGGGTGCCGTTCCCGTTTGCATCCAAGTTCATTGCCCCATAGATGCTGATCGGCGCAACAATCAATGTAAAACCATTATCACGCCGGTCCGGGATTTCCCTTCATGGATGCTGACATCAGCTCTTGATTCCCGTGTCACTTTCTTGACTTTAGTGTTACCTCTTGGACCTTTTTGGCAGGCGCCCTCAAAAGGCGGACCCCAAAAAGCCAGTGGTATTTTGGCCTGTAGCCGCCAAGTTCGATTATGCCCATGAGCAGGCCCTTCGTGAGCTGGACCTCGAAGGCATCATGGGCCGAAAGCTCCATATTTTCCAGGCTGTCCAGCAACCGCAGTGCCTGGGCAATCTTTTTCACCGTCTGGCGCTCGTTCCTCTTTTTTGTATTCATCTTTCGACCGGTTTAAAAGTGGGGCGGTTTCCCGCCCCGGACGGTTTAACTGAACTATAAACTGCCTTTGCTGGCAAATTCCCCGCAGAGGTCAAAAGCAGCCTGCGCCCGCTGCCTGGCTGTCCCCTCTGTAATGGACTTGAATTTTGCCTCCCCATCCCTGAACTTTCGCACGTTCTGGAAATATCCCGTTACCGCGTTATAGGCCCCGAACACGGTCCCCGCAGTTGTTGCCGTCTGCTGGGCCTGGTTGCCCATCGCATAGGCGTAGACCTCATCGACAATGTTTCTGTAGACTGCCGAATTTTCATCGCCAGCTCCCTGCTGCAGCTTCTGCAGTACCTCCCTGTTCGGTGCCATAGCGACCTGCACGAGTTTTCTGACTTCGGGATCAGAGATGCGGACCTTTGCCCAGTGGTTGAACAGCTCTTCCATCTCTCCCGCTAGGTTGCTGGAGATGCCCATAAGGGTGTGGGCCTGTTTCAGTCTGTCGCCGGCACCCGAGCTGTGGCGAATCCGCACCGCGTTCCTATGGCCGCGCATTGCCGCATTCAGGGTATTGTTGCAGACGATGCGAACGGGCGTAAATGCCGCGGTGATGCTCCCGCCCCCGTCGTGCGAGGTGGTCAAAAACAGATACTGCTCAATGAGGTCGTCAGCGCCAACACGTATATAGGATGGAAGTTTTGCAGTGATAAAAATCCTTTCCCCTTTGCCGAGTGCGCCAGCGGTCTCGTACCGGATGCCACCGCCCCCGCCAACTATGCTATCGAAAAAAGAAAATGCGTCGGTATTCTGCACCACGCTGTAGTCCCTGCCCACTACCCCGAGCACCTGTTCGGTGTCGGTGCGCATGGTCGCGAAAAAGTCCGGAACCTCTACCCCTGCCTCTGCTGGCAGGATCTCCCCCTGCCTAAATTCGCTGTTCAGGTTGTCCAGCGTAAAAAGCGGACGTTTGACTACCGTGTAGTCCAGCCCTGCGAACTTCAGCGCTTCCGCCGAAGTGGGGTAACTGTCCACGATCGTGCCCAGCCCGTGCCAGGCTTTTTCCCTGACCGAAAAGAAAGCGTGCTTTTGTGTGTCCCCGTTGAAATTTAAGTTATGTGCCATGACTATAAAGTTTGATGCTGAATAAACTGAACTGTTTAAAATGGCAGGCCGCCCGTTTCATTGGCTGGCTCACCTGCGTTGGCGTGCCTGGAGCTGAAAAGCCTGATTTCCGAAACCCTGAAGCTCAGCGCCGCGGCAGCCTCTGCGTCCCTGGTCACGTAAGCCCTGCAGCCCACATGCCCGAAGACCTGCACAACGTCCCCCTTTTTCAGAAATTCGGCGATCCCCGCATTCCTCCAATAGCTGCATTCAAAAAATCTTGCGATCTCTCTTCGCTGCTCCCCGCTCATATAGCTGTGGTTTACGGCTATTGTAAAGCCAACTACTTTGGTACGCTCTGATACGTCCCTGACTTCCGCGTCTGCGGTCAGCCTTCCTGTGATAATTTCCATCTTCGTGGTTTTTTAGGTAAAAAATTGAACATCTGGTGTCCTTTCAGTCCAGTCCCCACATATTTTTCCGGCGGGGGGGATAAAAAGAACAGCCGTCTGTTGCCGTGAGTTCAGGCGCGGTCCCCGTACTATAAGTCCCGAAGGGTGTCCGGCCGCGGCCGGACATTATGCGTACGGGGCCAGAATGAACTCGCGAGACTTGCATTTCTTTTTCTCCCCCCGATCGGGAAATCCCGCAAAAGGCATCTCAAAACCGCTATGGGCCACCTTCCAAACCCTGGGAATTTTCCGGGCCGTCAATCTGCGCCATGCCTGTAGCACGCTTTGTCCGGAAGACGCCATGCAGGCTAGAAAACCCCGGAGGCATTAAGGCGCCTTGCTATTTCCACTGTCGCCAGGATCGCGCTGGAACGGATGTTCCCGATCCCCGGAATCCTTTTCAGTTCCCCGGAAGTGGCGTATGCCAGGCCCGAAAGTCCGCCGCATGCGGCAAGAACCTTTTGCGAAAGCTCGAGCGACTGTCCGTCGGTGAGTCCCGCACTGAAAAGCAGTGCCACCAGTTCCCCGTCTGTAAGGGAACCCGCACCGGTCCTCTTCATTCGGCCGACCGGCGCCATACCCGCATCTGGAAGGGGAGCCGGACATAATTTTTGGTGGAGGGAATCTGCTTCGCTTTTTACGCTGCCTTCAGGCCCGTCCAGATCCAGGTACCCGGCATGGTGGCAGATGGAGGTCAGTGCCTCGATGACCATAGGCATGTCCCTTAGGAATACCACGATCCTGTTCCTCTGATAGGATCCGTCCCTTTGTTTTTCGCTGCAGCTGAGCTGAAGGAAAACGTGGCCTCTGCCCGCCTGCCTGAGATCGAAAAAATAATGCCTTAAGGGAGAAGAGGGAAAGGCCTCGCTGTACATCATAGTAGTTTCCATAACATTCTGATATTGGTGAACAGCAAAGGTGGAGAGCCGAAAAAAAATAACCGGGAGGAAAACGATTTAAGTGTTTTAAACGTTTTTAAAACGGATATCTAACTGATATACAGCTATGAGCCCATTTGACCCAAACTTCCGGCCGTTCGAATGCCTGCACTGCGGAAAGGAGCTTCACGGCAGGCGCGACAAGAAATACTGCGACGACACCTGCCGGAACGCGGGCAACCGCAGACGGGCCGGCATGGATACCTGGTACGAGCCCCTTTTCATCGCCCAGATCAATACGATCCTGAAAAGAAACTACAAGGTACTCAAGACCGAGCTTGACAGGGCGGGCGGGCCGACCACTGTGGGCAGGTTCCGCCTCCTGGACAGGAACTTCAGTTTCAGGTACTATACCAGTGTACTGGCCACGGCGGCAGGGACCTATTACTTTGTCTATGACCACGGCTGGCGCGAACTGACCGGGGACAGGATCATGATCGTTATGAATCCCAGACAGGCCTACGTCTGATGGGATGTGGAAAAAATAATTGTGCGGGCAGGCGGATAAGCCCTATTTTCGCTTTTCCCAAAACACCAGCGCCCCATGCCCGGATTTGAATGCATCTTTTTCCTTGAGCACGCTTACCTGTACATCATCGAGGTCAGGCGGACCGGCCTGCCCGAAAATGCGGAAATATCCGATAGGTTCAAATGGCTGAGAATCGAAAAGGAAACCATGCGGGTTTCAGAGCTCCGCTTCGCCTCCACGGACTCCTCCGGCGAGATCGAGGAACGCTATTTCAGCGAGGGCTACCTCAAGTTCAGCGGCACCACGGGAACCTTTATAGAAAAGTACAATTCTGCCCAGCATCCCCTTGACCGGAGGACTGACTTCAGGTTACCGGCCGTACTCGGGAACGCGGTCACCGGATTCCTCCGGACCGGACCACCGGCCACCGCAGGTACCGGAAATACTGCGGCAGTAAGATAGCAGATAGTATTCCGGTTTCCCGCCAAAGGTATCTTGCGTCTTTGCGAAAGCGCGTTACAGATCATGCGTCTCTTTTATTCAAGGGGGGCCAGGACGTGCCACAGAGCCGGTTTTCTGGTGAGCATCCAGGCTGGCGCGCGACCGGCAAATCCCTGCCCCAAAGATACAGTTTCCTGCAACGGGAACATCTGCTCTGTTTTTTGTATCTTGGTGCCGCCGATCCGGCTGACAGTCCGGGTACCTTTTTTTGGGAGACCGGCTTCAACGAAAAATCCAACTTTGCATATAAATACCGACGAATGAACCGCTGGCAGAATTTCATCCCGAGAAAACCCATATACCTTTACGGACTGCTCCTTCTTGCCCTTGCGCCGGTGATCTCCGGGGCCCTGGGAACAGGGGACAGCCGGGATTACGATGGTTCGAGAAGGGAGATCCTGATGCGAAGGCTTGGCCATGAGCTACTTTTGCAGTCCGGCGACAGTACCTCCAGGCTCCCTGCAGTAAAAAAGAGCGGAGCGGACGGATACCTCATCAGTTTTGGGCACGAGATTGCCTTTGTGCCTGACTCCCTGGTGAACACGGCCGTGCGCGTACTGGGCGCAGACCCGCTTGCAAGCGACTATGTCGTCCGGGTACTGAACTGTTCCGGCTCCTCCGCAGCCTACGGCTTTGCGATATCCAGAGAAAGAAAAAACGATATCGTTGCCTGTACGGGAAGAATCCAGCCCAGGGCCTGTTATATGATTGAGGTAAAATTCAGGCCCGCGGAAACGGGCATGGCCTACACGGGATATCTTCTGGGCGGCCTCTCGCTCGCTGCGCTCGCCGGAGCGGCCTTATTCGGCATTGCCGGGCGGCGAAAATCGCTACCGAGGGAAGAGGGCGCCGAAATATTCGAGATCGGATCCGTGCGCTTCGATGCAGGAGGCCAAAAGCTTGCAATGAACGGGGACACCCGGGACCTTACCGGAACGGAGACCCGCCTTTTGCGTATCTTCGCGCTGTCTCCCAACCAGGTCATAGAACGGAACCGGCTTCAGAAGGAAATATGGGAGGACGAAGGCATTATAGTAGGGCGCAGCCTGGACATGTTCATATCAAAGCTCAGAAAAAAACTGGAATCCTGTCCCGATGTCCGCATCGGGGTCGTACGGGGAAAGGGATACAGACTCGAGACCGGTCCTGGGAAGCGGATGTGAGCATATAGGTGGCAGGACCAAAAAAACTCTCGTTTCCGGGGAAGTTCTGTACCCTCTCGGAGGAATACTTGAACACTTAAGTGCCTTCTTACAGGTTCTTGGGCCAATTGTTGATGATTTAAAGGGTAAGGGATTTATATAAAAATCTAGTTTTTCTGAAAAGTGGCACCCGTTGTACTAAAAATTTAGAACACAAAAACTTGACAAATATGAATGAGAGTAGTTTTGGGTTTTTCTAGTAGAGAGGATAAACCAAGTATTCGACTCCACTCGCAAATTTACAAATGCGCTAAATAAACTGCACCTGGTTGACCCTTCTGCCCAGAAATTATATTTTTTTCAATCATTAATTGGACAAACCGCAACCCGCTGAACCCATACCGCCGGTAATAAAACTTGAATTAAATCATAAATAATCTTGCGATTATAGATTTGGTGGAATAGGGTCAACTAGACTGGCTTATCCATTCGGGCATAAAAATCAAGCGATAGCATCACACCTATAAATGGCCAGGCGTAACCCCAACATCAAAGCAAGCCAGCATGAAATCGGCCTGCTTGACATCTTATTGAAAAGACTGGGCATTTACAGGAACTAACTAATCCTAAATAAAATTGAGAACTTTTTCATGATTGCCATTTGAGCAATCATGAAAAAGTTTTTTTAGGAGATATAATAGAAGAACAACTAAATTAATTATTCCTATTTTGACGTGATAGCAGCTTAGGATCTTGCTTGTAAATTTTATTAGCTCCAAGAGTCATGTGCAAAACCTCGGCAATTTGTTGCTTCATTCTAAAATCAAGATTTCTATTGTAGACATAAGACTTAACCCTCGCCTTCAATATATTTAGAGCCACAACATTCCCTCTTAGCTCTTTTTCAATTTCTTTAAGTTCGTTTATGCTGAACGTTCCATAGTAAGAATTGATGCTGAATGATACTAATTTTGCTGCAGGCGTATTCATCTCATTTGCAGTACGGTTATAGAGTTCTTTAAGGTCCTTGTTACCAACAGAATGCATTAGTTTGCTAAATACACTTAAACAAGTTTGCAAACAGAAAAGTTGAATGATTTCATTTACTCTAGCTTCTAGTTCTTGTTTAGTTTTTTCCTCTTCATCAAGTTCTTGCAGCATAGAGTTAATTATTTCATCCTTGCTGGAACTGATCAGTTCGCTCATAAAACCTACTGTACGAAAGCCTGTAGTGAATATTTCGCGAATCATATCTTGCAGTTGGTCTTTTGGAAGTGAGCCTTTTCTATTCCTGATAATTTGTCCAACAATTTCAATAGACCGGAATGATTGTTGAAATGGTAAAATCATTTGCTTAGCTTCCTCCATGGTTTCAGCATTTGCCTCACTTTGAGATTTCATTTCACGCTCGATCTCGACCATCTCTCTTTCTGACTCATCACTTCTTTGAAGCTGCTTATCTCGTTCTTGTCTGGCTTTTTTATGAGTATCTAGTACATCATTTTTAACATCATCTGCCAACCCTTTTATCGTTTCATAAAAAGGGTCATTTTTCTCTAAGGTGATTGGCTTCGTTTTATCTAATACAATCATGGAATTGATCAGAGATTCTTCGATAAATGAAATATCATTGGAATGATGGGTTACAAAAACCAATATACTAGCGTTCTTTTCATCATGAACCTGTTCAAATAATTTTTTGATAATGGCTTTTCCCTCGGATTTGTGGAGAATATTAGATATTTTCTTAGCCGATAAATAATACAAAATATATTTATACCCAAAAATCAATGAACCATCCCTATCTTGAATAATTTTAGAGTTTTTAAGAACACGTATCACGGATTCATAAGGATGAAAAACAAATTTATCCTGATATTCATTAAAAAATCTATCATAGGTTTTTCTGTCCATATATTCATCTTCTAAATTCACAGCATGATACGCCAATTCAGTCAAGAAATTAAAATAGGAATCTATATTATCATTTGTCACCCCTGCTTTATTCAGTGAATAATGTATTAAAGTCTGATAGCAATAACCAAATGAAGTTTCGTGTTGCTGCATAGGTTTGTATTCCAACGCCTGCAATATTGAGATAATAAAGATCGGATAAGAAGGCATCAATTTATTACCTAAAACATTTTGAACATTATCAAAAGAGTTTTTGGTTTCATCCAAAAAATTCTGGTCGTCCACAGATATTGGCTGATCTTTTAGATAATGATATTTTTCGATCAGGTCATTTCTCTTTTTGTAACCTAAAGGTTTAAGATTATATAATTTCCAATCTTTAAATTCAGTCTGTATTGTAGGAACGATGCTATTAGCAGAGTCAAGGGTGATAATAATCTTTGAAAACTTAACAGATGCTTCATCCATTAATTTTCTGGTTGCGGCTGGTGATAATGCTGAATCTTGATAGTCATCAATTAGTAGGACTCTTTTTTCTACATCGCTTTGCAGAAATTTATCAAATTCACCATGTGCATCTTTATATTGTTTTACAAAGGCCTTTTTAATCAGCTTATCGAGATCACCATTTTTTACGTCTTCTCCCTTTAACAGTACTGGGTAGGAACCGATTCGATATAGATTAAGATAAAGAGAAGCCAATAATGTTGATTTACCTATTTGGCTGTCACCATCAATTAGACACTTTTCATATTCAGGCTGCATCAACCTTGAAGAATCAATGTAGTTCTCTAATTTATCATTTGATTTAACCACTGATGATTCCATATCCGGAAACACGAAGAGATCCCTTAATTGAGGAACCCGTTTGTTAGAAAAAACCAATGGAATTCGCAAGTCATTTAATTCATTTTTATAATCTTCTTTGAGCGTAAATGCGTGTGCAACCTCCCTATCAAGGATAATTTTTTTTTGTTTTGATTCCTTATAATGATCCTCACTCCATTCAAAAGACTTAACAAGGGTTTCTTTATTAGTAATATTAATGGTGACAGTTTTAAACCCAGATTCATCTTTTTTCCTATCATCATTGAACAACTTACCAGCAATGATGTGCGCAGAAGTGTCATCATTTTTATTTATATTCTCATAGTGACTACTCTCATGTTCATGACCAATAAAATGTACTGGAGCTAGCGCCTCTACGAATTTCTGAAATTCATTTTTATTATTTTCATTGGTATTCGGATTAAACCAGTTTATTGGGTGATGCCACGTCCCAATAGAGACATCATATTTGCTATTCTTGACCAATTTTTCATACCTTTTAACCGGAAAAAAAAGCTTTCCCGGCTCTTCTCGTAGTTGAGACATCCACCCTGTATTGATACAATTAAAACATATCGAGCGGCCATCTAAAGTATCTTTTATTTGATAAAATAATTTATCCGTAGGGATATCATTGAATGAACTGTAAAAATTCCAAAACTCTTGTTGTACCAAAAGTGAGTTATCAACTACACTATTATCACTCCCGATGAACTCATAGTTCATAGTTCTAATAAAGGTTGATCTCAAATCATTACCTTTAGAGAAATCACAATCGTGGTTACCAGGAATAATTATAAAACTTACAGGTGTAGTTTGATAACTCTTGTTTAATACTAATTTAATACCATTTAAGAATGCCCGTGCTTTCGCATATTCAACCCTAATTCCAGTATTGGCAACATCACCACTGACCAAAATGTAAATTTTGGAAACATCGTGAAAGTTGTTTTTAGCCACTATACCAACTTTTTCAGTTTTTTGGCCCAGGTTCGTTTTTTCTGAAAAGTGAATATCTGTCAAATGGAGGATTCCGATCTTCATATAAATATTTTGTGTTTGTTTAAAAAATTAACAACACCAGATCAATAGAACCAGTCTTTGCGGTAAGAAAAGTATGTTAGAGAAGAGGAGCGTTAAACCGGAATTTCTTCTTTCCCGGATAAACAAAATTATTATTTTATGGATACTTTCCAAATACCTATTAAAAATTCCAAAACGCGTTAATTAAACTTCAAAAAATTGAAGAAATTAAACCATTAAAAATCTTTTTGCACAAACCAATTCTTTTGAACCCTTTAACGCCAATTCACTAAAATGCAAACAAGCAAAACTTTACAACAATTTAACTTCTGGTTAGACGGGGTCAATATACTCTGGTTTATCTACATTAATCTTGGCCCCACCTGAGAGAGCTACATAAATCTTTGATTTCCAATCATAAATTATGAATAAACCGTTTGGGAACAAATTCATTAGAAGAACCGACACCAGAATTATTAGCTTTAAGATTTGTAATCTTCTCCTAACGCTGCCCTTGATGCTGCCAAATCACACTTGTAAAAACCGATTGGTTTGCCCCCTTTCCGCAAACTCACTAAAATACAGACAAACACAACTTTACAACGATTTTATTTCTGGCTAGACGGGGTCACGGTATTCAGGCTATCCACTACGCTATAAATTCTACGAAAAACAGATGGCTTGCAATGGTGTTTCTAAAAATTTAGTTCTTTTGAGGTAGCGATAAATCGAATCTTTCAATTTAATGGTTAACGTATTATTGATGAGCTGAGTATCTTTAGAATATTTGATTAATGAACCTATAAAAAAGTTGGAAATACTACGTTTAACTAATATTATCTGTTTATCACAACCAAAAATGCTAGAAAATTGAAAAATTAGATATAAAAATACCGCAAGGATTAATTATGTAAACCTGCGGTATTTAACAAAATAGCATGTCATAATTTGAAAAATAATTTATTTTCCTTTTTTATGATCATGTGGCTTCAAAGTAGACGTATTGCCTGGAGTTGATTTATTGTCTCTTTGCCTTTTGTCTGGCTGCCCTGTAGATTCAGCAATTTTTTTCGGTCCTGGTTTAATACCCATAATTTTATGAATTAAGTTAAATATTATTACAATATAACTCATTTTTAACATAATGACTAAGTTGTTTTTCCACATTACCTAGTTCCCAACATCATAGAATTTGATAGGACAAATTCCACCCTAGAACTATCTTAGCTTATTGAAAACAATTATTTTACTTTTTTTTTCAGATGATCTGGATAGCAAGCCTAGTTGGATGGCGAGATCCTGTGTAAATTTGCTCATGGGCCGGTTATGAATCTCTTCTTCTAAAGCATAGTTGCCAAGAATGATTCTTTCGATAGTCTTTTCTGTCGCCCCTACTTTTATCAGACTCTCTTTTAAAATCTTTTTAAAGTTTTCGTCATAACTTTGGCTCTTTAAAAGCAGTTCTGTCATAACATCAGTTTGAGTATTATAAAGGGCTTCAATATGGAAGACTTCATTGAATTTTTTTTTTACCTGAGGGTGGTACCCCTTCATCAAAAACGCAGAGTAGATCACCGGGATCTTTTGAAATTAGAAATTTTGCTTTTGCATATGGATCGATTTTAAACAAGAAACCTGCATTTTTTGGCGGATTGTCTACATAGAGCGAAAATGCAACATCATTAAAGCTTTTTCTCCTATTACACGGTGCACAGGCAGGGTAAAGGTTAAAAAGACATATACTCATCCATGGATATCTATGCTTAGAGTTATAATGGTCAACATCAAAAAGTCCAGAAAAATTACCGGTTTTTTTTACTGATAATGTAAATTGAGAATTACAGTAAACGCAGGTTTTAATTCCAATTTCAGCAAAATACCTATGATAAAAATTATTGCGAAGTGTAGTGTAATCTAATGCCTTAATTATTTTTTCCTTTATCAGTTTTGCCTGAAAGGTCTTTTCCCCATCTTTCATAACTTTTTGTAGGGGAACAGCACTTATCTCCTTGATACGATCCAGCAACTCCGAGGGTGTTTGGGTTAAAATCCCAGGATTTGAAACAAATAATTCAACAACTTCGTCTAGCTAAGCAATTTCCTCCGGATCTGTTAGTTTGGGATAAAGCGCATCTAGCTTGAGTAAAGCATTTTCGTATTGTTTTCTTAAACTGTTTTTGAATATCCCCTGTACTTCCTGGACGAATATTATCTTTAAAGATCTCATGATTGCTTGTTCGGATTGTTGGGTACAAGACTTTGTAAGAAAGCGATTTGTTGACTTATGTAGCTCTCATCTCGGGGAAAGACGTCTCTGTAGAATTCCATCAATGTACGGTAGAGTACTGGTTCACCGATTAATGAAATTAAATGTTCACACTCTGTCACACTAAGAATTCCGGCCTTCTCAGCTTCATTTGGCTCTCGACCCTCTAATTCCTTATAAACCTTGAGACTTTCGATGACATGATCAATTTTTTGTCTTGCAAATTCTCCAATAAAACCTTTTTCTAACAGAAACTCCCTTCGAAGTAGATCATGGATATTTGCGGCAGAAGTCTGCTGTTGAGACACATCCTCCTCCTTTTCACTACTGGACAGGCGAAGGATATTGTCAACAGGAATATCTGAAAGTACAAACGGAGAATGGGTCAATATCGTCACATTTATACCTTTTATTCCACCTTTCTTATCAAGTTTGCTGAATGTCTTTATTAATTCGGCGACAAAATGACGCTGCATTTCCGGGTGATAATACATCTCCATTTCATCAAGTATTAGATTGATGTGTTTGTAAGCAGGCCTATCTACAACTAATTCTGCATTTGACGGAGTTTTATTGTAATGTACGGACTGGAGATTATATAGGTGGTATAGGATTGTGTTGACGTTGAAGATCGACTGCTGCTCCCCAGAACTCATTTCGCTCAGCTTAATCAGTTGCTTTTTATTTTTAGTGAACTCAAAATCTATGTTAAAAAATCCCGGTAATGCAAAGTCTATCAATTTTTCCGGACTCATGTCTTCAATTTTTTCATCCGAAAACTGATTGATAAATCGCAAAAAGTCTTCTTTGCTAAGGGAAAGCTTTTTCGGTTCTGTTTCTGTTAATTGTAGCCATACCGGATCAAGTTCTTCTCTTTGCAACTTTAGATAATTGACTACTTGTCTAATTTTCTTGCCTACATGGGTATCATCTTTACGGAGAAAATCTTCTACTAACTCTGGAGATGGTCTTGCGTTTTTAATCAGAAAATAATAGTTGGCGGTGATTTTAGGGATTTTATTTGTAAGATAATTTATTGCAGCCTTCGCATATGGAAGATCTGATTGCTCTGGGTCTATGGAATAAACATTTCTAACAATATTCATGGCATTTAACCGAATTGGATCATTGTCATCCAACGCTTCAGATGTGGTCCATTTGAGACTAAACAGAAAATTAGAAACATCGTATTTATCTATTAACGAGTAATTTTTACCCCGTATAAGATCAAAAACTAAAGTGGACATCAGCCGCTCATTTGATAGCCTAATTTCGTGGTTTATATCGTAGTTGCCATAATCTCTCATGGGGTTCAGTACCAAAGGTGTCCTATAGGCATCATTTTTATGAAAGAGCTTGATGATCCATTGCCCAATAGCTCTTGAATTCAATCCATGATGGGAATAATTCAAGCTGATTGAGTAGAAAAAGTCTTCAAGAGAAAAAGGTTTTTCTAAAAAAGGCTTCTTAGCACCTTGATCATCGAAATCAAAATATGAAACCATTCCATTAAGACAGTGCATCTCAAATATTTTTTCGCCTTTCTGAAAGACTATGGATAGATTAAATTTGTTTTTTAAGAGATTGTCTTTTTCTTCTTCTAGATTATATTCCTCATCAATTTCGACAATCCGGCCATTTAGCAGAGTTGCTACGGAATTTGTAAAATCTGAAAGTCCATCTAGTTTCTGGTAATTTTTTTATAGTTTATATTTCGCAACGATTTCGCTTAAAAGTGCTTCTTTAGGCACCCCTTTGAGCTCGTAGGGCTTAGCATGTTTAAGCTCATTATATCTGCTGGAATCAATCTCTGGAAAGCTTACTAAAAGTGTGGACAGATAACGACCTGCATCGATTCTTTTTTGCTTAAGATCGTCAAGGATATTCGTTAAGAGTTTTTGCTCATAGAAATCACTAGTGGTTGCCATCAGATATATTGCACGATAGAACAATTCGAAAATAGTGCTCTTTCCCTCTCCATTCTTCCCTACAACGGCAGATATGTTTACATCAATACCGTTGTCAAGTTTAAAAATCGAAGGATCCGGATTTATGGACTTCGGTTTGGCAGTTTTGAGTTCAGTTTTGTCTTTTGAAAAGTTGAGGCTGTATCCTTTATAGAGTTGGTAGGTCTTGCCTGGGATCAGTTTTTTGGAAAATTTTTCGTCACAGCCCACTAGAGGGGTAATAGCAATTAATTTGAATGATGACATTAGAGCGTTATTTTTTTGAGAGTACTTTCAAAGTTAGTTAAAATTTTAAGTCATTAATGATTCAGTTTGCAAATCAGGAAATTAATAGAAGAAACTTCCGAAATGAAGTTTTCTTCTGCGTTTTTATCATACAGTCAAACCTGGTACAGAATCGATATGGAAAAGAAAATATTCCTTGAGCAGTGCTACATTCTGAGTCTGGAAATTTGAGTTAAGCAGGTCAGTATAATGCAGACGCATTTGCTGTTTTGTAAACCTTGCACGTAGTTCTGGTCGCGTTCTTGCCGTCTTGATATATTCAGCAACTTTGCCCCTTTTAAATTTTTTGTTATCAAATTGGCGGAGGTAGTTGGCACATGCTTCGTTAAATACTGTCTCGGAACTTCTGCATATAAACTGAGAACTAAGGTCTGGATTTGAAGCATTGAGGGCCTCAACTGCAAGGTTTATATTTTTTTCAGCAAACAATACCTGGAAATAATCAAGAAATCCAGCTTCAACGGCTGAAACCTTTACCTCTTTTGCAGGTCCAATAAAAGCATAAAAAGGAGATCTCTTTGTGGGAGTTATTGCATTTATAACATACGGACCAAAACATGTTGCAAGAGATACAAATAACTGATTACCCAAGGATTGATTGATCAGCAAAAAAAGTCGTAAAGTTCATTCCAGGTCATCAATTCGCCGCTATTCAAGGCAAGTCCGGTCTTGTCCCCATGAAGTTCAAAGTGGAGATACGGCCGTTCTTGTTTAGAGCTCGCTTTTTCGATGATTTCTTTAAGGCAGTTTTGGAGATCTTCTTTTGTCTCTAATTAATCAAAGTACCATTATATCCTGGCATCTGTTCGACTTCTCGTTTGATCAGATCATTAAAAAGAGCCTCGCCAGTTTGAACTTCTCCTGGTTTTAGTGATTGCAGGACATAAATTGAATCAAAAAATATTTGCTCTTCCATCCTTCCGGAAATTTCTAAGTCTCAAAGTTATTGAATCTTGAGTTTACTAGGGCACTAAAAATTATTTAAGCCTACAAAAAAAAAGTTAACACTATGATGGTGGATTGACTCCCTTTTAAGGTGAATAATTTATTAATTTAGAGTTTAAGATAACCAATGAAAGAAATCGTAATTAACTTAATTGAAAACGAAAGTGAAAACACCAAGCTAGATTTTAAACTTGAACAATATCCTATAGGAAAAGGCGAAATAAAAAAAAGCGAATTTTTAAAAGATATGTGTGCCTTTGCAAACTTGGCCAGTTTGGAAGACAAGTTTATTATAATTGGAGTTGAGGAAAAAAATGGTGTCACTGTGGGCTTTAAGCAGATTGAACAAGTATACGATCAAGCATCCTATCAACAATTTCTAAATGAGAATATTGAGCCTGAAATAAATTTTGAATATAAAGAGATAGTCCATCAGGAAAATCGATTAGCGTATTTTCGTTTGTTTGGAAACAATAATAGGCCTTATTTATTCAAGAAAGACTATAAGGACAACTTACTAAAAGGAAGTCATTATAGGGCTGGTTCAGGTTTTATCAGGACGGGCACATCAACACGTGAATTAAAAAGGGCTGACTTTGATAAAATTTATGCACAACGATTTGAAACTGCTGATCGTAGTAATGATGTAGAATTCAATTTGAAGATTGGGGGATTTAAGTCTACTGAATTACGGGCAAGCTATTACAAACATCTGCAAGTAGATGTGACTAACTTATCAAACAAGTCAATCGATTTGGATGTTGAGGCAAGAATCTACAATAACAAATTAATGACTTCGATATGCGCACAAAACCTTGAACATAAATTATATACTGAGAGACGTGAAAAAAGCATGTGGGCATATACGTCCAAATTAGACCAGATGATGCCCCTACATGTCCTTATGGATATGGGCATAGATTTTAAAAATAACGGCAGCTACACTAGCTATAACATTAAACCAAAAAAAGGAACCCACACTGCAATACGAGTAAAGCAGAAAGGTTCTGAAAGCGACATTTTTAATGGACAAATAGCGCTGGTTTTTTCCAGTCCCGCTGAAGTTAAGATAGAGCTCATTGTCCGATGCAATGATTTTCCAAAAGGCCCAAAAACTTTTAGTTTCAGTCTAGCAAAAGAAGAAATTCAAGACTTGTTCGATCCATTCGATTTTTAATTGGAAAAGGCAGGTAATTGATGATCTGACGCTTATAAAATCGTTATTTCTCAATTAAACTATTTACATAGTGAAGCACATATGGCCTACGTTATTTTCAGACATCGTCCATCATTCTGTTCTGCCAGTAGTTCTATAATGGACAAACTCTTGATTTGTAAAACAATACTAACATCTTTCTCAGCCAGCATATCTTATTCATGGCATGATGTTTCATTGAATATCCCGAAACCCCAGACATCCTTGGCTTTCTTTCGTTATTTTTCAAGAAGTGACCATTTTGCTCGCCTCGAATTATTATTCACCTTCTATATTTACTATCAAATTTAATACATATGACAATGATTTCTATGGTTCATGGAAATGGTTTTCCAGTAATCGTGAGTGACAGGGCGATATCGAGGGAGAAAACTAATAGTAAAATTATTTCGCCGGCCACAGGAATTGAAACATTGGAAAATACAGCTGTGATAGAATTCACAGTAAAATCTATGATCATCAAGGAACTACTTTGCGTTGCGTTTGCCGGGAATGTCCACGACATTATAAGGATTAGAGCTGAAGTCATTGATTATTTCACACATAGGCAACCAAACCAGGAAACTTTAGGTACGTTTATCAAAGAAATGGACCCAAGCTGGGAAGCCCGAACCCATGTTCCATAGGTTTAGTACGATAAGTATAATGACCCCCTCTTACTCATACCCCATGGAAATTTTCGGCAGAAACTTTTATATCAAATTGATATGTGACACTTAGAAATGCCTTGATTTCATAAAAGCAGCAAATAGGAAGAGCAAAATCATTATCCAAATAAATAACCATCAAGAAAGATTTTTTAGGGAACTGCCCTCTTTTCAAATCCTGCGAATGGTCCTTAAGTTCCTCATTTATCACTTTGGAGAATACCGGTTAAGAATTAATTTATTAAAACTTATTTACCAAAAAATAAAAAAAAATCATTGTGCAAATAAAAGCTCCCACTCGGATGAATTGTAATTAGCTAATTGATTATCAGTTCCCTGTGCTGGGCCCAAACCAGCGACCCTTTTATTAACAATTAAAATAGTTCAAACCTTCACATTTGATTATATAGGCAAGGTGTATTGAGCTCAATAAATAGGAGAAATAAATACTAATTACTTAAAAAATTAACATGTCATCCACATATGGAATCAACAAGGCTCACGAACGTGAGCCGTAAGAAAACTGTACTCAGAGCGGGAATCGAACCCGCACGCCTGTTAAGGGCACAGGATTTTAAGTCCTGCGTGTCTACCAGTTCCACCATCTGAGCATCGGGCCATTAAGGCCTTAAAATAAATGCCCCCTGGTAGGAGGGCATTTAGGGAGCGAAAGACGAGATTCGAACTCGCGACCCCGACCTTGGCAAGGTCGTGCTCTACCAACTGAGCTACTTTCGCAAAAAGGCACACATCATCTGTATTCCTTTGGGGTTGCAAATATAGCAATTAAACTTTTCCGTGCAAAAAAAATATAACAAAATACGGGCAAAAATATTTCTGTCCAAAAAAAGGAAAGAACCGGGGTCCCCGCCTCCCGGATATCATCAGGCAGGGAACCGTTGTTCCAGTCCCATGAGTGCGGGCACATAGCTTCCGAAACGGATCAGGCCGCCTTCGCCTGCAGTTCCCCGGGGGATCCGGGCCATCCGGAAACTTCCCGTTGATCAGGTCAGGTCCCAGCCAGCTTGCTTTTCAGCGCCTTCATGTCCGCGCTGACCTTGAGGTCCACGATCCTGGCATAGTGCTGGGTGTGCTTTATCGATTTATGGCCGAGCATTCTGGAGACAGTTTCTATGGGGACACCGTTGGTCAGGGTAACCGTGGTGGCAAAGGTGTGGCGGGCAGCGTGGAAGGTCAGTTCCCTGTCAATTCCGCACACCGCCGCGATCTCCTTCAGGTAGGCGTTCATTTTCTGGTTGGAAAACACCGGAAGCACGGGCCCGTCTGCAGGGCAACGTTCGTGCTCCTGATAGCGCCGGACAATTTCCATCGCCTGCGGAAGAAGGGGCAGCCGGCTGGGCGCTCCCGTTTTCTGCCGTCTGACCGAAATCCACTGCTCGCCGTCGATGCCCTGGGCGATCTGCGGTCTTTTGAGCAGTTTTACGTCCGCATAGGACAGCCCTGTATAACAGCTGAACAGAAAGATGTCCCTGACCAGGGAAAGCCTCTCGATAGAGAAGCGCTTCTCGCTGAGCCTGCTGATCTCCGCCCCATCGAGAAAAACCCGTTCCACCTCCCTGTTCGAGAACCTGAAGCTAGCGAACGGATCTCTGTCGATCCAGCCCCGTTTTAGGCACTGCGTCACGATCTTCTTGAAATTGCTCAGGTACTTCATGGTGGAATTGTGGCTGCATTTTCTTACCGACCTGAGCCAGAATTCGTAATCGCAGACGAAGCCGTAATCCACCGAGCCCAGGCTTATGTCGTCCGCGGCAAACTTCCATTTTATAAATGCCCCGGTATGGTTGAAGGTGGTCACATATCTCTGGACTGTTCTGGCAGCGTACTCTATCCCCTCCAGCTCGGACATTTTCCTGTTGTGCCCGGCGAATACCCCCAGTACCGTCCTGCCCCCGCCCGTGCCGCCGAAAAGCATTTCCCGGATTGCCGCAGCCGTAATCTCCGAATTCCTTTCCATCAGCCTGCGTTTTGCATCGATGACATTCGAGGTCACCAGATCGAGGTAGCTGTTGAGTTTTTTTGAGTCCGCCCTGCCCGAAGTGGCGCGGCAGACCTGCTGGTCCCACCGCTCCTCGCTCCACCTCTGCCCGGTAGAAAACTCTCTTGCAGCACCGTTTACCGTTATTCTTGCGTACACATGGCGCAGTGTACCTTTCATGTTCCCCGACTTTTTCAGGAAGAACAGCAGCGCGAAGCTTTTTTCCAACATGGTCTTTATATTTTGGTTATCGATACCGAAAGATATAAAATCCGGCAAATCAACCCAAACGGCAGGTTATCCCGATGCCGGTCAGGCAGACCTGCGTGGCACTCCGGCCATGTAGCCGGCCGCCACGGAAGACGCTGGTGGAGGGCGCAGCTGACCCGGAAAACCTATGCACGGCAGACTGTCCCCACGCCGCTTTTTTTCCGGGGAATCCCCGCTTCCGGAATCCTCTCGCCGGGCTCCGGGAGATCATCCTCCGGAAGAACTATGGACCGGCACATGCCAAAAAAACAGACTTACGGCCAAAGGGACATGGTAGGCGTGGCAGTCCGCCCGCCTGCCGGAGTGCCACGGATTACGCCGGGCCATGCACGGCTGGGCGCCCGGTGCGGCGCAGCAAAACCCCGTGGGTATCCGCACCATGCGGGAAGGCACGGCCGTTGTCGAAAGGGAGGAAAACCGCCGGCAAGGCCCAGCAATTTCCTGTGGGGCGGGCACATCCGACAAAAAAAAGAAAGCGGGAACAGCCAATGGCCGTTCCCGCTTGTCGAAATTAACGCTCCCGGAACATTACGCACGGAACATCGGGATGTTTCGTGATCCTTTCAAAAAAAACCGGATGATTTACCTCCAGCCCAGGCCCGGGGCAACGTGCTCCAAAATCGAAGATAAAATATGGATGTTATAATCAACCCCCAGTGTATTGGGTATGGTCAATAGTACCGTATCCGCTTCCCGTACTGCCTCGTCGGCTGCCAGATCCCTGATCAACTGATCGGGTTCTGCCGCATAGCTTCTGCCGAACACCGCCCGCTGGGCAGGTTCGATATAGCCAAAACTGTCCGAACTTTTCCCCTGTCCCCCGAAATACATTCTGTCCCGGTCGTTCATCAGCGCGAAGACCGAGCGGCTGACCGAAACCCTGGGCTCACGGGAATGGCCCGCCCGCTTCCACGCCTCTCTGTAAAGCCTGATCTGTTCGGCCTGCTGGATGTGAAAGGGCCTGCCGTTTTCGTCGTACTTTAGGGTAGAGCTCTGCAGGTTCATCCCGTTCTCGGCCGCCCAGATGGCGGTCGCGTTCGAGGCCGCGCCCCACCAGATCCGCTCGCGCAGTCCTTCCGAATAGGGCTCCAGACGAAGGAGTCCGGGGGGATTTGGGAACATCGGGTTCGGACTGGGCTCTGCAAATCCCCTGCCGTCCAGCCGTTCCAAAAACTGCATTGCTTTTTTCCGGCCCATTTCCGCATCGCTCTCTCCCTCCGGCAGCCCGTAGCCGAAATGCCTCCATCCGTCGACCACCTGTTCGGGCGACCCCCTGCTTATGCCCAGCTGCAGCCTTCCTCCCGAGATCAGGTCCGCGGCCCCCGCATCCTCCACCATATATAGGGGATTTTCGTAGCGCATGTCGATCACTCCCGTTCCGATCTCGATCGCAGAGGTCCTGGCCCCGACTGCCGATAGCAGCGGAAAGGGCGAGGCCAGCTGCCTGGCAAAATGGTGCACCCTGAAATAAGCGCCGTCGAGACCGATCTCTTCCGCGGCCACGGCCAGGTCAATGGACTGCAGCAGGGTGTCGCCGGCGGTACGCGCCTGATATGAGGGATGGTCGGACCAGTGCCCGAAAGATAAAAATCCTATTTTTTTCATGGATCAGCTCAATTATCCCCAAATGTAACAATCCCTGCGGTTCCTGCTGGTCACCGCCGGGTCAAACCGGGCGCAAGAGCCGGCCGTATACAATATTTACCCTCCATGCAAGCAGAAATGTTTCTGGCTCCCGTTCCCTGCCGTGCTTCGCTGCCCAGGACACTGCAAGTGGCCGGAGTCCATGGACCCATCACGAAAAATCTGCACAGGTCCCTGCCCTGCAAACTTTTTTTTTCTAATTTTGCCCTCAAGATGCCCAAAAATCCCGAAAAGCCCCTATCGGCAGAAGAACTGGCCGCCTGTGAGGCAGACATTCTAGGCCACAAAAAAACGCTCGCAGAGCGGTTCGCCATGCTCACGGAACTCCGGGAACGCCTGGGGGCAGGCCTTTCCGAATCCAGGACATTCGAACGCCTCGCCGGAATGCACGCCATCAGAAGCGAATACCTGCTGAATACCTCCCGGTGGGAGGAAGAGCTCAGTGCGCTGAAAACCCAGTTCCGTCAGCTCGACAGCAGGATCGTCGCGGCAGAGCAGAAGATGTCCAGGGGAATCCCCGATGACCTGAAGGTAATGGAAAAGCTCATCTTTGAACAGGAGTCCATTGTAGCCGAACAGGAAAAGCTCAATCTGGCCGAATCCGAGCTGGCCGCCCGCCTGAGGGCGCTGGACATGGAGTATGGCCGTCAGGAAGAAAAACATTCCGCCCGGTTCAGGAACGATGGGCCGGACGGCGCGGGGGACGCGCACTGGCGGCAGCACTATCCTGCCCGGCAGAAAAAGATCGCCCTGCGGTCAAAACTGCTCTCTATAGCGGCCGTTCTGGTATTCCCGCTGATCCTGGACTATCTGTTAAAGGGCACTGCGTTTCCCCTAAGGGAACCAGCACACTGGATCGCAAAAGGGCATCCGGCCTTCCTTGCCCTTCTGATACTGACAGAGTTTTTTGCGGGCAGCTGGATCCGCCAGCGGATAACTGCCCTAGCAGCGGGCCCGTTCCTGAGAGAAGAGCTAGTCCAGATGCGCCTGGACCTGGAGGAGATACATGCCCGCATCCGCAGTACAGAGAAAAACAGCGGCATGGCTATGGGCGATCTTCCCGACCCGGCCGGGACATCCTGATCTCGCAAGTGCCTGCCCCGTTATTCCGGGCAAGCAGATATGGGAAAGAGAGAGAAATTAAAACGGCATCCATACGGGTTTACGACCGATAGCTGAATACAATTGTGAGCTACGGCGGGAAGAACTGGGACAGCTTTCCCACGGTCGGATAAAGCAGTTTAAGGAAAAAGGTCCTGCACAAGCCAGGGCGACCGGTGCATTTGCCGTGCGTATTCTATTTGGGGCACTTGCATTGAATGTTCTAGATATGCACAGTTATAGCGTAATTTTGAAACCCCAGGCTGTATCTGGCGGATTCAACGTGGGCAATTCTGCGTCTAGCAGAATATGCCCCATTCCTTAACCTTTTAACTCGGCAATGATGCTTGAACCCTCCGTTTATATTGTAACGGGATCAAGTGGCGTAGCTCTCCTGTAAAATTAACTTCAGGCCACCCCCTTGGTCCGAAGTCAAAATCCCGCCTGGCAATCCCTAGGCTTATTCGGTCAGTAAAAACTCTGCAGGCCATCCGGGACTGCAGATATCTAACCAACTCGGATCTCAACGAATCTTTCATAATCCATAAACTTGAAATCCATAAACAAATTGACCAATCAACGGGGGTATTTTATTATATAATCGCAGGTATGGATAATTCTGCCTTTTTAAATGCTTATAATGTTATTGCTCATATTTATTCTAGCTCTACGCAAGTGAACATCCACTTTTCGGGATTGTTCCAGTTTTTGCCCTCGAATTTCCCAATTGGGACTTTGATCAGAATTGTGTTCCAGCCTCTGTTAAGCTTTACCAATGTCGGTGCCCGGTATTCATAGCCCTCGTCCATAAGCGGAATTTCGAGGTTTCCCATTTGTCCCGCATGTATCCAGCTTGGCGGTGGAATGAGCTCACCGTTAACCCAGATCTGGGATTGGCGGTTATCCCATTGTCCCGCTGGCGGGGTATCAACAGCCTGCGATCTGGAGAAGTTGTTGAAGCCGATCCAGAATTTCTTAACGGTATCCTCCTCGGACCACACTTTCCGGGCAGCATACCAGGTCGTATTCTCTCTTGGCGTTTTCAAAACACCGATTATTTTGGGTGCCCACCAGTGCCGGAGAATGATCGTACCGCCCAGTGCTGTCTGTGAATATTTGCTCGCTAAATCAGTCCCTTCCAGCTCTGGGTCAAATTTCTGCCCAAGGTTGGCATTATTCTCATAAGGCCCATAAAGCTGCCATTTTAGTTCACTTTGTTTTAAATAGGGAAAAGACATTCCCCTAAAAAAAATCTTTTTATGATCCATAAGTCGCCTTTCGAACACCCTGAAATCATCGAGTGCCTTAAGTCCATTCAAGTCAAGATTGGCAACCCAGGCCTTATACCCGCCCCCCACCCAGCTGCGTTCTGCGAAGGCAAGCATTGCTGGATAAACCCCATTCATATTAATTAAATCTTCTTGTTTTTCCACTGCTCTATCTGGCCAAAGACATAGCATTGCACCCAGCGCCTGCTGATTACTCTGATTTACCCCACATAGCTGCCTGTTAAAAATGGCAACTACGCTTTCCATCGGATCCATGTGATTTAAATACAGATGACGCGAATCAATATACTGGATTTTAACTTTATTAGCCGTTACGGCCGCATCATCCATCCAGAGTTGCCGGATCGTCGATTCGTCAAAATTACCTCCTGGTTCCCATCCGATAACTTTCTTGTTTAAGGATTTAAGGAATGCGGAAACAGCAGGGAGAAAACGCTTGTTGGTAATTTTGACTTCGTCAGCGCCAATATGGATATAAGGAAAATCATATGTATTACAGATCTCCCCTAGAATATTTTTAACAATTACCAGTCCTGAATCGCTTTGCATATCGGTTTTCATAGCTTTCTTAAAAGTTGCACTATGTCCAGGCATATCAATCTCAGGTACCAGGAGTATATGGCGCCTTTTGCAATAGTTAATCAGGTCTCTTATCTCGCCTACCGTGTAGTACATGCCTTTGTTTCTATCCATAAACTCCGGCCGGGTCAATTCGGGGTAGCGTTTGATTTCAAGGCGCCACGCAATATCTTCTGTCAGATGAAGATGAAATACATTAAGTTTATAAAACGCCATCTTATCAATCTGTTGTTTAAGTAGAGCAACGGATTGATAATTACGACCAACGTCTACCATATATCCTCTCCATTTGAATGCAGGGCTATCCTGAATATCAACTGCATGCACATAATAACCACCGCGTGCGAGCTGGTTCAAAGTTTGTACTCCATAATAAACACCAGCTTTTCCCCTTGAGCTGATGATAATTTCCTGAGATGAAACATGCATCTTGTAAGCTTCCAAGTCATTGGCCTCCTGCTTAGTCTTACCGATTTCAAGGCTTATGAAGGGAACTCCATAAACTCCCTTGCCTTTAACAACGTTGACGGAGATTCCAGCTGTGCTCAATTGTTGCCTAAGTGACTCTGCCTCATCTAGGAGGGAGTCCGCATTGTAGTATATATACTTAACCTGATAAAGTGGGAATAAACCTTGGGAATTAACGATCCGTTTGGGCATAGGAATCAATGCTGGCTCTGATTCCAGCCCATAGACATATGGATGGATGAGATGTTTCCATAACGCATATCCCTTCCCCTTGAGATGTAAACCATCATTTGTAAACTCCTCTTTTAACTTTCCGGTATGATCAGAAAAAAAAGAATGGAGATCAACAAATACAAAAGCAGATTTCTCGGCTTCCCTTACTAGTTTGGTATTCAATTTTAGTATAGAATCCCCTTTATTTGTATGCCCGCTAAAAGTCTTAAAATTATTATTTACAGGCAACAAACTTTGAACAAATACCTTCGTACTGCTTGAGTTATGTTTAATATAAGCAACAATCAATTTAATGTTTGAGAATAGGCTATCCACTGATGTATTTCTGGCTAAGTCATTTATGCCGATCATCAGAAAAACTTTTGCTGGCCGATGTCTTACTATCTCTGGCAAACGGTTAATTAAACCTGCACTTGTCTCCCCACTGATACCAAAATTTAATGTATTGGCATCACTAAAAAGTGTTGTCCACTCCGCTCCATCTGTTAAGCTATCGCCAATAAAAAGCAAGCTATTTTGTGTTGCTGGGAGCATTTCGAAATGGCTGCTTTTTTGCCAATAATAGGTCGGGAAAGTAGTCGGCGGATAAGAAGGCAGGACAACCTGTGCAAATCCCGTAAAAGAAAAGACAACTAGAAACAGCGCAAGTGAATATTTTGACATCTGATTATTATTATCGGTTAATAACCCATACTTTGAAGTAATTGCGCACAATACCACTCTTGGCGGGGAAGATGAAAAGGGCCTTTGAACATATTTCCTTTAGCGGTCTGCGCCAGTGAACCGTCGCGGTGTAAATATCCAAACCACTCTCCATTTTCTTTATCGTGGAATTTCTCATAAGAATAGTCATGCACCAATTTATGCCAGCGAGCATATTTTTCATCCCCAGTTAGTGTATAGGCAAGCAGGGTGGCAATAATGGTTTCATTATGTGGCCACCAGAATTTCATATCCTGCCAGTATTCCTGTACCGGCTTATCATATACATCTTTAAAATATAAAATTCCACCATGTTCTTTATCCCAGCCACGTTCCCACATATAATCGAGCATTTTACACCCCAATTTTATCAATTCAGGGTCGTTATTACGGCATTTTGCTTCGTGTAGTATAAACCATGCGCCTTCAATCGCATGACCTGGGTTCAGTGTCCTTCCATCAATGTGATCAACTATCGATCCATCGGGCGCCACCTGTTCCATTACACATTTTATATCATCCTTAACGAAGTTGTTTTTAATTTCATCGATCCAAATAGAAATCCACTCATCACAACGCGAATCTCCAATGGTTTCCCTTAATTGCTGGGCAGTATTCATCATAATCATCGGAACGCCAATTCCCTTTGTTGGTCGAGCTGCTGTAAATTTTGCTGGCAACAACCCAGGATTGGTTGAATACTCGATGCATTTTCCAAATAAATGCCTCGCTCTTTCGGCCGCCTGTTCATCTCCACTGGCTTTTGCATAGGCCGCATTTGCAATAACGGCAAAGGTTTCCGAAAAATAATAGCGCCTTTTACGGATTGGTTGACCATTGCGGGTAACGTGAAAAAACATCTGCCCATCGGCATCAAAACAATGTTTATTTAAGAAATCGACACCTGATTTCGCTCCCTCGAGCCATTCTTTTTTAGGTTCTACGGTATTGAAGAGTGTAGACAGCATCCATGCGCCACGGCCCTGGATCCAAACGGCTTTATCATCGTCTATTAGGCTTCCATCCTGGTCTCGCATAAATAGATAACCACCATATTCTTCATCGATCGATCTTGGAAACCAAAATGGTATCGTATTGTTTAGTAGTTGGTTTTTATAAAAAATAGAAAGACCTTTTAGTTCTTCGCTTGTGTAACTCATGTTAATTTAATTTGATAGTAATGGAAAATGTCGAAGCCGGAAGACCAGCTTCATTAACTAAATTTGCTCTTGTAAATGGTTGCCAAGCGTATAAAACCCTCGATATTTTTAAACCAGCAGGAACCGCTAAATAAACTTGGTTCTTTATGATACTGGCTTTTACTGGCAAGTGATTCCCTTTGTCATCCTCAATCTCGAAGCCTTTCAACACTAAACCAGCATTGGGTTTTAGTTTTATAGCATCTTTAAAAGAGATGATAATGGCATTTTCTTTTTTAATGGCCTTTAGTACTACCGGGCCATTGGCGATAATATTTTGGTGATAGGTATTCCTTAAGGCCAATAAAGCCAATCGCTCGCCAACTTCTTTTTTATGGTTAGGATGAACATTTAGCGAATCGCCTAAATCAGAGCTCACCGCCATTGCCACATTTGGGATAACGGATTGCAGTTTTCGCTGTGCCTCCCTAAAATAAGGCCAAGAAGGGCGATCGATAGCAGACAGCTGAACATAGTAAAAAGGAAAATCAATATCCCATTTTTCACGCCAGCTCTTAATGAAAATTGGAAACTCATGATTGAAAAGCTCTACGTTATTTGTATTACTCTCACCCTGGTACCAGATTACCCCTTTAATGGGAAAGTCCGTTAAATTTGCAATACCCGCTTCGTAATTATAAGCAGGTTCGTAAGGATGCCTTTGTTTTGGGTTGGTCGCATTTTTTAGATTAACGTCTGCCCTGCCTCTGGCCCATTCCTGAATAAAATCAGATTTTCGCCAATTACCTAATAAATCAACAAGTAAATCATCATGTTCTATTGTTTTTCTATCCATCCACGATTCAAGGGTAGACCCACCGACAGCGATTTGAATTAAACCCACTGGAATTTTTTCGTCCTTTGCTAGTTTTTCTCCAAAATAATAAGCAACTGCCGAAAAATCGGATAGGGAAGATTGATCCAATTTAGTCCAGGTCCCGGAAAAGTAATTCAATGCATTTATACTATCCAAAATTGATTTATCCCACGATACGTTGTCGGTTTCGGCCAGCGCATTGAATTTCAAAAGCCTTATTGGCAGTTTTTTATCCAGATTATTTAAAGTTGCTTTCCCTGTGGCGCATGATTTTAGAGAAAAAGCCATATTTGACTGGCCTGAACAAAGCCAAACATCTCCAATTAGTACATCTTTTAGTACAATTGTATTTTGGCGAGCAGTTATCTTAATTTGATAAGGCCCGCCAAACCTCATCGCAGGAAATCGAACTTTCCATTTCCCGGTACCATCGGTTACTGTACGTCGGGTAAGTTTATTAAATTGAACTTCGATCTGCTCGTTTACGTTGGCCGTTCCATAAATCGGTATTGGTTGGTCGCGTTGCATTACCATGTGACTGGCAAATAATCTGTTCAACTTAAAACCATCGAAATCGCCAGTTACATGTTCAAAAACCGTTTTTGCTATAATACCAGCCCCTGTAACATCGGGGTGCAGGTTATCTGCAAAAAGTTCCGGACGATTACCCAATGCAGCATGAAGATCTATCAGTTCAAACTGGTTTGCTTTGGCAACCTCTACTATTTTATCCTGAATCTGCCAATACCAATCGCGTGTTCCGGATTTAAACCTTGGATGTCCGCTAAAAATAGGTGAAAGCTTGCAGATATAAATTTTAAGCTTGGGATTCCCTTGCATCAAACTATCCATAAGCCATTGGTAATCTGACTTAAATTCATCTTTATAATTTGGCCAGTTTCTGGGATCGGTATCATTTAAACCGAGCGCTATAATGGCAATATCGGGATGAAAATTTAGTGCCCCGGTAAATTCTTTGTTCTTATAATAGGGATTGTGGCCTTTTTTTAAAAGCGTCGCGCCACTGTGTCCAAAATTTCCGACTTCGTATCTATCCCCTAGAAGCCTCTGTAGTTGAGATGGATATGCATCTGCCTTTGGATTTGCCAGCATATAGCCTGCGGTTACGGAATTTCCGATACAGGCAACCTTTATTTTTTGCGAATAGGCATTATTGCCAACCAAAAAGATTAGCCAGATTACCGACCTGAAAACAATTTTCATCTTAATTTATTTAACGATCTCACTCACAGGAATACGGACAAAATAGAGGTCTCTGACACCTTCGTAAAAAATACCGACCGTGTTGTCATCAACCATTGTCAATGAGGAGTATCCGTAAGATTTTCGCTCGTCTATCAAAAGTTCATTTTTGCTGTTCCAGCTTTCGCCAAGGTCCAAACTTGCTTTTATGGTCAGATTATAACGATCTGCCCGGGTATTATTGTTCCCAAAAAACACAGTTTCTTCTTGTTTGCCTTTAGTGCCGATGTTTCCCTTGATGAAACTGGCCATACAGACCGGATCCTGCAGGGCTTTATACGAAGTATGGTGCTCGGTCCAGGTCTTGCCCATATCCTTTGTAGTGGCTATGCTTCTAAAACTGCCACGGTTGTCCCGCATATTCAGCATAATTGTTCCAGGCTGCGTTTCTATAAGCTGTGCCTCTGTGGTATTTGCTTTCGGACCATCCTCTGTTTTCCAGCTTTTGCCGTGGTCGGCACTGTAAACCAATGTAGAATGCGGAATTGCATTTTCATCCCAGTATTGAGCGGCAAAAACAATTTTACCATTTGCCATGGCAATACCACTGCCCGGGCCATTAAAAAATAGATTCCATTTAGGGTTTTTGGTTGTAGCGGTGATACTTTTTGGCGTTGACCAGGTAAGTCCATCATCATCACTGTTAACCAAAACCATTTGCCCAGTAATATCTTCTGACAATCCTGGTCTGGAACCAGCAATAGAACGATTTCCCTTACTCCACAATGCAATAACCCAAATTTTTTTTGTTGCCGGATCGAAAAGTACAGCAGGATCACCAACACCATTATTTTCATTTGGTTCGCCCATATCCATTATAACCTTCATGGGCTCCCACGTTTTTCCTCCGTTTGTACTTCGACTCAAGCCAACATCAATATTTCCAGGTAAATCTTTGGCATTTTGATAGCGAACATCATAAACCGCAATAAGCGATCCCTTATCGGTTGTTGCAATGCCCGGTATTCTATAAGTATTTACCCCATTATCTCCAGCCCGCAATACGGCAACCCCTATTCTTTTAACGTAGCCGTTACCTTCTTCTGCCACTTGGTGTTTTTTACCAAGAACATCTTCTATCTGATTTACATGAAACTCAATTTTACTATCGATATCTGCATTTTCTTTAAGTTTAGCGCTAATCCATAAATAATTTATGCCCGGCCTTAGGTCTAAATTAATTGGCAAATTCAGCAAGGAAGAAGTGGGATTAATGGAAGCCAGTTTATTTCTTGTTCCAAAAAACGGCTCGTTACCCGTAAAAAAAACATCAATTTTTTCAACCGATTTTAATCCTTTGGGATTTAATATGGCTGTAATATTTTTAAAAGAAATCTCCTTCTCGCCAGCAGGAACATAAATCCGTAAAGAAAGCAATTCGTTTGATTCCATTCCCTTAAGCACTGGTATGACGGGTGATGATGCCGTAATTGTTATACCAACTGAAGAAAAAGCCTTCAATGCAAATAGCGTGAATGCAAGAAGTAAGCCTAAGCTCATTTTTATTTGTTTCATATTTTTTTTGCTGAGTTAAGCATCTCCAAAATCGTTAAATTTAGGACGAAGAAAATATAGTTGAATTATTAATGCGATAAGAACGATGATGGATAGCATGGCGAAATCTTTGCCCAAACTGCCAGAATCGGTTGATTTTCCAAGCAGATCGGTGACAAATGCACCTGCAAAAACACCCGTCATATTCATTATGCCATAGGCTGTAGCCCTAAATTTTGGAGATATAAATTGACAGAGTATCGGCATATTGTTCGCATCGAACATACCAAAACCCACACCGAAACATACTGCTGCTCCTACCACATGAAATAAAGAATGTCCAAAACCAATTAACAACAGTGATGGTATAGTTAGGCTCAAGCCAATTGCACTGGTGTAAATACGTCCCTTTAGGTTTTTTTGCACCCATTTATCCGATAAAATTCCTCCGAAAATAACACCAATAAATGACGAGAAAGCTATGGTTATGGTTGATAAAGGCCCAGCCTGCTCCATTGGCAAATTTAAATTTTGGGCAAACAAAGTCGGAAGCCAGTTTTTCACACCCCAACCCGGCAAACTTGGAATGGCAAAATAGAAAAGGATGATCCAAAAAGAAATGTTGCTAAACAAAAGGGCTAGACCTTTAAAAATCGGAACTTTTGGTGTAATTAATATTCTATCTGATGTAATTTCTTTTACAGAATCTTTTTTAACCCTTAAGAAAAATACCAGAATAACGGCATAGGCAATACCAACGAAGCCAAAAGAATGAAATGTGGTTTGCCAGGAAAACCTCGATGCAATTGTAGCACCAAAACCACCAAGTGCTTGCCCCATGTAAAGCCCGGTCATGTGTATACCGATTGCCAGAGATCTCGTTTTCGAGCTATGGTAATCTGCAATTAAGGATAGCCCTGCTGGAATATATAAGGCTTCACTAACTCCCATTAAAGCTCTTAACCAATAAATCTGATCAAAGGTAGTTGCATAGCCCATCAAAAAGGTAACCAGCGACCAAACCATTAAACTGCCAACAATTAACCACTTGCGGTTTAATTTATCGGCTATAATACCAGAAACTGGACTCATCAGACCATAAACCCATAGAAATATAGCCATTAAGTAGCCGAAATTTGTTGCTGATTTTAGCTCTGAAATATCCATCTGCATGGCTGGCTTCATGGTAGAAAGCATTTGTCTATCCATATAATTAAGCAAGGCCACAAACCATAGCAAACCAACTACAACCCATGCGTATCTGTTTGAATTTTTCATTGTGTAAATTTAAGTTTACCTCTTAAAACATTTGGGGTTCTTACCCCTGCCTTAACTTCGCCTCCGGCAATGAACACTTCATCATTAAAAGAAATTGCATTTACCGTTACTGTACCATAAGGCATTTCATTTTTCAACAGGATCCACTTGTTGGAAAGCAAGTTATACTTTAAAACCTTACGACTGAAACCAGGATGCGAGGATTGAAGTTCAATCTTTTCTTTATTTAAAATTTCTTTTTTTTGTTCATCGGACTCATTTCCTATTGCAATTATTAGTTTCTCTGCCTTGTTAAAAGTTTCTCCACCATCCCCGCTAAAAACCAATAAATCATGGCCATTGACAACCCCAGATGCTGCAGATATCGGGAATGGTAGAGATGACATCTTTTTCCAGAAATTCTTTTTAATGTCAAAGGCAAAGCAGGCATTAAAGATCTGACTTACTTCACCAGATTTTCTACACCGCCCTCCAATAAGATATACCTGACCGGTAGTTTCGCACCCCAATATGACTGTATGAGATGCAGCGTTTGGTAAATCTGCGATATGCACCCAGCCTTTTGCGGTATCCTTTAAATTTAAAGCTATGAAATCATTCCTAGAACCCGATGGGATCTCGCCTCCGGCGAGATAAAGAATATCTCCAACTACTGCCAAAGAGGCATTTGTGATTCCATAAGGAAGATCTGGCAAATATTCTATGCTAAGGATTTCTTGCTGTTTTTTCCATTTCAGTAAAAGCACCTTTTTGCTTAGGCCTAATTCGTTTTCCCCGCCAGCAACAACTATACCCTCTTTGGTGGTACAGTTTGCTGCATAAGCTAAATTGAAAGGCAATTTATAGCTAACACCAGAAGGCATCAAGAATTTTTTTGAGCTGATTAAGGGGTAAACGAGCGCATTATCATAGTACCTTTTGGCTCCCCCAAGCCAGGGCATTTTATCGGGAAAATTTGTTCCTCCTGCAATAATTAAGGCATTGTTATGAATTCCTGAAACCGCACCGGCCAGCCCAATAGACTTAATCTGGTTTAAAGTAGGTGGTAGCGATGCCACGATTTTCCAATCGATAGCCTCGACCGAACGGTTCTGAGCCACTAATACTGGCGATAAAATTGAAGTTAGCAATAAAGTAAGGTATATGGTTCTCATTAATTCTTTAAGTACTTTTAACTGTGAACCCAAAAATTGAGCTCTATTTGGTAGATGTTTAAGCTTTCGATCGAAAATCGTCAAATTTCAGCGCATTTACATCATCTGAAAAATGCGGAAACAGTTCTGAATTCATATTTCTTACCGGAAGACGGAAATGACCACAGTCCATACCGATCAATTTCATGTATGCTTTTCCTGTTGCTATGCCTCCGTATTTCCCTAATAAGCGGATAAAATCGATTGACTTTTGTTGAAACAGGGCTGCTGTTTTATAATCATTTTTTTCAAATGCAGCAATAAGCTGGTGATATACAGGTGCTATGTAGTTAAATGTACTGCCAACAGATGCTTTTGCCCCAAGAACCAACGCCGATAGCATATTTTCGTCCCTCCCCCATAGCATATCATAGCGGCCATTATCGAAATTCATACAAGAAAGAAAATCCATAAAGTCTTCATGCGTATATTTAACACCGGCGAAGTTTTCAATCCCCTTAACTTCTGCTAAAAGGTCTATCATAGCTATGTTCGCTCCTGTCAATACTGGAATATGATAATAATAAAATGGCATCCCAGGAACCTCTGCGGCAATTTCTGCGCAAATTTCTGCAAGAACAGCAGCGTTTACTGGTTTAAAATAAGATGGCGCAGTAAAAGAAACTGCAAACAAACCAATAGATTGCGCATGGCGGGCTAAAACTTTGCAATCTTGAATACACGTTCCGCCTAATAAAGTCATCACTTTAAAATCAGCATCGTGATTGGTTGCATCTGCCCATGCTTCTGCTACGAGCATTTTTTCTTCTTTAGTTAGCGATACACCTTCTCCGGTTGAACCACAAATGAATGCACCGGTAACTTTGTTGCTTTTTAATAATTGATAATACGAAGGGATTAGTTCCGGATTTAATTTACCAGTGGAATCAAAAGGGGTAAACGGAGCGGCAATTAATCCTTCAAGTTTTGTATGTAGCATGTTTGTATAAGTATAATAATAATAATAATCGGCGTCCCGCTGATCGCTCTTCGGGACACCGGTTATTTATTTAAAAATTTGGATAACCTGGATTTTGAGCAAGCGCTCTATTGTTTGTTAAGGTATTTCTATCGATGGCCCACAATAATTTATAAGATGTTGCGGCTGTAATAGTCGTATACTCATAAACATAGGCATCGCCCATGCGCCTTAAATCGTACCAACGTTTTCCTTCGCCGATAAATTCAAAAAAGCGTTCCCTTAAAATAGACTCATTTGCATTTACATCAACCGCTTGGTTTGGATAACCTAAAGTTGTAACACTGTAATTTGCACCATAAGCCCTAGCTCTCACTAAATTGATTTCAGTTGCTGGACTTTCACCCAAAATTACTTTAGCTTCAGCTAATAACAACAGCAGATCAGCATATCTGTAGATAGGGAAATCATTTGTATATGATCTAGACCCAGCATTTTGCTCTCCTTGATATTTTTTCAGAAATACACCGGCAACCGTATAGGCATTTGTAGCTGTATTCTTATTGTAAGCCGCCTGTAGTGTTAGGTTTTTCCTTAAGTCCAAATTATTGAATTTACGATGTGTGGCAATTTTAGTTGGTGCCCGTAATAAACCGCCATAATTATCGGTAGTAACATCAAATTTTCTGTTGCCTATAGAATCATAAAAATTAACGATTAAACTGGTTTGCGGTACGTAATTGGATATAAAACCAAGCGTTGCTTCGTTTAACTTGTTTCTTGAGGCAAATATAATTTCGCTGTTGTCTTTGTTGGCCGAAGAAAAGACATCGCCAAAGTTTGGTAATAACGAAAGGGCCACATTGGATTGAATTTCCGTTAGTGCCGTTTTGGCTATCGTTGCATCAGCCATTCCACCGCTGCGGTGTGCAGTCCATAAATATACTTCGGCTTTTAACATTTGCGTTGCCGCCTTAGACCAAAATCCTTTTTTGTTACTTGCATTGAAGGTATAATCGGTTCCGAAATTTGCGTTTGACAAATTGATATCCGATTGGATCAATGCCAATACTTCAGATTCGCTTGATGCTGCCTTAGCTAGATTAGCAATATCGACTGTGGTTGTTGGTTCAGTTTGGATAATGCATTTTCCCCAAGTCCTATACATCTGGAAATAATAAAACGCACGCATTCCGTAAGACATTGCCAAATAATTTTTCTTTTTTGCCTCAGATAAAATTGAAGTTGAATTTATTTTCTGAATCAGGAGGTTGATCTGATTGATGTTGGAATAAAAATCACCGAAGTTACCCACACCAGGATTATCTGCATCGAGCGTCTGTAACCACATCCGTTCCAAACCTTGTGTAGCCTCGCCGGTAAAAGTAGCGGTAGATCCAGGATCCGTGCCGAAGATATCTGAACGCAGCTCTCCCAAATACTGGAAATTCGAGTTATGACCTCTAAATCTCGTATATATCCCACTTACAAAGGCATCAAACTGATCTGGAGTTTGCCAGTAGCTCGCATCACTTAAAGTACTTACCGGACTTAAATCCAGGTCTTTTTTACAACCGGTAAAGATTAATCCAAATAGACCAACCAATGCCAATAAATTTCTAAATATCTTTTTCATTTTTTATAATTATTTTCAGCGGAACGCACTATAGCTATTCTGGAAAGATTAAACTATAATTGCTCACATCTTGGTTAATTTTAGTTAAAGCCCTACCTGTAAACCCAAGGTAAATGTTCTTGGAGTTGGATACGTTCCATTATATATGCCCGTAATTATACCATCAACAGTTGGCGGTTCCGGAGAAGGTCCTGAAAATTTAGTGATGTAAAGCAGATTGCTTCCGCTCACATATATTCTTGCATTATTGAGAAATTTGGACTTCTGCAGGATATTTTTTGGCAGATCATACGAAAAAGTCAACTCTCTCAAACATAAATAGTCACCTTTCTCGTAGAAGCGGGAGTTGTTTCCGTTTAACGTGCTGTTTCCGTTATTGGCCCTGGTATAATTCTGTTTAGAACCGGCAACCTGATCTGCATAATATACTTTGGGAATATCGGTATCAGTATTAGTTGGCGACCAAGCATTTGCCTGCAACGTAATATAATTAAATGTACCTTGGTAATTACCCAGTGTCCTCGCTACAAGATCATTGTAAATAGTGTGACCTAATGCAAAGTCCCATCTGTTGTAAATACCAAATCCCTTATAACTTGCGTTAAGATTAAATCCACCAGTCCATTTTGGGTTTATATTGCCTAAATAGACCTGATCTCTTGAATCGATAATGTTATCACCGTTCACGTCCTGCCAATTTACATCACCAGGAGTAATTCTTCCGTTAATACCTGCCGCCAAATTGGGGCCGGTAATTCCAGCAATTGCATCGGTTCTGTTCCCTGCAATGGCAGCAACTTCAGCGGCATCTTTAAAGATAGAAACCTGCTTGTAGCCGTAAATACTACCAATTTCCTGCCCTTCTTGCAAACCGCCTACCCAAATCACTTTGCCCGCTGCCGGATCATAAACCTGTAATCCACCTTGTCGGTTGTTCTCGTTTCCGTTAAATGGCAATTGCAGTACCTTGCTCTTTACGTATGAGGCATTTGCACCAGCGCTTAATCTAAAATTGCCTTTGTTGATAATCTTTGCATCTATACCTATTTCCTCACCTTTGTTTTGAAAGGTACCTAAGTTAGTTCTGTAACTTCCAAATCCCGTATAATTTGGCAACACAAGATTGGTTAAAAGATCGCTTGTTTTTCTGTTATAATAATCAAAAATTACAGTAATGCGGTCCTTTAAGAATCCAATGTCTAAACCAACATCTGTAGTCTTGCTTTTTTCCCATCTTAAATCCGTGTTGATCATTCCCGTATTCAAAAAGCCTGCACTACCATTATAATTGCCCTGCAAACTGTAAACACCCTGGGTTTCGTATCTGCCCAAACCTGCAATGTTACCGTTTTGTCCATAGCTTATTCTTGGTTTTAAGCTCGAAATGTATTTACCAGCTCCAGAGTTCTTGAAAAAATCTTCACGGTGCAAATTCCATCCAGCAGAAACTCCCGGAAAGAAACCATTTCTATTTCCGGCAGCCAAACTGGATGCGCCATCTATCCTAAATGTAGCTGCAAATAAATATTTCTCATCAAAATCATAAGCCAAGCGACCGAACGTAGATAAAATTTTGTACTCTGTTCTTGTGGTATAATTACTTCCAGCTGCAAAGGTTGTAGAGGCATTGGCTGTGGGAACATCATCCGTTGGTGCATTTTGTCCCAATATTTGGGATGCGTATGATTTAATATCATAATACTCACCACCGCCCAAAACCGTAAAATTGTGCTTACCAAAAGATTTGGTATAATTTAATACGCCATTGTATTGTGTCTGGAAATCCCTGGCAAAATAACTGGAGGAGTTTCTTGTTGTGCTTGCACCCGAATTGGCAAAGATTTGCGCATAGGTTTGTGTAGATTTTTGAAAAGACTGAATTAAGTTCTCGTTCAGATAAGCGTTTCCCGTAGCTTTGAAATAAAGCCCTGGAATAATATCCCATTTTACAGCAGCATTGGCTGTTATACGGTTTACTTCATTAGAGCGGTCTAATCTACTTAACCAATATAAAGGATTGCCATCAGTGACACCATTACCTGGATTCGGAGCTGTTTTTGCTTCGTCTAACCAGGGATTCAACGTTGGCCATACAGCCATATTTCTATATAATGTGCTAACTTCGCCGCCAATTGTACCCAGTTGGGAAGAAGTTGATAACGATACACCAGAACTAACTTCTACATTTGGTTTAATTTTATAAGAACCGTTGACATCACCGGTATATCTTTTATATTTAGATCCGACAATTACACCATCCTCGTTATAGGCATCGAATGAAGCAAAATATTTACCTTTTTCGTTTCCTCCACTTGCATTTAAATAATGATCTTTTGTATATGTATTTTGAAAAATCAAATCCTTTATCTCACCACCATGATCTTTGTACATGATCTGTCCGCCGTATGGATCGTTTAAAATCTGCCAGCCGGCTGGAAGAACTGTTGTACCGGCAACATAACTACGAATGTCAAAACTAGCTAAATCTGCAGCGTTTGTAGAAAGACCCAGGCCTCTTGATGAGTTGGCCTGCGCTAAAGTTCTACCTGAATTTAAGTAGCCTAAACGCGTGTAATAAATATAATCTCCGGCGCCCATATATTCATAGCCTTTCCGCTCTTGATTATAACCTCCTGTAAATTTATAGCCTATTTGCGACGACCCTACTTTCCCTGATTTAGTAGTAACCAATATTACCCCATTATTTGCTCTAGCACCATAAATTGCGGTTGCAGATGCATCTTTTAAGGTTTCGATTGACTCAATATTTTCTGATGAGATATCATTTAATGATCTAATTACACCATCAACAATAACCAGAGGCGAACCAGGACTGTTAATAGATGCTCCACCACGAAGTAAAATAGCTGGCGATGCACCTGGTTGTCCCGAAGTAGTTACGACTTGTAAACCAGTAACTGTACCTTGCAGTGCCGATGCCGCATTTGATCTTGGCGTATTAGCCAGTACATCTTTATCTAGTTTAGCGATAGAATTAGTTACAGTTCTACGGTTTTGAGTACCGTACCCAATCACAACTACCTCATCTAAGCCTTTTGAATCTTCTAAAAGCAGAGCATTAATGGTTGTTTGATTTGTGATGGTAATTTCTTTAGTTGTGTAGCCTGTAAAACTAAAAACAAGTACATCACCTCTGTTCGCCTTAATGCTGAAATTTCCATCAGAATTGGTAACGACCGCGATGTTTGTCCCTTTAACCTTTACTGTTGAGCCAGGAATGCCTTGCCCAGTGGCATCGGTCACTTTTCCTGTAGTGTTTTGTTGGGCTGTAGCTGATAAGCTCACAATCAGCAGAGCTAGAAGCATGCAATGCCTCACGGTTTTAAAGTAAATTTCTTTCATTTGATTATTAGGTTAGATTATGTTATACATAATAATCGAAATAACATATTATTTTGTTTATTTGCAAATAATTAACGATTTATTTTTTAACCTCGAACTGGTGCCTTTTGTTATATTTGTTGTAAAACAGCTTGGAAAAAAAGCCTAATTCGATTAATAATACATAATAATGGATTCTATACTTGATTTTAATAAAGTAGACACAAGTTCACTTGTCGACCGCGTTGAGGATAATCTGGTGCAACTATTGCAAGAAAAGAAACTCAGAGTAGGCGATAGTATTCCAACAGAACTCGAACTTTGCAATATCTTAGGGGTAAGTCGTACTGTTGTTCGAGAAGCACTGCTTCGGCTAAGAATGATGGGCTTAATAGATTCAAAAAAGAAAAAGGGGGCTGTTATAACTTCACCAGATATTTTTGGTGTACTTAGCAAAAGCATGAATCCGCACATTTTGGATCAAGAGACACTCAAAGAAATTTTTGAAATTCGACTTGTCTTAGAAATTGGAATGGCAGATTTTATTTATAATAAGATTACTGCTTCGGATATTGAGGAATTAAGTGTAATTGTTGCCAACGAACCTGCTGGAGCAAGCGATTTGCTTTTTAATATCGATCACGAAATTGCTTTTCACGGAAAGCTTTATGAAATTACAGGCAATTCAACGCTTAAAAAGTTTCAGAATTTACTTTTACCGATTTTTGATTACGTTAATAATAGCGGCTTATTGAAAAAGAATGCCAAGCTCCACAAATTTGTTTCTCATAAAGGTCTTGTTGATATTTTGGAGAACGGATCACCTGAAATCTTTCGCAATGCGATGAGAAATCATTTAGAGAATCATTTTGCCAGACTTTTTTCCAACGAATAGTTTTTATTTTTTCAAATAGTTTTATTCGAGACGATATTTTAAGGTGGGTGCTATCAAATAGCATTCCCACCTCAAACACTTATTATTTGCAGAGCGCATAAGTGATTCTATTCTTGAGCATTAAGGGGCAGGCTTGTATACACGAACCCAATCCACTTGCATTATAAATGGTAAATCCGCTTTATCAATACTTCCTGGCCAGCCCGCGCCTCCAGATTGATTTAATATTAAATAAAATGGCTTATCAAATGGCCATTGTTTCGGCCCATCATCGGCCTCTCGCTTGTAAGTGTATCGATGGACGCTATTTACATAAAAAGCAATAGAATCTGGGGTCCATGTTATGCCATAAGTATTATACTCAAGCTCCTTGTACTCGGCTTTATGGGTTGCAGAGCTTCCGCCCTGCGCATCAGTTACAGATCCATTGTGTATTGTTTGGTGAACAACATTTTCATGGTTAACGTGCTCCATGATATCAATTTCTCCACTTCCTGGCCAATCGCCGTAAAGCGGCTTTTCAGGCATCATCCAAATTGCAGGCCAAGAGCCTTTACCCTTATTGAATTTCGCCCTTACTTCAACCTTTCCATAAGTTAAATTGAATTTTTTTGAACTTTGAATACCGCCCGAATGAAAAAGAATTTTATCATCATCAATCACTTGGTCATCCATTCTGAGGGTAAGTTTTCCGCTCTTTAGAAAAACATAAGCCACAGAAGGGGTCAAAAATTTTGCCCAGGCGGGATTGCCCCTTGGCGAGTACGACCATTTGATTTCATTAAATTTCTTGGATGAGCTGAACTCATCAGAAAAAATAAGTTTCCACTTTTTGTGGTGATTTTCATAATTTACTTTTTTGTCGCCATCTTTCACTGTTTTGTTCGGCAATTGAGCGGTTAAGCCAGCGGGAATCATGAAAGTTATTAAAGCTACCAAGACTAGCTTTATACATTTATTTATCATATAATAATTTTAAATTAATGGCTATGAGCCACATCATAGTAAAATTTGTTAGCTATTTTTCGCTCTGCACCCAAAGTTTCTGAATGGCCTCAGCGCTCAACACCTGGTTAAATACTGCAACCGATGCCACCACTCCAACAAAACTATTATTCGGGTCACCGATATATTTTAATGGAAAAAATAGTGTCTGAACTTTTGCCATTTTATCTTTTGTATTTTTAAAAGTTTGCATTGTTCCTTCCAGTCGTTCTACAAAAATTCCGTTTACATAAAGTGATGTTCCTTTGTTATCTCCACTGATGGCAATTTTGGTCAAAACCTCTTCCGGTACGGCATAATTAAAATTAAAATCATAACCATCTCTAGAGAATCCTAATTTACCAGTACCTTGCTGTCTGAGTTTTACTGATGAATTTGGTGATGAAAAAAGCACCGCATTGTTTTGGTTTCCCTTTGAAGGTTTTACTTCAAAACAAACCGTGTATCCATAACCAATCTCATTTATTGGTGTCTGAACAAAACTTTTTCCGCCTTTAAACTGAATCATTTTCTTAACCTCATTTAAAGGTTCGGTATTTGTACTTGAAAGCGGCTGTTGTTTGTTCCCACTTATATCTTTAAACTGATTTCCAGACGGCAGGTAATGAAAGATTAAATTACTTTTGCCCAAGTGCTTTCCTTGGAGATTAATCCCCGGACCTTCCCCTATTTTGCTGCTAAGCGATTGAAATTTATCAAAGGCTAACAAACTATCTGCTTGATTGCCTATCCACATTTTCTGAGCCAGCACTTGCAATGCAGGGAAAACACGATCTGTTACATCATTTTGCGAAATTCCATTTCCAACATGGTCATTCCATACTGCAAAAGCACCTCCTTTTATTTGAGGCATATTTTCAGGAAAAACTTTATCCCCAATTACATTTGGTGCCCATTTCTTATAAACATTATTCAGATCCAAGTAATCAAAATAATAGCCAGCTTTTGGTACAATGTATAACCATTGATCGGGGGTACTGATTCCGCTATATCCAAGTGCGAACATATCGGCTGGCTCGGCAAAGCCATTGTACCATAAATTCATCGTTATATTTTCAGATTTTACAGGAGTTTTCCCTTTGGCGTGCGTAAGAGCACCCCATAACCTAATTTTTTTACCATATTTTTCTACAAATTTTATAGTGCTGTCGGTAAATTTTCTAAAATTTTCAGCTTCTTCCTTTGCATATTCATCCGTACCAATATGAACTTCTTTATTAAAGAATACCGGATCATCACCCTGAAGATATTCCTTAAAGATATTGTGCATCACCTCGTAACTTTTTGGATTACCGATATCCAAATGATCGGCTCCATATTTCTTGCTGGCAAGCTCGGGAAACACCTTAGTAATGGCCAGCGCATGTGCAGGAGCATCAATTTCGGGTATAATATTTACGCCATAAGCATTACCTAGTTTTTGCAAATCGATAAACTCTTTTTTACTATAGCTTCCATCTTTTGCGGTAAGCGTTGGGTAAGTATCATTTTGCAATCTAAATGCAGAGTAAGTTTTATTCCAATCATCATTAAAAAACTGTTTAAAGCCATTATCGTTCAAATGAATCTGAAAATCATTTAATTTATAGTAAGCCATGAGCTTTACATAATCTCGGAGAAATTCGATCGTAAAGAACTTTCTGGCTACATCAATAACAAAACCCCTAACTTCATATTTGGGCGCATCGGATGCAATACCTTTAGGCATTTTCTGTTGAGCAGGATCCTGTTCTAAAATCTGAAGTATAGTACGCGTTGCCCAAAAAGAACCGATTGGTTTTCTTGAATTTATAGTTAAATAATCATTTATTCGAAGCAAATAGCCTTCTTTTGCACTTGGAACCTGAGCGCTATCCAAATCAAAAAATATATCACCTTTTGAGGGAATTCCTATTTTAATCCTCACCTCCTTTTTAGGATAAAGTGTTTTTAAATCGTTGGCAAATGTTTTAATGTAACCATCAAGTTCTTCGTCTGAAATAGCCTTGGCAATTACCAGATTGATGTTGTTTTTTAGTGTAAAAAAACCTGTTTCTCCAGACCATTTTTGAAGTTTGGGAATCACAAACGGCTCGCTGTTTTGTGCATAAACCTTACAGGACAGCCCGAGAAATAAGAAGATAGTAATTTTGTTAAAGTTCATTAATTTTTATTTAATTAAATCCAGAAATCTAGCCTTTGATTCTTGAAATTTTATTGGTTTTAGTATAAAAAAAGTTAAAATTATGAAATGTTCAAAATGACCTTTTGACAAGAGGCTGTTTCAAAATATGACTTTTTCATCCTTAAGTAATTGATGAATATTTTTCGATATGTTAATTTCGAAAATTTGATAATGGCACCAAATTCAAACAGCCTCTTTGCAAAAAATTTACTGTTTCTCTAAATAGAAATCATCGCCATATACTGATCCTGTAGATGGTTTATAGAAATATAACGTTGCGCTTGTATTGCTCGTGCCTGTAGTAAAAGTTACAGAACCAAATGAATATATTGTACTGGCAATTGGAACAGCAACTGCTGTACCCCCATAGTTTTTAACACCAATGGAAACACTCTCACCGGCAGCAGAAACTTTCGCATAACCCCCAAATTTATACGTTGTATTAGGAGATAAACCAGTAATCACCTGTTCTACTGAACTTTCTGCCCCAGTTTCTTTAATAGATTTAGTTCCTGTTCTAGCATTACCTGTTACTGGTGAAACGGTTCCACCCCAGCTCGTCCAGGGTGCAATTGTAGTATTTTCAAAACCTCCGTTCCCTAGTAAAGACAGCTTGTATACCCTCACGTAATCTACCTGCATACTAAAAGGAAGATCTGAATCCGTAATGGCACCTGGCCAGCCCGCTCCTCCCGCTTGATTTAAAATTAAATAAAAAGGTACATCAAACGGATATTGCTGCCATCCACCAGAAGAAACTCTACCGTAGGTATATTGTAGGGCACTATTTACATAAAATTTAACCGCCGAAGGATCCCATTCTATACTATAAGTATTAAATGCGGTTGCATTATATGCGGCTGTATGCGTTGCCGTACTCACCCCATTAGCATTTGTAACAGTACTATTATGAATGGTCTGATGAATACCTGCTTCGTTGTTTACGTGTTCCATCATGTCGATTTCACCACAAGCAGGCCAACCCGTAGAATGTGCCGTTGCTGGTTCTGGCATCATCCATATCGCTGGCCAGGAGCCCTGTCCCTGTGTGAATTTTGCCCTCACCTCAACTTTTCCATATGCAATACTAAATTTCCCTATTGATCGAACTCCTCCTGAATGATAAGGCACTGCATCTCCTGGAATTGTTGCATTATCCATTCTTAGTAACAGGTTACTTCCATCCTGAGATACGTAGTTAGCAGATGGGGTTAGATATTTATTCCATGCTACAGTTCCACGGGGAGCATGTTCCCATTTTGCGTTATCAAAGGAACCTGTTGAATTAAATTCATCAGACCATATCAATTGATAGTTAGGTGAAGCAACAAAAGAGGAGGCCGCAGCAGAACCCATTATTAAATTAGCAGAAAGCTTAGTGTTATTTTCTGCATTATCCATTTTCACATCTTCCTTTGTACATGCCGAAAAAAAGGCGCAGATGGCGATGACCTTCACCGATTTAAGCGCTAGTTCAATTTTTTTTCTCATAGTGGTTTATATTTATTTAGGTTAATAATTGAATATAAAATCTTAAAAATTCGAAATCGTTGATTTGGAAAGGTTACTTTATTCGGTTGATTTAAGAAAAGAAATAGAAGCTAAAGTGAAGGTTATTCCTCCCCGATAGCTTCAAACCAAACAAATCATACTTTTCAGTCCTCCCGAAACATCATCTATTAATATTTTTTGTTAGCAGTCTTTAATGGGCTAATTTATTTATCCTGGGTAACGTTTATCAACACAGGTGGCAAACTACTATTTGTTGAAACTAGTTTAATCGTAGTAGAACGTTGAATACCTGTTGTATTTGCATTTAGGGTTACACGAAGCTTATAGTCGCCTGCCCCAAAATTCTTATCGGCAACTAGCCATGGGTTAGCAATACTTTGTGTAAGCGACCACCCATTGGTACCCGCAATAATATTGATAAATGTTGTGGTTTTAACCGCTGGAAAAATTGCTGATGTATCCTCGAGCTTTGCTGAAAAAGTAGCGCTTTGCTCGGGCTTTAGTGGTATATCTTGTTTTTTACAGCCAAATGCGCTGATTAAAATCATGAGCGCTACAATTGAATATATCCTTATGTTCATATGAGTTGATTTAATTTTGTTAAATAATTACCATCCTGGATTTTGAACCCATTTACCTCCTGTCAACTGAAGCATTCTTTGCTGTAGTGGCAACAGATAATCCCTCGAAGTATTGAAACGGGAACCTGTAGGCAAAACATTTTTATGTGGATCGATGTATCTAACTGCATCACCCGGATTTCCAGATAGATATAAGTTAATTGATTTTCCGGCTGGTGCGGTATCATAGTAAATTGCACCTTTATAAAATCCAGATGTAGTATTTTGGTCGTTTAAATCACTTCCCGTAAAAAGAGTTCCCAATTGTCTTTTGTTTACAAGAAGAAGGTCTGCCGCTGCCCATCGAAAAATATCATCCATTCTAAAACCCTCGCAAGCAAATTCTACACGGCGTTCTCTTCTAACCGCCTGGATTACTGGAGATAAAGTTCTAAAAGGATAATCTGCAGAAGTATTGTATTCTTTTGCGAAATCTACCTGCGGCATACCAGCTCTATCTCTTAATGGCTTAAGTGCAATTGCAATAAGCGATTGATCGCCACCAAGTTCTGCCACAGCTTCAGCATAATTTAATAATACCTCTGCATAACGCATAGCAATACCCGGAGCCATACTTTTAAAATCGTCGGTTGTAGCTGCTGCGGTGTTATATTCCAAGAATTTATGCAGAGGATAACCGGTAGTATTTCTATTAAACCCGGTCTGATCTATTGGCGGATAACCTGGAACCAAAACATTTACAGGTTTCATGGGCTGCCCCGGAACGCCTACCGTTTGTGATAAACGAGGATCGCGTACAGTTGGCAATAGCTCCTGGGCATATTTACGTTGTGCATTTAATCGATCTGTACCTGTAAAGGGAGTGCCATTTATGGTTAAATAATCATCGACCAAAGAAAGTGTTAAACCTAAATCTCCACCATCTGAAGAAATATATTTTGAAACGCTATGACCGATATTATCTCCGGTATTGTATTTGCGCCAAAGCATAACTTCTCTATTGTTAGAAAGATCGGTAGTTATAAAAAGGTCTGAATAATCTTGAAGAGGTTTGCCAGTATTATAAACAGACCATCTGCCACTACTTATAACTGATGAGGCGGCATCTCTGGCCTGGGTAAAATAACTGCGGATTTTATCTTCAGTAACGCTTGCTGTAAAAAATGGATCTGCTTTCTGTTGGTGGTATCTCTGCCAAGTACCCTCATATAAGGCTATCCGAGATTTATAAGCTAAGGCAACATCGCGGTGAACACGCATACTTGCACTATTTGCTGCCGTAGGCAATAATGCTATGGCTACATCAAGATCTTTAAGTACAGAATCGATAACCAAGGTTCTAGGATCTCTTGGCACTTTCATAATCTCCGGATCTTCTGGTAAAACCTGATTTACCCAGGTTACATCGCCATAACCTTTAACTAAATTGAAATAGTTTAGCGCTCTAAAAAATCGAGCTTCTCCTACATACTGGTTAATTAAAATTTGATCCCCTTTAGCATTTTTATAATTCGCCAAAAAATAATTGAGGCTTCTTATTGTGGTATATCCACCCAAACTAGATGCATTACTTAAAGCGAGCTGTCCGGATAATCTGGTATTAACTGATGTAAAGATCATATTATCTGTTCCAGCGTCATCAAAAGCAATTCCCGTACCGCCAACATTAACCGGATGTACCGGAAATGAATTATAAAACTGATTAACGTATAACTTAAGTTCGTTAGGTGTGGCTAAAGGATTGGCTGTACTCAAGGCATCTAATGGTTTCCGGTCTAGGAAATCTTTTTTGCATGAAACCAGTGCCAATAATATCCATATAATGGACAAAAATTTCAATGTATTGTATTTTTTCATTTTGCTAGGTATTATAGTGAGACATTAAGGCCAAATGCATATACTTTACTCAACGGATATGCCTTTCCTGTACCAACCGATCCGGTTAGTCCTTCGGGATCAAACATTTTAGCCAGATTTGTAATGGCGAATAGATTTTCTCCACTTGCAAAAACATTTATTTTACCCAGTTTCATTTTATTGACCCATGCTTTCGGCAACGAATAATTAAGGGTTAAGTTTTTCAGTCTCAAGTATGAAGCACTTTGAAGGTATCTATCGGTAACCTGCTGCGTTTTATTTGCAAAAGAGTTTTGTGAACCCGCAGGAGCTGCATAAGGATTTGGATAATAAGCACCGGGATTCTGCGGTGTCCAATAATCAAGGTGTTGCTCAAATAAAGTTACCTGGGCCAGCGCACCGGCCCCCCAGAAATAAACATCACCAATACCAGGTGCATAATTCTTTTTACCAATTCCTTGGAAAAGGCAAGATAGTGTAAGCCCTTTCCAACTAAGACTACCATTTAACGAGTAAGAATAGCGTGGGTTAGTATTTCCAATAACCGTAAGATCGCCCATATCACCAAGCTTGTTATTACCATTGTTTATTTTTCCGTCATTATTTAGGTCGAGATATCTTACATCTCCAGGCTTCCAGTCCAAAGGAGACAAAAAGCTTCTGTTTAACTTATTATACTCAGCGGCTTCAGCAGCATTTTGTATTAGTCCATCACTTTTGTAACCCCAGATTTCGCCAATATCCTTACCTTCATAGAAAGTACCTGCAGGATTATTGAATGTTGGATTTTGGTAGCGCGTTACAACTGATTTATAATCGAAAAGTGTACCACCTAACCTGTAACTAATTTCTTTCCCAATAGTTCCTCTCCAGTTCAAACTAAGTTCCCATCCGCGGGTTCTCAAATCGGCATTATTACTAGATGGTACCGTTCCTCCAAACATATCTGCGATATCAAATGAAGGACCGAGCATATTACGTGTATTCCTTTGATAAATGTCGGCACTGCCTGTTAATCTATTGGCTAAGATTTCAAAGTCCAAACCGATATTACCGCTCAGTACCTTTTCCCAGGTTAACGACGGATTATATGGTGCAGGAGCGAGAATGTTGGCTTCCCTTCCATTTTGAAAATACCATTGAGGCCCTGCACCACTTGCTCCGGGTACACTTGTCCTCATGGTCTGTGCATAAGAATAAATTGGCGCACCTGCCTGATTTCCCAAAGTGCCGTATGAACCTCTGATTTTTAAAACATTGATTAGCTTTCTTCCGTTTTTGATAAAGTCTTCTTCTGCTAGGTTGTAACCCACAGACATTGAAGGAAAGAAGCCCCATCTTTTGCCTGGTGCAAATCTCGAAGACCCATCATACCTTGCATTTGCTTCGAATAAATATTTATTCTTGTAATTGTAGTTTACCCTTCCGAAGAAACCTTTAGTTGCCCATTCATTTCTTACTTCCCCAGATACTGCAGGTGAAGTAGTAAGAGTTAAACCTGGTGTGGCAAAGCTGATCAGATCCTGAGCACCAGAAGATAAAGATTCGTATTGGTTTAATTCCTGCTGATAGCCGCCCAAGAAGGTAAATTGATGTCCACTTTCTAATTTAAGATCGTAAGAACTGTAAATATTTGGTGATAGGTAGGTGTTGGTAGCGCTCCCTCGAGAATAGGCACCAGATAGAATTATACCATATTCGGATCTGTTTACAAATTTTGGCGTTCCATCAATCCCATAAGCTATTCCCGGGATTAATAATGCCGCATCATCATTATTTGTTCTAAGAATATTAAAATCAATGTTAATATTCCAGTTTTTTAATGGTGCAATTTTTAAACTTGGCGATATGCTTATTGCATTCTCGCGGTTAATATTTTCCGAACCCGACTGAAGATAAGGTACACTGGATATTTCGTTAAAGTTCCCGCTCAGGTCATAAGGTGAGATATTTGGGCGCATTCTAAGCATGTTATGAAAAAACAGGTTTTCAAACGCACCTGAAAACGGACTTTTATATCGGCTTTGGGAAAACTTAGAATTTACAGAAGCTTTCATCCATTTAGTGATATTTGCACTTACGGATGTATTGAAATTGTAACGCTGAAAGTTGATGTCAGCATATCGCAATGATCCATCTTCATTATTATAACCACCAGAAATATAATACTGTATATCTTTCGAACCACCGCTAACATTTAAGTTATGCGTTTGTCTAAGCGCAAAAGGCTTGTAGTTAAAATCAAGCCAGTTGGTATTGGCAAGGCCATTGGATGTATTTTCCCAATTGCTTAAGTAATTATCGTTAGCTTCAGGTAGAACTGGAAAACCAGATGGATTCTGAATATATTGTTGAAGTTGAGCAAGTTTTTCGTCTGAATATTGTTTCGTTCCTGTTGCATTAAATGTAGCTGCATTAAAATACTGTGCAAAACGGTACGAATCTAATACTTGAGGAAGTTGGGTTGGCGACGTTAAGCCAACATTATTAGAATAAGTTACATTGGTTTTCCCATCTATTCCTTTTTTTGTAGTTACCAAAATTACACCATAAGCTGCTCTTGCACCATAAATTGCAGAAGCAGATGCATCTTTTAAAACTGAAATAGATTCGATATCATCTGGATTTACCCTATCGAGTGGCATTGGTGTACCATCAACCAACACAAAGGGATTATCTGTTCCACTTAAATTTCCTACTCCTCTGATGTTCAAACCATAACTTTGGCCAGGCTTCGAATTTCCTGTTGCATTTACATTCAAACCCGGAACCAAGCCTGCAAGTCTTTGTGTAGCATTTATAACCGGTCTATTTTCTAAATCTGCACTTTTAATTACGGAAACCGCTCCGGTAAGATTTACTTTCTTTTGTGTTCCATATCCTACAACAACAACGTCAGTTAATGCACTTGAAACGGTTGAAAGCCGTATAACAAGCGCCTTGTCATCTGTTATCTTTATCTCTTTCGATTCAAAGCCGATACTAGTCACCATTAGAATCTGTCCTTCTTCGACACCTGTGATACGAAAATTTCCATCCACATCACTCAGTGTGCCTTTGGCCGTTCCAGAAATTTTAATTGAGGCCCCAGGAATCCCTTGTCCCGTCTCATCTATTACTTTACCAGCTAGATCAATCTTTTTTTGATTTTCCAGTACAGGCATAATTGATTTTTCTTTTACAATTACCGTTTTTTCGGCAATTGTAAAGGTAAACGGCTGGTTGTTAAAGCATGTGTTTAACACACTTAACAAATCACCTTCTTTTACGTCTAAGGTTATTGGATTTGCTTTTTTGATCAGATTCGAATTATAAAAAAAGTCATAATCCGTTTGCTCATGTATTTGACTAAATATTCGCTCTAATGGCGCATTTTTAACTTTTAAAGTAATTTTTTGTGCAAAGCTTGTCGCGCTAACTTGAATAATTCCTACAAAGAATATGGTAGCAATCAGTTTAATTACACGCAGGAATTTTGGAGCGCAGTAGTGGTCGCTACGCATGATTTTTGGGTAAAATTTATACATTTGGATAGTTAAGGGTTAGTTTATTATTAGAGTTGCGCCAAGATGGCCTTAGTTTTTCGAATTCTAAATGAGGTCAGAATTCATCTCAGTAAGATTATTTCAGGACCGTTACGCTCCTTCCTGAAACGCTAAAGCGCACATCGCCAGTTTCTTCTATAATTTTCAAAATACTTGTTAAACTTTTTTGCTGAGAAACTGCACCTGCAAAAGTTAATGCCGGATTTTTCTGGTTTCGATAAATTACTTCAATGCCATACCATCTTTGCAGTTTTCTCATGATACTCTCGAGATCTTCATTAATAAAAATGAAATATCCACCACGCCACGCCAAAGCTGTTTCAGTATTAACCTCATCAACAGTTAAATTTTGTTTTTCTAGCACAGCTTGCTGGCCAGGAGCAAGTACGACCGATTTGCCCGGGAACTTAGGCTTAATCTTTACGCGTCCTTCCACAAGCGTGGTTCTGTTGGTTGGTTCATTTTCATAAGCATTAACATTAAAGTGGGTACCTAAAACTTCTATATCCTGATTGGCAGTTGAAACTGTAAAGGGTTTGGTTTTATCTTTCGAGACTTCAAAGTAGGCCTCTCCAACTAAACTTACCCTTCTTTTCGCCGATTGAAATTGATTAGGAAACTTCAAGGATGAACCAGCATTGAGATGAACCTTGGTGCCATCTGAAAGAAAAATAATTAACTTCTGACCAACAGGCGTACGAACTTCATTTGATATTGTATCATCTGCTGCGGCTGATGTGTTCTTTGGAACGGTGTAAACTAATGTTCCGTTGCCATCGTGTTGAATGTTAAAACCATTTTGAAGGTCTGAATGCTCTGCATACTGGAGTTGAATTACGCTGCCATCATTCTGAATTAGAATTGGTTGTTTTTGCAACAGAATTTTGCTAACTGGAAAATTTATCGATTTGACCAGTTTATGATCTTCATTAGAATTTATTTTAAAATTGATTAACACTACCGAAAGGATGAAAACAATTGAAGCAGCACTAGACCAGAACCATAAGCGCAAAGAGGAAGCCCTTTTTTTTGCTATCCGGTTACTAATTTTTTTGTAAAGAGCATCCCTGTATGAATCTTCATTACCATTAAACAAGATAGAAGTCTCGAACTTACCGGCCTCTAGCTGCTCATAATATTCAAATAATTCGGTTTGTTCCGCATCAGTACAAATTCCTTCCTGCCATTTGTCAGCAAGTATTTCATACTTTTTTTGCTGTGTAATTTTTTCCATCTTTGGTTCTATATACACAGTTCCACAAGTTGGCGTTTACCCTTAGTCGCCTAGAAAAAAAAGTTCACAAAATAATTGCGAAGGTTAATTCTTAGTATCTTAAGGGCTTTACTCATGTGTGCTTCAACCGTTTTCTGCGAGATACCCAACTTATTCGAAATCTGTTTTTGGGATAATCCCTCTTCTCGGCTCAGTTCAAAAACCAAACGGCATTTTTCCGGCAGATCAGATATTGCTTTTTTAAGCTGGCCATTCAGTTCTTTGTATTCAATTGAGTTTGATGACAGATTTTCAGAATCGTAGATTGTAGATTGCTGTATTAACAGGTATTTTTCGCTCCTGTATTTCTTTGCCCATATTTTTAAAACCTGATTTCTTATCGCACTTTTCATGTAGTTTTGTAACGATAAAATTTCGGGCAAAGCATCCCTCCGGTTCCACAAGGATACAAAAAGATCATTTACTAAATCTTCTGCCTCTTGAATGTTTTCGAGTTTTTTAGCTGCAATTGTGAGTGAAACTCTCCAATATCTATCATAAATTTCACGTAAAGCATGCTCATCGCCAGCCTTAAGTAAACGCAATAATTCAAGATCTGTTAAAGATTGATAAATCATCGGTGAAATTTATTAGTCATTTATATATAAGACGATTAGGAAATTTAGAGCCGGTTAGAAATGACAATTAACCGTTGATAACAGAATTGTATCACTTCTATTGGCTTTCCACAACTAGAAACTAACTAAGTTTAACCACTCAAAATACCTAAACACTGATAAAAGACCAGACCATCTGAGGAATACCTCTAGCAAATTTTATTGTCCCGACTTAACTAACAAGCATCCTAGAGCAGTTAACATGATTTAGCAGGCTAAACTTGCAATCAATTACGATATATTAATTTTTTAAACGGCCTAATGAGTTATTATAATCGGAATCGAGCTCTAAGATATAAATAAAATGTAAATATTTATTATGTATGACAATAAAATAATATGTATTATTGCTTCCTTAAGCTTATATAAAATGAAATTGATTGCCGATGGTGGCTCCACCAAAACTTCCTGGAGCATTTTTAATGACAGGGTTTTACAGAAAAATTTTGAAACTGAAGGCTATAATCCTTTCTATGTTACAGAAGAATACATTAAACAATCTTTAATAACCAGGTTTGGAGCTGACTTCAATTTTCAGGAGGTAAGTTCAGTTTTTTTCTATGGCGCCGGTTGTGAGGGAGATAAAGATTATATTTTAAAAAGTGCTTTAGCCACTGTTTTCCCAAATGCCACATCAGAGGTACACTCTGATTTAATCGGCGCTGCAAAAGCTTTAATTGGTGATGGTTCTGGGATGGTATCTATATTAGGAACTGGAATGAACACTGGTATGATGAATAATGGTAAACTTTCGCAACGGATTGATGGTTTAGGCTTTTATCTTGGAGATGAAGGAAGCGGAGGTTATTTAGGAAGAAAATTACTAAAAAAGTATGCAAGAGAAGGCCTATCGAAGGAGATTTCTGAAAAATTCCAGACTACTTACAGACTACTTCCTTCACAAATTTTAAAGAATTTTTACGATCACCCGCTTCAAAATAAATATGCAGCATCATTTACTGTTTTCCTTTACGATAATCTTCATGATGACCAAATTAGGATAATCGTGGAAGATGGTTTTAATGATTTTTTTAAAAATGTTATTACGCAGTATAAAAATTACGACCGCTATGAACTAAACTGTGTCGGATCAATTGCTTTCGTATTTCAGAATATTTTAAAAAATGTTGCCCGGTCTCATCAGGTATCGGTTAGTAAAATTTTAAAATCACCAATGGATGGGCTCACCTCTTATCATTTCCCGAACCATCAATAAGGCCGTTCTTCAGCGTTCGATATATTTACCAAGCTGACTGCAGCCAGTGTTTCTGACGCAGGTTTTTTCTTACCCGCGGCGACTGATTTTTTAACTCGTTCCAATCTGAAATACCTCCCGCTACTATTTGATCATGTGTTGGCTTTACTGACTTTCTGAAACGCCATTGGTAACTTCGTATTGTCCATGGAAATGCATCTAATGTGCTTTCTATTTCGGATATTCAACTTCGGACGCCTGCCCATTATCCCCACTCATGGCAAAACCACCGCTAAGGACCTTAGCCGTTCCCTGTTCAGAAACCTTTTCTTGAAGGTTGAATGGTTTCCGCTCCAGTTGGTGTAGAAAAACGTTTCGGAATTGATGAATGACAGGTTACGGCATCTGTTAAAAATTTATCCCGGCCCTTTGCAACCGGATTTTTAGCGACCTTTTTTATTTGCAACCTACATAATTAAGACTATAAACTGTAGAAAAACAATAACCATTGGTTTCGTTCAAAGCGATTATAGAAGCTTGATTGAAAGCATCCAAGGACCGCTTAAAATTTGTTTTTGAAAGCGCCAGTTCTGGTGTTGTTGAATTTAAACCAGATTCGCCAGATCTTAATCGTAGTTTATTTGTTCTTACCGCTGGCAATCTTTAGAGACAATCATATCCTGTTGAAGTACTCTGGGCTGCAATTTTCCAATCCTTTCCATTCCGATACTTTAAAATAGACCCTTCTTCTTCCTGGATATAATTTTGCTGCCCGATAACGGATTGAGCAGATACCATCAGTAAGCCCATTATAATCTTGATTCCCTAATCTGCTTATGGGATTTAATTTTTCTGTAGAATTCCTTTTGCATCCTGATCGTCAAACTTATCAATCTGAGTATTTAACTCCTTTTCTAAATTAGCTGTAATTTTCGCAAACCTCCTTTCTCCGTATATATTATGCATTTCATGGGGATCCTTTTTTAAGTCATAGAGCTCCCAGCCGTTTACACGTTTGTAAAAACGGATAAGTTTGTATCTTTCGGTACGGACACCAAAATGGGGAGATACAGAATGCTCGCCATTTTCGTAATAATGGTAATACAATACTTTTCTGCCCTTTTTATGATCCTTAAGCGCAGGCAACATCGATTCTCCCTGAATATCTTGCGGAATGTTAATTTTTGCAATATCAAGTACCGTGGGAGCGATATCTAAATTCATAACAAAATTTTCGGAAACAGAACCTGGTTTAATGACACCCGGATAACGCATAACCATTGGTGTGCGGAAAGATTCTTCATAAATCCACCGCTTATCAAACCATCCGTGCTCACCCAGGTAAAAACCTTGATCTGATAGATATACGACGACGGTATTTTCCCGGAGATTATTCCTATCCAGATAATCTAATGTCCGCCCGATGTTGCGGTCCAAAGATTTGGCCGTGCTTAGATAATCACGCAAATATCTCTGAAATTTCCATTCTGTTAAGGCTTTTCCGCTCAACTGTTGCTTATTAAGATCTGTTTGAATGGGTTTGTAATAAGCATCGACCGCGGCCCTCTGCTGTAGGTTCATTCTCTTGAAGTTACCATCTAAACTTTCTGCATCATCAGAACCGAACATTTTAAGATCATAGCCCATGATCATCGTTTTCTCTATTGACATATCCTGAATTTTGGCAGCTTGTCTGCCTTTATAGCTATCATAAAAATTAGCAGGCAAAGGAAACTTTACCTTGTCAAAACTTCCCAGATCTGCAGTATCTGGCAACCAGACCCTATGCGTAGCTTTATGGCCGATAACCAGGCAAAAAGGCCTGGTCGTATCTCTGGTGTCCAGCCACTGCTCGGTTAAGTCTTCGATAACATTTGACACATAGCCGTCAATTCGTTTTTTAGAACCATCCATCATATTAAAATCAGGATTGAAATATTGGCCCTGCTCGGGCAGGATCTGCCAAAAATCGAAACCCTGGGGCTTGCTCTCCAGGTGCCATTTGCCAATCCATGCAGTCTGATAACCGCCGTTCTGGAGCTGCTTTATAAAAGTATCCTGGTCTCCGTTAAAAATAGAGCTCTCGTTGTCCTTAAAGCCGTTTTTGTGGCTGTATTTTCCTGTCAGGATGACCGCCCTGCTTGGCCCGCATATCGAATTCGTAACATAGGCTTTGTTAAATCTTACACCTTCGTTTGCAATTCGATCTATGTTTGGCGTTTGCATAAGTTTGCTCCCATATGCGCTGATGGACTGGTAAGCATGGTCGTCGGAAACAATGATGACAATATTGGGGCCTTTGGCATGGCCGGGAGTTTGGGCACTGATGCATAGGGAAGAGTTGCACAGAATCGCTAAGAGCAGTGACTTTAAGTTGCGGGGGTTCATTTTATCTATAAATTAATTTTAAAATACACTTCTGGCAAGCCAACCAGGCGAGCAGAAATAGATACTGTAAACAATTCAAAGATAAGCCAAATATATTATGTAATACTTAATTTATAAAAATAATCTCTTTACTCCCGTTCTGTTTAAGTTGCCTGTTTAGATCGAAACCGCTGCGCGGATTTTGGGAACTGTCTCGCGGCATGGATAGGCGTATTTTATCAGTGTTTTCACTAGGGCATTGGGCTTTCGCACAACCGCAGGATACCTGTGCCGTCTACTTTACCTGCTCTTCTGTCAATGTTGCTTCATCAGAGTTTCCTGCCCGTAACCTGCCGCCCCAAGCGTCAGTTTTGTCCGATATTGTCAGTGCACGGGTCTGAAGATTCAGCACACATCAGCAAGTGTTCGGGCACATCCAGTGGATATGTCTTTCATAGGCCAGGAAAGCTGGTGCTGTGGCCCGATGCTAAATGTCCATCCCGAAAAAAAATTCCGTTCAAGCCCATTTCCGTTTTTTTTGATCAGTGATTTTCTCTACATTCACCTCCACAAGACAAACCCGGAGGACAGCAACAGCCTCTCTTATAAGTTCAGCGCCCGATGAAGCATTTTGAAGAAACCAGGAACCTGCTGGAAAATTCCGGCTATTTTTATATCATTACCGCCGGAATGGACGGCAACTATTCCTACGTAAACCGGCATTACGCCGAACAGTTTGCCCATATACACGAGGATTTTGTGGGACAGCCCTACCACATCACCATGCACGAGGACGACCGAAATATCTGCATGGAGGTCTCCGGACAGTGCTTCGCCAATCCGGGAATGCTTTTTCCCGCGACCATCCGCAAACATGACGGAAGGGGCGGCTATCTGTACACCCAGTGGGAATACAGGGCCATGTTCGACGGGGACGGAAACCCGGAAGGGATATTCTGCCTGGGCTATGACGTAACCGAGTTTGTTGCAGACAAGATCCGCCTTGACGGTGCCATGAGCGAGATCGAGAAAAAAACGGGCATGCTCAGCACGATCGCCTTCCAGCAGTCGCACCTGATCAGGGCGCCCCTGACCAACATCATGGCCCTTACCGCTATTCTGGAAAAGCATACCGGAGACGCACAGCTCTTATCGCTGTGCCGCATGATCAGGGAAAGTTCGGGGAAACTCGACAGTGCCGTGCGCTCGATCGTGGACAGCACCGATCACGGGGCAGAGACAGGCTGAGAAAACAAAATACCCAAAACAAGATCGGCGGTCGGACGGTTATCCCCATATTGACATCCTTAACCCTTTTAACTTAGCCGGCGCCAATGCAACCCAAGATCCTCATTATCGACGACGACGAAATCGTCCTGTTTCTCCATTCGGTCATCCTTGAGGACACGGGAACAAGAGACGCCCCCGAAAAATTCGGCAGCGCACAGGCCGCGCTGCGCTATCTCGACCGCTATGCGGAAAACGGCAGACAGTTTCTCCTCCTGCTGGACATCAACATGCCGGTCATGAACGGCTGGGCATTTTTGGATGCCCTGGAAGCCCGTCCGCTCCACGCAGAGATCAGCGTCGTGCTGGTGACCTCTTCTGTTGATGAGAGCGACCGAAAAAAGGCATTCTCATACAGCATGGTGAACGGTTTCCTCATCAAGCCCCTTAGCGCGGAACAGATCTCCGAGCTAAAACAGGCAGCTGTTTTCAAACCATTCTTTCTTCACCCATAACCGGCATTGAGGCCCCTGTACCAGCCTCTCCCGGCGGCGAGACTATGGATGCACGGGGCCGGAACCTTCTTCCCTTATTCTGGCCTCAAGTTCTGAGATCAGCTTTTCCTTTGCACCTGCGCAGCTTCCGGCCTGGGAAAATCCCGTGAAGACCGAGTCATGGCCAGCTGCGATGAGGCTTCACCATAAATTCCGGCAGCCCTGCTGCAGAGCCCGCCACCGAATAGGTGTCCCTATCACCGAATCTCCGCAACCCTTTTGCTCTCGAGAGCAGGATTTCCCGTTTTTGCCTTCTAATTCTACAATATCACACATTTCCCCCATTACCTGAATAAATATTTTTCGTTAACATCCAATGTAATCCGGACCGGTTGCAACATACCTTCCCCGGCCCGAGACCTGTAAGGTCTACTTCCACCTGCTATCGGGTCCTGGTAAGGCAAGGTGAATACCCTGCCCATGGTCCCCAGATCCCGTGCCACAGCTTCTATCTTTGCACAGATTTTTTCCTGCAGTCCCCAGAAAAGGTAAGCAAAAACCAGAAGCAGAGTGACCGGGAGGATTTTCATTCACTAACAACACATCGTAGACTGTGCAGTTTTTAAAACCATACAAATATTTGGAGTTTTATAGTATTCATAATACTATAAATTTATCCCCGTTCACCGAGGACAGATTATCTTTCTGCCTCGAAGGGACAGGTCTGTCTATCTTCGTTGGAGGTTTTTCGCCAATTACCATACAGACAGCGTGGTCGGCACATTGCTACCCTGCCACTGACAGCCCTATATCAATATGCCCAGCCACGCACAATAGCCAGCTACAAGCGGGGCGATGCTCCGGGCCTTCATGCAGGAACAGCGGTGAATTGCCCGTACCTGCAGGATTTCCCACCGGCGTGGCCAAAACTGCCAATGTACGTCCACAATTGCCTTGATGGTCGGGGGGCCATTAATGTAAAACAATTTGGCCAAATTTGTATCGGGTTAATTAATAAAGTTGAACTAAAAGTTAAGCGGCACAAACAATGGGAGGCAGACGGGGAACGGTTAAGGTAAATGGAGATCTGATCTGCATTGCGCGATTTGACGGCTATTTCAAAAAAAATAAACCCGCAGTTTCCGCCGCTCTGGGCTATTTCGAGAAGGCGATCTTCGCCTTGCCGATCATCACCTTTATCCATCCGGACGACCGGGAGATCACATCACACAGGCGAGGTACATTAAGCGGGGGCAGTCACTGGTGAACTTTGAGAACAGATATCTAGCCAAGGACGGCTCGGTAATCTAGCTTTCCTGGACTTCTGTGCCCATCAAGCGTGACCAGCTGATCTTCGCAATTGCCAAGAACATCTCCTACCGCAAACAGCTCGGGAAATTCGACACAATTTCATCGATACTCGGCATGATCAACGACTATCACCACCAGCGCTTCAAAGATCACCGGTTTTGCCAAAGTGCCCGTTAGAGCTGATTGGATTATCGTTATGTAGCTTTGACATCCCCATACGGCCAAACTTCTTCGTGCACTGGTTCGATGAACTTGAAGCCGGTAGGGAGATACTTACTTAAGAAAATCTTTGCAATTACCAGGTCACAAGAATGTCAATCTTATTTTCATAAAAATCCTTAAGGATCTGGTTTTGCCTCTGTTTCCTGTACGGACTTCGTACCCTGTACGACTTCGACCTCTTTCACGGTAACGGCATAATGGTTGGGCAGGATTTCCGACCCGTAGGCTAACGCGTAGGATTTGGTGAACTCGGCACCAAAATATAGGATGATGGACGAATAATAAGTCCAGAGCAAGAGCACAACCAATGATCCGGCAGCACCGTATGTACTTCCGACGTTGCTTTGCGAGATGTATAGAGAAATGCCCGTTTTTCCTATGATAAAAAGGATCCCGGTGACCACTGCGCCAGCGGTCACGTCCCTCCATTTGATATTTGCGTCCGGCAGTACCTTGAAGATCACCGCAAATATCGCAGAAACGACTCCCAAGGTCACCACGGTATTTAGAATATAAAAGAATATGACCGATATATCGGCAAACCTGGCCTGAAGCCGGCCGCTGAAGCCGTCCAAAACGGCGGTTACCCCTAAAGAGACCAGTAGCAGAAAGCCGAGCGAAATGATGACCGAAAAGGAAAGAAACCTATTTTGCAGCATTTTTAGCCATCCGCGTTTCGGCTTGGGCTTGATGCCCCAGATGGTATTGATGGAATCCTGTATATCACCAAATACACTCGTTGCGCCCACAAGCAAGGTGATGAGTCCGATGATAAATGCGATAGTCCCCTTGCCGCCAAGGCCGGCGCTCTTAATGATATCCTGCAGCTGCATTGCCGTTTGAGCCCCCAGAAATCCCCTGAGCTCAGCGAATACCATGCCCTGTGCGGCTTCTTTTTTCATGAATATCCCGCATAGCGAAATAATTACCACCAGTAAAGGACCCATGGAAAATACGGTGTAATAAGCTAAAGAGCCACTGATCTTTGTAACCTTATGTTCTCCAAACCCGGAAAATGATATCTTTAGAATCTTCCATACTCCATTAATGCTAAGTTTCTGTTTCTTGCGGGGATCTGCCGGCTCATTTTTTTCTATAGTGCCGGTGCTTATTAACCTCCCAGGCTTGATTTCCCTGGTCTGCGTGGAAATGCGGTGAGGCTTATTGGGCAGTAATGCCGAAGCAGGAGCAAAAGGCTTCAAAAACTTTTTTACAATCATCTTTGCAGCGTTCGATAGTAGGATGCGTTTGAAAAATCCCACCCTTCGAAGAACTGTTTTCTTCAGCAAAAGGGAGGATAGCTCTGGAAGTAGCTTTCCAGCGGGGTCCGAAAGTTGATCGAGACTCCGCTCAAGTGAATTTTTTGACAGGCTTTTGGCAACGCGTTGCGGAATTTCAAGAGCCGCCGCCTGAAAGGTTTCGGATATGCTAATTTCCCCGGCCCTGATCTCATTTTTTAAATACCCATTGTACGCGGTGAGATCTTCGATGTTTCGGATATGCTTGGCACTATTTTTCATGTGAAAGATGTTTATCCAGTAACCTTCTTAGACTAAAGTTAATCAATAATTTTTCCAAAAGAGAGTTTCTGGACAGCATTACCATTGCTACCAATACATAAAACACGGTAAGGCAGCCAAAGCCTGCCCAAAAGCTGTCGAGCAGATCCGAAAAGAAAAATCCCAGGGTAACCGTACCAAAGATGAAGGCCAGTAGCAGAAAAACAGACATGACAAGATTGGTGACCAGATCCGAAAAAACTTTCGACACCAAAATGAGTGAATCTGATTTGAGCAGCTCGGTACGTAGGTTTAGGTTTTCACGGAGCAGGGAAAAAAAACGGTCGTATCCATTATTGGTTATAGCCATATATAGTTGATCTGTGTTCTGGGGCAACATGTTCCGCAACGTTCATCAATCCAGGCAGCTTTCAGGTTGGCCTCGAAACGTCTATGGTCTAATGTATACACCCGGTTAAGTTTATTTTTTGTACTATTTGTCCATCTCGGGATAACCAGCTGACTCACTGCTATTTACATATGCTACAACATCCCCTATCCCAGATGCCAACTACGGCAAGCCCAAGAAGAACGTTGTACTTATCATAGTGTAGAAGCCCAAACAAGCGTTATCCGTAAATCCAACCCCAGTAATGATAATTTGTTTGAAAAAATTCAAAAAAAAACCTGTTGGGCCGACTTTTAAGGTCGCTGAGTGTTTTTGCTTTGACCTTAGCTAGTTTTGACTTCTGGGGTGGTTTGTCCATGATACACAATGTCCCGATCCTGATGCCGTCACTGGTAGTAAGAGCGGCACCTGCATAGAACTTTAGGTCAAAGCTGCCAGCCACATTGGGATTATTTAAAAGACATGGCTCTTCAGCCGTGTTTTCAACTACCGTTACCCCATAATCAAGGATAGACGGAGTGCGTAGGCTAATGCGTCTGGCCGATTGCGTTACCTGACCCATTCCATAATTTGGCTTGGAATAAACCCTTGTCTTATCAATCAGGGAATCGTGCTTACCGGCACCCTCAAGATTTTTGCCGCAAGCGCAACAAGATTATTGAAGGCATTTTCAGGGGGCGTGCCCAATATATGATAGCGTTTTAATGCTTCGATTCGCGCATCATCCCCTTCGGGGATGATATTCTTTCCAAAGGAATTTTCCATAGCTTTCATTTATTACCGTATCTTCCTTATGGCGAGATACCCGTAGATGGGTAGTTGCACTAGAACATATATAACAATTCGGCAAATGGCTTGGGAGGAAGTACCTTCGCAGGGACTTTTTTCGCAGCATTATACTATTGGAATTTCAAAATAAAATGTTGACCCCTGGCCTGCCATGCTGGTGACGCCCAACTTTCCGCGATGGCGGCGGATGATTTCCCGCGAGATGTATAGGCCCATGCCCAGGCCCGAAAAGTTTCGTTCGACTTCGCTTGTCCTATAGAATTTATCAAACACCACTTCAAGCTTTTCAGTTGCAATGCCTATCCCAAAATCCCTAACCTTTAAAATGAAATTACCCTCAGAAATCCCAGATTCAATTTCGACCAGCAAGCTGTCAGGGGCATATTTTATCGCATTGTTTAATAAATTGATAAGTACCTGTTCAATCCTGGCCTGATCTCCGTTGATGATTGCCGGGACATCGGCTATCGTTCTGAATTCATGGCCAGGATATGAATCCTTAAAGGTTTCAACAACATTTTTTACAGCCAGACTCATTTCCAGTTTTACCATATTAAAAGACATCTTCCCTGTTTCTATCTTTGATATGTCGAGCAGATCTGAAATCAGCTCGTTGAGACGGTCTACCTGAAGGCCGGCTTTGATCAGATACTGCTGAGACTTTGAGAGGTCTCCACTATTTATGCTTCTGGCCAGCAGTTGTATATAGGCCTTGGCGCTAGTGAGTGGCGTTTTGAGTTCGTGGCTGGCAATGCTTATAAATTCATCTTTTAATGATTCTGCTTTCTTTCGGGAAACGATTTCTGCCTCAAGTTCCTGCTGCGCTTCCACCAGCAACCTGTTCTGCTCATAGATACGGTAAAAGGTATTGATTTTTTGGAGCAATATCACCGGTTCGACAGGTTTGGTAATATAATCAACGGCCCCGTTCTGAAGTCCCCTGACTACAAACTTCTGTTCCTTTGCGGCAGCGGAAAGAAATATGATGGCGGTATCCCTGGCCCCGCTGTAGCACGAAAGAAGTTCAGCGGCTTCAAAGCCGTCCATGCCCGGCATCTGCACATCCAGGATGACCAACACGTAGCTCTTTTTAAGCGCCATTTTCAGGGCATCTTCCCCACTTGCCGCGGTCTCTACCTCAAAGCCGTTTCCCACCAGCAGTTTTTTCAGGGAAAAGCGGTTCTCAGCAAGATCATCGACAAGTAATATCATGGAAAGTTATTTTTTTCTGCAAAAGTACTATTATTTGATCCAGCATCCTAAAGCTAAAGACCATGATGAGAAGCCCTGACACTTTATTATCGAAGGATATATACAATACCCGCTCTCCATTCATTAACTAAATTCATTGCATAAACCAGCAGAAGACACTTTAATAGATGGATTAGGCAAAAAACCACATCATTAGGTTCAAGACCCTTTATAAAGTGTCTGCCGAAAGCTTTTTGGGATTATCCTGAAATTGTTAACCAACAGGAAACTGCCGAAGATCTGCTTCAGGAATTTTTATAAAATAAGAAAATCGGCAGACTCCTATAATCCGGAAGATCAAGGTTTTTCACCCGGATGCTAAACATAGCAGGAACACTCCTATCGACCACCTGCGGTTACGGTCTTCCAAATCCATCCACGCCAGTATTGATTTCCAGGTTGCCCCTAAGGAGCTTGAAGGTTATACACTCCATCAATACGGATCTAATCTCCATCAAGCCAATGCTCAACGAGCCAAGTCCCATGCATAAAACTATTATGGAATTTCATTATTCCAAGGGATATACACACCTGGAAATTTCGGCAAGCCTGGATATTCCACTGGGCAGCGTAAAAACTTCAATCAGGAATGCAAATTGTTGCCATGCGTAAAAATGTCAACCAGACCGATAGCTAAAGCGTTTTGATTCAGCATCAGGATATCTTTACTAACCAGGTAACGGGGTGATAAGTCCCCTTATATTGGAAGATACTCAATTAAGAAGAGGAAAATGTTACTCAGAGATTCGGGATTCGTCCAGAAGCTTTTCAAGATCCATCTCGAAAACCCTGTAACTGATAAGATCACTAAGGGAAGAGTCCGATTTGGCCAGGCCGTCTAAAAGATCTCTCATGAGCTGCTCGATATTCTGTTGGTAAACCTGAAAGGCCATGGTCTGTTCGGATGATGGATTCCCACCGGAAATCGACTCCAGTCTCTTTTTGTTTCCTTTAAGAAGCATGGTAAGTTCCGACAGCATCAAAATTGCACTTTTAGTATCCATCCAAACCATCTTTACAAAGATCATGCCCCCAAACTATTCTTTTTCGAAAGAACCAAATTATCGGAGCATCCACATTGGGTCAGTATCTGCCAGGGGAAAAAATTTCATTCGTTGCCCTTATTTCGGTCATCGGATAAAACTATAGGTTAGATTTCATATCTTGGAGTTAAAAGAAGTTTAAAAAATCTCCCGATGGCTAACAGCGAAGAATTCTCCAATACCATTCATCTTGCAAAGTACGTGCATGAGTATCTACAGGAACAAAAACGCTTTGACAGCCGCATTACTTCCGGTATACTTTCCAGGCTTTTTGAAATCCTGTACTTCACCAGCATGAAAACAGAAGAGGGTGAGCAGATAAAGGTGAACGTGGTTTTTATTGACCCCAGAACCAGAAACAATTCGGCAACGGCAACGTTCTCTTCGCATAGCTGGGAGCTCATGCTTTTTAAGGAAAGCAGGAAACTGGACATCAAAAACCTCTTAAAACTATCGCTGGCAGCGGATCCCTGGTCAAGTTCCATAGGCGTTTATCTTGACGATAACGACAATCTGATTATTCACGGCATGATTGACCAGGCCGTCCACACCCAGAGCTACATCAATCATGAAACGGATGCAAAACCGGAACAGGCAGGTATTTTCCAGGCCTCTATAATAGGAATCGGGAGCTTATCCATTGTTTACCGCTTTGATCTGATAGCAACATTGAAACAAAATATACTCGCTACATCCTTTCTGGATGTTCTGAATTCGGGACCGATTGCTACACTGATTAAAGAAAATACCGCCGCAAGAAGAAACAAACTGCTTGAGAACATTTCAGAATATTTAAAAATCCCGACAGAACCCTGGCTGGATGTGTTTGATAAAGTATGGAAAAATACCCTATCCCGTCTGCTGATTCAGATCAGGAGTTATAACCGGGGAGGCGCATTCTTGATCACAAAGGAACTAAAAGGGGTTAAATGTAAATATGAACTGGACTATTCCAGGCTTGCCGAAGCAGTTACCCGGGTTTCTTTCTTTACCGCACAGGTTGACCTGTATGAAAATAAGGCTTTAAAATTTAAGTCAAAGGCGCTGCCGCCCAAACTCGCTGCCGACATCGCCCTTGCCCGCCAGGATCTGGCATCTGCAAATGAAGAACTTAGGGGAGCAATACGTTTTGTTGCCTCATCGAGCTGCGTAGACGGGCTGATCCTGTTTAATTCAGAAATGGAAATGGTCGGCTTCGGAGGGGTGATTGAAAAGTTGAAAGTACCTGAAAAGATTTTTTTCGCCGGTGATACCGCTGGCAACAACCTAAATCATGGAGACCCAAAAGATCTTGGTACCAGACATCAGTCTATGATCACTTTCTGTGGCGCTGTACCAGCTTCGGTAGGTTTTGTCGTTTCCAAGGATGGTGATGTGAGGGCAATCATGGCTTTGGGAGATGGTGTTGTGGTATGGGAAAATATCCGTACTCAGAAATATATCCGTACTCAACGAAAGTCCACCGGCAAGAAATATATTACCATCAGAAAGAAAATGCGTGACGATATCGGATAGAAATAGTACGCTTTAACATCTATCTCATTCCGAACACACGCTGATATCCATGGACCTACACGATTAACACAAGGCCTATGACAACTTGGCAGCTAAGCAAGAGTCCGAAATATTAGCGCCAATACAAAAACTTGACCTGCCTAAGGCAGAATTAAAAGAAGCCAAACGATTAGACTCGTCCCGATATATAAATATCGCCAAATGAGGATTTCTGGATTTTATAGATCTGGTAAAACAGTTTCAGTAGCAGAACTTCCGTCAGTCCGGAACTAACAGGTTCGCCGACACTTGCCCAAAAACAAACGCAGTCCCGGCAAGCGTTCTTGCTCAGCCCAAGGAGCCAACATGTTTTAGAATCAGAATTTAGAAAATCAAATTAGGAGTGTCCTACATTTCATCTTTGGCCACCTGGGATGCAATAAGCCCCATAGAAGGGCTTTTAACAATGATAAAAACCACTTCCATACCGGGGCAGAATCTAGGCCCGTCCGGCAAGATGAATTCTATATCCTGCAAATTAGTATCCACGATTCTCCCAGTTTTATTTACTGGGTCAATAGATTGGATGGTCCCATGTCTGATCATCAGGCAAAAATACACTTTTGAAATCGGAAAATTATCAAAAGAGAACAGACTGGATAAAATGAATGCCCCGACCAAAAATCACAAAGGATGAAACCTTCTTGACACAGCAACTTAAGCGCATTATTTCACGGTGATACACATCTTATTCGATTATTTAACTTGGACATTATCAGCCAGGGCTGTTATCGTCTTCCGGAAATCCATCAATAAATTCACAAATGACTTTTTGAACAAATGGCGTGGGCCTGTATATACTGTTGTTATCTGTCACCAGCAGCCTTGTTAAAGTTGATCTGCTGAGGTAGTTCCCGGTCTGCTGAAATATCGTTATAGAAATATATTCACAGTCCGGGGAACTGGCTGTTGAGAGTTTAAAATGTTTCAAGAGAAGTCTTCGCAACTCTTCACCTGCTGATAAGTTCATTGCCGTTAATTTGTAATTCAATATAGCCAATAAATTCCGGGCTCCAGCTAAAAAACACATTCTGGAAGGTTGTAAATCTTATAGCGAATACCTAAACCGTCCTAGGAGCATGTGAGGTAATGGCTCGTCGGGCTGCGCCAGGAGTATCCGCGTTTTCTTGGGCATTTTAACGCTAAAAAGCTTAAAAACCTAAATCGTTGGATATTTACGGCTTTAAAAGTTTAGCATTTTTTTTGACTATAGCTCCTTATTCTTAAATCGACCACATGACAAAAGCTGATGTAATCAGGATGACAAGCCGAGCAGACCGGAAAGGAACGGGAAGTTATATGCACCGTCCCGGAAAGCCTGCTAAAATCGGTCAAACAAAAACTGAGTGAGGGGGGGCATCGATTTACATCCGTGGGTTTGCGTCCCTTATACTTAAAAAGCGTGCAGCTAAGACAGGAAAGAATATTTCCCAGAACACGGCTCTGGAAATACCGGAACATTATATACCATATTTTAGACCTTCAAAAGAATTCAGGAAGATAATGAAAACCAAGCTGGTCCAATAGTGAGTACCGGTCAAACTGTTCGGCGCGATTCTTAACTGCCCGTTATGGGATCTGACCAATAGGCGTGGAGGACAAATACAACGCATCTTATCTTTTTCAACGCTGACAACTGGCTTTGAACCATGAGGCCGTATGCAAGGGAGAGCTAGCCCGGTTGGGACATCTATCCGTACGCTGAGAATCATGATCAATATTACTTCCTTAAAAGTCGGGCAGATTATGTAATTAACCAGCAACATAGATATTCGTTAAGTTTTCGGATCAAGTAGGAGATACAGCTATGCTACCTTAAAAATCTTTGATGCTGAGACAAGAATAGATGAAATAACCGAAAAGGTTAAGTCCTTCCAGGTTTCAGACGAGGTTAAGACAATTGCCGAACATTCCTTCAGATTTAAAGCCAAATCTCCTTCAATCAGCGGCATATAGAGACTTATTCAAATATATCCGGTTTGTCCAAAGAATGATGGTTCCTGAAAAGCGTGAACTAATGGTAGCCTAATGGTTGGACCATCTATAATAGGTGGTTTTGTTATGGCCAATAAGCAAGGAAGGGTAGCGGATTACATCACTACCCGACCGCAATCAATAAACTAAACTTCTCATATAACCATTACATGACTATACGGTTTAGGAAAGGGAACATTAGTTTCATTTCCTGATATCAAGGCCTGCTTAAGGAACGGTTCCTTAAAGAGACAGTTCCAAAATAGAAACGGCGAACATTTCATGCCCGCCATTTCAGTTGTCCATTTCACTTATATGAAACTCACGTTTATAACATCGACAGATATAAATAGTTTAGATAATTAAATATAGGTTACCTAATACAGGAAGCAGGAGATTATATCTGGCGATAAGTATATTATGCAAACGTACTCAAAGTCCAAATGCTTATCCAAGCAACTTGTCGTTATTCAATAAGGCATAAAGGTAAGGATAACATTGTCGATATCAGCCGGTTTACCAACTCAACTATAACATAAGCATCACGATTAATATCTGAATCTCAATATCCCAAAGAGCTGTATTTAGGATTATAGATAGCTGATCAGAGGTGGTACCGGCCATCAGCATTTCCAATTTGAATCCGTGACCAACAAATCAGGTCAAACTTTTTCGTGGCAACATTTAGCACTGTTGTATCACCAAAGCCCTTCACAATGTAATTTTCATTACTGTGAGTATACTCAAATTTGAAAAGTCGTTCTCCAAGATCAATATTTTCCAGTCTCGTCCGGCACCGAATGCCCGGGGGCGAAACTAGGTGTTTCGGTCGGGAACCTTCTTTCCTTATCCTGGCCCCGAGTCCTGAGATCAGCTTTCCTTTGCCCCCGCATAGCGTCCGGCCTGGGAAAATTCCATGAAGATCGGGTCAATGGCCAGTTCTGAAGAGGCCTCACCATAAATTTCGCCAGCGCTGGCTACATAACCTGTAACCGAATTGGTGTCCCTATCCCCGAATCCCCTAACCGTTCTGCTCCCGAGAGCAGGGTTTCCAGTTTTCGCTTTCTAATTCTGTAATGCTTCTTATCACATATTTCCCGGTTACCGGAATAATTTTTCGGTAACATCCAATATAATCCTAGCCGGACCGGTTGGAGCAAACGTTCCCCGGCTCAAGAGCGTATGGTATACCTCCACCTGCTCCCGGGTCCGGGCTAAAGCTCGGTGCGTACCTTGCCCGCTGGGCCCAGATCCCGTACCACCGGCTCCCCCTTTCATGTCAACTTCTTTTTGCCCCGGGAAAAGGGACCAGACATCGAAACCAGGAATACTCGGGGTATCATAGGCCAACAACATATTTTCGGTCGGGCGGTTTTCAAATCTTACTCATAAGAGGAGTTTAATAATTGATAATACTACGATACCGCTATTGTTAACGATTATTTCCAGAAGCCATGAAGATGGCTTCTGCCTATCTTGGTTGTTACAAGGGACATATGCCCACAACAGTGGAGCGGCACACTCGAACAGAACTGCCAATCATGACCTTCGAAATATTTCCGGTCATAGTGGTTGTGCGAACTTTCGCCAGGCCGGAAGAGTCCGGAAATGTCCACACCGAGGGGAACAAAACCTACCTGCACTCTGCCGAATGTGCAAAGGGTCTGGCGGTTTTTGGGGATAGAAAAGGGATGCCCAGATCAGCTGATCTTAATATGAGCAACAGTCCCATAAAAAGAATAAACCATGGTATAAGTTTGCCAGAGTTAAAATGGATGTATTTCTTTAGGAAAATTCCGCCAACGGAAATTATAATCGTTAGCGGCGCTGTACCTAAGCCAAAAAGAAACATAAATGTTGCGCCGGGCTTTACGCCGCCCGTATTCAGAGCTGTTGCCAGCGCCAGATAAACCATTCCGCAGGGAATTATGCCGTTTAGCATGCCGGCAAACAGACCCCACATGGGCAGACCGAAGACCTTGCCCATCAGTTTGCTGACGGGATTCAAAACTTTCAACTGAAGTTTTACAAAGCGGTTTTTATAGTACCAGCTAAACTGCAGGGCCGTGAACACGACCAGGACAATGCCAATGGCCATACTCAATGTTTTCTGACTGCTGAATACTCTGATGCTATTCCCTAATGCGCCGGCAACCGTTCCCAATAGAGTGTAAACCATTATCCGTCCGGACTGATAGAGCAAAAGCTGGAATCCGGATTTCAGGACACTGCTTTTTTTAAAGGGCATCCCGAGCATAACCGGGCCGCACATTACAGCACAGTGCAGGCTTCCGAATAAGCCCATTAAAAAAGCCAGCGGCAAACAGTCCATCACAGGGTGATATTGTATTTATAGAGATAATCCTTATTTCCGGAATGCCAATTTAGGTTTAAAAACCACAGTCCTCTTGCCATTTTGGTCCTATCGCACAGGATAAGGTTAGCCCTCCCGGTCGTTTTTCCCTTTAGCTCGACATCTTCCAGACGGCTGGAAGGACGCATGAGAACAAGGTCGTAACGGGCGCTTTCTTTCAGCTGGACGATGATATGATTGTTAGTAACGGTAATCAGCGGCTTTGCATCATCCTCCAGAACGTTTTTTTTGGCATCGTATTCCGCATTGTAATTGATTCCCTTTTCGTAGTAATCTTCTTCGACCAGGGCATCTCTCCCATGTACGCGAAACATATAAACCGCCATGCCGATTATAAACAACATGAATGCCAGCATTCCAAGCACTATTTTTGTTCCCCAGTTCATATATTTTAAATTAGATTAAACATTCAATATTCTCTGATTCAATCAATCATCCTTCTACGGAGCAAAAAAACTTGTTGTTGCCGTACTTAAAACTTCTCCATTTACAACAATTTCGAAAACGGCATCGGTTTTATATTTCTTTAAGGAACTGTTTTTTCTTACGAGAAAGAAAGTCAAATGTGCCGAGCCTTCCTTTGGTAAAATATCGGTTTTTTGAATAAAATCAATTTCATCACCCGTGCCTTTCGATCTGAAGTAAAATTTCAGGTTTTTATTGGTTTTATTAATTAGTTCAGCATTATATAGGTTGCTCGTTTTATTATTTCCCCTACTTTGATACAATGTTCCACTGGCTCTCAGTACGGTTGTCTGAATATCTTCTCGTTTATAAATAAGCGATGAAAAAACCATCAAGACAGCAAACAGAACGGCTGCATAGCCGTAAGATTTTAATCCAGTTTTATATGGTTTCCGCTCTTTGATAAAATCTTGATTGAAGAAGCCGATTAGATTTTTAGGTTTATCGATTTTGAGCATGACCTCATTACAGGAATCTATGCAGGCGGTGCAGTTCACACATTCGAGCTGTGTTCCCTGTCTTATATCAATCCCAGTTGGGCATACCTGTACACAAAGGCCACAATCTACACAGTCACCATTTTTTACCTCTGTCAGTTTTTTTTGCAACTGACCCCTGGGTTCTCCTCTGGCGTAATCGTAGGCAACGACCAGACTCTGATTATCCAGCAAAACACCTTGTAGACGCCCGTAGGGACAAATTACGGTGCAAACCACCTCTCGTAAGTACGCAAATACGCCATAAAAGATTAACGTGAAAAACCAGATGGAGATAAATCCAGACACATGGCCTGCAATTGGTTTGGTAATAATTTTAATCAAAACATCAGTACCAATCATATAAGCCAGAAATGTATTGGCAATTGCAAAAGAAATAATCAGAAAAATTAAATGCTTAAATCCCTTTTTAAAAACCTTTTCGGTACTCCATTCGCTTTCATCCAGTTTGCGTTGTTTGTTGGCATCACCTTCAATCCAGTATTCAATTCTTCGGAAAACCATTTCCATAAAAATTGTTTGCGGACAAGCCCAGCCACACCACAATCTGCCCAGAACAACGGTAAAGCAAACAATGAACATGATGAAAATGAGCATTGCGAGGGCAAAAAGATAAAAATCCTGTGGTGTGAAGATGAAGCCAAAAAAGACAAATTTCCGTTCGATGAAATTAAGGAGTACCAATTGTTCTCCATTGAGTTTTAAGAATGGACATGAACACAAGAACAGGAGCAATACATAGCTTACCCGTTTCCGGTAGGTATACAATTTACCCGACGGTTTTTTGGGATAGAGAAAATTTCTGCCCCTGTTCTTAGTTTCGACTTTATTTTTTTGCAACATCATTTTTCGCCACCGTATCTTTCGCAGTCCTCATTTCATTATCTTTTGGATTCTTTTCTTCGTATTTTTCTCCCTGAGGCGCTTTTGCACCAGCTGGATTGCTACCCTTTAACGAAAGAATGAAATTGGCAACAGCGCTGATCTGTTTAGGATTTAAGTTTTTCTCCCAGCTAATCATTCCCTTCTCCGGAACACCGTATTTTATAGTTTTGAAAACGTTATTGATTCCGCCTCCATGCAACCAATAATCATCGGTTAAGTTGGGGCCAATAACTCCCTGAGCTTTATCGCCGTGGCAAACCACACAGTTTGAGGTAAAAATGCCTTTGCCCTCTTGCAAAACGGTTGGCGAATTATCAAACTTAACCGAGTTCTCATCAATTGTATTGGCCGATTTTTCCAAATAAGCTGCTTTCTCAGTTTGTGCTTTTACCATTTCGTGCTCATATTCCTGATCCTGCAAATCGCCATAGCCACCTATATGATAATAAAACAAGTAAGCCACGGCGAAAATCATGGTTCCAAAAAAGAGTACGTTAAACCATGTGGGCACAGGATTGTTAAGTTCTTTAATGCCATCATAAGCATGATCTATAACTAAATCTCCTTCTTCTTCAATTGGCTTTAAACTTAAAAGCTTGGTCCAGATTGAGGGTTTCTTTGGCTGAAGATTTAACCAATCATCATAATCCAAAACAGGCTCTTTAAAGGGCTCTAAAAATGGTGTTGGGTTTAACTGTTCCTTATACATTACTTTAAACGCATTAAGCAGTGTAACGGAAACAAACAGCAGTACCAGTACAAAGAGCAATAATATTGCTATAAGCATTTCCGAACTGGTTAAACCTAAGCTTGGCTCGGCTGCAGGCATAGCAACAGCTACTTTTTCATCGGCTGCAAATACCGTAATGGATAAAAGCAGAAACAAAAATGAGAGTTTAATCTTCTTCATATGCTTTGGTTTGGTTTTCTTGAATGGGTAATGCGCTCATGGTTTCGATGTGCCTTTTGCTTAACTTAAATAGGTAAATGCCTACGATTACAAAAAACACCATGAACATGAGCAGTGAAGTGATCAGGTAAATTTCACCTCCAGCTAAGTCTTTAATCTGATTGAACATAAATTATTGATTTGAAGGAATAGTTTCTTTATTGGCCTTTATATCGGTACCCAAACGTTGCAGATATGCAATAATGGCTACGATTTCTCTGTCACTTTTTACTTTGATGTTATTCTGCTTTAAGTCTAAGGCAATTTTTTCGGCCTGAATTTTTAAGTCTGTATTTGCCTGTTTATCATAACCTTCTGCATACGGGACACCCAAAGTTTGCATTGCCCTAATTTTACGGGCTGTAGTTGTGGTGTCTAATTTCTGTTCTACCAACCAAGGGTAAGGAGGCATAATGCTTCCAGGCGACATAGATGTAGGGTCCATTAAATGGTTATAGTGCCAGGCATCAGAATATTTTCCGCCAACACGATGCAGATCGGGCCCGGTACGCTTACTTCCCCATAAAAATGGATGATCGTAAACAAACTCCCCGGCTTTGCTATACTCACCATAGCGTTCGGTCTCTGATCGGAATGGACGCACTGTTTGAGAATGGCAGTTTACACAGCCTTCTCTAATGTACAGATCTCTTCCCTGTAGCTCTAATGCTGAGTAAGGTTTTACGCTGGCTATGGTTGGAACGTTAGATTGAATGGTAAAGGTTGGCATCATTTCTACCATCCCGCCGATTAAAATGATGATCAGGGAAAAAACCATAAACTTCACTGGCTTACGTTCTAAAACTCTATGCCAAGCTTTATCTGTTGGGGAACTATCTACAATTATTTTGGCTAATGGCATGGCTTCAGCAGGTTCATTGGCTACCAGTTTAGCACTTAACATGGTTTTAGCTAAATTGTAAGTCATTACAATTACTCCAGTTAAATAAAGCGCCCCACCAATAGAACGTAGAACATGCATCGGGATAATCTGTAAGGTGGTTGCAAGAAAGTTTGGATATTTTAACAAACCTTCTGGTGTAAACTCTTTCCACATTAAACCTTGGGTAAAACCCGCCCAGTACATAGGTACTGCATAGAACAAAATACCTAATGTGCCAATCCAAAAATGGAAACCTGCTAATTTTTTAGAATAAAGTTCGGTTTTATAAATGCGTGGAATTAACCAATATAACACGCCAAAGGTTAAGAAACCATTCCAGCCCAATGCACCCACATGTACGTGTGCTACGATCCAATCGGTAAAATGCGCAACTCCGTTAATCTGTTTAAGAGATAGCAATGGGCCTTCGAAGGTGGCCATTCCGTATGCAGTTAATGCAACCACCATAAACTTGAGCGTTACATCTTCCCTAACCTTATCCCATGCGCCACGCAGGGTTAACAGACCGTTGATCATCCCGCCCCAACTTGGTGCGATAAGCATAATTGAAAATGCAACGCCTAAAGATTGAGCCCAGCCAGGTAAGGATGTATATAACAGATGGTGAGGGCCTGCCCATATGTAAATAAAAATAAGCGACCAAAAGTGAAGAATACTTAATTTATATGAATACACAGGTCTCCCTGCCATTTTTGGCAGGAAATAATACATCATGCCCAGATATGGCGTGGTTAAGAAAAATGCAACAGCATTGTGCCCGTACCACCATTGTACCAGTGCATCCTGAACCCCGGCATACACATAGTAACTTTTCATGAAAGAAATTGGAAGCTCAAAAGAGTTTACGATATGTAAAACCGCTATGGTAACGAAAGTGGCAATGTAAAACCAAATGGCCACATAAAGGTGCCTCTCCCTTCTTTTTATAATTGTTCCGAACATGTTTACACCAAATACGACCCAAATTAGCGTAATGGCAATATCAATCGGCCATTCGAGTTCTGCATATTCGTGCGAGGTTGTAAAACCCAAGGGAAGTGTAATGGCTGCCGAAACAATAATGAGCTGCCAGCCCCAAAAGTGGATTTTGCTCAGTACATCGCTAAACATCCTCGCTTTTAACAGGCGTTGGAGCGAATAATAGACGCCCATAAAAATGGCGTTGCCCACAAAGGCAAAAATTACCGCATTAGTGTGCAATGGTCTAATCCGCCCGAAGGTGGTATACTGGCTGCCTAAATTCATGGCTGGCTTAAACAGCTGCATGGCTACAAGCAAGCCTACCGTCATGCCGATAATGCCCCAAACCAGGGTTGCAATACCAAAGTTTCGAACAATCCTGTTATCGTAAGTAAATTTTTCCAACTGCATAATAGAAAAGAAGTTTTGTTTATTTTATGCATCAAAGGTACCTTGAAGAGTCTGCTCAAACGGTGATGGTGCTTAGCTGGAAAAGTGATCTTCTTCACTTTTTTCATCGGCAATCCCGTCATCAAAAAGCATCCGGATTCCCGGTGTATGGGTATCGTCGTTCTGCCCTGTTTTGTATGCCCAGAAAAAAGCTCCTAAAAAAACAAGTGCCATTAAAACACTGCAGCCAACCAGAAAGTAAAGTATGTTCATATCAGTTTATTTCTGCGGGCAGACCATCTTGTAGCAAGTGTTGTAAAAGAGATAATGGTGACGGTACTAATGGGCATTAATACGGCTGCAACCAATGGATACAGGGTTCCCTGTACAGCGTAATAAATTCCGATGCAGTTGTAGGCTATTGCGATGGCAAAGCTGATCTTGACTATTTTTAATCCATGCCTGCTGAGCTGAATGAAATCTGGCAAAATGTTAATTGAGCTTCCCTTAAGAATTGCATCACAACCGGGCGTAAAATTGTTGATGTTATCGGTTATTGCGATTCCAAAATCGCTTTGTTTTAATGCCCCGGCATCATTTAAACCATCTCCAAGCATCATTACTCTATTCCCCGCATGCTGAAGTTCGAGCACGCTGCTTAATTTTTGGTGCGGACTCTGCCTAAACCTGATTTTGGTCGAGTTTGGGAAGATGCTTTTAAGTATCCAAAAATCTTTATCCGTATCTCCGGACAGTACCTGTAAGCTAAACTTTTGAAGTTTTGAAACCAGTTGTGTCAAACCCCGGCGCCATTGCTGCTTAATTTCAAAATAACCCTTATAAGACCGATCAATTACAATATGAACCCCTGTTTCGCTATAGGTTTTAATTCCGACAGGAAGCATGGATAGATGTCCCGCATAAATATTATGGCGATCGATTTCGGCCGATAAACCTTTTCCTAGAACTTCCCTGTAATTGTTTAGGGAATAAAATCGATCAACATTTAGGGCCTTTAAAATGCACCTGCTTAAAGGATGTGCCGAGTTTCGCATTAAGGATGCCACAATGATGCTTTCCTCCTTATTTAGTGCCCCACTGAATCTGATCTCGGCATTTTCACTACTGGTTAAAGTTCCCGTTTTATCAAAAATAATTGTATTACACTTTGCAAGTTCTTCAACGGCATCGGTATTTTTGACATAAAAGCCTCTTTTATCAAATACAGATAAAATTGCCGATAAAGTAAACGGTGTACTTAAGGCCAACACGCATGGACAAGCTACAATAATTACCGCCGTAAATGCCGACCAAGCTCTATGGCTATCGTTCTGGAACAACCAATAAGCCGTTGCCGAAAAAGCGGTTAGAAAAACACCGAGGCTAAAATATTTGGCTACACTATCGTTAAAGTTCTGCTTTTCGCTGTTGTTTTTATAATGCTCGTTGTTCCATAACCCAGTTAAATAACTTTGAGAAACTGGCTTAATTACCTCAAGTTCTATCGCTTCTCCTGTTTGCCTTCCACCGGCATAAATAATTTCGCCCAAAACCTTGTGCACAGGTTCCGATTCGCCGGTTACGAAACTCATATCCATCCATGCATCGCCTTTCATTAAAATAGAATCTGCCGGAACCAGTTCACTATTCCGAACCCATAGGCGATCGCCAACATTGATTTCGTTTATAGGAACGGGCTTTTCCCTGCCATCTTGCAAAGTGGTAACAGCGATTGGAAAATAAGAACGGTAATCGCGATCGAACGAAATGTGGTGATAGGTGCGCTGCTTTAACCATTTCCCCATCAAAAGCAAAAACACCAGACCTGTTAAAGTATCGGCAAAGCCCGGTCCTATACCAAAAACAACTTCAACAGCTGTTCTAAGAAAAAGAACTGCAATAATTATGGCCAATGGCGTATCTAGGTTTATGTGCCTGTGCTTGATGCTTGTTATTGCCGAGGTGAAATAATCGCGACCACAGTAAAACACCGCAGGAATACTAAAAGCTAGATTTAGCCAGCCAAACAAAGCCTGAAACTGCTTTTCGAAACCAGAAAGACCAAAATACTCCGGAAAGCTGAAAAGCATAACGTTGCCCATACAAAATCCGGCCACTGCAATTTTTAGAACCAGTGCTTTATCTATTGAGCTGCTATGCGCCTTAACCACATCCTGAAGACTAATTAATGGCTCGTACCCAATCTGACTTAACATTTCTACCAGTTTCCGAAGGGAAATACCCTCGTGATCAAAACTGATGGTAACCTGTTTTTTAAGAAAATCTATTCTTGAGCTAAATATTGCCTGATTGATTTTATAAAGATGTTCCAATAGCCAAATACAGGAACTACAATGTATAGCCGGAATGTAAAATGTGATTATACTCGAATTTTCATGTTTATAATCAAGCAGCTGAGCAATTATTTTCGGCTCATCAAGATATTCCAGATGGCTTTCGCCCTTAAGCTGCTGGCCTGGATTATTGTTGTACGCATAATAATTGCATAAATTGTTTTCGGATAGAATCTTGAAAACACCGAGGCAACCTGCACAGCAAAAATCCTTATTGTCCATCTGATATTTTACCATGGGCAGATCTTCCCCGCAGTGATAGCAGACCGCTTTTGTTATGGTTTTATGCTGATCTTCCATTTGTAAATAAGTTAAATTGACGAACTGAAAAGCTGGGTTCTGGGCTGTTTAAGCCATAATTTTTCATCGAAAGCCATGCAGACATTTCTTAGAAAGGATTTGCCTTTTGCAGTAATTCTGATTTCCTTTTCATCAACAGCTATTAATTGATCTGCCAACAAAGGTTCCAATCGAGTCTGTACATGACCTGGAATCCCATTATCATAAATAGTGTGATAGGCGCACATAATATTCAGAATGTGTTTTCTGATTTCTAAATCTTCTGCACTTAATAAATGTCCTTTTTCAAGAGCAAATATTCCATTTTGAATTTTATCGAGGTAGCTTTCAACCGTTTTTGGATTCTGGGCAAAGGCAGTCCAGCTATCGCTAATGGACGATACCCCTAAACCGATAAGCAAATGGGTATGCTGATTGGTGTAACCCATAAAATTTCGGTGAAGTTTCTTTTCTGCAGCCGCATGGAATAACGAATCGCTTTTTAATGCAAAATGATCCATGCCAACATCTTTATAGCCAGCTTCGGTAAGTAAATGCCTGCCCAATTGGTAAAGCGCAAATTTCTCATCGCCTACTGGAATTTCTTTTTCGGTGTAGTGCCTCTGTCCGGGTTTTAACCAGGGTACGTGTGCATAGCTGTAAAAGGCAATACGATCTGGTTTCATTGCAATCGCTTCTTTAATTGTTTCGTTTAAACCAAAAAGTGTCTGACCGGGAAGCCCATAAATCAAGTCGAAATTAACCGATGTGTATCCGATTTCCCTGGCTTTGGTAGTTACTTTAGCAACTTGGTCAGGTGTTTGACAACGATTAATAAGAAACTGAACTTTTGGATCAAAATCCTGAATACCAAGGCTCATTCTCTTAAACCCCAAACTATGCAAAACCGCTAAATGTTTGATGGTTGTATTTGCCGGGTGTGCTTCAAAAGATAGTTCTGCGTCTTTTGACAGTATCCCTTTTTGGAAAATCGTGCTGATAAGTACCTCAAGATTTTCTGCGCTAAAAAAAGTAGGTGTTCCACCACCTAGATGAAGTTCTTTTATATGGGGTTTCTCGCCCAAAACCGAAACATACATTTGCCATTCCTTTAAGACTGCATCGATATAGGGCTGTTCTACTTTATGGTTTCTTGTTATTCGAGTGTTACACCCGCAATACGTACACAGACTTTCGCAAAAAGGAAGATGGATATATAAGCTTATGCCTTCATCCCTGTGATCCGAATAGGTCTTGGAAACGGTTTTTAACCAATCTTGAGTATTGAAGCTTTCATTATCCCAGTAAGGAACTGTAGGGTAGCTGGTATACCTTGGCGCTGCAACGTTATATTTTCTATGCAGTTGGGTTTCCATTACTTTAATGCTTTAAGTGTAGCGCAGTCATTTTGGCAGCAACATGCCTTACCTACACATTTACCCGCAGCCCATTGGTCCAGATTTTTGATCACCTGTTCCATCCGCAATTTGGGATCTGTATTTCCTGTTTCTAACGGAACATTTGCCACTTTGATTCCCGCAAAACCAGCTGCTCTTAAATCAAGATGATCTGTTTCAAAGGAAGAGGTTGCAATGTATTTTATCCCTAACGACTTGAGCCCCAAAACCATGGCTTCGCTCAGATAATCGTTGTTAAACACCAACAGTGCTTCCTTGCCAACTGCAAATGAAAGTGTATCGGCAGTTAGGCTATTGGCAATTATGGTAATGTCGTGTTTTTTGTAATTGGCAAGCACCAGCCATTCTTTTTCGTCAGGCTTGATGTTATAAGCTATAGCTTTCATATACAGAGTTTATAGGTACAAAACTATGGCAGTCAACATGCGCTTAAGATGAGAAATCTTAGAATAAAAAATGATCTGGATTATTTTCTGACATTCAATATCTGCTTATGATTACTCTTGGACAGATTGAAAGCTTTAATGGGGAGCGGTTTCAAAGAAGCATTGCTGCGGAGCTGGAAGAGAATTTATCTGAGATTTCCCGGTCAAAGAAATCTCAAAATAGCTTATACCGGCCTGATGAATAGGGCAATTATCTGTCAAATATTTTATGCTTACTGTTTAATATTTTTAAGTCTTTCCAGCGATAGAATGTTTATTGCATTCCCGGTTTTATCAATCAATTTTTCATCTTTAAAATCGGCCAGCATTCTACTTACGGTTTCACTAGCTGTACCGACAAGCGCAGCAAGATCATCTCTTGAAATTCGAATGGTACAGCCATCACTTGTATCATTGCTAAATTTAGCGGCCACCTGCAATAATGCTTCGGCCACGCGCTTTCTTACCGATGAATATGCAAGCTGAAGCATCTGTTTGCCCTTATCGCGGATGTTTCCCGATAATAAGCCAATAAATGTTTTGGATACTGCCTGATGATTGAGCAGATATTCCATAAAGTCTGTTTTTGGAATCTGTATGATCTCAGATTCGATCAATGTTGCTGCATTGTCCGAATAAAGTTCGCCGTTGCACAAACTTTCGTAACCAAAGAAATCACCATCGTGGTATAAGTTAGATGATAGTTCCCTTCCATCTTTAAAACGCTTGTATGTTTTTACCTGCCCTTTAATAATAAAGTAGAGATGTGTAGGCTCATCGCCCTCGACATAAATAATCTGTTTATTGCCAATCGTCTTGGATCTGCCTTTTTTTCGAAGCTCCTCAAGTACTGCCTCGGTGTTGCCTGCATTCGTACCAAATCCTGACGTTTGCTGTTTTTTTCTGAACCTGCTTTCTATAGCCTTGAACAGCTCAACATCGTCAAACGGTTTTGTCAGGTAATCATCTGCCCCCATTTCCATGCCCTTTCGCATATCGGCACGCTCGCTTTTCGCGGTAATGAAAATAAAAGGGATACTGGCTGTTTTAGGGTTTTTGTTCAAGAGATAAAGTACACCATATCCATCCAGCTCGGGCATCATGATGTCGCAAAGAATGATATCTGGTAAATGCTTCAAAGCCAGATCTACACCAACCTTGCCATGTTTGGCCGTAAAAGTTTCATAACCTGCCAGGTCGAGCACTTCTGCCGTACTTTCTCTTATATCATCATTATCTTCAATAATTAGAACCTTTTTATTCATGGGATTAGGATGGATTTATCAACTTATTACTGATCTTAAAAAATAGGGTAAAAACTGTTCCATGGTTCTGTTCACTTTTGCAAGAAACAGTTCCGTTCATTAACCCAACATACCGCTGTACAATATTGAGCCCCAAGCCCGTACCCGGAATATCCCCAGTATTGTGCGCCCTAAAGAAAGGTTCAAACAGATTATGCTGATCGGCCTTGGGAATTCCGATTCCGTTGTCTCTTACCTCTAAAGCAAGTTCGTCGCTGTTTAAAATGGTATTAAACTGAATCAGTGTATCTTCTCCAGAATATTTTATGGAGTTGGAAATTAGATTGATGATGCAGTTCTTTAATAGGTTGGCATCCAAAAACACCTCTGCGGTTAAGCCGGTATGTTCGTAAATAATATGCTGGTTCTGTTTGGTCATCATCTGCATTTCTTCCGTTATTTCTTCGGCAAAGCTGATGATGTTGAACGATTGTGCAGAAGCTTCGACCTTGCCAGCCTCCAGCTTCTCCAGCGAAAGGAAGTCGTTTAGTATGGTAGTAAGGTTATTGATCGAGTTTTTAATTTTTGAGGTATGTTTTTCTACACTGTTAGCATCCTGCTTGATGGTGTATTTATCGATTAGCGACGCAGATAGCTGGATGGAGCTAAGCGGCGTTCTGAACTCATGCGAGGCCATTGAAACAAACCTTGTTTTTAACTGGTTAAGTTCTTTTTCTTTTTGAAAGAGCACACTCATATTTTCTTTGGCTGTTTCCAGCTCAGAAACAAGTTTTACCAAATCGCGTGTACGCTCCTTAATCTTGACCTCAAGTTTTTCGGTATAGCTTCTGATCTGTTCCTCATTTGCTTTTTCCTTACTTAAATCATGGATAAAACCGGTGTAGATTTTACGGTCGGTAAATTTAATTTCGCTAACACCGAGTCTAAATGGGAAAATAGAACTGTCCTTTCGCTTGCCCAGAACCTCACGGCCGATTCCGATTATATTTTTTTTGCCCGTATGCTCATATCTGGAAAGATATCCGTCATGGCGGGAATGATCCGGCTCGGGCATTAAGACAGCAATATTCTGCCCGACCAGTTCTTTTTTAGTGTAGCCAAAAAGCTCGAGCGCAGCCGGATTTAAATGTTCTATAATTCCTTTATCATCAATAGTAATAATTCCATCAATGGCATTCTCAATAATTGCATCTAGAAATTTCGACCTATCCATTTAATATATTTCTGTAGTTTGGTAAATATAGAAATTTATCATAATGTGCTCTCTCTATTCAATAATGATATTATCCAGTTTGTGCTCACAAATAGCCAGCTCTATTAATTGAGATGAAGCCTGATCGGTGATCTCGCTGAATAAATTTTTATAATAATCAATTCCTTCTGATAACTGGAGTTTAAATCCGTTTAACTGTTTCCGTTTTTTATCACTGAAATTCTGGAATTGCTTTTTAATATCTTTCTGAAGATAATCGATGTACAGGTTAAGTTCTTTTATAAAAAAATGTGGCCGTTCTACCTGTTCTAAAAGATCAATCTTTCCATAAATATGTCCCACCATTTCGTCAAAAGAATAGATGTCGGAAAAGTAGGCCAGATTTGGCCCCGGGCAGATGGCTACCGCTTTATTTTCTTTGGGTTTATTGATGTTGTATTTTAAGTATGCAGACGAACATAAACCCTCGCAAAGGCAGACTTTTTCGGTAACCAGATTATACTGCCTTTGAAATTCCTCTTCGGTAAGCTGAGTCTCTTTTAAGCTTTTAATTTTTAGATGCTGGTATTCTCTTGATGCCGTACAGATGGCCTGTTCTGTAAATTCGGTATTATTGCACAGGTATTTTTTAGTGCAGGGACTTCCGGGTCTTCCCTTCGCTAAGCGCTCAATGCGCTGAAGCTCTATCGAACTATTCCTGAAATTATTAAATTGAATGCCCAACGGTGATGCAGCACTCAAATAAAAATCGTTTTCCGTTGCAATAGATAATAGATTTAGTGTTTCAGCATCCACATTGGTCACTTCTGGTACCAACAAAAAAGGACTTCCCCAACCGGTCGCGTCGAGGTTGTAGTATTTAAGCAAAAAATCATGTTCTGCTGCTGTGCCAATTCCCCCCTGAACACTGATGCGCTGGTTAGGCCTATTTTCTATTTTGATTCCTTTTTGATTTAACGATGCACTGTACATTTCAAAAAGCTCTAAAAGCATTTCATTTTTTTTGGCTTTAAACTCCTGTAAAATAGGGCCCAATAAATACCCCTCTGTTGCAAATGCATGCCCACCACAATTTAAACCAGATTCTATTCTAAATTCGGACACCCATAAACCCTTTTTTGCCAAAAATTTTGCCTGTATCAGGGCCGACCTGAAATCGCTGACCTTCAGTATGATTTTCTTTTTCAGCTGGCCCGTTTTATCGGGAAAGAAATCTCTAAAATTTTCCATATAGCTATAGAGCTTTGGATTCATACCTGCCGACAATATGACCGAGGCATTCAGATTGCTTTCCGCAAAACCCCGTAAAGCTGCCAGGGCATCTGTATTTGGATCACCAGTGTATTCATCGTTCAGGTAATTCATCTTATCTACCTTGGCCATTATATTTACATCGATGGAACCCAGTCTCATGGCATTGCGCAAGAGATTTTGAAATGTTTTTTTGCTTGGCCCATCGGGATAATCTATCATTAAATCGTAACCATGCTTTAGTTTAGAGGTTTCTGGCAATAATTCGAAATATCTGGAAAGATCGTTTCCCTCTACAAAGTCCTGATTTTTTAAAATTTTAAACTGCTCGCCAATTACCGTATTTAAAAAATTTAAGTAGGCTGTAATTCTCCTTGAGCGATAATCAGGCTCTGACTTTGTAATTGGAATAAATTGAAAAAAATTCTTTTTTGAATGATATTCACGCATTCGTTCAATCAATTCATCATCTACAATGGATAAAACAGAAGAGATTCCGTAACGGGAAACTTTTAGTGGTGTATCGATAGAATAGCCCAGGCCTAATACTGGGATATGAAAGGTGTGTGACATAAGAATAATTGTTTTCGATTGGCAAACCTATTAAAACCACTTATTTACGTGAGGAATTAAGGTTATATAAAAAAGTGATCGGAATCATTTTTTTAACAGATCACCAAAAAGACGGCCTAGCTCCCGCTATGTTGAGACCGGTGAGGACCGTCTGAAGTTCCCCTAAGATTTCAGGGAGACGCGGGGAATCCGCCATTTCCGGCAGCCATTATATCTCAATATTTTGATCAAATCATCGAAGTTCCGGGTTATTGTAAGATTTTTTTATCTATGCAAAAAAGGCCCCGCAGATGCGGAGCCTTTATCCAAAGAACTCATAATACACTGATTATTTTGCGTTTTTCTTTTCGGTTACCTCAGCGCGGATGGTCTGCGCAAGGTTTTTCAGGTCCTGCATCCCCTTACGTACCCGGGTTCCGGCAGCAGCATTGCCATTCTCATAGAACCTGACAACATCGGCCTCAACTGAAGAGATAAGTGCCTGTACTTTTGCGAAATTTTCCATTGCATTAAAATTTAATAGGTTAAATCTGATTAAGACAACTAAGTTATCAAAAACCGCTAAACGCCCAGACCCTGCCCATGCTCTTTTTTATTGGCCCTTTCCTTAACGGCCGACACCTCGGCAGCCTGCTCGGGCCTGATGTGCTCCTCTCTTTTTATCGACCTGCCCTCCAGCGAATACAGGTTGATCTGCTTGAACTCCGGAACCGCCTCGGCCAGGATCGCCTCTTTCTTTCCTGAGACCTCCACCGTCACCACTGCCCTGTCCCCGTTTTTCAGCGTGGCCTCGAGCTCCGCGCGCTTGTCCAGATTAGCGAGTTCCCTGAAATCAAACCTGTCCAGCACTGCCGAGAGATCATAACCGTAGCCCTCGCTAAAGGTCTTCAGGTGAAAATTGCCGCTCTTGTCCCTCGGGGCGTCAAAGTCCAGTTTTGCCCATGCGGTATACTCGTTCTTCTGTACGTTGAGCATGTCCTCCCTATAGACCGAACGGCCGGCGAGCAGGTTCAGGGCCTGTGAAAGCGAGAACCCTGTTCCCTGTTCCACATAAAAGGTCTGCCCCGGCGAGGGGTTTTTCAGCGTCTTATAGAACTCCCTGTCAATGTTGATCAGTTTTCCGTCACCCATCGTTGCAAGCTCTTTTGAATCCTGCAGACTGGAGCCCGCATACAGCTGCGCCGCCCCGCGGATATCCCTTGAGGCTTCCATGCGGGAATTGAATTCCCTGACTGCCAGTGATGGCATCTCGAATTCCTTCAGTACCACCTCCTCGCCCTGTCTCTGGGAAGAAACAAAATATTTCTCGCCCGGTGCCAGTGGCGGCTGGGCCTCCCTTACCAGATCGAACTTGTTGAAATAATAATATTCCGAGGACCTGGACTGGTTAAAGTGCAGCGCCATTTCCACCCTTCCCTTCTCCGACTGCATTTCATCATAGAGGATAAAGCGGGGCTCGTTTGCCGCCATCCTGGCCTCCATCTGACCGATCAGATTCTCGCCGAATCCGAGCTTTGCCATCTCGGACTTAAGGTTCTCCAAATTCTTTGCTTCCATAATTACTTGTTTTATGGGACCGATCAGCGCCCGATCGCTCGGGGCGCCCAAAGATCCCGGTTCATTGATCTTGTTAATTACCATATTCGCATGCGGTCCGTGCGGAAAGGGGAAGGCCCGGTAGAACTTCTCCTCAGGATCCGTTACCCGATCCCCTTTTCCCGCACGCTACCCTGCCCTGCGCTGCGCTCCATTTTCACTTCCGGCAGTCCCTTGCCCATCTTTACCTCATGGGCCTTTTTCTGCTCCATCAGCTCCTGTATCTCCAGTTTATCACCGAGCTCGTTTCGAAGGGTGAGGGATTTTGAGCCTGGATCTGCCTCCAAGAGCAGTTTCATGTTCAAAGGCGCCCCGGCGATAAAGCCGATCTGGTTGCCCTTTTTCAGCTCTTCCACCAGGCGGTCATCTGAAAGCCCCGGCAGGCCGAACTGCACCGCGATATTGCTCAATAACTGTTCTGCGGAAAAGCCATAACCGGCATTGAAGTTCCGCAGGTAACTGTCGCCCCTGTCAAAGTGCACCTGTAGCCATTTCTCTGCCTCCCCGCCCCTGCCGTCCTGCTCCGGCATGCAGACCGCCCGCCCCTGCATCAGGTTGACCACCATCGGCGCGTCAAGCGGATCGGTCAACAGAAAATCATGGTTCAGCCTGGTACCGTCGCTGCCGACCAGTGCTGCATCGATAAGCGTCGGGCGGTAGCGCCCGTTGAGATCCATAGCCAGCTGGAGTTCCATATCGATGCGCCCGCCGCCCCCAAGTTCGCCGGTCATCCGCATCCCAAACCGGTTGCGCTCGAAATCCATTTCCCGTTCAAGCCCCGCTATCAGCGTACCAAATCCCCGTTCGCTCAGGAACCTCTTCAGTTCCAACAGATTGTCCTCCCTCATGGCTTTGAACTCCTTTAGCTGTACCGGCCTGTCCACCAGCCACGCCTTCAGCCCTGCAAAAAACCGGAGCACGGGATTTGGGTAAAGCGCCTTTTCCATTCCCCGGACCGCGACCTTGAGCATCCCCACATAGGACCTTTCGTGCAGCTTCTCATCAAGGGAGATCCTGTTCAGTCCGGCAGAGATAAACCTGAGCTGCTGGCGGAGTATTTCTCGCCTCATCTGCCCGCTCCAGGCGCCAAAGCCCAGCATTTTCTCCTCCAGCTCCTTCCAGTTCCTGTGCAGCAGCTCTGCCCTGTTTATCGGCTCTTCCAACTTATGGCCTATTGTTGCGGAGCAGCACCCTTTCCCCGGCTTTCAGCTTTACGCGGACAACGCGCACCTTTCTTGAAAAAAGCGACCTGGCCGCATCGATCCCGGCTCCCGCTACCTGCCCGGCGACCCCGTCCATCCCATAGACCGAGATCCCGCCCACTGCATCTACCGCTCCGCTTGTTGCTACATCACCGAACACCGCATCCGGCGCCGAAAGCCCGGGCATGCCGTCCATGCCGTACATCGTCAGCTCTACGGGAATGATCAGCCCGCCCAGGCGGACGTTTTTGATATCGAGCAACAGCCGCTGGTTGACCAGCCTGCACAGCCCGAAAACCTCATGCCCCCTTGGAACGGTCACGTTTTTCAGTACGACCGAATCCAGCAGGCGCAAACGGATGGTCGAGCCCTGGACCACCTTTCCCCCGTCGGCTACCTCTGCCGGCACCGTCAGGAATTCTTTCTCGGCCCCATCGCCGTAGATCTTCGAGACCACTTTCTGCTGGGCGCGGGCAGGGTTCTGGATATCGAGCAGTTTTTCGAGCATGGCGTTCATCTGTTCCATCTCCGGGTCGTTCCCTTTTTCCGCCCTCATGGATTTCATCAGCATCTCCAGCCTCTCTACATCACCTGAGCTGTTGTCCCTGCTGCTTTTTGTGGCGGGGCCCGGAACGGAGCTTTTCCCGCCGCCGATACCGGCAGGTGATGAACTGATTTCCCTGTTCAGCGCATCAAGCCTGGCATTGATCTCTGCAGTCTTTTTATCCCCGCCACCATTGTCAAATCCCATCTTTTCCGCCATCGCAGAAATCCCGTTACCTCTGGAGGTATCCTTTTCCCCTTTGGCATAAAAGCCCATCTTGTCCACCGGCTCCCCGGTCTTAAAGTTCGCATCGGGCAGTGCCGTGTTGATGCCCCTTGAAATCGTAGCATTTTCCGACGGGCCTTTTCCGCCGCCGCCCGCATAGAATGCCAGCGCCAGAAAGGGCATGACAAGCAGCGGCAGCACTAAGAGGATCTTCCTCCTGTCCCTTGTTTTTGTTTCCATAAATAAAATTGATTAATTGTTAAAAATTGGACTGTTAAATTATTGCGTTGACCATAATGTAGACCATATAGCAGGCAAAGCCGATCAGTACTGCTCCCAACAAGACCAGCGTATTTTCCTTGCCCATTTTTTGGGCCTGGGCATTCAGCTTCGCCGCTGTTCTCCTCTGCACCGCCAATATCTTTTCCGCAATCTGTCCTGCAGTTTTTTCCTGATGCGGAGCCAACGGCGCTACTTCCTTCCTCCTGCCAAAAAGCCTGAACCGTCCCATAGCTTATGGCTTTGCTATATCCTGGTTCAGCACCGTTTCCCAGCGCTGTATCAGAAACCCGTGCGGATTGTTGTCCGACCGGGAAACGTTCCGCAGATACCCCTGCGTGACCAGTTGCCTTGAAACCGTGGAAGTAGACCTGACCAGAACCTGCGTGGCATAGCATTTAAAGCTGAACGGCTCTTCATGCATATCCAAAAGCACTGAATCCACTGTAATGGTCTGGGAGATATTGGCCGAGATCAGATTGGCAAAGTATCCCTGCTCCCTTAGGTTGTCGTATGCTGCCTTTGCCGAGCCATCGGCCAGATAGAGTGCCTTTCCGATGTTCGAGGCAATCACCTTTTCGTCCGGGTCCAGCGTAAAGAACCAGTGATGGAACATTTTCACGTGGTCTCTGATCTCGACCGCTACATTGTCCTTCCTTTCCGCCGAAAAAGCCTCCAGTGCCTTTCCATTGGCCAGGATATAGACCTTTCCGGTAATTTCCCTCACCGCCTGAAAGCTTTTCCAGATGGCAAGGCCCGAAACAGCTGCGCATGCAATGATCAGAAAGAGGCTGAACCTTTTGATGTGCGAGAAAGCGGTGTCAATATTTCTAAACTGTGTAAACATGATTTATAATTTTTAAGTCCAATAATTCGATGATTTCCATTTGGGGCCGGGCAGATGGCTCAGCTTTTCGCAAGGCCCCAGACCCAACCTTACCTGCCGCTCAACTTGTCATGCTGGTGCGAACTGCCCCCGGATTTTCCGTCAGGAAAATAATCGCCCTGGCTGGCCCCGGCATAGCCCTGGCCCATCAGACGGGGACCGTTCCCCAGCGCATCCGCGGCCATTCCCATCCCGGCCGAACCCGCCGAGCTCGCCATCCTGGAGGAACTGGATAAGATCATATTGGTCTTCTGAAGGATCGTATTTCCGCCGCCCGCATGGACGATATAGTTCGCCACCGTCGGCACGCAGAAGTATGCCACGATCCCGATCACCATAAAGATCAGGTAAGCCACGTCAGAGGAGGAAAAAAAGGTATCCCCTTCCTGGCCGATCTGGGAGATATCCAGCTTTAGCATATTCTCCTGGATCTTTCCCAGGATGCTCCCCAGGATATTTGCGATCGGCAGCCACATGAAGATGTTTACGTAACGGGCGATCCACACGGTCAGGCTCTGCTGAAAGCCGTCGAAGACCGCAAATCCCATGACCAGCGGACCCAATATGGTCAGCACGATCAGGATGAAGGTCCGCACCACATTGATGCACAGCGCCGCCGCCGCATACAGTACCTCCAGCACTTCGGCCATCCACTGTTTGATCGAGTTTCGGAAATTGTAGCCCTGCTTTTCCATAAAAAAACTCATGTCGTTGGAAACCGATTCCAGCATCCCCTCCCCAGATCCGTCCGGGTCGTCCGGATGCGTATATCTGTACCAGCGCTCCCGGTCCCCGCTCCCGTCCTCCCCCACGTACAGCTGCCAGTTCTTTGTTTTTTTTAGCGCCGCCTCCTTCTGCGCCAATAGCACCGCGATCGCACGGTTACTGTCCCTCACCATAGACCCGGTAGCGGAAACCGTTGGCTGCAATACGCCGTTAAAAAGCGACATGACCAGCGGGAACATCACGATCGCCATGCCCAGGGCGAACGGACGGAGCAGGGGATAGAAATCGATCACCTCTGCTGCCGCGATCTGGCGCCATACCCGGCTGCCGATATACCACAGCGCCCCAAAGCCCGCGATCCCCCTGGACACATCGATCAGCTTGCTACAGAGCGGTACCATGTCCCGATAGACCTTTTCCAGCACGGGCTGCATCCCGTTTAAACTATCACTGATCCCCTGCGCCTTGGAAAGGCTGGGCAAAAGCGTGGCTGCAAAGCCTATCCCTAAGCCCAATAAAATCTGCTTTTTCATAAAATCTCTTCTTATTGTCCGTAATACATTCTGAGCTGCCCTATCTCCCTTTTCTCCCTCTGCTTCTGTCGAAGCAGCACCACCGCATCCCTGTTGAAATCCCGCAAAAACTCCAGCCTGTCCGAGGTATCCAAAAATATCCGGTCGATCGCCTTCAGCCTTTCCCCATCGCTCATGCGCAGCTTACCTGAAGTGATCACCATCGCGAGATCCTCCAGGTTCTGGAGCGAAGCCTCAAAGAGCGATGAATACACCTTCCCTAGGTAATCCAGCTCTGAAGTGTTAAAAACATCCGCTCCGTGAAAAGCCTTCATAGCCGCCCTGTACTCCGAAACGATATTTTTCTGTGCCGAAATGATATCCGCCACCCTGCGGTATTTTTTCACCTCCGGTGACACCGCCATCAGCCCGTCCAGAAAAACCCCGTGCAGTGAAAAATTGCCTGAAGCAATATCCTTCACCTTTTTATAGCCCTGCGAAACCACCGTGTACCCTTTTTTCATATCGGCCAGAATGTTCTTCAGCTGGGAGAGCTTTTCCACGTTGAGCATCAGCTGCGTCGCCTCGCTGGACTGGGCAGAAGCGCCCAGCCCGCAAAGCAACATCGCCCAGACCAGACCACATATCCTAATTCTTTTCATAAAGCCTCCTTATCGATTCTATATCCCGTTTTTCTGTTTTCTGGCTTTGCAGTAAAACCAGTGCCTCTTCACAAAACCGCCTGGTAAAAGATTCCTTTTGCTGCATGGAGCTATGGATTTTCCCGAGCCTTGAAAGCCTTTCCGAATCGTTCATTTCCAGATCGCCCGAGAGGACGATATCCGTCAGTTCATCCAGGTCGGCGCTGCATTCTGCCATCACCTTTTCCTGTACCGCATTGTAACAGATAAAATCTGGGGCCTGGGCTAAAGCTGAGCTTTTTACCAGGGCTTTAAAACTGGAATTTATGCTTAGCTGGAACTTGATGATTTCCTCCACCCTGAAATCCTTCCTGACCAGCGAACTTACCGTGGAGCGCGCGGAAATAAAAGCTTCGTGCAGCCTGAACTCACCCGAGGTAAAACCACCAATTGTTTCCAGTCCACCACTGACCAGTTTATAGCCTTTCCACGCCTGATCGGCATAGAGCTTCAGATAGGCGATCTGCTTCAACAGGTATTTTTCCTGTGTCTTTTTCTGCCTAAAGATCTCGTTATAGTTCTGTGCCTTAACATTAACAGAAGCTGAGCCTATACCTATGCCCCAAATAATCAGCATACCCATTGCAAAATATTTAATTCCCGATTCCATACAGCTCTTTTAGTTTGGCCACCTCATCCAATGATTTTGCCCTTTGGATAGAAAGGAGTGAGTTCTCCCTGTTGAACCTTTTCAGGTCCTGCCAGTTGGACTCCATCGCATCCGCTGCCGCAACGATCAGCTCCAGCCTGGCCGCATCGCTCATCTGCGTCTTAAAAGAACCCACAATGGACAGTATCCCGTCCACGTTCTTTACCGACTGATCGAGTATCCCCGAATAGACCTTTTCCATCGCCGAAAGTTCATCAGGAGAGAAGTGCCCGGATTTATTGAACAGGTTCCAGGCCCATTTGTACTCGTCCACGATCTTTACCTGAACTTCGGTCAGATCCTTCAGCCTTTTATAGTACACAATGGCAGATTTCACCTTCCAGAGTTCCTCATAGTACTGCCCGTATAATTCCTTTTGCTTCTGTGTCCAGTCGGCAATCTCGCCCAGTTTCAGTTTGGAAAGCTGGTTCTCCAGAACCTTCTGCGCGTTCTGCAGCCAGATCGTCTCGTTCTGCAGTCTCTGCACCTTCAGGTCCATCGCCCTGATTACTTTTTTCACCCCTGCCCTGATCACCTCCAGGAACGCTGTCTGCGCGTTCGCCCCGGTCGGCAGCGAGACAAATATTGTCATCGCCGAGACCGGCAGTATCACCATAAATTTTTTCATCATATTCATAATTAGTCCCTTAAACCGTGTCAGTTAATTTTTTGATAGACCCTTCTTCCAACCTTCAGAGTCCCGCTATCGGGATAGAAGGTTACGACCTTTCCCTTTTTTAGCTCGGTCAGGGTTTTTGTATCTGTACTGTAGGCGCAGCTCCATTGTTCCGCCTCTTTTTCCCTGGGCCCGACTTTTCCACCGCTGATCAGGTTGTATCCCGTGCTCCGGTGGATGATATAGCTGTTGCCTTCTGCCAGTTCGACTTTCAGTGTATCACTGGCGATGCTGAACTCGCCTCCCGCACTGTTCACATAGGTTCCGGGCATAAAAGCCCGGACCTCTTCGCTCTGACAACCTGCTAAAGCAACGCATGAGCATAGCCATAGCAATAATCTGATTGCTTTCATCTTATTCTTTTTTGCTAAAATTTTGTCGGTTATTTTGGGGCTGGGCTGGAAGCTTTGCTTTCCCCCATTACCGCCCAGGCCAGGCTCCAGATTATTCTTTCAATCTCTTGAAATTATCCAGGCTTTGCCCGGATCTCCTGGGCCAGTACCGCTATCCCCTTCTGCATCGATCCGTACTTTCTGGCATATTCCATGACCCTAACCTTTTCCCTTTCCTCGGTGGTATAGCACAGGTATTCCTCGACCGAGACCTCGGTACGGTACACCTTTGACATCTGCCCGCCGATGGAAACGAACACCTCCTTGTATTTCCTTTTTGGGTCGTTTGCCCTGTTCAGCGAGAGCACCTGCGCCTTTTCCTTGTCGGTCAGTCCCAATAGTTCCTGGATCTGATCGAACCTGTTCTGGTACCTGCTCTGGTCGAGCAAAATCTTACAGTCCGAATTGTTGATGATCGCCTGCTTGACAATGGGCGAGGAAATAATGTCCTCCACCTCCTGGGTCACCACGATCGCCTCGCCGAAATGCTTACGAACGGTCTTGAACAGGTATTTCAGCTGCTCGGCCATACCTTCCTTGGCAATGGCCTTCCAAGCCTCCTCGCACAGAAACACCTTGCGGACGCCTTTGAGCTTTCTCATCTTGGAGATGAACACTTCCATGATGATCAGCGTCACTACAGGAAATAAAATCGGGTGGTCCTTGATGTTGTCCAATTCAAAGACGATAAAGGGCTGGGATAACAGGTCCAGGTTCTCCCGGGCATTCAAAAGATAATCAAACTCGCCGCCGCGGTAGAAGGGAGACAGTACATAAAGAAAGTTCCGGCAGTCGAAATCCTTTTCCTTAACGCCCCGCTTTTCCAGCTCAGTCCCGAAACCGCTCTGCAGAAACTCGTAGAAGGAATTGAAGCAGGGAAAAATGTCCCTTCTCTCCTCCAAAAACTCAAAGTAAAGGCTTAAACTGTTGCTCAAGGCGACGTACTCCGAACGCCTAAAGCTTTCATCATCTTTTTTCCACAGTGCCAATAAAAGCGTCTTGATGCTCTCCCTTTTCTCCGTATCCATCACATCCCCCTCGCCCAGATAGAAAGGATTGAAGGCAATCGGGTTTTCCTCCGAATAGGCAAAGTAATACCCGCCCATCAGCTCGCACAGCCCGGCATAGCTATGACCCACGTCCACGATCACCGCGTGCGCCCCCTGCTCGGCGTAGCTCCGCATCAGATGGTTTGTCAGAAAGGACTTGCCGGACCCAGAAGGCCCCAGGATGAACTTGTTGCGGTTGGTCGCAAGGCCCATAGCGATCGGCTCATCGGAAATATCCACGTGGACCGGACGGCCGGAAAGCCTGTCCCCCAACCGCACCCCGAACGGCGACACCGAAGACCTATAGTTCGATTCCAGGTTAAAGAAACAGGTCGCCTGTTCCAGAAAGGTATCAAAGGTATCGTTCATCGGAAAGTCCGCCTCGTTCCCGGGCAGTCCCGCAAACCAGATCTGTGCCTGTCCGTCGGTCTCCAGTTTGGCTACCGCGTCCATCTGCGCCATGGCCGAAGAGACCAGGTTACGCACTTCCCTCAGTTCGCCCGCATCCCCGCTCCAGCACAGCACGTTGAAATGGGACTTGACCGGAAGCCTCCCCGATGCGATCGCCTCGTTGAGAAAATCGTTTACCGCATCACGGGATATCGCGTTTTCCCTTGAATAGCCGCTTAAGGACTGAAGCCTCAGTTTCTTTGCCTCCAGTCTTTTAAGCGTCGCACCGGCATCGCCCAGAAAGATATACTGGTTGTAGATGTGGCTGCAGTTGAGCAGCTGTCCAAGGGGCGAGGCAAACCCTACGGAGAACCTGGTCCGGTCCGTAGAATACTTATCGTAACTGGTCCTGGACCCCGCTATCGAAGGCAGGTCTTCTGTGTCCGAAAGGGTAAACAGCCGGCAGTGCTTATCGCCGACCCGGATCTCATCCTTCAGATGGATATCCCTGATGACCGGAGCCTCTCCCTCGCCAAGCAAAAAAAAGTATTTCTCCAGTACGCCCGGAACATTTGCCGTTCCGGCCAGCTCATCATCGCCCAGCCTATCCAAAGCCGCAAATCCAGAGTCTTCCATCACCCTGGCAAACTGGCCGACAGCATCCAGAAACCCGTCCACCAAAACCCGGCTTGTGGCCTGGGCAGGGCTTAGGGTACTGCGGAGCAGACTGCTTAAAGCAGAACTTGAAGCCTTTCTCCCCGACGGCTTCACGGTCAGAAAGATATAACAGTGATGGTCCAGGCATTCCCGCTCGCTGAAGAACCGCTCGGACGACCTGGAAAGAAAGCTGTCTCCTGCCAGACCAAAATCCGCTTTGAAGCTCCCCCTGACAAACCAGTCCTGCTTATGGAACACGGTACCGGACGGCAGCAGCTTTATCGCCTTCACCCACCCCTGGTGATAGGCCTCGTATTCCCTGTCCGAAAGGGTAAAAATTTCTGGCAGGCCCACCTTAAACCCGACCGTCACATCGCCCTGTCGGGAAAGAATACAGTTATGCTCGATCTTATAAATCGGCATTAAATCCCCAAGCCTCACCATAGCCCCTCCCTTTTGAGCCCTGTAAATTCCCTCCTCGAGCAGATCCTGATGTGGTCCGGGATGCCGCGCTCTGCAAGGTATTTGCCCAGGCCGTGCACGCCGAACCGCCTCGACAACCTGAAAGTCCCGCCGAACAGACCGGCCCCCAGGCTTAGGATCAGTGGAACCGCCACATAGACCGGTGTGCCCATAATATACAGCGCCGCGAAGAGCACCAGCAGAAACACCAGTCCGCCCGCCAGCACCCCGATGTACACGCCTTTCAGCCCCTTGAACTCGATCGGGCGCGAGACCCCCTTATTGATCTGATATACACTCGCCATAACATATCCTCCCAAACCTATATCCCAAAAAAAGATTTCAGCACCGTTGCCACTACCACCAGAAAGATGCACGAGCCGAACCAGGCCGCGGCCACCTTGTTGGTATCGGGCTCGCCCGCGTTCCATTTGTTGAACACCTTGATCGCCCCGATAATCCCGACCACCGCCCCGATCGCGTACATCAGATCGCAGCCCGTATCAAAGTAGCCCTTTACCTTGTTGGTCGCCTCCTGTATCCCCGCGTTGCCGTCCTGGGCAAAGGAAGTCACTGAACAGATGAGCTGGCAGAGCAACAGGCAGAACATCAGCAGCAGCTGCTTACCGGCCAGACATTTTTTCCAGTCAACAAACTGGTTCTGCCCAGTGCCAATGTCAGTACAACAGTCTTTCCAGAACGACCCAACATCCCTTAAACGGCCTAAAAAAAACGAAAGCAAACGAAACCTTCCAAATCTTATATTTCTCATATTCAGAATCTTTATAATTCCCAGCTCAACTAATACCATAGGTTATCTTTCTCATCCGCGGTCAGGTGGAACGGAGCCCTTTCAGCGATGAAGCCCGTCAGTGCACCTGCCGAGGGATGCCCTCCTAGCGGCCCATATTCCTCCTTCACCTTTTCCAAAAGCCGAAAAAACTCCAGCTTGTCCCCTGCCCTTCTCTCCAGCTCGGAAAACACCAGCTTCAGTTCCTGCACCACGTCAGCGACCAGCCCGACCTGGTCATACCTCCAATTTTCATCCGGAGCAGAAAAGGCAACCTGCGAGGAACTCTTGACTTCCACGCCCTCCGGAAGTCTGGAAGTCCCCATCAGTGCAGCGTCGACTTCCGTTTCGTTCGCCTCATCCCCTCCGCTCAGATTACCCAGGGATCCAGCCTTGCTCAAGCCACCAGAAACCCCAGCCCCGACATCGCGAGCTAAACCACCGCCCAGAAAAGCATTCAGCTCGGCACGATAGAAGACCAGCAAGACAAATACATACCACAAAAAGAAAAGCAGCGCGGCAGCGATGAGAAACGCTCCCCAGGAAAACTGTTGTAACATAAAATCAAAATCAACCCAAAGGCCCCATTGCCCCCGGAACAGGAGCAAAGCTGCGGAGAACAGAAGTAGCCTGCTGACAATCACTTACGGTCTCCCCAACGTTTCCAGAGAGGGCCGCCCTTGCACTCCTATTCCCACCGGTTTCGGCCCCATCTGCCCTCCCGCGGAACAATCGGAGTTTCCGGGCTTATCGGGAATGCCCCGCAAAAAAATACGATATCTGCGGTCTTCGTTTTACCACTATCTGGAATATCTGCATATTGCCGGCAAATATCTTGCAATGAAGGATTGAAAGGAGGTTATAGAAAAGATCAAAAGGAACAGGGAAGAAGAGGCTGAGCAACAGGGAACTCAGGGCACTGATCCCTACCCTTAAGCTTGCGGAAGAAAAGCGCGCTGTGCTCGGTTCCGTTATCGAGTCTTCTGATGACGCCATTATCAGCAAAAACCTGGAGTGTATAATCACCAGCTGGAACATGGCGACCGGGCGTATATTCGGCTATATGGCGGAAGAGATGGTGGGCTCCTCCCTTTTGAAACTTATCCCTCCCCACCTGCGCGGCAAGGAACCAAAGATCCTCTCCCAGCTGAGGCAGGGAATCCGGATAGACCATTTTGAGACGCAGCGCCTGCGCCTCGACAGCACACTGGTGGATGTCTCGCTTACCATTTCGGCCCTATAGCATCTATTACGATTTCCATCATTTCAGCTCTGTCCCAAAACCCTTTGAAAGTTTCTATTTCGTATTGGCAATACCACGCATCGGATATTTCTTTTGCAATTGCGTGCTTGGAAACCTGCTCTTGATTTCGGCTTTGTGTTTTGAGCAAGGCTGTAGCTGAAAATAAAAAGTGCAGCAATCCAAATATATCGGGATAAATTAATTTTCATGGTCGAGTTGTTTCGTTTGTGAATGCCTAAAATCGATAAAAATTTTATATCAAGATGTTAAAATTCGATTATGTTTATTGTTGCACCATATCCTGAAAATGGTGGCCAGAACGCCACAAGCATGTTTCAAATCGCTTAAACGGACCCTTGGAAAATTGATTTTTTTCCCTACATTAGATAGAAAGAAGCTCTTCGCTCCTTACACGGGACGATATGCTTCGACAACCAGATATTCGGGGGAAAACCGATGGCAAAAATCAGCGCAAAGGCATGAACAGAGAAAAAATAATGAGCCAGTTTTCGGATTTGGCTTCGGTTGCGGGGGCTTTAAGTGGCAGTGCCTATTTTATTATAGGACAAACCGGTGGCAGGTTTTATGGAAACGGCGCGGAAAAGATTCAGGACTACTATGATTCGGCTGAAATCTGGAAGGCGATTTCCCGTACAGACGGGCTGGTCGACATCAGGGAAACCAATCCCGGTAGAATCTACAAAACCCATGTTCCATCTGTGCAGACAGGGCGCTTGGAGTTTTTCAGCGCGTTTCCAATTGTCGATGCGCGGGGAGCTTTGTCGGGCATAATCGGGGTTTTTGATACTGAAAGAATAATACTGGGGGAATCTCAGGTCGAAGGGATAACCAAGATCTGTAAACACATCGGGTCGTTGCTCGATGATGAGGTGGAATGCATCGAACTGGAAAATTTTTCAGAGCTATTTGAGCTTTCGGAGGATTTGATCTGTATTTGCTCGATACATGGAACACTTGAAAGCGTAAATCCAAGCTTCCAGCGAATTCTCGGCTGGCTGCCAGTGGAATTGATCGATAAGCCTCTTTTTGATTTTGTCCATAAAAAGGATGTTCGGAGCACCAGAAAGCAGTTGAGTAGACTACTTTCAGATGGTAGCGGTATAAGTTTTACCCACAGGCTGCTTACCACCGGCGGTGAATACAAAACTATAGAGTGGGTCGCAACGGTTGTACCTACCACTGGAAAAGTATCCGCTATCGGAAGGGATATCACAGAGGAACTTGACAAACAACACAAGCTCTCTCTAAGCGAAAAGAAATTTAAGGCGTTTTTTGAAAACTCCCAGGGACTCATGTGTACACATGACCTCCAGGGAAGATTTATTTCCGTAAATGAATCCGGCGCCCGTATTCTGGGCTTCACCAAGGGGGAACTCGATGGCTATGGGCTTCATGACATTGTTCCAAAGAAAAGACATGCATATCTGGACGAATACCTAAAGGCGATCAGCAGCCTTGGCCAGGTCCGGGGCCAAATGGTTACTTGTGCAAAAGACGGCAGCGAGAGGATCTGGATGTTCTCAAACGTCCTTCAAAGGGATGAAGACGGCGAGCAGTACGTGATTGGAAATGCGGTGGATATTACCGATCAGCATGCGCTTGAAATTAACCTTAGACATACCAAGGAGATCTTAGAACAGACTAATAAAGTAGCACGAGTTGGCGGGTGGGAACTAGACCTCTTAAAAAATGAGATCGAATGGACGCCGATTACCAAAGAAATCCACGGGGTACAATCCGACTTTGTTCCCCGGCTCTCGACAGCGCTGGAATTTTACAAGGCAGGAGAAAACCGGAAAAAAATCGAGGACGCGCTCAAGGGGATCATGGCGAACGGTCAGCCCTATGATCTTGAACTGGAAATTATCACGGCCCAGGGGAAAGAGATTTGGGTAAGAGCGATAGCTAATGCAGTGTTCAAAGAAGGCATCTGCACGAGGCTGTTCGGGACCTTTCAGGATATCGATGCGTCTAAGAAATCAGAAATTGCACTCGGAAAGTCTAAAAAACTTCTGGATGATGTTCTCAATGCGGCTTCGGATTTATGCATAATCGCTACGGATGTGGATGGCATAATAACCGTTTTCAACAAGGGAGCAGAAAACCTACTCGGTTATTCTGCGGAAGAAATGGTCGGAAAAAAAAGCCCCGAAATTCTATATAACAGAACAGACCCGGAGACTTTTCTGCCGGGAAGGGACGGACGAGAAGAGGAACTGAGGGGATTCCAATATTTTTCAGAGGTTTCAAAACAGCGCTCCCTGGCAAAACATCAGCTCCGTTTTGTCCCCAAAGCCGGGGCTGAGCTGTATGTTTCCTTGATTGTATCCGACATCACTGACCCGGAAGGAAATAAACTCGGCTATCTGGGCGTTGCTACCGACATCACCAGGGAAAGAGAAATGGAAGAAGCGCTCACCACAGAGCGCGCCCGCCTACTTGCCTTTATTGAGCACACTCCCGCAGCGGTGGCCATGCTGGATAACGACATGCGTTACCTAGCTGTAAGCCGAAAATGGATAGAGGACTATAATTTTAAAAACATTGATATAATGGGCACTTCCCATTATGATATGTTCCCCAATCTTGACAATGAGCGCAGGGCCAGGCACCAGGAAATTTTGAAAGGAAAAATCGACAGAAGAGAGGAAGACGTTTTTATAGACTCCAAAACAGACGAACGGCATTTTATTACGCTTGAAATGAGGCCATGGTACAAATCGACATCGGAAATAGGAGGCATGATGATTTTTACACAGGATATTTCGGATATGATTGCCCAGCGGGAAGAGTTAAGGGCAGCGAGAATTCATGCCGACGAGGCTAATCTGGCCAAGTCGGAATTCCTTGCAAACATGAGCCATGAGATCAGAACCCCCCTAAACGGCGTAATAGGCTTTACAGATCTCGTGCTGAAAACCAATCTGGACGAGGCTCAGCAACAGTACCTTAAGATCGTAAGCCAGTCGGCGGGCGCCCTCTTGAATATCATCAACGATATCCTCGATTTTTCCAAGATTGAAGCTGGCAAATTTGAACTTGATATCGAAAAATGCGATCTTTTTGAAATGACCTGTCAGGCTACCGACATCACCACTTACCAGATCCAGTCTAAAAATCTGGAGATGTTGCTGAACCTGAGCCCGGACCTTCCACGGTTTGTCTGGACCGATGATGTAAGATTAAAGCAGGTGCTGATAAACTTGCTCGGCAACGCATCAAAATTTACCGAACAGGGAGAAATTGAGCTGAAGGTCGAGGTCATCGAAGAAAAAGAGTCCCGTTGTCTTTTCCGTTTCAGTATCCGAGATACGGGAATCGGTATACAAGAGGACAAGCAGGAAAAAATTTTTGGTGCTTTTGCACAGGAGGATTCTTCTACCACGAAAAAATACGGAGGGACAGGGCTCGGGCTCACCATTTCCAACAAGCTGTTGAGGATGATGGGCAGCCGGCTCGAGCTTATAAGCAAACCTGGTACTGGCAGCACTTTTTACTTTGACATTTTCCTTGACTGTGAACAGGGAGAGCTCATCGAATGGGGGGAGCTGGAATCGGTAAAAAAGGTGCTCATTGTTGATGATAACGACAACAACCGGAACTTCCTTTCGGAAATGCTCAGACTAAAGGGCATCGAGGCCGATGCCGCGAAGAGCGGTTTTGAAGCACTCCAATATCTTGCGGAAAAACGGCTCTATGATGTGGTTCTTATGGATTATCACATGCCCTTCATGGATGGTCTGGAAACCACAGAAAAAATCAGAAAGAGTTTTTTTGCTACTCATGAACAGCTGCCGATACTTTTGTTGCACAGTTCGGCAGATGACAGTACACTGATCAGTTCATGCCGGGAGCTCCAGGTCCGTCACCGGATGGCCAAGCCCATAAAGATGCCCGAGCTCTACAATGCCCTTTCAAGACTTCATGCGGTGGAGGAAGGAAGAAAACAGATTTCAGGCAGAGGAGAGGACCGCAGCATGCTGAGGACGGTTCAAACTGGACGATACACAGTTATGATTGTGGAGGACAATGAAGTTAACCGGTTTCTCACCCGAAGCCTTATTAACAATATGTATCCCGATATACAGATTCTGGAGGCAAAAAACGGGCAGGAAGGACTGGATTGTTACCTAAAAAACAGTCCCGATCTTATTCTTATGGATGTGCAGATGCCAGTCATGAACGGCTACCAGGCGTCAAGGGCAATCCGGTCCACGGAAAAACACGGGCATGTTCCAATCGTTGCGGTTACGGCGGGCAATGTCTCGGGTGAACGCGAGAAATGCTTTGATGCGGGTATGGACGATTTCATCACAAAACCGATCCTTGAGGGCACGCTCGAAATGGTTTTGGGCAGGTGGATCAGCGAGGTGTCACAGGCACAGAATATTGGATCTGATTACAATGAGCAAAGCCATGACCACTTCGACCCTGGGCGCCTGAAAATATACTACGGTGAAAACAGGGAAAAACTCCAAAGGATAGTAGCGCTGACAATTGAGCAGCTTGACCGGTCGTCGAAGGATTTTGCCGAATATATTGCCGGGCACGAGACAGACAATATCAGGCTTCTCGGTCATAAGGTTTATGGCACTTCGGTTTCTGCGGGACTCGTACAGCTAGCGCGGATATCGCTTGAGCTTGAAACACTTGTCAGCACGGACAGGGCTTTTCTATCGGAGCTGTATGATGCCTTTTCAGGAGAGATCACTATTCTGAAGGGGATTTTGACCGCCACATATTTGGACCAAGTAACTTGATTCAGACGGTTTGGGTGCATTAACGATTAGAGAAAAAACCTAAAAAAACGAGATTATAACACAGGAAGAAGAAATCTCATCAGCAAACTTGTTATTTAGCTCGCAAAGTAATTAGGCAATAGGTATATTTGTTATCGGGGATATGTCAAAGGCTTTGAAGGCCCTACCGACTACACATTCCATCCCATTTACAAGATATGTGGAGGGGTGTAAATATGAGGACACAGCAAACGAACTTCAAATCCCTTTAGGAACAGTGAAACGAGAATACACCAGGCTCGGGAATATTAAACACTGCCTGACAAGTATAAGAATAGCATAAACCAATGATAGAGGCTCCCTAAGGGGCTTTTGTTATCTGGTCCAGAAAAAACCGGAGAAACACGCAAATCTTGTGCGTTTGTTTTTGATTGCCTAAATTTCAGATAAAACGGGATATAATTTTCTAAACATTAGTTCGAGCCCAATAGTCTGAACAATCTCAAAATATTTTCCATTACGTGCTTGCGACAAAATTTTTACCAAAATTTAATGTGCAGATTCTGGGCAGATAAAAGCCCCACTAGGCCTCACCTGATCCAACAGAATCATTATCAGACACATAAACTGAATTCGAGTCCGTGACCCTCAAGCCCCTAGGTTATTCATGCGTGGGTATGCCGGCAATTTCTTCACCACTTAGAGATTAGTATTGTTGCTATGGCACCAAAAGACGACGCGAAAGCATCTGCCAGTTCTAAGAACTGGCAGCAGGGCCTTCTTACGATGTATGTTGAGCAGGCATTATCGGTCTGTGCAGAGATGCGCCTTTGAACAGGAGCTGGATAATGGAGATTACAGCTTAAACAACATTACGCCTGAAGTATCCAAATTGGATAACACAGATCAATTATCGTCATGGAACAAGAGGGTATAATAAAGCATGGTAGAGCTGATTAGGAAAATTATGGACTAGTTACCTTTCATCATTTTACCTAGACCAATGCTCAAAAATGATGAGCACTATCTGATACGAATGCGATAAGATAGATGATCAGTCAGTTTTACTCATCACTGCACAGGAAAGGAGAATGAAAAAGAAGATCCTTCATTGGGAACACTCTCGACCCAAATCCGGCCACCATGATCGGATATGATCTTTGAGGTAATGTAAAGGCCCATACCGAGGCCCGGATGTGAACTGCTTACCTCTTCCAAACGGTAAAATTTATCAAAAATACGGTCAATACCATCCTTCGACATTCCCAGACCACGATCTGTAACGGTAACGGTAATATTTTTACCGTCAGCAGAAAGCTTGGTCAGAACATCAATAGCGGAATTTTTTGGAGAATACTTGACAGCATTTCCAAGTAGATTGGTCAGCACTTGCTCTAACCGTATTGGATCTGCTTTTATGCGACAGTTCTCGTCCAGGGTTAATTTCATTTCATTTCCAACATGGACAGTGGACAGGATTTCAAGCACCTCTTCTAAAAACGGGTTCACTTCAACCTCGACCAGGTCATACTGAAGGCTTCCGTTCTCTATTTTCGCAACATCCATTAACTGCTGGGCAAAAACTGATAATTTAGTCGTCTGCAGATCAAGTTTATCCAGGACCCGTGCTACTTTTTCGGAATATTCACCTTTCATTTTTTTTAGCATCTGGGTATATGCCTTAACTACAGTGATTGGGGTTTTTAATTCATGACTGGCAATGGAAATAAATTCTTTTTTCTTTTCATCGAGTTCACGGCGCATGCGGATTTCTTCTTCCTGCTCTCCGGTTAGCCTGTTAAGCTGGCTATTCTTGTTTTTGATTTCCTCATAAGCATTTAACGGTTCTGCATTTTCGAAATAATCTTTCAGAAGAATGAGTTTAGGTTCGTCAAGTTTAAGCGAACGGGGAAGTCCCAGCCCCATCTCGATTATATAAGCATTTCCAGATGAATTAAAGGTAAAGTCGGGTAGAAGTTTTTTGGCATAAAAAAAGCCTTCGTCACTAGCTCTGAACACCTGATCTGAATCAAAAACAATGTGAGCATAGAGGGAATATCTAGGAAATTTTCCCGTGATAATGATCTTTAGCCGTCCGTTATCGGTATATTCTATGGCCGTCCTTGCGGCTTCTGATACAGCCGTAGCAAATGTTGTACTCGTTGCAACAGTTAAGCCAAGCTGTTCGCCCACCTGCATAGAACGGCGATGCGCCAATACCAGGTCCATTTCATTTTCAAGGGAAATATCGAGGATTCCTTTCATACTAACGAATTTTAATGACTATAATCGACATATCGTCTGTCTTGCGCGCATGGTCCTTATAGATACACGCTGCCAAAGTGGAGGGATCGTGTTTTAAAATCCCAGGATATCTGGTAATTTCCCATCTTGTTCTGATTCCATCCGAGCATAAAACCAGCTGGTTATATTCCGTTGTGCTATAAGTCTGATCATTCATCGTCGTCGGGATATTGTGCCCCACAATGCCGTTATATGACATATGGTTTTTGGACGCGGATGGCCCGAGCCATTTTGCTGCGATATTTCCGATACCTGAGGATGACCACTCTCGATTTTCGCTGTCATAACGGGTGATGTTGGCAACCATGCCCCGGGTTCTGCGGATTGAGGAATGAATAAAGCGAAGTGTTTCAACAGGACTATTGTCTGGACAGACCCGGAATGCCGCAGCTGCCTCGTTTATAGCCTTATTGGCTTCCGGGCCGTGGCCTAACCCGTCGCCGAGCATGACCTTAAAATCGTGACCGTTTGTTTTAAACAGAAAGCCATCGCCACTTACCTTTTCACCGGGTTTACTTACAACGATTGGTCTAACGGTTAGGTCAGTTCTTGTGGGAGCTTCACCAATATAGATCCGGCTCAACAAAATAGTGCCCCAGCCCGCAAGGGAATAAATATCGAAGGTATCGGAAAGCCGCTCGATGCTTCCCAAACCCGTCCCCATGGTATTGCTGGTCGAAATACCATCCCGCATCATCCTGGTCGGGTTATGCATGCCCGGACCGTTGTCTATACTGATAACCTCAACATATGGGACGCCGTTTTCGGTAAAAAAACCAAAAAGGATTTCGCCCTCATCTGCGTACTTAAACAGGTTGCTGGTCATTTCTGCAACTATAATATCTACCTCAGCGATCCTGCCCGCATGCATTCCGGCATCCACCAGGCGCTGATGGATTTCCTTTTTTAGAAGAGAAAAGTAACTCCTATCGTTTGCCTGAAGGCTTATATGTGTAGCGTCAACCATTTGCCCATTTTAATATCATCACAACCGTCCCCTCTCCGGGCTTGCTTTTTAAATCAAATTCATTGCACAGCCTCTTCGCACCCGGAAGTCCGAGTCCGAGGCTTTTCCCCGTGGAAAAACCATCCCGCATAGCTGAAGCAATATCTTCGATACCTGGGCCCTTGTCGGAGAAGGTAAGCCTTACACCGTTATCACGTCCCCTGGTTACCACTTCAATCAGGCAGCTGCCGCCGCCTCCGTACCGAAGCATGTTCCGAAGCAGCTCGCTGGCAGCGGTGATGAGTTTGGTCTGGTTAACCAATCCCATTCTGATTTTTACGGCAACTTCGCGGATCCTGTTTCGCAAAAGGACAACATCCTGCTCCTTTTGCACCTGAACACTATCTTTACTCAGAGAAAGTATCATCATAATCGGTTTCATCATCGTCCCCGTGATCATCCCCTATCATAGACCTTAGCAGGTTCATCCCTTTTTCGACATCAAGCGCCGTATGCACACCTTTTAAAGGCAGGCCAAGTTCAATCAGCGTTATTGCTACTGCAGGTTGCATGCCGACAACTACAGTTTCAGCATCAAGGATCTTGGACATGCTAGCGATGTTCCCTATGATGCGTCCCATAAAGGAATCGACTATGGAAACTGCCGAGATATCGATCAGGACACCTTTCGAACTGGTTTTATTTACCATCTGGACCAGATCCGCCTCTAAATCTAGCGCAAGCCTGTCATACAGATCTACCTGAATGGTTACCAGCAGAAAGTTTCCCATCCTAAGAATAGGAATTTTATCCATTTTTATAAATTATTAAATTTTTGAACATAACTGCTTTTACGCACCTCCAGTCTTAAAACTTTAAATGCATAAGATAATGCACTTGCAAGAGTTGCTTTGGTAATAATATTTGACAGATCGATGCCCAGGTGAACAACGGTCTGTGCTATTTCTGGCCTGATACCGCTGATAATGCATTCTGCGCCCATCAAACGGGTTGCACTAACGGTTTTAATTAAATGCTGTGCCACAAGCGAGTCTACAGCCGGTACTCCCGAAATATCGAGAATGGCAATACTTGAGCCTGTCTCCACAATTTCCTGGAGCAGGTTTTCCATAACGACCTGTGTACGTGAACTGTCGAGGGTACCAATTATCGGAAGTGCCAGTATACCGTCCCAAACACGGATCACAGGAGTCGAAATTTCTGCAATCTCATCTGTCTGACGCAGGATTACCTCTTCCCTACCCTTGATAAATGTCTCGAAGGTAACGATGCTGAGGTTGTCCATAACCCTATTTATTTTAAGGCTTTCCTCAAAGAGCTGTCCTGGATCCCGAACTTCGTTCTGCAACACTTCAAGTAGGGCTTCTTTGAGCGTATACACAAACCGACCCGTTTCGCGCGGAGAAAACCCCTGACGGGCACGGGTGATGGCTATGCCGCCCAATATTTCAATAACCCCGCTCCAGCTGTCGCCATCGAGGTCAACCAAGTCTTCTCCCGAAAGATTGGCCACTAAAGCCGAAATCAATTCCTCTGACTGGCCTCGAAGATCTTCGTTGCTAATAAGGTCTTCTCTAAGCCCCTCATCTGAGAGTTGGTTTTTCATCCAGGTTTCAAGGATGTTCTTTTTTTGTTTCTGTAGCAATTTCAGCGTATTAAATGACATTTTAGATAAACGGTTAAGGTTTCTGGACTCGACTTACCAAACAGGATTTTTTAGGGGAGAAAGGTAAGCAATGTCTTTTGTAATATAAAATTATTAATTGTGCCTTTATCGGTCATGTTGCCAAGAAACCTTATAAAGGCTCCCTGTCCGCTTTTTACATTCCGGATGGTTTTAAATATTTCCATGGATCAAAATTCAAGGTCAAAAGAAAATGTTACCAAAGAAAACCGGAATATGAAAAACAGAAATTTACCATTATCATGGGCCCCGATGTCGGCTCATGGATGTAGAGGTCCAACTGGGACTGCCGCCAAAAGAACTTACCGGATCAATGACGGTTACCGAGTATCCACAGGTGCTCGATTCAAAAAGATATGGTTAACCCATTAAAAGCGCCTACCAGATGAGGTGAATGTTGCCGCTTCATCGGGCTAAGGCAGGACCAGGGTCTTTACGCCAGTCCATCTGGAATGTGTATGTTACCAGAAGAGGTGGTGGTGATGTGCTTCTGCCTGTAGATAAAAACAGAGATGGCAAGTTCGAAATCTGATTACGGTTTTATCTGAATTTAATGGCGTACATGGCCCTGCCAGAAAGGACAACCGGATGTACCGCAACAGCAACAAAGTCAGACGTTACCCTGTTAAACCGGATGGCGCCTTAAGCATATATGGGACAGAAATAGTAATGGAAGATCTTCCTAAGGGAGGGGCAGCATCCAACCGCACGATGGACTTTGGGCCAAGTGGCATGCTTTATATAAATGTAGGTTCGCTATGCAATGACTCCAAAGAAAGAGATGCAGAAACCGGTAATGTTGCGGGTGTATCCAAAAGAATTGGAGCAGAAAAATTTATGCAACCAATCTTCGCAATGCAATTGGTTTCGACCGGAATCCTCAAAACAAGGAATTTTGTGGAGTAGACAGCAGTGGTGATGCCAGGGCAGTGAATGGTTCTCTGGGGAAGTTAAGCAAACAAAGGAGGAGTAGATAACGGTTTCCCATATGTTTAATAGGGAGAAAGATAAAGACGGGAAAACCCGGCCGGAAATACAGGGTAAGAAGTGTCAAAAACACTGAACTCTCCATATCGGAACCCACAGCACACATGGTTCCTATTGCCGTAACATTTTTCAGGGAAGCATCAAATATCCCCAAGGCATGGTCCGGGAAGGGGGCTGGTGGCCTGCAATGGCTAATGGAACTATGAAAAGCCGGTGGGTTTTAAGATACAGCGCATTCACTTTGAAATGGAACAGCCATAAAGCGTAAGATTTTTGAAAGGCTTTTTACAGGCCGACTCCCCTTTTGGAAGATTTGCCGGCATTACCATGGCTGCAGGGGGCATAGTTTCCATTTCGGTAGATGCGTCTTGGAATATTTATGCAGTAAAAACGAATATTAACTCCCAAAACACCGGCGATGGGTGTTTGACCAGCCGGATAAGTAACAACAACATGATGCCCGCTCTACAACAAAAATGCAATGATCGTATGGATGTCGCTGTCATCCCCAAACACAGTTTTTTTTTGACGAGCCATATTGCCCTATTTAGATTATTTAAAAAGTAAGGATTAAGGTGCTTTAGAAACCCCAACTATTGTTTTACAGAATATTTTTATTTTTTTTATGGCCGACAGTAATTTGCCGCTCTCATGGAATAATCTTTTTTCCAGAAAGAAATACTATTATTGGTATACTTGTTGGTAAAGAATAACTATCCCAAAAGAAACTCAATGCAATCAGACAATTTCAGTTTATTAATATATAAACAGACCGCTTCCCTTGAGTGCTTTGCGCTAAAATTCACCAATGATGCAGATGATTCGAAAGACCTGATGCAGGAGACGGTGATTAAAGCTTTGCGGTATCAGAAAAATTTTGAGCCCGGAAGCAGTCTCCGGGGCTGGCTGTTTACGATCATGAAGAATATATACATCAACAACTTCAGAAAAAACAAAAAGATCTCGGGGATAATCAGTCTACAGAATCTCGTGACAGAGGCACAGCTGGTTATGAATGTAAACAGAAACCTTTCCGAAAACAGGTTCGCCATGAACGATATTCAGGGAGCGATCGCAAGCCTGCCCGAAATTTATTCGCGTCCATTTATGCTTTTTTTCGAGGGATATAAATACGAGGAAATAGCGCATCAAATGCATATCCCAATAGGCACTGTGAAAACTCGAATCCATTCAGCAAGGAAGGCATTGAAGCTGAGATTGCCTGACTATAGGGATAACTTTGATTGAGATACTGATGATTTCAGGCGGACCGTGGTATATTGCGAAAAAGAGAGTCCAGTAAAGACCCACAGCTGCGAAGGCCACGGTTAACGGCCAACGGTTGGCATGAAATATGCGAGAGATCCATATCTTACTGCCGTTAAATAAAAAAACTTAAAACAAAAGGCTTTCTAATTTGGTTGGCTTAGTAGATCAACCATAAGAAGCATGAACGACAACTCAAAAGTAGCAGCAGCCCTAATTGCAGGGCTGGCAACTGGGGCAATACTGGGAATCCTTTTTGCACCCGAAAAAGGGGAGGAAACCAGGGATAGATTATCCTCGGCCCTTAACAACCTCAAAGAGGATGCGCTTGAAAAAGCCAGTGCTGAGCTTGACAAGCTTGTTTCCTTAAAAAACGAGCTGACCCAGCAGGTAAAGGAAAGCTTTGCTTCGGGTAAAGAAGATATCAGGGACGGACTTACCGATAACATCGAGGAAGCATAATCTAACGATGAAGAGGCAATAAGGAAGAAATAACAATAACTGATATCAGGGAAAACGTAGGCCTGCGTCTTGGGCTTTTGAGGAAAGGTCTTAGAAGAAAGCGTCTAGCTATTCGCTGATCTTTCGACCAATATATTTGTTGCAGTGTGCCCGTCCCCGCTTCCTGTCTGGCACATTCACTGTAGGCTTACCGCAAAACATTTTGCCAAGAATCTAATCAAAAGAAAGGAAATCTGTGGATCTTGTAAATTTAGGTAAATGAGACCTGGAATGTCCAAGTCCCTGAGTCTACCTTTCTTAAAGACAATAGTTAGCCGCTGGCCCGACGCTGACCTTTCAATCCCTTATCGGCGAACAGTCTCGCCGGCCAGGCGATTACACCTGCCACTTCCAGCCATAGTCACGTTTTAATATGGTCGAACAATGTTAAATTTAGTCAGGCTATAAAAATAGGACCGCTTCAATTGGTCTTTCCCGGATATTAACGATTTGTGCTTTAGGAGACGCGGCACTGCCTGGAGTTGGAGAGTTCTATTCATTTTATCCAGTATAAAGGTTTCTTTCTACTGCGGGCAATGTTTGCTATATTTGGTAATGATGGAAAGACAGGGAACAATAATGGCCATCGATGCAGCGAAAGAGACCGGCTCCATCCTGGACGCCAATTTTCAGGATATCGAATTTGTTCTCCTTCCGGAACATTCCGTGCTTGCCCCGGGAACTAGGGTACTTTTTCGCATCGCACTCACGCCCATTGGTCTGTTAGCTGTTGAAATTGTTCCCGCGGACAGCTAGGAATCCTGGCCGGTCCCTGCTGACGGACAGACCTAAAGGTGAGCTGTTCATTGCCCCTGCGCCCGCATGACCTTAAGATCGCCCGTATCGAACGGCCACGGCGAAACTGCAAGACATCATTTCGGCTGTAGGAGGAATTGCTTCCCAAGGGACGGCGGCCGTTCGCACTTTTCGTCTCTGTGGGCGGGCGATATCCTGGATGGCGATCAGTAATAGCGCATCACAGAATTCCGGCAGCTCATGCCGGGCGTCCGCACCTGTTTGTTTGACGGGCAGTTTTGAGCAGGCTTTTGCCTTTTTGCCGGACGTAGAAAGAAAGTGCCTGCCATTTGGCTCTTTGCGACGCGTTAAAAGCAGTATGGCTGGCGACCAGAAGGGCAAAAACTCCCCCTTTGTCTCGGACAGGTCAAAGATAAAGCGCCTGCTTAAAAAGATTATACTAACGCAAAAGGATGGTAATGTCAGTATTTCTAATTTCGATATCGAAACGGCCGCGTAGAAGCCTGTTTCGGTGCATATAAATAGAGAGGCTTCCGGATCCAGCCCTTGTTAACTGCCCACTCAGAAACAAAAGGCGGACAATGAACCTGTATATTATTACCGGATCTACAAACACTGGAAAAAGCAGAAAAAAAACTACATTCGCATAAAATTTCCCTTCAATGAAAACCTCTTTCTTTAGCCGGCCTTCAACGGGGTTTGTGGTTTCGGTCATATTGACTGTCGCAACCTCGTTCCTTTCCTATTTTTCCGTGCAGAATTTTCTGGACAGTGAGAAATGGGTAGACCATACCAACACTGTGATAGGCAGACTTGAAACTATTATCTCCCTAATGAAAGACGCGGAGACCGGCCAGCGGGGTTTCCTGCTTACCGGAAACGAAAAATTTCTGGAGCCTTATAATGGCTCTGAAAGGATGGTAAAACTAGCTTTTGACACCGTGATGTATCTTACAAAAGATAATCCGGCACAGCAGAGAGAATACAGGGGTCTCAAGGAGGTAATCGATAATAAATATGATCTAATTCGAAATACGATAGATGTCAAAAAATCCGGCGGGTCAGTTAGTCAGGACATACTTTTGATGGGCAAGTCTTATATGGACCGCAGCCGCGGCGTTATCCTGCGCATGAGAGGCCGGGAGGAGCTTCTTTTGACCGTCAGGCTATCCAAGCTGGATATCTATGGTACGATTACGTTAACTTCAATCCCTTTAGCCTTTTTAGTTTCTGTAGCTAGCGCGGTGTATTTTTACAGGAGAACAGTCCGGGACATCGAAGACAAACTGCGATTACAGGAAGAAGTCAAGAGGGAGGCACTTTCACTGGTAAAAAAAATCAGCGTCCTAAAGAATTTATCGAACAGGATTGAAAAGGGAGAATATGGCATCGAGATAAGTGAGAAAGACTTAAGATGAGGCCCCCAATAAAACCGAAGCGTGTCGCCCTGTTCGCACATTCTGACTGATAATATCCACTGTCAGTTGCTCCGCTTAAAGGACCATTCCTGTGGCCGATTCACTCTTCAACCTCATCGGTCGCCTGTCAGCGCAATCTCGAAAAGCCGCATTATCCAGTGCCCGGTCCTTAAAGCACTTGGAGGCACAGTGAGTTGCGCGCCCATCGGACCCCAATAACCATCATAAGGCTTTCAATCCCCAAGCTAATTCTCAGGTAACTCTGCGGTTTGTAGGAACAGCCATAAAAGGGATCAGCAGAAAAGATATCCGATATGCGACCAAAATATAAATCGCTGGAAAACCGGTTTCATCACCGGCATAAGCTCAGCCATATATTGCAGGGTTACCCAAAGACAGTTGCAGCAGATGTCTGCGGAGAGTCAAGAAGCCCAACAGTCCCAAAAGAGTACCAAAAAGATATAAATAGCCGTCAACAGAACACTGGTAGACACTATAGCCGTTGATAATTGTCCCGTTATTGTAGGTTACCTGCCCGGTATTCTGCAGCACCGTACAGGCAGTGGATCCCGATCCTATATTTGTGGCAAAAGTACTTCCGTTATAATTTGTACAGTTATAGGGCCCCGTATTTAAAACGATATAATTCGTATTGCTGCCAGTTGAGGTATAATGTGCCGGATTTCCGTCGGGATGTAAAACGAAGAACAGCCTTTGTCCACCGCTTCCGTCCGCTACAAGGCATCCCATTTGTGCAGTACACATATAGCTTATCGTTGTCAGCATGATCAAGGGAAAGAAGATTTTCTTGAAATTCATCTATCTGCGAAAAAAGGTTATCTCTTAGAACATATAAATTTACACAATGTTTTGTGGATTCAAGTCCAATTTCCGGCGCGAGCTTGGCTGCTCGCCATAACCCGCCCCCCAAAGCTATAATACATACATGTTCATTTTGTTCATTATTAAATCCACGTCATCCCCACTTAAACGGTTGCTTTCATGGGAGCCGGCCTGAATACTTAAGGGCGTTCACATGCCTGATGCAGATTTTTCCAAATCAGACAAAAAAACTTGATTTTTTTTATGTCTAGCTTACAGCATGATTTACCTCACTGTTGCCTGTATTTCATGAGCATTTCCATTGCGTTCTGGTTTGCCGGATCAGGTTGCAAAACCCCTAGGTAATCGTTTTTTGAGCGCGAGTACCTCTGTTTTTAAAATGTGCTTCCCCACGACTATCAAAACCATTGGCGGCATTGGGAAACTCGCTGATGTTCAGGCAAGAATCTTGATTTCGGGAGCGGTATGACCTTCTCTTAAAAATTCATCGCGAAGCTTTCAAAATTGTTCCTTCAAATGTGATCAGAACTCCAAGCACTAAGTGAAACCATCCTTTGAATTTATAAGCATGTCCAAAGCACCAGCCCTTCAGAAGTAATTACATCAAATAGCTCTGAATTATATCCCACAATATTTAATGCTTGCTTAATATTTTCAAATCCTCGGCTCGGCCTCATATCTCGATCCAAAACTTCCGTGTTGTGGGTTTTCATCAATCTTTAAGAGAAAGGCAGTTAACGGGGGCAGGCACAAGAGCTGTTTTGTTAGGTATCCATCCTATAGCTTTCATAGGTTAAGAAATGCCAGGATACAAAAAAAAGACGTGTATGTATGATGAAACCCTATCCAGGGGGTAAAAAAAGCGTGTACAGATCGCGCCCTATGGGATAGGGTTTGAAGGCAGATGTCCTTATCTCAATCTCTGATCATCTTTTAAGTTTCAGCCTAGACGGTCTGTTGGGCCGCTGTAACAGGGAAGTTTTGCAAAATCCTCCCCGGTTGTGGGCAGGTGGAACATTTTAAGAACATTATATATCTGACCGCAGTCTTTGGTCGTGCAAAAACAAAATCCCGCTTCCTGTGTTAGATGAGGGTTCGACTCAATAAAATTTAATGGACATTAATCTCACCCAATGAATGAACTGCAATTCAGTGCGATGATCAAAGAGCACTCGCCATCACTCCGTAGACATGCAATTCGCTATACAAAAAATGAGGATGACGCAGATGATCTAGTGCAGGATACGATGATAAAAGCAATACGGTTCTACAAGAACTTTCAGGAGGGAACAAACATGAAGGGATGGCTGTTTGTGATTATGCGCAATACATTCATCAATGGCTATCGGAAAACCACGAGAAAAAAAGCACTCATTACACAGACCGATGAGATCAGTTCCCATGACTTGTTAGTCAGTGCCTCCGACAATAAAGCAACAGGAATGCTTATCATGGGTGATATACAAAAAGCCCTGGCATCAGTCCCGCCGGTTTACTCCACCCCCTTCACTCGTTACTTCGAGGGTCATAAATATCAGGAAATAGCCGAAGAATTTGGTATACCGATAGGAACAGTCAAAACCAGAATCCATATGGCACGGGAAATGCTTAAAAAATACTTGAAGAATTACCGGTCCGAAAGGTAGAATAGCCGATGTAGCTTTGGGAAATCTTCACTAAACATCCCTTGAAAAGTTCTAAACGTGTAAATTTTGAAATGCTGGAAAGTTTGTGGGAATTTGAGACAAAACAGCCGGATGGAAGTAATTCCACTTAGCATGTGTATCCCCTTTCTCGCTGCCCTGAAAAATTTCCCCTATTTGTCAGGAGCGCTATACAGTAATGAATATGGCGGGGGTCCGCATCTTCAGGCCCGGTTGTACTTCCTCCCGTAAAACCGTTATCTTTTCCTTGGCACTTTTGCGCCCGCTTTCTTGGCTTCTGACAGGCCAATCGCTACTGCCTGCTTCTCCGAGGTGACTTTTTTTTCCTGTTCCGGTCTTCAACTTCCCCTCTTTCTCCTCGTGCACGGCTTTTTCTACTTTTTCGCCCGCCCTTTTTGGATCCTCTGCCATATTGGTTGACTTTAACTGTACCCTAAATTGTAATTCGACCTCCCGTTACCGGTATAGTCGCGCCTGCAATGTAGCTCGCTTCTGCAGATGCCAAAAAAACAAAGGCTGGTGCAACCTCGACCGGCTGCCCCGCCCGCCCCATCGGCGTATCTTTGCCGAACTCTTCATGATCGGGCATAGTAGAGGGAATCAGTGGCGTCCAGATCGGGCCCGGTGCAACCGCATTGACCCGGATCCCCTTTCCGTTTTTTAGCAGTATCTGGCTTAGGTTAGCGGTAAAGTTCTGGATAGCGCCCTTCGTTGACGCGTAGGCCAAAAGCTGTTCGCTTGGCGAATAAGCATTAACCGATGTGGTATTGATAATGCTGCTTCCGGGCTTCAGGTGCGGCTCGGCAGCCTTGCACAGAAAAAACATTGCAGTGATATTCGTGCGGAAGGTACGGTCCCATTCCTCGGTGGAAATCTCGCTCATTTCTTTGTGTGCCATTTGAAAAGCGGCATTATTGACCAAAATGTCGATTCCTCCGAACTCTTCCAGCGCACGGTCAATGACCGCTTTGCAGTGCCGCTCGTCCTGGATATCCCCCTTCATCAGTACGGCCTTACGTCCGGCCTGTTCAACCAGAGCGGCTGTTGTTTTCGCATCTTCATCTTCGCTGCTGTCAAGGTAACTGATCAGCACATCGGCACCTTCCCTGGAAAACGCAATGGCTACTGCCCGCCCTATTCCGGAGTCCCCTCCGGTAACGATAGCCTTTTTGCCTGTCAATCTGCCGCAGCCCTTATATGAATTTTCGCCGTGATCTGCCTGGGGCGTGAGCCCGGATTCATTTCCCGGTGGCTGCTGATCCTGCTTTGGAAAGGGCGGCTCCGGATACTGCTTTCCGGGATCTTTGAAATTTTCTTGTTCCATATGCCTGAATATATTGTTGTTCTAAAAACCTATCGAAAAACAAAAAGGTTTTAAAAAAAAATAATCTCTGCCCACAAAGATGCGGCATGGGAAACCTAATGGAACAGGAAATGTTAAATGTGAGAAATTAAAATGGTTATGGACTGGAAGAAATTATTATTAGAATCCGATACTGAACTTTCATGTTTAGGGATGTGCGGCCGGGCGTCGATAATATTTATGCTCGCTTATCTGTTGATCCGTGTTTCCGGAAGGCGATCCTTCTCCCTAAGGAGCCCGCTGGACAACATCATCGTGATTTTATTGGGTGCGGTATTAAGCAGGGCGGTCGTCGGTGCGTCGCCCTTTTTACCGGTTATGGCAGCAAGTGCGGTAATCGTTCTGATACACCGTATCCTGGCCTGGACAACAAGTGTTATGCCAAAGCTCGGGGAATGGGTTTCGGGAAGAAAAATCGTCCTTTATCAGCACGGCCGGTTCCTTGAGGAAAACCTAAAAAAAGGATTGATAGGAAAACCGGAGATAATGGAGCAGGTACGGCAGGTTTTGCATAGTGAGGACATGCACCGGATTGATCTGATATATATGGAGCGGGACGGGAGGATAAGTATTATTTTTTCTAAGCGCCAAAATGAGCTGTCGGACTGATTAAACAGCAGGTTTCGTCCACCGAAATTCGTGGATCAGATCCTGCCACATCCGGGAGTCGCGACTCCAGCCCGCAATGATTTTACCCTCCATGACCGACTGGAGAGTCATGACCTGGAGCTGTATTCCCCAAAACCTCACCGGCGAGTGTGATCTTGTACAGAGTGCTTGGAGATTTGATCCTTTTTCCAATCCAGGACCAACTCTTGTTAAGCGCTTCCTCTCCGATCAGTTCTTCGCGGGGCGTATATTCATTGCGGTTTTTCAAGGATTCATGTAAGGTTGAGTTCAATGGCTCCGCCAAGGCGTGCATCAGGATTTTTGTAATTAGCCAGAGCTTGATTGTTTATATATGTTTTGCGATCCAGCTCGGCCTGTTCTTATGATTGTTTTGCTTTGTCATCTTTGGGAAACGCCCGGTCAGCATCCCTGCCCCGGATTTCGCCGGTGGGAATTACATCAACTTATGCCTCCTGTGCGATGTTGTCTTTATTTTCCCATGTTGCTGTTTCTTTTCCAAGATAACATCGAATATAAAAAAAAATGTCTAATTATCCCAGCAAAGCGATTCCTATCAACCCCTATGCTTTTGGAATGCAGGCAAATAAAACCTGTATTCCTTAAAGTTACGGTCGGGATTTCCTGACCGTTCAAACTGTAATTACTGTTGTTTTCACAGCATAGCAAAAAGGTAATTGCGGTCATCGGTTAAAAAATTCCCGTATAATCTTTATATTAGCAAGATGAGCAACAGAGAAGTTGTCAGACTATATCTGACAGAAGAACTCAAGGGTTCTACCAGTGGAGTATTTAGCTTGGCCCAAATATCAAAAGATGTAGGAATGGCGTCGGACGATCTGATACTTGCTTTGAAACAGCTTGTTTCGGAAAAGGTCCTGTCTGTCTTCGAGCAACATAGCAATGATGAGCTATCCATCGAGCTTGAGATATGAACGGGTTTGGAACGACGGCATGGAAAATCAATGTGCCGAAGGATGACCCAGATATGAGAGAAATCCCGGAGGCAAACTTTTCAGGTGCCGGAAGAAGTAATTTCGTCAGCTCATCCCGTACCATATTCCTCGCCTTAAATCCTGTAAAAAAAACGGAAAGGACCGCTTAACGGCATCTATTATTAGCTTTGGCAGGTCCTTGCTCAGGATTCTGTTCTCATGGTCGTACTGTACCATATCCCTGGGACGTATCGTGATGATTATTTTATTCATATCAAGGTGTTCAGGACCATGCCGGATCCTCCGCTTTTGGATACCGGCATCAACAGATTTCGCACAAAATCGTTAACCGAGGCCTATGCAGGCAAAATGTGAAACAACCAGTCGTGAGGCTGATCGAGGTTGAAATAGTAGCCCAAGAAATACTATATCGCAAGGGGTTTTGATAAATAGCGATGTTTTAGTAGATTTGTGCATACTAAAACGTATTAGCTATCAATTGAAAATTTTATTTTTGGATGACGAACCCTCATTATTAGAGGTCGCACCCCTAATCTTCGAAGGCCACCAGGTAATGACCCTTGGAAACGCCGAGAACATTTTTGCCCGAATAGAATCCTTCCGTCCCAATATCGTGTTATTGGATGTCAATATTGGGCAGGCTAGCGGCACCGAACTCTGTAGCAGATTGAAGGCTGACCCTAGAACCTCCCGCCTGCCAGTGGTACTGATGACCGCCGGTTTTATACGGGAAGATGAAGATTCGTGTGGGGCTGATGCAATCGTGGAAAAGCCCTTTGATATCAGCCGGTTGGTAGAGACAGTTGAAAGGTTGGCAACACGACGGTAAACATCCTAAGAGCATGCCCCCCCAAGGGTATCTAAATCTGAATCAAGCTGACAATCATAGCTGACTTTTTTGTTATTGCTCTCATTTGAGAAGATTATTTTCATCCCAAACCGCGCTTGACGTAAAAATTTATTGCTTGTCTAATCTAATGCTTTTTGCGGTATCAGCAAACCCCGGGCATTACGACGGTGCTTAAAGATTCGATGCGTTTTATTCAATTTCTCCATCTGCGATCCCTTCCGGAAACCAGACCGAACTGCACAGAAGTCAGCCAAACTCCCAGGATGTGCTGATTACATGGCTGTACTAAAACCCTGTACAGTCAACCGTCTGTTTCGAGAGATGTTTAGCGAGAGGGGCAATCTCGATATTGATGCTGACCCTTACTATATATGCGTTCCTACGGCCCGTCTCGAGACGGTCCCTGTGATCCGGCGGCCAAACTTGTTCCTGCGCCTGATTTTTGTTAATCCTTTCGTTTTTTCCGTTATTTTGTAGAGGTGTATGTTATCTACGAAAGAGCGAAGCAACCCGCCCCGTCTTACAGGGCTGGATTTCCGATTCTGTTGATTGTCGACGCGGTATGTAAACAAATGCAGAAATCGGGTGCACGTACGAAAAAGTCTTGGTCTTACCCATTGCAACCTGAAAAAGCCGCCTTACGGTTGGAACCGAAGAGCAATTTCGGAACCGGATTGACTGTCGCACGTAGACTGCCTGTTTAATTCACTTTCCTAAAATGGGCGTCAATCTATTTATTATAACCAGATCGATGTGCAGGCTGAAACCAACAAGCTCGCCGATTGCAGTCCGCAGCTTGCAAATTTTTCCAGATCAGTCTGCGCCCCGGCAATAATTTCCAGCGTTTCTTCTGTTTTCCATTCAGTAGCGAAAATGTCTTTATTAAATTCGCGAAGCCCTGCATGAAGGCGTATTTATCTCTGGCTTTGAGGGTAGCAACCGAATTGGGAATATTCCCGCGTCTCCACCTTTTCCTTTTTCCCAATCTGCCCAGGCTTCCTCTGAACCGAAGTCGCCCTCGCCCACTTCACGGCCCAGGAAACCGGCATCGCTCTGTGCGCGGTTTTTTTCAAAGTTTGCATTAGTCCTGAAACGCGGTACCTGGTTGTCTGGCATATTGTTCCGCTCTATTGTGTTTTCAGCTTTGGGATTTCCCAGATTCGTGTTCTTCTCTCAGTATTTTTCATATTTTAAAGGCTTTATAAATCGATTGTAAGCAGGGCCTAAACTTAAAGGCATAATTATTCGTTGCCGCTTGCGTTGCCCGCCAAATCTCCCCCACATCTCCCGCATCATCAATTTCACCTGTCAGGCCGCGCTGAACTCCGTTATCGTCAGCTTGTTTTTTCGTTAGGGCTCTGGGTTGACTGACCTTTGTCATCTTCGTCCCCTTTCGGATCATAGTTGATTTTCATAATTATGAATTTTAAGATAAAACAGCATTGGCATGCAATTGGTCCGGGAATAATCCAGATCGTACCTTTTTTGAAAACGAGGGCAGCAAAATTCTTAGAAACTGCGAACCATTTTTGCCCGGGGGTGTTGTTAATAATCGAACAGTACCTATAAAATCTGAATGAAAACCGGTAAGGCCGGGTAGCCTCTCAAAAGGAAGATTACAACCGGGTCGGACTGGAAGGAACACGGGGATCGATTAGGGAGCAAGGAGATAGCACTCAACTACGTTTTATATAGTGATCGCTAACTATCCACAACCAGCTGAGATTCGACTGTAGGGCTGTTTGCCCAGTGGATATAAATGGTTGCGATAAACACCAATTTTATGTGGGTGCGTTCTAAGCAGATTCAACTAAAAAAGGGACAAATGAGTCCGTTGGCATATCGGGCACCGAGAAGTTAAAAATCACCAGCAAATCCATAAAGTTGAATCTGCTTGCCGCTAGAATCAATAATAAAGCATTATGACCATAAAAAATGAAAATAAGCATGTAAGGGTAATCATTGAAACGCCTAAGGGCAGCATGCAGAAATTTGATTACCAGCCAGCTCAGGATATTTTTCTGATAAGCAAAATAATGCCTGTGGGACTGGTCTTTCCTTTCGATTTCGGTTTCCTGCCGGGAACTTTAGGTGAAGACGGAGATCCTTTGGATATTATGGTGGTCTCAGAATTTGGAACCTTTACCGGGTGTGCGGTAGATTGCAGGATCGTAGGGATAATTATGGCCTCGCAACAGGAAAGGGATGGGACCGAGGTGGAAAATGACCGGATCATCGCCATTCCCGAAATTTCAGAAAAATATAGGTCTGTCAGAACGATAGGTGATCTTGGCAGGGAACTAATATCAGAAATAGAGGATTTTTTTATTACATACAACCGTCTTGCCGGCAAAGAATTTAAGATCAAGAAAGTGGCTGGCGCGGCGTTAGCCTTTAAGCGCATTGGGGAGGGACAGAAGAAAAACAAACAAAAAGAATTCTTGGTTCAGATATTTTTGCCCATTAGCGCCGGCCCGGCGTTTGCCCGCACCGTTGAATGCTTGCAAAAAACCCTGACCGGGAAATTTGGAGGTACGAGCATTTACCCGCACAACCCGGTCAAAGGTATCTGGCAAGATAAGGGCTGCCCCGAAACTGATCGGTCGCTGATTATCGAGACGATGACTGAAAAGCTTGATCTTTCGTACTGGACGGCGCTCAAATCAATGCTGGAAAAGGAACTTGGCGAAAAAGAGATCCTCACACGCACGATGGCTATCAATACCTTATAATCCATCTACTTTGGAAATCTCTTTACACTGGCCCGGGATTCCCTTATATACCATTATACCGCGTTCGCGTTAATCTGGGTATGAGATTTGCCTCGCAAGAATATAAAATAGACATGAAAAAACAAAATCTCTTCGAAACTGTCCAATAGTATTACCTGCCGGACCGGAAGCTTGCCCGCTTTCATTATTGCTTTCGGCGTTACACTGACGTGGAGAATTTCTGGACCTTTGTCCGGTTTTTCGGATACCTGGCAGCTGGTAATCAATCCTGGCACGACCATCGTTACCTTTCTGATGGTTTTTCTGATCCAAAAAAGCCAGAACAGGGATTCAAAGGCAATCCAGCTCAAGCTCAACGAACTACTTGCGGCCAGCCGGCATGCCAGCAACAGGATGGTTGATATTGAAGACCTGAGCGAATCTGATCTTAATGTCCTTCATAAGTATTATGAAAGATTAGCGGACGTGGCCGAAAAAGACGATGATATCCATCACTCTCATTCTATAGACTCGGCCGAGGAACTCGCTGAGGGGAAGTCTTGCGAGCCTACTAAAAATCCGAGGCAAAAAAGCTAGCAGATCAATCGCTGCCCTGGGGATAACCAGAACTTTTGCCATTGTGCTGTATGCATCATAAAGCTGAAGATTGCTGGAGCGTGCTGGACACGGTTCCGCTTCGGAAATCGGGAAATTTCGCAACCGTAAATATTGCCATAACGGGGACATCGCGAAAAAATGCTAATGTCTGTAAGTCCCGGAGGACTCTCAATGATAAACAGAAAAACTCAAGGTCCGCTATCTGGACCATATTCCATTTTTGTTTGAGACTTGAAATCGTGAAGCTTGCTTTGTTTTTTAGATCAATAACCAAATAGACTATGGCAGACACATTTGATTTAATTGCCGGCGCAATTACACCAGCGATAAGCATCGTGTTTCTCATGCCAAATCGACGAGAGGATAATTGTTTTTAATTGATTTAGATATATAACCCGAAAGCCATTTACCAAAGAAATAAGTCATGAACATACGGCAGCTACCGCCTGATGGCCTTTTGTATGAATAGACTTCCGAAGAAGAATTCTCGATTGATGATAGTCGGATTAGATTTTTTTTAGTTTAGGCTTTAGGCCAAAAATCCTTTATAACGCATTTGGTTATTCAACAAATAAAGCTTGTTCCCCTACCGATTACTTCGCTTTCGCCCGGTAAGGCAAAATCTGCTGGATCCTTTCCACATCTCCCTTGGTTTCCCCAGGGCGGGATTCGATAGCGGAAACCGGATCCGGGAGCCTGCCACAGAGATCATTTTGGGCAGAGACCTGACCAGGTGATCTTCATCCCGGTACAGCTTCCGAATGCCATCTGTAATAGTTCTTTTAATGGGGCCAATTGTTCCTCAGAAGGCCTGGTGCCCAGTTCTGGTGAGCTGCCGCTTTCTTGTTTTTTCGTGATTGTTCCGTTAAATTGAATAATTCTAGATGCCGCGCACAAGCGGACGATCTTCATCTGTCTCACCCGATCCCCTTCCCTTTCCGGAAGAAACATCGCTACCGGCGGAAGTTGATACATTCAAACTGGCGCTTCCGGCAATACCCCGGCAACCAGTGTCCTGCGGAAGTTCGACCGGTTTTGGTAAGCCGGTTGGCAGCTGCCGAGTTTTTGAAGTTGTTTCAATAAATTCAGTTTACCATCCAATAATTTTTTTATCTGGTCAATATATAACCCTATGTGACTCGCAACGGTTTTAACAGTCTGGGAATCTTTGCAAAACCACAAGCTGGAAAACGGTGTTTAAAGAATAATCCAATTCATATCGAAATTTGCAATAATGGTTAGCGATACATTAAAACGCGTCGGCCTTCTTCTTATCGAAAGCAGGCTGACCCTTGTCTTTGCGGAAAGCGCGACGGCCGGCCGGCTAAGCGCGGAATTTTCCCTGATCGAAGATGCCGGAGATTTCCTCAAGGGGGGCATAGCCTGCTATGATGCCCGTATAAAGGAAAGTCTTTTGAAGGTTGAGCATGCTCTGGTCGAAAAATTTACACCGGAATCTATGGAGGTTACCAAAGCGATAACAGAGGGACTCCGTGGCCTCATACCCGCTGATATCCATATCGGCATAACCGGGCTGACCTGCCCCGGGGGCAGTGAGACAAAAGAAAAACCTGTGGGCACGATGTTCGTCTACGCGCTCAAGAATGGCGTGCATCTATTTTCTGAGCGGATGAATTTTTCCGGTGACCGGGAGGAAATTGTTTCCCGGACGCTAGAACGGACAGCCGTTCTGCTGGAACAAAACCTGAAACTTAACTAAGGACAATTATAATGGCAACAGAAAAAAAGTACCCCAGAAAAACATGGCTATACCGAAATGGGCTATCGGTATTTTTTATCGGCATCTTTCTCATAACGCTTTTCGCGCAGGCGCTCACCGGTTGGAAAGAACACAATTCGGAGCTGGAGGATCTGCGCGCGGAAGCCATTGGTCTGGGCACTTACCTTTGCAGCGGGCATTTCATATCGGCTACTTTCGAAAATTTTGAAAGCGAATTCCTGCAGATGGCCCTATATGTGGTACTGACCATCCCGCTTCGCCAGATCGGGTCTGCAGAGTCCAAAAAACTCGATGAGCCCGAAGAGACAGACCGCGAGCCCAGGCCTTCCTCCCGGTCCCCATGGCCGGTGAGAAAAGGCGGGCTGGTGCTGAAACTTTATAGCCATTCGCTTTCAATAACATTTGGCATCCTGTTCATGGCGAGCTGGGGACTGCACTTTTACGGAAGCTGGCAGGACAATAATGTAGAGCTTGCCCTGAAAGGGAAACCTTTGGAAAGCATGATCGAATATTTAGGCGGGGCCAACTTCTGGTTTGAAACCTTTCAGAACTGGCAGAGCGAATTTCTCTCGGTAGCCTCGATCGTCATCCTCACCATATTCCTGAGACAGAAAGGGTCCCCGGAGTCCAAACCTGTTGACGCGCCCGATCTGGAAACCGGCAAATAGACAATCATTGGTCTTTGAGTGCCATAAGGGGCTGATATTCAAAATCTACAAAATCGGAAAACCAAAATGCACGTTAAAAGGTTATCTCATTAATACCTTGGAAAAATTAAACAATATGGCAATTACAAACACAGCCACAAAATCAGTGGCCAAAAAAAAAGCCCCAAAAGCGGGCAAGATTGAGGATACGGAATTCCATGAGTTCTTTGTAGATGAGCTTAAGGATATTTACTGGGCCGAGAAGCACCTGGCCAAGGCGCTACCGAAAATGAAAATGGCTTCGACAAGCCCGGAACTTGCCGCTGCCTTTGACAAGCACACCGCAGAGACCGAGCAGCACATTGCTGCGCTTGAACAGGTATTCGAGCTGCTGGAGGAGAAGGCTTCGGCCAAAAAATGCGATGCAATGGCCGGCCTCCTTGAGGAGGCGGACGGAATTATTTCCGATACCGACAAAGGTACGATGATCCGTGATGCCGGACTGATCCTTGCCGCGCAGAAGGTCGAGCACTACGAGATCGCCACATACGGAACCCTTAGGGTATTTGCCCAGAACATGGGGCGCGATGATATTGCGGAGCTTCTGAGCCAGACGTTGGAGAACGAAAAGGCCACAGATGTAGCCCTGACCGAGATTGCCGTTAATGCGGTGAACGCTCAGGCCGTTTCCGAATAAGAGTACAGGCTCCTCAGGGAGCCTTTTTTGTTTCCGGATTTCAGGCGGGGAACGGATAATATCTTTAACCGGGAACAACACTAAAACGGAAAAAACCCACTAGCCAATCGTCCCGCAGCCAGACAGGGCCAGGATGAAGTAATCCGAGAGCTGATCAAATGCGGCATAGAGCTGAACTTCGGGATGAAAGGATATACGTCCATTTTTATCACCTGTTACAACAACCGTCTGGAAACGGCAGGGCCTTTACTGACAGCGGTGCGCAGATTGAACATGGAGGTGATAATGGAGGAAATACCGCTCTGATGGGCGCCAGCTTCAAAAGCTATCTTCCGATAGTGGAGCTGCTGGTACCGCGAAAAGCCGGTCTGAATCTCCAGCATGGCAGCGGGGGGACGGCAATGATGTTCGCGGCAATGTTTGGCGGGAACGAAGTGGTGGAGTTTTGCTCACAAGTGGCGCGGACAGTGCGACAACAGATGTCCGTGGCAGACAGCGTTCGACCTCGCATCCATGCAGGGGAGCGAAAAAGGCAATTGATCTCTAGAGCCGGCATGCTTCGGCAACCCGTGGGACCGCCTGAGGACTTCTTAAATTTTACACCAACTCCATTTATTGAAAATATGAAAAAGAGAATAAACCCCAGGGACGGCGAGAATATAAGCTTCTGGCAGGAAGGGACAGAAATTCCGTCAAATGAAACAGAGAAGGCCTCCGGCGTATACGACGTGCTGATTATCGGCGGAGGAATCACCGGGCTTACTACAGCCCTGGACCTCCAACGGGCGGGAAAAAAATGCCTGTTGGTTGATTCCCATAATCCGGGATTCGGTACCACGGGCGGGACTAGTGCCCACCTGAACACCTTTCTGGATGCATCCTATCCCGAGATCGACAGCGACTTCGGAAAAGACGTTTCAAAGATGATTGCCAGTTCGGCCAGGAGAATGATAGAAAAGATCAAGGCCAATATCGATGACCTTCAAATAGACGCCGATTTTGAATTTAAAGACGGCTACCTGTTCTCCCAGAATGATAAGGAAACCCGGCAGCTTCAGGAAATTTTCGTTTCCGCCCTGGAAGCCGGAATTGCCGTCGCCGAATCTAAAGAAAATGGCCTGCCAATTGATTTCCGGCATTCCCTGCGGTTTAAGGACCAGGCTCAATTCCATCCATTAAAATATATTTCAGGACTCGCCAAGGGATTTCGACAGCTTGGCGGGCAGATAATAGAGGGTACCATGATCACCTCATCAGAACTGCGGGACGGAATCCACTACGCCCGTTACGAAACCGGCGAGATCAGGGCAAAGAACCTGGTCTGGGCGACGCATATTCCACCTGGAGTCAACATCCTCTCCCTTCGGAACGCACCGTACCGAAGTTATGTGATCGCAGCCGAACTAAAAGACGGGAACTATCCGGACTGCCTCTCCTATGATATGCAGGAGCCGTATCATTATTTCAGGAGCCATGACCGGGATGGGGAAAATTATCTGATCGTGGGCGGCGCTGACCACAAGACAGGGCATGATGATCCGGAGAAAGCATTTGCCGAACTGGAAAAATATGCCCGGGATAATTTTGAGATCGAAGAAATTAAATTCCGCTGGTCCTCTCAGTATTATGTTCCCGTGGACGGGCTTCCATATATAGGCCAGATGCCCGGAGGCGATGAGCACGTTTATGTTGCGACGGGCTTCAATGGAAATGGCATGATCCTGGGCAGCCTTTCCGCCGAGATCATAACGGCAGTTATTCTAGAGAAGGAGCATGGTCTGGCGGGCATCCTGTCTCCTTCACGGCTTAAGCCTGTCTCCGGCTTTAGTGAATTCGTGAAAGAAAATGCGGACGCCGCATATCGTTTCCTCGCCGACAGACTCGGTGGGGACGTCGTTGAGACAGTTAGGGAACTGGCTTCCGGCGAAGGAAAAGTGGCCTCTTTCGACGGCAAAAAGCTTGCGCTTTATAAGGATGAAAATGGCGGGGTATCCGCTCTTGATCCCGTATGCACCCATGCGGGCTGCATAGTCAACTGGAACGCGAGCGAGAAGAGCTGGGACTGCCCCTGCCATGGCGGACGGTTTGATATCCAGGGTTGCGTACTTACGGGACCTCCAAGGGAACCGCTTGCCAAAATCAGTATTTCCAGCGATAGAGCTGAGGACAGAACAGCATAGCGGGTCAAAGTTCCGCCGGACAACTCATGCCGGTGCCCCGGGCACCGGCTACACTGCCACCTCTCCCTTTAATCCCCAGTCTTCAGGCGGCCTGTCCTGTTTGGGCTCACCGTCTTCAGGAAACGCACCATTGACCGTGTTCTCCCAAAGGACCTGTTCGTTGAGCCTTCTGGCAGGCTCATCAGTCTCGGGCGCGGAACAATTCGCGGCCCGGTTATTTGTTTTGTTTTTCTCTTTCATGACTGACATTATTTATGGAATTAGAGCGGGAATGACGAACCGACAAAACAGCTTTTCCGTGGCATATGCTGGAGACCATAGTCTAAGCCACCATCCAGGGTCATATCCCCTACGGCACACTTATAACGACTTTCTGAAGAAACTTGGTGGCAAAGCATTGTATCAGGAGGCTATCCTGGACAGGGTTCGGCTATACCAGCTGGGTAAGGGAATTTAGAGCGCGGCTCAAGGCAAATGGAATTTCCGAAAAGCTAGCGTTAGAGGAGCTTACCCGGCACTGGTGAAAGACTATAGATCCATTCAGTTTGGACTGATGAAGCTCTTCGAGAAATATAAGGCTTAAAGATTCAGATCCTCTATCCATGCCATTAGCTGATCATGTAAGCTATGCACGTGATTGTTTACACTTCTATTTAAATCAAGTTCCACATCCTCATGATAAATCTGCCATGTTACTTCATTAAGAAACAACGTGATGCTTTTAAAAGGATATTCTTCAGGAATGCCATGCAGTTCGAAAACATACTCGTTTTTTCTGTGCTTTTTGACCAGATGTGCAGAAACGATATGCGTACCGCCCTCAAATACAATCTGGATAAATCTTGAATTGTTACCGTTCATCTGAAGCCTTAATAATAAAGTCAAAACCACATTTATACTGTCGGGCAATATCGGGTATCTGTTTCCAGATTTCTAAAGCTTCTTGTGTTAATCCACGAAGATCAAGGAGTTTTGCAACGTCCAGCAGTTTTCCTTCAGCACTATTTTCATTTAAATAATCAGCAACTGGCAATAAGAATACAGAAAAACCATAGGCCATTGAATCTGATTTCTTATCGAACCCAAATAGCTCTACCAGTTCATTGTCCGTCGGATTATAATCGAATATAGTTTTCATCACTAAAAGTAAAGTTAAGCATTATACCGCAAAGGGATAATTTTGGCAAAATGAATATGGTCAATTAAAGGATTTTGACTAATCAAAACAATATTTATTCTTTCGAAGCTTTAATTTAATCTGTATTAAGATGAGCATAAGGTGCAGGAATAATTCTTGAAGCCCTTTTTTCTTATGATATCAAACCATGTCTAAAAGCAAACACGACAAGATGAGCTGTATTTTTGGTTTCAGTTTCAGCGATCAATGAGGCCCTCGTGTTTTCAACTGTTCGTCTGCTCAAAATAGTTGTTTCCCGATTTCTTCATTGGTCTTACCCTCCGCAATTAAGAGCAATACAATAATTTCCTTATCATTAAAACTAACCTTTATTAGCCCGCGCATTTTTTTCCATAAAGATAGCAAATCTGTATTAATACGCAGTAAATTTTAAAGAGCATATTCAATACCTACACTAATTGGACTGGTGTTGATGTATTGGAAAGTTGGCAGGCAAATTCTGTACTTACCTATTTTTTTATGATCAGGATTACACACCCATTCACACTCAGGTAAAATAGAAGGTCATTCGATTTTGCCTTTTGGCGATATCAATCCTTTCCATTATACCTTTCCCTACTGAAATCGATTGTAAATCCTCAACCTTGCTCTCGTTACTAACCACCATGTTTAAACAACACCATTAAGAGCCAACAAGTTTCCGGTATTTTTAAGCAAAAAATGAATGCAACAGAAATAATTGCCAATATATGAGTAATTATCATCTTTGTTTATGTACAGAGGAACATCAGGGCAACTGATAATAACATTGGTAGAGATTTGATTGTAGTGAATGCAGTTGCTTGTGATCTCAGGGACCAGCATCCCGAGGCAAATTATGCCAGGGAAGAATATTCAAGGCAGCCAGTGCCGTTAGATCATCCTTGGTGCAGTGACAGAGACAATTTCGGAAAGCTTCGGAAACAAAAACATGAAAGATATCTGACAAAATAAAGATATGCCAAACGTCAACCCCAAGGGGACGATATGAAAAAAAGGGCTTAATTCCGGAAGATATTCGATAAATTTGCACAAACGTTGAGAGCGTTATTTAGATTAAGGGGGATGTACGGTTGTTGTGCCCCCCTTTTACTTTATGTTATAATATTTTTGATCAGGGTATACATCCTATTCATCACGGACGGATGATTGTATATAGAGTTTTGATAAGGGTTTTGCTTTTATCTGACCTTAATTCTGATATCCAATGAAGGATAGATAATAATCGTACAAAAGAAAAATGAAAAAAAACGTTCTCACAAGTGTCATGCCTGCAACCCTATTAACTTGTTCCAGCATATTTTATCAGCTGTAAAAAGTCAGTATGAAATTCTGAAGGTCTCGTCGAAAAACTGGTTGTATCTCCGCAAGCTTTTTCCAGACTTTCACCAAAAGAACAATCAAATGTTCTTGCAAACGGTCCAGACTGGAAAACTATTGTAGATCTAGATACAATGTTTATGGATAAAGTTGTGGATAGTCACCAGCGCTTTGATGAAGTACCGCTTGAAGATGGGAAGAAGGTTTTTGAAATCATTGGAATGTCCAGAGCTGAATATATGGAAAAGGTAACATCTGCAAAATCAGCAGCTAAAAGAACTTTAAGCGTTATAATCTTAATAGCCACTTAATAGCACCTGTGCAACTCGAAAAAATGAAGGTGACTTAGAAGATTTTAAAAAGAATGTTAGATTTTAAAGGAAAATAAAAATGCTTAAGAACAGCAAAAGCAGAGTATTTTGGAAACCTCAACAATTACAACCTCATCCATTGTACAAGACCAGTTGATGCACCTTGTTGTGGTCCAGATTTCTATGTTTGTGTAGCTGTATGTGCAGCAGCTATAGAAGCATTTCATGTCTATCTTGGATGTTCATATCTTTTTTACAGGTCTTATTGTTGTAAATAAAAGTATGGAAACAGTGATTATTATAGCATCAGTTATAATATTATATGTACTATTTAACTTTTAAGGACAAAATATCCTGATAAATTTTTGTGGAAGAAGTGATATTAAATGTTTTATCTGCATTACTCTTTTCTGTCTTTTTTACAAGATTTATAAAGTTGAGCGGTGCCCACTATTTCACACCTGAGAATGTTGTATCTGTTCTATTGATAGGTTATTTTATTTATAAGGCTATTAAACAAACAATTGTAATTAACAAAAGCAAAACGGTATAGTTGAATCTTACAGAAATAAAAAGGGGATGCAACGATTGTTGCGCCACTTTTTTTTGTTTAAAGCATAAAAGGCATCAATCTATAACCGTACGCAAATATGTACCTACTTCTAATAACAGTTAATTGTATTTAGTTCTCTAAACTATTTCTTTTAATCGATGTTATCATTTTAAGTTTCATATACATGAAATAAACAGCTGAAATGGTGGGCATGGATATGTCCACCATTTCTTTTAACAATTTCGCCAGGGAAAGCCTCTCTAAGGAGGCCTATACATCAAGATATGAAACTAATGTTGCCTTTCCCAAAACCTTTGTCGGGAAACAATGGTTTTATTAAAAGTTTAGTTAATAATTTGAGGTCGGGTAGTGAAGTAATTCGCTACCCCTCTTTTTTCCTATGTTATTCTAAAATCAAAGTGATAAGTTGACTTTTCATGATCTCCCAATCGCCTAACACATTTTTTTAAGGAATATATGCCCATAGCAGAACGGGAACCGATACATGGATTGAAATCTGGTAAGCTCAGTACTTTCAACAAGCTCTACAAAATGTATCCCCCAAATCCACTTGGGCGTTCTCTTGCATATCGCGAAACAGCAGGAAACGGCGGAATTCCTTCTTCAGGAATGCTTCATTAAGATAGGTAGCAGTACTGAAAGTTATGACCCGGGTAAATCCAGGTTTTCACCTGGATAATGAACATTGCCCGGAATGGCGCAATCGATCATATAAGAAGGCGTTCATCTCAGTACCAAAAACAAGCTTTTGACATCGATATTATCACAGATGAAATCGAAAACCGGTTTACCCACAGCCTGAATACCGATACTATAGGAATGCAAAAAATAATAGCGTCCCTCTCCCCAAAACAAAGACTCTCCATCGATATGGTATATTTTAATGGTTATAGGCATAGCGAAATTGCTGAAGAGCTCAACATGCCAATAGGCGGCGTCAAAACATCCCTTCGATACGCGATCCTCAGCCTTCGGAGAATTTTCTGCAATGACAAGAAATTTGCGGCATAGACAATATATTTTTGCCCGTTTATTTTTTAATGTGAGACGAAAAAATTAATCTTCTATCCTGTTCAGATACACATTTATAACCTGTGCATATCTATCTGAGCACTTACCCGTTTCACAAGGTCATTAATATCGAAGGGTTTGGTAACGAAATCATCGGCATTACAGGACTTTTCCACCTCAGCAGATCCTGTAGCAGCGCTCATCATCACAACAGGTACAAATCTTGTAAGCTTGTTTTTCTTTAATAAATCACATACCGTAAGTCCGCTTCCGTCAGGTAGCATAATATCCAATAGGAATACGTCTACATCAAGGCTATACATCTGCTTCATAATATCTCCAACGGAACTAAAACCATATACCTGATAATCTTCATCTGTAAAAAGAAATTGCAGGACTTCCATTATTCCTTCGTTATCCTCCAGCACACATATCCGTTTTTTCATAATCCAAATTTCCCTTATTACTACCCTGCCTTATGAACATCAAAAAAGCATATTTGTTTAGTTCTTAACGTTTTAATTTTAAGTCAGATGAAAAATAGAGCCGCTCAAGCATCAATTGAGGATTTAAAATCGCGGAAACCAAAAAGAGATCAAGTGCAAACGGAAAAGGCTTTTTATTTCCCCTGGCGAGGAACAGTAAGTTTAAAGCAGGTTTGATCATCAGAAGATTCAACCGATAGCTGACCTTTGTGCGCGGTGGCAATTTCCTTGGCCATGAAAAGGCCAAGGCCAAGCCCTCTTTTCCCCGATGGAACTTTCCTCTTGAAAAAGGTTTAAAGAGATGTTTTTGGGTTTCATCAGATTTTTCCCCCCTTATTGATCACGCACAGTTCAAAACTTTGATCACAGGCACTCGCCTTGACCCATATCGGGCTGTCTTTTCCCCGTGGGTAATTGCATTTCCAAAGTTGGAGAAAAGTTGGGCAATACGTTTGTTATCACTTTCTAAGGATTTTGATAGGTCAAAACCGCTGTTGATCAACCTTTCCGGAAAGGCAATCCTCAATTCTGTTACGACCTGCCCTAGCGCTTCTTCAAGACTTATACTATTGTTAAAATTTAGCTTTATCCCACCCCCAGAGGACCACTGTCAAATACAGAATATTATCGATAAGACCTCTGTTGCGCAGGGCAGCACCCTGTATAATATTTGCCAGGCGTACATTACGTTCGTCCATCTTGCATCTAAGTTGAAGCTGAACAGCATTAGAGATTGCATTCACCGGCTTTCTTAGGTCATGTCCAAGCATTGCCATGAACTGTTCCCTAATTTTGGCATTTTTCCGCTTCTCAATAAGCTTCTCATTTGCCTTATCCACATGTCAAGTGAATCAAGATGAAAGGCGGTCTGCATTTTCCGCGAAGACCGAAAAATTGGTACCATTTCCCTTCCATGTCGCACCAAGGGGAAAAGATCTCCCCAGCTTAATCGAATAATTGTTTACCATAACCGGTTTTAGCTTTTACAGTAAATTTTAGCGGCGCCCACTGTTAACTGTTCTGTGCTGGCGGAAAAATTATTTTCGCATCAAGGGCCAGGCCAGAACGTCAGGTCATCATTTGCCCATGTTCGCCCATATACATTTATAGCTGCACAGATTTCCCAAGTCCGGACTGTCAGCCCCTTGAGTTTTTCAAAGTCTCTGGCTCTTTCTTGACAACCCCATGCAGCAGGGATTGGTTTTAACTTTATAATAATCCATTGCCCCGCTTCAGCCCAACTTCTGAGATGCTATTTTTTTTCAAAATGAGTTCTCAGGTTTGCCACATCGTCGGGAACCGAAAAATTAACGCTCAAGACCCATATCGAAAGCAGCACAACAACTTGATAAAGGCGCATTAAAGGAGCGACATCACAAAAACCATAGGGCCTGATATCCACTTGTCGTGGAAAGGAAGTAAATAAGGAACTGGGCAATAGGGGGCGCAATTTGTTTTTTGAACTATAATAAGTTAAAATTGCGAAACAATAAACATTTATAAACTGTTCTCTACAACACCCAGTCCGGCCATTATTTTTTACAGACAATATGCACAAACGAATATCTATCCTGGAAGATGATGCCGGGATTAGGGAGGCAGCTACGCTTCTTCTGGAAAGCGAGGGCTACGAAGTTTTAACTTTTTCAAATGTATCCTCCTTTATGGCCCGCAGCCCGTTAAGCGAACCCGATCTTTATCTTCTTGATGTCATGTTGCCAGATGGCAACGGCCTGGAGGTATGCAGCCTGTTACGATCTGCTCATGAAACAGCCCACACTCCCATAATCATGATGAGCGCCCATGAGGGTATCGAGCAGATGAGAAAGAGCTGCTGGGCGGAAGACTTCATAACCAAGCCATTCGACATTTATGAATTCCTGGAAAGAGTTGGCAAGGTTGTGGCCGACAGTTAACAAAAAACTTCTCAAATGAACTTACCCGATAAAGATATCCTTGCCGGCCTCATAGAAGGTTCGCCCTACCCCATATACCTTATCATGGGGGAAGAGCTTCGCATTGCAGTCGCAAACAAAGCTACACTTTGTGCCTGGGGAAGAGATTCGCGTGTGATCGGGATGCGCTTTCCCGAGGCACTGCCGGAACTTGGCGAACAACCGTTCGAAGCACTGTTGAAAAATGTAATGGCGACAGGGGAACCGTACTCTGCGGTAAACGATAAAGCCGAACTCATGGTTGATGGCAAGCTTGTTACCTCATTCTATACCTTTAGCTACCAGCCTGTCACCGACAAGGCCGGCAGGACTGTCGGCGTGGTCTGCTACGCGACAGACGTTACGGAACTGGTCAACGCAGTGGATAAAAATAGACAGCTCACGCAAAAGGAAGTCGCAAATAACAGTTCCCTGGCAAGGATGAATGAGGAGCTGATGGCAGCAAACGGGGAACTTGCCTCTACAAATGAAGAACTGCTTGAATCCTATCGGCAATTGGAGGCAAGTGAACTGCGTTTCCGGAACCTAATCCAACAGGCCCCATTTGCCATATGCGTAATCCATGCCGCGGACCTTGTCGTCTCGGAGGTGAACTCACGCTATCTGGAACTCGTTGGCAAACGCAGGGCCCAGCTCGACGGCAGGATGATATGGGAGGGGGTGCCGGAGGCCGCCGACTACTATGCACCCGTCATGCAGAGAGTAATAAGCACTGGCGTTCCGTACCTTGCCGAAGAGGCAGAACTTACCCTGGTCCGTCAGGGAGTACCCGAACAGGTATTCGTGGATTTTGTTTATGAGCCGGTAACGGACCTGAACGGTACGGTTGTGGCCGTTATGGTGATAGGTATCGACGTGTCGGAAAAGGTCAATGCCAGAAAGGCAATAGAGGAAATCGAAGAGCGGATACGCCTTGCAATCCAGGCGGCGGACATTGGGATTTACGAGATGAGCTATCTCACCGGCCAGCTAACGACCTCGGAACGTTTCGATGAAATCTTTGGTGTAAAAAACGTACGCAGGGAAACCCTGCTAGAATACTACCATCCGGAAGACGTACACCTGAGCGACAATGCGCACAGGGAAGGGCGCCTCACCGGAAATATTTTTTACGAAGCGAGAATTCTCCCCCCCGGAAGCCCTATGAAGTGGGTCAGGTTCCAGGCCCGGATATTTTTCGATTCTGCGGACATTCCGGAAAGGGTAATCGGTACGGCTGTCGACATCACGGAATACAAGACGCTGCAGCAACAGAAGGATGATTTCATATCCATTGCGAGCCACGAGCTAAAAACCCCGATAACGACGCTAAAGGCCTCGCTCCAGATGCTGGAGCGCATGAAAAACAACGCCAATCCTGTAATGTTTCCAAAACTGGTGGAACAGTCATCAAGAAGCATCAATAAGATAACGGATCTGGTAGATGACCTTTTGAACGTTTCCAAAATGAGCCAGGGCGAAGTCCCCTTACGGAAAGAATGGTTTACGGTCTCAGAGATGTTGGACAACTGCTGCAGCCATATCCGGGACAGTGGGACACATGAGCTGATCCTTACCGGCGACAGGGAGATCAGAGTTTATGCGGATGAGCACAGGATTGACCAGGTCGTGGTCAATCTGGTCAATAATGCCGCTAAATATGCTCCCGGTTCAGAAAAAATTTACCTTGAGGTATCCAGAAAAGCAGATCTTGTAAAGGTCAGTATCCGCGATACAGGACCCGGAATCTCCCCCGAAAAGATCCCCTTTTTGTTTGACCGGTATTTTCGGGCAGACGAATCAGGCAGCCAGGTGTCCGGATTGGGCCTAGGGCTATATATCAGTTCAGATATTGTTGAGCGGCATGGGGGAACAATCGGGGTGGACAGCGTTGTAGGTACAGGCAGCACTTTCTGGTTTACCTTACCGTTGGATGTTCCGTAAAGGCTGGCGGATTCCAGATACCCTGCTCTGCGAAGATGCCGTGATGTAAGTGGGCGCGCGTGAATCACGTGCAAATGTCCGCGCCCAAGACAGAATCGCGGAATTAGGCATCAGGGTGATGGCGAAATGGGCCGGGCAGTCTGATGAAAACAGAAAAGAACAGCAACCTTGAATCCGAAGGTTGCTGACAAAAGGTCCCGTAGAAGGCCCGCAGCCGAAACATATCTGTGAAAGCAGGGCTTGCGAATATTTCACAAAAACAAAACCATTGGAAAAGAAGCGCGGTTATAGAATTACCTAAATCACATTTATATGGAAAATCATAACATCAGCAGGCGCAGGGCCGTCCAGGGCCTCGGCCTGGGAATCGCCGCGCTATCACTGGGCCCTTCCATGGCCGCCTCAGCCGGAACAAATGGGCAAAGCCTGTCCACCGGACCACTGGAAGACCCTACAACAAAATATCCCAGACCGCCCTTCATCCACCAGAATCAGCCCTGGCCGGCCCTGGCGGGTAAAATGGACCCCCGTCCAGACCATGGCGAAACCAGCTACAAGGGTTCGGGCAGACTGTCAGGCAGAAAAGCTTTGATAACAGGTGGCGACTCGGGCATGGGACGGGCAGCGGCTATCGCCTATGCACGCGAGGGCGCCGATGTGGCGATCAATTACCTTCCACAGGAAGAACCCGATGCCAGAGAGGTCGTCGAGCTGATCAGAAAGGCAGGCAGAAAGGCGGTAGCCATACCCGGAGATATACGCGATGAAAGCTTCTGCAAAAAGCTGGTCGATACCGCGGCAAGGGAACTGGGCGGACTTGATATCCTGATCAGCAATGCAGCCCGCCAGCAGAGCACGCCCTCCATCAGTGATATCACCACCGAACAGTTCGACTGGACAATCAAGACCAACATCTATGCTCCCTTCTGGATCATCAAAGCGGCACTGCCGTATTTACGGCCCGGGTCTGCAATCATCGGAACAACATCTGTCCAGGCCACCGACCCCTCACCTGATCTCTATGATTATGCGCAGACGAAAGCCGCAACGACAAATTTCGTCAAATCGCTTGCAAAGCAGCTGGGTCCAAAGGGAATCAGGGTGAACGGGGTAGCTCCGGGGCCGATCTGGACACCGCTGCAGATGGGTGGAGGTTCTACGCCCGAAAAGTTAAGGGAATTCGGAAAGGAAACACCGCTCGGCAGACCGGGACAACCGGCGGAACTGGCCTCTATCTATGTTCAGCTCGCGTCCAACGACGCCAGTTATTCAACGGGACAGATCTACGGAGCGGCAGGCGGAAGCGGACAGCCATAAATAGCAAAATCGCCAGCCTGCCCTGCACATTGGCAACCCCCTAACGGACGGGCCCGAAAAAGTGGCCGTCCGTAGTCTCTCTCCCAGCTATGGTTAAAACAGGACTGCATGGTTCGGGACAGGCGATGCTGCCTCTTGAGAAGTAAAGAATTGTAGTCGCCAACCAACATAACGGGGAGCCCAGTTGCAATGAGCGTTTGGGCGTGATCTACCAGTCTTGAAAACCAGCGCTTTTTATATTCATATTTCGGGCCGGGATATGGATTGCCGAAAGGAAGATAGATGCAGCCGATAACGGTATAGTAGGTGAAAACTTTCAGAAACCTGCTATGGGTATATTCGTATCTTCTCCTGGCAGGTCGTTCCTTAACTACATTAATTCCTGGCCGAAGTCTCTGGGGATCAGCACAGCGAAAACTTCTGTAAACAAATATCTGAGCACAACGGGGAGGCAGGCAGAACATGATAGTATACACCTGCCACTCCTAGGTCCTGAGCTTCCGTTTTATGGCTTTAGAACCACTTTAACACAATCTTCTTCTTTTGTATCAAATATCCTGTATCCATGTTCAGCCTCTTCCAGAGGCAGAGAGTGGGTAATAATGTCGTCCAATACAACCTTTCCATCGTTGACCAGTCCAATGAGTTTATCGACATAATTAAGCACCGGTGCCTGCCCCTGTTTGATGGTGATTCCTTTGTCAAATATTCGAAACAATGGGAAATTATCATATGGCGAACCATAAACACCCACGATAGAAACTGTTCCCATTCTGCGAACTGCTTCAAAACACATTTCCAAGACCTTCATAGATCCCTTTTCGAAATTTATAGTTGCCTTTACCCTGTCAAAAAGGTTACGTTCAGGCTCGAAACCAACGGCATCTACACAAACGTCCGCGCCACGTCCGGCGGTCATTTCGCGGATGGCTTCTACCACATCCACCTTGTGCGGGTTGAGCGTATCGACTTTATTCACCGCCTTGGCCTTCGCTAATCTGTAGTCCAACGGATCGATCGCTATCACCCTGCCTGCACCATTGAGCCATGCCGCCTTTTGAGCCATAAGTCCAACAGGTCCGGACCCAAAAATGGCAACAACTTCGCCGCCTTTCAGCTGCGCCCAGTCGATAGCCGACCAGCCCGTGGGAAAAATATCGGTAAGGAACAGAGCCTGTTCATCGCTAAGATGCTCCGGCACGGCCCTTGGGCTTACATCGGCATATGGTACGCGCACGTACTGCGCCTGTCCACCAGAATAACCTCCGTACAAATCTGTATACCCAAAGAGCGCACCGCCTTTTTGATCTGCGACATTACCTGCCGGACCATAGTTTTTATAATTTGACTCCTCACAGGCGGGAGATGCTTCATGAGTGCAAAAAAAACATTTACCGCAGGAAATCGGAAAAGGGACTATTACCCTGTCACCCTTTTTCAGATTTGTGATCGAAGATCCTACTTCCTCAACTATGCCCATAAATTCATGTCCCATTACCATAGGGTCTTTTTGGGGAACTGCCCCGCTTAAGATATGGAGGTCGGAGCCGCATATCGCAGTCGAAGTAACTTTAAGGATAACGTCTCTCGGATCAAGAATCTGCGGGTCAGGTACGGTTTCAACTCTAATGTCCCCGGGTTTGTGAAATACTGCTGCTTTCATAAATTTGATTTAATAATTGAGATATAATTACGCTTTGTCGAAAATTACCATGGAAAAGAGTTTAATGGAACGCCGACTCGGATATTTTTAGAACACATTAAAAATCAGATTGGTTTGCAAATGAGCGCATTTTTTGAAAAGAAGCATCCGCGTTGCATGGTGAAGGGCATTAAGAAAGAAAGCCATGGAGGATATCTTTACATAAGATGCTGAGACAACAAGCTTCAAGGGTACTTTAAATTGTTTGATTGCTAAGGTAACTTATGCCCGACGATCCAAACCATTTTCGCAGGTCGATTGTTAGAGTGATATACCTAAGTCAAAAACATGGATAATCGTCAAGCATTTGCGCTTATAACCGGCGCTACGAGTGGAATTGGGCTGGAATTAGCAAAGCTCTTCGCTAAGGATAATTACAACCTAATTATCGTGGCTAGAAACGAAACAGGACTTGACTCTACCGCACAGCTATTGAAAAGCGAGGGAATCGAAGTGGTTACAATTAGTACAGACCTTTTTGTTCCCGGTAACGCAGAAGAGCTTTACAAACAGGTGAAGGGTCTGGGTCTAACAGTTGATATACTGGTAAATGATGCAGGACAGGGCGTATACGGGAAGTTTATGGACAATGACCTCGCCCGGGAACTGAATATCATTCAGCTGAATATAGCCTCACTAGTCACCTTGACTAAGTTCTTCGGTAGGGATATGGTCAGTAGAGGCTCGGGCAAAATTTTAAACCTGGCATCGATAGCTGGCAAGGCGCCAGGCCCATACCAGGCCGTATACCACGCCACCAAAGCATTTGTTCACTCATTTAATGAGGCCATAAGAAATGAACTTAAAGACTCAGGGGTCAGTGTTACATCATTGTTACCTGGTGCAACAGATACAGATTTTTTTAACAAAGCAGATATGCTGGATTCTAAAATTGTAAAAGAGGGAGAACTCGCCGATCCGGCTAAAGTAGCCGAAGATGGCTATAGAGCCTTGATGGACGAAAAGGACATGGTGGTTTCAGGTTTTAAAAACAAAATCCAGGTTGCGATGGGGAACGTTACTCCTGATAGTATGCAGGCTTCACAGATGGAAAAGATTCAGAAACCCGGCGGGCAGAAAGATCAATAATTGAACGATGGAATAAATTACGATATTAGCATTAAATGCCATAACAACCATTCAGTCTATTCTCTCCAATCTCAATTAATTATGTTTAACTTGTCAAGTAGTTAGGAAGATCAGAGAGCATAGAAAAGTTATTTTTAATAAAAATTAAATAATCGGACATCTTTATTATAGTTGTGGATACTTCATATATCTACAATAATATTTGTCAATAATCAAAATACCCAATCATGAACAACACTCAATTTTCTCAAATGATTGAGCAGTACAGGGTTATGCTCAGCGCGTTTGCACTTAAATTTACAGGGGATGTGGAAGATGCCAATGACCTCATACAAGATACAATGGTGAAGGCATTGCGGTTCTCACAAACGTTCACAGAGGGGACAAATATCAAAGGCTGGCTGTATATGATCATGCGAAATACCTTTATTAACGATTACCGAAAAAATGCCAAGAAGGTTGCCCTGGTTACACAGCAGGATAAGGTTTCCTCCGCTAATCTACTTTATAGCGCATCATCAAATCAAGGCGAAAGCAGGTTTGCAATGGAGGATATTCATGTTGCTCTTTCCAAGTTACCCAAATCATTGTCAACACCTTTCATTCGATACTTTGAAGGCTATAAATACAACGAGATTGCCAAAGAATTGGACCTGCCTTTGGGAACCGTAAAAACACATATTTTTGAGGCTAGAAGGCGTTTAAAAAAACAGTTGCAAATTTATCAAAGGGTACATTACAATTAACCTTATATATAATTCGAGACGGGTTAGCTCAACCATCCAAGGGTTTAATATTGAATCTCGGTGAAAAAGCGGCCGCTTGTTTAATTTACAGCATCCGCCAATAAACTAGAAAATTGTGGAAATAAGCTTTAAAGTCTGCTACCTACTGATCTTGAACGTTTTAAGTGTTGTTTGCTGCTGTCTGATTTCTTCTTATGCCCTAGACTATGAATGAAATCCTAGGGCTCTAAAGTTGCAGCTATGAGCAAATATCAATTTGATAAATTATTTAAATTCCAGAGACAGTAGCGATATTGGGTCAGAAGCATCCCCAACAGCATACGAATTTCAAAAAATGCATTAGATGCTGTTGCCATATAGAGTAAGGTTTGGCGCCTTATAAAGGGGTTCAGCAATATTAAGCTAAATGTCTATATTTGATTTTGATCGACATACAAACCCAAAGCATTTGGACAAAAAGTCCGCTGTACAATTTGAAATGTAGTTAGGTGCTACTTTTCCGAAAATCCTAGCATTCATGATTTAATCAAATTCACAACATAAAAACTTTTTCCTGCCTATACCGGTGTATTGCCTTTTATCGACTTATGATTTACAGTATTTTTGCGTGACTGGATCGAGGCTGGAATGCACCTTTGTCTTAGCACCGGCAACGCGGAATCAGGCAGGCTCAAAAACCAACCTGAAACTTGAGCGATTTGCAGTCAAGTTTCAAAATCGTTTTCAAAGGGTAATCAGGCGCAATTATATACTCCCGCATGTTTCCAAAAGAATAAAAATGATTACTTTTATAGCATGACAGAGAAGAAAAAACGCTTAGCGGCCTTCGATGACGATGAAGACCTGCTCAATATCTTTCGTTTCCTGTTTGAGGATGAAGGCTGGGAGGTAGAAACATTCTCCAGCTGCGACGAGGTGATAGCAGTTACGAAAGATTTCAAGCCTGACCTGATTCTTATGGACAACTGGATCCCGTCCATTGGTGGCATTCAAGCTACCCGGCTCTTAAAGTCCCATCCTGATTTAAAAAGAATCCCAGTCGTGTATGTTTCCGCAAATAACGAGATCAAGGAACTGTCCATTCGTGCGGGCGCCGATGGTTTCATAGCAAAGCCGTTCGACTTCACCGCACTATTAAAGCTCGCCAGCTCACTGGTCGAAAATTATTGTTAAGTTCTACCATCATATTCAAATGGAAAACCTTCTCAACTCCGAAGCATTAGCTGCTGGTCAGCATGAGATAAGTACACTAATCGAGAGTGCGCCGTTTCCAATAGCTGTCTTTACGGGCGCAGAAATGCGCATTTCCCGGGCCAACAAAGCAATTCTTGATGTATGGGGAAAGGGCCCGGATGTCATCGGCCGTCTTTATCGGGACGTATTGCCGGAAATAGAAGGGCAGGGAATCCTGGAATCCCTTGCAGAGGTCTATCGGAGCGGAAAAGCATACCATAACCGGAACAGCAAAATAAAACTGCTGATAGACGGGAATATCCAAGAATTTTATTTCAACTACAGTTTCACGCCACTGTTTGATCAGAACGGCAATGTATATGGAGTAATGAATACAGCGGCTGAGGTAACAGACATGAATATGGCCAAACTCCGCGCGGAACGTAGCGAGCAAAACTTTCGAGATATGGTACTGCAGGCCCCTGTTGCAATGTGCCTGCTCATAGGAGAAGATTTTTCTGTCGATTTAGTAAATGAGTCGATGTTGGACATCTGGGGAAAGCCCAGAGAGTCGGTTGTCGGACGTCCTATTTTTGATGCGCTTCCGGATGCAAGGGAACAGGGGCTGGAGAGGGTCATGGAACAAGTTTATCTTACGGGCGAACCGTTTTATGCCAATGAACAGGCGGTCTCGCTTTTACGGCACGGTAAAAATGAAGTGGTATATCAAAACTTTGTCTACCAGCCTTACCGAGGAAGTGATGGACGGATTTTGGGAATTCTAGCTATTTCGGTTAATGTTTCGGAACAGGTGATATCCAGGATGGAACTGCAGAAAGCCTACGAACAGGTTCAGCTTTCAAAGAAGGCGGCCCAGCTCGGTACTTTTGATCTCGACCTTATTAAAGGATCAATGGAATGGGATAGCCGGTGCCGGGAGCTTTTCGGCATCACACATGAAGATACGGTGAGCTATGAGCGTGATTTTACAAAGGGGCTCCACCATGAAGACCGTGAACGGGTATTGACATTAATCTCAAACCTTTACTCCGACCCCTCCACTCTTGGAGATTATGATATTGAATATCGGACCGTGGGTGCGGGTGACAATAAGGTACGATGGGTCAGGGCAAAAGGAAAAGTTTACTATCAAAAAAATACTCCTGTACGATTTATAGGTTCAGTACTGGATATCACAGAACAGAAACAAAACGAGATCAGGCTGAGCGATTTTGCCGAGAAGCAGGCCCGCTTGGCTGCAGTCGTCAACTCTTCAGATGACATAATTATCTCAAAAACTTTGAATGGAATTATCACGAGCTGGAATCCGGCAGCTGAACGTGCGTTTGGATACGCCGAGTCTGAAGCGATTGGAAAGCACATTTCCATAATCATTCCCAGCGAAAGGCTGAGCGAAGAAGACTTTATAATATCGGAGATCAGACAGGGCAAAAAGGTAGATCATTTTGAAACAGTGCGCAGGGCCCGAAACGGCCGATCGGTACAGCTTTCTCTCACCGTTTCACCAATCATAGATAGTAATGGCAATATTATAGGTGCATCCAAAATTGCCCGTGATATCGAAGCCCTATTAAAAGATCAGGCAACAGCGAAAAACTATACTGAGCGCCTTGAAATCATGAATATGATGATGAGTACGGTTTCCGAGGAGCTCGACCTGAACAAAATCCTTCAGAAGGTAACTGATGCGACTACGGAGCTTACCGGAGCGAAATTTGGTGCTTTTTTTTATAACAAAACCGACGAGCAAGGAGACTCCTATATGCTCTATACGCTTTCCGGGGCACCACGGGAGGCTTTTGAAAAATTTGGGATGCCCCGAAACACGCCGGTCTTTCATCACACCTTTGCGGGATTAGGTGTCGTACGCGTGGCGGACATAACCAGGGATCCCAGGTATGGTAAAAACGACCCACACTTTGGAATGCCCAAGGGACACCTGCAAGTGGTAAGCTACCTCGCTGTGCCGGTAATCTCAAGAAGCGGGAAAGTGATCGGTGGACTTTTCTTCGGCCACCCAGACCCGTCGAAATTCACCCTTGAGCATGAGTTATTGGTCAATTCCATCGCAGCGCAGGCAGCAATATCTATTGATAATGCGGTGCTGTTTGATCAGGTAAAATCCTTAAACGATAAAAAAGACGAATTTATTGGACTTGCAAGCCACGAACTCAAAACTCCACTATCTAGCATTAGCGGTTACCTGCAGATCCTCGACAGACTTATTATCGAAGAAAAGCCAAAGGCTTTTCTTCAGAAGGCGTCGAACCAGGTGTCCAAGATTACCGCCCTCGTAAACGACCTTTTGGATGTATCGAAGATCGAAGCGGGCAAGCTTCAGCTCACCATAGGAAATTTTGATCTTTGTGAGGTTATATCCGATGCAGTTGAGCTGGTTCAGTACAGCGCCCCAAGGCACGAAATAGTTTTTGGCGGTGGCTTTTGTCCCTGTATCGCAGTTGGAGACGCCCAGCGTATCGAACAGGTGGTGATCAACCTCCTTGTCAATGCTGTCAAGTACGCACCGAATGCCCGAAAGGTGGAAATCAGTATTCAAGACACAGGTAAGGAGCTTACCGTGGGCATACGCGATTTTGGCCCCGGAATCCATCCGGATAAACTGAAGAATATTTTCGGGCGGTTCTATAGAATCGAGGAGCAAAACCAGAATATTTCCGGCCTGGGAATAGGCCTTTATTTGGCCCACGAGATTATTACCCGGCATAATGGGGACATATGGGCTGAAAGCATCTTAGGAGAGGGAACAAGCTTTTTCTTCTCGCTGCCGCATCTGCTGGAAAAGAATCCCGAATAATAGACATACTCCACGAAAAGTTTCCCTGCACTGAAGAGCATAATCTATTAACCTGCGCGTAAGCACCTGCCTTTCATATGAGAATCTGCTATATCCCAATCTACATTCCCGTCTTCCAGCATGGTTCCAAGTAAATCGTTATTGCTGCCATATGGCCGACTTTAAGGAGCCCACAAAAAATAATGCAAATTCTGTCCAGATTGATTTTGGTCGTCTGCTCCATTATAAAATAATATCTGCACCGCAAACCGAGACTTCAAAATCCAATAGTTTCATGTTTTCCTGTAGAATGCTTTTCAACCGGGAAATATTCAACTAAATTTTATCGGTGCAAATTTTGTGCAAATAAAAAGCCCTACTCCGACGGAGCACAGCTAACTAACTGACTATCAGATTGCTATTATGAGCTCGAACCAGCGACCCTCTGATTAACGGAAACTAGGCAAATACCTAATGTTGCATTATTTTGTTTTCTTTAATGCACCTACGAATTATTTAAAAAGAAAAGGAACTACGGTGCTTACATATTGAATTTTTGTTCAGATCCAAAATCAAGTATTTGGAGTGGTTCATATTTCATCCCGAAGTTGTCTCTATTCCCATGGGAATAGTCAATTAAAAGTTGATTCTGGTCACATCTAGTAAGAAAAATGGCTCTTTGTCGTCGTCATGAATATGAATCCTCAAGCTTTTTGAAAGTGGCATAACATATTGGTGGGGCACTTGGTATTACAAAAAAACGTTATAAGGCTAACCGTTAAGTGTAACATGTTTCCTGTAAGTGTTTATTGTAATGCATTCTATGGATGTAATTCGGGTTTTCAATTAGAATTTTTAGATTACAGTTAAACCTTCGTTTTTTTGTAATCCAAATTATCAAAAACTCATCATCAAAAACTAAAATTCTGATTTAAATAATGGAATGGATTTATGATAATCGGCAAAAAGAAAAAGAGATATTTAATGCTTATCTGGAACGGTTTACTTTGCTTAAAGGCATCGGCATTTGCTCACAATCAATTATCAGAAAAGAAGGGAATTTTAATAAAAAAATATCACTCTTAAGCTTAGACACTTTAAAGCTGTTTGGTGGCCAGTATAGGATTATCTAAACATATTCCCTTTCAATATTTATATTTTATGGCTAGAATTAAACTTACTATTAGCTTGCTTGTTTATTCTGAATTTAGCCTTTCAAGAATCAGAGTTGAAAAACTTTTCACACCAATTTTTATGCTTTCCTCATCAACAGCGAAGTTAGGTGCGTGATTCATTGCAACTATGCCTTTTTTAATATTAGACCCTCCTAAGAAGAAATATACACCAGATACTTTTTGTTGAAAATAGGCGAAATCATCATTGAAATATGGAACTTGCCCATAGTCACGGACAATTAAATGATTACCACAGGCCTTATTTATGGCTTTTATCGCTTCCTTAGTCAACTTTTCATCATTAACTACTGTTGGATTTTCCTGTACAAAAGAGACGGACAGTAATTTTTCCGCATATTTTTCCGCTCTGATTAGTTGTTTAATTTTAGGTATTAGTTTTCTGAGGTTCGATTGGTTTGTCTCGTATAAATAGGTATCTAAAAACAATTCGTTATTTTTGGAATAGATCTTAAAATGTTCATCCATAATCAAGTAATCTTTAAAAATGGTCTTTGGGTTTATTAATCCAATGAAAGGGTCACCTATATGTTGTAATTCCCAGGGCTTACTGTTCGTTTTTGCACGGGACATTGAACTATATATTTTGCTGGCGAGTGCTTTCGCCTCTTCTTTAGATACCTCATTCGTCAATTTAATCCTGATGCTTTTCTGGTATGCAAACATTTCATTTGGCTTAACCATAATCTGCCCGACCGGAAGGGCAGTTATATGTAAACCATAAATTTCGGATGGGTTGATTTTGGAAAATAAATCATTGTCAATCATACGCTTTGCTCCAAGAAATGTTTCTTCTTCTGATTGAAATATAAAATATATGGTTCCCATTAACGATTCTTTGTGTTTAGAAAGAACTTCCGCTATTCCCAGCCCAATTGCTAGATGTATATCATGGCCACAACCATGTTGCACCCCTTTTATTTTGGACTTGAAGTCAACCGCGTCAGGAAAATCATTTGGTAAAGCATCCATGTCAGCTCGCCAGGCAATCTTCCTTCCCCCAGCTAATCCTCCTTTTAGAATCCCTACAATACTATGCGAGTATATATTTGTATCAACCTCAATCCCTAAATCAATCAAATATTGCTTTATGATTCTCTGGGTGCGTTTTTCTTCTCCTGCCAATTCAGGGTTTGCATGAAAATCTCTCCTAAGTTTTACTAGCTTATCATAAATTTTATCAGTTTCTATGCTGATCAATTTGTGAGTTAAGACTTCGTTAGATGTTGTTTCGAGTAAATTAGTTAGAGTATCGTTTCTTGTCTGCCCGAAGCTTGAAAGACTGAAGATGGTAAGAAGGAGTGATAGAATGATTTTCATATGTTAATCTCTGCCCCCTATGACAACCTAAAAATTGATAATGTTACAATCCTACTTCTTTAAAAGTCGTGACCAAACGTATGGTAGATATAATTATTATTAAACGGTGGTATTCATGAGAATCAAAGTTACTCTCAAAAGGCTCGAGGGAGGCTGTAAAGTGCCTCTTCAAATGACTTAACTTATTTGAATCTAAGGAAAAGCCCTAAGTTATTACTATGGATTCCACTTTTCCATAGTTTACCATAATTCTTGAATCCGTTCTTTTCAAGTATTCTAACCATTCCAGGATTATCCTTAATTTCTGTTGAGGCCATTAAGTTACCGTCACCAAATTCATTTAAGAGAGTCTGAACGAGATTGCTTGCAATACCCTTACGGGTATAGTTGGGATCGGTATATATATATCCAATTTCCCAATCAAAAGAACTCTCTAAATCACCTAAGTCAGCGTTCTCATGATCAAAATCCTCCGTTGTCTTTGGCTTTATACCACCGATCGCTATTGGTAGGTCAATATGTGTGACAATGCAAACAAACTTACAGCGGTCTGCCTTTATTAATAGATTTCCCCTAACCTTTCCTTGTAATTTAAGAAAATCAGCAAAAATAGTTCTGTGAACATTAGTAAGGCCCTTTCTATAAATTATTTCATATCGTAGGTTCATCTCACCTAATTATTAATTATTAGTCTTTTTAAAATTGCAAGTATAACCATCCTGATGCCAAGTATCACCATTTTTTAATTGAAGACGCCATTCCCGGTTCAGACTTTGAAGCCACTGACAATTAATTGGTTGAGTAATCATGATAGGTTTTATCTGTTCTTATGCCATTCAGGAAGGCAATTGTATTTAGAATTATACTTTTTCAGTAAACCATCTTCAACCTCAGTCGGCAATTTGCCTTTGTTATCTTCATACATTATCCACCAACAGATCTTTAGTTCTTCAATATTTCGAAGAGCCATTTCTTTAGGGAAACAACTGCGCCTCTTTTCTCCGAATAAAGGATGCTTGCCATTGACGATCCGGTCTTTGATTCCCCCTAAACCTGTCTTTCTTACTGATACATTCCATTTTTTACTTGCCCACTGGAACCAATGTAAAGAAGTCTTTCTTTATTGTTGAAAACACCGAAGATCAGGTAAACTCCACCTTTATCGTCAGGTGCGTTACACTTTTCCCTTAAAGACTCACTCCGTTGATATGAAAAACATCCGTTGTTAGTATATTATTGCAATTCGGAGAAAAGTATTAGTACCTCAATCATCGCGCTAAAAACCGTATTTGTCCTTACGTAGCTTAAATGCCTTCTCCCCGCCTTCCATCACAGAAGTAATCTCATCCTTAACAGCTTTTGAATCAATAGCTCCTTCAGCTTTTATTGTACCTCGGGTTTGATTTCCAGCTTCTCGATAGTCACAACACACAACAAGTTCAGCATCGCCATTAACTACAAGATTCGCATTGTGGCTAGTGAATATTAATTGCCTCGACTTCTTTGCATCCCATATGTTTTTTATAATATCATCAATTGCTCTGTTGTCAATATCATCTTCAGGTTGGTCAATCAAGAGCGGAGTGCCCGGCTGATTTAGTAATACTGTCAGTAAGGCAGTAGCTTGTTGACCCGCTGATGCTTCAGAAAAAGGTATAACATCTTCCATTTCACTGTTCGTTGTATACTTGAAATCTGGTGTAAACTCAATCTTTAAGGTTGCCAAATTCAACCAGTTATCAGCGGTTAAAACCTCACTAATTCTCCTTAGGTTATTATCATTTAATCCATACTCTGAAAGTCTTGGGCAATGTGGTAAAGAATAGTCAGATAAGCCTTCAGCTAATTTTAATTCCGCAAGGTTACGCAACTCATTTAGCACTAAATTCCACTCCTCTAAAGGACTCTCTCCCGAACCTATGGCAGAACAGATTTCTTGGATCTTTTCTCCTGAAATCCTTGTCCCGGTTAATGCCTTACTAAGCTCTGACTTGATTAATATTATATCAATATTCTTAAGTACATCGATTTTGATTATCCCTTTGGATAGGTCACTAAATTTAGTTGCTTGCTCGCTTAGTATTAAAGCTTTTTCATTATGTAATCTCCAATACTGAATTCTAAAGTTTTCAAATGCAACTGCAGGATCACCAATATCCCTTAATCCTGCTAGGCGCACATTTACGCTCTCGCTAAGTTGAAGTAGTCTGTTTTCAATTCTTTGAATCTCATCTAATTGTTGTTGATTTGAAGAAGACCTGGATTTAGCATCATTATATTGAGCATCAAACTCTTGCTTTAATGTGTCCCACTCGGCTAGTTTAGTTCTTACCTCTTCATTGTTTTCTGACAACAAAGTATCTTTCAATGCCGTCGCTAAGTCTTTTATTTCATTGAGCTTTCTTGATTTTGCATCATGTAAAATGCTAATTAAGTCAATATTTGGTAGGCTTAAACCTTCAGGTAGCGGTTCAGGATGGTTTTGTAAAGCTGTCGTAAGCTCATTAACTTTCGAAAATACTGTATCAAATTCACGTTTAATGTTGGAAATAACATTTGCTTCTTGCTCATAAACAACCTTTTTAGCAATCAATGCTTGGTCTTCTTCAGATATACCGCTTAATGATTGTCGTAAAGCAAGAGCCTGGGTACTTAGTGAAGTTGTCTCTAATTCTATAAGCTCGATCTCTTTTTCAATATCCCTCCTTCTATTTACATTTAGATATTCACTGCGTGTCAATTTTACGTTTTCTGCTAGCTCAAAATCTAAGTTTGCTATTTCGGTTAAAATTGGAGTTTGAATAAAACGCTTTAATTCATCTGTTGAAACCCCGACACTGCTTAACTGTTTTTGGCTATATGCCTGTATTGGCAATATTTTCCTTACATCTTCTTCTTTAACAAGTTGAAAATCGCCAGCATCAATCTTGAGATGGATCTCATTAGAAATAGTACTTCTCTTTATTATGTGATTTATCCCGTTCAGGGTGAATGTAATGCGCACCTCTCCCCCAAAATCCGTTAAGGTTTTCTGGATCAGTTTTTTTCTACGCTTTTCTAAGTCGGACATATCATCAGGATCAGAAAACGACCTTATCTGATCGCACACCCCCCACCTTAGGTATTCCAGAATCGTAGATTTACCGGTTCCCCGTCCACCAATTAAGGCATTGTACTGGGCATTAAACTCAATAGAAAATGAACCCATAAATTTTGAGTTAGTTACATCAAGTTTCTTTAAAGTAACCTGTGGTAGCAACGGTTCATCTTGACTAACCCGTGATTGCCTTGCTAAAAATGCTTGCCTTAATGCCTCCGCACTGGGCTGCGCCCATTTAATCCACGTGAAGTGATCCCCAAATTTTCTTCCATCTTCAAATCTGTTATCAGATGTCCTTATTACAGCAATAGCTTTGCTTGCATAATTCACATCTCCACCATTAAGCTTATTCAACCATCCGGTATCTGTAGAGAGCTCCCCGTCAACATACCCCCCCACACATGGCATCTTATTATAGTGATCATGTGCACCTGCTCTTAATAAAGTCGAAGTACCTTTACAATTAACATTGGGTAATAGTATATACCGCCCTTTTAGTACTGCTTGATCATCAAATTTTTTGTGCAAATGCTTCAAATCCATGATTTGCTCAGTGGAGATCCGAAGAGTGGGTGCGGTTTTCTTTTCAAAATCATTAGACGCCACTATGCCGAACATTGATAATGCAGCATCTAAATGTTGGTCGTGTAAATCTGCATCGAAAATAATTATACATTGACACGTAGGAGTTGTAAGAGTTAATTCAATACCAGGGAAAACGGTAATACACTTACTACTTTGGCCGGTACTTATATATTCAGTGTTTTCAGCAATCGCGACTTTTCTAATAACCTTTGCAAAAGCTAAATCATGATGATCAGTAATTGCGATAGCATTTAACCCCTTATCTCTTGCCTTTTGCAGATACTCTTTTGCAAATTGAATTCTACTATTAGATATATCTTCCTTTTCTTCGTCAGTCAAGAGATCTAATCTATCTGGCTCTGTACCAAACGTATTTCCGGTCCACTGTAGGTCTCTTGGGGAATGTACTTGAAAATCACATTTTTGGAAGTGAGCGCCTTTGTCCATGTAGTTTTAAATAAGGGTTAGTATAATTAATATTTTGGAGAAGATAAAATTGTGTTAGTCGTTGCCAGATTTATCGCTCTTTAAATATCTCAGTAATATACTAAGATATTTAAAGAGTCATAGTAGGCTCTTGATCTTCAAGAATAAAATGCCTTTAATAGCGGCTTATATCCATATCTCTTCTGTAACTATGGTTGTTCTTCGATACATTTCCTTTTATTTCAGGTGCGATCAATTGACAATATTTACTTAATCTCTTATACCCTGACGCCTGTCTGGCCCTTAACTCTGTGAAGACTATTCCAAATTTGATCCGTTCTCTGTTATATTGGCGTTCGTGTTCTTCCAGGAACTGCATAAGCACCTGCAATCTGACCCAAACATCATTATTGTAAGAATGTTAGAGCACTTGTGTGGTAAACAAGACCATTTTACAAAGTCGCAATAGTGAATCATACTTTAAGTAAACTAAGTACCTTATCATAAAATGGTGAAATAATAATAATGCCGCTTTACTGTATATTTCAACAAAAGTATCCACCTCATTTCGAACCAAACTAGCCACAAACTGATTACCGGGGCTGGCAAAAATTAGCGTCTGAACTGATCGAATATAGCTCATTCTCTTTTACTCACGGAAACTTTAAAGTTTCCCGGGTTAAAGTTGACCAGATCAATCCCTAAACGCATTTTGAAGTTCTATATTGATGTATTGAGTTGCTTATTACTTCCTCTTTTAACAAAACCTCTCAAATAAAGCCTTAGAAACGATTCAGTATGTTCAGTGGGACCGACGTTCGGCACACTATATGATCTGCGCGCAGGCGCTTTTATTTTGCCTGATCAGCCCAAGAATTAACCATAATTACTGTTAAAAAAATGGCCCAAGGCAGTCAAAATGGGTACTTTGATCCGAAATAGAGTGGATAAATTGGAGCGAAACGAGGTGTCAGTTTAAAAGCGGAATCAGCGGATAGTTCTGCCGAAATATCCACTTTACACGTATACCTTCGTTTTTCTGTAACGCAAATGGCTAAATACTCATCTTCAAACATAATTCTGAATGAATGATGGAATAACAATCGATTTACCTCTTATGACATTAATTTATAAATGCTTATTGAAATTTAAATTAAAAGCGGATAACTTAGGATATATATATCACTTACACAACAAAAAATAGATGTTAAAAATACAAAAATTTAAAAATATTGTTAATGCAATTCGCCTCCACTATCCGGTGTCCGATTCATCTATTCATGAGCTTGCGCAGCATCTTGTTGAGGCTCACTATTCCAAAAATCATTTGTTGACCCAAACTGGGATAAAGGACAATTATGTTTACTTTATCGAACGGGGCTGTGCACGTACCTTTTTTTTCATCGGGAGTTCAGAAGTAACAAACTGGTTCAGTGAAGAAGGAGACCTAACTTTTTCTTCCAGTTCTATGTATCATCAGCGACCTGCTTTAGAATATGTTCAGTTGCTGGAAGATTCACTACTTTATCTGATGCCTATTGAAGCATTAAACAAATTATATAAGACGAATATTGAGATTGCTAACTGGTCACGAGTCATTCATCAGGAAGCACTTTTAAAGATGCAGAAATTGCGTCTTGAACGGTTGTCCCTATCAGCTAAAGAAAGATATGAAAAGTTCATTACAGAAAACCCGGGTTTGAGCAGCCGGGTGAACTTAGGTTTTATTGCTTCTTATTTAGGAATGACACAGCAACATCTCAGCACACTCCGAGCTGAGGTGCGATTTTAAGATACATTAAAATTTATAAGTACACGTTTTTCTTATTTTTGTTTTTTAGCCATTGCAAATGAAGACCGAAACCCAAAAATGCCTTGACGGTGAAATTTTCAACACCTCGGATGATGACATACAAAAGATCATTCACCGGGCACGGGGCTTAACGAGAGATTATAACAATCTTATAAGTACCGATAGCATAAGAAAACAAGAACTGTTGACAGATCTTCTTGGAAGCATAGGCCGGAACGTTAATATTGATACTCCGTTCTATTGTGATTATGGAAGACATATTTCGATTGGCCATAATGTGATCATCAATATCAATTGTACGTTTGTTGATTGCAACAAAATTGAAATTGGGAACAACGTAATGATTGCCTCCAATGTACAGATCTATACAGCTACTCATCCTGTTGAAGCTTATGAAAGACTGGTTGAAGACTGGAAAGAAACAGACGAAACCCCTTATTTCCGTACCTATGCACTTCCGGTCAAAATAAAGGATAATGTATGGATTGGTGGTGGTGTAATCATTTTACCAGGAGTAACTATTGGAAAAAACTCAGTTATAGGGGCAGGAAGCGTGGTTACCCGTTCCATTCCGGAGAACTGTGTGGCATTCGGTAATCCCTGCAAGGTAATTAGAAAAAACAATCCTAAATCTGATCAGATCAATTATAGAAATGAATAAAATAAAAGCCGTAGTTTTTGATTTGGATGGTACATTAGGCAACACTCTACCATTATGCATCTCCGCATTTAGAAAATCTATCGAGCCCCTAATCAATCAAACCCTTTCAGACGATGAAATTATTTCAACTTTCGGTCCATCCGAAGAAGGAACGATCATGGCACTGGTACCGGAACACTACGAAAAAGGCATTTCCAGTTATTTGGAATTCTACAAGCAGCTACATAGCATGTGTCCTGTTCCTTTTGACGGTATTAAAGACCTCTTGAATGCTCTAAAAAATAAATCAGTGAGAATTGCGATGGTAACTGGTAAAGGAAAGCACAGCACTGATATCTCATTGGAACAGTTTGGTATTGCACAGTATTTCGAAGCAATCGAAACTGGAATAATTTCCGGGCCACGCAAAGCGGAGGGTATTCAAAACATTTTAAATCTGTTCAAGGATATACCTAAAAACGAAGTTATATATGTGGGTGATGCAGCCAGCGATATTACAGCAAGTAGAAAAGCGGGCATTGCAGTGGTTGCAGCAGCATGGGCTAAAACAGCAGAGCCTGAAAACTTAAAAAAATTACTGCCGGATATGTTTTTTGATAATATCAAAGATTTTAGTGATTGGTTAATGTCAAGTATATGATGGTTAGCCAGTCTGATGCATTTACCTTTCCAGTATAAGTTTTCGTTAAAGCATTACATGATTCGTGAATCGTTTTATCTACAGGTAATTTTTCCAAAGTAGTTAGCCGTTTGAATTAGCGGACTAATCATTATACGGCGGAATAGTGAAAGGGTTACATCAATACCTTCGTTTTTCTGTAATGCAAGTTTTTAAAACTAAAATTCTAATTTTAAGCTATCAAATATCACCTGCAATCGATTTTCTAACATTTCAGGTGTCGTTTTTATGAAAGGGCCAGATGCTATATGATGGATATGCAGCACCTATTCGAATTTAAGATCTAATCAGATTGATTTAAATGCCTGAGTTAACATTTCCACTACACATTTTTGGAATTACCCGTCACTGCCACACAAGTTTTCGCGCCCCGCTTCGGCTGGGCGTAGAAATCATCTGGGCCACACTGGCAAAGGTTATGGCGGCAAAAATGAGGATACCAGATACGTTGACCTGCTGACAGATATAGACAACTACTTTTGGAAAAGAAACTTATTAAAAGAGCAACTATTGCCGGCAGCCGAACGGCAGCCCGTTTGTTTTCAGGCAGTTAAGCTTATGATTAAGCGTTAGAACAAGTAATACCCTATGTTACTTGTAATCATTTTATCTGTGATAAGTCACGCCTTTTTAATGACGTATCTTGGGATTTAAATATGCTTTTGAAAGTGAAGTCCTAAAATTTGGTAACCTATATTGAAATAAAATTTGTGAGAACGGCCGTTTTGAACGTAAGTATTTAATTCTATCGTCTGGTAAGATTTATCCTTTGCCCACTTTTCAATTAAAGATAAAAAGCTTTTACCTAAACCGCTTGAACGCATTTCTGATTCAATAATTACATTGTCTAATTCTAATTGTTTGCCAGAATAAAACCTTACTGTTGTCCAGCCACTTGATATACCTATTAATGCGTCATCTTGAAACAGACCAAAACATGTATAATTCTCAAACTCGAACATCTCAAGAATGTTTTGGCCTAATATCTCATCATTTTTTTCCGGGTTCAATTTTTTTACAAAGGCCAAAATGTCTTTAGACCATTTCTGAGACAGCTCTTTTAACGAGATATTGTCTATTTCCATTCTTAATCTGATTTTAATTTTACCCAGATACAGTCATCCATAATTTGTCCGTTTTTAATAACGGCATTTTTCCTGATGCTTTCTAAATAATAACCATTTTTTTCTAACGCTTTCATTGAAGCCTTGTTAAAATCAAATACGCCCGCAACAACCCTTACCGTGTCAAAGTTCGCAAAAATGTAATCTGTAATAAGTTTTATAGCTTCTGTTGCAATTCCTTTGCCCCAAAACGGCTCTGCTACAAAGTAACCTATCTCTGCGTTAAGTCTGAAAACATCTTCTTTTACTGTCGCCCCAATTTCCCCTGCAAATTCACCATCACAAAAAATAAAAAATCTATTTGGTTTTTTATTCTCAAGTTGCAGATTTATTAATTCAACTGCGTCTTTTAAAGTAAAAGGTCTGGGTATTTTGTCATAACCATTGTTTAATACTGTTTCATTGTTTCTATACTCTGCAAACTTTTCAGCAAAGTCCAAGCTATAATTTCTGAGTTCTACCACTTTTTTAATTTTGATGATTTCTTATAAGGTGATCATTTAACTTCCAATTGTAATCCTCTTGGATTTCGAACCGTTCGGCTGGCGAGAATTAATATCCTCAAATATAAGTATCCTAGAAAACAATGTATCCTTGCCCACTTAATTATTTACTTTTAGCTGTAAATGTGAAGCGTTACCCAGGGCAACACCGAAAATAACGCGGGATTGAGTATACTCTGTTGTTTTGTGTAGGGTATTATCCTATTAGAATTGATTTTAGCAACTTAATTCTCAGCCCAGGTTACTTTAGAAGGTGTTTTTGATAGTTAATACTTGAGAGTGTGAATCTACTATTGTAAGCTTGGCTTCTTAGTTTTCGATCTCCATTCTGTATTTCCACCGCATTGCTGGTATTCCGCATAAAACCATTCCATCAAAACGTCTTTAAGTTTTATACTTATATTAACCTGGCTCTCATCATCAATGAGAACAAAAAAGCAGTTTTGACAGCTAACAACAGCGAGTTCAAAGCGGGAAGTATCGTGCTAAGGGCTTATGATGCATTTACTACAGTAGATAACATTGAAGTTAAAAGTTTATAAATTTGGTTGATGGTTTTGACTTCAGTAATTCCTTTAATGAGCGGGAGCTGATTGTAGGTGACCAACGTTGATCGAAGGCCATTTAATTGTTATTATATGTACAAAAATTTACGTGATCATATTGAGAAAACAGTAAAGCTTACTGACGAAGAGTTTGCTTTTGTTCAGAGCCACTTTTTTCCAAAGGCTTACAAGAAGCATCAATTTTTGGTGCAGGTTGGAGAACTAGTGCCGTACAACTACTATTTAGTTTCCGGTTTAACCAAATTGGTCTATACAGATGAGAATGCAAAGCAGCATATACTTGCATTTGCTATGGAAGACTGGTGGGATAATGACTTCCAAGCCTATTATACGCGAACGAAGGCAATGCTATCGCTGGAATGTTTGGAAGACACATCAGTCCTTTGTCTATCGCTGGAAAGTTACCGGGCATTACAAGCAGGCTTACCTAAAATGGCACACTTTTTTCTCGAAATGGCCATACGTGGTTTTCTTTCCTCACAGCGTCGCATACTTTCACTGCTTACCACGAACGCCCAAGAACGTTTTGAACAGCTGATCAAACAGCATCCAACTTTATTACAGCGTGTTTCCAAGACTCAGCTGGCTGCCTACCTTGGTGTTTCCCGGGAAGTCCTCAGTAGGATGAGCTCGTAGTGATGTTTAGCACAGTGTAATTGTGATTAATATCACAGGTGTGTTTCGTATTTATCAAGCAACTTTGTGTCGGTTTAACAATTGAATTTATAATATAATTTAAAACAAACGACACATGGAAAAGCGCATAATAAATCCCTGGAAATGGCAAAACGAACTCCATTACGTACAGGCGGTAGAGGTAACGCAAGATCAGGGTACATTATATTGTTCCGGCCAGGCGGCTATACATCCGGATGGCACTTTAAGCTCAGCTGATATGAAAACCCAAATGCAGATGGCGATGGAAAATCTGGAAACCGTGATCACCCAAGCTGGCTACGAGGCTAAAAACATGGTGAGACTGACTATTTACACTACCAATCATGATGAATTTTTTGCTTGTCTTGACACTTTTGGCGCATGGATCGCAAAAAATGAGATTAAAACATCAGTTTCAGCAATTGAGGTGACAACACTCACTGGAACCTTAAAATTTGAATTGGAAGCAACAGTGGTTAAATAGACATTAACAACATTTGCTTACCCATATTCGATATAAAGGGCAGAGTAAACTTTCGAACATGGTGAATCTTGGCACAGTAACCCTTGAATGGAACAAAGAGCAGGAACAATTGTAGTAGTTTACTATTTTAGTATACTGCTTTGAAGAGCATAATGATAAGCGGTAAAAAAATTATAAAAACAGATTCATTACAAGCCTAGAGTATTTGTCATTTGTATTCCTGACCCTTCTAATGAATTAATGAACAGAATTTGTTCCCTTCTTTTTAATGGTCGCTTTTGTTCTCCGCAATAAAATCGCCTTCAGCATGTAGAACGAAATAAATAACAAGTAAAGTTAAAACGGATAATTCGGAAAATACTTACTGAGCTTCGTTATAGAATCGGTCATTACCTATTATATCCTGATCTTTTTTGTGATCCTTCCTGCAATGCATGAGCAACGGAGCCGGAAGCCATAATACCGAATAGATAATAGTGTCGCCTATAGTATCCGGCAAACTTATAAGGAGAAGTTTAATGAATAATTTCGTTTAATAGTACACCTGCTTATTTTTGCCTTTAAAATAAGCTTTCCAATTTCTGTTTATCCGTAGCGCGCTGCCAGTCCTCTCGGAGTAAGTCCAGTGTGGGTGGTTAAAAATTAGCAGGGCTACGGATTCGAATCTTCAACAACTGCCCAATTGTGAAATAATCACATTAAAATGTGGGTTTGCTAGATCAGTTAAAGGAAGATCTGAATTGTACTGGAGAAAGCTTTGTTTTCGTTTTAAACAATCGACTGAAAGATTGAGGATGCTCAAAGCCTAACTGGAATGCCACTTCGCTAATGGTCAGGTTAGTGGTAGACAGCAATTCTTTGGACCTTTCAATCAACTTCTGGTGGATATGCTGCTGCGCGTTTAAACCCGTAAGCGAACGCAGCATATCGCTTAAATAGTTGGGCGTATAATTCAGTTGCTCTGCCAGACGTTGCACCGTTGGCAAGCCATGGCTAACAGGTTCCTCATCTTTAAAATATATATTTAACAGTTTTTCAAATTCCTGAAGCAGATCGTTGGTAGCCGCCTGGCGCGTCAGAAACTGACGTTTGTAAAATCGTTTAGCATAACTTAATAGCAACTCGATCTGTGCGATGACCACTTCATGGCTGAAATCGTCTATCCGGCTGCTGAGTTCCTCCTGAATGATGGTAAATATAGCTGACACGGTCGACCTTTCCTGATCCGACAAGTGAAGGGCCTCGTTGGATGCATAGGAAAAAAATCCGTATTGTTTGACCTTTGCGGCAAGCGGATAACCCTGCAGAAAGTCCTGATGAAAGATTAGCGAATATCCTTCATTGGCTTGGTATATGGCTGTACTGCCCAAGACCTGATGGGGTGCCGTAAAAACCATGCTACCTTCATCAAAGTCGTAATAACCTTGACCGTATCTGAACTGACCGCCTAATTTACTAACAAAAGATATCTTGTAAAGCGTGGTCACATAGCTTACCGGAAGCCTGCTCAAGTTGATCCGTTCTTCCCGTGTATCGAGTAATGTGATCAGCGGGTGAGCAGGTCCGGAGATACTCAGCATACGATGTATCTCAGTAATCGAACTAAGTTTAACAACCTTTGGCGCGTCGTTTTTCATGATGTAAGATAACAAATATAACCGGAGACTGTTCAGCGTCCGGTCATAAAACATATTTTAACTACAGCTATCTGTTTAGTAGTTGCAGAACTACCAAGGCAACGGACCTTCCGATCCTGTAAAGCCACCAGTAGTACCATCCGTTTCCAAAGCTACACGAACCGGTTCGCGTGAGCCTACTTCCAAAGTATCTGTTCCTTGAAAATTATTGAGTGCAGTTGCGGTATAGCCGGGGCTGGTGGCGTTTACCTTGATACCTTCTTTTTCCAGTTCCATGGCAAAAGCCAGCGTAACTGCATTGAGCGCTGTTTTAGAAGCGGCATAAACAATGCCAAAGTGTTCCCGTGCCCAGCATTCTGGATCAGAGATCCAGGTCAATGATCCCAGTCCACTTGATATGTTAACGATTCGTGCTGCCGTTGACTTACGCAATAAAGGTAAAGCAGCCTGTGTAACGGCTATAACGCCAAAAACATTAGTTTCCCAAACAGTGCGCACTTCATCGAGTGAAACGTTCACTGCCCGCCCTGTGATCATCACGTCTTCAGGATTTTTAGGGACTGTTCCGCCATGTGATATGCCGGCGTTATTGACCAGCAAATCGAGCCTGCCATATTCCTTTTCGATACGTTCCACCGCCGAATTAATGGTGGACTGCTGGGTAACATCCAGTTGGATGGCCTTGGCATTTGCGCCGATCTCTGCAGCCGCTTTCTCTCCGTTCTCTAATTTACGTGAACCTACATATACAATATAGTCATTCGCTGCAAGCGCTTTGGCAATTTCGTTGCCTACACCCTGGTTGGCACCGGTTACCAGCGCAATAAGTTTATTGGCTGATGATGTTTGATCTTCCATAGAATAATGTTTTAATATATAAGTAAAGGTGGCTATCCATTATGGGGATACACTAACCAAATCAAGGACATTTGTAACCAAACCAAAGATCATTAGTGTCCAACGATAAGCACTTACGGCCGAAGTTGGCCGAATTAATTGCTATTTAAAATATTTGCTTCTATATTTGTACTGTAATAAAGATAATCACAGTATGAACAATGTTCAACTTGCAACAGCCATTCATATTTTAACTATGCTGGCCATCACTGAAGAGCGCCTGTCGTCTGCTGTCATAGCGGGCAGTATTAATGTAGATGCTGCTATTGTGCGCCGGTCCCTACGTTTGCTGGCAGCCAAAGATTTAGTTAGCACCCGTGAAGGTAAAGGAGGAGGTGTTTCCTTATCAAAGCCAGCGGACAAGATATTTTTGTCAGATATTTACCATGCCGTTATTCCGACGTCTTCATCCCTGCTAGGACGGTTTAATAATCCAGATCCAAAATGTAATACGGGAAAACGAATTAACAGTCATCTTACTGAATTATATCAAAAGGCTGAAAGTGCGCTGATTGAAAGTCTCGGCACGACTACCCTGGCTGATTTCGGTCAAAAATTTAAATAAATTTTTTTAATCATTACTGTGATTTAATCAGTCACAGTATAAATTTAGTATATATTATGAATGAACCTACATTAAAACTACGTCGTCTGGGATGGGCAGGCGTTGAAATGGACTACGACGGTGAAACACTGCTCATTGACTATCTTCAGAACACAGAATCACTGGTACAGCTTCGAAGCGCTGAGGAATTTTTTCCCCCATCTTCAAAGCCGGGCCAGGCGATCGGTGCGTTGGTAACTCATTTACATCCCGACCACGCGGATCCTAAAGCGTTGCACGAAGCATTACTACCCGGAGCACTGGTATTACGGCCTGAACCGGCCAAGGGAACAGCAGCCGACCTGGCATTAACGATGGAAACAGAAAAACATTTTATAGATCATCGCTTGGCAGTGAAATTGATGAAGCCATGGGATGCACAAAAAATTGGTCCTTTTGAAATTACAGCTGTACCAGCTGTGTGTGGATTTGGCGACCCGCAAGTGAGTTGGGTAGTACAATGTGAAGGAACAACAATTTTTCATGCCGGTGATACGCTGTTTCACGGTAATTGGTGGCGAATAGCTAATTGCTTTGGCCCTCCTGATATTGCCTTTCTTCCTATTAATGGTCCTTTAATTGATTTCCCGATTTTACAACCAGCAAGTTCGATGGAAGCAGTAATGACACCTGAACAGGCCGCAGTAGCGGCAAACATCCTGCAGGCAAAGTGCTCGGTGCCTATTCACTATGAGGCAATGCATAAACCTCCAATATACATTGAAACACCCAATGCGCTCGCGAGGTTCATAAAACAATCAAACCATACAAATACACACTTTACATTGAAGGAACCCGGCGATTGGTTTAAACTTAAATAATGTAATGAGTTTGCCGCTCTGTTTCTTGAGGAAGCAGAGGATCTGGCGAGGAATTGCGTGTATAATGTTATAGGATCCTCTACTATACCGGCAAAACGCAAACACGGTTGCTAAAGTGAGCTTAATGTCCAGCTTTTTGAGTTATTTTGGTAGTTGAACTCTGGCCTTCGATGGAGCATTATTTTAGGGATTATTTTTTATCTGACATCAAAGTTTACCATAATGAGAATAATAAATCTGGCTCCTTCATGTATAGTCAGGGCAAATAAAACGTTAACAACAATAAAAAGATTATGAACTATATAATGGATTCCTTTTTGATGATTGGGCAATCAAATATGGCTGGGAGAGGATTTTTGAACGAAGTTAAACCCATATTTAATTTAGATATCAACGTTTTGGTTAACGGGCGCTGGCAGGCGATGTGGGAACCGATAAATCCTGACAGGCCAACTTCCGGGGTAGGACTTGCCGCCTCATTTGCGGCGGCCTGGAGCTTGGAGAACCCGGGCAAAAAAATTGGTTTAATTCCCTGCGCGGAAGGTGGAAGCAGCTTGGAAGATTGGTCGGTAGGCGGCGTACTCTACGAAAATGCACTTTTCCAAGCGAATCTTGCTCAGCGTTCCAGCAAACTTCAGGGCATCATATGGCACCAGGGTGAAAATGACAGCTTTTTGGGGCGATCGGCTGACTATGGCAAAAGACTTTCGAAATTGATAGCGGCGTTGCGTAAACAAATTGGTGATCAATCTACTCCTTTTATTTGTGGCGGACTCGGAGACTATCTGAGCAAAGGGCGTTATGGACAGTATTTCACGGAATACAAACTTGTCAATGAAGCATTATTGACCCTTAGCAATCAAACCGACAACTGTTTTTTCGTGACTGCTTCTGAACTAAAGGCTAATCCAGATGACTTGCATTTTGATGCGTTATCCCAGCGCAAATTTGGTTTGAGATACTTTGATGCATTTCACCTAAAGCAGAATATTTTGGAAGCGGGACCTGACGAAGCGCAACGGCTTGAAACAATCGATAACAGAAGGCTAACCCGAGCAGAGCAGATAGCATTAAGCGAAATAGATTTCGGATCAGGGAAACTTTCTGTAGAAGAATATGAAAAACAACTATTAGTCTTCAAGCAGTCTGAGTAATGATAAAGATATTCGATCGGCGGACTCAATAAATAGATTATTTTGCTCAATCCAAGTGTTCATAGTTCCAAAATAACAAAAGAATCAATACATTCACTGTTGCCAAAAGATTAACTTTATTTAATAGGACGCATTTTAAGGATAGATAACTTATGAAAGCCATAGCCAACTATCCTTACTTTTTACCAAGTGGCAGCTAAGCTATTATGATATCCATAACACATCTTTTTAATAAACTCTAAGAGAATTTGATGCATTTCTGATAAGTAAAATTACCCTATCCTAGATAGTACTGGCATTGTTCCGGCCGACATGGTGCTTACAATGTACATAAAACCACTGCCTTTCATATTGCGGCTTCGCTAGAACAAAAGGCGGTTTACCGCGATATGCATAGTGTGGTCTCCAGTATATATTCCAACTCCAGGCCCCGAACATCTGCAGTAATGATTTTGCCCTTGAGATCGATCAGGAAATTACTTGGAATAGCGGTTACTCCATATATTTTAGCGGGTAAATTATCCTGGGCCTTGAGGTCACTCAACTAAAGCCAGGGGAGTTTATCTTCCTTGATCGCTTTGATCCATGATAACCTGTTCGAATCGAGCGAAACGCCAATAACAGTAGATTTCTGGTTTTGAACCGGTTATATGTACTTACCATATTCGGGTCTCACTTCTGCAGGGAATGCACCCAACTTACCCAAAAATCCGCCAAAACATATTTCCCTTTGAAATCAGATAATTTATAGCTAAGTCCGGAAGTGTCTGGCTGGGAAAAATCGATAGCCAACTTTCCTGGCTGCCGACTGAGCTTGGAATTTAAAAGAGCTCTTAAGCGCAACGAAGTTGGATATTTTCCAGCGGGAGTTTGCTCATAAGTTTCATTAAACTATCCGCCGAACTTACCCCCTTTTGATTCAAAACGTTTTCCATGAGGTAAACAGAAACTGCGCTCCCAGGATATTTTTTATGAAAGTCTCATAGATCCTTACTAGGGAATCCATTAATTTTTGGCGGTTGACCTGCAAGGCGGCTTTCATCCCCTGGTAATCCATTTTTGTATTGCCACTCATGGACAGGTTTAGCTTTTCCTGGTAACTGAGCAGTTGACGGTCTAAGTTTTTGTACTGCTCAAAAATAATCTGATCGCTGACTCCCACCAGTTTCAGCTGAAGTAGTGAAGGCATCTACGTCCACTACTTCGCTATTAAATGTACTGGACGAAGTAATGTCATCCAATACCCAATCAAAAGTTACTCCGGCGGCAGGCTTCCACCATGTCTCTTTCCGCCTGGCAAGGTCGTATCATCCAGCGGGTCCGTTCTATCGCCGTTAGTAATGTCTTTTTTGCAGGCGATCATCAATAGCAAGCCAAATAGTACAACTACTGATTTGTTTCATCATAAGTCTTCAATTAAAATTGTAATTGCAACGGCCGGATCGACCGGCTTATTACACGGATTGTACTAAGAATTTACAGGAAACAGGACCATTGTCCAATAACTAATTACTAAAATATAATAATTTACGCGTACACCTGACGGATAAATGTATTCATGGAGGTTGGTTTTCTTCCAAGAAATTGTGCTAGCGTCTCATCTTCTACATCCATGCTGCCTTGAGCAATACCTAAAGCCCATATAGTAAACATACCAATATATAAATCAGGCACATCAAATTTCCTCATTATCGACTGGAACTCTTTGGTCGAAGGTGATTGATAATTCAATTCTTTTCCGATCACGCCGGACAGTTCAGTAGCAATGTCATGAAATGAAACCGAATTAATATTGGTTAGTTTATAAGTCTTGTTTTCGTGACCTTTAGTGAAGAGTACATAGGCAGCAGCTTCTGCCAGTTCCGTACGAAGTACAAAGCTGGCTTTACCATCCGCGGCGGGGAATAATATTGTTCCGGTCTCGGCAACCTTATCGCCTGCAAACACAGGTATCATTTCCAGATAAATTCCGTTTTGAAGGATCGTAAACGGAATGCCGCTCGCTTTTAAAAAAGCTTCAGATTGCACATGTGAATTCTGAAATGCGGCTATCGCCGAATCTTCAAAATGTGGTTTTCTGACAAAAGAAGTGTATACGATATGTTTGACCTCAGCTTCTGTTGCGGCTTTTATTATGTTGATATGTTGAGTTGTCCTATTTTCAATGGCTTGCCGATCATTACTTGAAACGAGCAAAAGTTTATCGATGCCTTTGAATGCCTGAACTAACGAATCGTAGTCCGTGTAATCTCCAACTCTTACGTCTATACCTTTTAGGTACAATGCTTTCGCTTTGGCTGCATCTCTGACCAAAGCGGAAATTTCTGAAGAATTTATTCCTTTACTTAATAAATGGTCGATGGCTTGTGTTCCGAATTGACCTGTTGCGCCTGTAATTAGAATCATGATTTTTATAATTAAAGCACAAACCTACAGCTATTAATATATTAAGTATACTTTGTTATTAAGAAATATCAGTATACTTTTGTATAGTATAACTTATAACTTCTTCATATGAGTACTTTCAAAGAATTGATTGGAACAGATAAAAATCAGCAGTGCCCAAAAGAGTATATTTTAGCGTTAATAGATACACTAAACGTAATTAATGGCAAGTGGAAACTGCCTATTTTGGCGTCTCTCTTACGTGGTGAGAATAGGTTTAAAGACTTGTTAGCTAAGATTGAAAAGATCACGCCACGTATGCTTTCGAAAGAATTGAAAGAACTGGAGCTAAATAGTTTGGTCGAGCGCAAGGTGCATAATACAACTCCGGTTCTAATTGAATACAACCTAACGCTGTCGGGTAAGGATGTTACGAATGTGATCGATGCCATGATCGGCTGGGGTATGAAACACCGAAAGCAAGTGATAACGAAGAATTAGTTACTATTCTTAATTGATCAAACATCATACTTTTTAATATTTGTGGTGGATGAGTTATTCTGCTTTTAAAAATGCGATTTACTTTATAGATCATTAAAATTTGTGGATAAATTTGTGTTCGTTTCGTTATTGATCTTGTTAACCCAAAAAGGTACAGTTCGGAGGATTAATTTGAAAGAGACCGAACTCATATGAATGAAAAGCTTTCGATGAAGGTTTAGAAGTAGATAAAGGTGGACAAATAAAAGCTGGTTGAAGACTGGAAAGAAACAGACGAAACTCCTTATTTCCGCACGTATGCACTTCCAGTCAAAATAGAGGATAATGTGTGAATAGGTGGTGGCATGATTATCTTGTCCAGAGTAACAGTTAGCAAAAACTCGGTGATTGGAGGCAGGAAGCGCGGTTACCCGTTCCATCCCTGAAAACTCCGTTGCAGTTGGCAACCCTTGCAAGGTGGTTAGAAAAACATTCCTAAATCTGAGAACAAACATAATAAAGATAAAAAAAAATAAAGCGGTGATTTTTGATCTCGATGGTACCTTAGGCAATACGCTAACATTATGCATCTCTGCATGTAGAAATCTATCGAGCCACTTATTAATAAAACCTTATCAGACGAGGAAATTATTGCAACTTTTGGTCCTTCCGAAGAAGGGACAATTATGGCACTGGTACCGGAACACTACCACAAGGACATTTCCAGTTATTTAGCATTCTATAAGCAACTACATACCATGTGTCCTGTTCCGTTTAAAGACATTAAAGACCTCCTGATTGCTCTTAAAAATAAATCCGCGAGGATTGCGATGGTAACTGGTAAGGGAAAGCACAGCACCCGGATCTCATTGGGACAATTTGATTATCTGATGTACTTCGACATCATGGTAAAAGTTCAGCATGAACCTGGATATTGTCGGCTGTAATCAACGCATCGTAAGATCTCAAACCAATACTACCTTTTTTAAACGCGCCATCAGTGGCAGAAATAATAGGTTGCCCGCTATTATTGATGAATACTTCAAACCTGTTGCCTAGTGCCTTAACCTTCACCTTGTAAGTTTCGCTAATCTTTAGGGGATACTTTTCTGACGCGATCACGCTCCATTGTTTTCCGTTAGATTTGCCAAACTCGATGAGACCGGTTTTGGGATCGAATCCTAAGTAATATCCCTTGTATCCGTCCGAACCCACAGCAGGATCGCTTACCCTGAACAGCAGTCCTGCATTCCCTTCTGAGTTTATAGATACATCGGCATCGTAAACAAAGTCCGCAAACTGAGTCCCGGTTGCAATGATCTTTGTGCCATGACCGGTCTTCCCATCTTCGTTAGGTGATGCATGGATAGCACCGTCCTTGTAAAACCAAGCACCACCATAGATCACTAAACCGCTGGCGGTATTGTTGTCAAATGATTCCTTGTATGAACTAGGTCTAATGCCTGGCTTACCAATTGTCGGAAATATGCTGACGCGCAGCTCTGCCGAGCCATAAGGCACAAGGGTAACTTCCCGCACTGGCTCACCTGAGGCCACTGGGCTATAAGGAAGGTCAAAAGCTGCCGTCCTGTTATAATCCAGTGTCCAGGATGGAATCTGTCTGGCCTGAACCTTTAAAACCAAAGGAGTCTGGCCAATAGCGAAAGGATTAGCAGAGATCTGATTCTTTACCACCGATACATTATATGCAGAGGCCTTATCTCCCAGTATCAATCCGTAGTTCCAGGGGGAAGCAGGTGTGATCTCTGTTTCGAAGAAACCCTTCACAGGAGATTCATTTATGTTTTTCTTTTCTTCCTCGATCTTCAAAGCAAACAGAAGAGGTCCTCTGACAATGCTCACCCCATTATTAACCTGGGGCTCTACTTCCACATGCATCGGAAAGTCAAGAACAATTTTATCATTGTCCGCCCATTGCCTGTTTAAAGTTAACATGGTGCCGGCCTTAACGCCAGCTACAGGTTTACCGTTCAACTTAACCTGTGGCTTCAGGCACCATGATGGAATTCTAAGCATCAGCGGAAAGGATACCCTCCCTGAGGTGCTGATAGTTAAGCGGATCTGTTCTTCGAACGGATAATTGGTATCTTCCACAATCTTGACCGGATGATTGTCCGCAACCTTTGCAGACACCTCCATCGGGGCGTAGGCCGTAACTGCCAGACCTCCCTGGGGAGTAGCTGACCAACTGTTTTTTACAAAATAGGGCCATCCCATATGCATATTGTACCTGCAGCACGGGAAACCCGAATATGGCCCGGGTACGATAGAATTAGAATAATCCTGATTGAAGCCATGTTGCCCTTTTACACTTACGACCTGGTTGGGCAGCGTATAATAAGTATGTTGTTTTAAGTCTTTGCTAAATTGTGAGGGAAGCGCATTAAAGGCCGCCCTTTCTAATTGATCACCTATTTTCGGATCGTGAAGGATCCTTGCAGCAGTTTCAAGGCTTTGCATCCATTCTACCACTGTGCAGGTCTCAACACCTTGTACGGAGTTTGTTCCGGATAAACGTTCTGTTCCAGCTGCTAAACCATGAGGCTGTCCGTTGTGTTGCAATAAATGTTCGATTCCATTTTGTGTAGCATCGTGATTGTAGGCTGACTGCTCAATTTGCGAGTAAACAGATGGAAATTTAAGCGCCTGGGCGACGTTTACCATATGCTTGGGCTGGTAATCATTACCAAAATAATCAAATTGATTTTTACTGTAGATATCTATCCATGGGTAGGACTGGCTCTTTAGCTTTTCTGCAAGGTCCAGCAGGAATTTCTCACCGGTTTTGTTGTACACCCATAAAGCTATTTCTATATTGTCAGCGGCCCTGGATTTTCCCCATTCCCTTAGCGGATCCTGGTCAAGGTTAGCGAGTTCATATTTCAGGTATTTTGACAGGAAAGGTACTACCCTGTTATCATTTGTGGCTTCATAATAACTTTGCAGGGCATACATGAAAGGCATTCTTGGCCACCAGTCTTTCATTCCTGCAGGGCCAAACAGGCCGTTGTCCTGCTGGTGCTGTAAACTATATTCGATCCATTTTTTTGCCTTATCCTTTAATGCTGCATCATCCAGTGTGTAAGCCAGCGCAACAAGGCCCTTTAAATAATATGGGGCTTTTTCCCAGCTTTTTCCACTTCCGCCCAGCCAGTCCGCATCCTTCCCCAAATCATCTTTTCCGGGGTAAAGTTCTTCGGCGTGGCCCGTGAAGCCATCCTTCTGCATCTCCAATTGCGTTAGAAGCCATCCCTTTGGTTTAATGCTTCCCAAAGGAAGCTGTACATAAACGTCCTGCTTTAATGGCAAAGCATTGAAATCATAGGGTCTCGAGCTTTTCTTTTGTGCGAAAGAGACGTTAACAAAAGTAGCACTTATTAAAAAGAGTGCGATGGATCTGTTCAAAGCCTTTGTGTTCTTCATATCTTTTTATTTCAAACAGCCCGTTAAGGACTGGGTTTAGTTCAATTTATTCTTTCAAAGTTAAGTTTTCGTTTCAATATTAATCGATAACTCCTTAACGTAACAGACCGCTTGCTTCCGCGATCCTACAGGCCTCTATTGCATTGGTCGCATTTAACTTCTGCAGAATATTCTGGCGGTGCCTGTTTACCGTATTAATGCTGATAGCTAGCTTCTGGGCGATCTCAATGCTTTTACGGCCATATCCCATTAATTGTAAAACATCTTTTTCGCGAACTGATAATATATTTTCAAACCTTTCGCGGTTAAAATCGATCACATCTCCTGTCTGGCTGTTAATGATCAAAGCATCAGGTATGGGGAGATCCGGATGGTCATAACTTCGGTGATACAGACACAGCGCCAGGCGGATACTTCCCTCAGCACCACTGGCGATATAGATCAAACGGTGCTTTAATATTATTGTCTTTCCTGACGGCCCGCGCAGCCGTAGTCTGGTGATCGCCTCAAAATTGCTACGCTCTTCAGGTGCCAGAGAGTTAAGCAACTGGAAGAACTGTAATTCAAGCCTGAACTTTTTTTGCAGATCATCGGCATTTACGTTGCTCAGTAAATTATCCTCCCAGATGGAATTCAGTTCCGGATCTCTTTGTTCGATGCCCAGCTGATCTGTTATAGCCCCGTAATAAACGTAACTTCTGCGTGTCTTCAGGTCACTGAGTACACTGATGCAGTTTTCCACTTTCGCATACATCTGGGCAATGACTTTGCCCTCATTAATGCAAAACTCTATCTTTTCCACGCCGGTGAATGACTGATTTAACAATTTAATGTTAAGCAAATTACGTATATCCTCCATAATAATTCAATGGTTAAATATAACCATTGGAGCCGTATTTTTTTCTTGCCAAATTGCGAACTTACAAAAGCCGGATAATGATCCGATGATAAACAGCAAAAAAATGAAAAAGATCTTCACTTTACTGGGCTTATTGCTTGTGTTGAACAAAACATATGCGCAGAGCCTGGAAAAAATGCAATGGTTTAACGAACCTGAGAAATGGGAAATAAAAAATAAGAGCCTCATCATGCAGGTAACACCCAAAAGTGATTACTGGCGTATATCACATTATGGTTTTACTGTCGATGATGCCCCTTTTTGCTACACCACATATGGTGGGGAATTTGAAGCTAAGGTCAAATTGACCGGTGCCTATAAGGCTCGGTTTGATCAGATGGGCCTAATGATCCGTACGGATCACAAGAACTATATCAAGACAGGTGTCGAGTTCGTCGATGGTAAATTTAATGTAAGCACCGTTGTTACCCATGAAAAAAGTGACTGGAGTGTCACAACGCTGGATAAAACCCCCGCCTTCATCTGGATCAAGATCATCCGCAGGCTGGATGCTGTAGAGATATTCTATTCCTTAGACGATAAAACATATATTATGACCCGTAATGCTCCCTTACAGGATAACGCTCCGGTCATGGTGGGATTAATGGCCGCCTCCCCAGACGGTGAAGGGTTTGAAGCCAGATTTGAAAATTTTTCAGTTAAACATTTACCGGATCAGCGCCGCCTGGAATGGATTAAGAATCACCAATAAAACAGAAGGAGGGTTATTTACTTCATTATCTAACTTGAATATAACTCCCTGATAAAGCGTTTTAATAAGAAGCCTTCGAAGGGAAAATCTTAATTTAGCAACTTCACTTGGCGGATAATAATTATCCTTTCTATCTATGAAAAAAATATACCTCGTCCTTGTTTTTTGCACATTATGCACAAAAGTGCTGTGGGCGCAAAAAAATTATGTGGATTATGTAAATACGTTAATGGGTACTGATTCAAAACCTTTACTTTCAAACGGTAATACTTATCCGGCAATTGCCATGCCCTGGGGTATGAACTTCTGGATGCCACAGACCGGAAATATGGGCGACGGTTGGGCCTATACTTATGCCTCAGACAGGATAAAGGGCTTTAAACAAACGCACCAGCCAAGCCCCTGGATAAACGATTACGGCCAGTTCTCTATCTTGCCCATAACGGGTAAACCAGAGTTCGACCAGGATAAAAGGTCAAGCTGGTTTAGTCATAAGACCGAAGTCGCCAAGCCCTATTACTATAAGGTGTATCTGTCCGATTATAACGTATATACCGAGATTACGCCGACCGAACGGGCGGCTATGTTCCGGTTCACATTTGGTGAGGAGAAAAGCGCTTACATTGTAGTAGATGCTTTTGACAAGGGATCATATGTAAAAGTGATCCCAGCTGAAAACAAGATCATCGGCTATACGACTAAAAACAGTGGCGGCGTGCCTGAAAACTTCAGAAATTATTTTGTAATTGAATTTGACAAACCGTTTACCTATACCGCTGCTGTTAACAACAAGTCGGTCAAAGTGGATGAATTGGAATCTAAGTCAGACCATTCAGGGGCCATCATCGGCTTTTCAACCAAACGCGGAGAAGTGGTGCATGCCAGGGTTGCTTCCTCTTTCATCAGCCCCGAACAAGCAATCATTAACTTAAAAGAATTGAAACCAACTTTTGAGGCCAACAAGGCAGCTGCAAAAAAAGTATGGAACGAAACTTTGGGTAGAATTGAAGTGCAGGATGACAACATCGACAACATCAGGACCTTTTATTCCTGCCAATACCGCACCCTGCTTTTCCCCCGGAAATTTTATGAGATAAACGCGCAAGGGCAAGTTGTTCATTACAGCCCTTTCAATGGCAAAGTGCTTCCAGGCTACCTGTTTACCGACATGGGCTTTTGGGACACCTTCCGCGCGCTAATCCCATACGTAAACCTGGTCTATCCTGAGATGGGCGAGAAAATACAGGCAGGCCTCCTTAATTCCTATAAGGAAAGCGGCTTTTTTCCGGAATGGGCAAGCCCGGGCCATCGTGAGAGCATGGTTGGCAATGCATCAGCGTCGGTTATCTATGATGCCTATAGGAAAGGGCTGATCAAAACAGATGCTGCCCAGATGTATGAAGGGATGCTGCATGGTGCCAATAGCGCCCACCCGACAATTTCGTCAACGGGCCGTCTGGGCTATCAATATTATAACAAGCTCGGCTATGTACCTTATGATGTCAAGATCAGGGATAATGCCTCACGTACGTTGGAATACGCCTATGATGACTGGTGTATTTACCAGATGGGTAAAAAGCTGAACCGTCCGGCTGCTGAAACTGAACTGTACAGGCAACGCAGCTTGAATTACAAAAAAACCTTTAACAAGCAGTTTGACATGATGAGCGGCAGAAATGAAGATGGTTCTTTCCCGGCCAACTTCAAACCTGTCAGCTGGTGGGATGCTTTTACTGAAGGAAATAGCTGGCATTATACCTGGTCAGTCTTTCATGATATCAACGGATTGATAGATCTAATGGGCGGTAAAAAAACATTCGTTTCAATGCTCGATTCCGTTTTTGTCATGCCGCCCACTTTTGGTGGCACGGACAAGCCAGGCGACCTGGTACATGAGATGCGCGAAATGCAGGCCGTGGGTATGGGCCAGTACGCGCATGGCAATCAGCCTATCCAGCATATGATCTATTTATATAACTATGCCGGTGAACCATGGAAATCTCAATACTGGGTTCGAGAGGCGATGGATCGGTTATACCACGCTACACCTGATGGTTATTGTGGTGATGAAGATAATGGACAAACCTCGGCATGGTATGTATTGTCTGCAATGGGATTTTATTCGGTCTGCCCGGGAACCAACCAGTATGTTATAGGATCACCGTTGTTTAAGTCTGTAAAGCTTAATTTAGCTAACGGCAAAACACTGACCCTACGGGGGGAAAATAACTCTCCCGATAACCGATACATCGGATCTTTAACATTTAACGGCCGGCCATATAACAAAAATTACTTTACTCATGAAGATCTTTTGAAAGGGGGCATAATAAATTTCAACCTGTCACCAACGCCGAATAAGCAACGGGGAATTGACGAGAAAAGCTACCCTTATTCTTTATCGAACGAAAAATAATATCTTAGATCATCAAAATTAAAGGCAGGACAAATACCTGCCTTTTCTTGTTTTAGCAATACATTAGCACTATGAAAAAGGTAACTCCGCTTTTAATACTGACGCTTATGCTTGTGCAGAACAGCGCTTTTGCACAAAGTGTAAACGAGATTAGATTTAAGCTTAAAAAGCTGGTAAAGATCAGCGCCACTATTGCTCCTTTGAAATATAACAAAAAGCTTGCGTTTAGTTTCACCCTGGACGACGGCTACCGTTCGGCGTACACCTGCGCCTACCCCTTGTTAAATGGGGGCAGGGTGAGCCCGCCCATCCCGGATGAATATAAAAGCGATTCCGGCGGGGACGGTGAACTTTCTGCCGGCTTGTACTATACTAACGGATGTGGGGAGCGGGTGCCGTTCAGATTGGCTGTAGCGTTAAACGCGGGTATTGTTTATGACCGCCCGGATAATCGGGCACGCTTATCCTGGTCTGAAGTAGAAAAACTTTACGATTCGGGCTGGGACATCCTGAATCATGGCTATCATCATCTATCGAAACATGGTACGGATTATAATTCGGAGGTATTGGCAAATATCAGGTTCGTCAGGCAAAAATTGGGCTTTACAATGACCCAGTTTGTCGTACCTGGCGGCGACCACGATCCGGGGTATGAACATGACTACGAAAAGGATGCTTTTGCCGCAGGGTCGTTCACGGTTGCATCATACGTCGGCGCCGGGCCCGCAATTAATGTGGGGCGGCCTCTTAAGCCGACTCAATTGATTTACGCCAGGGATCTGTTGAGCAGTTATAAAGACAGTGTTAGCCTGAGTTCCGTAGACTGGCAGTTAGCCAAGATAGATTCAATGATGCAAAGCCCACAGCCAATATGGTACAATGCATTTACTCATAATGCAGGCAACCGGAATTTATGGACGATCAGTTTGCTCTATCCCGAGTTTAAATATTTAATGACCAGCCTCTATGAGCGGTACGGCCAAAAAGGAAACGATAAGCTATGGATGGCACCAACGCAGGAAGTTTACGAATATCTTTGGATGCGCGACCATGCAAAAATCACTATTGAGCAACATGGAAAAGATGTTACCATAAAAGTGCGGGTGTCCAAACTGCCTCCTTCATTTCGCAACACCGCATTAACTTTGATCGTAGATAGCAAGTCTAAATTTTACCTCGTTAAAAGTAGCCTTCAATCAAAAATATCCGATAACGGCAATTCGGCGCATAATCTTATTAATTTTTCGATAAGATAGGTGCTTGTAGACTGCAAATCACACATTGAGTACTAACAAAGCAAACCGCATATCTAAAATTAAAATACCGTGTTCCAGACACAATTGTCGGTTCCCGCGGGCGGCCCCGGCAGCTCATTCCTAAGAAGGAGCTGCCGGAAAACACTTTCCCATTACAAAATGTGCACTCAAGTTTTGAATTAACTATTTTGAACGCTTACGAAGCGGAAAACCGAATCGGTTTTAATTTTAGAAATATGACCAATGCCGGGAAAATAGACATGCGAAACCGCGACCCACTAACCCTTCGCAGCGGCCTCGTTTAATGCTTTTTTACGCACTGTTATACTGGCGAGCTTGTCATGATCATACACACTGGTCACCTTTGGATCTGTGAATTGAATAATGTCCGATAATATGATATCGCCCCAGAAAAGCATTGTTTGCCCCTTGCTTTGCACAGCGTAAAAGGTATGCCCGGCGCTATGACCAGTACTTGCAACCGGTTTTATGCCTGGAAAAAGATCCCTGCCAAATGCAAATGTTTTTAGTTTCCCTGCTTTATCGATGGGCGTTAATTTTTGAACTGCTCCATCAAAAAAACGTTTCATTCCTTCAGGTATTCTTTCTTTATTTGCCGGGTTTAAATAGTAGTCAGCTTCGGTTTTGCTCAGATAAATATCTGCGTTCGGGAAAGTTAGCTGGTCACCGGTCAGTAAACCACCGATGTGATCCATGTGTGTATGGGTTAGCAACACAGCATTAATCTGGTCAGCCTTGTAACCTGCTTTTTGCAAAGCTTAAGTAGGATGCCCTAATGAAGAACCGTAAGCATCTCCGGTCCCGGCGTCTATAAGGATCAGTTTATCATTTGTTTTGATGAGGTAAGCGTTCACGCTGCACTTCATGTCGGCTGTTTGCCCACGTTCGCCCATAAGTTTACTTATCTCACCCGGTTGCGTGCCGCTTACAGTTGATCCAGGTTTTGGGTCACGACGCCGTCCAGCAATGCTATAACTTCGTAATTGCCAAGTTTCATTTTGTAAAAGCTTTGGGCATAAATTGTATAGTATGAAGCAAACATTAAGGCTACTATCCCTAACAGTGTAATATTAATTGATTTTGTCATGATTTTAATAATTTAAATAATTACAACAATTTTACCTATAGTTCTGCCGCTTTCTATTTGCTGATGCGCTTCGGCTATTTGTCCAAAAGAATAAGTGTTTGAAATATGCGATCTGATTGCGCCGGTTTCAAGCCACTCGGCCAATAATTTCATATCTGCGCCGTTAGACTGTACAAGATAAAATGAAGTACGGATATTTTTTTTCGCTGCTTTTGCTATAATTTCCGGTGTCATTTGTGCAACAATCGAAATAACTTCCCCATCCACTTTTGTTACGTCTATAGAGTTCAAAACAGATTCAACACCCAGGCAGTCCAATACCAGATCGATATCAGATGTGGCATTTTGCAACCTTTGGGTCTGATAATCTATATGTTCATCTGCCCCTAAGGAAAGAATTAAATCTTTGTTGGCAGCGGAAGAAGTGCCGATCACGTAAGCACCTAATTGTTTTGCAATTTGCACGGCGTAATGCCCAACCCCGCCTGAAGCCGCATGGATCAATACGCGGTCGCCTGCTTTGATTTTTCCTTTATCTCTTATAACTTGCAGGGCTGTAAGCGGCGCAAGGGTCGCTGCTGCTGCCTCTTCGTGGGCTGGCAGCATTTCACCTGTTTATTCAAACAAGTAGGTGTTACGCCCAACGATTACCGGATGATGAATCAAATGGAATTGTTAAAGCAATTAGAAATAGAACAATCTCACCAAGTTTAATGCATATATAATACTATTCGGTTAACGTGAGTTATAATGATATGCTAATCTTCTTTGTTTTGTGTAATTAATCTGGACATGGTAGAATTGAATTTAGAAAGATCCAGATCAGGGGGAGCGAAAAATTCCAAGTCAGCGTTTGTTTTCTCGATAATCGAATTATTTTTCCCCTGTATCTGTCTCGTGTTCTTTTCGTGTTAAGAACCCTTTGTCTTCTAATGTGCGCAACACTTTTCATCCCATCATCCTGCCTAAAAACTGAAATTCTAATTTTGAGCTATCGAATATCCCAGCAATCGATTTTCTAACATTTCAGGTGTCGTTTTTATGAAAGGGCCAGATGCTATATCATGGATATTCAGCACCTATTCGATAAGTTACCTAATGATGCCGGCACGCACACTCATGATGCTCTTTAAGATAGGCGATGTTCGAATTGGCCATAGTTTCCAGGATATCTGTATTGATATCGGAGAGCTTTTTTATATAAATGCAAGCTTTGCCAATTTTAAACTTGCCCAAGCTACTTAAGATCTTTTCTTGTTCTGGGATTGGCGAATAAATATATAGTGAAAATTCTGCCTTTCATGGTGAAAATCCCATTAAAGGCATATCTCCTTCATGCTCGCTCGCATATTTATATTGATAACTTCCAAACCCGATAATACTTGTGCCCCACATTTTGGGGTCAAATCCCGACCATTCCCTCATTAACTCGATCAGACGATAACTATCGGCCTTCTTCTGCTCGCTTTCTACGTAAGATTCAATGAAATCCTGTACGCTAACGTTCGTTTCATTTGTTTTTGTTTTTGCCATAAACCGAATATTAATCCTTTGGCTCCCACAACTGAATTTTGTTCCCTTCAGGATCTAAAATATGAACAAATTTACCATAGTCAAACGATTCTATCTTATCGACGATAGTCACATTCTCCTTCTTTAGCTCTTCAACTAATTGCTCAAGATTATCTACCCTGTAATTAATCATAAAATCCTTGTTTGAGGGCGCGAAATATTTTGTGTCGTCTGGAAATGGATTCCATTGGGTAAGACCCTTTTTTGTACTGTCGTCCGCCTCACGCCACTCAAAACTTGTTCCGTACGGCGTTGTGTCGAAACCGAGATGTAATTTATACCACTCGTTGATCGCTTTCGGGTTCTTGCATTTAAAAAATACGCCCCCTATACCAGTTACTTTTTTCATTTTCTGTTTATTGTTGCTGATGATTTCTTTGAATGTAAAACCTGACAAGAAAGAAGCGACTAAAACAACTGTGACCAAAACTATTTTTTTCACTTTTTTTTTGCCTTTAAATTAATTATTCCTTTGACTGGAATGCCAATTTCTAAATCGAAATGGTTCCAATTGCATACATTTTTTTTATCTAAAAACACCTCTAATCCTGGCTGCGTATCGCATTCGTATTCACTGTTAATTAACCAGTTATCAAAAAGGTAGTTTATGCCTGCCGCAACCAAATTGATATTGCCCGATACTTTGGTAAAGGCGTATTTACACGCAGGTAGGATAGTCGTTTGTACCGAAATGTCCGAATCTACCTTAAAATCTTTTGGCAGCGTAATGCATGCTTCATACCTGTATTTCCCCTTTGGAGTTACTTCCGGGTCATCCTTGGACATGCCAAAAATAGTTTCTGACTTATACAGGTCTACATCCTTCGACCAATTGATCAGTTTTGTAAATGCGTCAACAACTACACCCCCTTTAAATGCATCTGTAACCCTTATGTACGCAATCCGTCTTTCCGGCAGTTGCTTTATCTGGACAGGAAATTGTTGTTCCAATTCTTTTTGCGGCATGTCACAATGATATTCGATTATTGGTTGTAAATCTTTGCAAATCTTGCTATTTTTAATTTTTTCGCCTTTCCTGTATTGACCAGGCGAAACCCCAAAATATTGTTTGAATAAACGTGACAAAGTTGCCGTTGACGAGAAGCCACATTCAGTTGCAACATCCGCAATTGAGTTTTGTGAGAACTTTAAAAGACGCGCAGCTTTTTCACTGCGCAACCTGTTTGTGAACGCATTAACAGTTTCACCCATCACGGCAACAAATACTCGGTGAAAATGATAAGGAGAAAAAAAAGCAACGGATGCTAATTCTTCGAGAGAAACAGATCTATCCAAGTTATTATTCAAGTAATCTATGACTTGGTTTATTCTTCGCTGGTAGATATCAGTTGATTTATTCATTTAAACTTATTATTCTGCAATATACATATCTGGCAGACAGAGCAGTCCTTTACAATAAGTTGGAGAACACCTGAGAATTTCCGCCCCCCCCCGCGGATTTGCGTTCACTCACCTGTAATTCCAATCTCATCTGTTAGTCTGTCAAAGACATGGCCGATAGAAGACGAGGGATTACAACATTACCTTCGTTTTCGTGTAATGCAAATTATAAAAAACTCATCATTAAAAAAATGAAAGTTTATTTGAGTAGTGAAATGAGTTTATGATAATCAGTCGGTAAGAGATCAGGATTTTTAATCCTGCTTTTTTAGAGCCACTCCCAGGAAAGTGTGATATTTTCGCCAAATTTCTTTAAGTCATCATGGAACGAAAAACTTATGGGACACAAGCAATTCTAATCCTCAAGTTTTATCGTATGCTAGACAATCAATAAATTTACTACCACGAGGAAAATGCAAATGAGCTTTTTAGAACACCATGATCAAAGCCATACAATTTCTGGATTAAAATCAACGAGGGAGCAATCTGAGGTGCCGGCTGATTGATTCAGATCCCCTTCCGCATACTCACTCCCTGAAGCTTTCTACTCGACACTTTTGGGCGATAACTTTTTGCAACAATATAGTGTCACCGTTCAAAATCAGAACTGAGAAGCCGAGATGTGAATTTAAAACCGATGTAGATATTAAATTAAATTACAAAAGGCTGGCTAATCAATTTGTTCAACATCCACAGCACGGAAGCCTTCATCCATCTGTTTTATCTTGAACGAGACCTTAGTACCGATAGACAAATTATGGAATAATTCGACTACAAAAATAATCTCCTCATCATTTTCATCAGTTATTATTCCGACTTTCTTGCGAAGATGTAAGGTTTGAATATGGCGATTATAGCTTCTTTAACGATGGATTTCAGATTTTCAATGTGAAACGCTAGATCAGTGACGGAGGTTCAGGTAATTTGATGTACCTGATGAAAACCATACTCGACAATGATGAAACTCTCGAGGAAGCATTATGGCTAATTAAGAACGGGTAATATGCTACTGTAACCGTTTCTTGGTAGGCTGTTTAGGTTGGTTAGTCTGTTTTCTGTCGGACTTGTATTGTTTCCTTCAGGGTTATGAGGATTACAAGTTGTTTGACACAGAAGCCCCTTGCTACACCCAAGGGTGTTTGGGGCTTTAACGCCTTTTAGAACTTCCGCCGAGTAACTCAATGAAAAAGGCGAAAATTTCAAGTGCAAATTTTGTGCAAACCAAACATTGATTTCGGACCAATCTATGAAAGCAGGTTAATTCACGAGTTTACCCATTAAAGATAACCTTGCCCTCTGACTACAGGAAATCGGGACAGTATTAAAATTCTGTTTTTCAATTGTAGCTCCAGTTTGGTGAACCTCTAACTGGCGCATTTGATACTTTTGTAGTCGATAATTTTATGTAAAATCAACATCTATATCAGAGAGGGAAAGCTTCAACTTGACTAGTAGTGGAAGTAATTCGCAAAAATTTCGCTTACCGTGCTAACCAATTGATAGAGTTCATCAGTTTTTCTGTAGGCTGCATTTGATCAAATCAGAAAACTGACCTTTCGCTTTTCTATCTATTGGAACACCCTTCGAAAAGACTAACCTGCCTACTTCCTTCTGCACATTCCCGAGTACCAGTTTTGCTTAGTTACCGTGGGATATATTTCGCTGCTGTTAAATACAATGGTTTGACTGGCTGGTGTTTTTGTCGTTGCTGAAATTCACCCAGCTCTGGCTGTCGACAAAATTGCTTTACATATTCTTCTCCGAAAAAATTGGATGCTAATTGAGGTTGGACACGAAGTTTCGCATAGAGCTCATTAGCACCAAGTTTGATCAACTCAACTCTATCTACAAGTTCTCTTTTTTTAACTCGAAAGCTTTTGATATCACTAGCATTTTGCAATAATGAACTTGATTATTGCCCGTTTCAACAATCAAGTTGCCCACTTCCGATCGTCTTTAAATCTCAATGGACTAAACATTTGTAAATTAGAAAATATAGTTAGGGCAATCATGATATCAACAATTATACCACACACAAAAGTATACCAGATATCAACTATGTTTGCCTTTCATTAGAAGCTTGGTTGGATGGGCCGAGAATGAAAATTATAAAGATACAAGTAAATGCAACAAGGAGAATCCCTGATTGAGCACGGTCCGAGACTGGTAATTATAACTGTCACCGCAGTATGTTGTGCGTTGCTCGAGGTTATTGACACCACAATTGTAAATGTGGCATTGAACAGCATGCGCGGAGGACTTGGCGCGACACTAAGCGAGATCAGTTGGGTAATTACTGCCTACTCTCTGGCCAATGTGATTATTATTCCGTTAACGAATTGGCTTAGTCAGCAATTTGGCCGCCGAAATTACTTTGCGGTGTCAATCATTCTTTTCACGGTTTGCTCCTTTTTATGCGGAAATGCGACTTCAGTTGGGGAGCTGATCATTTTTAGATTTATCCAGGGAGTTGGTGGCGGTGCTTTACTGGTCACCTCACAAACGATTATCACAGAAAGCTGGCCACCGGAAAAACGTGCTATGGCACAGGCAATTTATGTATTAGGAATTATCGTGGGTCCAACGCTTGGGCCTCCCCTTGGTGGTTATATCGTCGATAACTTTTCCTGGCCATTTATCTTCTACATTAATATTCCCATCGGCATAATTGCCACCCTGTTGACTTTGATTTATGTGAAGAGTCCAGTTTACGGAGAAAAGCGCTCATCAAGTGAAATAGACTGGCTGGGTATTGCATTACTGACCATAGGCATATCTTCTTTACAGTATGTTTTGGAAAAGGGTCAAGAAGATGATTGGTTTAACAGTTCATTAATTATTGTATTGTCGATCAGTGCTTTCTTAGGGCTATATCTTTTCATTTGGAGGCAACTGGAAACGAAATTTCCAGTCATGAACCTCAGGGTACTCAAGAACGGAAATCTAAGAATGGGTGTTGCGCTTTCTTTTGTACTGGGCTTTGGCGGATATGGCTCTACATTTGTGGTTCCCTTATTTACCCAAAGTTTGCTGGGCTGGTCGGCGCAGCAAGCCGGCGTACTCCAGTTACCGAGTGCGATTTTTACTGCGGTTATGATGCCTGTTGTGGCCACGCTTATTCATAAAGGCATCCAGCAAAAAGACCTGATTGCAACCGGCATGTTTATCTTCTACGTGTTTTGTATGCTTTGCTACAAGATCATCGTACCTGATACGAGCAGTGGTGATTTCTTCTGGCCCTTGATAGTACGTGGAATAGGGCTGGGTTTACTATCTGTCCCCATCAGCACTGTAGCCCTTTCGACATTGGAAGGCAAAGAGATTGGGGAAGGCGCAGCCTTGACCGGCATGATGAGACAGCTCGGCGGATCCTTTGGGATCGCCTTGATATCCACATACCTATCAAGGCAAACCAGTATACATAGAATCAATCTCATCAGCCATTTAAAGGCAGATGATCCTGCTGTTCAGAGTAGGGTATCTCGACTGGCAGACGTCGCATCCAGAAACGGCTTAGATAGTTTGAGTTCTCGCCAGGTTGCTTATCAACTTTTGGATAAGTCTGTAACGACCCAGGCAAGCCTTTTATCCTACATGGATATTTTTTTAATGGTAGCTGCTGTATTTATCATATTCGTCCCGCTCACGTTGCTTTTTGTTAAAAAATCAAAAGGTAAGGTTAGTATGGCTGATGCAGGCCATTAATTTATAACTGGTAGTACCTATAATAATATGTCACGAATAACAGGGACTGAAAGCGATCAGAGCATGTTCATCACTAATTAACGCCCGTTTCTAAAGATTTTTCTGAGACAAATATTTTCATTATGAAAACAAAAATCATATTTATCACCGCCGCCTCACGAGGGTTCGGCAGAATATGGGCCGAAGCCGCATTAAATCAGGGACATAGAGTAATTGCTACGGCACGCAATATTAATGATCTGAAAGTTCTAGTCGATGTGCACGGGGATTCGGTTCTTCCTCTGGCGCTCGATGTAAGAAACCGCGAACAGGTGTTTAGTACTATTGAAACTGGGAACAAACACTTCGGTAGCCTGGATGTGGTGCTTAATGTTGCAGGTTATAGCTTGTATGGTGCAATTGAAGAAACTTCAGAAGAAGAAGCACGCGCACAGCTTGAAACCAACTTACTTGGGCCACTATGGGTAACACAGGCTGCATTGCCAATCATGCGTAAACAAAAGTCGGGTCACATAATCCAGGTATCTAGTGTTGGTGGCGTAATTGCTTTCCCAAATCTTGGCTTATATCATGCGTCCAAATGGGGCCTGGAAGCTTTTTCAGAAACCCTTTCTAAAGAAGTACACAACTTCGGGATTAAAGTTACCATTGTAGAGCCCGGAGTGTTCGAAACAAGCAAAGGGGACAAGGAGGCTGTGCCTGCCAAATACATCGAAGCTTATGACGAAATGAGGGCCGCTTTGTATGGGCAGTTTAATTCTAGGAAGGGTGATCCTTTTGCAACAAGCGCTTTGATAATGAAAGTTATCGAAAGTGATGAACCACCACTACGCGTAATTTTGGGCGATCAATCCTTGCCCATAATTCAGGCCGCTTATGGACATCGGATGAGTCTCTGGGAAAAATGGAGGGAAGAATCCGTTGCAGCTCAAGGGAAGTAGGACGATTTAACCAGAAAGGTAACTATTTATGCTATTTCCCCGATTTTGGTGATTTACAAGAGCAATGATATGCTTTAGTTTTGGAGCTTAAGTAAAGATATACACATGGAATTCATCAAGAATTATACGGTTAGAGATGAACATATTGATGTTCAAAATATTATGGATGGGCTATATTATCCGTTTTATATGGAAGATTGCAGGCATGCATTCATACGCGAAGTTTTGGGTTTTGATTTTGAAGCAGAAGCGGAAAAAGGTATATATATGGTATTGTCCAATTATTGCATTAGTTTCATCAGATCGCTAAAAAAGGGTGATGAATTTTCGGTGAACTGTTCACTCTTCAAGGATGATAAAGGCCTTCCAAAACTCCATTTTAAGCAAACCATAATTTTAAACAAAAAATTAATGACAAAGGCTGTTTTTACAGGGACTTGTATCCCTGCTAATGGCGGACGTCCTTATCTACCGGACTCCGTAATGAAATTACTTTCAGATATTCCAGTTATTGATGAAACAAACAGTTAGTCAAGGTAGGGCGCAAGGAGATATTCTAATATTTCTCTTAAGTGTGAAGAGTTTAATGCTGATTAACTCAATTTAATTGCACCATGGCAGGGGCGCAGGATGACCATCCGGGGCATCACGACACCCTGCCACTATCTTAACTTCATTACACGATCTGGTCTTTTATTGCTTTGGCCACAACCTCAGTCAGGGATGCTACTTGCAACTTTTCATAGATCTTCTTCATATGCGACCTGACCGTTTCATAACTAATGTTCAGTTTATGGGCAATCATTTTATAGCTTAAACCTTTTACAAGCTCACTCAGCACGTCGGTTTCACGTGGGGTTAAGTGGTAGTTGGTGGTAGAATTGACATTAATACGGGGCGCTTCTTCTCGTAAAAAACTGATTATCCTTCTCGCTATAGGCGGGCTTATGGGGGCTCCACCAATGTACATGTCTTTAACGACCTCTGAGAGTACCACTCCTGGCTGGCTTTTAAGGATATAACCAGAGGCGCCAGCATATATGGCACTAAAAATACGCCTGTCATCTTCAGCCTTGGTCTGAATCAGTATTTTAAGATCAGGGAATTCTGCGTTGAGAATTTCAAGCGTGTCGAGTGTATCTTTGCCATTCATTTCGATGTCTAAAAGGATTACATCGGGTTTTGTGGCCAATATTTTGCCTATGCTATTTTCGGTGTCGCCAAAAGAGCCGACAATTTCAAAGTCATCATCATGCCCTAATGCAGAAATTATACAATTACGTACGGATAAGTCCTGGTCGAATATCACTACTTTTATTTTCATTTTTTTTTTAATGGATTGCTCACCTCTAGGGTCTTGCCGTCCAAGTGGACAGGATCTCTTAAAAGTCTTTATATACTCAAAACTGCTGAAACCCCTTATCTCAATCAATCTGCTATTAGTTTAAGCAGACAATTGTACCTATGAGCAAGACATTCAAACCGCTCAATCACCGCACGCGAAATTCACATTTGAGCACATAGGAGCGGAAACTTTCCCGTAAAAAAAAGGTATGGCACCTATACCAAAAACGTAAAGGGTCAGAAGACATCGCAATAAGATCCCGGAATGTCTAGTTCGAATCCAATTTTGTCCTGTTGGGCTGGCATCCGCTATCAGAAAAGCATATTAAGCCGCAATTTTGCTGGCAAAACTTAAAGAAAAAAAACATGAAGTTAAAAACATTAAAAACAGTTTATTGGATCGGGGCGGCATTGACCGCACTGTGGTTCTCAGCAAGCGGATTTGGCGAACTTAGCAGAAATAAGGTCATTTGGGACATTACACTGCAGTTAGGCTATCCTGAATATTTTATCTACGTACTAGGAGTTGCCAAGCTTTCGGGCGTTGCGGTATTATTGATTCCCAACCGTTTGTTAAGATTGAAAGAGTGGGTATTTGCAGGAATATTTTTTGATATCATTTTTGCATTTTTCTCCAAGCTGGTTGTAATCGGCCCGGCAGCGACCGCAGATGCAGTATTGGCATTCTGTATAGTTAGCGTGACTTATTTTATGTTCCGCAAATTGTATCCGGTAAGTTATAAAAAAATAGCGGAGGAATCTCCGGTAGCATTACAAATGCGCTAAGAGGCATGGGAACATGAAATTCAGGCACCTTCGGGTGCCTTTTTTGGTTTACGGACATACCACCTGATGATAATCAAAATCCCCGCATTTGGTGATTGGCTGTTTAAGCCCAGTTAAGCAGTTTTGTGAAGCGAAATTTATCTGAGCCTGTCCGTTTTTTTCAATTTTAATAGAATAAATTCATAGGGATGGGTAACAGAATTTCAATTCAAAATCTCGAACATACTGCTTATGACACCCAATAAAACTTACACACCTGCCATTAATGCATTGCCTCTGGCCGCAATCCTGGTGGCCTCCCTTTGGTTATTTTGTAGATATTTATGACTTGCTACTCTTCAGCATTGTAAGAATTTCCAGCCTGAAATCGCTGGGACTACTTGGAAATGATGCAACCTCAACGGGGATATTTCTTTTAAACATTCAGATGGCCGGGCTCATACTTGGTGGAATATTTTGGGGCATCTTGGGAGATAAGAAAGGGAGACTGAATGTATTATTTGGCTGTATACTATTGTATTCGGTAGCCAATATCGCCAATGGCCTAGTCAACAATATCCAGGCTTATGCTATTTTCAGATTCATCGCAGGCTTTGGACTCGCCGGAGAATTAGGTGCCGGGGTTACACTAGTTGTTGAACTTATGCCCTCGGGTGAGCGAGGTTACGCGACAACGATAATTGCCGGGGTTGGGATTTTTGGGGCAGTGGTTGCGCATTTTGTGGCAGACCTTTTTCAATGGAGAACTGCATTTTTTATTGGGGGTGGTTTAGGGCTGTGCCTTCTTTTTCTACGGATTGGGGTTGCGGAGTCATCCCTTTTTAACGGGATAAAAAAAAGCGGCAAAAGAAATGGCGACTTTTTAATGCTTTTTGCTGACCGTGTACGATTTATGAAATATTTGAACTGTATCCTAATGGGACTGCCATTGTGGTTTGGAGTAGGCATACTTATTACCCTTTCACCGGAATTTGCCAGGGCCATGCGCGTACACGGGGAGGTCGATGCGGGCATTGCAATTGCCTGCTGTTACGGGGGCACGGTGATCGGAGATATCTGTAGCGGGCTTTTGAGTCAATTTCTCAGAAGCCGTAAAAAAGCGGTTTATGTTTTTTTAACCCTAATCGCGATCGCTATGGGGCTCTATCTCTCCTTTTCAGAATTGAGCCTTTTTGCGTTTTATGCAAGCTGTACCTTTTTCGGTTTTGCGGCCGGATATTGGGTGTTATTTTTAACGATTGCCGCTGAGCAGTTTGGAACCAACATCCGTTCAACTGTGACCACTACGGTTCCAAACTTTGTACGCGGAGCAGTAATACCGCTGTCATTTATATTTCAATATTTGAGATCAGCTTTTAGCGGATCATTGTTATTACCCGGTCTTCTAGTGGGTTTATTAACCCTGATTCTTGCCTTTTGGGCAGTTTACAGAACCAGGGAAACTTTTCATATGGATTTAGATTATATCGAAAAATGAGGTAACGGTGATTGATCTGCAATGATATTCTTGTTATCGGCCAAAACATAATAAAATCTATTTTGAAAACTAAAACCAAAAACATGTGGAATACTGATCAAATCAAAAGCCAGGCAGGCAAAACTGTTGTCATTACCGGAGCAAATACCGGTATCGGTTATGAAACCGCTAAAGCCTTATATCTTGCCGGAGCCAAAGTTATTCTCGCCTGCCGGGATCTGGCTAAAGCTGAGCTTGCAGCTTGGGAATTAACCAAATTAAATTCATTGGGAGAACTGGAAACTGCTTTTTTAGATCTTTCAAGCCTTCAGTCGGTAAATGAGTTTTCAAAAAATTTTCTCGTGCGATTCAAACGGTTGGATGTACTAATTAATAATGCAGGCATCATGACGCCTCCTGCAGGGGTAACCTCAGAAGGTTATGAATTGCAATTTGTTGTGAACCATCTGGGACATTTTGCCCTTACCGGGCAACTTTTCCCATTACTTAGGGATACACCAGACTTAAGGGTAATAACGCTGACGAGTCTTGCATATATACATGGATCATTGGATTTCCAAAGTTTTAGTTCCATAGGAGAATATAATGCGACCGCCGCATATGCACAGAGCAAACTTGCAAATATAGTTTTTGCGCTTGAACTTCAACGGCGAATTAATTTGACAGGCGCTCCAGTAAGCTCGCTGGCGGCTCATCCCGGAATCGCCGCCACCGAGATCGCCAGGCATATGAACGATGAGGAATTTAAGCATGCACAGGCACGTTACGGTGAATTTATGCCAGCTGTCCAAGCAGCGCTGTCTGTAATCTATGCCGCAGTTTCGCCACGGATTTCCCCTGGAAGACTTTATGGCCCAGACAGTGATGCGGGACTGAGGGGTTATCCGGCAGAGACCGCGATATTGGAACACGCGCTCGATGAATCCCAAGGAAGGAATTTATGGGCGTACTCCCAAAAGGCTACAGGTGTCGAATATCTTTAACACTAGTCTATTTTTTTTGAGTTAGTATATTTCAGCAGTTTCCGGATGGAACTGCTGTTTTTGTTATGACCGGTACTAAAAAAGATATTTACAATTTACTAAATAAATCCATTTGGTTTAAAAACACAAAAGCCCGGCTGAGGCCAGGCTTTGAGATAAAGTCATCAAGACAATTGCGATTATTTACAAGCCAAAAGAATAAGCAACCCTTAAACCAAAAAAGTTGTTACTTTTTCCATCATCATAGAATTTGGTATTTCCTTCAAAACGCACACCAGCGTCGATATAGTTTTTTTCACCTACCGGGAATTGATAACCTACCTGTGGCGCATAGATGAATGTTGTTGATTTCGTCGCCCCGACATCACCTTTGTTTGTTAAAAAAGAAGCGCCGGCTTCACCTTGCAGGTAGAAGTTTTTAACCGGGAAATACTTAAGACCCGCTTTTACAGGAACCAGAGAAAGGTCAGATTTGTTGATACCTGTATACTCATCGTTCTTAAAAAAGTTCAGGTAACCTGCATTTAAGGTAACAAAGAGTTTTTCGCTGAGTATTGGATACTCTGCCTGAAGTGAACCCCCGACGCCCCATTTATAGCGGTCACTAAACTGACCGATCGGAAGCACAACATCGGGACCAATGCTCAATCTGAATGTTGAGGGTGTTGTAGTTTTCAAAGGTTCACTTTCCTGTGCTTTGCCGGAAAAAGTAAAAACGGATGCGAATGCCAGTGTGGCCACACTGATTTTAATTGAATTTTTCATTGTATTTATTATTTATTATTTACTGAATGATGCATGGGAGCGGTTTCAGACTTCGGAGATTTTCCTGATAAAAAAACCTTCCCCATGCGGGTAATATTTACTGGTTATTGCTTGCTGCGATGATAACTTTTGCAACTGCTGCAGGCTGGGAGGCAAAAATTACATGGCTGCCTTTTATTTCTGTAATTTTTGATTTTGAGCGTTGATACATATGTCTTTCTGTATCGGGATTGATGCTTTTGTCTTCAGTAGCTACAATTCCATACGTGGGTTTTGTTTTCCATGCAGCATCGGCAACCGGTGTTGCAAAGCTTTCTGCAAAAATTGGCTGTTGAGAGGCAAAAAGAAAATCGGTTTCCGCTTTACTCAAATCAGCGGCAAAGCCGGCACGAAATTTTTCTTTACCATAATAAACGAAACCTTTTTCATCGGGTGGCAGGATACCAAACTCTGGCGCTGCAGGCAATTCCGATGCCCATTTCGCTGTGTTTTCACCTTTGTCGGGCTGGTATGCAGCAACATAAACCAGACCAGCAACTTTAGGGTGCATACCTGCTTCGGTAATCACTACACCTCCCCAGGAATGTCCAACCAGGATTGTCGGGCCATCCTGCTTTTCTAGTATTCTTTTTGTAGCCTCGACGTCGTCTTTTAATCCCGTGAGCGGGTTTTGAACGACGGTGACATGATAACCTTTTTTTGTAAGGATATCGAATACATTACGCCATCCTGAACCGTCAGCGAAAGCGCCGTGAACAATTACGACATTTTTCACCTGGGGGTTTTGCGCCCTGGCTGTTGAGCTGAAAAGGGCGATACTGCCGAATAATACCAGTACGGCAATCAATGCATTGATCAATCTGAAATTGATGTTTATCTGAGTTTTCATGTTATGTATATTTTATTTTTAAGAATTTATAATTTTATTTGTCGCGGTCTACTTCAACGATGACTTCCACTTCAACAGCCATATTAAAAGGTAGGCTGGAAACCCCTATGGCTGTTCTTGCGTGCCTGCCCTTTTCTCCGAAGGCGGCGACCATCAGGTCAGAAAAGCCGTCTATGACAGCTGAATGATCTGCAAAATCGGCTGCACTGTTTACAAAGCCCGAAACTTTGACGATTCTTTTAACCCTTGACAGCTTGCCCAAACCCGCTTTTAATTCTGATAGTTGTGCAATGGCTATCTTTCTTGCAGCGGCCTTACCCTGGTCGACCGAGAGATCTTTGCCCAGTTTTCCGGTGATATACTTGCCGTCTTGATTTTTCGGACCTTTTCCTGATAAAAAAACAAGATTTCCGGTTTGTACAAAAGGCACATATGCATTTTTTGGTGCATCCGGGGTACTTAAAACAATGCCTAGTGCTTTCAACTTTCCCTCAGGTGTTTTCGGCGTTCCAATGTTCTGGAAAGCAACTAGGCCAACAGATACGAGCATGACCGTCAGTATGGGAATAAAGTGTTTCATCTTTGGGATTATTATTTTTATGAGCCATTGCAGCATGTGCATTTCGTACTGCTTTTTTTGTGAATTTATGGACGGCTTATGCAGCCGCCCATATGTTTTATCTTAAAGTTTTAAATGCTTTACGAAGTTCTTCGGCCAAAAGCTGTGGCTCTTCCCATGCTGCGAAGTGTCCCCCTTTGTCAACTTCATTGAAATAAATCAGGTTGTGGTAGGTGCGCTCAGCCCAGGTTTTAGGTGCTCTGTAAATTTCACCAGGAAATACAGTTACCGCTACAGGGGCGGAAAGTTCAATAGCATTAAAGTTATTGGAATGATCTTCCCAGTAAATTCTTGCTGATGAAGTTGAAGTATTGGTTAACCAGTACAATGAGATATCATCCAGCATTTCATCTTTGGTAAGGGATTTCTCCGGGTTACCACCAGAATAAGTCCATCCGATAAACTCATCATAAATCCACGCTGCCTGTCCTACAGGCGTATCAGAAAGGGAATAACCCAAAGTCTGCGGACGGGTGACCATCATGCCTGAATATCCTGTATCATTTTTATAAAAAGAAGCAATGGTTTGGTAAGCCAGTTTTTCCTTTTCAGAAAGACCTTGTGGTGCTGACTCACCATTTGTTAATGCTTTTTGAATTTCTGCCGGAATTGTTGCAGGCATGTTTACGTGAATACCTAAAAGGCCTTTAACATTCTGACGTGCCATGCGCTGTGAAATCACTGAACCGCAGTCCCCACCTTGGGAAACATATTTAGTATATCCTAAGCGTTCCATTAACTGAGCCCACACGACGCCAATATGATCTGAATCCCAACCTTTGGTTTCGGGTTTGCCTGAGAAACCAAATCCGGGAATTGAAGGGATAACAACATCGAATGCATCTTCAGCCTTGCCACCATAAGCAACAGGGTCTGTCAGCGGGCCAATGATTTTAAGAAGCTCGAAGACCGAACCAGGCCAGCCATGCGTCATGATCATTGGTAAAGCTTTCGGGTTTTTAGATTTAACGTGTATAAAATGAATGTCTACGCCATCAATCTGGGTAATGAACTGTGGAAATGCATTGAGTTTAGCTTCTCCCTTGCGCCAGTCATATCCTTTTCCCCAATAATCTACCAGGGATTTGAATTTTTCCAGCTTCACGCCCTGAGATTTATCGGTTACAGTTTCTTGATCCGGGAAACGGGTATTTGCGATGCGTTTGCGCATATCATCGATAGCGCTCTGCGGAATGTTCACATGGAAAGGGCGGATGGATTTGTCGCCAAGTGCAACTGCTGTTGCTTTGGATTTGTTCTGGGCAAAACCAGTTGCTGTAGTTAAAAAGATTGCACCGGTAAGGGCGGTCTTGATTAAGGATTTTAAGATTGCTTTCATGGTTTATTATTATTTTTTCGTTTAAATTTTAATATGGTTCAAAGATATTTTCAGCGGTACTATTCTACGAGTATGAAGTGGCTGAGTTGGACCAATCGGTTTACAGGCTGGTCATTTTGCCCCTTGAATCTATCCCCGTTTTTTTAAGATTTTTTCCTTTTGTGATCATTTCATCAGGGGCTTAGCAAAGTTTACAGGGAGGCATCATCACCTTGTTTTTCACCATTTGGTTTTTTTCGTCCTATGGTTTGCACTATTTCACACTGCTGTGGATTCTTCTCAAATGGAGGACTGAATAGAAAGACTGAAGACATGGCGCTGGCGAGTCCAACCAAGAGACTGTGCAGCTTATTGCTAATATGATTTTCCATTGTTCAAAGGGTTAATTGTTACTTACAAAGCGAGGTTGCATTTGCAGCCTGAATTTTCCCATTTCGCCCGTTTTGCACCAGGCCGATAATTTCAAGTCCTTTCCCTAGAGCAGATTTAGGGATGATTAAAGTGGCTGTACCTTGAGCATTATCTTTAAGGGAAACCTGTAAACTTTTAATGACAATCTGACTGTGGTCGAATTTCAATCCTTCATTTTCTCCACGAAGCACGTTGGTGCTTCCATTTTTTTGAATTAAAGCCAATTGAAGTTCATCACTGGCCTGAACATCTGCAGATTTATAGTTTATCCTGACGATATCCTGCTCAATGGATGCATCCAGTTCAAGCGTTGCAGTTTGCTGAACAAGCTGAGCCTGGGTGATTGCATTGCGGATTGGCTTCTCATCCGATCCAATAAACTCTGAGGTTCCATTTACAACAAGCTGAGGGGTATACATAAAGTTCCACTAAAGTTCGACCTCAGTACAATAACAAAAAGCTGCTCCTATACTCATAGAAGCAGCTTTTTATTATTCCAGTCAAACGCTGAACAGTGAGCATTTTTAAACCTTTTGGGCTGCTGAAATCTCACCCGTTCGTTTATTTTGCAGTAGGCCAATGAGTTCCCATTTCTGGTCAATTAGCGAACCAGGGACGATAATAGATGTTGTACCGGAAAATTTTCCATTTAGGGATACTTTTGAGATTTTTCTAACCATCTGAATATGATCGAGTGACCGTCCGGCATTCTCACCATTTAATACATTGGTGACACCCTTTTTCTGAACCAGGGCGAGCAAGAGTTCATCGTCCGTTCCCGAATTTTTAATTTGATAATTAACTTCCAGCAGGGTTGCATTATTTTGCACAGTAAGATTTAGTTCCTGACCATGTTTAATGCTTTGCTGCTTGGCGATTTCTTTTCTGACATCCCCTTCTTGTGAGCCGACTAATTCGGTATTTCCGTTAATGACTAGCTGAGGTGTGTAGACCTGTGCGTTTAACCAGTTACTGTAACTGTATTGTCTGCGTGTATTTTCAGCACTTCCATAAAAGTCTCTCCATCCGAGGTTGTCAAAATAATCGACGTGATATTCCAGAATGTACACTGGTTTTTTTACGGACTCTTTTGCTAATTTACCAAGTAAGTCTTCCGCGGCAGGGCAGCTATTACATCCTTCTGAAGTAAAGAGCTCCAAAACCACAATATTTTTCCCTGTTTTTGGTTGGTTTTCTTTTTTTTCTTCGGCGCCACTATCGAAACTAAATAATGCGATTGCGATGCACGCTATCACTACAGCGATTAATACGGTTATATTTTTAATCCTTTTCATAACTTTTTTTTCTGTAAAATTATTGGTTATGAAGGCCCCAGCCACCACAACCTGCCTGGATCAGACGGATTTATGACCGAAGTAGACAGTATAAGGTTAAAATCGACAGGTAATCTTAAAAAGGATGGCTAATATTTGAAATGTCGGGATATTGTCTCAGTTAGAACATTGTCTGTAAAGCTCAGGCTATGTGAAAATTTTAATCCAGCTGCTGTTGATGAATCTTAAAATTGCATCCAGACAAAAGGCGACTCAAGGATTCACTTGGCAATTCAGAAAACAGGTTGATGAATTTGGTTTTAGACCAGAGCGCATATCAGGGGCTTATATAAAAAATGCTATCCTAAGCTGAAGGATAGCAAAAAAGTTTCAGGTAAAACCCGAGTACATAAATGAATATCGCTTAGTTGGGAAATGCGGAGGGGCGATGGGTAAAGATATATTCTATTCGTTGCTGCTCAGTATCTACCTTTCCGGATTTACCTTTGATGGGACTTCCCTTTTCAAGATTATATTGAATGAGGGTTTCACCTTCGGGCGAGCTGATGGTTTTTAAATGCTCCGCACTAAGGAGTTTACCATTCTGATAACTTCCGTACCAGTATTTATTACCAACCTGCCTATAAACGACTAGGGTATAATGTTCTCCCGGCTGGTGCGTCTGATAATCGGACAGAGCGGCTTGTAGTGCCAGCTGGTTTCCATATAAAACGGACATGGTTTTAGCTTTCCTGTTGGCGAATGAGCTTATAACTTGAAGGTTTCCGGCATCGAAAACCTCCCTGGTATCTTCTTTTGACGGGACGGAAGGTTTGCAAGCTGCGAAAATGATGAAAGACATAAGAATAAGATATAGATATTTCATGGTAGTGGTCTGTTAAACAAATTAATTAAGTTCTTTATTGAGTAGTGGAAGATTAAATACATAACCATTTTCCTTTGCTACTTTATGGCAGTTGAAGCAGGTGGTATTAAAGGCAGGCGTTGCCCCATAAGGTTCTAATTTTATGCCATTGAACTTTGCAAATCCCCAACCTTCAGTTTCGGGAAATTTGTTATCATCCTTGGTCATTATCTGCACACTATTGAGCGAACCGGGCTTGATGTCCCCATTCTCGCTTTCAATACTGTTCCATACAACCTTAACCAATACAGTACCATCGGGAAAGTTTTTAATATTATTGGCCTGGATAGCTTTTACCGCTATCTGATTGCCATAAATAATTCTGATACTGTGGTTATCAAACCTATTGGTCGTACTGATCACCTGCCAGCTTCTGAAATCCTCGACATATTTTACACCATTGGAGGCGGTAAGCCCCTTTACTGGTGTTTTTATCTGGTCCCTAAAATCTTGGTATTCCTTATTGCCCTGATTAATAACGGTTGAATCATTATACATAGGCGGGCTAAGTGTGTTAACATATTTTTTCAAAGTTTCCAGATCGGGGGCACTCATTCTGGAACCAGGGTGTAGGGCCAGATAGCTAGGTAAAGGCATTCGCTCCTGAGTTACCATATTGATCATTTCCCAAAGGAATCCCTGCTGAGCAGCATTACTTAAGGTATCCCAAGTGGATAAATTAAATCTGGATCTTGCGGTATTGACATCCTGAGCAACTAGCCAGGAAGCAGGCGCAATTTTATCGAACCACTTTAGTTCAGTTTCATTGGAATGGCAATCTGCGCAGGATTTTTTAAGAATCCTGGTAATTTCCTCCGGTGCTCTCATGGGATTGCTGACTGGCGGGTTTTGGATTTGAGTACCAAAAAACTGTAATACGATCATCACCGTGAAAAATACGGGTATAATTAACCAGAGTTTTTTTTTCGAGAATGTTTTAGGCTGCTTCATGACTTTTTTTCTTCAAATTAATCAAAGCATGTAGCATTCAGGAAATGGCTACTGGTGAAATGGACAAAGTCAGTCTTGAGGTAGACAAATGAGCGAGTCACTCCATAGGTTAAAGAGTAAGAATTTTTTAGTTAGACATTTTTGTTAAACAAAAAAGAAAAAGATTAACTTTGTGCCAGAGCCCAGGTATTACTTAAATGGAGGCAATTTATGAGTTTAATTATTAAAGCACTTAGTTATACACATCCTGACAATGAAGTTTTGTTTAGGGATTTAAATTTCACACTGGGTTTAGGAGAGAAAGCTGCTTTGGTGGGCATAAATGGTGCGGGTAAATCTACCTTATTAGAAGTGATTGCCGGGAGATTGTCTGCCAGTTCAGGAGACGTAGATTCTTCTGAAGTACCATGGTTTGTTCCGCAGCATTTGGGGGAGTACGATGGCTATACCATTGCACAGGTTTTAGAGGTTGAAAAAAAATTGAATGCCCTTTCCAGCATTTTGAATGGAGACGCGAATCCACAACATTTCACTGATTTGAATGATGACTGGGAAATTGAGGAAAAAGTTAAGAGATCCCTGGAAAAGTGGGGCCTTTCGGATCTATCCCTGGAAGACAGATTGGGCAGACTTAGCGGGGGGCAGAAAACCAAAGTTTTTCTGGCCGGGATGGAAATACACGAACCAGAAGTTATTTTACTGGATGAACCCTCTAACCACTTGGACAGCAAGGCTAGGAAAAAACTCTATTCGCTTATCCTTCAGAGCAAGGCGAGCATACTGGTGATCAGTCACGATAAGACCCTATTGAATCTGATGAATAAAACCTTTGAGCTGAGCAAATTTGGAATCGAAAGTTTCGGGGGAAATTTTGACTTCTATCAACAGCAGAAACAGGAAAAGGTAGGTGCGCTTCATGCGCAGCTCAACGAGCAGGCTAAAGCACTAAAGCACAGTGAAAAAAAAGCGCAGGATATGGCCTATCAGCGGCAGCGCCAGGAGGCAAAAGGACGTTCAGCAGGCCAAAGCCATTCGATGCCACGAATCATTGCCGGTGGATTGAAAAGCAAAGCAGAGCGAAGTACCGCAAAGGTGCTGGATGCCCAGCAGGAAAAAATTAATACCCTGAGCGAGACGATGCGGGAAACGCGGGCACAGATTCAGCTTTACCAGCCTTTGAAAATTAACCTGAGATCATCGGACCTTCACCCTGGAAAAACACTGATGGAAGCAACAGGCATAAACTATAGCTATGGCCATGCCCCGCTTTGGACACCTATAAGCTTCCAGATTAAATCCGGTGATCGCATTCATATAGAGGGCGAGAATGGTTCAGGAAAAACCACATTACTCAAAATCATGACAAGGGAACTGGCAGTGTCTTCAGGCGAATATTTTAGTGCCGATTTTTCATACCTTTATCTTGATCAGGATTATACGATGATTAATGCTAATCTGAGCATCTATGATCAGCTGCAGGAATACAACAGCAGCGGTCTTCAGGAACATGAAATCAAAGCGATGCTGATCTACGCGCAGTTTGATAAAGAGTCATTCGACAGGAAATGCGAAGGTTTAAGTGGAGGGGAAAAAATGAAACTTTCGCTATGTTGTCTATCTTTGAGCAATGAGGCCCCTGATGTACTGATTCTGGATGAGCCAACGAACAATCTTGATGTAAAAAGTCTCGAAGTACTTACCTTGGCGGTAAAGGACTTCGAGGGTACTTTGCTCGTTATTTCACATGATGAGTATTTCACCCAGGAAATTGGATTGCATCGCAGTATTATATTAAGTTAAAAGTTAAAAGATATGCCTCTAAAGAATACAGGTACAGAACAGGCAATAAAGGATACAGCGAAGCGGTTGCTTTTTGCAGAGGGTAGACTCCATGCAACTACACAGGAAATTGCGGATGCAGCAGGCGTGAACCGTACTGCGTTGCATTATTATTTTCGTTCGAGGGATCTTTTAATTTCTGCAGTCTTTCAGGAAACGATGCAGGATTTAAGCAAAAGGCTGGATGAATGCATGGGTGGTGATCAGCCTTTTAGAAATAAGGTAGAGTCGCTAATAGATGTTTTTCTGAAGGACATGATCGCATTTCCATACCAGGAAACCTTTCTGGTCACCGAGATTAATACCCTCGGCGGTGAGCTAATTGATAACATTCAATCTAAACCTGTAAGCAACTTTCTACTTGAGATATGGGAACAGATGGATTTGGGAAATATTGAAAAAGGTAATCCGCTACAGTTTTTAATGAATCTTTTTTCACTCCTATCCTACCCGTTAATTATGGCCCCACTCTATCGTAAGCTTTTTCAAATTGAAAAACCTGACTTTGACCTGCTGATTCAGGAGCGGAAATCATTAATCCTAAAGCTGTTGTTACGGGCAAATTGATTTAAACCAAATCCCCAAACTTAGTTATTTGTCATATAAATGCTAACTATTACCCGATGCAAATCTGGAAATCGAAGGCTATTTATTTGACTGGTCATGAGTCAATCCACTTATTAGCAATCAAAAAACCTTTCCAAAGTCATTTTTAGGCACAATTTTTAACTCATCACTCAAAATTAAAATTCCGAGTTGAATTACCTTGTTGGTATACACCATGATACTGAATACAAAAGTATACCAGATTACATATACATTTGTTCTAAATAATTACAATTGATATGAACTTACAAGGTAAAAAAGCCCTCGTTACAGGAGGCAACAGTGGTATCGGATATGCTACTGCTAAAGAATTAAAAGCTCAGGGTGCAGAAGTAATCATCACTGGCCGTAGAGCAGATGCATTGAAACAAGCTGCTGAAGAACTGGATGTAACTGGTATTGTAGCAGACCAGGGTCAGCTTTCAGCGATCGAAAACCTGGCAGCAAAAGTGAGAGAGGATTTTGGTAAAATCGACATTCTTTTCATAAACGCAGGCATTGTAGAAATGGCAATGATTGAAACTGCTACCGAAGCGAATTATGATAACATGATGAACATCAACTTTAAAGGCGCGTTCTTTACTTTGAGCAGATTCATTCCGATTTTAAATGATGGTGCATCTGTTGTATTCTTATCATCAAATACAGCATCATTTAGCGGTCCTAGTTCTTCTATCTATTCTGCGAGTAAAGCAGCATTGAATTCCTTGACCAAAAATGCAGCAATTGAGCTTGCACCACGCAAAATCAGGGTAAATGCAGTTAGTCCAGGACCAATTGCGACAGAAATCATGAAAAAAGCAGGTTTTCAGGGTGAAGCTTTAGATCAGCTTAACGACTTTATGATTACTAAAATTCCATTAGCTAAAATTGGCGATGCCAATGATATTGCTAAAATGGTTGCTTATTATTCTAGTGATGCAGCGAGCTTCATAACCGGATCAGAAATTATCATTGACGGCGGAATGAGCCTTTAGATAAAAGATATGGAAAAAGAAAATATGCATAAGGATAACATTTTCTTTTTCCAAAAAAAAGTGACGGCTGATCTTTGTATAGACCTGCCATTTCTTTTTTAATCTAATTTATCCAGAAGTAAAAATAGCATTTTTTTCAAAATCTACTACCAAATGAAAATACATGTTTTACAACTACCAGGCATCGAAACACCAGGTTACATTTCTTACTGGGCAGATAGAAAAGGTCATGAGATTTCCTGTACCAAGCTCCGTGCAGGAGAATTCCAGTTGCCGAAAAAGGCTATGGTTGATGTGTTGATTATCTTGGGTGGCCCATCTGAAGAGGATGATAATCAGATTCGGGAGCGCATCATCCGCCAAAAAAAGTTCATTCACGAGTTTATATTAACCGGTAAAAAAGTACTCATGATTTGTCAGGATAAAGAATTCCGGATTTTAAGTGTAAGTAGGGATCTTTCCGGACCTTCCGAGAAACCTTATTGTATAAAAGGACTGGAATCACCGGACCAAAAGGAGGCCGAGCATTGGCTTCAAGTCATTTTTGATGAAAGGCTCGAAGGCTTTCGCTGGGATAAGCGGAATGGTGGGGCAGAAGAAAAGCATAATTTCGATGCAATTAACGATACCAAGCCTTTTGTTGAATATGACCGGAAAGTGTCGGGCATTGAGTTTTATGCACATACGCATGGCTTCATATCCAGAAACAGCATTTCACCAAAACACGTTCACTATATCCATGGCCAGTATCTTAAAGCAAGAACGGATATCCACAACGGGTTTTTACAGATTTTTGTGCAAAATGAAATGATTGCAGAAATTCTTAATTATTTCATCCTCGATTCAGTTGTTGCCGCCTAAATCAAACCAGTTGATTTGACTTCCCTGCATGGGGATTTCAATTGCACTCTGCTGTATAGCTTTGATTTTCAGGGTTAGTTAAATGTTAACTTTAAAAGCCTAAAGTCGAGGTGATGATAGGTGTCCAATACAAACCTGCTCATCAAAGTTGGTCAGTAGAACAATTAGGAATAAAGGGCGGAATACCTTCCGAACCTAAAAACGGCCGATACTCCATTCCCCTTACCTCACCTATGTGTTGGTAGATTTTAAAACCTGCTCTGATCGCAGGTTTGTTATCAGTAGGTTAAATCCAGTTTCAAACGGGTCTGGATCAGTTGAGAAATGTACCACTGATCATCAAGTTTTATAAATTTGCCATGATAATGCCCGAAGCCATGAAGGCTTTTGAATTGTTTGCCCTCCCCATCCTTTAAATTGTTTTGTATGGTACTTTCCGGAAAGATCAGGTAGTCTTCCATAGCGAATATACCTGTTGCATTTTCAGTGGAAAGCACGTCTACCTCGTAGGAAAAAAGATGATGAATTGCCACGGCGTCTTTGACACTGGAGGATATGGTTGATGATATGCTTTCGCGCCCTTTCATCTCGATAATGGGATCTCCGGAAACATCCAGTGGGGTAAAGGTTCCTTCTGAGGTGAAAAGGTCAGAAAGGCTCTTCCAGTCTTTACTGTCTGCAAGGTAAACATACCGGGCCATCAGTGCCCTTATCTCTTCGACTGTGATTAAGTATTGTTGATCTGATATTTTCATTTTTAATGGATTATTTTTCCTTCAGGGTGATTAAGTTTTAACATTAATTATCGCTTTACTATTCAGCTGGCAGAAACGACACACAAAAATAATCCAATAGCTATCTGGGCTAAACGGTTATTGGGATGGAGTGGACAAAAGCGCAGGCCAACAAGGCAATACAGGCCATCTGGAGTTAACTAACTAAAGACAAGAGAAGCCCTCGGATTCATTGAATCGATTCAACTGCCAGATTATGCGGTTAGCTTTTTATCGGCTGGTACCTAAATGTTGTCAAGCAGCCATAAAAAAAGCCCGGCAAAAAAATGCCGGGCTGTGAATGATTAATTTTTGGGATGTAAGGCTATTTACCTAAAAATGAATTTGTTGAAGCCACAAACATTTCAGGATTCTGAGCGAATGAAGCATGCCCGGCATCAGGGTAAATGATAATTTTGGCATTAGGAATACTCTTCGAGATATTTACGGCGTTAATAACTGGTACAGGCAAATCATTTTCACCCTGTACAATTAATACAGGCTGAGTGACTTTGCTAAGCTCATTAAATGCTTCGGGATAAGGCTGTGCCCACCCCAGCACGGCTGTAAGCTCTGCCAGAGATGCATCCTGAGTAAGTGGCAAATCACGGTCAGTCGTGCGTTTCTGAGACCTGTCCCAAGATCTTTTACCAGCGGCGATGCTGGTAGGAGAAGATGTGAAAGCGAACTTTAAAAATACCTCTTCAGGGGTCAGCCCTGCAGTTGCAGCAAGTAAATTCGGAAGGTTAGAAAGTCCCTGACTACCCTTTGGACCTGTACCGGTCAAAACAAACCTTTCTACCAGGGCGGGTTCAGTCAGCACAATCTGTTGGGTAATGAAACTACCCATTGAAAACCCTAGCAGGTTTACTTTCTTTAAGCCAAGGGCTTTGATGAAGGAAAATGTACTCTTTGCCATATCGGCAATGTTATTTGGTGTTTTACCAGTACTTCTGCCAACACCAGGTAAATCAAAAATAATAACCTTGCTTTTTGCAGCTAGTCCGTTGGTCACTGCAGGATCCCAGTCATCCATTGTACTTCCAAGGGAGGACACCATTATTAGTGGAGTTCCTTCTCCTTCACCCAGTACTCGGTATGCAATTTTCGCATCAGCGCCCGCAAGGTATTGGGTCGGTGCATTTTGATGATAATCCTTTGCTTCAGGAGTATTTTGATAATCTTTTTTACAGGCGGCTAGTCCGACCGTTAAGGCAATCAGAAGTGCCATTCTTTTCAACAATGTGAATCTCATGTTTTTCATAGTTTAAATTTTATTATTCCAAAATTAGCGAGCCGTGGCGGAGGATTCGATGCATATAGAGCTTAAACGGACAAATCCTACTGCGACGTGGACACAAGGAAGCCCAGATTATTTTGCATATGGTAATGAGTGAAGTATTATGGCTGGACTGGGTATACTGAAAATAAAATGGCCTGTTCAGGGGATGGTGAACAGGCCAATGCAGTTTTAGCTAAATAGGAATAATATTTATCTGTTTTCCATCCAGGATAAGAAAGCAGGGGTCTTTTCTTTATTAATGAGCAGTTTATCAGGGGTATCAATGACCAGGCGGACAAACAGTTTACGAAGGAAATAGTGTTCAATATCCTTTATGGCCTTAAAGTTTACAAGGTACTGCCTGTTAAAACGAAAGAACTGTTTACTGGAAACCTGTGCAGTGATGTGGTCCAGGGACTGGTTGAGCGTGTATTCCTGTTTATCGAAACACATGATTGTCGAGGAATCATTATGGATGTAAAAGAAAGCGATGTCCTCGGTGCGGACCGTCGTATATTTCTGACTTTTAAAAACCAGGAAACTTTCCTTAGCCGAAGCGCTGGTCAGTTTTGTGAGTAAATCACTCAGATCGGGCACAACTTTCTGCTGGAAGAAATTCTGAAGACCATCGACTTTATTAAAAGCTTCCTGAATGTCTTGCTTTGAAAAAGGCTTAAGGACGTAGTCCACCCCATTTCTTTTAAAAGCTTCAAGGGAGTACTCATCAAATGCAGTACAAAAGATAATCGGACAAGAAATTTTTACCTTATTAAATATTTCAAAAGAGAGACCATCTGCCAACTGAATATCCATGAAGATAACATCCGGCTGTCCATTTTCTTTTAAGGCAACAACCGATTCTTCAATGCTTTGATAAGGGCCTGTGATGGTCGCGCCAGGGCGAAGGCT